>Ga0307517_10000018_pt1 | contig 197661 bp, 206 predicted proteins | sample 23_EM_MG_FD_194515 | JGI IMG/M metagenome (GOLD analysis project Ga0307517, IMG submission 194515) | Populus trichocarpa ectomycorrhiza microbial communities from riparian zone in the Pacific Northwest, United States - 23_EM | ecosystem: Host-associated > Plants > Roots > Unclassified...
AGAAGCCATCGTGGGGGAAGAGAGGTGGGTGGGGGAAAGTGACGATGATTTCTCGTGGTGTTGAGATTTCAATCGCTGGAGGTGTTGTTGCAATGGTTCGTGTCCTATCTCTTGGTCGGAACCAAGTTCTTTTATAGGCATCTTCCCACAACCCTAACCTTGGCGACGCGTCACCATTACATAACATAGCCCCATGACTCATGATTGGTCATGGTGCGAAATCCATCAGCTGATTCTTACGAATCAACTGCGCACGTCCTCTTTCCTCGATTTCAACCCATAAACCCGATCATACGCTCGAATGAGTCGTATGCGTGAAACCCATGACTCGCAAGTGCGCAGTCATGTGAAAGCTATGCGTCAAATGACGTCATAGCGTAAAACATAAACAAAGGATGACTAATAACCGATTAGTCATGTGAAAACAAATTGGCTAAGTCAAAATTTGTGACATTAGCTCCTCTCCCCCTTAGCATCGGTCTCACGATGCTTTTCAAAAACATAAATATAACGTAAAACATTAACATACTTTTTCAAATTCCAAACACAAAGGAAATAAACAATTTAAATACTTATCCACCAGCTTCTCGTTTGCTGGTCTTCTTCTTTGTTCCTTAGGCCGAGATAATTCCGGCGTCGTTCTCGTCCTTGTTGTCCCCGTTGTCTGGGGATCCGTTTGTTTCATGGACTGGGGGCAGTCGCACCGCCACCGAGTATTCGCTGTCGCGGTCCAGCTCTCGCACCAGGGCTACCGCTTCGCTCATCGCTCGTCGAACTCGGATCTTGAGTTCAACGTTGTCGTATGCCCGCCGTCGGGCTTCGATCCCTGCTTTCCTTGCCGACTCCTCGGCCACCACACACCTTCTCTTGTAGCTCCGGTTCTCGTCCCGGAGGTCTCCCATCTCTTTCTCCATCCTCTCCATTCGTTCTTGAAGTTCCTCGACGAACTTCGCCATGTCATCGTATTTGTTGCCGAGGCCCGCTGGCTCACCCCAGTGGACCTTTTTCGCTTGTTGGCGTGGTTGGTTTCGTCGAGGTTGCTTTGGGAACCAGTTGGCTCCCTCTTTGTCTCGTAGGTGCACGTCGCACCTATCGTTGAAGCATGCACTCCAGTGCATGGCCGCGTGAGGGGTGGTTGGTGCTTCAGCAGGTGCCTTCGAGGCAGAACCAGCTGAGGAGGAGGAGGAGGAGGCTGAGGATGCTTTGACTGCTTGGCTGTACGACATTCTCATATCGTGTTGTTCGTGTTATTTGGAAGTGAAGAAAGTGTAAAAGGTTGAAGTGTGATTTGTAAGATGTTCGTTGGTCTTGAGAATGTTATCCTGAGGATGATGTTCGTAACTCTTTCGTGTCCTCCAGGTCTCCTTTTATGCTTTGTTGAATCCGCTTCGTTCCTTAGTCTTTTTGTTCACCTCCTGGTGTGTGTGTGTCTCCTTTGCTATCTTTGCGTGTCGTATGATGCTCTTGCATCGGATAATTCTTATCAAAAGAATTGCGTCGTAATCGTACGGTGGCCTTGCATGTCGTATGATGCTCTTGCATCGGGTAATTCTTATCAAAAGAATTGCGTCGTAATTGTACGGTCGCCTTGCATGTCGTATGATGTTCTTGCATCGGGTAATTCTTATCAAAAGAATTGCGTCGTAATTGTACGGTCGCCTTGCATGTCATATAATGCTCTTGCATCGGGTAATTCTTATCAAAAGAATTGCGTCGTAATCCTACGGTCGCCTTGCATGTCGTATGATGCTCTTGCATCGGGTAATTCTTATCAAAAGAATTGCGTCGTAATTGTACGGTCGCCTTGCATGTCGTATGATGCTTTTGCATCGGGTAATTCTTATCAAAAGAATTGCGTCGTCATCCTTCGGTTGGGAAATCAATTCCTTTCTGGTCTCAGAAGAGATCCATAAGTACTCGCCGTTTGGCCATGATGGTTCAAACGTTTGATCTTCCTTTCCTCTGGACATTTCCTTCTTTTCGTTTTGAGCTCCTCGCCCACCACGTTTGATGTTCGAGTACTCTGAGCTTCGTCTTGTCGTGTCTTTTTGTTTTCGAGCGTTTCTTTCTTTTTGAGCTCCTCTCCCACCACGTTTGATGTTTGAGTACGCTGAGCTTCGTCTTGTCGTGTCTTTTTGTTTTCGAGCGTTTCTTTCTTTTTGAGCTCCTCTCCCACCACGTTTGATGTTTGAGTACGCTGAGCTTCGTCTTGTCGTGTCTTTTTGTTTTCAAGCGTTTCTTTCTTTTTGAGCTCCTCTCCCATTTCGTTTGATGTTCGAGTACGCTGAGCTTCGTCTTGTCGTGTCTTTTTTGTTTTCGAGCGTTTCTTTCTTTTTGAGCTCCTCTCCCACCACGTTTGATGTTCGAGTACTCTGAGCTTCGTCTTGTCGTGTCTTTTTGTTTTTCGAGCGTTTCTTTCTTTTGAGCTCCTCTCCCACCACTTTTTGATGTTCGAGTACTCTGAGCTTCGTCTTGTCGTGTCGTGTTGTTTCCAGCATTTCTTTCTTTTGTCGCGTCTTGTTGTTTCGAGCGTTTCTTTGTCTTGTCGTGCTTGTGTAACCAATTTCCTCATGTTCTGTTTGGCGAGAATCCTTGAGTACTATCGCATGGATTTCGAGGGTCCATGTGTCTGGTATCTTTCGTATTCGAGCCATTTTAGGTCCCGTCCCCCTTCAGCCTTGGTCCCACAAGGCTACTGCCTCTTAAGGGTAAAAAAAAATTCCCATTTTTCGATGGTAATTTTTTGTTTTTCCTGCTTCGGTTCCTCGATCCTATCGTTCACGAGGAAGTACTATCTGTTTTTAGATAGTAAGATGGTTGGATTGTCGTGGGATCGGTTCCTTCTGACTCGTCTCTCTTTGATCGTATCTTCGTTCGTCTCGTACAGAGGAACCTATGTGTTGACTTGATGATGATAGGTTCCATCTGTTTCTCGTCTTCGCTTCGATCGTATCTTTGCTTGTCTTGTACAGAGGAACCTATGGTTAAAGGTATTTGTCTCCAAATCCCTTTTCCCTCTAGCTCCTCTCGCACCATCGGCTGGTCCCTCAGCCGACAAGCCCCCCCTTCTCCCCGGTCTCCCCCCTCGCTTTCGGGATTTGCGCACAATTCGTGCCAGAAAAAAAAATTACATATTTTTTCCCTTTTGAGAGCTGATACCGAGTTGATTTGTGGGTTTTTTCTTCTTTCTTGCTTTTTCGTCGTAACTAGAATGTCTCATTAAAGAGTTCCAGTTTGTTGTCTTTTTGTTCGTTCGTGTAGTCGTTCAGCGTTTGTAGGTAATCACGCAACCAAATGTAACAAACACATTCCCGCCGGTGTTTCGTTAAACGGGAACGACTAATCGTAGTGCGTATCGTGATCGTTGACTATCTTCATAGTCTCGTTGGAGGTAGTCTTATCGCTATAAGACCGGAAGGTACAAAGTCCAATCGCTAGAGGACTAGGTGGTCGCGTTCGAGCCGTAAAGGTTTGCGTAAGAAGTAGAGAAACAGGTTTGTATATCTTGCACCTCGGGAAGGTCACTGTCAAAGGGCTTGGCCCGTGCTCCAGTATCCAAGTGTTGTATTACTTAGATGGTTGCGTGAAGATCCTATCTCTTGGTCGGAACCAAGTTCTTTTATAGGCATCTTCCCACAACCCTAACCTTGGCGACGCGTCACCATTACATAACATAGCCCCATGACTCATGATTGGTCATGGTGCGAAATCCATCAGCTGATTCTTACGAATCAACTGCGCACGTCCTCTTTCCTCGATTTCAACCCATAAACCCGATCATACGCTCGAATGAGTCGTATGCGTGAAACCCATGACTCGCAATCTGAGTCATGTGCGAAATTATTACATCGTATGACGTCACCATCGTGACGTCATGAAACCATTAACCAATCATAATCAACTAATGACTCGCAAGTGCGCAGTCATGTGAAAGCTATGCGTCAAATGACGTCATAGCGTAAAACATAAACAAAGGATGACTAATAACCGATTAGTCATGTGAAAACAAATTGGCTAAGTCAAAATTTGTGACAGCTTTGCCGACACAGCGCAGACACCTATCGGAGCAGTTAGCAGGTTTTTCCCCTGAAGACCGATATAATTGTGATGAAAGTGGTCTTGTATTCAATAAACAACCTCAGTCATCAAATGTACGGCTGGAAAAAGGGAAACAACTAAGAGGTGGAAAGGATGATAAGGTTCGCATTACAACATTTCATATTGTGAATGAAGCAGGAACCGACAAGCGGAAGATTTGGGTTATTGGGCGAGCAGAGAAGCCGCGTGCCTTTCGTCAGAATAAAGTTAATCTCGCCAACCTACCGGTAGTCTATCGTTACAACAAAAAGGCCTGGCTTTTAACCGGTTTGTGGTATGAGTTCTTACGTGGATTGAATGACGAAATGCGGATTGCTCAGCGCTCTATTGCTCTTGTTACTGATAACTGCCCCACTCATCCTCCTCCTACCTCACCACCGATTGACTACAAAGGACCCAAACCTCCGCTTCTTACACACATCACACTTGTCTACCTACCCCCTGGTACCACCTCATTTTTGCAACCTCTGGACGCTGGAATAATCTCCTCATTCAAGGCAGCCTATCGAAGACGCTATGCACAGTTTATGGTTCAACACTTCAATCAGTATGGTGAAGCACCTTCTAAATTGGATATCCTACAGGCTATTTACCTAATCGCGGACACCTGGGAGTCTGTTACTCAGTCGACTATTATTCATTGCTGGAAAAAGGCTGGAATTACTGAGCAAACCCAAGTCAGTACCATTGGTGGGAGTCAAATCACCGATCAGGTAGCCGAAGAGGAGATTGCCAGTGTAGGACCGGTCGAACAGTTTTTCAACGTTGAAAGAAGAGAATGCCGTGAAGCTTTCAGTCACTTAAGCAATACTGGATTAGCCGACTTCCAAAATGTTGAACAATGCTTCAATTCCTACTTTCCTGGCCTGGGTATGGGTAGTGAGGACGGTAACGAAGAAGCTCTCCACTCTCACTCTACCCCCGATGCCATAGCTATCATACAGGAAGAGGTTGCTTCGGGCATTTTACTCCGCTCAAAAGACCTACTAGACGGAAGCGAGTCTGAGGATGATGTAGAAAATATTTTTACAGTTCCCTTGATTGGAGTTGAAACTGTCGCACATTATACATATGAGCTTGGACGCTATTTGCAAGCCCTTCCAACAACTCATCTACCCCGGTCCCTGAATTCTACCCTCTCAGTTGCGGAATCCATATGTTTTTCTCATAAGCTTCACTCAGCACTTCTTCGGTACTTCACATTCCACATACTCACTTTCTATATACTTTGCATATCTAATTATTTCTAGTTATCGCAACACAAGCAAAACCAAACAGACCACCATTTCCCAATTTTTCAAACCCCAGTCACCAACTGCCATCCAGGCCGAAGCAACCGTACCGCCACCTGCTGATGATAAAGGTTATGAACGGGATGGAATTGGCAACTTGAAAGGGTCTCAGCAAGTGAAGATGGTTGAGAGGGGAAAGGGAAAGGGAAAGGAAATTGATATTGGACTTGCCGGCCCGGTATTGAACTGGGAGATGGACATGGAGGTACGGTATCCGGCTAGTAGCACTGCTTCAGAGGAGGAGGACGAAGAACACTTCACTTGTGTTCCTACAAGATGGAACACCAAAAGTGTAAATGCTGCCTATGAAAATTTGTTAAGATAAAGCTCTTGTAAGAATTGAGATAAACCTTTACCTTTCTTCAGATTATACAAACTCTCCCCCTTCCTGTTGTTCCGGAAAACCCGTTGTCCCGGATGAATTTCCTGAAATCTGACCATCCGGGATAACGGGGTGTGAGTGTACGAGTACAGAGGATCCCTTACCTTGTTTTCAAATTATCAACAAGGTGGGAGGACTAAGACCAAAAGAAGAGTAGTTGCGACGTAATCTCAATTGGGGTAAAGAAGCTATCTCCTGGACCGGCAAGACATTGAAAATTTCGTGCCACCCCTGTTAAATAAGCCACTTCTCGTCAATGACTAAAGTTTTGCAGATGTGTAGACTTCAGAACACAGCTAATATTAGCCACGTGACCACACTTACGCTGATATCACCAAAGAATACTGAGGTCGTGATTGTTTGCGGCCCCTTAGTAATCTACATCCCAAGCACAGACAGGGGTGGCACCAAATTTTCGTGTCCCGCCGGTCCAAGAGATAATAAGGGAGGGTGGCTAAACTCACACTAATGGATTAGTGCGCACACCAAAATAATGTGAAATCCGGCAACAAGGCAAGGGATAATTTTATTTACCTGAGAAAAATGATATTTTCCTACTCTACCAAAAAAGGTCCAAAGATTTTTCACATTTTTCACATTTTTTCAATTTTCTTCCATTTCTTCCATTCTTTTGATTTCTTCCATTTCCCATTTTCAATTTTTCTTTTTCCATTTTTCTTTTTTTGCCTTAAGCGAGGATTTTCCTCGACACCTTGACCTTCTGTTTTGGCGTTTTCCCCATCCGGCACAAACACTGCTCATGCCTTGCCGTACAGTACTTCATAGAAAGACTACACAACCTCTCCACCCGATCAAAGCCTGGATTGGCACGGTCCTTTTACATAGTAATAAAGAAATATTGAATCCACCCGGCAACACATCCGAGCACACGATTGTCAACGAACCTCCATCAGCACCCCATGACACGGTACGGTATGGCGCAATCGCTAATTAAACAGGTCTCAGGTCACGAACACTTCTGCCGAGTGACTGCACAAACTCCGAAGAAACAAAATTCCGAGGAGTCGAAAGCCGCCACCCATAATGCTGTAGTTTCGGCTGAAGGCAATGGAGGTTCTGGTGTTTCCGGTTGGAGGATGTCATCTGCTTTGGGGGGAAGATTCCTTCCTTTGGACATGGTTTTCGGAAGATGAGAAGTAAAGCGCTCTCAATCTCACTATCAGGGGACAAATGCTAATTGATTTATCACAGGTTCTTTCTACTGGCACACAGCTGTTCTCTCAAAATATATTCTGCAAAGACCTCACTGCAAGTTCGCGAGGTCAGCTTAGACAGCAAACCCTCCGAAGTAATCGTGTGCTTCAAGTTGGACCCACTAGATTCAAGCAAAGTATATATAGGTACTTCTGCTTCTACAATTTACTTTGTGGATTGGGCAACCGGAAAGCTCGTTAAATCGTGGCAATTGAATAACATCCGTACCATTCAGCGCCTCGCTATTTGTGTCGGTGAAAAGAGGGAAGATGATCAGGCGCATGGAATTATTTACGTTGGTGGCTCTGGGTCTAATACCGGTAGTCCGTCTACCATAATCCAGCGGGTTAAGTTGTCACTGTCGGTGGCGCCAATCGAGGATAGGGTCTATCTAGTCCCAAAACCTTCTCCTATAGAATGTATGCAGGTTCTTGATCAGGGAAATATTGTTACTGCGATAGTGGGTAACACCTTGATAATAGGAAATAAGAGCACTGAGGAGGATTCATCCCATAACAAACCTTGGGGAGTTTTTCGCCACTATCCGATGTCATTCCACCTGGCCAGTATGGATGCCCACCTCCCCGGTGAGCCTGATATCATAAACCATAGGGGAAGGGGGTCCAGCCGGGGGGGCGGGCGTGGGACAAATCAATTGGGAGATGTCGTAGTTGGCGATAATCATGGCGCCTTGCATTTGTTTCACAATGTACTGAGGATGGAAGGGATATCAAAGGGATCACCAGTAATCAGTAAAATGCACTGGCATAGGTCTCGAGTTCAGGCCGTCAAATGGGCCCTAGATGGTAACGTCTTGCTATTCATTTAACATTGATTCAACCTACTGACTTATTGGTAGGAAAATATGTAATCTCTGGTGGTTCGGAAACTGTCTTGGTCATCTGGCAGCTGGAAACAGGCTTCAAGCAATTCCTGCCGCATTTGGGAGCAACAATCCAAAACATTGCAATTTCTCCCAGAGGTTCCTCTTACGGCGTCGGCTTCACCAACAATTCCGTCATGGTGCTCTCAACAACAGAGTTCAAGCCTACATCAAGTGTCACCGGTATTCAGTCTCGAGTATTCCATCTTGAGAAAGGCATCGAATACCCGAGGTTCACCTGTGTTATGCATCCAACATTGCCGAATCGTCTACTGCTGGCATCCCCCTCTTCACAGACCGATCTCTATTCTTCCGCATCCTCTCTTCAAACATTCGATATCTCCTCCACTAGGCAAATATATAGACAGACTTTGACTAGGAGCAATATCACAAGTGTCAACCAGGGCCCTGATGAGTATAAAATTAAGGAGCCAAATCTACCGCACCTGGCTATCACCAAGGATGGCATATGGCTGGCTTCGATCGACGAATGGAAGCCTCCAAAGAAAAAGGCATTCTATTCTAATGAGGATGGTCGTTCCTCGCAGGAGGATGACAGTGATCAGAGTGAAGTGTCTCTGAAGTTTTGGAAATGGGGCGAGAAATCTCTATCATGGGAATTGGCCACTATCGTCAAGTCTCCTCATCCTTCATCCAGTAGCCCAGGGCCTGAGGAAGTCCTAGATCTAGTTGCTGCGCCGAAAGGCCACCTGTTCGCAACACTAGCTAGCGACGGAAGTATCCGCCTCTGGAAGCCAAAAGTGCGGGCAAGGGACGGCGCTAGACTACGAAGGGAGGATAGCGAAATAACTGTCTGGTCCTGCCGAAAGGTAATTAAATTCTCCAAAGGCAAAAGAGGGCAACAAATCCTAGCACAAAACCTCCTCAGCGGTATGAGCCCACAAAAGGCCTGGTGGGGGAGCGCCGCCTTCTCAGAAGACAGCTCAGTAATTGCCGCGGCAGTCCCCAGTTCCCCCGGCGACGACTCAGCAATCTACCTTGCGGACTCGTCGTCGGGTACGATAGCGCACTTCCTTAGCGGCCTGCAGGTGGGTAAGACCGCAGATATCGCGATCTTGGAACGCTACCTCGTCATACTCGGAACATCGAAGCTGCTCGTGTGGAACATGGTCAATGGGACCGTGCAATGGGAATTCAATCTCAGGACCTTATTATCCGTCGACAACCCGGTCACCCATCTCGCGGTGGACTACGTCAGCCAAACTTTCGCCACCACAGTCTCTCGGCGCAACGCCCCATGCCCCAAAATATTCGTCTTTGAAGCGCCCCATCCGACGCCAGTTCACGTCCAGCGCTTCGAATGCGGGTACCAGATCATGGCGCTCCTAGGAACAGATACGGGCAAGGGCTATGTTGCGCTGGATAACCAAGCCAGGGTCCGTTGCCTATCCCCAATACTCGCCGGACCAGTGCAGCGCATCCCAGCCGAGGGCAGAGAGGAGGAACAAGGAGCACTAGCAGTTGCAGGAGAAGATGAACCCACAATCGGTACCCTTTCAGGCGCATACTTATCCACCACCACTACCCCTACCATGAGTGTGGAAGACCGCATGGACTTAGACTGCTCCAAAGATGACGGTGTCGTCGATCACGTTGTTTCTCGCGAAGCTCTAGAAAATACTCTGGACTCTACCCCTTCGTACGCCATCGGTTCGCTAGAGCATAAATTCAACCAGGTCCTTCAGCTCTTTGCGAAGGCGCCGCTGCTGAATGATGATGCTGATTGTGAGGGGATGGAGGAGGAGGAGGGTAGACCCCAGAACGGGAGTGGGGATGAAGAGGATGATAATGGGGAGGATGCCGTGGATGTATAGTATTAGCGATTCGGCATTTTTTCTCACATGCCCCCAGCACAAGTTGAAAAACATCCCCTCGGAGTTCCCAATTAGAAGGATTTTTGATATTAGAAGTAGCTATTGGTACTGTACCAATACTTGCGCATTGCAAAAGTTTTCCGGAAATGGGGACTTTGGCGTGGCGCTAACTTAGGTACGGCCGCCTGATTAAAAAGGTGCTAAGCCTAGCCTCCACATTTTCGGAAACTTTTGCAATGCGCAAGTACTACCATAGCTGTAATTCATAGAGCATGGGTTTGGCTCCTAAGCTAACTTTGGTTTCCTTCTTTTGTTTGGCTATAGGTATGATAAGTTATATATTAGATGTGCTCTTGATAACACCATGACTGAATTCTGGTTTTGAGAAATTTGGCAAAAGTCTATCTTACTACATATCTTAATGCCGGTATATTATGTAGTATTATCGTTGATAGTAACCCCCTAAGTTTCAGGCATTACTTCAAGCGGAGACCTTAAGGGTATCACAGTAGGCGCCTAATACTTGCACAGACTTATCATTAGATCCCCGGATAGGGCCAATAAGAATATATTATTCGGTGATGCTTTAAACCTTAAGCCCTGGAGTACATCTGCTCCTAAGGCTGAGTATTCACAATTGTAGTTCCTTACTAGGCCAATCATGACCCTAATTCTTGGCGTGTTGTGACACACCTCTAAAAGCCATGAGGTGGCAATAAAAAAAAAAGTCCACCACTAAATATGGGTGGAAGTAGTAGGGGCTCTAGAGGCACACAGTCAATCCCGTAAAGCCAATCCCCACCTTTCGAAAGAACGGATCCCAAACTATAGCCTACTCTGCCTCTTCCCAAATGCCCAATCCCTCGGTGGGCTATCCCAACTGTAATCCTTCCACTCCCCAAATATCTCCTGCACGCCCTTCCACAGTGCCTCCCACCTCTTGACCTTTCGCTCATCCACATCTTTCCACGTGACCCTCCATTCCTTATCTTTTTCTGAACTAACGACAACATCCATATAGGCCCCAATATTATCCTCCAATTCTTCCACATAACTAACCCCAGTCAATGTCGCGCCCTTCCAATTTGCAAATACCCAGCGCATCGCGACCCTCGGCAACGTTTCTCCCTGGGCTTTGCAAAACTCGGCAGCCTTCGCACAGGCATCCCTCAACCCCTCCGGTGCGGGGTGGAACGATCCGGGGAATGTCCCCGTAAGCAACTTCATGCCCAACGGGGAGGAGTTGACGACCGTGTCCACACCGCCTTCATTCTTCAGTTTATCCATGGATTGCAAAAGTGTTGAATTCTGCAGATTCATGTGGCAATAGCTCTGGACTACATCCAGGGGCCTTCCCAATTCCTTCCTTATCCGCACGGACAGCTCCGCCAGGAGTTTGTGCGGGTACCCAGAAATACCAACGTACCGCACTCTCCCCTCGTCCACCAACTCAAACAGCGTCCTCACAGCACCGATAACTTGGTCAGTAGCGACGAACTCGACGTCGTGGCAAAACACAACGTCCAGATAGTCGGTATGGAGCCGCTCGCAGCTCCGACGAACGCTCTTCCGGATCCAGCTCGGGCTGTAGTCGAATTCTCCCTCAGCGATGCGGCCGGCTTTGGTCATGATTATGTATGAACTACGAGGGTAGGATTTAGTTATTGCCGGCTGGATGAGGGCGTCGCCAATGAGAAGTTCGCTGGGGCCGTAGTAGGGTGATGTATCGATGCAGTTTATACCCATGGAAAAAGCCTTCACGAGGAGGCTGCGGACCGGAAGGGTGGAGGGGTCAGGGTTCATTTGGGTGTTGTAGACGGCCCCGCCAATTATTATAGGGGGGATGAGGGTGGAGAGTTTGGGCTTTTCGGCGGACATTTTTTGCGGGTGAAATTGAGGGATACCCAGATTGGTTGGGGTAGTGCTGAAGGCGGAGATTTGCTAGAGAGAGGGACAAGAGCTTAGAGATGGGGAGGAGGGATGGTGTTGAGAGGTACGAGGTATGGCGTGGGGTGGTATTGTACGATGCTGTAGGTTAAGATGGCCTGGATGGTGTCGTGTCCCGGTGATGTATCATACCAGGGAATTCAAGGCTAAATTATATCGGGCTACGACATGGGGAAAGGAGCCAGGGCTACCCGCCAAGAATTAGAACGTGACTTTATTGAGCTATGATAGCCAGAAATTGGTGAAGCCCTAGAAAGGGTTCACGCTGCCTTACTTCATGCTCGGTTCAGGCACATCCACGGCAAAGGGGGCACATGATGTCACTACCATTTCGAGCCCGAAGCACCGCATCTCTCAGTAAGTCACATGCTACAACACAACGCAGGAGTTTTACAAGGTCTCTCAAGAGGTTATGGAACAGTTACTTGAGGTTGACCAGCCAAATATATCCTTGTTTGTTCCGGTTAATGGTTCCTACCCTTGTAAAAGAGTCCCCAATAAAAGATAGTAACCTAGAGCGTTCAATACGATTAGTTGACCAAGAAGTGCTGACAGGTGGGGCCAGCTGACATGAGTTCAATGTGTGGCATCAAACTCAGCCAAAGTCATTGTTCAAACCACACCCATGCTCCCTGTTGGGTATGTAGTATCACGATCTCTAAGTCCATCAAGATTAATAATCAAGTACAACATATTATATGGTTCCGGCCCAGAGCCTACCCCAGGCAGCCAAAAATTTCCCAGCTCTCCAATGAACATCACATGCTATTATTTTGCTTATTTCTTCTGCGCAATGATGCAGAGAACATATTTACAGAACAGACCTGATCCTAGAGGGGTGGCTCATACTGTATGCAATAACTCTTGGACTCGGGGCGAATTCCTGATGGACTTGGGGTTGGCACTTATATCAAGAAAGAAAAAAGGTTTTTGGTGAGTAATATGAAATGTATCATCTAAAGTAGTAAGGTCATTTTACTATATTAGGACTAGTGCATTGACCCAGAGTGACATCGAAGGTTGGTTCAACGGGGACGGAATCCATGCCTCCGTGCCATCTCTATTAAAAATATCCACCCCCGGACGGTTTCCATTTTAACCAACCAAACAGAGAGAAGGATGCCATGAAGAGGAAAGCGCAGAGTAGTAGGGGGGGAAATGAGAAAAAGAAGGCCCCAATAACGTTTTGAGTACAAGATGGAAAAAAAAAAAGAGAAACTCCCTGTCTGATCCAGCCGCGAGTTGTAGAAAATTTTTGAATTTATTTTCATTTGTTTTCTATTACCCGGAAACCCCCTATAACTTTTTTAGGCCAATAAATTTAAGCAGCGATATGTGTCTGCTCAGCTAAAGACCTTCCCCTCTGTCTAGCAGTGAACTTAACGATCTTGTTCTCTGGGGCCTTGGCGACGACCTCGTCGACCTCGGAGACAATGACCTCAATGTGGCAGGGGTTGGACATGTACGGATTAATCTATAAAAAGAGGGGTTGGTTAGACCGGATCATGCTTAGACGGATTGGTAACATACACGACCGTGGGCGCGGTATGTCCTTCTGCGTTGCTTGGGTGCCTGGTTGACCTGAATGTGGGAGATGACAAGGTTGGAGATCTCGAGACCCTTGGTGTCGGCATTGGCCTCAGCGTTGCGGAGGAGACCAAGGAGGAACTCAGCAGACTTCTCGGGCCAACGAGCGCGGGAAACACCGAATTGCTTTCCTACGTAAATCCCCATCAGCGCACCCCCATTATATCCAAACTCAATCTCCATTCTAGCCGGGGATATCGGTTTGGTGAAAATTTCGAGACTCAAAATCCCTTCAATACCGCCCTCCCCTGACTAGTAGCCCATGGCCGCCTCCATGCTACCTGCCAGCCCGTGCATCTCAGGGTTTCCCACTGGCCCGACTTCAATCCAATAGGGGCGCATGAAAACTTTCCAAAAACCTACCTTGAGCACATCTTCCGGTCGATCCAGAATATCTCCTCATAGGAACAGCCTCCCTGTGACCCTTAACGTTCTCCAAGTAAGCGATAGCACGAGAAAGCTTCATGCGGTTGATGGCCTGAGCAGTCTCGCGAGTGTTCTTAAAGGAAACACGGAGGAAAGATCCGCGGGACTTTGCGGACTTCGAAGGATTATTTGGGACAGCAGCATATCGGACCTGCAATTACCAAGAAAGGTCAGCGTTTTTCAAGCAGACGGAGTTATCTCAAGGGAGGAAAAAAACCAACCATCTTCGCGGATCTAGAGACTGATAGGCGGGTTAGTTGTACGGTCGGTTGTGGTTATTGCTAACGTCAACTAGTGGGGAAGTTTTAGTACAATTCTCGAGAAATGGTCTTGTTTTTTTTCCGTGTGGTGTGTTGAGAGACTGTGCTTTTCAAGGGCTTGGCGATGGGGTTATGCCCTAATGGTCACATACCGTGTTGGGGTGTCAAAACAACGCGAGCACAGCAACCACGGTATCAGCACAAGATTTTGCTCATAATTTGAACCCGAAATGTTCGGCCAAGCCTTGTCCTGGTATCATATGATACCTCCGTTGTCAAGACGTTGCCAGGGTACCGTTCCTCTCTTTCCGCGAAGACTTTGCGAACAAGAGTGTCGACGGATTGCACCAGCAGCGAGTCTTGCACCAGCAGCGAGATCCTAGTTAGTAATCTGCCAAGGCAGCTGGTTGTCTTATCTATAATATCAAAAGCCTACCATAGGCCGCGGGAAACTGAGCCTGGAAAAGATGAAATCATCCCAGCGAGCCCACCCTCCTCCACTGAAACACCCTCAAAAAGGTATCATATACACAAAAGATAATTAAATATCAACAGCTCGGCTGGTCTAGTGGTATGATTCTCGCTTAGGGTAACCCTGAGCTCGCTTGCGAGAGGTCCCCGGTTCAATCCCGGGGTCGAGCCTGTCTTTTTTGCTCACAACTCCCACTCTCCAAACAAGTAGACACCAAGGGAACCCATCACAAGGACCTCGGAGGCCATCTCATTCCACAAACTACCATACTTACTCGCTAGATCTACTATTGTTGATCTCAGCGATCAGACAAAACACCCCAAGAGAGAATAGTGCTTTCCGGACGCGGTATAGTTTGTGAGGGCAAAACTTGGTAGCTACTATTAACTGGTATTCGCATTTATGTTAACCCACTCTGCTAAGCCTATGACAGAGTTTGGCGGTTCGACTTGCGCCCCTCCCCCCCAACATGCCAGCCAAGTGCCCGATCCGCGATAGTGGATCCAGCGAGTAAACACAGTTCCACACCCACACGCACTCGAGTGACACACGATGATCTGCACAAATAATACACCCGGGGTAAATATATTAACTTAAAACGCCAATCCCGAATCAAACAAAGTCACAAATCAAAGCCGAACATCTCACCGATAGCAAGGCAAAAGGGAGAGGAAAAATTAGGAAAAGAATGCCTCATTTCTCATGAGCCTTCATTCGGTAAACAGAAGGAAGGCGTGGAAGATAGAAAAAGAAAAGAAACAGAATAATAAGAGAAGTTTACACCACAAGCCACTCCCTCAAGCCAATGCCGAAGTCAACAAGTCGAACCGCCACGCCTAACAAAAGGGATAAGATAGAAAACATCATTGTGAAGAAGATAAGGAAAAAAAGGAAAAGGAAATTACTAATCTACTTCCACCTAATCCTCCCGGCATCCTTGTCCTTCCTCTCACCGTTGCTCTCCGCATCCTTCTCAACCCTTCTCTTAGGCGCAGCCAGCATATTGAGTCTGCTCCTCAGAAGGATAGCTTTTCCGCGGTTCATGAGAGACTTCTTCTTCATCACAGGAGTCCCCGCAGCAACCGTCATGGCCTCCTTAGCTTCCGTAGCCTTTGCGGTAGGTTCTTCGGCAGGGGCAAATTTCAACCTCTTCCTTGCACCACTCTCTTGTACTGTATCCATAGCTTCTCCATCCCCAGCACCGTTATCACCGCTATCATCGTCGCTGTGGGGAGCTTTACGTTTCTCAGCGGGCGCAGCAGCGACAGGAGCCCATTCCATAGCCGCTCTGCGGGCCATTCCTACGAATGGGTCTTCCGCGCTCATCTTCATGGGAGTCAATAACGGGGTTGGAGCTGTTGGGGTGCCTTTGTCGAGGTTGTAGTTCAGGGAGTGCATGTCGCTGAGACGTTTGTAGCCTATCCCAGCGCCTTTGCTTCTAAAGGTGAAACCGTCCGTCTTGGGCGGGGCGAGGGGGTTGGTTTCTTTCTTCGGGGTATCAATGCTTGGGAGTTTGGTGTGCCGGTTTAGTGGTGCAGCGGTGCTGGGTGCTGAATCTGTGTCCTCTACAACTGGAGTAGTTACAGCACTCGGAATCTTCGAAGGAGTGCCACTGGCCTGAACAAAACTAGCAAGTCGAGTAGCAGGCGTAAGGTTCAATCTTCCACCCATGGAAATCTTCGCAACAGTCGCAGGGCGTTTCTTGAACCCCTTCATCGGTGTCATGCCCAGTCTCGGAATTCCACTCGGTTTGCTGGGCAAGGTGGTCTTCTCCTCATTAACAGCGGATATCTTAGTCCTCTTCATAGGACTACTACCATCATCTTTGGCATTCCTAGGACCTTCAACAGGCATCTTAACAGGGCTCGGCGAGCTCGGCGGTCCACGATCACCCAATTCTGCACGAGATTTAGTCCGCTTCACTCCGCGCGGCATCTTCTCGATTGTAACCGGCTGTTTCGGAGTGCGCTTGGCAGCATAGTGCATAGTAATACTCTCCATCTTCTCAAACTGACGTCTATGGGCGTCGGAAAAACGTCTGCTCCTTTTCTTCGCAATCTGTCTCACAGGTGTAGCAGCAGTTGCCGGGGGGACCGAAGGGACTAATTCCTCGACCTTCTTCTCACCAGTCTTGATCACACGGAACTCAAATCCAGTACTAGGGACTTTAAGTTTCTGTGCGGGCTTAACAAGAGCCATGGCCTCATCCTCAAGCCTCTCGGAGAGGTTGCCAAGTTTCTTCCCGGTTGTCGCCGCGTATGTCGGAATACGACTATTCGCTTTCGGAGTGGTGAGGGGGATATCCGGATGCTGGACTTTGGCTAAAGAAGGGTATTCGAGTTTTGCCAGGGATGGGTATTCGAGAGTCGTAGCGGGGGTAGCATTGGAATTGAGTTTTGAAGAGGCTTCTGCGATTCGATCGAGTGCCGACTGTAGCCAATCCATTCATTAACACCACCAGACATACCACCGGGATTGAAGAGTGAGAATAATTCACCTTAGGAGTAACAGGCGAAGTACCATTTGCCTCTATAGACCTTAAACGAGCCATGACTAACTAATAAAAAAGTAACCGGAGAGGTTGTTGGACTTCTTTTTTGTGAGGGAGTAGAGATTTCCGAGCCGAATAAGCAATTCAGGGGGGCAGAGCTTATATACAGGTGCGAAGGAGGGATAAACACACGCCCACACACACGAGCTATAGCTGCGTTGCACTAACCTGCAGTAGTAAATGCGCGATGATGTGTTGAATGATGATGTGGGAAGTAGCGAGTGGAGGATCGAGAGGGGTGGTAGAGGGTGGAGGGGGAGGGAAGTGAAGTGAAAGAGCCTTAAGCTAGGCTTTTCCGTGGTCGTGAGTGCTGTTTGTTTTGGTGTGGTATTGTACGACTGAGAATGTAGCAGAGCCGCAAGGGGATGGTCGTCAAGGCAACGGCATATTTTCGGTACAATCGCACCAGAGCTCTATTAATATCATGGTATCATGGTACCAGGACTGGTAGGTAGACAGGGTTTTCAAGCGATGAGAGCGCAGGAACACTGGGCGCCAAAGTTTCACCATGCAATACAGCCATTTGTATCATGCTTTTGATAATCACTATCCATCTGCCGGCTAGCCCTTACAGATTCCCTACCAGGCATTCATGAATCTTTAGATAGTTAATAAACGAGCATCTATTCTTGCTCAAGCACAGTACAATTGTGTTGTCACAATCGGCCACTTGAAGGCACCTAGATTGGAAACACTTGATGAAGCGCCTTGAGCCATGTATCTCGACTACCTAAGATTGTCATAGGAAACGTCTCGTGAGCACATACCCCACCAAGGCCACTTTTCAACCCCAAAGGAACTACAACACAACATCCAAGCGTTAGCAATCAACTCAATTATAGTACCCGGTATTTCAAAGAGATAGGAGGGAAAACACACCTTCCTAGCCTCCGCATCACTGACCTCTACCCTCTCACTCTCCCCTTTAGTGATCAACCCCAACTTGTTATACCGAATCTCATCCCAGCACTCCATCCTATCCCCATCTAATTCCCCGGAAACTATGGCCTTTTTCAGCCCCTGCAAAACCTTATTATACATCCCAGGCTCATCGTATTCGATATACTCCTCCCTCACAACCTTCAAAATCTCACATACACGGCCATAATTCGCATCCGCGAGGGAGTACTTGATGAGCTCCTTCAGCACAGCGAGCATCTCCTTCCCTGCCTCCTCGAGATCGGATAGATCTTCTGTTGTCCGTAGCTTGTTCTTAAAGTCCGGTATCGGGTTTGTTGATGAGATCTTTGCTTTCTTGGGGACCGAAGAAGCAGCAGAGGTGAGGAGGGCTTCAACGTCTAGCCCTGACTTAGGGACGGGCTGTTCACGGCCACGCTTTCGGCCGGCGACTTTGGGGTCTACCTTTTTCACGTCGCTTGCTTCGATTAATTTTTCTAGGGTGTCTGTTGAGGCTTCGAGGAGATTTTCTGGTGGGTGGTCGTATTTAGTTAGAATTTCGTGCACCGGTGGCAATGGCTCGTCCGGGTGGACAGCTCTCCATCTCACGACCTGGTTTATCCTGTGGAGAATGGGGGAGAAGGTTTCGCCCACTGTGGCGTATTCGGGCTCGTCTTCGTCATCATTCGCCACCATAAGATCCATCTTGTCAACGTAGTCGCTCATCAGCTTCTCCATGTCTGGCGTTGGGAGAAAACGGTGCTTCTCCAGTACTTTTCCGGAAATAGTCCTAACCCTGTTCAACGGTGGAAACTTGTAATGCCTCACATCCTCAGCAAACGGAACTTGAACATCAATGAGACATTCGTAGTCCGCGTCAATGAGCGGTGCTAAGAGCACCAATACCGGCGCAAGATTCTTTTTAGTAACCAGTCGAGCAAGCGCATACGACTCCAATTCGAAAAGTGCATGGATGAGCGACGACAGCGCCATAGCAGCCTTTGGATTGTCCTTCGCTGCAACAATGACATTTGTAGTAGACATGCTGAAATACCTCCTGTACTTCTCCACAGGCACAAACCCGACGATCTGCAACCCAGGTTCTGTCTCCAAAACTGTGATAGCTTCATCGGTGGCACTGATCGGCACAACCGTCCTTCCGTAATTATACCCCTTCTCCATCTGCTCCTTCTCGATATCCATCGTTCCCCCAGCGGCAGCGTCGTCCTCGATTTGGTATGCTCTAGCATTCTTGACAGCCTGTAAATCTGTGCCTTTCGATGCTAGACCATCGCCAGATACTTCACCATCAGAGCCTGGCTTCTCAGTCTTGGTAGTATACGAGCTCGCACTGATTGGTTTTGCGATGGCGGTGCGAGGATATCGCTCGACGTTGATGGAGAAGGCGGCATCATACGTTTCCAGATTGCCAAGGGTCAGTTCCCCACGGAACGACGTGACCGGGCGAACCTTCTTTAGTCGTGGCTTCCCAAGTTCATGTATAGCTTCCGCAAGTGTGCCAAAGACGCCCAGCTCCTGGTCCCCTTCGTTGCACGCTTCAACCATTTTTTTGATGACTTTCTCATTTCGCGCCTGCCATGGTATTTATTAGCAAAACAAGCCCCCAGCCCCACTTTCAGCAATTCCTAAAAATGAAAGTAAAAAGGAGCCCACCTTCTTAGGACCCTTCCCCTCCTCTACAAGCCCATACTCCTCATCATCGAAATCCACACCTCTAAAAACCACATCAGCATTAACCCAAATTCCAGACCCTCCATTTCCGCAAAACAACCAGGAAGAAGGTGGAAACATACAGCACTGTAAGATTGATCCCCTCCTCCTGAATCTGTCGGACAATCTCCTCGCACCCTTCATCATCCCATTCTCCCCGCCCATCCGTCACAAGCACAACATTCCTAATATACTTCAACCTCCGACAATACTTCATAATCATATCCACGGCTATACAAACCGCCGAAAACCCATCCCCCCCCCTCCCTTTCCCACGACTGGGCACAAGCGCCCTCTTTAAATCTCTAACGGGATCCATCAAAAACTGCGCAATCGGTGCCAGAACGCAGATATTCTCATAGCCGTCCGCCGTGGCCATAGTGTTATCAGTGTTCTCCGTGCGGAAGCCTACCACGCCGATCACATCGGTTTTACGGCCCGTGGACATGGTCGCGGTGATTCTGTCCCAGATGTAGGTTAGGGCATAGTCCAGGTCAGACTCGCCCCGTGAGGGGTGCACGCGGGAGAGGGTCGGGCCGAGGTCTATTACGTAGACCGTTGCTTGTTTGTCCGCCATTTTTATGGCCGTCTTTTCTTTCTTTGCTTTGCTTCTTCTTCCTCTTGTGATATTTGTTGGTGACAGTGCTAGTATAGCGGACGAATGGAGAGAATTTGGCGGTGGTATACTGTATTAGGGAGAGAGTACGGGGGTGAAAACGGGAGAAATGGGAGAACGCGTTGGTTGTGGCCGGGAAGACGTGAACAGAATGTCATGGTCACGCTTGGTATGCCTGATAGGGTTAGGCGTTGGTTGACGTGACCTTGCGAATCTGAGACACGGGGTGGTTAGTAACGAGTGGTTGCCGGCTGTGGCTAAGCCATTCTGGCCTCCGTAGGGCGAGGATGCTCCGGAGTTTCAACCGCCTCAGTAAACTACCACTACTAGCATATGCATTCTCTACTTTAGTAATGTATCCAGATTTGTCACGAGCACATGCAGACTGCCAAATCCTGATTCCTTTATCCTCGCAGTTTAAGTTGTAATAAAATAGAACAATTCAAAACGATCAATCTGCCAATCCCAGGCCCTCACGCCCAACAATCGCAATTCCGTTCCCATGCAGCACATCAAAGAAGGAATCGAATGAACCAACAAAAATAGCACATAACAAGAATGAAGACAAAGGGAAACAAGACCCTCAGAACTTACGATAAACTCCGCCACAACCACCGCCTAGTTAGCATGATATGCCTTTCAACACCCAATGGAGCCTAATCAGTGGCTCCGGGAAGCAAAGCCTGTCTAGTCCTCTCCCCGTCCCTCTCCCGCTGTTCCCTCCCGAGCTCCCGTCTACTGTATTTTGTAGTAAGGCAAAATATGAAAGGTGGTGGAGTGAGTTCTAGAAAAAAATGTTAATCAATAAAACTGCGAGTTTTACGCAAAGCAGTTCAAATACCGTTGAATAAGAAAGTGCCGTAAACCAAGAGCGAGAATCCAACAATCTGGAGCCACTTGAAGCTCTCCCAGTGGAGTGCCAGGGACACCATCCAAATAAACAAGGTGCGGCAAGTGTCGATAATACTTCGGGCAGTGGCGGAAATTGAACGAGTGACCGAAATACCAAAGTAATTGAATCCACCAATAGAGACCATAATGGCGATCGAGGAAAGGGCAACCTCCCTATACTGGGTAATCTCTTTGAAGCCCTCGACAGCATCGAAGTAACCAAACTTTCCCTTGGGTGTCTGCCCAATGGTGTAGTGGAGGATCCCCATTCCAATGACAGTGACAAGGAATCCGAAGATTCCTTCCCAGCCAACAACTTTCAAGGGTTCCAAGGCATAGTGCTCAAGGATGTACTCTTCAACAACAAACTGGGTAGCGGTAAATATCTGAGCCCCTGCGATGAGAAGAACACCAATAACTGTCTTGACAGCAATCGGAACATCCGGAGTAGAGGTAACCAAGATATGGTCGCCCTTAACTGGTTGCTCCTCTTTCCAGAGAGCACCAGCTAGACCGACAACGCCAACACCAATCACGACAAGGAAGAGAGCGAACCACTGGAAACCACGTAGGTGGCGCTTGAGGAAGAGGACACTAAAGAGACCGACGAAAAGCACAAGAGCGCCACGGGTCATCTGGTAGACTAAGAAGCCCAGTTAGCATAGGGCTAACGCACAAACAGTTTTCGGTGACTTACTACTCGCAGCAACAAAGAGTAACCCAACATTCATAAGTCTAAATGATTTCAGTCAAAGGCCCTGTCTCGAACAACCGGACCACCTACGTAGTTCCCGCAATATCACAGCAAGCCGGAATCGCAAGCAGAAAGACCTTAAAGCCAGAAATTGGAGCACGGCCATCAAGACTCGTTACCAACGGCTTGACAGCAGGGCTGGGGCTAGAGGTCCCATCAGCGGGTCCAGCAATAGCATCATCCCCCGCACCAACAGGCTCGTACCCAGCGCACTTGCGCTGGCGATTGCGGATGCATTGTTTGATGGAAAAGAGCCCGACGATTAGCCAACAGCCTGCCATACTATCAGTAAACTGCTTTCAGTCCATAGAACGTGAATTCGTACCCATCTCGCCAATAAACATCTGTAGCCTATATGTCACCGAATCAGCCCCCATTTTTTGCACATGGTACTCGCTACTAGATAGGATGTAGTGCTTACGTCTGCATAACCGGCTGCTCGAAGACATGTTGCTTGGAGATATCTGGGTCATCGCAGTTACGAACACACTGCATATCTTGATACTTTGTCAACAAAGTGTTTGCAACACCCGTCACCAGCATCTAAACATTCCCGTTAGCCGCGTTACCTTTCAAAGCTTATCAAGGGCAAACGTACGCCGGTGACTAGTAGCGCGATAACCGCTCTGCGAGGCATGTTTAAAGCTGATATTGTTTTTCCGCGTTGGCGGTATTTTTTTGCGGAGTCGGGGCCAAAGTAGGGAGAGTTGCTGTAGAAGTGGAGAAGAGGGAGGAGGAGAAGGGAAGATGATGTGTCCAGTGTCGTGGTTCGCTGTCTTTGTTGGTGGAGTTGTTCGTGTGAAAGCGCTAGCGTCCCGGAGACGACCACTCAGACCAGGTGCCTCGCTGGGGTGCCGACGTTGCGATCATGGAGACAATCAACCTGTAAGGCACGAATTCGCACAACTATGTAATAAATGATTCCAATAAAACGTGAAACTTTTGGAAAACAATCGATTAAATACTCCACTGCCCTTACCTTTAATATATTAAAAGAGTCATGCATTAAATACACATTTCAAGTGGATTTTATTTGGACTAGGGTTCTTCCCGAGTGAGCTTTCATCATGAAGGTCCGAAAGTGGTGCCTTGGATGCCAGAAACCTATCGGTAAATTAGCCACTGGGAAATGATCACAATTCTAACATGACGCAAAAATAGTTACGATAGAAGCCATAGGGGATAATCTTTACATGCATACCGGTATATGACTGCTTGGGTGGTTTTTAGAGTGTTGTCAGCACAGGTTCAGTATAGGACTCGGAGCATGGTTAAAACCCCCCTGAAAAGGGGGACTTTTTATTTATTTTGGTTTAGCGTATATTCTTGTCAATTTGGCGAGAAAGTACGGTAAACTACTAAACTATTTTATTCAATCCTTACCGCCCCCACCACCCTTAGAGTCCTTACCACCATCAGAGCATTTCACCAGAGCCTCCAACTCCTTAACTGATGATTACATTCCGCTCTTATCCCTATCAAGATCATTCATGCTTGCCAACACGAAGGATGCAATCATTTGACCAGTAAGGGCTTGACCTGAGTTAAGCTGATCAAGCCTCTGATTGACAGCAGTGAACTTCTGGTCAACAATAGCCAACCTCTGGTTAATAACTAAGTACTTCAGGTCGACAACAGCAAACTTTATATCTGGGTGTTTCCTAAAGTTGAATCAGCTGTAACGCTCAGTCACTATGATTATGAAGGTGGCACCAGAAGCAGCTACAATATCAGCAAAAAGAATGGGTTTGTATTTTGACTCTTCCTGTGCATCCTGACTCTTCCTGAAATCCAGTGTGCATCCTGTGATTCCAGTTTGCATACTGAAAAGCAAATATATGAATAAAATTGCTCTGAGAACAAAACACATTAGTTTAAAAATAAATAGTATTTTATTCTAGTTATAGTTAAAATCTGAGACTTTATATCCCACAGAAAACAGACTAATAGAAGATTGAAATACCTTGCATAGAAAATTGACTACTTCACTTTGAACACCTGCATGTAACCAAAATGGTTAGCTGTTAGAAGTGCCAGCAAGTGCAAATAAAGTGAAATCAACCACTAGTGAGCTCGCCAAAATATTGTGTCAGGATGTACAGGAGGATAATTTGATTTATTCAGGATGCATGAGAATCCGTCAGGATGCAAACTCATTCTTTTGCTGATGAATAGTCTGATTCTTTTGACTCCATTCTGGAGAGCACATAGTCCAGTTAGTTTGTGGCCCCATAATCATTAGCAAAGAAAACCTACAGTCAGACCTCTTTGCTTTATCTTTAATAACAGTAAACATCTCCATATCAAATCCCTTGATATTAGAAGCTATCAATCGGGCAGTATTATTGAGAGAAGGGATAGGTGAGGGTTTCTTGATTGGTTGCAATGTTGGGAGAAAGAAAAATAGGAGGTGAAGGAGAGGTTTACCCAGGAAGAGCTCCTAAGTTTTGTATGTTCCACAGGTTACAACCATGCCAAGGCTGCGACTCTGTCACAACTCATGATAGCTGGCTTGACACACCTACCTGTATGAGATCAAGAAGGAAAGACTGTCAACCATATAGCATAGTGGAATGCACCAGTTACTATGCAAAATAATTGCCAAGACTGTTAGTGATTGACTATGAACAAATGTAAACTATATAAGAAATAAGAATCTGATGATTTTAATTTATTAAATACAACAGTTTGAGAGTCTAAGACTCAAGAGTGACAATAGCTTCTATATGTTTTGTAACCTTTAAGTTTTCTTTAAAGTCTAGGGTACTATAAGCCATACCATTATTGTATGCTCTTATTATGCTCTCTGTAGGTACCAACAACTTCCAAATCAATGTTGGTATTACTGAACTCAAGCATGCATGTACCATTTTGTACAATGCTTGAATATTGTATCAACATAGTATTTAATAAGTATAGCACTTTGACGCCCTCCAATAATTCTCATAAAATTCAGTTTACAATAATAAATATGGAAAAAAAACAAACTGGATATCCTTCTAATTCAATCCTTTTCTTCCTGTAACTTCTTTTAGTCCTAAAAGTACCCCCACTGAGGTACACTTTGTTCTTTTTTACATCACACCTCCAAATTATATGATTACTCAAGCAATTTTATGTTGTATTTCAATGCCAAGACCTCAGATTTTACACCAAATATTCAAGTTTTGAAACAAGGATACCACTCCCTCCACTTGCCTTTTCTAAATTAAAAAACCCTGCTTTTATTATGCCTCACTTGGTCTCTATTTCTACAGTTTTTTTATATTAGTTGGACCACTATTGGGTGAGTTATGTTTGATTGAAAATCCCTTTAAACGAGGTGGACACTTAAATGTTCTTGCACTCCACACAAAATGACAGCCCAACACAACTTTCAATTTGTTTGTGAATTTAAAAATTACCAACGACTACCAATCGTTCTCTGGTCCTTTAAAAGTCCTTCTGGCTTTCTCATACATTATTTTAAGTCTTTAAAAATAAATCTTCCATTTTCTCTCTTCTATTTTACCACTTTTATTTTCGTGCGGTGGGGTTGGGCTGTCATGTTGCGTTAGGGTGCCTGATGCGGTAGTATCTAGCTTGATGAAAAATACACAAATAACCTCTACTTCGTGTAAAAAGGCCATATACATAATATATGTTTTAAGCGGGTACCTGGCTTGGTGGAAAATTCATTTTGTCGGCTTTGTGAAAAAAGGCTGGATTTCGCGGAGTCCTACAGCTTGGTGGAAAGTTATCTCTTGTCAGCCTCATACAAGAAATTATACGACCTCGGAGTGCATATGGAACGTCTGGTGGGGAGCTCAAAAACCGACTCCAGGAGTCTCTTTACGGCCTCAAACTACCGTCGAGCGAAAACATACTGTATGATTTCACCCCTTGTTCTACTGTACCGGTAGTGTCAACCGCGGCCCTGATCGACAACTCTGCGATCCCGTAGCCCAACCCGGGGAAGTCCAATCTAGGATATTCACGGATTAAGTAATGCTATCGCAAGTACTAGTACCTCACTGCCGGCGACTACCAGATACTACACTACGATAGAGACCTGAGGATGAACCACCAAGTTCTGTATTTCGTGGCATACAAGCATGATACCGGTATCAGTAATGGCATATCAATTAACACGCATGCCCACAGAATCCCTTAGACACAACCTATTCTCGTGCCTAGCCCAACAAGCTCTACCAAGTTACCACCTGATTTTATTCCCCAGAATAACGCCGTACCACCCAGTCGCCAATAACGCAATCATGTTAATCAAGCTACTAGCTCCGTGCATCGCCCCAAACCTCTTGTTCAAGGACGCCATTTTCTCGCTCTTGGGCCCTTCGTCGTAATATTTCTTCCCCTCCTTGGTCTCCTGAATCTTGCGTTCGCGCATAATCTTTGTGGTGGCCGGGCCAATCACAGCCAGATTGGCCAGAGACGCGCCGAGAACAATGAGTAGGGGAAGCCCGGTACTGCAGAAGTGCGGGGACGAAGGGTTAATGAGGGAGGTTGGCGAAATGGAGGGGTGGGTTAGGAGGAGGGCGGCCGGGAGAACGGTTTGGAGAGTGAAGTAAACTGGGAAGATCTTTTGTTGGAGTTGAGAGAATTGAGGGCGGGGGAGAGCTTTGTAGGCCATAACTCCGCCTATAAATGACTGGACGGAATTAACTTTGTTGTCTGGGGAGTAGAGGACACAGGTGGCTCACCTGGTAGAACTGAGATCCTAAAAGAGTGGCGAAGGCGAGGACATGAACCGGTCCGGAGAGAGTCGAGAGAATGGCGGGCATCTTGAAGCTTGGTGAGAGGACCGAGATAAATTCCGGCTGCGGTAAAGAAGCTTGGTTGAGGAGGTTCCGTGAAGTTTTGATCAGCCGCTGTCACAAGAGTTGATGATGCGACGTCGTCAGATCCGGCTTCGTTGAATGCTCCGCTCCCCAAACGGGCACCAGATCTGGATCTTATCAGGTAATTTTATAATGCCTGCAACCCCTCCCTTGGCTCTCGGGGTATGATACTGAATATTAAAAACTAAAAGTAGGGGGCTTCAGGTACACCAATCCAGGCTTACAGCATCTACAGCATTACAGTACGGGTATTGCATTCATTTGAACCAAATTTCACGACCTTTTAGTGTGTATTTTGCCATCCGATCTTCAAGGGCTAGGCTCGTGAGGGTATGGTTTTTGGTCATTCAATGACCCATCGCGGCACAGTTACACAATGTCATGATCAACTACGGCTACAATAAATTCAGAGAAATCAATATACCGGCAGATGTGCGACCCCTTTATAGTCTATAGGGACCTAGCTTGTAGGCTTAGGGGCCTACCGTATCATTGCGAGTATGAGATCATACCACTTCCGCCACTACGACATCCACGGAGTCACAAGGGTGGTATTCTACGCCCTGCCGGATAACTCTCTTTTCTACCGCGAGATCGTGAATGAACACCTTCCCTCATCCTACTGTCACAATCGCTGTCACTATTTCATAATCATCATTATTTCCACTTCCTCTTTGTATTAAACACATCAAATGTTTCATATTTCATATAATTCTAACATACCTTCCGGCACTTTTATAGCAACCGGATTCCGAATACAACGATGAGAAGACAAGTACCGTACTGTACTTGTAATCCGTTAGCGAATCACAAGTCTTTTTGCGGTAAGTTATCGGGCATCTCATTCAATGAGATCGGTCATCCCCACGCCCCATTTCAATGCGATGTTTACGCAGGTAATTTAACCCACCAGCGCTGTGTCTTTATTCCTGCATACTTTGGAGCCTCATCTTCTTCCCCGAGCACTGGAGCGCCCAGGAGCACTGAGACGGCATGATAGTTTAGCAGCGCCCTAGATCAGACGAAGGCGTGCAATCGGTACCATGCTGTAGAGTATTACGAGTAGTACTCGAGTACAGCATATGAACGAAAGGATGAACGAGGAAATGATCTTTCTTGCCTACCTGCCCCAGAATGCTTATGATATCATAGCACAGGAAGGGAGAACGCCACTCGCGCACGGGTGCCTGTTCACTTCGGAGCATCGTACGCAAGCCACAGCCCCCCAACTCCGCCTCAGCCCCCATCTTATCAGACATTGATCCTCCATCCTCGAGCGAGTCGAGTCCAGCCAACAAATCCTATCAGCTACAGCTCCTAAACCCACCTTCGAAGCATCCATGGCTGCCATTACACCCACAACACCCCAACCCCCAGCTTTAAGCCGTAAGAAAATCCGTATAGTCTGCATATCCGACACTCACAACATCCAGCTCAAACCTCCAGAAGGAGACGTCCTAATCCACGCCGGGGACATGACCAACACCGGTTCCCGCACAGAGCTCAAGAAAGCTATCGAGTGGATAAGTGGGCTAAAACACGAGGTGAAAATAGTGGTTGCGGGTTACCTGGCTCCCTGGCCCCGGTGATTTTAATATAGCTAACAGGGAAAGTTTGGTAGGCAACCACGATGGAGTCACCCTCGATCCGGTATTTTTTAAAGAGTTCAGAGACCACTTCCACGGCAATAACCCCCAATCTCACGAGGAAAATTTACGACTATTCGTTAGTAGTGAAGTGAGGGGTCGGGGTGTTATATATCTAAATCACGAGGCTAAGAAAGTTGTATTAAAAGACGGGCGAACATTCAAGGTTTTTGGCTCGCCATGGAGCAAGAAGGGTGGGATGTGGGGATTCGGGTACGACGAGCCATCCTGCTTGGACGAGAGTTTGTGGACCGATATTCCGGCGGATACCGACGTTTGACACCTCACCCTATATAACTGAGCGATTGTTGAAGCCTGATTATTTAGGTTATGGTAACTCACGGTCCGCCTAAGCATCACCTCGACGGCCCACAAGCCCCAAAAATCGGTTGTGAGTGCCTCCGACAGGCGCTCTGGAACGTCCGCCCGGCGCTACATGTATTCGGCCACGTCCACCAAGGGCGAGGCGTAGAACTGGTTAAATGGGATATCCGATCCCGCCATATCCAGCACAAGGAGCTCTCCACTACCAGAATTTTAGATTCTGCACCAGAGGGTAAAAAGCTGTTCAAGGTCGACTTGACTCAGATTGCGGAAAGAGAGGAGACTTGCTTAGTGAATGCTGCGATTGTTATGCGGCCTTGGAGGAAGGGGATTGGACATGCTGGGAGGAACAAAGCCATTGTTGTGGATCTCATGATTGATGTGGCAGACCTCCGGGGCGGGCCCAGAGATGAAATAGTGGAAGGAAGCAGGCCTATTGCAGGGGGGGGATTTGCAAGGGCCTGGACAAACACCGGAAGCCAAGCGGTTGAAAACGTCCATATGGTGTCTTAGTACGCCTGAAGTAATTGTGGGCTGCCCCCTCGCATGGCTCCTGATAAGCAATTGCCGGTATCAGATTGCGGGTGTTCTTGATGACGTGATGGGGATGGCCTCGAGCATATCTTATAAATAGTGTATAATCTGTCTGCTGGTGTGAAGCAAGCTGCGCAGCCACTTATCGGGACGTTGGCACCTTGGCATTCGGAGAAATGTATCCGGTACCACAGCCAGCTAAACCCCATGCATGTGTGTTCGTGTGCAATGTGTCCTTCTCTCGCTCACAAGTTTCCCTCAGGAAACTTTGTCGGGGCGCTCCGCAACCCCCGCAGCAGCATCCGGAATTATCGACCTTTTGGCGTTAAGCAATTTCACCTAGAATATTCCTCTCCATAATTACACAACAGGACTACACCTACCCCCAAACACACATTCCCCAATCTATGCCACAGCCTGACAGTCAACAGAATCTTGCCCAAGCATTAATCTTATAGATGTAGACCTGCGAAAAGCACCCCTAGTGAACCCGAATGCAACCCGAGTGATACTAAGTGACGCCCGCATTTTTTGAGAAAGGATCTGGCAACGTGGGAAAGTGCGAAAGGCCCCAGAGCACTCGCTATAGTATCACATTAAGATAAGTAGCAGGCACCACCCGTCGTGTGTAGGTGCGGTGCGGTGTGGGTGGCAGGACTTGGACGTGGGCTCGTCGCATTGGACTTGGGAGTCAGCGTAGTGTCCTGAGTGAGATTACCATGACTCGTGGGGACCGGCCATAACACTCTTCCATGACGCACTCATCAGTGTGCCCGTGCTTGGCGGCCTTCGGCTGTGCATCTACCACCCACAATCCGTAACATCCAAATCCCGTCTTCCCCACAGCCAAACCCACCCCCTTCATCATTGATATTCCGGGTATCGGTATGTTTCCTCCTCCAGCCCCGAGGAGACCTTATTGGTAGTTATCGGTGATCAGCACCTATAATCTCTCGTATCTCGAGAATGGATCTGCTCGTTCATACCCCAAGGTTATGTGAGACACTTGTGGTGCCGGTCAATCAAAACCTTCTCTGTACTGAGCCCAAAGTTCTTGGAAAACCTTAGCATACTGGATGATGAGCTCCCCCCATTCCCCGGTGAGGGGGATACTTTAAAATAGTTGTTCCCGCAATTTTGTAAGGAAATCCTTCGCAAAGCCCCCAATGGCGTTTATGTTATTTTTTCTTTATCAATGCGATCGAAGAACAACCGAGGTCGTGTTGCGGTGGGTTGTTTGATAGAAAGCATCTAACTCCAACAACGACGACTCCCCATATAACAAAAAATGATGGACTAGTTCTAGTTTATTGCTTGGGTGGCTTCGCTAGGGGAAATTGTAATACCTCCTCAAGAAGAGGTTGTCCCTAATTAAGAAATTTTAATCAGGTTGGTCGCAATGGCGGGTTCTGGTTGTCCTGAACCATACCTAGCTGACCCCAGGAGTTAAGATGCTCGGGAGACCAACTACGGCCTATATACTGCGATTTTATCAGGAAGGGGATCGGGGGGGGTTACTTTCCCCTCATCACTGCTGGAAGCATGTGGTTGACTTTGGAAGCTGCGGGAGAGTCTGAAAGATTGGATAGATGCTTGTGGATGATTTGGGAGATTGAGATAGAATGGTTAATGATTTGAAAGAGATTAGATAGCCATGTCTTTCCTTTGTTTATCACGGAAGTGTACGGAGGAATAAAGGCATGGCGGGGATAGAGAGATAGGTGTGGTGATCGACGGAATGATCATGAAGTGCTACTTATGTTTACTTATACACTTGTTTCTGTCATGAGTTTTTAGTTAAGAGTTAAGAGCGAATTTGAAGAGCTGAGCGAGGTGTCTAAGTTCCGTGTGAATTCTCTTTCTATCGTCTACCACTGTGCCAAACATAACCTGCCTACGTTAATAATCACGAGCTGCCATACGATTGAATGGTCCCTTTAGGTGAGAGAAAAACGATAGGTCCTCCCTTGTGGGCACTAAAAGATTGAAGTGAAGGCCTTGGCTTCCCCCGGCAAGGCTGTAGGGCGAACCGGTGCTCCTACGGGGTGGTATGGTTCGACTCTGGACCATCCACCTTGGGGGATGCCTGCCATCGGTTGAATAGCAGAAGAAAAGAGAGATGGAGAAAATGGGGAGGAACCGCTTCATTTAGTTTAGAAAAACAGCTGCGAATACAAACTCCACTGGGCAAGTGAGTAGACTGGTTGTCTCTAGGAGGTAGCCACAAAGTAGCCTTTCGGCTCTCACTCGTTTTGTAAAATGGCTGCTCCCTCAGAAAAAAGAAGTACGTATGAGGTTGCCAGTAAAAGGTATTAAATCCGTTCAGGTCCCTAATGGTTGCAGCGGGGGTGAAGCTTCTAGCAGAAGCCGTCTTGGAATCCCATCATCCAAAGCGGTGTTAGAAGGTTCGCACCGGTCCAGATAGTAAAAAAGAGATACATGATATTGGCAATCATCAAAGGAACCCCGCAAGCCACTGTACGGACCGGACGTCTGTTATCACAAGAAATCACTCGAGTCAGTGTTCCTACGCAACTATGTTGATGCGTCATACTCGGGCGCAAATTAAAGATCCGGAAAAAGTGACAAACAAAATGTATGGTTGCAACACAGATATTTCAAGTCACTTTTTCCGGATCTTTAATTTGCGCCCGAGTACAGGAGCTGGCGACGACCCGTCGGGTGCAATTCTTGGGCAGCCTTCTAGTAGAGGTGAGATCTTTTTTTAGTATTACGTAATTGAGTGTATGAGTGTGTTTGAACCGAAGCTCTGGAACACGTTACACGACCCCCAAAATCCTTCCCAAGACAGGACCAGAAAAAAAGAAAAACTTGACCATTTTCCCGTGCTAATCTTAGAGTTCCAAGTACCGGTATTCCTCTGGACGGGATGGGGCTTTAGCATTACCACCGTATGTTGCGGCTGGGACGTATAAACTCCTTTCCTGGAGATATATTTGTTCCAGATCCTAGTGTGATAGGGGGCTTTCGCCCCCTCCCCATACGCGGGGAAGTGTCCAATGCGTATCACATGCCTATGATCCCCTAGCCATCTGAAAATCTTTGGCTGGCTGCGGCATTCCAGTGGGATCCTACGCAAATCCTTCGAGCTCCTTTCCCGTGAGGGGCTTAGCACCCACATTTCCTTGCTGTGCTGGCTTCTGCTTGCTGGGACAAATGCTGGGAGCGAGGGCAACCTACTGTCCCGTGTTGCTTCCTTCATTTAGCTAAGCTTCTTCCTCATGCTGGCGCCAGCCCCCCCTACTCGGTCGAGCATAGCTTATACCTGAGTGCCGATGAAGTACCGGCAAGAGTATTCCAGGTCAGAAAGGCGGGCTCTAATACTCATGTGCTAGTAATACCTTTTTGTTAAAAGTCTCCAAAATGGGATGAAAGGATGTGATTTAGTTACCATTTAAATGATGGCTTCCCGGCCTCCAGATTTTGCAGGGACTGTCTTAAACCGGGAGAAAGACATGTAACTCAAGTTCAGGAACCGTTAGGGAACAGTCACCGCAAAAGCTCATGAAATCCACGACCTTCGCCAGCCCTATAATCCCCAGGAGAGACAGAGCCCCAGAGAAGGAATAGCCCTTTTCTGAGGCGATATAAGATCAGCTCATGATATGCTTTGGGTCTCATTAACTGTTCCTCGTAGTTTTGTTAAACCGTCAACCCAAACAGGATGGTTTCTGCTGGTAGCCTGATACTGGTAGCAAATTTCAAGTAGTATTTTAACCTGCCCTCTCGGACGACAATATGTGTTGATTAACGAACATGGGCCCTCCATGAATGCCAGCACAGGATTGCTGGTTTCTAGGCAGGGTTTCTCCTACTCTGCCGTAGATGCGACTGCTGTTTCGTATCTATCTCGCAACATGACCTCATTTGGGGATGTTTTGGGGGAAGAGCGTTTCATGAGATTATGTACACTCCCGTTTGAAAAGTCTCCGTAACTGCACTGGTCCATTCATGCAGTTGTTGCTGTTACTCCGCTAGCACCAACATGCTGCGCCAGCTGCGACTAGATGAATGGGCCAATGTGATTACGGGAACTTTTAAACGGTGGTGAACTTGATAGTATCCCTCGGAGGGCCACCCCCCCCCCCCCTAATTGAGATAGAAGGGAGGGGCTAGTACTGGTAGTTTAGAGGGTGTCAAGGTGTTGCGTGTTTGGCGGTTTGGCAGTCTGACATCGAGTGATAATCTGGGTAATGGCGTCAAAGCTATCCCACAGCCAGGGACTAGAAGGAATCGGAAACAGGGAGCTTCGCTCCCGTGAGCGACCACCGATCGGTATTTTTTTTTAATGATATCACACGAGGCTCTGTTTATTGTATGGGAGAATTTTGCCAACTCCCGCAACTACGGCTACCCCCAGATGGAATACATACCCTCCATTTTAGCGCGGAAGACTCGGTATTGTGGACTTAAAAGTGACAATGCTCTAGTGGGAGGAGAGTGTCGTAGTATATAAAGCCAAGGGCAGAACCTTAGGCACTAGATCCTCGTCCGCCCACATACATCCCACCATTCCCCTCTCTGGGGGAATGTAATAGTCCTGAGGATGGACATAGCATAGAGACAGATGAATATTTTTGCCGGCGGTCGTTGGCAAGATTTCGAAAATTTAAAGCAGTGTCTGGGGAATCCCCGGTCTTGATTCACCCGACTAATATATCCCAAGTCTCCAGCACAATGTGGTGAATCCCGTTTTCTGTTCCGAGCACCAGAATTGTGTGCGGATGGTAGGTTATTACCGATAAAACAATGTCATTTCGCTATTTCTATTCTATAAGGTCGCAAAATGAGCTAACATACTAGCTGCCAATATAGTAACATAGGCTATTATCAAACCGGAGAGAAACTTAGTGCTGGTTCAGCACTAGGCTCCATCGAAGGCAAAAATTTTCCAGTATCAGTCAATATCGGATATAAGTAAACTGGAAGCCTTCCGGGTACCGCTCAATTTTCGAAATTCATTTTGCTTGTTCGACTAATTATGTCTACCAGTACCGTACTCAATATCAACAGTAGAGATAAGGTTATTTTGTTGGCTGACTAAACAGCAGACTAGCTAGATCCGCTAACTCATCTAGGAAACAAGAATCTGCATGTCTCATCAGTCTATGGGATACAGTGGGGTCGCTTCGTCGTGGAATAGTGTAAGTGGTCTGTGTGTCCCGGGTGGAGCAGGGTGTGTGGACATCACACCAATAGCAAAGTCATGCGATATGATTCGGCTAGAAAGCCAGGGATTCGTTGTCTTCGGCAACCTCACACCATCTCATCTCCTCTTCTACTGTATCATACAGTAGCAAGCACCCACTAATTCCATATCTCTGGAACAACTATCACTACCTGAATTACTGCTATATTTAGCATTTAAGTGGTCTCAAAAAATTATAGATGGAGGACTATTTTTAACAATTAGATGAGTAATTATCGAACGCTGACGAAATCTGGCTTATCATATCTTTTAGGTGCCCGGCCAAGGGACAAATTTACCCTCACTAAAAACAACCCAGTTTGCTTCTGCTACAGTATACCCCGGAGAGAAACTCCAGTCCTCCCCAAGGGGTTTCCTCTGGTATTATATAAAAGAAGCAACACTTGGGTCTCACAACCTTGAGCCCACTAGTAAGTCTGTTTCGGGGCCTCGGTGATATCTTAGCTTAATCACCAGGCTCCCAGAGAACCCTCTATCCCTGCGAATCTTCCACAATCTACTAGATTTGGAACGCTTTCTGTCTGTACGAGTACTTGAGCATGGAACATCAGGCCACTGCTTATAATACAGCGGCCAGAACCCAGCACAAGGCTTTTCTGTCGAATTGCAAAACCTGTTCTTCTAATTCCCAAATCTCCCGTGACCAATGTAGGAGCCCAAATTCAATGCCAATGTGTGAGTGGGAATAAAGCATAAGCTGTCCCCAAACGCCATAATCGGGTTGAGAAGCAACATAATCCGACAGGGCTTGATGTTCGCTATTGGACTAAATAAAGTACGCGTTGGCGCATTCCAGCTCAATATCAGTTTTATTGCGGGGTCTCAGGCTCCATAGATCCTGTGCTATGCTTCAAGAGCTCCTCGTGAGGAAGACGAACGTCCGGTAAGTATCTTTAAATAGTTGGATTCAGATGAGATTTGTATGGGTTCAAGATAAGTTGATTCCCTAACAACCGATTATATGGGCCATCGAGTAAGAAGGCCTCTAACATCCAAAATTAGGTTCCTGGCATGCTAAAGATCGAAACTATGTGCTATCCGGTTAGTGGGGTAATTAGAAAATGCTCGCATTGGCGTGGTCAGGTTCAGATCGTCAATATCACAAAGCCCACCGGGGGGTTTAGACTAGTAGGGGGATGCACTTCGTTCGAATACAGAGATATAATAGGAATTTAGCTCAGTCAACTGGGATTGCAAATTTCCTTCTCTAGCCCATCGAAAACCAATCTACAGTCGGTGGGCAGTCTTGGTGATCGAGCTGTTTCGCACCAAGAATCGGCAAACACCTCACTTTTCAATTGTTGGTGGCTAGCCCAAAGCTGGATCTCCCTTCTCTGAAATTTCTGATTTCTTCCAGTCTCCTCATGCGCGCACGATCTCATGATAAATCCGAAGCATACTCATTGCCAATTGAAGGTCCTATAAGCTTGTAAAGTTCCGTCACCGGTTAAAAGTCATCCTTATCATTAATTCACAAAGACACTCGCCTAAGCTACCCCACATAACAACATCTCACAATCTTTGATGAGGTGTGGCATGACGAGGAAGAGTCGCAGTGCTCTGTAAACTGTTGGAAATTCATATATAACTACCGGGTTAGTTCTTGGAAAGCTTTCTGCAGGTTTAGTGTTGGGGCCTATCAAAAGGCCCTTAAAATGACACATTTCGGCGTAAATATGCCCAATCACCGCGGCTCTCGCCTACCCTCTGCCGACTTTAGGGAGCCCTTATCATTCTAAGATAAGCTCCCGATTGCAGAGGACGGAGTCCAACTATTTAGGTCCAGATGTACCTCACAAGACTCCTCATGTGACCGGTATGGTCACCCTAATGTATCTCTGTGGGTAGCGGCAAATTGTCAGGCTATATATTGACATGCTGTATGCCTCCCGGGACCGGCAGTGGCACAACGCGCATCTTAACCTCATAATTGGAGAGGAGAGGACTATTCAAAGCTTCAGAATCGGACCGCGCGTCCCCCCACATTGTCCCCCTCTGAAGGGGGCAAGACACTCTCATTCAAAACATACTTGCTTTATTAACGGATACCGGTATACGATGCGAGTGCTGTAGATCAGTTGCGTTTAGGGAATGGATACCAACGTTAGAGCTAGTCCTGGAATGCTTATGGAGTGAAGACGTAGCCAGAGGAGATTTATGATGATACCAACACTGTGATGGTTGAGGGCTAAACCAAAACCTCTTCGCTTTGGTGCAGTGAGGCGTCATCTCTGGCAGGGGTTATTCATATTGAGGGGACATCGGCCTGGAGCTTCCGAAAACAGGTATGGGCATGCCTACCATCGCCGGGTCTATGGCGCCAGGAGCGAAGGGGGGATTGTGTAGCCCATAGCCATAGAGTGGCTTGCGTGTAAATATCGAACCACCATTACGATTCTAATCTTCAAATAGTCTGGCTGACTAATTTACCTTCTCCCAATTGAAAAAACACCTAGTGAAGGGGTTGCGCACTCCCTCTCCACGGGTTCTAGAACCGTAGTGAATCCGGGACTTGTGAATCCGGGTGGGATGTGGGGCAGCAGGGCTTAGGAGACAATTGCGGGTCATGAGCTAAAGAAGTATACTGGGTGGCGGTAGACACTATGTATAGCCAGAGCATAACTTAAAACTAGGTGATGTTCTGCTACAGGTCCAAGCCCCTCCCTGATACAGGCACACGGGAGGCATCTACATTGATACACATAGAAAAACAGGAATCTTTCCAAAACAAATAAACACAATAAATGTCACTTAGCCTCCACAATTATCCCTGAACCGCTTAGCAGGAACTACCGAGAGCCGAAGCAATCTTTCTACGGATGATAATTTACTTATTCCCGATTCTGCGGTTTTATTACAAGCGTTGATGGGCGGGTATCATCATGTATCACTCGGTCCACGTAACCTCTTCCCCTAAACCAGTAGTTCAGTTTCCTCACGGAACCTTCCTAGCGGGGCGCCACTTTCCTATTTCTATCTGAGCAATATCGAGCCTCTCCCGAGTTCAATCGATGGGCAAAACTTCAGCAGGTCAAACAGTGGCTATGTTTCAGATTTCTACAGCTGCACCCCCCCCCCCAGGTTCCCCTTGCTACCCAAGCAGTATCATTATCAACTCAAGCCCCATCTATCCATAAAAACTCCTAATAAGACCAATTTTCGTCACACCTGTAAATAGTCGTCCCCAGGCAAGTAGACTACGGTATTCGATAACAAGGGTTCACAAAATATCTGGTAAAAATATCTGTACGCACCCGCGGGCCCATGCAAATTCACGACCCCTGATATTGAAAACTCCTTGCCTGGGACGAGCACAGCTTCCTTGCATCTTGGCATCGCCCCCACGGCAATGTTTTGATTTTCGTTGAACGCCACAGTATGACTGTGACTTCATAGCCACATCACTTCTCCCAGCATCAGGCGTCACTCACATTATCACTACCTTTCCCTGGCACTCTTGAGCAGTCACACTTGGCGGAAATATTCTCTGCCTATCCCAATTATCTCTGCATACTGTACGGTGCAATTTAACCGCATCTCCTAGAATGTCGTCCCTAATGCGTTTGATTTAAGATTACTCGCTGGAAAATGAAAAGTCCTCTATTAACGGCATGCAACACGAAAAGTCCTGTCCATCGCCCCAGACTTGTCCACCACCTCATGCATTGGGTCGCGAGGCCTCGCGCTTGTCATCTGCCAACTCAATCAACTTCTCACCCCTGCCATCATCGGTCCTTACGATGACCAGCCGATGGCTACCTTGATAACTGGGGGGGGTTTTGAGGCCTCTCTGATCAGATAGTGCCCACTTCAGGTCGGAGCCTCGAGTGGGTTCTTCATCCGAGTGTTTCCAGCTATCTTTATGGTGGAGGAAATGTCATTTCTCCTGCTAGGATGGTTCCTGCCAATCCCATTCTTGGAACTCGGGAAATATCACACTGACGATTGAGGCAAGCGGGAGAACGATCATACTTTCACTCGAGATATATGCTATCAGTCCCGTCACGCGAGGTATAATCTCCCAGACTCATAATATACTATTTTTGCCTCGGCTTTGATGACCATTGTAGCCAATCGGGGTCATCCACTATGATTCGAATTTGAATATTCTTGGAGCAGCTTGTGGCTGTAGCGCTCCTAACCACAGCATTCCACGTGGGGAGATTGTGGCTGAGGCACCCAGGCTCGCTAAAGTACTCGTACCGGTACTTGTGATTGTCTTTTTTTCCAGCCACAGACCATGAACTGAGCAGAGCTTACGCTTCTGGCTGAGCTGAAACAACAGGGGCCTTTTTACTTCCATTCGAGTAAGAGATCAAAAGGATTTCCCACCAAATCAGGCATCTGACGCTCTCGAGGTATGAGAGAAGCTTGAGGATATTTTCTCTCTCTTCCCTTCGCCACACAAAGTACCTTCCGTACTGGCGCGGTATGGTAGGGTAGGTATGGATACTTGAAGAATCCGTTCTCGAGATGCCCATCTCAAGGTTTAAGACCGAGATGTTTTCATTCAACTCTGAAACGATTAGGATTTGGGCACCAGTCGAAATAAGGTTAGTCATTTTCCTTTGGCGGACACGCACGGTGCCACTCCTCAAGGAGCCAAACCAATTAGGGACAGTGGGACAGGGTGAAAGGAACGGATGTGTGGAGGGTGGAAGGGTTTATCGGCTGTGATGCATGGCGGGAGAAATTCAGGAGGGAGGTGATGCTATCTTGGGTACCCACCATTCTGACATTCCCAGTGTTCACATTGTTCTTTCTGGGGGGGGGGTAATCGAGTACGAGTACTACCGGTAGGAAGTGTTTGTTGGTACCTAAAAATGGTCTCACGAACTCCCTCCAGGTCTACTGAAAAGCCCGATTGAGTGGGTGATTGGATGTCCGCCACTCTGAGGTGCCTTTGGCTCATTCTATTATTTTTAATTCTCATTTTTGGATCATTTATCCTTTTTTTCTTTTCCCTTTATCGGCTTTGTGATCGGGGTCTGCATGGGATCTCCCTGGTTCGAGTCCATCTGCCCTGCTCTGCTTCTACCGCTACTTGCCTTTCGCTACCCGCACCTGTCTGTTTCCCTCCTACTTCGTGTGCTCACTCGGGCGAACAGGTGGACCGCTAAGCTGATTTCAATATCACAGCAGCAGCTCTCTCTGCTTTCCCTTTTCCCTCGGCGCATTGCGAGACAGCGGTTTTGTGTCGGAGCCGCCTCCTCCTCCTCCCCTCTCTCCCTCCGACGCTTGTCGGTTCCCACTCAGGGTGTTCTTCTCCCTTTTACCACCCGATCTAACCTCCTCGTTTGTGGATTTTCCTGGTCAGACATTGCGACCTAGTCGGGGTTGGCTCGTTCTTCTCTCTTCTCTGCTAGGATTCCTGTCCTTCGTCTTTTGCTCCAAGACTGAATACAGTTCTCTGGCGAGGCGGTAAGTTCTTCTCTCTTGCCTCACAATACCCCCGAAAGGAAAGCCATCTTCACTACCACCACTACCACCACCACCTTCATCCCTCCTCCTTCCTCCCGGGCCCCAGCAAACAAATACCCTTCTAGGTGCAGACACTGCCCTTTGGCCGTCATCCCCTTTCCTCGTCTCCCACGTTTAGCCCCACCGGTACTTTCCCGGGCAAAGAATTGCTCTTCGTGGGCCACATCGGTTGCTCCCTACTCTGCGTCAACATCTGACGAGTATATGCGTTTTTAGCAGTCTATTGGTCGGCCTTTTTTGGAATCCATCATATACTGCTGGATTTCCGACTCATTTTTTTTCCACCACTCAGAAGGGTGGCTCAGTTTTGCAGCAGCTTTCGCTTCCATCGAGTCACCGGCCGAACATTTCAGTTACTCTGATTTTCGAACCGAAAGGGTGGGGAAAGGTTTACGAGAAGGTAGAAGCTCAATCAAGAGGACGGTAGAACAGCGTTGAGGAAAATACGTCAGTCGCCCGGTGAACTTTGAGCCACTATAATATTCGCAGGAACAGCGGGGATAGGAGAGATCTGGACTCGTTGGAGGGTTCTTTTTTTCCACCTTTTTTCTTTTCTTTCATAGGTTGGAATAAGGAGGCAACGCTGGACGTTCTTCGCACGACGGATTAAATAAAGAACTGCGGTTCGATACGCTCCTTTCAACCTAGTTACCGAAAAAGAGAATCTTGCCTACTGTCAGATATCTCTGGCAGCAACTATACGTGGCTACGCCTTAATCGCTCCTTTTCAGATATAATACTCCCCTTAATTTTCGACCCTCTGAGGAATATTTGGTCTCTTTAACAGACCGAAAAAACCTGCGGAGAATTTCTGATCAAGCGACAATTCACTGTTACAAGAGAAGACGGCTTTATCTGGACAAAACCAATCATAGGCGCGGCCTAAGCCTCACGGAACATTGACTAGGCTAATTTTTTCTGGGAACAAGTCTATTCCCCAAACACTTCTTACTGTTTTATTATAATTGTCACAACACCAGTCATTTGGATTTTTTCTTCTTTTTTTTTCTTTTCTTTTCTTGCGAAAGGGGGCTGTCCGTAGCAGGTGCGTACAGTACTGGAAATATTTACGCTCCATTTTTATTTTATTGTATTTTTCCCCCTCTCACCCTCTTATTCCCACGCCTCGGCAAGCTTTACCGCCTGCTGGGCCAAATTTGGGCGGTTGTCCCCACTTCTATTTTGGGGCTTGGATGGTTGCTAGTTCGAGCTGACACACCTTCGTTGCAGAGGACATTTACACTAGTCTCAAGGTCCAATCCATCTTCACCAGCAGATCGACAGGACCCACAGAATCCTTTCAAGACCTCAACACCTACCCAACAACCCAATTCGTCGCAGCGCATGTCACTATCGCTGAAGCGCCGCTATCCCTTTTGTAAATCGCCAGCGGCCCCGACATCAATAGTCTACGACGTGCCGACACCTGCCGTACCGTCGTTCGTCTCTATCTTTGATACCGACGTCGACATGTCCGGATGTTCACCTACAAAAGCGACCCCTCAATTTTCACCCATCCTTGCTAGTGTCGTCAAACCGGTCATGCCAGGAGTACCTACTGGGCCAATATCATTACAACACCCTATACGCCAACAGAACGGTAGTGTATCCACATCTGCATCTTCCTCAACAAATTCTTCACCCACGACTACCATCTCTACTGTCGAATCAGCAATCACAGAAGACCACACCCCTGAATCCTCCCCAGATTCGTCGGTGCGAGTAGCACCGCTCTCTTCCTTCCGAAACACTTCTATGTCTTCTGAAGATTACCCTGTTGTGCCCCCGAGCCCTTTACCCGGTTGTGGGCGGTCAATTTCGCCAAGCAAAAAGCCTCGGAATACAAAAAATCTCTCCCTCAACGTGCCTCCACCCCCAGCACAACCTAGTGCACAGCCCAACACACAAGTCAATCAACCCAGCCCGCGTTCAATGTCTGCGCCAACTTCCCCAGCATTTATTAAGCCACCACCTCCCACGCAAAATCCCCGGCGAAGACCCAGTAATCTTGGATTAACAATAAAGTTGCCTGGCAGCCTGCCCGAAAAATCCGTGGGCCGGGGCCCCGTGGCTGGTGGTGTTAGTGTATTAAGGCATCACCAATCATCGCCATCTTTACTTTCCCCTGGACCAAATGGTATTCCAGGTGGCATGCGATTACCTCCCACCCCAGGTTTCAGGCAGCCCCGGTTATTTCAACCGCGCCAAAGTTTCAACTCTTACTATGCCCATGATTCTTTGTCATCTTCGCCATCATCATCTTCCACAACTAACTCCCCCCCAAAGAGTCCTGAGGTCCTACATGAGATGGAAGAGGAAGATGAGGAGCCAAGATCCGGAGAAGCAAAATCGCCTGCCTACCCTGCAGGTCCTGTCTGCATTTTCGACCCGAATATCTATCTTTACGCCGAACCCGATGCTGAGCTCGCATCTCAGTTCGACGTTATTGTGAATGTTGCGAGGGAGGTTGTTAACCCATTCAAGACAGATAAAAACTTAGCTGCCGCCAAGCCCGTACTAAGCGCCAACCGCAGGGATGCGGAGTCGGACTCACTGCCACCCGACACAGCCTGCACGGAAGCAAGCTTTACAACTGCCTTTGAGGAAGCCCTATTTTCCCCTATATTGTCTCGCAAGCCTAAATTAGAGGCACCGGGACCAAAATACAAGGAGCCTGAGTATGTGCATATGCCATGGGATCACAATACATCGATCCTGGACGATTTGCCATATTTGGTGAATCTGATTAACGACAGGGCGAGCGCGGGGAAAAGGGTACTGGTTCATTGCCAATGCGGTGTCAGCCGTTCAGCGACATTACTGATCGCTTATGCTATGTTTAAATCTCCTGGAAAGACAATGCAGGACGCCTATAGCGCGGTTAAAAGGCGAAGCAAGTGGATTGGGCCAAACATGAGCTTGATTTACCAGTTGACAGATTGGAAGAAGAAGATCATGTCTGATAACTCACAGCCGGGGATGGCGGGGTGGAGGGGGGGGAATGCAGGAAGCGCTGGAGGCCGAGGGCATACAAAAGCAGACACCAGGGGTGGTTTTGGAAGAGCGGGTCCCTCAGATGGACCTGGGATGTCGGAACCAATCCCTGAACCACAGACGGCACCATTGCCTGTATGCCGGACCTCACCATCCTCACTACCTTTGGATGCCAGCATAGGTCAATCTGGAGATCGCCCAATCCCGCAAATGGTGAGGACCAGGTCGGAGAACGGCGGATTTATATCTGGTGTTTCTCCGGGGCCTTCCTCAGCCCCGCCAGGCATGATAACGATTCCTGGAACCTCTGATATTTCTTTCAAACGACAATCATGGCCAGAGAAGGCTTCGACCCCACTTTCTGAGCGCGCCGATTCTCCGCTTCAAGCATGGGGGATGGGAGCTTCGAAGTCGCGTATGGGCTCTGCCCCTCCTCCTCCTTTGCCAACATCATCTGCATATCTTGTTCAACGCGAGGAAATATTTGGTCGAGATGTTGGAAGTGGAGATAACGACGATCCCCCCCCGCCTACACCGAACTTTACCAGCCCCCGAAACAGCACCTATTTTCCCGTCCCGATGAGGCGTTCTGGAAACTTTACCTCCATCTTTACAGACCCCAGGAGTCCAACACAGCGCGGTGAGACACCAATTGTTAGGAGCATCTTTGATGTCCTGTAGCAATTACTGTGGGGCCGGTGGAACGACTCGACCGGCTGAATCTGGGGGGTTGGGGGGGTTGGGGCAGTCGGGTTGGGTTTCTTTCTTTTCTATGGGCTTATTTGTCACCAATCGGGAAAAAAAAAGGTGGGAGTGTAGATGGTCATGGAAGCAGCGATAGGAGTATTCATATAGGCGGCTGGAATTTGATGGTGGGTGCCAAAAAAGCATTTCCTTTTGTCTTTCCTATATTCGGGAGGCTTTACTTGGGGAAACCGGAGCATGAATGATACCTTTCTTTCGTTTGTTCTCGCCTCTTTCCCTTTTGTTGTGGGGGTTGATAGAGATGGGGGAGTGATAGGGTGGTATGGGATGGATTTGGAGCGCATTGGGAATGGGCGTGCTGTGTCAGTCGTTTGGATCACGGTTTCCCTTTTGTTTTTCCCTTGCCTAGCCTGTTCATGGTTCGGATCCCGAACTTGTTCCTGATCCCCCCACAATCGTTCAAAAAGGTATTATGCCTAATTTTTATTTTCGCTTCCTATCCCATTCGTCGTCTCCTGTATTGTACATTTTATGAGATGACTGGGAAGGAGAGCTCCTGGGGAGACTATCCTTTTTCCTTCTCTTTCATTTTTTTCGCATTTTTTTCCTTTCCTTTCTATCACCCTTAGCTGAGATGATCAAAAAATACCTTGGATACCTCTATTTTGGTTCGTTGTAAAACCCTTTTTTCAGGGGTTCTTTTTTTCTTCTTTCCCTTCCCTCTTTCCAATTCGATACCCTTTCCTCCCCGTTTGCGCGCGGCTTTATTCTACTTTCACGAGTTTGGGACTTTTTTCCCTTTTTTCCCTTTTTTCCCTTTCGGTTTCACTCCATTTCAACCCATTTCAGGTCACTGATTATATCTATTTCCTTGTGTTTTGGTGTTTATTTTCTGCTCTTTTTTCACTTTCATTTTATTTTACCCCCCATTCAAGTTATTATCGGGCTTTTTCATCCACTTTGCTCTCGTTCTTGGCTCTTTTTTTTATATTCCAGCTTTTTAGTCTTATTTTCTAGTTTCCGGGAATGGATGGAAAGGGAAGGAAAAGGATGGGAGGATGGTCCTGTATATATATATATTACATATTATATCGTATCCATATAACTTGAGATGGTATCGTAGGTGGTATTGTGTGTTGTGTTGTGTGTGTGTGCTGAAAATCATTATTGTATCATTTATCGATATTTTCCCTTCCTTGGCGCAGGTCTCAAGCAAAGCGGACGGGTCCGGGTGAAGAGTGAAGGTTCTGGACCGCCGGACAGTTTGGATGTGGACACTTTTAGGATTTAAGCTCGAGTTGATATTATAATTGGAGCGCCATACAGTGGTTTTAGAATACTGTATGATGCTGTACGAGCACTCTTACGCATGTACGAGCACTAAAACCGACGTCGGCATCGGCATTGGCATCTACTCGTACAGTACAGTAGCTGCGATACACTCACTCAACCCCTTATCTCTCTCTCTTCCCCCTTGATCCGCACGGTACGGTATGATGCCCACCCCCGTAAAGTAACTTCCACAGGGGAACAAAAGAAGTGGGGGCTAAAAGGGTCCTCCATGGAAACCTCAATTATGGTAAGGGTATGATGAAGAAGAAGAGAAAGGTACTGTACGAGTATGATAGGTACCATTACGGTACTCGATTAAGTTCCTTACGCGCGCTAGGCTTCTGCACGGTTAAGTTTGCATACCGTGTGCATGCTAACCTAACCAACCGTATGATACTCGGAGGAGAAGAAGAAGAAGAAGAAGGCTAGAACGGGTGGCTGGCTCGACTTGATTGCGGGTTTTTAATAATAAGAAAGAAAGAAAGAAATAAATAAATAATTGAAGCGAGAGAGAGTTGCGCAAGAAGAGAAGAAGAGAAAAAGAGAAGCAAGGGAAGGAAAAAGGAAGAAGAAGAAGAAGAAGAAGAAGCGAGAACATGGGTTTTGCATGTCAAGTTTATGTAGGGTGTGTATCATGTAGAGTGCAACTTTTACTTTTATTTGTGTTGTGCAGGTGAGCGAGGTGTGCGGTGCTGTAAAATTTTTTTTTTTCTCTTCTCTTTTCTTTCTTTCTTTTCTTCCCAGCAAAAAAAAAGGTTGTTTGCTGCGTTGTCAAAACATCTGAGCGTCTGTGGACAAAATCCTTGCCATTATCACGTGCACGGACCGATGTGGGTATGCGCTATTCGTGTCTCTTCTTCTTCCGCGCCAAGAATTGGACCCTTTTTTTCCGGGACGGCTAATATTATTCTTCAAGTTTGTTGCAGGGTTCCCCCAGAGAAAGGAAAGGAAAGGAAAGGAAAGGGCGAACGGATAGCTAGTTTAATTCTTGGCTCGGGGGGGGGAGACGAAGTAAGTTAAGTATGATACAAGTACCGAAAGTTAGAGTTTGTTTGGTTTGTTGTCCCGCTATTATAGGAATGTTCTTGTTATTATTATTATTATTTCCCTCTGTTTGGTTCTTTCCTTCCTCGCAAGAAAGTAAAGAAAATAAGGTGGAATGATGATGGAGAAAAGGGGGGGGGGGTTGCTATCCTGACTTGGCCGGTGGTTTTTTTTTACTCGATGTAACGAGCTCGTCTCTCTCTCTCCCGCAAGTGGAAAAATCTACTACGGTACTCTTACCGTACCTCACCATGGGGAGGGGGGCGGGGGGGCGGGGGGAGCAGGTTTGTATGATAGAATTGAGTATAGGCAAAAAAGTTCATTCATGCATGGGTGAGAATTTTGCGAGTACAGTATGTAGCGAACAAGTGGGAGAGAGAGAGAGAGGGGGTGGAGTTATTCGGAAACGGTATTCGGAAACGGGTTTGATGTAGGTATTGGGCACCCCCCCCCCCTTCTCACTTCGCTTGTGCTTGTGCTTGTGTCCTTGACAATGATGACTTACTCAAAGTATGGCACATGTACTGTACTGTAGCATGGTACGGAATGGGGTTGAGAATCTGGCTATTCCACCTGGCTATCCGCTTGCCTGCCTGCCTGCCTGTCCGTCAGTCTGTTTGTACTAGTATAGTACTTGTAGAGCAAACACATGATGGGAGCGGGGGTTTATTGCTGGATGCTGGGGAGAGGGGGAAAGAGTGAGAAGTAGGGGTGGGGAAGGAGGAGGTGTGGGTGTTCTCATTGCAAATATCTTCATTTGCAGTTGCTGTGCTTCTCCCCAGATCATTGCCAGTGCGGATTGGAATTGGAGTGGTTTGTTTGTCAACTTGTTGGGCCTACAGAGGATACAGTGCTCGTACTCGTACTGTACTCGTGCACTAGTGCTGTACTGTACTGGTGGGTTACCGGTATTTTGAGTGACAGCAAGGGAAATCATCGAATTTGCGAGCAACCCCTTGGATCCGTTGGCATCTTGCCATGTTGGAAGAGAGATGATGAGAATAGTCAAAAACAAACACCCAACTAGGAAGTTGTCAGCAAAATGGGGGAAAGTGAAGGGTTGGATCAACCTATGGCCTGCAATTCAGTTGTGGTTTGGTTGGTCAGTTGGGAATGGGGCAAATGAATGTCGTCGAATTATTTCAGGTTCTATAGATCACCATCCTCTGTGGGTTGAGTCCTCATTGGAGAAAAATCCCCCCGCAAACTGGAGGATGGCGAACCCCGTTCTCGCCATCCCTCGCTCTTTGGGGGCAAAGAGGAGTATGCAACTGGTACGTAGTTTGATAATAAACTTGGATAATATCATACAAGGCGAAAAATCTTTCCCCCCGCTGTGAGAGTTACCGGTACTGTATGATACCTGTAGTATGAGGGAATCTGCGGACTCTGCCATCTAATTCGCGTGCGGTGTTTCTCGAACTGTTGCGGCGGAGGTCGCTCACAAGCACTCCAGAAGGAACGCCTTGACTCCTCATTTTCCCTTTTCTTTTTTTTTCCCTCCCCCTCATCCTATTCCATCATTTCCCTGCCGTAACGGCGGAAAGGTAGAACCCTCTTTAGAACTATAATACGGTTTTGTATTTGCCTTCTTCCCGCCCGTCCGTGGTTCTATCTGGCGCCCGTTTGCTCTCTTATCATCACCATCCATCATCCACTCATCCATCATCTCGTTCTCCTTCTCAGACCCTCAACCGATCAACCAGCAGTACGGGTCGTCATCGTGGGACGCGGGACTCGGCTTTACCGCCTCTTAGTTCATCTCGGCCAACGGGTGGGGAACGGCAAGTGGTTGTGTGTGTGTGTGAACGGGAAAGAATAGGAAAGAGGAGTGGCGATTTGGAGAATTGGACGGCGCGACGGGAGAGAGTCCTTTTGGAAACGTTGGATGCAAGGGAAGGGTTCTAGGAGGGGAAGAAGGGACCATTATCCAGACGGAAACAAAGCGGTCTACCGAGCGGACGGGATATACAGCAGCAATTCTTGTCGGAACTAGAGAGGGAATTGTAGCACAGCCTTGCCTTTACGGTGCTATTACGGTTAAGTTACTGCTAAACGGTCACCCTATTACCTTTTCCCTAGCATTGCCCTCCGATTTTATTGTTTCGTTTGATTGAAGCACTTAGGGAGGCGGATTACCTGTAAGGCGGAAGAAGTTCGAGATTCTTTTGTACTGCTTTTCGTGTCTTTTTTTTTTTTTAATTTTCCGCACACGTCAACTTCACCCCCACCCTCCATTCCCTCACTCCTCTGGCTTTCCATATTGAATTTGCAAGAATCGATGGTGTTGCTGTCAGCGACTGGCAGTAGCAGCAGTGGCAGTAGCAGTAATGTCCCAGCGCAGAACCGAAGACCGTCCCTCTTCCTCCCATAACCACAACATCAGCAGCAGCAACGCCAACGGACCCCCTAGCAACGGTATTGGCACTTCTTCTACTCCTATTAATGGTAACCGGGTACGAAGGGATAGCGTCAGGAGAGACAGGCATATCGCCGTTAAGCAAAACCAGCAAAATCCAAACATTACCGGTACTGGTCGAACTCGTGCTGGTAGTATTCCTCACCCTCTCCCACAGCGCGACGTTCTTAGGCCCGCTTCCTCTACTCCTTCGGCGCCCTCCTCACAAAGACACCCTAAAGCATCAACGCTTCCTCCAACTCCCGTTGTAACCCGTACCCATCGCCGTCACGCTTCGGTCATTGTTGACCCCTCCCCTCCCCCCACTTCCTTAGCCCCCTCGCAGCCGAAACTTGCGTCTCCGGTTTTACTCGTCTCCCGACCTGCAACCTCCCACTCTTCAACCTCGTCAGCTACACCGTCCGGGAAAAGGGCGCCTGCACGCTTTAGTAGTAATGGTATAGCGACAGCATCCGGACCACCACCTTCACTCGCTTATCGACGGAATATCGCCATGGATAATCGCTTCTCACCACACAATGGGGGATTGGGAATTGGCGGAGGAAATGTACATAGGGGAGGGATTGTTCCTCCTGTTAGTGGTACAACTGGGGACCGGAGCAGCGCTAGTAGCAGCACAGTTTCACATTTTTCAAGAAGAGGAAGTTTAAAGGGGCGGGAAGAGGGCGAGCCATCGGCCTCGGGGGGAGGCTCGCCAAAGGCGGACTTGACCAGTGGCGATGGGGATGATGATGATGATACTGGGCGGGATAGCGGACAAACAATACGGGGTTTGGAAGATTTACAGAACAGGACTCCCGAACCCAGGGGTGATGGGGGCCTCGATGGAGAACCTGCCACGGAGGATTTATTCCTCAACCTCGCGAGATCGAATTCTGCTGCGGGCCAAAACGAGGATAGTAAAGGAATGAGGCCTCGGGTGTGTTTCCCTCCAACCTTTTATTCATCGTGATTCGATAAAGAGTTCTTGAGCTATTTTGCCTTGGGGATTTTTTATTTTTTTATTTTTTTATTTTTGCTTTGTGCTTGGGCGCTTGGGGGAATAATGTTTGTTGACAATTTTACAGGCGCGACAGGCTTATCTTGCCCATTATCGGTCTTCTCTTCCTGCCGACACCTTCTCATCTTCACCATTACGCGCATCGCAAACACGTTCGCCCAGCAATCGTGGTTCTTCTTCTCCGGCCGGCCCTCACGATGAAATTTGGCGCGACTCCAGAGCCCCAACTCCTGCGACACGCTACCGCGGCCGTAGGATGTCAGGGACTCCTGATCGTTTACTTGATCAAAGGGTTGTTACCCCACGGGCATCGTTTACTCGACCACTTAGCAGCATCCTCAGGCGCGATCAGTCCCCCGCATCCTCCAGTCACACTAGGAGCTTTTCAATGGCTGAGCCTGGTATGAGATCACAAAATGGGCTTACCAATAGCATTGCTTCCCGGTCGTTGCACTCATCACCCGATGCGACCGACCAATCCCCTGGATCCATAATCGACCATGACCAAACAGATTCCTCCGGCGCGGCTAGCCGGATGGAACACAGCGGGGGCGCCAGTAGCGGGGGTGGGGGACAAGAGGATTCCTCATCAGTATCGACTACTGCGCCGTCGACGGTGTGGGATGAGCTAGATGATTTGAAATCAAGAATACGAAGACTGGAATTGACTGGGCGAATGCCCGCATCGGGAGTCGGAGCGGCGGGCAACGCATCTAGTTCGTCGGGGGAGCGACCGCGGACGGCCACAACTACCGTCACCACAATTTCATCCTCACCCCGACGTCGGGGCAACGCTTCTGCTACCGGAATTTCGCCCCCCAACTCAACAATTAGTCATCCTTCATCCAACTCCCACCCATTATTACATGCCGCTCTGACGAAGTCGAAGCCACTGATACCCCCAGACGTTTTCAAATACTTGGAAACTGCTGCTACCGATGCTGTTGCATTGGCAAGTGCGGTAGGCAGCACAGGCGCTCCCATGGGCAGCGGACCTCCAGGGGTAATTGTCGACAGACAGATGCGGCGAAAAGCTGATAGTGTTTGTCGGAGTCTGACCGAATTGTGTATTGCTCTCACCGAGAACAGGGCTTCCTTGGGCGCGACAAACTACTCCCATCATATTGCGCAACATTTCAATGGTACTCGGCCAGTCAGCAGGGACACGGCCCTTGGTCGAGAGAGCATTTTGGGCCGGGAGAGTGTGTTTGGAAGGGAGAGTTTACTCGGCCGTGAGAGTGTACTTGGGCGTGAGAGCGTACTTGGGCGTGAGAGCGTATTAGGGGGGCGGGAGAGTATCCTGGGCCGAGACAGTTCGATGGGCAGTCACCGTGGGCTCGGGAGACTCTCTGAACGAAAAGGAAGCATCGCTTCAATATCTACAGCAGCCGGCTTCAACTCGAGCCCAAGGCTATCCTTAAGCGTAGACCAAGAGACCCCCGCAACCCCAGGCCTTCTACGCCCCCGAAACTCCCTGCTCCTCAAAACCCGCCAAATGCTAGGCGACGAGGAAGATCATGAAGGCTTCCGCTCCCCCTCCCGTGCAGCAACAGACATAATGGGCCACCGGCACCGCGAGTACCCAATTAGCCGTCACATGAGCATAACTCCTGAGCGATCACCAGGACCTGAAGTGTCACACCGGAGGCAGCATTACGTCACCAACACTGTCGCTCTCACAGCTCCAATCCTCCATGGCAACCGACGCTACTTTAGCGCCACCAGCGACCGCTCCGACGCTGCTGATCGTTCTAGTGGCTCTTTCGAAGCTACTAATCCTACGAACGAACGCTTGATGGCCACCGCCGCTGACTCGGACTATGCCTCTGCGAGATATCGCAGTGGTAGTCTGGGGCGTGCTGGAAACCGTCGGTTAGCCCGCAAGTTGAGAGAGAGTGTGGACTTGGATGGCGCGCAGCTGGGCGGCTCACTTGGGCGCACGCCGTTACCTGGCGAGCGTTTGCTGCGGAGATGATGATCTACTTGTTTCCTGTGCAATTGGGTCGAGTTTGTGGTTGGTTTTTTATGGAGTTGACTGGGAAGATGGGAACAAAATCTGGCTGGGGGGATCGGTTGATTGGTTTGTCGGTCGGTGCTTTGGCTTTGATTCTGGTGGGGTTTGTCTTTTCTGTTGCCTTTCTCTTTTTTCCCCTCATTGTGGTGTCTTTGTTTTAATCCTGGTCGCGCGTGGTGTGGGTGCTGGTAAATGGCGTATCAATTTGCTTTCCATAAAAAACCCTTTTCTTTTTTGTTTCCTTATATGATACTCACTATTAAATATGGATAAGTTGGGGTAGGCTCTTGCGTTTTCCCCCCCCTCTATACCCATCTTTTTCCTTCTCTTTGTTCAATTCTTCTTTCGAAAAGATTTCTATATTGCCTTTAACTACGTTGCATTACATACCTCTCCTGCCTCCTGTCTTCTTTCGGTTGGTGTCGATGGGGTATGGTTGATTTTTTTATTATTTGCTGTCCAGCTAGATGTTGCTAGACTTTTTTTTTGCTTTCGTTCTTGTAATCCTGATTATAGCATAGTGTTTATGAGGAATGGTTCATATGTTTGCATGGTATGGTATGCAATGTGGATTGATTGATTGGGGGGGTTTCTGTTGTACGATAATTAGTTTGGGGAATGGATGCTCGTGTGGTGTTTCTAGGAATTTGAGTGTCGTGTCGGCTTGAAGGTTGCTGTGCTTGTGAGGTGGGTCCGGTTCGCGCCTTGTGACGAACGGGGGGGCGGACGGATGCGCTGCTGGCTCGCAACATGGCATTTCCTTTTCGTATATATCAGTTACATGGAAGGCTTATTTATATCTGGAGTGTATCCTACTGGCGTTTCGGAAGGTTTGGTGTCCTGTGTGTGTGATCGGGGGTGGGGGTGGGAAATGGATGGTTAGTATCATAACTGATATTGTATTGATAGCTGTTTTGGAGGGAGGGTCTTGAGCTCAAGTCATGCCATCCATATTTTTAAATCTAGTTTATATTGGCCTTTTTGAGCCTGTTTCTAAGTAATGTTGATAAATTCAAAATATGGTTATGCAGTGTTTGTATTTGAATTATATATATTAGTTCCAAATTGAAGCTATATACCAATTAGACTATTTGGTACGGCGCCGAGCACGTTTACGTCAGCCAGTAGTCTAAGAAAGCTAAGCATTCTTGCTGCAGGCGATCGCTAAAGCTCAGCGGCAAGACTATTTATCAAACAGATTTCTTGAAACCTTATTTATTATCTCCACACCTGTCGTTGTTAACATGCCTGGGGAGAGCGAGAGGGCTCAATCTGGCTGTGTTTAGCCCGTGGTGTTCCTTATATATTGCGAATCAATCAACCAATCAATCTGGAGGGGCCGGGAGAAGGGTAGCAGCTAGCTAGCGTGGGATTAGCGCGGCTGGATTAGGGACGGAGGGAGTTTGCCGGCTTGAGTGTTTCTGTTCGGCTTCAGTTTGGTTTGTGTTGGTAGTGCACTGTTATAATAATAATAATAATAATATGGTGGGTAGCTAGTTAGCTTGCTCAACACAGCAGGGGGGGGGGGAGCGGGATGTATATATTGCTAGGGGGTGTGATGGACCAATGGTAAGTTGTAGAGATCAGATGGTTACCAAGTATGATACCTAGTATGGTAGCTAGTTGTGGATTATGGGTTCGATGAGATATGTGGTATGTAGGTATAATAATAAGCTAGAAATGTAGCAAAATGTAAGCGTCATATCGTGCCGGGGTTCACATATATACCATTTTGAAAGTTTTACTTGGATATATATATATATATCCCTATTGCTATAGTACAGGCTAAATAATAAATGGGGTTCCTAGTCAAGAAGGCTATTCTAGTATCATATCTTCAATGCTAGTAATAGTCTCCCCCCCCCCCCCACAAGTACAAGAACACATCCACAGTTCCAATACAGCATGTTTCTATTTCTCTCTTTCGACTGCGTGAGCTAAAGTATGATACCTCGCAATGCTCTTCTCATTCTCTCCGAAACCTTAAGCAGGAACCTCCATTGTGCACCCCCACCCCTGCTCCTCCCTCGCAGTTATCCTCGCTCGCTCCCTCTCGCCATGCGAGTATCGATCCCGACGAGAGTCCTATCCCAAACCTCGACCAGCCCTCCTCTTACACCCGAGCACATAGCCCACACGCCAGCCCACCTTCCCGCCTTCCCCCCCCCCCTCCCATCGTCCACTAACAATCCCCAGTTTTGCACCCCGGGATTAGTTACTAGACCTGACCATGATTCGTCCCGGTCTTAAAAAATCCATCCATCATACTTGAAAACGAAAAGTCCGTCCGCCGTAGACTTTTTTACATCCCGAGACCATAATTAATACACACCAAACAGCAGGATGCAGATTCGGATCCAGATTCATCCATCCATCCTTTCATCGATTAGTTAGCGATCATTATTGCGTTGGATGTATAACAGACACGACGGGTGAGCGATTGCAAAGGAAGGTCAGGCAGAACAACATTATAATGAATGGAGCAGCAAAAGGACTGACCGACTGACCTTGCTGGTGTGATGATGAGGTTAGATATATATACCACCGAATCTTTCCCAGAGGTATGATACCAGATTCGGAAGCCTGCGGAATAAATATAAAAAAAGTCTGGTCCAAGAACACACAAGTTATTTTACTAGAAGAGCCTGTATTTTACAGAACTCGGTTCCGGACGACGACGGCATAAGACTTTGGAAAAAAATACAAATAAGTCACCCCCTCAATAGCTACACTTCTTCCCCCCCCCCCCCGTCCATCACTCCCCTGTGCAAATCATCATGTTTAACTCTCGCATTCCAGATCCCCCCCCTCGCGTGATACTTCATGATCCCCTCTCTATTTTTCAACCCCCCCACAAGAATTACTATTCTATCGTGCCCTCCCCCACCCCAGCTCGGAGTTCTGGGGCTTAGTCTAAGCTGTGTGTGTATGCATCTCGTAGACCTCTTTTTTTTTTGTTCTGCTGCGTTGCTGCTGGGTTGTGGGGGGTTGTAGGCGGGAGTTGCTTATGCATCGTGTTGTGGTGGTGGTGGTGGTGGTGGTGGTGGTGGTGGTGGGGTGGGGGAAAGCGATTCCTGCAGCACAATTCCTAGACGAACGATCTTGTGGGCGAGAGCTGCGTTAGGCTAGTAGCGTGGTTTGGGGGGGGGGGGTTGTGTTTTTGGTGGTCATGATGTGATGTTACTGATGTGGTTTTCCAGCATCCGTTCATCCCCCGGCGGGCTGCCTGGCGGCGGTGAAACGCCGTGGCCCCGGCTCCAGGTACCATGGGGATCCTCGGCTATCACTTCTAAGCCACTTCTCATGAAGCTCATGAGTAGTAGTTTTGCCCTCTATAACTTATTCCGGACATGGCTACCATTCAATACCATGAGAACGTTATGATGATAGACACATAGGTGGGGTTGAATTCATAACCTAAAAACCTATAATACAACCCCCCCCCCTACTCGCACAGACACTACATGATGGTATCCAAACACTCGTCAATCCATCCATTCAGATCCTCTATCACCTCCCTTTCCCACAATCTGTAGAATAGGTCACCAAGTTAACGAAACCGGTAGTACGCCCACCAAACATTCATCCCGCATTAGCGCGCCCATTTACAATACAAAATCAAAAAGAGAGAAACCCACGCCTGCCCCCCCACTCTCCCCTGGCTCCTTCCTCCGGCCCCTCCCATTCTCCCATCTTTCCCAACCCAACCCCACACTATCCGACCCAAACCAACAACCCACACCCACAGATGCCATTGAAACATTCACAACCCCAATAACCACGAGCAAGCAACAAAATAATAATCCCACCATGATATTATCATATACTTTCACCCCATGCAAATTTCCCATGCCGTTTATACCTTCAAAACAGCAACTCCGGATCCCATCGAGAAGAAAACTAAGCTAAGGAGGTAGAAATGGAAAGGATGATATGAAAAAAAAAAATGCGTGCAACAATTTTTTAATCGGGGGAATAGAAGAAATAAAGAAATAAAGAAACAGATAATATAACCCCATGACATGTAAAGAAAAGTTCAGCTTCTACAAAGAAAGCCCTGTCGGGAAATATGGTAAAAAGGGAGAGAAAAATCAAGTAGTAAGAACAGACCATAATGAGTATGAAGACAACGAATGAGACTAGCGCTTTTGCCGTTGCCAAAAAGAGATGTGTAGGAGAGGAAAAACAGTCAATTCCAATCTCCTATCCGCCTCTTCCCTCTTCGTACCGCAAGAACAGAGTTGAAGCGGTTATCTCTAATTGATGTATCACATCTCTTTTTGAGTACTCGGACATCTCTCACTTCTATTGCCCAATAAGCAATTTCTAGGCGAGGCAAAAAAATTAATGAAATGAAATTCGCGTTGTACATGCCCCCTGCCCAGGCCGGCCAAGGCATCAGTTGGCTAGACGAGGGAAGCTTGCTTGCACCGCCGATTCTGCAAGTAGTGCCTCCTCGGGACTCGGTAGGCCGTCGAACCAGGGGTGAGCAAGGACCTGCTCGATCGTAGGGCGCCGCTCCACGTCTCTATCGAGCATCAATCGTATCAACTCCAATGATACTTCAGAGAGGATAAATGGTATTCGCAACTCGCGATCCATAATTTCGTCAATCTAAGCAACTCGCAACTCAAGTTAGCATACATCCCCCTCACTCCCTATGCCGCCTAATAAGGAATCTTACGTTATAGAATGGGTTCTCCTTGTAACAAATGGTGTACAATAATACACCAAGTGCCCAAACATCTTGCTCCTTGCCTTTATACGATTTGCCAGCCAAGACCTCTGGCGCCGCATAATCTATCCTTTGGATTAGGGCTGGGTTCCAGATTCAATAAACCATAACAACACTTACCTATTGTTCCCACAAAGACGTCAAATGGCCCATTCTTAATATATGCCGCGCTGCCAAAATCGATAACTTTGATATTCCCTTCGCCGTCAAGTACCACATTCTCATCCTTGATGTCGCGGTGCACCACCCCAGCTTTTGTATGGAGGTGATGGAGCGCACGAGCAACCTGAACAAATATGCTCCTACACTCATCCTCATCCATGTTCACCTTGAGTTCAATGTAGTCGAAAAGATCCATGCCAGGAAGCCCGTGCGGCACCATCTCGATATAGTAATTGATATCATCCTCGAAGAAGTCGGTCATTTCAACGATGTTGGGATGCTTCAGACCGTCGCGCCGTAAGTAATCAAGAACATGGATCTCCAAGGGGACTGTTCCTAGGCGGCGATCGCGTGTCCAGGTATCGACCAGAATTCGACGTTTGGTAACGTACTTGAGTACTACCCGTTTCGCCTGGTTCCGCTTGTACCTCGCAAGTTTGACTTGGCCATACGCCCCTTGGCCCATCTCCTCTAGAATCACGAAATCCTGGATATTCTTTCTCCGCTTAGACATGCCTTGGGGTCCGGGTGTTGATACAAGGCCATTCGGCTCTGTTGACTCATCCTCAGAGCTCGGCGGTGTTGGTGACTGCTGAAAGGCTTCCAATTGCCTTGTCAAAAGCGTAGCATTGTCACCCCTTTGGCCATCCGAGGCAATTGGAGTGCTTGGTTGGCCGGGGCTTGGACGTTTGGGCGGGGTAATTGGTCTTCGAAGGATGTTGTTCGAAGGATCTGAGGTTAAGGAGGAGGCATGCATGTGTCTCGAATATGTGATCCAAAGGGCATAGACAACTTCACCCCCTCCAGCACCAATCTCGTCCGGATCATCAATGATTACAGCCTCTTCGTCCTTTGTTTCTGACATGACAACCCTCATCTGGACGTCAACTCTCAGTTCGGCGCCATCCCTGTGCCTGGCGGTCAGTCCACCCGACCTCACAAACACGGAAACGGCATCTCCCTTTCCATCCCTCAAGGCAAGTATAGCTTTCGCCTTCCGGAAAGAATGCTCTGGGACTACAATGCCATCGACGAGGTCGATTTTGTCTTCATCGGTAATGAACTTGAGGATCCTGTCGAATTGCGGAATAATATCAGTAATTGGCAAGCCGACTGGATTCAGGTGTCCGAAAAGCGCGGCCGAGAAAACAGCGTTCGAGCTGGTAATCCGGAGTGTTGAGGCCGACAGGACGATGATGCCAGCGATATGTGGGAACGACGATACTCTCAGCGCTCCCTCTCCAGGAACTGGCTCGACACCGCATGGGATACGCATCCCGATACTGTTCATTGCTGTAAATTGGTGGATTCCGGTTGTTTGCTCCAAGTCGATTGTACCATCCTCGTTCCGCGGAATCGTGGGAATGAAGTCTGAAACGTCGACACCGCCCTCCGGAATGCTGTCCTCTCCGAAAATCTTTGTCATGTTTCCGCTAAAGCTCATTACCTTTCCAGCCGAGTCCGGATCGTCGGAGGTGTACAAGAAGGCCACATCCTCGCTGATTTCTTCCACCACCCAAATCAGGCCCCCCCGCTTCTCCTTCACCCAGAGACTCGCAGCGCCAGTGTTCCCATTTCGTTTCTGGATCGGCACAACATCCCCGCAAAGTATGACCCCCCTCGATTTGTTCTGATTATGATGCATTGATGGCTGTGCGACTCCGGCACTGCAATCACCATTTCTTATGGGCGATCCGGTATAGTATGCATCAGATTTGACCCGCCGGTTACCATTTCCATAGGGGCCATTTTGTAGCATTGCCGATGTGACATTGGGTGAACCGTGATGGCTGTGAGGGTAGGGAAACGAGGAGGACGAGTTTTCACCGGAATTTAATTTGTTTGCCAACCATTCTCTACGCTCTTCCTTGACGACCTCGAGGATACCAATCTTGCGCACCTCGGCCTTGGTTACTCCGAAAACAAGACAGGCCAGATCATTAGCAGCAAGTATCGTCCATGGGTGGTGTGCCTCCGTAGTAAAAACTGCCTGGGAAGCGAGGGTGTATCGGCTTGTATGCCCATGAACGGAAGACTTGCTCATGATTGGTCTTGGACCCATTCCGGTAGCGGATTGTGGCATATCGCTGACTAGGTATGGCTGTGCGAGGGCTTCGTAGAGCTTGGTCTGGACTGTCAAGGAAGTGGTATCTGTATAGGTACGTTTGAGGCTCGCTCTCCGGGTGGATGGGGGCGACGAATGGGTTGTTGAGGTAGAGTCGTTGGTGGTAGAGCGAGATGTACTCTCGGAGCGGGACTCATCGCTGAACGAACCAGCCCGATCCGCATTCCGCAACGGCAGAGTGGGGTTGGCGGCTTGTGTTCGGGGTGAGACGGGTGCCTCTGGAGAAAAGCTCTTTTCAAATGGATTCCCTTCGAATCCGGCCGGGCCCGTCGCCGGCCCGTTCATCAAGGGAGTCTTCTCCTCGGACACCAAGTTGGCTTTCTTAAGCAACTCCATCACCTTTGCGGCCTCTTCATCTCCTTCAACCTTGGCCTGAGCGGAAGTAATCATCGGCGACTGTGAACCCCATCCCAACTTGTCCCTCATAAACTCTATACTCCTCTTAAGAATATTTTGTCGGCTGTGGATCAAATCCTCTGACTGGTGGGCAAAGGAAAAGGAATGCAAGGACTCTGTGGGGAACCTGGCCAAGTCCTCGCAAAATCCCAAGGTTGGCGAGGTTGGAGGGATGGAAAGAGAGTTGACTCTAGTACCAGGGACCGACATGGAGTGTGGTATCACAAATGACTGGGTACCTGCCAGGGGAGTCTGCTGCCTTATCCGTCGTAAGCCTGAAGTGTAGAGATGGTCGCCTTCACCTATTGAGACTGGACTCCTAAGGCACAATAGGTTTTAGTCTCCGGGTGTAAGAATAGTTCCGCAAGCACTCACTGTGTTATTTGCTCTCCGCCAGGGTGTTGTTGGGGGTCCATAGAGGAATCGACAGAGAACCTGATTTTGGGCTTATAAGAACTTCCACCAGTATTCGTGTTAAGGTGCAGGCTCTGCGATTTTATCGGTGGAGTTGATCGAGGCCGTGCAAGGCCCTCCAAAATATCTGACCCCTCAGCTACACAAGGAAGCATCAGTGGTGTCCAAAATAAGGCGAGGCACCGGTTGGCATGCCACCCAACACCAGCATGAAAAAAGTGCACGATACGAGAGATCTCCCCGGATATTGTCCCATGCGGCGGGTATTAATTTATGAAGCAAATGAAAAGGGAAGAATATCCATCATTTTGCAAAGTTCTTGTGCCCATACGCCCGAGCGATAAAATGGCGAGACTCGTAACACCAACGAAACAACACCACTCCAGGCCAGGAAACGGAAAAACTCACCATTGCGACCCGGGGCTGTGAGTCCAGCCATAATTATTCCAAGACCCGAAGGAACTTTTCCCAGACCGGCGATTCCGTATCCGATGGGAGGGGTGTGTCGGCAGTCGCCTATGGGATTCCGACGGTTTTAATAATCTTTTTTATTTTTTTGCCTTCCCAAGTGTTTCCCTTTCAAATGTTTTGTACGAGGTGCGACGACGGGTGTGGCTCGACAAATGCGGGGCGCAGAAAGGGCAAGAGGTGAAATGGCTCTGTGACTCTCCAGTAGAAGGCGGATAAAAATAAATAAATATATAAAATATAAAAACAAAGATAGTTGGTGTTAGAGTGGGGAGAAGTGAGGATTAACGGTTGAGAAGGGACGAGTGCTGCAAGAGGTGTCCGTCGCAATAATACTTGTAAAGGGAGGGCTGTTTTTTTTTGTTTTTTTCTTTTCTTCCCTTATTTCTTTTTTGCCTCAAGTTCTAAGAGGAAGGCGGGGGAGAGAGAAACCAGCAAAGATGGAAGAGGAGGAGGAGGAGTCGAAGGATAAATGGACGAGGGACCCAGCAGGGGTGAGCGAGCAAGCTGGGGGAGGGACTGTACCGGTACCGCACGTTATCCTGGGGAGAGAGATAATTGTATGTAGGTAGGGTACTTGCAATGTGTGGCAGTATGAGTACGATACTGCCGGCACTGTATCAGGGCAGATAAGTTAGAGAGAGAGAGGGCCACCCTATGGTAGGGTGTGAAGCAAAGAGGTGTGGAACACAGCAGAATGACCGGCGGGGTTTAGATAACCTGAGTTGAACCCTTCTCCTCTCCACCGTCCACCCAGCACCTTTAAGGCAAGCCCTCCAGCTGACGCTACGTCAAGGCAACGGACGAGAGCTCAAAACAGATAAATGACGAACAGCAGCAGCCGCCAGCCAGCAGCAGCAGTAGGAACAGCAATAATAACGATACCAGTATTATAACACCCACGATAATCAACCGCACCCACTTTGGCAGACAAACATTAAAAGTGGCGGGATATGATCGGGGGGGGGGATAAACAAAGCCTGGACGGTCTGGTATTCAGTCTTGCCTCCTTTTTGGGAAACAAAAAAATGAAATGCGAAGCGTACAGTAAAATGCAAAATGTAAAGGAGAATCAACCCCTCCATACCATCGCCCAAGAGCGACGAAGAAAATGTATCTGTTATGTAGTAAAGCACGGCAAAAGAAAGACGTACTATAAGGTCAGTATAGTATAGTACTAGTATGCAATTGCTGTCCATCATCTATCTCTTCAACTGTCGAGAGACCTTCCTTCCTTCCTTCCATCCTCCCCTCCCCCCTTTGGTCCAACAGTTCGTCCCACGGACCACATTGTCACCACAACCACGCATAGCCCTCAGTAGGAAATAGAATAAGAAAGAAAAAAAAGAAAAGGCCTGGCATGTCACGACCTAGCTAACTTTCGCTTCTCTGTTCTCTGTTCTGTTCCCACGGGTATCGGTACATGGCGCTATGCCAATGTTCGAGTAGCTACGGTAGTCATGTAGAGTACCGGGTAAAGACTCTCCCTTGGGCAGACTTTTCTCCTCCCTCATATTGCTGTCTCGCCCCAGTTGGCTCCTCCCTCCCTCCTGCAGCACTTGTATCCTATCCTGCACTGCTCAGCGCCCACCCTCCAGGAAGGCATGATCAAATGTTGTAGTGCGAGTACCCTACAGCACCCGTACCATACTCCCACCAGCACTCTGCTCGATCAGAGCCATCCTCGGCTCACCATCTTGCCCGAGTACTAAGCCCTTTTTAGGCTTCAACGGTTGCAGATTAACCGTGACGGCAACCTCTTTTCCCATCCCTCGAGGGTATAGAGTAAGTTAGTAGGAATCACTGCTCGAGTGCTGTAGCTCACTACGGTATCCCTATCCATCTTTGCACGGACAGAGCGTACTGTGCCTGTGCTATTGTGGTCCGCTTACGCTATCCCCCATTCACCTCAGTTCAATGGGAGCCCTGGCGCAAGTGTTGCACCGCGCATCACCAAAACTCCCCACACCCGTTTTATATCACTTCACAGATAACTTAACCCTACTGCCTACCAGAACCCTCTAACATTGTTGACACGTGAGTTCCCGGCCTGATTTTCTTCCTTTACGCCAGTCCGCTCTCAATGTTCACAATTCGCTTGCATCTGCCGAGCCAATTCAGCCTGGTCCGACGCACAATGGACCCTTCTTTCCCCCTTGCCGTTTGTTGTTCCCCCAAACGTCCAATGACCTCGCCCTCATTGCCGCTAGAATGAGTTAGCCCAGTTACTATTCCTGTGAATGGGCGTGCTTGTGGTTTTGCCCCACCTGCCATCGTTCGCCCTACAATGCGAGAGGTTCAATCCACGACTGTAACAAGTTCTTGTACCGGTACCCTGCCGCAAACCATCCTCCCTCTTGGGGCAAGGCAAGTTGGAAACTCGCGAGCAGCCGACCAGTCAAGCGAACAAGAAAAAAGAAAAAGAAAAAAAGAAAATAAGGCAAAAAACGAAGAAAAAGCAACCTGAACAGTACTGAAACCAAACTGTTCACAAAGACATCCACTCTTTCCTTGAACCCCGCACCCCGCATTCTGGGCTATCCTTTTGGCGAACCGGATGTTGACATGGTAACCACAGTTTCTGAGGCTCAGCGCGGGTAAGAAAAAAGGCCCCCCCCGGCCCGGTTGCGTATCAGACTGCCCTGACCACCTTTTACCTTCTGTTGCCCGCAAACTTTTCCCAGGACAACTGTGCGGCATGGCGCGAAAAAGAAACCGCACGACTATCACACCGGTGCTCCACTGCGCGTTAAATACCTCTGGCTAGGAAAAACCTGTTGGAATGGGAAAAACCCCTGCCAGCCTGCTGGTTTCATTTACCGGTTTGGCCGAGCCATGCCCGCAGCTCGCTGAGAGCATGAGAACACTAAACGCGATTCTAGTACTGGTACAAGCATTCCGTTACAGCTGGTTTGCTTGCTTACCTACTTACCCTGGGTTGTGATACTCGTACTCTTCACCACCTGCTCCTGGTCACATTCAACCACCACAGATTTCACTGCGCAGCATTCCATCATTCCATTCATGTCGTCATACACCTATCATAGCCGAGCGGATGTTGTAATACCGGTACCCTGCCTTCACCCCCCCGTCCTAACACCACATTTTCTCATTCGATTCTATGGTGCCAGACACTTGAAACCAACACTCGTGTGTACATCTTTTTGCTTACATAACATATACAAAAAACATTGGCTAAAAACAACAACCTCGAAAAAGGGCCATATATGGGTAACCCGAAATCTTACCATCTCTATGAATACTGCCCCTGTTGGAAACCGGAAAACATAGAACTGGAGGGGAGTGCCTTCCGAGCACTTCTATCAAGACATATCTCCCTAAAGATGCTGCTGCGGTTGGGAATTTTCGGAAATTATCATAGCGTTGGTTTTTGGTTGGTTCCAATTGCCGGGCACCGTACGGCTATATACCTCCTCCCTGTCCCAGTACTCTACAGACAGCCGACGGTAGCCCTACTGTCCCCAAAGTCAAATCTCAGCCCGTAAAGGGAAGCAACCATAAGGTCACGAGTGAGACAGGCCTAAAAGTCACGAGCGCAATATCACATCGTGCCGCCGGGCGGTCAGCGCTCCTTTACAGCGGATAGATGGGATGAGTGGTGAGCTCCAGCGTCATATCTTTCCGAACGTGAGCGGGCGAGGCTTGCGTGCATGCGTGCTTGCTCCCTCGTGGTACGGGAGCTGATCGTATTAGTATTTGTCCCTAGTGCACAGTATGGAATAATTGCAAGTTTCATATGTACCTATTCTCGCCCTACCAACGCTATGGTGCAGTGCGATACCGTGACAGTGGTTTGGCGAATGCGAATCCAATGATTTCTATTACGTCTTTGGGTAACATTATGTGTGAAATAACTACTCGAGTATCTGTACGGCACCATAATAATAATATTATGTACCTGTGGTCTACCTTGAAATTTTCATCTACCTCCCCTCTCCCTTTCCCCTCAACTCGCCAGATACCGACCTCCTCTTACTCGGGGGCTTCCTCTTCACTTCTCATTGTCATAATTCGACGGGGTCCCCGTCCGCTACTTACTTCCGTTCCCCCACGTCCACTTTCGGATCCAGAGTGATTTTCACTCAATAAACGTCACCTCATGTGCGAATAGAACAAACCCCTCGTTGTTGAAACGCCTCTGTATTCTCCTGCTTCAAATGTTCTGCACTCTATATCACAAAGCCTCCCCGTGCTCTCTGCCCTAGGTGAGTAGGGTATTGTAAACCCTTGTACGAATTGTGGGCCCAGCTCAAACAAAATTTTTATCACACATAGCCGACTCAAGCGACTATTGACATTTATCTCTATGTAATTGCTTTTTCCATCCACAAATGGTCCACCGTTAAGTAATACGTTTTTATAACCCCTTACCACATGACATCCTAGGCGAAGGAAATTAGGGAGCCCGTGCCAGAGGGCGTCGTTGAGACCGCTAAGGCAAGATTGATGTGTTACGTCCGCTCGGTATGCGTTCATTTTGAATTAAGCTTAATTGCACCTCTGTGCCTGAGAACTTGGGCATGTCTGTCTCACCATATATATCTACTCCACTGCCCTCGATCTCTGGTGTCACCTTAGTGAACTCGCTTTCGATCCCAGGGGCCTCCTCACCATCTCGTTCCTTTCGCCTATCTCGGGGGCATGCACCGGTGCCTCGCCTACACTGGCCGTGCCGCGAATCAGACAGGCGTTCGCTATTACATACCCCTTACTCGAGTTTCTAGATAATATTATGCACCACTACAATAAGCGCTTTTTGACAGGTCTCCAATCGGCTAGACTAAGATCAGTGATGCTCTTCCCCCTTTCATGAAGTCACTCGAGTTAATCTGTCAAAGACTTGGACGCCGGATCTAAGATCCGGGCTAGCACGGCCTTCGTCAATCCATAGATATCCGTGGGACAAAAACGGCTGAGGCGCCCCCTGCCGTAAGTACCTCTTTTATGGGCGCTCAGATACGCACAGATATTTTGCCATATACTCGAGTATTTCTTTAGTCCCCGCCCCGGGCGCTAGTACTCGTGGCCGTGGACGGTACTCCCACCCCCCGCTGGGGATAGGGGGGAGTGGGGGTGCTAACTTTAATGCTTTGAGCTATTGTCGATCCACGTTGCCTATGGTAGGGTTTCTGATGATCCACTTGGCTCCCTCCTCCCTTCCCGATGATCTCGGCGCGAGAGCGATGGTTCGATTCGCCAAACAGTGCCGGAGGTGCACGAGCCGGTTGAAACATCATGGATTATCAGCCACTCATGATTGGGACTCCAAAGCGATATTTTGATATCGTGGATGGACAGACACATGCTCTGCAGGTACCGCTGTCCTCGAACATCAAACTCATACTCAAGCACTCGAGCATCTATCTGCATCCTGGTATCAACCTGCATCTCCATTCATTTCAATTGCAGGAAATTGACACATGAATATACCGATTGATTAGCTCTAGCCCTCTCTCACTCTCTATTCCGGCTAGCTTGCCAACTGGTGTCACAGCTCGATAGTTCAAGAGAAAAATTGGCCTCGGATCGTTTATCCAGCCCTCTCCACCGTCCCCTCACCAGCGCTCAATCCGTCAAATGAGGACACACCCCTTTGCGATCCCTTGCAGCAAAGATCCTACCCGAGTAAGTTCGGAAACGGCACCAACCAGGCATCTCTGCACAAGCGTTCGACCTCATCCAATCATGGTATTAAATCATATCCGATGGATGGGGGGCACAAAGGGAGCATTACCGGATGGTCGATCTGGTCGTTAGATCCGATCGACTGGGAACTTTTCGCAAAAAATCCATAGATAAGTGGAAGGCATAGGCCAGTTTTGTGATATTGCTATCCCCCCAAATCCTACCAGACCCACGCCCCCCCTTCCCCCCCACTGCGGTTATACCACATATGTGTGGGCTTTATCATATCGCATTTCCTTTATCGTCGGACAATCGAAGTGGTGAACTCATCTTGATTTCTTGGAAATCGGTACGAAGCGCTAGAATCGAGTCTGCACTTGCCCCCACCCCTACTAACGTCTTACCGTATCTGCCGCCCTTCTTACCTGGTCGGGTTTCACCCACACACCACCCCCGACACCCTCAGACAAAACAATCCGGAGTACAATACCGAAATCTACCGGTATGATAGGTATTTGTTTCTCTCAACTGGGTTGGATTGGAATGCTTGGTTCTGTCATAGGAAATACTTTTCCTTGTTCCTTCCCGCAGCGCTAGTCAAACTAGCCCACCCAGTTACCCTCCCGTGATGCCAATATAAACTGAAGCGCACAGTGAGAGCAGGGATGTTTCGGGGAACCCTTTCTCAGCTCACTCTGACTTTCGGGCAAACCTCCGCCCAACCTTGTGGTTTCGGCGTTGAGCCTGTCGGCGAGGGGTTGCCCTTTTTCCCCTTGAAATAGGGTGGGAAGGGAGGGAGCTGGTTGGATTATATACTCGTAAGACGTAGACGCGCACGCCAGCCAGTGCTTTTGCTAACCGCCTCCTGAGAAGGCGTTTCCAAACACCGTTGACTTGCTACGGGAAGAACCCTTGTCACAGGAGTGGTTCATCGCGAGTCACCCGCAGGGATCTCATGGTCCATGACTCTATGCCGGGGCCTAAGTTAGTTCCAAACAGGAGGGTCCACCCAAACCCCACGACAGGGAGCCTAGAAGGCCTAAAACCTTACAGCACTTTCTGTCGAAACTATGCTGGGACTGATTGCTGGGGACTTTTCAACCATGCGCTAGATAAGGCCTTGGGATTGATTCCTAGCGCTCCCAAATACTGCACGATTTTTCGAGCTAGCTGTAGTCCCAGTGGGTGATGTTGGGGTTATCTCCTACAAGCACCCCCCTACCCGTGCGCACAGTTACAGCACTTGAGGGCATCCCAATTGCAGTGCAGACAGCATGGAAGCTAATCACCGGGTGAGTCAAGTGTTACCATTGCGACCCATTGGCCACCCTGGCCCGATACCTAGGAGTCCGCCGCATCTCGTTTTATGGGAGTCATCATATTGGCTTCTAGAGAGTCACCAGTAATCACTCGGATATAATCCTGCCAGCTAAATCGCAGGGCACGCTTGCAGTGTTCTTCTCCCCCGTTCAAACCCTTGCGCTGTGCCTCTATCGGAACTTCCTTGCTTCTTCTAAAGGAATGTGTGTTTGGACATGTCGCTTTTTGCTCGAGTAAGTGGGTATCCGGCCATACTGTAGTTATTGTAATATTATTATTATATACTTTCTCACGAAGGATCTCGTTTCTTGCCCTGCGAGCACACCCTATGCTACACTGACCCACAACTCACCCGCGGGAACATGAAATTGCTCGTACCGGGTTTTTTGCGCCATCGTGCATCAGAACTATGATAGCTCATCTTGCTTGCTCACCAAGGACTCGCAAGGCTAGACCATCCTGGCACTAGTGCAAATCCAGGATCGCAAACTCGAACACCTACCATACCGTTCACAAACCTTCCCAGACTATCGCATAGCATTCCAAGCCTCACACCCCCCTCACCACGCCACAATACCACTGCTCTCACTACTAACCCAGCCTTTCACACACACACAAAGCCAGAACCGAGTGATCTTTTATGAACCTGACTAACGCAACGCCAATGAAACTACTCGTAGAGTGTAGAAAGAGCACGTGATGCCCCGCCAAATCGCGTCTCCCGAATGAACAAGAGCCCCAGGAACCCTCACTCACTCACCGCCAACTTTCCCCTCCCCCACCATTTATGCTTCACAAGTTATATTTGCAAACCACATACCCACACCATGCCATTAGGAATAGAACGTATTTCTCCCCCCTTCCACCCCCCCCCCCGCTTCCCCCTAGCCAACTATGACATAACGTAATACCATGACAACTTTCTTAGGCATAAACCCCCGCAAGCGCCCCCCAAACGCAAACATAACCTTCATAACAGCACTACCCGGACAGGACAATGGCATAGCGCTCGATTATTTGGAGAGGGTTGCGGCGATGGTGTTTCCTGTTCGTTTGTTTGTTTCTTTCTGCTTGCTTGCTTCCTTCCTTTTCTTTCCTTCTTTCTTTCTCGCTCGCTGATGGGGTGCTCTCAGATTATGAGGGATAATGGGCTTGCGGTTATGTCGTATGTTTGGCACTCTGCTGTTGGTATAGATAGGGTGGGGCTAATGTAGGGCAGGTTGGATGAATTCCCGGCGACTACGGAGTTTTGGGGGAGGAATTGTTGGTTTTTTCTTCCTCTGGGATGTGTGGGTTTGGGCTCATGGTTATGATGTTTTAGTCAACGCGGGAGAGGTTGTCCAGCTGGTGCTCAGGAATCCTAATACTAGTGCTTGGTTGCCGTTTAGTTTTGTATTGCGGGTTATGATACATGAGCTTGCGCATATTAAGCAGATGGTCTGCCCTTCCATCTCTCCCTCCTCCCCATTTCTACTTTCTACGATAGATATCTAACTTTCCTTTTTGAGCCACAGAACCATTCCAGGGCCTTCTGGTCCGTCAACAACAAATTCTCCGGGCAGCTCCGGGTTCTCCAGGCAAAAGGGTACACCGGCGAAGGCTTCTGGTCGGCGGGGAGAACGTTATTGTCAGAACAGTACACGCATGATCAGCCGTTGGCTGAGCGCGATATGCCAAAGTCACTTTGTGGTGGTAGCTTCCCCCCTCCCGCCTCCGGGATAGTGAATGACTGGAAGAAACTAGGGACATACCGCTCTCACAAAAAGCGCGAAAGCACCCAGGACGCCAGCGAGCGAGCGAAAAGGCCAAAACTAACCTATGCTGAGCGCCAGCAACGCCGCAAAGAGCGGAAGTTTGGATGCAGCGAAGGGGAGAAAGTTGGCGCGGATGACGATACAAGAAGCGTATTGGAAAAAGGGAAGAAGTCGAAGGCTGCGCCCCGGATTGCGCAGAGTGCACGAGGGAGGGAATTGAGGGCTGCGGCGGCGATGAAGAGGCTTGAAGGGCAGAAGGTAGAGATGGTTGAGGCGGAGGCTAGTGATGAGAGCGACAGTAGTAGTAGCGAGGGTAAGGGTGATTGGGATGAGGATGAGAAGAAGAAAGTTGATGTCGGTGGCGGTAAGTATCTTGTCCCCGTTAGCCTTGAGGACGATGGCGATTTGGAGCAAGATTGGATGAAACAAGAGTTGGTGGAGTTGAAGGATGCATGTGGGCGTGGGACGGTGGGGGAGCATTTTGACGAGGGGAGTATGAGTGGGAATGGGAGGGGACCGGGACAATCGCGAGAGTCCCCGTCGAAGATGAGCGTAAATAAAGACACGGTCGACCTCACTAGCGACGGCGATTCCCAAGCATCTCCCCCCAACAGCAAACCCCCAACTCCCAATCCACCGCCACTACCAAGCCCTCAGAATCCCGCCATCGCTTCCCCTCCCTCTCGCACTGAGGCTAAAACCCCCAACGGGCCTTCCGAAACTATCTGCACCGCATGCTCATTCGCCAACAATCCAACGTCGACGTTGTGCTGCGTCTGCGCCAATGTTTTGAATCCTGGGCAAATGAAGAATGCGTGGAAGTGTTCGTGTTATGGAGATTTGCGCTATATGAATCCGGGTGATGCGGGGGTCTGTGGAGTTTGTGGGGAGAGGGATGGGAGGCGGCGGTAGTGGACGGAGTTGGGGTTTATATAGGTCTTGTTGCCCGGAAGAGGAGGGGTGGAAGGTTAAGTTGCGAATTGTGCACCTTTCGGGGCTTGAGTGGTGAGTGATTTGCTAGGGGCTTCACGAGTAGAAAGACGGTATATCATGTTATTAATGTTTTATCGAACCCCTATTCGGCACGCCGCTTTGATTGTATAAAAATACCTTTCATTCCATATCTTCTCTATCGAGGGAAGAAAGAACATTTCCATTTCTATTTAGTAGCATTCGGTATGCCAGCAAAATATTGCAATGTTTACCCCCCACATATTTCTCCCGTTAGGAATACTTCTCTCAGACGCTGCGATAGGGGGAAGTCTTTTTTTTTATATAGTGACCGAAGAAAAAAGGAGTATATAATATTATTATCTAGATACCGGTTTTTCCTTCCTTCCTCGAAGAGCTGTTGTCACGGTATAATATATGGTATGATATCATACAAAGAAAGAAATCAAGCTTCAATAGTCGCTATCTCTTTTTTGGGCTCTGCATGGAGGGGGGGAAAATAAAATTTATCCTAGATTTCTCTTGAACTTAGGGGCTTTGCGTTATAATGACTGCCGAGTGGGGGCATTGCTGAGATATACGCTATTTCCAGCTTCTGTCGCTACTAAATTTTATGGTGACATGGTGGACAGGGCCCAAGCGAAGGGGTAACTTCAGTATAATTGTTGCTGAGGAGTCTCTCTTTCTTGGGGTACGTCTAAAGGAATGCAGTATTGGAACTACTGTAGTAAATGATCAAATCTTGAAGAACACTCATACAATCTCACACTATTCAATCTTCCCAACCTCCCGGCCCACCCTCAAGCCCTCCACACCCTCCCTGCATCTCCTCCGCCACATTCCCACCCCAACCCACCTCGTCCCCAATGGCCCTCTCGTCACTTTCCAGAAACCTCGTCCAAAACCCCTGCTCATCCCCCGCGCATAAAAGCTCATACCACCACTGCCTGCCCTCCTCGGTGCTATCCACGGGTAGACAAGCTTCCAACAACTCCTTCGTCACGACCGGAGATCCTGGCGTTAGCCCTAACATCTCCCCCGGCAGCGGGGATTCCGGCGAAGTGAGCATGGTCCATTCCTCCTCGCTGATTGGCGGAATGGTTGTTGTTGTCATGGAGAATTCTGGGGATTGCTGTGGGGTAGGGAGGATAAAGGGGGGGTGGGGAGGAGGAGGGAGGGGGAGGGAGAGTTCTTGGTGGGAGGGGTAGAGGTGAAGGAAGTGATCTGGGTATTGACTGTGGTGGTGGTGGTGGTGGTGGTAGTGGTGGGGGCAGATTGGTGCGGCAGGAGTGGTGGCAATGGGTGGGTAGTATTGTCCCTCAGTCTTTCCGGGTGTAGAAGATCTGACGATGTGAGTTGTGTACTCTGGAATCCTTAGCGTTTGCCCATTGCCATTTGCGAATTCTAGTGTTCGGCTCCCTCCTGCTCCGGCCTTGCTGCTCCCGCTCACATCGAATACTTCCGAGGTCTGCGGCGCACCCTTGACACCGCCGGACTGCGGGGTGTAGACTAGTATCTGTAGGGGTCGAGATTGCTTCGCCCCCGTTGGTATTGGCTGGCGTGCGGGCATACTGTTCCGTGATTACTGGAGGTGGCGGAGATGGTATGTCGGGATGAGTGGGGGGGGGGTTGGGATGAAAGATATACCTCTCCAGTACATGGCCCGTTTGCGCCCTGGCGGTAAGGTGAAGGTGGGGCCGAGTAGAAATAGCTTTAGTAGTGTTTGCTAGAGACTGGATGAGGCAGGAGGTGACAAAGGGCCGGGTCTATGAGACGGATGTATGTCTCGTGGCATGATTGCCCGTGTTGTGGGAAGGCTGGAGAGGGGGTTGAGCGGAAAGGGGCATTTGGAATTGGCGAGGTGGTGTTCTTTGTTCTGGTGTATCATAACTTTAAGGAGGCGTTGTTGTTTGTTCTATGACACTTGGCTGTTAAGCGACGATCTAACCTACCGATTGATTATCAGTGATGCACTTATCAGTTATTCACCCCACCGCGCTGCACACATCCCACCTTTTGCCAAGACTAGCGGCTCTAAAAATTTCGGGAATTTATAGAACAAAAATCCTCACCAAACATTGTGCTTCACCACTTTCACCACCTTCACCACTGCCAAGAAGGCGCGGTGGATGCCCATTTTTGACACTCTCTTTCAGTATCAACTCGATTGACTGGAGTGCGGTTTTGGGTTTCTGCTCCTTTCCCCCCCTTTCCTTCCACCGTTTCCTACCTCATTTGTTCCCTTCTCACCCCATCATGCCACCAGCCTTTTACACGCCAAAACTGGCAACCTGCCTCTGCCGCCAATTCCGGCGACCCTTACGCAATTTCCGAATACTCCCAGCCTACCGTTGCTTCAACTCCTCCATCCGCCAGCCCTCGGAGGTGAAGGAGAAGGAATCGGGCGAGATGTGCGTGGAAACTGAATCGGGGCTTCTGATCATCCGGACCCCAAGGCCACCCAAACTCCGTCATGAGGGTCTCCGGATCGTGGATGACCCAGCCGAGGAAGAGACCCTCGAAATAACGGTGGACAAGCTCCTCGAGAGCGAGCTCATGGATGCCCAAAGCATTGATATCGCGCTCGCGCGCCCGGCCCCCAACGTCAAAGTTAGCTGCGAACGGTACGATCAGCTTGTGCAGCACCTGTCGAAATCCTTCGTGAGGCCACAATTACTCGAGTATTGCAATACTAAAGATACCGAGGAGGCTCCACCGAAGCTCGGTTATGCCGCGACTAAGCGGGAGATCATTGATACAATTCTGGGCGCCAAGTGGGGGGTTGCTGTGTCATATGATATCTCTGAGAGGTTGGATGTTATAGTGAACAGGGAATTTCTGGTGACGCGGAGGGATATATTCTTTATTCTTGGGAAAGGTTTATTCCTTTTTTCTATTTCACATCGCCCGTTGGCCTGAGGTGGGGAGGTTTACTGATTGGATGAGATGGTAGACGGCCGAACTACACACCAGCTTTCGCAACAGTTCGAGGCCAGGATTAAGGTTAATGTTGGGTCTGGCAAAATTAGTGTCAATTCTACTCTAGAGAATTATGAACGCTTGCGGAGGGCGATCGGGAATCTTTTAAGCGGGGTTAATACGGAGGATATTGACATATCTTGGGCCCAGGGATTGTGCCGGTTTAATGAGCAGTTTATAACCCCAATTGCGAGGATTACTGGCACATATATTGAGAATAAAGATGAGAAAACTGTACTACTACACTCGCTCCCTTTGCGCCCTGGAGAAGATTACTAACATTGATTTAGCTCCTAATTTCTGCCCTGGATCCTGGCTCCCTCCAGGATGCGCGGCGCCTGCTCTTCATGTCTTTTGATCTTCAGCTGCGATCGTCCTATTCCCTTTTATATAATGCGCCCAAAGGAAGGGAAGACCCTAAAGGTGCCTTATACCCGGTCCGTGAGAAATCCGCGTTGCCATGGAATTTCAGGGGGGTGGAGTGGGGTCGATGGAGGAATATCAAGACCCATATTGAGCGTTCCGGCGGCCTTCAGAAGAATGGCTCTGCGGTTCTAAAGGACACTCTACGAAGACGGGCTCGGGGGGTAACGCAAGATACAGACAACATCACAGCCGAGTTATGTGGAGTGCTGGACCACGACGATCTGCAAGTGCCAGCACAACATCGATCGGAACTATCAACTGAGTACGAAGCCATCTTCGGCTGCCTGCTTCACGAGAATTCGGATCCTCCACTCGATGGTCTGACGGCACCAGGGTTCATCGAGTCTAAAGATAGACCGCAAGTTTTTCTCACTGATGTCCCTGGTCTTGTTTACATCGCTCAATCTTTGTCACCTGTGGGCAACCCCACCTCTGAAGAGGCCCTCCACACGTTGCCAGTGCAAGCATCTGCTACTAAGCGACGGACACCCGATCAAACTTGTATTGTGAAACTCTTACCATCGCCCTGGGGGGAGTATCCAGAGGGCTTCAACAGGTATCCACCTCTCGAGTTGAGGTTCAAAATTGATCCCGAATCTGGCAACGTGGGCCAGCCAACCCTCAAGGCCATTCACTCATCCACGATTGCAGACGCGATGTTCCCTGGCGAAGAATGCGACGTGCGCTTCCGCCATCAGAAATCCATCCCTCTCGGTATTCTGGATGACCCTGCAAGTCCTGGGTCCGAGTACGGTGTTACAAAATTGGAACTAAGAAACTACATGTCCCAGAGCAGACTAAATCCCCTTGTTGATAACGAGCTTAAAGCATCACAAACGCTTCGTGTTAAGCTACCAGAGTGGATGATCTCTCCACCTGAACGTCCTGAGTCGGGGGGTGAGGGGGAAGAGCGGAGTTCACCGGCAACGGTGGAGTATTTTTCCACTAGCTTGGAGTATCGGCGCGAGCTTGCTTTCGATTGGAATGGGATGGAGCTTTACCAAACTGCGGTCCAAGGGGGTATTACGGGTGGGAAAAGGTCGGAGTTTAGGCTTCGTTGGAATAATCGTGAGGGAGCGGATTCGTTGGCTGAGGCGCCCCGGATTGCGGAATTGGAGGATGACGATAAGGCAGTTGGCCAAGTTACGGAGACGAGCACGGATGGAGTTGCTGAGCCCTCTCTGGAGGCCATGGAACAAATTGTGGCGGTATCTGATACCGAAGCTATAGATGGGATTCCTAGGGAGCCCGTTCTTAACATTGACTTGGAGGATGTGGACGAGCCCGGAGATAAGATTGCCGAAGCCACCACGGATCAATCCCTCCGACATATACCCCAAAGCCCCTACCGTAGCTCCTCATCAAATCCCGGATTCTCATTCGCAGAGTTCCTAGCGAACACAACCGACTTGGTAGAACGGCTTAGCAAATTCCTAGCCTCCAGAGAATGGCGGTTTACAACGCAGTCCACAGCGCATGTGGCCGTGCGACCAGATACAAGTGGCATAGAATCGGGTTCTGGAGGTGATAGTGGTACAAGTGGCATGGAATGGGGCTCTGGAGGTGATAGGGATACAAGTGGCATGGAATGGGGCTCTAGAGGTGGTAGAGGTACAAGCAGTGGTAGGGGAACAAGCAGTGGTAGGGGTACAAGCAGTGGTAGAGGTGGTAGGAGTAGTCGATATACTGGCGCAGCTGGGAGTAATTGGGAATGGGAGCACCGTAGGGGGGCATCCTCGTGAAGATAGAGACCCTTGCCCCAGTTTATTCGCGGTTTTGTTGGAGCGTATATAGGGATTTTGATATTTTATAGACTTTTGAGATGGCAAGTGGGGTGCGGGAGTGGTCGGCCATTAGGATAGTATCAATAGTAGTTGGTCAAGAGCGAGATGGGCTAAGCGGCGGCAAAGTTTAGGGCTATTGGGCGATCGAAGATGTACAAGATTCCCGGGGATCAGCTTCGGAAGGAACAAAACCTAGACGGCGATACCAAACAACTTCCATCTTGGCGGTATTATATGTGGACAAAGACGAAGGATGGGGGATGACTGTGCGTGCTCCCTTATCACACAAGACTGGGGCGATTCCCACGATGGCTACTCGCGGCCCCCGACCTGAGAGTCGGACGCAGCACAAAAGAGACTATCGCGAGCCATGAATATTGTATTATAGTATTATAGCACCCTTCCCTCATCGCTGTTATGCTGGATTCGATTATCCCTAACGTGAGCGGATGTGCCATTCCTGGTCCTGCGATATCGTCAGTGAACAGCGGTGAAAGTTTGTTGTAAATTTATTTAAATCGAGAGAGAATCTAAACCTGCTTTCTAGAAGTGTGTGGTGAACGTTCTATCCCACAGGCAACCGGGTCCCTCCTTGGTCGGGTAGGTAGGTGGGTCACTTTCCGGGGAGGATCTCCCGCCAGAAGGTAAATTTTCACCTGCTCCACAAGGTAAAAAGTACTCAAGAGTGATGGTCTGTGATGCAATGGAACGTGGTTTAGAAGAAATAAAAATAGCTCAATAAATGTTATCATGGGAATAGGAGATGAGTACAATTATTCATGTAAGATATAAAGAAAGCAAAGTAACTTGCCTATAATGGCCTTGCTACACTATGTATGCTTATTAATACAAACCTTGAACTACCATCTCGTTAAGGGGAGAGAAGTTATTTCCTATTAATGATAGTGCTTGTAACTATGGGACTAGGAGATGAAACGCTAATTCTTCAGAAAAAAAAGAAGAAAAAAAGTAATAGACACGCTCGTATTTGCGCTTAACATTCAAGTTTCTACTAAAGCATGTGAAAAAATAAAATAAAATAATGCTTCAACATTGTGAGTATTGTGTACTGCCAATTTAGCCATTTTCTTGAACCCGGGTGGTTGCGGGTGTCTTTTTTTTTTTTTTTTTTTTTTTTTTGCAAACGAACACAGCTTGCGAAACTTGGTCTGGCGGAAAAAACCTACACTTACCGGACCCTACCCTAGAGCCCTAACTTGAGGTCTAGAAAGGTTTCGCAGATGGGATTTCTCACAGGGAGGACTATCGTAGGAAATATGCCCTTAGGCAGCAGTTTGCCTATCTACCTCGTAGGAATGGCATTGGGGAGTTTTCCTCGATATCCGGACCGACCTTGGGGGGGGGGGGGCCTGAGCCACCACCCGCGTACTTGTCCCAGGCAAGAAGTATCCGGAAACAGGGGTGATCCTGGAGTCGGAGTTTTGTATCGTACAAAATCCGTGCTTATCTAAGTCGTATACAAAATTCAGACTCCAGGATCACCCCTGTTTCCGGATACTTCTTGCCTGGGACAAGTACGATGCTGTGGTAATAGACACCCGGGTGACTACCATAGTAAGAAACCGAATCAACCACGTTTTTTTTAACAATATCAACAATCCCTACCAGCTGCCGGTAGTACCGTAATCAACCCCTCTAAAGCAAGCAAGTCTATTTCCAGATCTTAAGACACCGCCTCACCGGAACCCCTCTCACGGGGTATGTACGATACGAGTAAAATACTGTTCTTGCTGCAACTGGCACAGCACGCCCGGCAGCCAACCAGAAGTAACATTAGTCTACCTACACACTACAGTACTCGAGTACAAGTATCTGGCAAGTAGAAGTCGAACACAAGGGGGATCCTGGGAGCTGAATTTTGTATGGGGTCACAGATGCGCACAGACAATTCGCCATACAAAATGTTGACCCCTGTGTTCTGGTTCTTCATGCCGGGGACTTGTACACACTCTCAGATCGACCCCCCCCCGGCTCATCCACCCCCGCTCCCCATCCCCACCCTTCCCACCAAATCCCCCTCCTTCGTCTGACCCCGTGGGGGAGGAGGCTTGCGCTCCCTACACCACCGCGCTCGCATTATTCACGGGCTGCCCATACGTTGGCGTTAGAAATTAGCGCGGGTGGGTGCAAGAGTTGGCAGCCTAAGTTTGGCTGCAGTATTTGCAGCGCGGTGAAGTGAAGTTGCTAGAGGTGGCACAAAGTACCGTATATGTCCAGATGGGGTGGCTCGTATTTTTCTTACGGTGTTGACCGACGAGTCGCATCCTGGTATATAAGTGCGGGTGCATGCGTCGTGGGCTCTTCGCAAACACTAGGAAATGTTACTATTGTGGTTTTCCGAAAGGTTGCGAAAGGAGCCCACAGCTTTCCCAGCTTTTTTTTCAGAGCTTGATTGCGCAATAGTATCCACCATGGGCCGTACTAAGAACTTCGCGCTGAAGAATCAGATATACTGTGGATTCTCGGGCTCAGTGGCTTGCCAAGTTCTAATTAAACAGAGAGCTCTGAAAAAAAAAAAAGGATTCGCAACCTTTTGTCCAGCGAGTTTTTCGCAACCTTTACGGAAAGCACAATAATGACTTAAGTTAACTAAGTTATAGTGCAGCTTGACCCAGTTCATTTTCATTCCCTTTGTCTCCTTCTTCGGCGTCAAAACAGTTGAAGCAAGCAATACAAGCAATAATACCACAACTCGTGCCACGCCCCCCCCTTCCCGATTATTCCCCTCCCTTGTTTTGATATTTTTTTGCCCTGCTTTTTTTTTATTGTTTCCGGAATTTTATTTCACGATTGAGCGACCAAAGACAGGAACTTAACCAAACTAGCCCTCTAACGCAAATTTGTTATAGTATGAAAAAAATAAAAATAAAATATACCGTAGCTAACTTAGCCCTAACCCTAGGCGTCAGAGGTACAAGCGGGGTAGAAAGTAGAGAGGGTACAAAAAAGTGCATGTTTCTGTATAATACACAACATCGCACCTAAAATAATAATTCGAAGCCTCATAGTAAAAAAGACCGGATCCAAGGGGGCCGGAAGGGCAACGAAGCAAGACGATTAATTAAATGATCCCTCCCATATAGTTCGGGAAAACAGACGAGTGTGAAAGGGAAAGGAGGTTTATCGAAATGCATAGGTTGGGAACATTCGCTTTTGTGGCTTTAGACTTAGTTCTTGGTATGGTTGGCTTTGGGGGTCGTAATAAAAGCCTTGGATTTGGCCGTCTGAGCGACGGAGGGAAAGGAAGTAGAAGCCACCTATGGTTAGGACACCAACTTCTGGTGAGGTTTGGGGGGTTATGAAGCATTTTTCTAGAAGTGGTTAGCTTTGCTGATTAATGAACGGGTATTTTGGGCTCACCTTTCCATCTCATAAATATCCAGTTGTCAGTGAGGCTTTTCATAAACTTCTTGGAAACTAAACTTTTGACAAGTTGATCATCGGGCAGGCGAGAAAATGGTTCAAGTCTGCGCCAGTTATTTGCATCGTCCTTGGTGTTACTGTGGAAGTTGAAGGTCTCCAAGCTGTGGGTTTTGAAATCTATTATCTCTCCTTCCAAGTATGTTGTTATGCTTGTTTTCCTCTCAGTGGACGAGGGTTGGAAGTCTGTAAATGCCTCCATAGTCCCGGCTACAACATGGCCAGTCAGAAAAAAAGTGCGCAATAACGCAGGATGAGATATACTAACTCAAGCGTAGTTGGGCATAATCGATGCTTGATATACTGACTTTTACGGTCCATCTATGAGGGGTATTGGCATAAGGTGATGTTCTCCCAGGCACCCGGCGGGATTCACCTTGGTGGGAGACTGCGGCGGTAGTTGTATTTGAAGGCAAAGATGAGGTCGACGAGGCAGATGAATGGTTAGACCGCAAAGGCGCGACCGGGAACACCGGTGGGGTCGTTTGGGAACCCCAAAAGATTCCACCCACTTTTAGCCACGAGGTTTCCGCGACATTTAGAAAATGAGTATCCAGTAGTAAATCATCACATCGCGCTTCCTCGTCGAGGAATTCCATCCAGTCGTCGCTGCGACTAAACCCGGCCTTCTCGGCGAGAAGAAGGCTTTCTTGGGGACCACTGCTGGAGCGCAATTTGGCGAGATATTTTATAACCTCCTCAAGCTCATAGGAGGATGAACCAGATGAACCAGAATCTCTGAAATTCTCACCTCGAATTCTAATTGGTCGTGAGCGATGTATTACCTCCGGATTACTCCATTCATGATAATTGAACGAGTCCTCCCTCCCCTCTCGTTGCCTCTCTCGTTCACGCTCCCAAGAATAACCATGCCATTGTGGCCGCGAGCGTATCGGACGCCGATTAGGCGGGCGGAGCGATTGCGTGAACGATGGACTCCTAGTAGAAGGTTCAGAACGCGCATTAATCAAACCCTCGAACATACCAGCCAGAGCGCGTCCGGCTGTGGGCCGACTCTCAGAATCCTCTTCGGGCGGAGTTGCTGGGGCCCAGTCATACAACGACTGTCTCTGGCCGGGCCTCCAGGACGGAATTCGAGCTCCATATGCCTGATCCTGTGCTTGCCTGGCCTCACTGTCCCTTAAGGACTGGCGCATCCGGCCCGAACCTGATCTCCTCATTCGTTGCTCGTTTCCGTTAGGCCTTGTAAGCTCTGCCAAATGACGGAAAACCCTGGTATCAGCACCATACAAGGCCCTAATACGAGACCGGACAACTTCCTCGCGCTCCTCGCCCTCGTCGTCCAGTAGCGGCTGTTGTGGGAGTGAGTGCAGCGGTGGGGATGGCTCGGTGCGACTCCGCAGAAATGCCGAGGGGTCAACAGGAGGCGGAGGGAGTACGTGGAACGACGAAGCGAACAGCGGAGGCGTATTCTAGCAGCAAAGTTAGTTGAAGAAACAGCACGATGGCCGCAGCATCACCAGATCCGGACGGAGTAATGATAACTCACAGACGGAGAATTTGCTGGAGGAGGCATGTGGGTTAAAGAGATGATAGCGATCAGGGCGGGCGATGTACGGGGTAGCTAAGGTCGGCCAAGCGAAACAGCCGCGAGATACCCTATCTCCCCAAATTACCTGCCCGTGCAGTATGTTTGTTTACTTTTTACTTTTTCTCTATATTCTAAAATATGATTTTGATTCTAATTTATCCTAAGAATTTTCCCTCGCGAATCCAACATATTCCTTTATTATTTCCTGGCGGACATGCTTTGGGAGAGAAGAGTCCTGTTCTTTTGTTCCTTCCAAGACAGGGGTACTGTAAAGTACAATGCAGCGGTACTGTAAGGCGGCGGTGCCACAAGACTTTCTAGGGCTTGAGCTATGCTGCAGTATCATACATAGGAAGATGAGTTTGAACAAAGCCGCCAAATGTCCCCCCCCGTTCGGCTTGATCCCAAGCACCGTTGTGCAGCACTAATGGCCGGTCGGGCCATCATCACAGTATGTGGTTGAATTTTTATTTTATTTTTATTTTTTAAATGAAACCCTTTATTTGGGTTGAAATTGGATAAAGATAGAGAAACCTAGCTAAAACAAGAACCTCCACCGGTAGTGGGGGGAAGGTTTCGAGGAGATCCATCCACATCTAGTTCGATCGGATTCGATAAACACCATCACGCACTGTGCTCGAGGACCGTATCTTGGGTTTATCGTTCACCAAAAGGAACTACGGTAGATTGGTTGGTTGATGGCTGTCAGGGTACGACACTGCAACGTTCATACCATTTCGTCCTGTGCTTCCCACCGCGCTGTGCAGCGCTCGTCCACCAAATATACTGGAAACTATCATAGGACCAGAACGACACAACACCACGGAATCTTTATCAATTCGATCAAAATCGAATGAAACAGACTCAATCTACCTCTCAAGGCCCCCTGCACGAGCCGTCTATCAAAGGCGCGAGAAAGCATTGCAAGTGACCTCTACTACCGAGCACGAGGTACAGGAACGGTGTAATACCGTACCGGTATACTGTGCATGATTCTGCTCCTGCTCGTAGCCTGCCGTTTTATTTGTTCTATATCCGCGGTCTATGCGAAAAGCGATATGGATCGCTCCAATCTCAATCTTCTCACACTCGAATGAACATCTCAGCCTGCCTGGGGAATTGTTCCGACCGTCCCTGGGTATAGGGGATTTTACCGCTGTGTGGATATAAAAAAATATCGACCAAATGAAATTATTTGGCTACATTATGGTGGCTTTCTGACCTGGAATTGGCCAACTTCTTCCCTCTTGGCTCACCCGAACGGCAATGCAATGCACGAAACTCCTCTTACTTTGTGAAACCGGGACCGGCCAACTTATGCACAGCATACCTACCGTATGTTGTCTCGTGCAGCCCTACTTGGAACTTCTCCCCTCCTCCTCCTCCTCCTCCTCCTCCTCCTCCTCCTACTCCCACTCCTCCCACTCCTCCCACCCCCCAACTTCACTCATCCTCTCACCCTCATTCCCCCTCCACCTTCACTCAGTTTGATGCTTCACCCCTCCTCACCACCCCTCCTTCCTCCTCCCCCCCCCTCCCCTTTCTCTCGACCCCCTTCTTCCCTCTCAACCACTAATCCTTCTAGCGCATATCTTGACCAGTCCCATTTCTGTCATTATCCTTGAATACCATAACCTAACTTGCGCAATTCCTGCAGGATACCAAAGCTACGAGTACTTGCATGCTGTACTGTACTATACGCTGCATGCTATGGCCTATCCTAGACGCCTTTATGAGATTCTGTCTCTGATTTGTGCCATCTTCTATCCTTCCATCCTTCTCTTGTCTTTCTTCCTCACTTTTTCCACCGATCCCATGGAATTCCGTGCTCACTTGAATATCATTGCTTGATTTTTTTCTCGAGAGGCCCTGCTTGGTAAGATACTATAAGTCCTTTTTGGACAGTGCCATCCTTAACCCATCATCATTATCCGGCCAGTTTCCTAACTCAATTCAAACATCCCCTCTTCGCTGTCCGCCTGTTGGCCGTTGCGCAAGGGGGGACAGTTTTCACCCCTTTCCTTCTCATTCATCAACCATTACTCGATGCTCTTTCTAGCTTCAAGTTTCCTTTCTTAATGTGGTTCTGTTTGTTATCTCCGAATCTCTCTTGAGCGAGGATCCTTGAATCAATGTTTACCCTTCTACAAGTTGATTAACTAAGCCAATTTAAAATGTTTGGCTGAAATTTCATTTTTGTGACCGCTCTCTCTGCCACGTCCTAGTATCAATATATCACAACTTTCCCTCTCTACTTTTCGGCTGATATTTTGTAGATCTAAGTGGACAATCCCATCTGTGGATTGGTGAGAAACATCGATACGCTCCGTGGCAATCTCAGGACTTTAGAATGGAATCGCTACTTTTCTTGGATCAGGAGGTGATGTACGGCACTCTATCGGATGCACCTTGGTGTATCTCGGAGAATAAACGGCATTTCTAACTCTCGTTCTCACCAGGCCCCAGTAGGAGAAAAAGTACAGACATTTTCCATCCCTGTTCTAGCTTTTAACACGGGGTGAATTGTGGTTTTTGATGGTTTCTTGTTGCCTCGGGAGTTGATCTCGTCTGGATTGATGCATTAGCTAGTGGATTCCTGTGCTGTGCTGTGCTTCGAATAGTGACCGCTTTATTTTCCGGTGCATGCGTGACGCACACCGTTTAGGTTTTTCGGCATTCTACACGTTTTCTCCTTCCGAGGAGACAAAAAGAGAAAGTAAAATGAGAAGGAGGAAAAAAGGAAAAAAATAAAGGATCCACTGAAGGAGAGCCGAAGAAATCGGATGTTCTTCATCCATCATGCCAGATATATTGGAAACCGAATCATAAAGATTCCGTGCCTTGGGCAAGATAAGGGGCTTCAGACCGAGCCGCCAAATCTAAAGATATCTACCGGTACATCAGTCAACTAGTAGTGGTTGATTCCGGAATGTTTTCAAGGCAGGACACGCATCACAACCAGAAGATCAGTTATAATGATGGATACCAAAAGAGAGATGTTCAGCCCTTAACCGTGCCATCCCTGCCTCTCCCATCACATCACCCCTCTTGGATTCTCTAGAATCGAGCACGTTCTATCAAATTTCACAATCTAGACGCTATCAAGGCACTCTTGCTTGGTGTTGTTGGATTGGCTTGCATAAATTTCCAGGTTTGGATCACTACAGCCTTTCAATCTATCAGGTACCCCATCGAACAGACTTTCCAATTAAACAAGGAACTGGAAAGGAAGTTGATTGTTTTCAAATGGCCTAACTAGTAGGGGATCTCACTGGCTTTAGCTACGTCTCCATAGTACCCGGATAGGCACTTAGAAGAATCGGAACTTTTTCAGTCACCGCGAGATTATGTCTGTGCGATTATTCGATGCCAGGGGCTTTAATTCTTTCTAATCTTACTGCCATTCAGGAGTATAAAGGCTCTCGCCGAGTTCACACTGATGGCGTCTATTCTGCTCTCCATAACAAGTTCTTCACCTTTATCTTTTCCTTATAAGGCTACACCCCCTGCTTTCTTTATATTTTGCTCTCCAAAAAACCACTTTGTGATATCTAAAATCACTCGGCCGCCAGTATTTTCCTCAAGGCTCAAGATAGTCCGAGTCGATTCCGTTCGCCCCAATCATTACTTCTCATCCCTGGCCTAAGCCATGGCTAAAATCATATCTATTGAGTATTTCCGCGTGTTGCCTCGCTGGCTTTTTGTAAAAGTTACCAGCGAGGATGGCCAATTCGGGTGGGGAGAGTCAACTCTTGAAGGACATACTGAAGCCATCGAAGGAAGCTTGGATGAATTGATCGGTAGATTCGTTGGCTATGAAGCAGAGTATGTTATCCAATTCCATTCGCCCAGAGACCGTTCCTTCCCTACTTCAGGGTTAGAGCCTCCTTGGACTTGGGCACCTCCCCGGTTGCTGTTTGGGGCGTTAGAGCTGAATTCTAGCCTCGGCGTAGTGACATTGAGCATATCTGGCAGACTGCCTGGAGACTGGGATTTTATCGAGGCGGAGCTGTTTTTATGTCAGCCATTTCCGGTATTGATATTGCATTATGGGATCTTAAGGGTATGTGATAAAGCTTTTCCTCTTTCTTCCCCGTTGGTGGTTGTGGGATGCGGTCATGTGCATGTCGTCATCTGGAGATATTGCCTGACGTTCATTTCGCCATTCTGCACGATGCCTTAATTTCGGCTGGACAATCCCCAGTCAGATTTTGAATGTAAGGGTTAAGCTTGCCAGGAGGCTGAATCCCGGGTTAAACCTTCGGATCATTCGTTGGCGAGGCTTCGCGGGGACCGCGGGTGTTTAAAGTACCTTCGCTAGTGATCACTGGTGACTGACTATCGCTCTTTTTTCTGCAGCGCGAAAACTCAAGGTTCCGCTTTATTCCTTACTCGGAGGAAAGGTTAGGAACAGAGTTGCTGTCTACGCCTGGATTGGTGGCGATCGTCCGAGCGATGTGGAGGAACAAGCGTAAGTTATCTACATGCATTCGGCTATATACTTTTTCCGTGTGCCCTGCTAATATGCTTGCGGTTGCATAGCAAGCAAAGAAAAGCGCAAGGCTTCACCACAATTAAGATGAATGCTACCGAAGATTTGGGTTGGCTGGATTCTCCATCCGTATTGCAAAGCACCGTCGAGAGGCTGAAGGCGGTCAAGGGTGTCGGCCTTGATGCCGGGCTTGATTTCCATGGTCGTATCCACAAGCCTATGGCTAAGCAGCTAGCTAAACTTCTGGAACCCCATCAGCCACTGTTCATTGAGGAGCCACTCCTCTCTGAGCATCCCGAGGCCATTAAACAGTTTTCTCAGCAGACAACTATCCCCATTGCTCTTGGTGAGCGTCTCTACCACCGATGGGATATCAAACCGTTCCTTGAGGCTTCGTCCATTGATATTCTCCAACCTGATATCTCCCATTGCGGAGGTGTCTCCGAAATCAGGAGGATCGCGGCCATGTGCGAAGCGTATGATGTTGGACTTGCTCCTCACTGCCCACTTGGCCCTATTGCACTTGCGGCCTCTATCCAGGTTGCGCTTTCCTCACCTAATTTTGTCATCCAGGAAATGTCCTTGGGCATTCACTACAACAAGATGACGCCTCCAGGTGCTGGAACATATGATCTTAATAATTATGTTAAGGATACCACCGTCTTTGAAGTCAACGGGGGCTACGTGAAAGCACCCCTCGGTGTCGGAATTGGTATCGAGGTTGATGAGACCGAGGTTAGGAGAGTTAGTAAGGATTGCAAGGCCTGGAGGTGTCTTGAATTCCATGGACCCGATGGGGCTGTTAGGGAATGGTAGTTCACTTTCGCTGGGGTTTCGGAAAAGGCATTTATTTAAGGCCCATCTTTTTTTCTTTTCTGCATTCGCACAGGTTTTCTGTTACCGCGCTTTAATGTAGCTCAGCTCCTCGAAGGAGTGAATCTATTACCACGTTGTTTGGGCTTCCCCCTTCTTTCTCCCCTTCTATTTTTTCACGCTTTTGTTCTCGCTATCACTTTCTTTCCGGGGTTTGCGGTGTTCATTTTCGCAATAATTTTTCCAAGTTCATAGCAGAACATACCTAAAGAATCTCGTGATCGAAAAAAAATAAAAGATACAAAGTCAAAGGTTCCCGATTCAAGGGCGCTACCGGTATTTCCTTTTTCTTTTCTTAGATCCCATGCTATTTTATTAAACGCCTGGGCTTATTGGGGTGTGAGTGGGCGAGTTTCAGCACGACCTCCGCTGCCGAATCAGGGCGACAAATCTGCACACCCATGCAAGCCCGGCGCTGTCAAGAGCACCCGCTTTTCGCAGGCTTGCATGAGTAAATGGGTCTCGAGGGTGGGTTGTTAGAAAGTCAAACTTCGTCACCATCAATCATCATATTAAACAATGCCCTTTCCTGTTGTGCAACAGAGCTAGGCGGCCACTCATCTTAAGAACCAGAACTTCCTCTTTCTCTCCAATCCCCATTACAGGAGTCACGATCATCAATTATAGAGTTGCTTACCGGTACTGCTGCTTCCACTTTAAGCAAGCAAGGGCTTCTTACATATTTAAGCAACCCGGAACAATGTCACCGGGGGACATCAACCCCCTCGACAAATGGATCCGCGAACAATCGTTTAAGATCGCTTACAACGATTCGTCGAAAGGGTTCATTGGCAAGAGGGCTTTGAGGGAGTCCATATGCAGTAGCTTACCGGCCGAATTCGGTGCACTGGGGTACACACCTGAGAAAGTGAAGGAAAGGCTCAGGACGATGATGGCCGAGCGCTTGACATCCGACCTTCTAAAGGAGTGCGATACTAGGCGGATAGCTTCGATGGCAGCCGCTGGAAATACCGGTACCGGGGGGATGGCTAGTAATGGGCATGCCACTTCTGCCGGCGCTGCTGTTGGGAAGGAAGTGCTGTCTAAAGGGGTAGGAGGCAGCCAGCCTCGTGCCCTAGCAAAGGGCAAGCAACGTGTAGTGGATAGTGAAGATCGTGCGAGAGCGCCGCTCCGCACGTCCAGTCATAAGACTGCTTTACCATTAGGCGCGCCTTCTCCCGCTGGGCCGGCGCCCAAGGAGACGAGTGAGCGCCATTCTCCGAAACTGGGGGTCAGTGACGAACTCCTCGAGAGCTATAAGAGGGCAGCAGCTGCCCGTGTCCAAGTCGTGGAGACAGCTCCAACGGATGAGAGTGCCGTCCCCTCTTTAAGAGGGAGTACTACCACCACGACGACATTACCGAGGTACTGTATTATTCTTTTTATTTCTCATAAAATTTCTATTTCGTTTCACATATACACACACCTCGGCCCGCAACGTGTCACCAGCAATTCACTGGCGGCACTTGTCACCATGATCACGATATAAAAATATAAAGGGATAAACCCAATGAGAGGAGAAAATGGGGGAGGAGAAGAAAAGCAATATATTGATCGTCTAACAGGAGCCCCTCGGTCCTCTCAACATCCGTGAACCCATCAACCGCACGAGCGGCCCCCTCTACCGCCGCCGCCGACCCCGTGATACCGCCGTTACCGTTTAAGCTTCAATACCGGATTTTTACCGCGCTCCAGGCGATCCTAGAGTCATGTTGCTATGACTTTGCCTGCCGGTACTACCCGCAGTACCTGAAGCGAAAGTCCTGGGACTGCCCCGAGGCCGGTGAGCTAAGAGCCTGGATCCGCGGCCTTTCGAAGGAATTTTCTTCGAACCCTGTCTTCGACATGGGAGAAGACGAATTTGATCAAATTCTAGAAAAGGGTGGGGGGATCCGCCACGCCGCGGTACATAGAGTTCCTGTCTCTGGGCAGGAAATACAAAGGCTGATCGAAGATGCTCGTGCCATGGCAGAGATCTTGGACGACGAAGAAGTGGGAGGGAGGTTACGGGAGATAGACGAAATGAAGGCTGTGGTGGATAGTCATATCCAGACATTATTAGATAAGCGCGCAGCGAAAGAGGAGAAGTTGAGGTTAGAGTTAGAGAGGTTGGAGAGATGGAAGAGGGACATCGAAATGAGAGAAGTTAGGGCGGCCAATGAAGCCGAGGAGGAGGAGTTGGCTATTCGGAGAGATTTTCAGGATGGGGTTGGGAGGGAGTTGGAGTGGTTAGGCTTAGAAGGGAAGGGATTAAGGGTTAGAGACCGCGGAGAGGCAATAGAGACGACGGGGATTGGGAGTGCGGGTGCAGGTGCAGGTGCGGCGGCGGAGGAGGGGACGGGAGCCCTCACGGCTACAGCTGAAAACCCCGAGGAAGACTTTCATGAGCCCGAGGGGTGGCCGGTGGCAGAGGGTGTGCTGCCCGAACAACTATTGGAAATAGGGAGCGTCTCTTCCTTGAGCATTTAGATTCGGGCTATGTGGGGCGTCGGGGAGGAAACCTTATACCATGCCCAGCAATCTGGCGGGTTTGTAGACTATTTCCCCTACAAGTAAGCGCTACAACTTGGGAAATCTATGGGCCCCAGTTAACCAGTTTTACCTGGGGGTTGAGTTAGTCTATAGCATATAGTACCTAATAGCTATTTACTTACTCTCTGGCGTATGGGCAGTTATAGCTGGGACGAAAAATCCGCACTTCTTTGGCGCTACTTGTGCGCTGTGGGAAATCAATGGCTATCATTGACACAAGCTCCCTGGTAGCACGGCAGGATAATAGTCTATCATATTTGAATAGTAGCTCGCCATGTTGCCACCTAGTGTGGATGCGGTTCTGTGGTTAGCGTATAATGCTACCTGATCTGCCGTGGGAGCGGGTGGGGAGCGCAGCACTGGCTTTTTTTGGAAAGAGGCCGTTGAATTTTAGTACTACAAAGTAGCTGCTTAAGTACATGGCTTATAAAGAAAATCTTACCTATGTAGTCTGCCCCCTTATACTACTATCATACTCCAGAAGTGGGCTAGGAAATTCTAGCTCCCCCGATAGAGAGGTCGCATATTTGGCCTAACCCAACCCGTGTGTACTGTACATATACTCATACTTACCATAATGCACCTCAACCCTCCGGCAGCCACCTGCGGCCCCCCCCTACTCGTATAGAAAGGCTACAAGCTAGAGATCACACCACACCAACTGTTATTTCTACCCTTCCTTGTTTCAAGATATCCCGGTTTCAATAACACTAGAAACTACTATGCTCCCGTGGAAGGCGGACTTAAAGCCCTGCATCAAGGTTGAGCCACCCCGGGTATCGCCAAATTGAGAACCCCCCCATCCACAATAGGGATCTGACCACCTCCAAAAAGGAGATACTCATCACAGGTTCTCCGGGTATTCGCATTAACGGGATTCAGATCCTGGGTTTGTTTTGTGAAGAGCCGGCAAGGAGGACCTACCCAGACACAGCCACTGGATAACACTTTCATCCATGGATTATACGATCTGGGAGCCTGGGAAATCTTACACCTCCCGCCACCTCCCGCCACCTCACGGGCCCATTTCCCATAGCCCGGGACCTGTTGAAGATCCCAGCCAGATCCTGCTATCAGCTGCATCGTGACACAATTTCCGTCCTTAGGCAACTAGATAAGGCGGATGACAGATGAATCATTCGGTGCAGGGCCTAACATAAGCCTGATGACATGTATTATGATGCTGTTATCCGTTCGTGAGATTGTCATACAAGTATAATTCCAAGCAATACGTGCTTCCTGAAACGGCCTTTAGCTATGAGGTCGGTTTCGATTTAACCCGCGGGGGCCTAGATCTGGCGGGTTACTATGCTCTAACCGGCTAGTCCGCTTTATGCCTCCAAAGCTAGCCTTGTCCGTCTCAGAATCTCCGGATAAAATATTTCCCGGTTAGGCCAAGGGTTCTTGCTTCCGAGCTAATTTATGCAGCTACTATCCAACTACCTGACTTACGCCTAGGCCTAAATACAGTCTAGTGGTCAGGATGAAAATACTAACCCCTCCGGAACTACATTGCAATCCGATTCTGGGAACTTGCCCCCAAGTCGCGGTCCGAGCAAGGAACTATCCATACAGTACGTGTTTCATCCCGTTGAAAGAGTTCCTATGACTAGCTCTGACCTAGCTCCCGGTCCGAATCCCACTTACACTTGCTATAAAGACAAAAGTGCGACTACCGCTTCAAGCCCAGCCGACTTGGCGCTCCCCGAGAAACCCACCAAGTTCCGTTTTGCCTACCCAGGAAAGACTTGATTTAGGGGAGTGTGTGCCATTGAGCAGGCAAATCCTGAGGGTATAATCTGACGAGTGATAATATATGATTGTAATAATTTGATGTGAGGCTAGTTGACACTGTACCGGGGCGCTATGAGGAGTAGTGCATCATGAAGTGACCCCCAGCGAAGAGGGGTTCCCGTCTTCTTGGTGCGGTTTTAGTTTCAGTCTTGATAAAGTGAGCATCCAAGCTGTTATCATAATATTATTATAGCGTAATTTCCACCTTGCTAGACGACGACGGTGATTCTTACTATAGGATTCGGACATATCGGGCTGGGGGGAACGGTCACGGCTTCTCTCGAGTGATAAACTGTGTTCTCATTTGCCCAAGGACAGGTTTGCCGAGTATCATGCATGTTCGGCCATAGAGCAATGAAAATTTCGCATCCCGTCCGCTCTGCGGTAAACAAGCATTGCATCGCCTGGTTAGTATTACGGTGGGTGACCACGTGAGAATCCCAGGTGCTGAACCTTTGAGGTCCTTCTTTTGCTCCTCCTTCAATCGACTAATAGTTTTGTTCTCGAGGGTTTTTTTTTCGAGTGACAGAGCCCTAATCGGTAAGAAACTGTTTACAACGCTACCCCCTGACCAATTGACAAACTCTTCACACGATGCCGCCCTTAAGATCCCAGACAGCGAGGAGAGACTCCCACTCTGAAGCCAGCACTTCCCCCTTCATCTCCTCAGCAACGCTTCTCGTGACCACTCCATCAACATTGTTCGGCATGGGCAGTCAAGTTGGTTTTGTTCCAGTGCCTAAGCTCCCGCTGACGTACGAGCAGGTCCAACAATTATTCCTCTATATCCCGCTCTTGTTAGCCCGGTTATCCAGTCTGCCACTAATACATCTATTTCTCCTGCAGGACTCCTTCCAGGTTCAAGCTTCACCCCGGCGGCCGACTGGATCTGCTTCAGCTCTTCCCCGCCCTGTACCAACATGGGCAATTCCTACCTCAACTCTAGCTCTAGGGGGTGCCAATTCTCTTGGCACTGCCTCCCCTGGTGTCAGTGATGCCAGTCATACCCCCTACTACTCCAGGCCAGGTGCCCCCCCACAACCTGGGGCGTCCTCCTCAACCAACGTAATATCCCCTCTCCCTTCCCCTATTTTCTTCACCAAACTAAACTTCTATAGCTGAGGAGGGTGCACCTACTATCAGGAACTCGGAACTCTCAAATCTTGGGCCAAACCCACCCAATCTCACGGGTATTCAATAGGAATAGGAGCAAGTATAATACTCTGCAATCCAGAACTTACAAACTAGGCTACACTAGCGCTAGGCCCAACATCATCATGCCGCCACGAAGCTTACAAACATGCCACTAAACTCTCAGAAAAACTCGCTCACGGAACAGGGTAGAGCTGCCCGTTATTGCTCAGTGTTTAGAGTTACGGCTAGAGGTGTATTTCAGCCAGCCTTATTCCCGCCCTACTGGGTCTCTATACGTCATCGCTATCTTTTTTCAAAGTCCTCGATACCGGCGGGACCAACACCACAATTAATGTTTAGCTCATGAAGCTCGACTTTGAAGCCAGCCCAAAGCTCCCGGTGGTTATATTACCTGCAGCTTTCCCCAACTATACAGATATAAAAGCCAAATTCCAGACTGCTGAGGTCCGCCCATCTATAACCTTTAGCTCCCCTTACACCAACCTTCTGCCGGCCAAACCCACCGTCTTACCTATCACCGATATATCCGTTTGAAATACTTAAGCTTAATGTTATCACCTGGGGACAACATTAACGTCCCGACAAATTATGTGCCTATCGGAGAGAGGAAACAGCTCGCGAGCAGCCACTCTCCAATTCTAATCCTTTGTCCCCTCCCTCCCCCCTCCACGCAACCACGTAAACCAGTAAAAAAAATCAAAAATGGATAAATCAAATTGAGGAAACTTCCTCCGGAAAATTTGGAGAAATCTAGTGACGCTCTGTGATAATGGTAATGTAAGCTATTATCACACATGATCACTCGAGCGGCGAGGGCCCGCTGCCCAGCCTACTGTGCCTTCACACCGGCCAGCCATTCTCTCGGTATCATGCCTTCCGTCTGAGAGCTCCACCTGAGCACATCATACCTCCCTATCTACAGTGGCGGGTGCACTGCGCCAACAAAAGGGCTTTCAAGAGCCAACGATCGCTATCGCACTCTAACATACGGGGTATATGAACCCCCCCCCCCCCGAGCCACCTTCAAAAGCAAACCACCCCAAAGCCCCCCACCCCCGCTTTTGCCATCCCTTAGATACCTCATTCTTAAGTATCACAGTATTACTTCCCCAGAAAACCTAACACTCTCAAACCTATAACACTACAGTACTTCTACAGAGCTCTGGGAGAGTTGCTTCACTAACGCCATATACCACATTAGAGTATGTACTTTAGTCACACCCCCTTCCCTTCCCACCCTCTCAGCAGTTCACATCAACACCCCAACCCAGCAAGTATTCGAGCAAACCACCCTATCATCCAAGCCCCCATCTCGACTCCAGGTTTGCTTTAATTCACATGATACCTTTTTCGGACACCATCCGAGCCATCTCTTGATACTCGGGAGCTAGGGGGCGCGGTTGTGAGCACCCGGCCACTACACCCACAGCTCCAGGCGGGTGGACCAAACGAGACGCAATTTCGCAGTTGGCCATTAGCTATAAATGCGGGTATAACTGACCGCTAGTTCCAGTGAACTGACTGTGGGGACTAAGAATTGTCAAGAATTAGGGCTGAGTAAGCTCCCTAACGGACTGCTAAGACGTGGGTCACCGGGAGTAAGGGATACTACTACGCTGAGCGACTAGGTCCACTTTCGATGGTGATGTGCTCGACATGCAGTAATCATACGGTATCACTCGTTCAGAAATAATGGCTAATACTGGGTACCTTCATGATAACTGTACTGCACATAAACTTACAATATCCAACCCTTCTACCCGCAGCAGAACCACACTCACCCAAGCATAACTTTACGCCCATCTGCGATTATGACACTGTATATACAACCCCCGGCTGCCTCCCAGCTCTAAGGAACTGGTATCAGCCAAGAGCTCTCCTCCTCGCCCCCTCCAAGACCCTAGCGTCCAGCACCCATTACACCCCTCTTCTCCGCCCCACCCACCTGGTCAAGCCATCCGCCACCATCAACTTCGCAGTTGCCATTCTCATCACTCTTTTCTATCCGCGGTGGCAGGTAATTCCTGCCTGACCGAATCGATGTCCCATGGTGCAGCAAGTGATCCAAAGAAGCGAATACACCGCAGATCGTACCGTGGGAAAGGAAAGAAGAGGCTGATGTGCTTGTGGTAATTGTACCAGCCTGGAGCAAAAAGTGATCGGAAAAAAAGTGGTTGGTGCAACGCCACTTTTTTTCCGATCACTTACCCTCACACCCGAGTACTAGGTTGACGGAAGTGGGATGCTGCAGTTTAGCTATCTATTTAATTCGTGATAAGTTGGACTAATGGTGGGTGGGCGAGTGTGAGGGGTGTGGATGGTGCTTTGGGGGGAGATGGAGCGACCCATATGCAGTTATGGGAGGAACAATATATTTAGGGATATATAGGTTGGGGAATGATGGAGTCCGGGCGCACTTGTGTTTCGGCTTGAATAGTGGAGATCGGTTCGCCATCCCTCTTAGCCATATTCTGTGGGGGATCACACTTTAACCACTCGCTGATCACAGTTCACCCTCAGCCTCCAAAACAGACACCGGGCGACCCCCATGGTTACCCCTGTCCCACTACCAAACGCATTGTCCCCAGAACCCAGTATTAACTACGGTGTATTACATTCAAAGCCCTCAGATAGCGTATAGTACAAATCACCCAGACAACAAATATCCAGAACCAAACAAAAACAAAACACCAAACAATTCTAACCTTACCACTTTGTATGAACCAGTACTAGTAAAACAAATAACACCATGAAGGCTAGAGTAGCCCAGCCGCATGCTATATAGTCGAAGATTCTCTACACTAGGGGAGGGACAAAAGCACAGTAAAAATAGAGCTTCTCAGCCCTCTGGGAGACAGAAAACAAACAAAAACAGAACTTACAGTACCAGAGATGGTAACCCAACAACATAGCCCTTGATCCGATCATTCAAGTTTTTAAGGTAATCGAAAGACATGCGCACTGCCAACCCTTCGCGCGAGTTGAAGAAAACCCATGAGCTCCTAAATTAGCACGTACAACGCACTAATCTATACCCTCACTAGCGTCAGTGCAACCCCAGCCTAAAACGTAAGAAGGAATACATACCATCGAGAGCCCCCAAATCATCGATGACCAGAACATAATGTTATTAAACATCTTCTGGCTCTTCATGAACTCTGTCCTCTGCACCACGATGATGGGTAATTGCAACATCTGGCATACAAGACCATAGCCACGGAGCTTCTTAGTAATGCAAAACATGACAAGTTCGTGAGCGAGTGCTGATATCAGGAAGGTAATAAGTGTGGCTATAGGACGGGACATGTGACGGCGGGAAGCGTCATAGACATGACGTTGGAGGAAGCGGTGAACAGGGATGTTCCATTCCCGAGAGAATTCGAGCCAATCGGTGGAGTTCCTGATCGAAAGTCATTCAACCATCCTTTGGAAACCCAGTTCAAGAGTGAACATACCACCAATCAGAATAAAAATGCCTATCAGCAAAGCAGGTAATCTCTGCAAATGCTCCAAGCATGTACTCAAATATCACCAAAAACACCAAAAGGAAGGTAACCATAAACGGAAACAATAGCAGACTGATGCTCTCCAGTAGAATCAAAGCAATATCTGGATAAGCATCAACACTCTCTAACCGGGTGGCCGCTTCAGTCATCTACAATCCTAAATTAGCAAAAGGACACTAGAGGGCATGGGTGGGAACCCACAATAGGTAAAATAAACTCCTCGCTCGTCACGGTAAGCAGAAAAATGCAACCAAACACAGCGGCCGCCTTTTCAGCAAGCTTACCCCAATGAATGCTATTCTGGAGGTTAGCACGCCATATGCCATCCACAAGGTCGGCCACAAACCGATCAGTCCGCGGGTAGCTTAATTCATAGCATAGAGTCGGACAGAAGAGGTAGTCGACGAAATTATATAAGGTCAGGTTCTTGGGATAAGTCACTCTTCCGGAAGGACTAGTGACCTCAAAGGCCAATGTTTCGCGGAGGTCTGCATCCTCAGCCGGTTCCACCTTTGTATTGTTCTCGTCGAGCGCTCGGAGCCTCTTATGACATTCCGAGAGATGTCCACAGTAGAACGAATACGAGTGCATCTAAGCCACAATCAGTGCCCGACCACGAGAGGCAGTAAAAGGGCCCAAAACCTTCATGAGCATAGTGAGCGAGTGGAGCGTGAAAAACACCTGATGAGTCCTGCCGGTTCATGTCAACCCCGAAACATCATTTTAGTGTCAAGTAACACCACCATACCATTGCCACTCTAGATGGAACGGGAGATACACCCAGGCCGCCAGCCAGACCGCCTGCAGCACGTGCTGAAACATGTACCCACTCCCACCCCAAGACCACCTATCAGTCGAGAATGCCTGCTGCAACGGTAAACAAACAATCGTGCTCAAAAACATGAACAAATCGGCAATAGCAAGCTCCAATGGGGCCTTGGTAAACATGCTAAAAATCGAAGTCCTCAGCACCCGCCGGGTATCCTTAAGATTCCTCAGCACCGTAGTAAGCACCATAATGAACAACCCGATCCAAAACAGCGTAAAGAACCCCCGGAAATCATGATGCTGTGACTGAGGGTCGAAATGCGAGACACGGCTCTCGTAGTCTACGGTTGGGAACATTCGCCGCCGGCGTTCCCGGCGGGCATGCTGTATTGAGTGAGCACTCGGAGGTGCATCCTCAGGAATTGGAGTAGTTCGTCCGCTAACATAGAAAAGGTTAGAATCACCTCCACTAGTTCCTTCCCACCGGTGGCGAGGGCAGCAACCTGGGAGTGGACAAATAGCTGACCTGGAAAGTACTGACGAAGTCTCGCTTTCCAAATGAGCCGGAATAGGCTTCAAGTGAGCTTCTCCATTTGATTGCTCCTTCAGATTCTGCGCGGTCCCGCTGGTAGATCGAGCGCGCAGGATGCTCTCCAATGGGTCGCTGTTAATGCTGGTAGATGAGGCTAAAAATGAAGATATATTCGTCTGGGATTCCATCTTGCGACGAACAAGGAAGGTGGGTTGTGGGGTGGTGAGAATAGTGGTGTCTCGGGACAAGGTGCTAGTATCAAGTGTCAAGGAAAGGGAAACTTGAAGGGGAAAGGGGGCTTGATCATAGTAAAGCCCACAAGCTGCATTCACGGCATTAACTTTCCTGTAAATAGGGAGGAACAGAAAGGAAAACAGGAGGAAGGGTCGAACAAAGGCAAATACCGGCTGTCCGTTGAGCGTCCGTCCGCCCGAGCTGATAGAATATATATTAGGGGGAGGAATAAAGGGACATGTATAATATGAGGTTAATTTCAAAAAAAGATAAGGCCCGGGATTGATCAAAGAGTTGAGATGTGAGTATGATAGGACTTGGTAAGAGAAAGGGACGGAAAGAGGCTCAAAAAGAGGTTTCATCCTTCTCCCTTGCTTGTTTTTTAATACAAAAGTCAACTCTAGGCTGACGTAATTGCGGTTTCTCGACGACGACGACAAACCATTCACTATGATACCATATAGCCATACTTGATGCTACACCCGTGATCTTAGGAGTAATTTACCTATAGCCCCTACCGGTACCGGAGCCAGTGCCTCGCCAGTCGATTCCAATCCGGGATTTCCACAGAGATGTGAGCCTTTTCCCTTCTTTACTATACCTCTTTTGCATGGGAGATGATAGTCATCATTACTAGATTAGATCACAGCGGCGGCTTCTCAAAGACTGAATATCAAAAGTGGTAAATAACACATTGCTAGTACTGCAACGTTGTACTTCCAATTCCACACTTATAGCCCCCTCTTCTACAATTACACGGCACAGTATACGGTACTGAGCTGTAAATTTACTGCCTATACAATGCTCACAACGACCCCCACCGTCACCGACAGGACCGCCCACCTACCTGCCGCGGGGATCCTTGCTTCAACCCTCCTAACTCAGAATATCCGCCAATCCAACAAAGTCTCACACTTCCCAAAGATTCTGCCAACCTCCTGTCCGCCCCTGGATCAACATGCCCTCTCCGGCGGGTTTCCCTACGGACTTTTAACTTCCATATCCGGTGCTTCGGCGACCGGAAAATCACTTGTCCCACCCCCCTTATCCTCACCCCGCTCGGTCCGCAGACTAACGCAACGTGAGAATAAAAATAGATAGCAATGCACGCTCTGACCACCCACCTTCTACTCCACTCCAACTCTTCCGCTGCATGGATCGATACCCTGGGAACCTTCTCCCCGGGCCTCCTCCAACAAGTTGTCTCATCACGGACAAGCAACGACGGCAAAACCATATCCAACGTCCTCGATCGTGTACAAATCATGCGTGTCTTCGACATTCATGGCCTAATAGAAGCCATAGACGAGCTCCGCACAGGCCACCTTGACCGCGAGAAGCGCCAGCGCGTAGTAAACGACAGCGAGGACGAAGCCTCCGAGGAAGAGGAGCCCCCACCGGAACCCTTCAACGGCACCCGAGTAATAGTAATTGATACAATATCCCAACCCATAACCGCACTAATGACCACAGGCCCATTACAAGCGCAGGCAAGAATGGTAGGAGTAACGCGCTCCCTCTCAGACCTTGCAAGGAGGTACAACATTTGCACACTGTTACTCAACACCGCAGTTTCGAAGCCGACGAAGGGTGCGGGTGGTGGGCAGCAGACATACGCCTATACTCAGGAGGACAACCTCTCGAGCGCCTTTTCTGCCGCAACGAGCAAGCCCGCTCTCGGGAATGTATATGCGCATTGCGCGGACGTCAACATCCTGCTCACGAGGGTAAAGGCGCGAGGGAGACGGAGGATAAGTGGCGGCGGTGGTGGGGAGAGTGAAGATATAGTCATGGAAGTGCTGAGCGACCGGACGGAGAGTGGGAGGACAGGGATGTGGGCCGCTTTCGGTATTGTCGGTATTCCCTTGGACACCCCCAGAGAAAAGGAAAGGAGAAAAGGATAGCGGGGAAATATGAGCGGACTGACAAAGAGTGGGTAGGAGGGAGCAAATTTAGCTCCGAGGGTACCGCTTCCACCAGAGGAAGCTCAAGACCAAGTTAGCTAGCGAGTCAAGAAGACTATGCACGAACCATCCACAGGTCACAGCTAAGCCATAATAGCTAACTAACTGTACCCAGAAGGCCAAAGCGAAGCTCTAAGCCCAGACAAATATAAGATCATGCTAAAGAACCACATACTGGTATCCTGCTAACTAACCTAGTTTACTGAGTTACATACCCCACTCACTTACTCAGGAGAAAATATCTAGATGGTGACCACGAGTTAGATTGATCGTCACAAAAAAGAGGATCTGGCACAATCCTTTATTACGCAAAACATAATATGCGCATCCCTTTACGATTCATTTTTATACCGGGAATCCCCCAAGCACCAAAGCATCCCAACCCACGCCCGTAAACACAAACCTAATTCCACACATATTTTCGCTCCCCCCTCCCCGATTCTCCAGAGACTAGCCCCCGTCCTACCATGCATCCCTAGGTGTCTAAAATGAATCGGCGACTACCAAACGGCCAATACGGTACTTGACCAAATATGATACTCAAAGCCCACATGGCCTTACCCGACCACAAGGATCCAGACTTGTTCTTCTACCACTCCCTTCACCCCCCCTCCTAGCCCAATAGGACTTATATCCCCAGCAATAGCATTTTCCCCCCACCCTACCAAGGCTCCGGAATTCCAGGTGCAGCTTAGATTATTTTTCTATTCCATCCAGTAACTTATCCAGTATCCCGTCCCACGCCAATCGTACTTCATAACAACGGCCCGAGTGATACCTAATGCTCCAAGTGCCATCGACCCGCCACACATGCCGGCATATGTCCTATCATAGCACTAACTCACCAGGTTAAAATCTTCTAATACTAGTACGATACCAATCATTAATCAATCAATCAATAATATAATAACATTATCCCACCATATTGCCACTATTAATCAGCATGGGATGTATCTGGCATTGAATTTAACAATAGCCCTACTTGTCATATCCTTACGCCTCGGCCAAGGTAAACTCTCCATACGCCATTTTCCTCTCATCGTAAGAACGCCAATGGCATCCTATATATAAAGCATCATCTATAAAAGTAGTGAGTTATAGACAGCACGGTATGCCTCCGAAAGACTGAGCATATATAACCACCCTCCTACAAAAAAAAGCGTGACAGTTTTGGATGTATCGCGACAGTTACTACAACCCCCTAAATTGGACTTGGCTTGCCTATCCTTTTTCTCCTCCTCCTCCCCTATGATATAAAGACCGCCCACATTTCCTACTCTCTTAGGAATAGCAGGCATACTTTAACAGATAGTATTCCTAATATTATCATACCCTCTTAAATAGCCCCCCCCCCCCCTTGATTCTACACGCACATTTTCTCTCTTGCTTCTCACAGGAGTGAATTTTGCTCTATATAGGATTGATTCTGATAGTGACTTGGTAGGGCCTCCCTCAGTTGGAATCTCACTCTATTGCTAGCTAGCCGACCAAGACTACGGTATAACATGATCGTGTCCCAGTATGAACGTGCTGCACGCAGGATCCATAAATGGACTGATGGTATGCCGGGATGGATTGTGGCTTTGAGAGAGGCCCATGGAGGCCCTACTTGCCGGTAATTGACTGTGCTGCTACTGTGTCTTTAAACTAATATCGCCAGTGCTATTTCGGTATCTCCCGTTAGTGAGATTCCCCTGTATAGCTTTGAAGTGGATCAGTTAAAGTACGCGGGAAAAGTGGGAATCTGGAAATCTCAATTGGCGAGCAACAGAGAAGGGGAGATTCTGGAGAGCAGGAGATATTTCTAGTAGTGCGTCATTTTAGAATTGCCTACTTTGGAGCTAAATTTAGAGGTTTCGTTTCGTCGAAATTTATGCGGTGAGGATTTGTGCAAATTCGCAGACAAACCGATTGACTTCTGCGTCTGACACTTTTGGCCAACCATAGCAGACTACGAGCACCACATTCAATTGCAGGATTGCACCGTTCGCATATCACACCAAGAGACATCTTGCCGGAAAGTAGAATCACGAAAATGAGGCAATAATTTTATTCCCCACGAGTACTGAAAGTGAGAGCCGACAAAGGAAATTCACGAAGCCTCTACAAAACTACCGGAGAAAACCATGAGGGAAAAAAAAGAACTTAATTTCGTATCTCATTTCATACAAAGACCCACATGAGAACATTTTTTTTAACGCCTAAGTGAACAGGACAGTATCTAGAACTCGCAAGAACTACAAACCATACCAGCACACTACCCTTAACCCATTTATTTCCTAAAGCGGTAATGTCAGTAAAACCTATCAATTATAAAAAGGACCAAAGAGGCACTCACTTGGCACCAGCCTTCTGTGCCGCCTTAGTAACCTTTCCGGCCTTGTCGATCTTGGTGACAGACTTGATGACACCGACCGCCACGGTCTGTCTCATGTCACGAACGGCGAAACGTCCAAGAGGGGGGTACTCGGTGAAAGCCTCAACACACATAGGCTTAGAAGGAACCATCTTTACGATAGCAGCATCGCCGGATTTGATAAACTTTGGCGAGTTTTCAACAGATTTTCCGGTACGACGGTCAATCTTCTCAATAAGCTCGGCGAATTTGCAGGCGATATGGGCGGTGTGGCAGTCAAGGACTGGGGCGTATCCGTTTCCAACCTGGCCGGGGTGGTTCATGAGAATAACCTGGGCATTGAAGGACTCTGCACCCTTGGGAGGGTCGTTCTTCGAGTCACCGGCAACGTTTCCACCTAGTTAATGTTAGCTAGTGTTAAGCAAATGCAGAATAAGAGTACTCACGTCTGATTTCCTTTACGGAGACGTTCTTGACGTTGAAGCCAACATTATCACCGGGAAGGCCCTCAGTAAGCTGCTCGTGGTGCATTTCCACGGACTTGACTTCAGTGGTCACACCAGCCGGGGCGAAGGTAACGACCATACCAGGCTTGATAATACCAGTCTCGACACGGCCGACAGGGACCGTTCCAATACCACCAATCTTGTAGACATCCTGGAGAGGGAGACGAAGGGGCTTATCAGAGGGACGGCTTGGGGGTTCGATGGCATCAATGGCGTCAAGGAGGGTCTTTCCAGAGGTCTTTCCAGCCTTGGTCTCCTTGTCCCATCCCTTGTACCAGGGGCAGTTGGGGGAAACATCGATCATATTGTCACCTGGGTGTCATTAGCAATTGGCACAAGCGAATATAAAGAACTGGAAGGCAAACCGTTGAAGCCAGAGATAGGGACGAAGGCAACCGACTTGGGGTTGAAGCCGACCTTCTTGATAAAGTTGGAGGTTTCCTTGACAATTTCCTTAAAGCGATCCTCAGACCACTTGGTGGTGTCCATCTTGTTGATAGCAACGATAAGTTGCTTGACACCAAGGGTGTATGCAAGAAGAGCGTGTTCACGGGTCTGACCATCCTTGGAGATACCAGCTTCGAACTCACCAGTACCGGCGGCGATGATAAGGACAGCGCAGTCAGCCTGGGAGGTACCAGTAATCATGTTCTTGATAAAGTCACGATGTCCGGGGGCATCTATTTGAAACAAAAAATATTAGTATCTCATCTGAGGAAAATTTCAATTTGAACCGGCAGAAGTAGATGGGGGGTACGATGCGGGGCATATTCACCAATGACAGTAACATAGTACTTGGGAGTCTCGAACTTCCACAAGGCAATGTCGATAGTGATACCACGCTCACGCTCTGCTTTCAATTTGTCCAAAACCCAGGCATACTTGAAGGAACCCTTTCCGAGTTCGGCGGCTTCCTTCTCAAACTTCTCGATGGTACGCTTGTCAATACCACCGCACTAGATATATGGATTACGATGGTTAGCCATTCGTTCAAACCAATTGAGATGAAACAAAATTTTTCACATACCTTATAGATCAAGTGACCAGTAGTGGTGGATTTTCCGGAATCGACGTGGCCGATAACGACAACGTTAACGTGAGTCTTTTCTTTACTATACGAAAGGAGTGTCAGCGACAATAATTCCTAGGAAAACCCAGTCTGTATCGAGCAGGCACCCAAAGAGAAACGAAGGGCATGAGGGAAAATAGAACAAAGAAAGAGATTCATAAACTTACCCCATTGTGTATGGAAATGTGAATGTGTCGAAAAAAAGATGTAAAGGTTTGAATTACTCAGAAGAACGTAGACTTTGTTCGGTATGCTTTTCACAATAAAATAATTAGCAAGAAGAGCGCGGGGGGGAGGAGAGGGAGAGCAAGTTGCGGTGTGAAAGGGAGGAACTCACAGTGACAAGGAGAAGAGAAGGAAAGGAGTAAAGGAAAGGAGAGAGAAGAGAAAGCTGGTGAGTGGGAGGATGGTCTTTAAAGGAGGGGTAAATTTTCTTTCCGTCCCCACCTTCCGGTGGGTCTTGGCATTTTGTGACTGGGAGGCACTGTGGGTAGATGGAAGGGATTGTTTTCAAGCAGGGCTAACCTTTTTTTTTTCTCCTTCTCTTCTCATCCTACGAATTTTTCCCAAACCCTCCCGTAACAAAAACAATAATAGGACAACCCACACTGGAATTTTGCGTCGCGCGGATTTGACTGGGCTGAAATTCCTAGCCGCACTTACAGGGCTAGCTAGCTAACCTATTTCGGGCATGTACAAGTAAGTAGGAATTTTTTTTCCAACGTCCTGTGTTTGGAGGGGCAGCTCTGGGCAAAGAGGGGTAGCGCCACTTTGATATGCTGATCTTGGACAGGAAAGAAAAGGAAAAAAAATGCTTCAACCTCCTATCGTGTACCGTATTGCTCTGTGTGCACCCAATAATACAATCAAACACAGTCCAGTCCTGGCAAATCGATAGGCTACGATACAGTATCAACGTGTCCCTAAGCACCAGAGTGCGGTAAATAGGAAAGAGAAAGTCCATCAAAAGCTCTCGCAGTTGCCATCCCATCCAAACTGGCGAAGAAAAAATGTTTTATACTTTCTCCTTCAAACTGTATGACCCCGCAGTGAGCAAACCATGAGAACAAAATTTGGTAAATAATCTTCCTCCTCCTTAGAACCGGCAGATCAAAGTAGGATACTGTATCCTTCGGTGTCATGCCGCACGCGCTACGGTACGGTATGCTATCTCTCTCACTCATATCAATCCGGCAATACCCGCCGTGAGCATCAGAATGGAAGCAAGAAGTGCACTGACCACCTCCAGGTCCTCAGTATGACTCCGAAAACCATGACCAATAGAATCCCAAACTTTCCTCTCCTCCCATCCTACCATCCTACCATGCTAGCATACCGGTACCCGATGTTCTCGGTGGACTACTCGAGTACAGAATCTGTGGCGGCCAGAACCAGCAATAGAGCTGAGAGGCGCCGCCACAGGGTACTCATTATTTTCCGTCGCCCTCCGTAAAGTATTGTAGGCGCCGATATCACCAACAAATGAAAAATGAAAAAGGCCCTTGTTGACCGCCTTCCTTCTCCAAATACGGTAAGTACTCGAGCTTGCGCATAAAAATCAGAAAACATAACCCTTGTCTCTATAGAGATCTATATGGGATCAACGGAGGTGCCACTACTGTAACACATTCCAGTACTCTAAGCATGCCGTCAGCCTGACTACCTTCCTCACATTATCAGAATACGGTGCCCACAGTCTCAATTCACCCCTCTGACGGTACTGTACCGTACTCGTACAAGCACGGCCGACAGATATATTAGTCACGTGGGTCTGATAAGAAAATTTTGTTGAACCTCCTGGCTGCTATGCGCGTGGATAAGGCACGTGACTAATATATCTATCCGGCCGCGCTTGTACAGTATTCGAGGAGATACCGGTACGGTACCGTACTGCATAGCCTAAAGAGATTCATCTAGTCTACCGCTACCATAGTTCGTCAATACAGGATATTTTCCTTGCAGTGCAGCAAAAGACCCCACAATCCGTCCCAAGCCCGCAACAAAACACCTTCCCCTGGCGCTTCATGGCCGAAAGCCACTCCTATTTTAGACTCTTTCCAACGACATTGCTCGTATGTTTCACTTTTATAAAATGCACATGTCCTGGTATCATACTGGTACTGGTACGGTACTAGCGGCAGACAAATCTTGCTAAATACCGGTAATGCGGCAAGCCAGATGGACGGTTAGGCAGCCACCGCACAGGGTACGAAGCTAGTGACAAAAATTCACTGGCCAGGGTACCGGTGCGTAGAATGGCGATAACAACCCAAACCAGGGTACTTTGCACTTTCCATTACCGTAATTTAATGCATTCTGAAGCTGGAAAAAAAGAGAAAAAAAAATCGATAGCATGGTCCAAAATTCTTTTGAGCACAACACCTCCCCAAATGCTCACAGAGTATCAGAAAGTTGTCGTCTGCTTCGGCATGCAATACACCAGTGCCGTATTTGTAAAGTTGAAGTCAAAAACGGCGCCAAGCCTTGCCATCTCCCTTGCAAAATACCGACAGTCGGGGGTTGCGCCGACAATGTACCAACCATAGCTCTCCCCAGTTTACATACAGAGTTCTAATGGAGCTGGAGAGTAGAACCCAGGGAATTGTTTTACAATGCTATGTAAATGAAGATTTTGTTTGGATTGCTTTAGTCGGAAGGTTGTAAATATGGCTATTTTCAATGGAAAAAAGCTTCCGCTATGATACCAATAATTTTTGTCACTAGCCTCGCACGAGTACAGTATCTCCAAGGCGAAAAATACATCTCACCGAAGAGCGCATTAGTCATACTATAATAGCACGGTACGGCAAACCAACCCACCTCTCAACCACTCATTCTACCAGTAGGGGTTTTCAAAGTTAAAAAGATGGTTGAAGGTAAAGTGATCGACACCCAGCAGTGCATTAGTGCGCATTAGTGTATATATCAATAGTGGCCAATTGTATCCAAGAATTTTAGGTAATAAATTTGAGGCTCCTCAAAATGAGGCAAGTAGAGCTCGGTGTGGGTTTTGGTTGTAGTGTAAGAGAAAAAATTTTCATCGCTTCTGTTGCAATAACAACAACGATTTCCTTCTTTACAATAATGGCTGAACAGCAGCAAAAGAGCAGTAGTGGGGGAGGGCGTCATGGTCCACATTCAATTTGGACAGAAATCGAGAATGAGCAGCTTATGCAATGGCTAGAGGATCCAGAAAATCTACCAAAGATGAAAAAAGGATCTGGAGTCTCAAAAAAAGCCCTCATTGCAGAAATCTCGCTACAAATTCCAACGAAGCCTACCATTAAGGTAGGTTACAAGTATGATAACCTTCTGAAATCATATAGGGCAGCTGCAAAGCTCAACAATCAATCAGGATGGGGACTTACCGAGAAGGATATGGATGAAGGAAGAAGGAGTTTGAGAGGTATGTATATTAATATTAAACATGATTTGTATTTACAGGGAATTAAGAAGGAGCGCAAGACACAAGGTAGAGAGAGCAAAAAAAAAAAAAAAAGGAAAAAAGAGCAAATGCTAATAATTACAAAAAAGTGAATTTTCAAGAAAGGACAGAATGGTGATATTAATAGAAAAACGCCTATTACGATGCCCCTATTGCTTTCGCTTGGAAAATATTTTAGGAGACCGACCCGATGTACGTCCACCAGCCATCTATGGTTCGGGAGCTGGTGAGGGGGAAACAACGGGAGTTGAAACACTCCTGCACGTGATGGCGACACCGGCCGGTGCCGTGGAAACTAGAGAAAGCACGAACGAAAAAGAACCGAGCAGAGAGGAAGGGGTGGGAATAAATTGGGCAGGGCAGAGAGAGGAGGGAGAGGTAGTTTGGAGAGGAGGAGGAAACGGGGATGATAGAGTGGAGGAGGAATGGCCCGAAGGGATTGGCTTGGAAGAGGGAGAGTGGGAAATTGAAGAAGAGGTGCGAATTGGGTCAGTAATATGAGAGGGAGGGTCAGCTAACAGGGAAAATTTCTGCCATCTGCAGAGTCCACAGGCTCGAAAAGGGGAGAGTCGAGTAGTAGAAGAAGAGAGAGTTGAAAGAAGAAGCGGTGAAGGAGAAAGTGGAGAAGGAAGTCAAAGGAGGCAAGAAGGAAGGTAAGTTGTTACTATATAAATGTTAACTTCGGTGAGACAGTAAAAGGAACTGATAAGGTTAGAAATCGATCAATGCCTACCTCAGCTATAAGAGGTACAAAGCGACGCCGCTTTCCGGAAATGCTCGAGGATGAAGATATGGAGGCCGATGCAAGCACAGCAAGGGGCTTGGGAGGATCCACGAACAAAAAGAAAAGCGGATCAACTGCTCTAATTGATGCAGTTAGTATTTTGGCTTCCTCAAAGTCTGAGGGTGAGGTAAGGAAGTTTGACTTTCTTACGGAGCAATTACAGCAGCAAGGAGAGTTACGAAGGCAGGAATTGGATCTTGAACGCGAGCGGTTAGCAATTGAACGAGAGAAAAATACAGCTGAGCAGAAACGCACAGATATGATGATGATGCAGTTACAGGCATCTCTTCAGCGAAGGTCAGATGATGGAATAGGGCAACGGAAGAGGGACAAGAGAGCTAAGACTGATTCTAGTAAGGGTGAGGATGAGGATATTATTGAACTTGATTATTATTGAAAATTCTATTGTTCTTTGTTTATTTTACTCTCAAGTTTTTTATTTTATTTATCTATTGGTTATTCTACGTACTTGTTTATTTCATTATTATAATTTTTTTAATTTTGATATTATTATTGTTTTATCAATCATGTTTATTGATTAATTAGTTAAAAAAAATTCACGCATCCTATTTCTCCATTCTGCTCCAGCTCGACGCTCTGCATCAATACTTATTATCTCATCTTCTTCCCAATCATGCCTCTCATCCTGCTCATTGTAATTTTGTACCCATTCCTCATCACTTTCAAAATCACATAAAAAATTATGAAGTACAAAACAAGACAATATCCAACTTAAGACTCGTACATGATCCTGTGCTCTTCTGATATTAATATGTATACCTCTTAGTGACCCCCAACGATTTTTCAGAATCCCAAATGCATTTTCAATTCGGACTCGTGCCATTGCCAAGTGTAGATTGAACTCCTTATACCCTTCCGCTTCCTGACTAGCAAGAGGCTGCTTGTAAGGGGTGATACAACGCCTCGTAAGCCGGTAGGCCTTATCCGCAAGGATATATTTATCGGGGCGGGAGAAAAAACAATTCGGTTTTTTAAAAAACGAGGTTCCACAAAACACTGTTGCATCACTTACTGATGCCAGAAACCCTCCTGATACAAAGGTAAATTTCCTTCTACTATCACAAATTCCTTGCACATTAAGTGCGTACTGTTTTTTGCAATTAAAGTAGGTTTCCCCGTGATAGGACGGACTGTGCTGCAGCACCAGGTCCGTCCTATCAAGAAAGCCCACACACCCCGGAAAGCCACTCGCCCTCTCAATATCCATTCGCATACGAGAGAAATCGACACTAGCTGGCTTCGGCCAGGATATGAAGCGGGGCAGTAGGCGAACGAGAGCGGATATGGTTCGATCACAGTAAAGCCTTGTGGTCCCTTCCCCAATTCCCAGTTGGGCTGCCCCACGAACACCTGATGCCCCTGATGATCCAAAGAAGTACAATGCTGTTGCTAACTGCTTTTCAATAGGAGCTTGAGGATTCTTGGAGCTGTTTTTAAAAATAGGATCTTCTCGGAGAAGCACTACCAGAGCGTAGAATGATTCTCTTTTCATTCGAAAAAATACTCGAAATCGTGCCTCCGACATCGTATCGAACTAATTTATATCATCTATGTCAATATCTTTCCCTTCCTTGATTTATTATTTTTTAAAATGCCACCCATGAAATATAATTCACTTACATAATGTGTGAACAGGTACTCACTATGGAGAATTGGCATACGTGGTGCTAAATACCGTACTTGTGATATTATTATCCCCAAAAAGCCTATCACTTCTTCCTCCTCATCCTCCTCACTCTCCTCCATCCTTAAATCTATCTCCGGATTCACCCAGTTGAGCCACCTTTTTTCCCCTCCCCTCAAGAGCCCTCCAGAACCACCAGCATAAGGCCAATCGTGGCCATGATAGTTGTTTTTTCTGTGGGTTGCCGCTGATGATAGGATTTGCTGTAGCACATCCAGATCATCAATAACCGTATTGGATAGACCGCATGCCAACCACATATCTTGCAGTTGCGATGCCAGTTGGGCTTTTTCGGAGACGCGCAGCATCTTCATCAAGTCTTTCGTTGTCTGGTGCTTGCTCGATGTCGAATCGTTACCTGTTTTACTTTACTAATACTAGGTTGTTACGGATCTTTTAACATCTGTTTCCACTTCAACAAAATCTATTCTAAGGTAAGGTAAGTTGACAGTAAATTAACTACATTTGTGTATGCCAAGCTTACGTGAAACAGCCGGGTTCGCTACTTTTTTTCCACGTTTTTAACTTTGAAAACCCCTACTAAGGGTATTCAAAGTTCAAAATGTTGTAATTTCTTAGCTTACTTACTTGTTTCATGTAAGCTTGGCACACTCGGAAAAAGCTAGTTTACCATTACTTTACCTTACCATACAATACTCCAGTTACCGATGTTCTGAGGTCGGTAACAGGTAAGAGTAAAGGTGTAAGCTGTGTAAGCTAAGGGGAACTTGAGGATAACAGGCACAACCACAATTCCCCGCACTCAACTATTGCAATCCTATGGGTGACTCAAATCGAGATAACAGTCAAAATCTAAGGTCAGACTTCATGCTCCTGAAGGGAGGGAGGGACCAAAGTATACAGGGCTCAGAATTAATAGCCATAATAGTTGTGGTCACAATAGCACTACTACTATTACTTGGGCGCAAACTAAAGATCTGGAAAGAGTGTCCTGATATATATGCCACCACTATACATTTTGTTTGTCACCCCTTCTCCCAGATTTTTAATTTGGTCTCAAGTCTGAATCTCACGATAGTTGGGGCATGGTGGTTGTGAGGACTTATTCTTGTCACCAGTAGACAACGGGCGCAACTATTTCTACCACACCCAGCCATTACTATGGTTAAAATGAAAAGCCCTATTAAGAAATTGAATGAGGGAGGAGCTCAAATAGACAGGTAATATTAATAGTGATTATAGTTGTAGTTGCCATCGTAATTGCCATTGTTGTTCTCATGACAATTGAATTTTGTGGGGTATTGTAGTTGCGCCCGTTGTCTGAGAACTTATTCTCACCGCAAGTAAGATTCTGTAAGGCCTCTTTCTTCTCTGAGCCTCTCAAATATGTTACTCAGTTTCTCTCAACACTATTGGCTAATTCTGCAAAGTACCCTAATGCAAGATCCTGCGCTAAATTTCACTCAGAATTCTTGTTTTTAACTTTGAATACCCTTAGTATCCCGAGCACGATACGATACAGCACTGCAATTGCAATCCATCACACTGTACCGCACCCGCCCACCCGCCACTTATCATTATCATGCATACATACTAGTACACCCCGCCGGCACGAACTCCACCCTAGCAAAAAAATAATCCAGCTAATTCTCCCCAGTACAGTGCCAGTGCCCCCCCCCCAACTATTATACTTGTAACCAACCAACCAACCAACCAACCGGCCAAAAAGTAGAATGGGCAATGAAGCACCCAGCGAACCACGAGTATAAATCATAATAGAAGCAAGAGTTCAAATTAGGCCCTCTTGTTTCACACTCAGGACTAGATATCTTCCCTTCCCTTCCCTTACCTGCTCTCCATACTGAACCAACCACAGGTGCTGAGGGGTGAAATCGGAAATTAGGAGAAAAAAAGCAGCATTGATACGGGCTCATGTCAGAGTATCTTGTAATAACGGGTTTTGGTCATGATTGCATTTATAGTGTTGGGTTGGGTGTGGGTGCTTGGATGGAGTTTTTTTTGGTATTGGTGCTCAATAGGAGATACGCTGCGCTATATATTGTATTGTAGATGTTGCACAAAACATCGTCGGTGTGGTGCTAGCGTACATGTAGTAAAGTCTCGGACTTTATATCGCCTCTGCTTACGCTTATATGCTCACACTGAAGATAGGGGAGTCATCTGAAAGATGCTTCGGATATCCTCGCACATATCATCCTGTCTGTAATTGACATGTATAAACGATTTTGACTTTTCCAGTACCTCCGTCCCGCCCCTTCCCAAATCGTGAAGAAAGGCACGGAAGAACAAGAAAGGTAGAATAAGAAACAAAACGAATAACTCCATTAGACGTAAGTTAGTATACATCTACCATCCGATCCCCACAGCGAGCGAACCCTTCAGTCCCCCTTCCAACCACTCGACCGAACAACTTTATACATGGGCAAAAGAAACAAGCAGGATATATATCAAGCCACCCGCCCCCCAATTTTCTCATCCCTTCCTTGCCTTCATCCCCCCACCCCGCTCTCCAGACAGCTAGTTAGATTGCCCTCACCGCCCTAAGGCATCACTATAAAATTCTGGCACATACTGCGGTATGAACGTGCCATATAGCCCCTCTAACTGCGTTCTATAGTATTCCCTCGCGTCTGCGAGCGCCTCCTTGATTATTCGCAAGCGCTCAGCGGATGTCATCATTTGTTTGAAGCTTCCAAAGTCAATAACGCTATATCTGAGATAGATAGATGGGGTGGGGGCGGTATACTTAGTGATTGTGAAATCTCCTCTGACGTATAGCAAATGCTGCGCGAACTTCTCGCCGCCCATATAGTCACACAGCTCTCTTAACCAGCGACTAGCGGTAGCAAGGGTAACGAAAGAATTCGCCGACTTAGCCATGGGCATATCTGTCATTACATGACACTATACCACACCCAATCAGCTTCCTTCCCCAACACACCCCTCCACTCTTTGAAAAGGGACATACCAAAACCTCGGAAGACTTAGTCCTAGCATCCTTCCCTCTAAAATGCTTCACGAGACCGTCAAAGACGATGTGTAAATGGTAAAGGGCAACGCACTGCAGCGTCTTCTTCTCATGTTCGTTGTCCGTCTCACTATAGCACCGCACGAGCCCAAGGAGGAAGCCGGCGTACGGCTTCGCGCTCTCAGGCACCTCGTTGAGCACAGGGTCCAGTGGGTTGTACTCTATAGCCGAGATGCGTGCAAGGATGACCTGGATGTCGAAGTCGGCTTGCTTAAGGTCCGTTATCGACTTTGCTTTGTGGGCTATCAGGCGGTCGGATTTTTCGGGGCGGGTGCGGGCTGCTGTCTGCTCTTCCTCAGCTTCACATATCCCATCGCCGATGGGTGGAGAGATGAAGGAGGGATGAACTTACACTAGGAGTCTCCGGCGGCGTCGATACTCCCCCGCCAATACCGCCACTACCTCCAGCACCAGCAGCACTTCCAGCGCTAGAGCTTCCATGCTGAGCAACAATAACCCCATGTCCATCTCTCACTCCTTCAGTAATTATCCCCCCGCCCGTGGCTGAACATGCGCCCTCCAGCGACGCCGCGTCCTTCATCAGCGCCGATGTATCCAGCTTATTCGCACCTAACACCAACTCCGCAACTCCAGGAAGACCGAGTCTGTAGAAACGCAGTGCTAGTGACGACTGCTGAGCCGACCATGAATCCGCGGGCGGAGGGGGACGTGTTGCAGGGCGCTGCATCTGTCCGGGTGGTGGGGGGGCGGGAGGATCGGGCGGGGAGATCTGCCCGAATGGTGAGCTGAGGAAGGAGTCCATTGGGTGCTTCGTCTTTGAATTTTATTTATCTATCGTGGTGCAAGGCTGCGGTTGATGATGCTGATAAACAAAGCGAGCCAAGTTAGAAATCGAAGAGGTTAAGGAATGAAGAAACCTGGAACCTTTTTTTTTTTCGACAGGGCACCGGAACCAACCCAATGAGCGAACGAATCGTGAGTGTACTGTGCTGTAATTTTATCGCCTATCTTTGTCGTTCTCGTTCCACTTCCTCTCGTCGACGTTTATGGACTGAACTCAAGAGGTTGGTTCTACCTGGTGCGCGCCAAGGGACCTGATCAAACAACTTTAAATTAAATAAAGAGCCGCAGGCAACTCCCTCTTCAAAAATAAAATGGAAACAAAAAATTGAATAAAAGAGGCTGAAACTAAAGAATTTGAGGGAGGAGAGTACTGGCAAGCACTTTATCTGCTGCGTAGACCCATTTAATACAAATATTACCTAAATCCCCCTGTCTGGTACCAATAGCAAGTATGATAAGCAGGGAAATAAACACGGCAAGCTCTCACTCACCCCCCCCCCTCCTCCTCATACATGTGAAACCTCCGAGCCACCAACACACACGATGCACGCAACGCACTCTATTCATCTTTGATCCATCCAGACCTTCTCGCTTACTTGCCCTCACACCAGCTACAGCGGGCAGTGGGTATGTTATGCTTGCTGAGAAATCATCACGAGCTTTCATAGACCAGCTAACTTATAGCTTCGCCTCCCTGCCAAGTGGTCAGAGCTGCTACATAAAAATACTGGATCGGAATGTTTGGCTCGATGACCTTTTCACCCCGAGAGCATCCATTTTTATCCCCACCCTGAGAACCCCCATAAGAACCTACCAAAAACTCCATGGTGCATTATCGGACCCTCCTTCCTCTTGTCTATGCTTCTAACCTACCGAGAATAAAGTGGTTTTCCAGCCGTTGTCAAAGTCCCAATTGTCTTCAACAGGGTAGCCTTGAGGCCCATCGCTTCGAAAACGTTCCGTTTTTCACCAGAGTTGACATCAAGACTGGTGTCGGGCCAGGACTTTCTGAGCTGACGCTTTTTACATAGCAGGTACCCTTCTAGTACAGTACGCTATCCTACACGACTCGTCCACCGGAAATTTTCGTCTCTGAAATCAAATGAACAGGGATAAAGGAAGTAGGAAGCAACTGAAACTCGGGTGGGAAAGAACGTTAGGGCATTCCGTGCGAGAGGGGCTATAAGATAGAGATAGACAAAGAGGTAGAGAGAGAGGTAGATATTGGTGCTCTGAAGGTCAAACGTTCAGTGCTGCGCAATGGTCGGGTGGCTAGCTGGCATACGTTTTCAATCCTTTTGTAAGTGATTGGGCAAAATAGGGTCCTCAAATGCACAAGAACTTCCAGAGATGTAATGCTACGACCTAGACATCTCTTTGGCGCAACTCGTTGCAGGCTAGATGGCGAGACCTAGCGAGCTCCATTCATTTACAAAGCGAGTGATAGCTTGTGCGTGCTCGATCATGGTGTTGCTAAATGGGGCGCGAGTTTGTAGTGCTAATTTAGTACTGGAAGCTTAGTTAATCCGTGGGGTAAGATCAAAGTGTAGATGGTGTTATTTATCGGAGGGTGCGATATCTAACTCAGCCTGACAGGCAGAAGAACTCAAGAGATGAGAGAGACTAGCAGGTATCGTCTATACAATGGTGTATCGCTTTGTCATAAATAGTCCAACAGTCCACCCCCCACCACCTCCTCCCGCCCAGCTTGTGTGCTTTTCAGCAATATCCTTCCTGCCATACGTCTGCACGTAGTCCGTCGTGAAACTCACCCCTAAAAGTGAAGAGAGAAGAATGAGGGAGGAAAGAGAAAGAAAAAAAGAGACTACCCTATATTACAAGATGCACCTGCGCAATACTGGCCAAGAAATAAAATAAACAAGAGAGAAAACTACCTCTTCCTCCTCAACCTCTCCAAATCAAACCCTTCATCCACATCGGGGGTCCACGTAGCGTCAACTTTAACACCATCTCCCACACCGTTTGGCCCTCCTACACTACCTCCTCCCCCACCTCCCCCGCCTCCGTGAGTAGAATTGACGTTCCCGGGCTTTCGGATAGAAGCAGACACGAAGGCCGTTTTCGTTTTCGCTGCGGGGTCGTCCCCGAGCATCCAGGAGAAGCTGCTCTGGGCCAGCGATGCCCGAGGTCGGTGCGTGAGGAAGTCCGGGTCGGAGTTATTTTTGAAAGATGTCTTGACGAAGCTTCCCGGCGGAGATATAGGCACCTTTTGTGGCTTCGGGGGAGGGGCGAGACTGGGAAGCGATGGTGGGGTTGACTTTGGTTTTTGGGTTGGTTGGGAGATGGAAGCATGTGTGCCAGAGGTAGGTGAGGGGGAGGGGTGTCCTGAGAGAGGGGATTTGGCAACGGGAGAAGAGGGTGTTGTAGGGACTGAGGCTGCGACAGGATGTGTCTCTGGCAGAGGTGCTGCTGAGGAAGTGTAGTCCGCTGTTTTTGTGCCATCTGATAGGCACTCGCGAACGTGGTTTAGTCTCGCCAATGATCCTTTCTTTTGTTCCGTGCTCAAATCGTCCTTTTCCAACTCTTCGATACTCAATTGGAGGAGCTTCTCTAGCTTCTTCCTTCTAATGTCATCTGCCTTGAGCTTCTTACTTAGCTCCCGACTCCTTCGTACCAATTCAGCTTCCCTGGCCGATTCTTGGGCTGCCCATTGCTGGTGCTGACTGTGCTGAAAGCCTTGAACGTTCTTTTTTATATCCCCCACAGCATCTCTGACTGCACGATTAACACCCCATCTTTCGCCTTGACTAAGCATATTCTTAGCAACATCCTGCACAATACTCTCCAATTGGCCAGTTTGAAGGAACCTCGTGGATGACGTTAATGGGCTATTTTTCCGTGAAGGCTTTGGGACCCGTTGCTTTTGTACAGGAGGGGTAGGTGCACGATTAGAGTACTTGACGACAATGTGCTTTCCCCCGGCAAATGTAGGATTATCTCGAATGTATATAGCATCCGTAACAAACGATGCCGGAAGCTCAGGTGCTGCTGGCGAAGGATACCGCAGTACTAGCGTAAGAGCGGTAGAATAATCCGCCTCCATCACTAACCAGCCCCCTATTAGCTACACTCCATCAAATCCTTCAGCAAATACTCACACTGCCATCGAACCCGCAAAAGCATAGCAACGCAAATATGATCCACAAGCTGAAGATTTGGATCCTCGGCGAATAACGCATCCCAAACTTCCAAAAGCTCTTCGAAAGGAAACTCCCGGCCAAACAGTAATCGAATCCATCGTCTATATACCTATTAGCCACTTTCATAACAGGGAGGGTCCAAGTTCATACATTAAAAACACCTGTGGCAGAACATCCAACGCCTTCAGATGCTCAGCTAATTCCGGATCCACTGCCATGAGCAAATGCTCATGAATATATTTACTCTTCTCCACGATCGGCGAGCTATTCCTATTCTCACTTCTCCCACTTCCCTTAACGGAATCCGGAGCTCCCTCACCAAGCTCGTACCAAGCTTTCGCAGAGCGCATGATGACCTGAAATAGTGAGAACGTATCATGTTCGATGAATTGGTGATCCAGGCATTCAATCATAACGTTCTCGTCAGCGACAGGCTTCCCTTCCTCCTTTCCCTCCGCATGAGTAGTTGGGGAAATAGCATCACAAGCAACAACCCAAAGTATTATCGCCACAATCTCATGCATGCCCTGTCGATAGCTAACATCCGCGTTCAGCTTACAATATATGAACAGAATGTTTAACAGGGAATTCTGTATCGTCAGATCCCGAAAGTACGCATTCTCCGGCATGCACCGTTCGATATCCTGGAATATCTCTTTCCGCAGCGATTCGTCTTTCCGGAATTGCTCCCAGGGGTTCTACAAAATCCATTAGCCCCACCCATTGGTTGCGATTGCCAATCGTAAAACGGTAGGAGAGAATTACCTCCGCAACCTCCGCCAAAGGATCAATCCCCTCACCAAAATCCGCCGCCTTCTCAAAGGGGGATACATGTACCCTCTTCAACTCGTCGAACGCCGCACGCTCACAGCGTATAGTCCTACTCCAAGCTTCTGGCTTGAATTCCGGGAACAGCAAGAATAGCTGTGATGTCACAATTAGCTTTCCTTCCCTCCTCCTGCCAAAAAATTTATGTGTTCGAGTCGAGAAAAATCCATTACCCTCCAACAGACGGACCTTAACCCAACCTCACATGGACTCGAGGCGCTACCATTACTTCCATTACTTCTATGTATGGCGTCCGTAGTAGCGGTGCGTAAAGAGCTAATCGAGGAATGGCCTTTGAAGAGGGAGTCCCAGCGTTCCCTAATTGTTCCCAACCGCCACTTGGGTTTTAGTGATTGTATGAAATGTTAAGTGAGGGCGACGAATAGAAGAAGAAAGGAAGTGATACCTTGTTTCTTGCAGAGGCCGCATCTCGAATTGTTTTTATTTTATTTATTTACTCTGGAGGGCCGTCCGTCTGAACACCCCACCTTGCCTTTGTGGTAGTTGTGAGGTTCTGTCTGGGAACAGGGACGAGAAGATTGAGGGGAACGCGGGAGACGCGTATGTTTCAGAACTGGGAGGGTTATCATTGAGCTTTCACTCGTGGCGGTGGAGCTGAAGTACACGAGTAAAGACTGCGTGGGGGTGCCCGGGGCGGGTGAATTGGTCTGGATAGCTCCAGGTGCTATATTGTGCGAAGAAAATTTGTTTGTTTGAATTCTATATTAACTGCCGTACTCGTTTTCCACTCGAACACTCTAATTTTAACAAGGAAGAAGAAAGAAAGAAGGTTGATGGTACAACGTTTTCTAGACATTAAAGCAGTTCAAAGAACAATCCTTCCCCAATCTTTATATTACAGATCAAACAGAAGCCCACCCACTATGACGGTCTCATAAAGTCCTCGCCCGTCGAGACCAATCCCTTCCCATGCTTTTCCCAAAATCCTTTGCATCCTGCATGCCCGTCCCACTCGCTGTCCCACCACCCTAGCCTCTCAGTCTTCTCCTTTAGCCCTGCCAGAAGCTCATCCTTCCCCAGCCGGCAAAGTTTACACTCCCGTCTTCCAGGTCCCTTCAAAGACTCATCCCCAAACTCCGGAATACTAGTTCCCATCGCAGCCTTCAGTCGTCCAGACCCTTCCTTCCAGAGTCGGCATATCTCCTTCACCTCTCTGTCTTCCTTCTTTTGCTGCCAAGTTGCACCTGCCCCACCGGCTAGCTTCATCCCCCCACCAGCTTTTCCCGGAAGCGTGCTCTTTATCCGACGTTTTCGACCTGCAACGATCCTGCCGGCGACTCTGCCGATCTCGCAAACACCTTCTAGGAATTCCTTTGTCTTGTGATGTGAAAGTACTCGCTGTCGGAGAGGGAATGATAGGTCTTTCATTTTGTCTAGCAGCTGTTGATGTGGTAGTAAAAATAATGGCGGGAACGCTCTCAGTAGGACCTCTACCGGAGGAATTTCCGTAGGTTTTGTAGGTCGTCGGTATGGCGAGGGAGCCGGGATAGAAGAGAACGACTTGAGCGGAATACTAGGCACTCTAGGCGGTGATCCGAACGAGAGCCTAGGGGGTGAAGTAGTGCTAGGGGAGGAAACAAAGTCACCAAAGGGATCTGCATCGGAAACCTTCCTAGATCGGATATATTTTGGTTTCGGCGGAGTAGGCGGAGGTGGCGGTGAGGAATTCGAACCTCTAGAAGGCGGCGGCGAAGAGAATGCCGTCGCCGTTGTCAATGGGGGAGCAAGTACCGACACGCCACCCGTGGGAGCGGATGCGAAATCTCCAAAGTCATCATCCTCTTCTTCCTCCCGCTGTTGAAAAGGCGTCGTCCCAATCCTGCCCCCATTCCCTTGAGACACTGGCGTCGTAGCAAAGAAATCATCGAACGTAGCTATGCTTGCCGGCCTCGGTGACGGGGTTATTGGCCGATTCGTAATATTCCCAAAAGTTGCGAATGGGTCCGCCCGATTCGTAGTAGTATTCCCATGAAAGCTAACTGGCCGCCCGGGATGGGCCAACCTCAGGACCTGAGCTGGCTTTGGCTTCTGTGTAGTAACGGTTTGACTATCGAACAATCCCAATAGGTCGTCAAAGGTAGTGTTGGTGTTAGAGCGGTGATGCCCCTGGCCGAACCCACCCACCGCTGCTTGTGGTGGTGGTAGTGGTGGTGGTGGTGTCCCAAACTGTGCAGAACTATGGCTCGGCCTGACGGGCGTGGAGAAGAAATCGTCCAGTAGATCCTGCGACATAACTCCCGGCTTTTTATCTTACTTGTTTTTTCCCCCCTCGGCTGCAAGTGGTGCGTCAAGCTGCAAACTGTAGAAGCTAACTTAAGCCTTAACCTTAGCTTAGAATAGTGACATGTGGGGAAACCAGGGCTGAACTCATGGCAAGCGTGGAGCGAAATGAAAAACAAAGAATCACGGTCAGGTTTAGACCACCATACAGGAAATTCTTCTGGATGTTTTCTTGAGCGGTCACTCCCTCCTAGGGGCTAAGTTAAGATTGTGGAGGCTTAAAATTACTGCTGTGAGCATTACTCAGCTGGGTCGCCTTCGGGGGTACAGGTCACATGTCGTTTACTACCGGTACTGAGAGAAAGTCCGGCGGTTCCTGAAAGACACGGTGGTTTCTTCGGTGGTGATAGTATTTCCTAAAGGGTATGGCTCTTCCCCCACCTCTCTATTTCACCTTCACCGGTATTCTTCATTTTAGTTTCTATCAACTAACCTAGGTCATAGCTTCGACGTTGGAGGACTCCAAACCTTGACTTTCCTTTCATATTCCTTCTTCCTCTTACTTTCACTCTTTTTTCTCTTTTCTCAAATTTACTTTTATTTTTTGTTATTTTTAGAAAAAGCTCCTTTTCTTGTCATTTCTACTTCGACACGACAATTTTAGCTATGGCGCGCCGAAAGAATTCCCCACGAAAGGATGCGAAAGACCCGATTGTGGCCATTGCAGAATCTGTCGCTCACAAAGCCGAGGACTCGAAGGATCATGGAAGCTCTATCTTCCAGCTAATTATCTGCGTTGGCGGGATCTATGCCTCATTGTGTGACCCCCCCCCCCCCTCCAACTACCAAACACTTCTTCGCTCCCCTTACCTTGGCCCCAAGCTCACCACATACTCTTACAGCTTAACATGGGCCCTCCTCCAGGAACGCATAACCACAACCCCCTATGGCGCCGACAAGAAGATCTTCCGCTCCCCACTCGTCCTGAACACCGTGCAATCCCTCTTCGCAGCTCTGACGGGCTACGCCTACTTCTCCTATTCCTCCTCTCCTGGTCAGCCCTCCCGCGTCTTCCCCAACGTCTCAATCTCCCTCCGTCTCCTACTCGTAGCGCTCACTCAATCTCTCGCTTCCCCGTTCGGCTACGCCTCTCTCCAACATATAGATTATATAACCTACATTTTGGCAAAGTCATGCAAACTCCTCCCAGTGATGTTCCTGCACATAACCGTCTTCAGACGCCAATACCCGCTGTATAAATATGGCGTGGTCTTCCTTGTCACGGCGGGTGTTGCGATATTCACGTTGTACCCGGCGCACCCGAAGAAGCTCAAGCAGAGTGCATCTTCGAACGGAGAGAAGAACGTGGTTTACGGGATGCTGTTGCTGGGCGTGAATCTTCTGTTCGACGGCCTGACGAACACTATCCAGGATGACATCTTTTCCAGGACACCGAGGGGGATTGTCTCGGGACCACAGATGATGACAGCTTTGAACACGATTTCGTCGGTGTTAACAATTAGCTACTTGCTGCTCAATCCCTGGAGCACCGAGTTGAATGATGCGCTGGCGTTCGTGAAGGAGCATCCGAAGGTTGGGATGGATATCATGGGTTTTGCGGTCTGTGGTGGGTTGGGGCAGGTTTTTATCTGTGAGTTTCCCCAACTATCCACACCATTCAGTCAATCAGTGAGCTAATTATCAATAGTCCACACTCTCTCCAAGTTTGGCTCGCTGGTCCTTGTCACTGTGACTGTGACTAGAAAGATGCTTTCCATGATCTTTTCGGTTGTTGCCTTTGGCCACAGTCTCTCTAACATGCAATGGTTAGGAGTTGGGCTCGTGTTCGGTGGAATTGGCGCTGAGGCAGAGATGAAGAGGCAGAGCGAGGCAGCTAAGAAGGCGACTAAGCGGAACGGCTGCGCTAAAGAGGAATGAAAGGGGTTTCATCTATTAGCGGCAACCGACCTATCACAATGCTAAGACCGGTTCCTCGCACTCTTCAATGAATTCTGGTTCAACATTGTTACAGATGTATGGATTTTAGTTATGGTTGTGTTTAGATCTTGTGTTTTTCTGTGTTTGGTAGATGAATGTAGATAGGACCATTTTCACGAGCACAGTGAGAATTTGGTTCAGGTATATTTGTACTTGATCACTAGAGATAAGCAACCTTTCTAGGCAAAACAAGGAAGAATGCAACTGTTTATGTCTGGTTCCCTCAAAAAGCACCGGCGCCGGGGGTCTCTACAAGAAGACCTCAAGATTTAGCTCCAAGGTGGACACCGGGTAGGGTATTTCAAACTTTTCAAGAACGGAAGGGTGCAAACTAGACAAGTTAGTATGGCTAAATGCTAATGTGGGCATCACGTATTGTCACTCACATCCCGAAAGTTCCAACAGATTGCCTTTTGCCATCCCTGAGCCTAACCCAGACGGATGCAGCTCTGCCGGGAAAATATGTTGGCTCTATTGTAGGATTAGTCTTTGTGCTGTCTTTTGCGGCCAACCATTCTGAGGACATCAGCTTACCATCAGTCTCTTCGATCCAGTAGCCTTCCTGTTCCATTGCACCAGTCTCTAATACTTTGGTACTGAGCATAGCCATAACCCTATCGAGCAGTCCATGAACGACCTCAAAGCCACTAGTTTTCCCACAAATAGCAGCACAAAAGTGCCTCTCGTTGCGACTCTTACGCTCGAGTTTCTCGTCTTTAAACGCTACATCGCTCACTTCAAAGACTTTGATAGGCAAACTGTGCTTCCTGTTCTCACGAATCGTCTTCAGGACACCGGGTAACAAACTAGTGCGCACAATCTGGTATTCCGCAGTCTTGGGATTGGCAAGTCTGACCGCAGTATGGCCATCATCCTTCCTATTCAACCAAGCGAAGTTCTCGTCGTGCGAGCACAGGATGAGAGGCAGGACCTCCGACCATCCGCACATGGCTGCCTCTAGACGGACAATGTCACCAAGCTTGTTTAAAGGGAGAGGGGCGGCAATTGTTCCGCTCTTGCCTGGGAAGGTTCTCGGCAAGTTATTGAACCCATAGCCAATGGCTACATCCTCCATGATATCGCATTGGTGCAAGACATCAGCCCGGGTAACCGGGACGTCAATATCGAGAAGATTGGGATCTGAGCTAGATGGCTTGGCGGTATACGCCATCTTGTCAAGCATTGTACAAATCTCGGAAGCCGAGAGTTGAAGACCGCAACATGAGTTGATGTAGGATACCTCTGCTGTAGTAGAGCGGGGAGTCATGTTTGGAACTTGGCGTGACTCATTGTTGTGAGAAGATATTATCTTGATAGGTTCAACTCTAGAATTTGGTCAATCTTTCATCACTTGAAGTATCAGAGGAAAAGTGAGGTGTACGTGAAAGGATCGTCACAATATTGCGAGAACATTGCCACAAGAATATTGATGACAATCTCAACCTTGGTCCGGTCTGTAGCGGTAACTTCAATGAAAACATTCTTTGTATCCAATGTAATCTTAGAAAGGTTGCTATTGATGATTGGTGGTAGCGAACACACTCTTCTATTGGCGTCGAGGATCACCGGGTACACGGGGGAATCTCTAATAATATAGAGGTATCGTCCGAGGTGTTTATCATTCTAATCTAGTCAGACGTGATTCATGCATTATGGAGACAATCTGCGGCTGAATACCTTGTAGAATTCCATTAGCTCTTTACCGTTCATTACCTTCTCCTGGTTCAATGGAGCAAACACGATTTCCTCTGGAGGAAGGGCCTCATATGTGAATGGACCCTTGACGGTATCTAGGTCGTGGGTTCCCATAGACACCAAAGTACGTTGTCGGCACAGGTTTTGGTGGAGCTTGTCTTGAAGGGCAATGAAGGAATCGTAGCGGTCCTGGGTGAACCTGATTCCTTGCAGCACAGCGGCAGATACATAAGGACGGATTTGGGTGGTCTGGCGGACAAGTCAGCTAACGAGAAGACAGGCTTAGCCATCGCATCGTATACGATACCTCTTTGTGAATAGTAATCTGGTGGACCTCACCGTTGGCGGGAGCGACAACACGATAATTCGGAATAGATGCTTTCCCGCGAAAGATGTTAAGCATCAAGGAAATCCCCTCATGACAGAGCATGTCATATCTACCATCCATCCACACCGTCAGTATTCAGAAGTAAACGGCAGGTGGAGGTAGGGACACCCATCTTACCTATTTGCGGGAATCTCGATCTTTAGCTGAGGAGGTTGATCCTTAGGCCTATCGGGGTCATTCTCTGTCTAAATGGCAATTAGCGGGCTCCCAAGAAGAGTGGGGAGCAGGGCAGATTGGGGGTATGTAAATTGTACATCTTCGTCTAATTCGATTCCTATATACAAACTGTGTTGTTAGTTATCTGATACTAAGGTCAATACGAATGGATTGGATACCGAATTCAAAGCAGAGCTCGTCGAATTCCTCGGTTGTATACTGTTGGCCGAGGGCCTCATAAAGATCGTATTTGTTGACTGAGACGGTGGGCATTGTCGATTTGGTAGATCACCGAATGGGATCCTATCGTGTTGGGGTGGGTTCTTTTCTCTCGGGCGTTGCAATCAGAATTGGAATGGCTCGATGGCGGGGTGGAGGGGTAGCAACCGATTGAGGGGACTTGATTGTGGCTTTGGTATGGCTTTAATACCGATATGCGGCGGGCTGGTGAAATACACTAGCATAGCCACACAACACCGGAAATTATTTTTCAAAGCTTTGTTGTGGTTAGGTTGCGGGCAGCAAGAGAGAAGAAAAGTGAGGGTCGTCAAATCCCTTCGCTAGAACACCACACCCTGAAATCCCACCGATCTCCTCGCCTTGTCACATCCATACTCGGAACAGGGTAGTTACCGTGCCAACCTACTGTCCTGATATCCATCCATTCGACCCTTCTCCCTACACACAGAACAATACTTACCCACCTTAACTCAAGCCCCTCATCTCTTCCCCCCACTAACACTATCAGCCTATCCCCATCTTCTCCTTTCACGTTTTCTGCTGCCCAGCCGCCGCTTCTCTCACGGCTTCAATCCATCAATCAATTAGCCCTACCAACCCCGCGATCTTGCCCCTCTTCCACTGACTCTCAGTCATCTGTTGGCTGTCGGTCGCATAAAACTATCTCAACCATCCCCCTACTACACTCCTCTACTACTAGCTGGCCCGTTCCTATCTCGAAACCTGCGTTTGTCCTCCCATTTTGAACCGACCCCCACTGCTACCCCCCCCCCCCTTCACCCTATTCTCAAACCTCCACCCCACCTTTTGTTCACGATAGCAATTTTTTGAGGCTCCCTAACTAAATATTCGAGCGCTTGAATATAGTACTTCGAACAGCCCCTACCAGATCAACAATAATCTCGAGCTAGACCATTCACCCTGGTTTATCCACAGAACCCAGGCTTGATAAACGCATTGCTGTCAAGCCTCTATCGAGACCATAATTAACTATCCCCAGATTATAAATCTCCCACTCATCTTCTCGGAATGGATATCCAACCCTCAAATGATGAACTTTACCCAATAGCTGTCTTGATCGATGAGCTTAAGGTCAGCCCTATCACACCATGCGGAATTGTTGAATGGAATCTATGTGGCTGATGTGGAGCACAGCATGACGACGTCCTTCTTCGACTAAATGCAATCAAGCGCCTATCAACTATTGCTCTTGCTCTAGGGCCTGAGAGAACTCGTGACGAGCTCATACCTTTTTTAGATGGTACGCATTTTGTGATAAACCTTGATACAAGTTTTTCAGGATATTTAGAGGTCAACTACATTTGAAGGGTAACGGACATTGCTGACTTATTTGTTTTGGACCGACACAGAATCTGTGGAGGACGAAGATGAGGTCCTGACAGCTCTTAGCGAAGTACTTGGTAGTTTTGTTGAATACGTCGGTGGTCCGGAACACGGTCACGTGCTCCTTTCGCCTTTGGAGAATCTTGCTGCAATCGAGGAACCCCTTGTTCGTGAAAAGGTTGGTCTAATAATCTTTATTTCAGCCTCGATTGACTTCTTGGCAAGGGTGCATGTCCCGGGATTTTGATTCTAACAGTAGTATAGGCGGTCGAGTCTCTTAACAAAATATGCCAGGAACTGTCTCAGAATCAGGTTGAGGAGTATTTTATCCCCCTTGTGATTCGCTTATCCAAAGCAGATTGGTTCACTTCCAAAATTTCTGCAACAGGCCTGTATACTGTCCCATACTCTAAAGCAACGCCCCGTTCCCAAGATGGTTTGAGGCAACACTTTGCGCAGCTTGTACACGATGATACACCGATGGTGCGGAGACAGGCTGCGACAAACCTAGCAAAGTTTGTCAAAACGATGCCTGCCGATTTGGTTATTTCTGAAATGATTCCCCTGTTTCAACATCTAGCACAGGATGATCAGGACAGCGTCAGGTTATTAACCGTAGAGGTCCTTATCAGCATTGCTGAGGTTGTCCCAAAAGACCAGCAGGCCAGCCATGTCGTTATTTTGACGATACTAAGAAGCCTATTTGGGGATAAGAGCTGGAGGGTCAGGTACATGGTTGCAGATAAATTTGAAAAGGTGAGTAAAATCTGATGACTTTGGATGCGCAATAATGGGTGGAAGGCTACTGAAAGACGTGCGCTGTGAGTAGATCGCAAAAGCTGTTGAGGGTGATGTCGTTCGGCGGGATCTAGTCCCAGCTTTCGTGAAGCTTTTGAAGGATAGTGAGGCAGAAGTACGAACGGCGATTGCTGGCCAGATTCCCGGTAGGTTTTACATTTCAAATAACGTTCTTCCAACTAGTGAATAACAATTTCAAAAGGTTTCTGCGGACTTCTCGGCCGCCAAACCCTTCTTGATGAGATTATGAGCCCAGTTGAAGATTTGGTCACCGACACATCTCAGCATGTGAGAGCCGCCCTTGGGACCCAGATTAGCGGATTGGCGCCTATACTTGGGAAGGATGAGTGAGTTGAGAAATCTCGAGTTTAATTGTTTACTAACGCTTCTACCAGAACTATCTCGCATCTTCTACCCATGTTCCTGCAAATGCTTAAAGACGAGTTTCCGGATGTCCGCCTACATATCATTTCGAAGCTCGAGCAAGTAAATGATGGTAAAGTCATACTAACTAGTAACGGGCCTTTCGCTGACTCTTTCTAGTTATCGGAATCGAGCTGCTCTCTCAGTCTCTCCTCCCAGCGATTGTTCAACTAGCAGAGGATAAGCAATGGCGTGTTCGACTCGCAATTATCGAGTACATTCCCCTTTTAGCTAAGCAACTTGGCGTTGAGTTTTTCGACGAGAAGCTTGGAAATCTGTGCATGAGCTGGCTGGGGGACACAGTTTTCTCAATCCGCCAAGCTGCAACCCTGAATCTCAAACAGTTGACGGACGTGTTTGGTGTTGAGTGGGCCCGGCAGACCATTATTCCCAAGGTCATGGCAATGGGTAATCAGAGCAACTACCTGTATCGCATGACCACATGCGCGGCAATTACGGTATGTTCTCTTGTATCGATTAACGCCCTGTAAAACCATTAACCATATAATCTCGCAGACGTTGGCCCCTGCGGTGAATGTTGCTGCTATTGAAGAATTTATTCTGCCAATGATCCACCAACTTATCCACGACCCTATACCCAACATTCGCTTCAACGTCGCCAAATCCTACGGCGTTCTTATCGATGTCCTCCGAAAGCTTCCCGCCGAGGGAACCCTGGCTAATGTAAAGCCCGATAGCACAGCTGGCCCAAGTGACCTGGGGCTGGAATTGATTCAGAAGCAGATTGTGCCGAATCTGGAGAAGCTCCAGGAGGATAGCGATGTTGATGTTAGATTCTTCGCGGGTCAAGCCATGGCCAATATTGGCGACTTGATGCAGACATCATAAAAGAAGAGGGGATTTGGATTTCTTTGAGCTTCTCTGATTCGTTTTGTTTGATAGATTGCCATGAAAGGGGTATTGTCTTTGGGAGGGTGTGGCTAAGGCTGGGAAGGGATACCGGTTGGCATTTGACACAACGGCAGATAGTTGAGGGTTCGAAATAGGGGGTTTCCTTCTTACTTTATGGATGTTGCACGACTTCTCTTTTTCCTCCACCAGTTACAGCCCCGCGAGCACCTGATGGGTAGGCACTAATCATAGAGATGTAACCGAAGAAGCTTTGAATTAGAGGGTAAATTATGACAGGGATGGTTCCCGTGATTTCCCCGACTGTCGATTATTTCTGATGCTATGAGAGCAATTGCTATGAATCAAGTGTAATTACCATTACTAGTTGCATGACTATATTTGGAGTGATTTCTACTTTTGATAGTAGAGCTACCATACTGTTAGCCCTCGTCCTCACCTATTAATTCACCAAAAATCACTCGATAAATAACGTACAATAAGTGTTTGTATATGGTTTCTTTCTCCTCTCAAATGCTTCCTTCAGCTCTCTACGTCTTTTCAAGCTAGGCACTAGTTAAGGCTAATAGGTGTTCTCTTTCGTTGTCCCCCCTGTTCTTTCCATGTGGTTTTTTTAAAGGTCTTTGTTTTCTTACTTCCTCGTTGAGGGTATCGAGGGATCCCGGCAGTAACAGCGGGACTAAACCACCCCACTATATAGTTGGGCCATATCTTTCCTGTTATTCATAGGGGCATGGTTTTCTAAATCAATAATATTGACCATTAACTATTACAATTCTCCGTTCAAACGATTGCGCCTTGCTACAATAAGGCTATTACTGATCCGGCTTTAGAACGATCAGTTGCGGAAAAGTTCTGCGCCTGCTGATACACCTGCCTCGCAGTATACCTTAAGATGTTGTGGGTTTTCAGTATAACACATGATCCCAAGCTTAATCTCGGGAGGATATCATATCTCCCCGTGGACCTGCCAGTACCCCCTTAGGCACAAGGTACCCCAGGATACCTAGCAACTCTAACCTTAATTTGGTGATCAAGAGTCCAAGATTCCGTGAGGCACCAATAGTATGGTGCCGAGAGAGGGGGCGTTTTTGCTGTTGATAAGATAGATGAGAAACCAGTGGGCTTAGGCACATGATTAATGCTCACGATACCTACCTAATAAGTGGTCCGCGTACTTTGGTTGTAATTCACGCCATGGCCATTGACGCTGCCCAGCAATACCATAACCGTCCGGAACACCAAATGCATGACCAGTCAAAACAAACAAACGAACTGTGATCATTGACTGGCTGGCAGACTAGGATTACCTAATGTTCGATCAATCAACGGCCAGTGTGTATTTGGATAGGGTGTACGACCCCGGCAAGATTGTAAAAAATGGAGAGAGGAATCAGGGCGAAGAAGGATAACAAGGAGTAGCTGAGGCAATAACGACCGGTATAAGATAGTATGGGCAAAGGTATACATATATGGGAGCGGGAGGAAAGAAATTGAGAGTCAGCAAGGCGAAATCTTGAGGGTGGGGGGCGGTACCATAAAGTCACTTGTGATACTCAACGAAGATTATGGCTCCTATTCGCAGCTGAAAGATCGGAAGTAGGGTAGAGAACAGAGGTTGTAAGCTGGGTAACCTCCAGGGATGTAATACCTCCCCACCTGGGAAAGAGAGCAGACTGGAGATTGGGAATAGTTATTGGGGGGATATGGTAAGGAGAGATAGGCTGCTTCAGGAGTCACTTATACCTCCAATTGGACTCAAGTCAGGAGAGCCCACAGGAAAGGAAAGGAATAGTTATCCATTCCCAGCTCCTAGAGGGGTTTGCATTGCGTGGCCCAAGTAGTGAGCAGGAGCACTATCCTGTCAAAAGTAGAGATACCCAGATGTAGTATTCCCTATCTGCTGCAGGGTCTATCATCGTCGATAGACGCATGTGAGAGTAGATTATGTGTTCAATATAGATGGGACTTTAATTCGCACCATCTGGCTTGGCCTATCCCAAATAGCAAGTGGACCTTAGTGGTCCTGGTGAATTGCTATCTACATAGAAATCGTGCTTTAATGTGCAAAGGGCGTAGCTAAACACCTCCCCCCGTACTCCTCCCCCGGCCTATAGGCGATCAGAGTTGTTCCACAGATATCACCAGCGGAAAAGACACATTCGCCAGACCAGATTGCATTGGCCCAGTCATGCATGTATGTACTCCAATTGCGAAGCCCCTCGCCCTGGGGCATCCTCCTCTCTCTTGCCCTCTGAGACAGGAATGGCTGCATGCACCCTCAAAGACCGTCTCGGGTGTGGCTTGATTGAGCTGAACACCAGAAATTTCGGTAATTCTGGTAAAGGAAGCTAGCGGGCGGTAGTATACACTTGACGTTGAGGGTGCAATTAAGCACTGCTAGAGACTGCCGGTATCAACTAGGGGTGCCTAGCTGCGAGGGAGGAGTCCTATTTGCCCAACAGCACTTAAATTATTGATAATACGATGCAGGGCACCTACAGAAATCCCGGAGGCGTGCTAGGGCTGCGGGTGGGTCCACCTGGCATGCTAGCGGAGGGCGCAAATTGCGGTCCAGAGAGGTGGGCTGATCCTGTGGCTGCTTGGTCTACTGACACCTCCCGTTGCTGATTACTATGTTATCCTATTCGTATGCTGGACCGGCATTACCACGTTTTTATGGGGAGGGGGGGGTTTAATGGTATGATAGGAATGGTTGTTGTTGAGGCACTTTCCCAGAGGTTGGTAGGGTTCTGGTCGGATGGCTGGCTGGAGTGTCACAAGTTGGGATAGGCTTCGGCCGGCGTGCCCACAGCTATGGACTATGGATTATAGTGGTTTGGAGGGAGTAATAGTACCCTAGATGTTTGTTAGGTTAGGTGTTGCCATTGTGCTTAAGTTGTTGGGGGGGTGGGGGAGGGGAGCATGTTAGCGGGGGGATATCTGATTGGGCAGCCCAAGTTGTGGGTGACAGGAGCCCCAGAAGATGGGGAAGGGGGACTTTGGTGAAGTGTCTGGGACGTCAATTCCTTATTGGTTAAGTCAACGTCTGGGGAGGAGCGAAAGGAAGCTGGACGCCGAGCAATAGTACTGTGTGAACATCTCGTTGATGGGTTCGGACCTGAATACTACTTCCTGATCGCTCCGAACCTTTGTGACACTAGATATACTCGAGCACTCATCAAAAGCCATATCTTATGCTATCATACATCCTAAAGTTTTTCCCAAAGGAACGATTTGCCAACACTCCCGTTATGTACGGCAGGCCCGAGCTCTAGCCATTTTACTTTGATGTTGCGGGTCAGACACCCCCCTCTCTCTATTATATAGTGGATAGGTACCATACAGAGATCGAGCTTATCGAGAGTGCTCTCGCGGTGGAGTTCAAATCGTTGTCTGGATGTTGCAAGAAATAGTAGATAACGTTAGACCGGAAAAGACATATAGAAATCTGTACAGTATTATCGAATTGCCGGTATTATACCGTAAGTGCCATATGGAAAGGGTTCCTAAGAACCTACTCTTCAAGTGTGGGCTGTGGGCCCTTGCTACGATGGACTTAGAATATAACATTAATTATTCTTCGGCGGGTTTAGTTCTACGCTACCGTAATTTTGAGCCTCACTTTAAACCCCACTAGCTCACCTACTTACCCCACTACTCCTCCAGCGCGAGTAGTGGACTATACTCCCACGACAACCATGATACAAGAAATGACAGCACACTTAACCCCAAGTCAGCTCGGGACAAAACAATAGTGAGTGCAGTACAACCCTCTCTCTCCCTCCCCCGCCAACCCCTTCTCCACATTTAACGAACCAAAGAAAGTTGGGATCAAGCCTATACCCTCGAATCCCAAAACTTTAATGAGGACCCAACCAACGAAGGACAGGTCTGGTTCAGCGAATCCGACGCGGAATCGCGCATCCTGTCATTCCTACAACGGGTAGTCCCCGAGGCGCGCTCGTTCTTAGACGTCGGCACTGGCAATGGGCATTTGCTCTTTGAGATGGTGGAGGAGGGGTCTTGGGAGGGGGGGTGGTTTGTCGGTGTGGATTACTCTCACGAGGCTGTTGCTCTAGCGAGGAGTATTGCGAAGGGACGCGGGGTGGGACAGAAGGAGGGGGAGGAGGGGAGGAGGAAGGGGAAGGTTGGGTTTTGGGTTGCGGATGTCATGGCTTTGGGGGATAGTGAGGAAGAGTGGGTTCCTGAGGGTGGATTCGATGTTTGCTTGGATAAAGGCACGTTTGATGCAATTTCGCTTAGCGATGAGAGGCTACTGGATGGGAGGAGGGTGTATGAGGGGTATGCGGAGCGGGTGGTGCAAGTTATGAAGAAGGGGGGTGGGTTGTTGGTTGTTACTTCTTGTAATTGGACCGAGGAGGAGTTGAAGGGGAAGATATTGGCCAATGAAGGTATGCGCAGGCTGATGGGTTGACGTATTGGGTAGATGTTTACTAACGAGGGTGTAGAGTTGGAATATCATGGGAGGATAGAGTACCCATCTTTCTCCTTTGGTGGGCAGAAGGGGCAGGCTATTTCTTCAGTATGTTTTCGTAGGAGATGAACTATTTTTCTCCAACTAGAGTTATTCGAAATAGTCTGCATACCACATGGGAATAGAGAATGAAATCGATATCAAAAAAAAAAAGAGCTGTATGACACTAAAGCAATTTTTCGCTCACAAATCCTTGTGTTTGAAAACGCCAATGACCAACCACCTCTTCCTTTCCACGGGGTCCTCCTGCCCCCGATCTCTCACCCATTCCCTATCTGCCCCCTCAATATCCTTCTCCGTGATCTTAACACTCACTAACCCCGCCTTCTCCGCAGCGTCAAAGAATCCCGCCACTTTGTCCCGCCCAGTATGAAAGCCAGAAATGACAAGCAACTCTCCATCTCTTGCTAAAAGCGTCTTCACGGACTTTGCTAGGTTGTCATGCTGTGACTCCATCCAGAAGCAATCCGACGCGACAATCCTGTCGAATGCTCCTGCACGGGTAGTGCACAGTTTGTCATCGGTCTGGCCCCATTCATGCCCGATGACCGAACATTTTGCAAGCTGAGACCTGGAAAGGTTGATTTCGAGGTTAGTCTGGATATTGGAGAGGATTTCTTTGGCCGGATAGTCCGATAACACAGTCTATCACCACCTCTCCGATTAGGCCTTCTCTAGTCTCAGTAGTAACGAATTTGGGCAACATGAATACCTCCTCTGCATCACAATACACCGCAATAATCCCTGGCAGGCCCGCACCCGCACCAAGCTCCAGGACCTTCTTCCCGGCAACGTTAAACTCGGCCGTGGTAATCACTTCGGATGCTTGCAAGGCTGCCTATAGTACTCCGCCATTTCCCCATTAGCTTTCTTATCTCAGCCAGTTTGGAAGGGGGGGAGTGGAAGAAAACACATTCCAAATATAGTGCGAAAATAAGCTGTTGTTAGCCGGGTCTGGTTTTGCAAGGAGGAGTTTGAAGTCGCCGAGTTCCTCATTCTTGTAGAGTACGTACTCGCCCGGCTCGCCGTGCTGGACGCGGGGGTCGGAGAATACCGTGGTGAGGGAGTCCTCGAAGATGGTGGCGGGATCAGTCTCTGACCGTGAGAAGAGTTCTTGGATGGTCTCCGTTAGCAGCATGGCGGATGAGTTGTTGATTTGTTAATGATAGTTATGATTGTAGTTATAGCGGTAGGTGATGGTGATGGTGTTGATGGGAAATTGGAATGGTTTCTAATGAGGGGTTGTGCGAGAGAGCTTCTGTGTGACTGGGTAAACTGTTGCCTGGTGGGGTTAAGGAGGGGTTGCGGACTTCTGCATACAAGTGCCAAAAAAACCTAGGAATTGGTATCACCAACAGCCAGAAATTATGGTGGCCTAGTTCTTCCGACAGCCTTGTGAAACGAGTGGGAGAGAGTTTATAAAGCCAACCACCACGGTATTAGAACCACCCGGGGGCTGGTGCCTATCAGAAACAACACTTTAACAAACAGGACTGCTCGAAGCCCTGAGGTTTCTTTCTTGTAATAGACGATTCAGATTCGAGAGAAAAAAGCAGTAAACAGATATATCCCACACCCACATACAATACGAGCTCAATAATCTAATAAAAAGGCCGCCCAAGCGCTCTCTCCGCAAATCATCAAAGAAAGGTAAACTAGCAAACAAAAAAGAAGTCTTAGAGAGAAGTGATATGTAAAACAAGATAAGCATACAATAATAGGGCCCTGCGCAAGAGATGGTATTTTCTAAGAGGCACAACAATGGTAGACCTCCAATGCCGAGAGAGGTGTTTCCTCACTCACTCGAACTCCAGGGAGACACGCAATTTCTGTAAGAGGTTTGCAGCTGTTCAAGCTGGAACAGTTGCTAAATTCCCCCTAGAGGTTGGGAAGAGGAGCAAACGCCGGCCGTGGGCAGCCCCTCAGGTATCGTTTGGGAGGGGGGGGCGCTTTGCGGACTGCTATACCTGCTCCGGGGGGGGTCGACTGCTTCTGTGATCTTCCCTTAAGGCAAGGCAGCGAGGTGCCGGAGCGCCTCCGCCTGGGCTAGTGCAATGGGCTGGCCACTTGATAGATTGAGCTCATCACCACCACCAGCAGAAACAGAATCAGAGGTGGAAACTTCAATGTGCAAAAGCGACCTTGGCGGTGGGGAGAAGGCTGCTACCCCGCTGCTGCCACCTAGTGAGCCGGGACTTTGGAAGCTATTCCATGGGGAAAACAGAGAAGGGGAGAATACGCTTTAATCTGGTTCAAAGCTATAATTGGTATAATACCTGCAGTTAGCAATGATTCGCTCGTATCAATGCTATCGTGGTTCCCAACCCGAATCACCGGCAGAAGAGGGTTATTGGGGCCTAGGTTGGGGATCAATTTGCCAAAAGTCACGGCTGCCTAAAGACACATTGGAGTGCATACTTGCTATATCTTTGTATGACAGCAGAGATTTACCTAGCTATCAGACACCCCCATATCTCTCTTTCGTATATCTATATTTCCTTCTACATGCTCTTCTAACAAACCTTCCCTCGGTATCTAACGTTACCTTTTATTAGGCCCTTTCTCCTCTCTCGCCCTACCCTTCCTTTTTTTACATACCCTTATTACTCTTCTAGTACTTGTACCTTTGGTGTTGTTTTATAGGCCACGATGTCTATTCCCTCTCTCAAAACCTAGCTGCAATAATCATGGGGATCTGTTAGTTCAGCATCTTTCACTTGGAAACAGTGTTTAAGATTTCCCACCATAATTACTCTTCCACCCCTCTGCTGTCCCACCTTTTTATGCCTACGCCTTGTGGCATGGGTTCGTAAAAGAGGGGTCGCCGGGTCACTCAGGCATTTTTAAAAGCCGGATGAGGTTTTGAGATACAGAGAACAAGGGTTTACCGCCCAATAGCACTTTTGGGTACTTGTATTACTCGTGGGATCCCATTTTAATCTAGCCAAATTGATTTCCACCCCCCGGTTAGACTTAACCCCAAGCTGACAGCCCAAACTCAACTAACCCTGGCTTGCCACTCAAGTTGTTGCATCTCTGATGATTCTTGGTTTCCACAATGACTTTGTAACCTGCTCCTTGGGGCCTTCTATGGTCCAATCGGTTACAGATTCTCCGAGGTTCTTTTCCTCCCAAGTTCCCTGGGGGCTAACTTATCTGCTTCTGGTAGGGAAGGCCGGTCTACCACTGCCTTGAGCTAATCCTGTCCCCAGTACTCGAGTATTTGGTACAAGATGAATCAGTTAGCATGCCTAAGCCACAATCCTCATTCGCCACAAGCCTAGCTTGAACTCCTAGCCTTAGCAGATATATAGTACAAACCCGAGTGCCAACCACACCGAGAGATATGAGCATCATAGCAAGCACCTGCAGAGGTATAAAAACTACCCCGCTATGACATGTTAATAATACTATGCTTGGAGCACGGTATGGGTCCTAGCACGAGAATCTGTTTGTGAAATGATTTGGTGATAAAGGGTGAGAAATCACACCAGAACCTCAACAACCATCACCAAGGGGTAAGAGAGGAGAGAGGAAGACATAAGAACTGACCAGAAAAACTACTAACAGGACCGGGGGGGTAGGAAACCCTGTGCTCCAGTGGAGTAGAGAGACAACAGAAATCCTTACCAGGTGCGAACGACCATACATCCCAACTCGGGCCGAGCTTCACCCATATTACAAGCTATTCGGCCATATCAATCGTGCAAGCCAGGCTAGCTCGAGCCTCCCCTGTCTCAAAACCAGCCCAAGCCAGCCGCTACGACCAGGCTGGTAGCAGACTCAAAAAAAAGGACCCTGATCAGAAGAGAGAAAAAATCACCCTTACCCTCTCCAATTTGGAATCCAAATTGCAAACCCTGGACACTCCACAGACTTTCTGAAGATAGTGACTAACCACAAGAGACTCCCACCCCCCCTCACTGTTTCTCCTCCTTAGAAACTCTAATTTTCAGGTACGAATACTAGTAGTAGATAATAAAAGATAAATAGAAAGCCTAGTGCCGTGATGATTGTAGAAAACATCTAGCTTCAGTCTGAACTTGTGGCTTGACACCACTCAATATTAGGGGAAGGGAAGCATTCAGGAGCAATTCCTTTCAAATTATAATCCCTAGACTCTTCACGGAGGGTATTCAATAATCCGCGTAGAGGAGTGCCTAGGATTGGTAGGCGTCGAGCAGAGGATCAAAACCCGCTTTCAGGGCTGGCAACCCCCATCACAGGAAATCACTCGTATCATCTTCCAACCCTCCCAGGCCACCGCCGCTTCTGGGGTTTACGCATCATGTTGGCCCCCAAAACCCCACCCGGAGAATTTTCATCGCATCCGCCGTGTGAAGGTTTACTCGATGGGAGGGTCCCTAGTATAGAAAAAAAGTGAATAGTAAATTGTAAGTTAGCACAGGTATCATACTAGGTTTTAGAGGAAACAAAGCAATCAATCACACAGTCAATGTTCCGGTGTATACAGCTCCTTAGCAGGATCAAACGGACAGTGACGGAACATCGCCAGTGAGCTGGAAAAAAGCAAACACTGCCCAGGTTTGAATATCAGAAGTGAATTATTCTAAGCAGTCAAATATATATATATAATATGATATTTTGCTGATCCTATTCGACACTCCTATAACCTTAGCACACAAAGCTCCTCCCATTCCCGCGCGCAGCTGCCATTGAAAATAAAGGATAAACGACTCGTCCCCTCTACCATCCAAACTTCAAAAAAGTGAGAGATTATTCTTTGGGCCTGATAATATAGTAACTAAAGAAACTGCCACAATCTATTGACCCCCAGTTGGTATGAAGCAGGCTTCACAAGGGAACCCCCTAAGTGCTAAAAAAAATCCTCCTTCCCTTTGGTGCCTCTAGCTCTCTTTTTCTTTTTGATTTTTTTTGGAAGATTTTTAGGGAATGGTAGAATTAGATCCAATTAGGGCATGGCTCGACGGACGTTCCCATTCTCACTCGTACACGCCAACCTCAATAGATCCTGTCAGTCAATGGCAAGTTCAACAACTCCAGAGCTCAAGATTAATGGCAAGTCTAATGAGGAAAAATCCTCAACGAAGCACAATGGGAATATGTACCCCTCCCCCCGCCGTCGAGTATCCTGCCACAATGGTTGAACTCAACCTCCGAACACAAGCTCTATCCACCATTCACAATCGCAACGTTTCCACACACTCCCACTGAGCTCGCCCTCCCAATGAAATCTCCTGCTATATAAGGATCTCTTTTCCCCCTCCTCTTCCTTCCTTCCTTGCAAGTTCCACACTCATCCACCCTCGCCGAGCATCTACCCCCCCAACAAAAGAAAGCGATACTTTCGATCCTTCAACTTTCACCACCCACTCATCATGAGCGCCGATATCCCTAATACCATTGTCCCCAGGGGCAATGACTTAACCCCTGCTGCCTACTTGGAAGCAGTAACCACCTACCTAGACAAGACCATCAAAGACAACACCGAAACCATGGACGCTCTCCAAACCCGCTTGGCAAAGGTAAGCCACCACTTTGAGTCCAGTCTCCCGGGACACGCACGTGTGCAAATGGACCGCCTAAACATGATCGGGGGTGATCTGGGTGCCATCTCTGAACTCATCACTAGGCTCAGAGATGGGAGCATTGAGAAGGAGGAGAAGAAATCCAGGAAACGGATAATGAAGAAAAAGAAGTGGAAGAAGATGAGGACGGAGAGGCTGGAGGAGAAGCTGCGGAAGGAGAATCTGGAGGAGAAGGTGCTGAAAGGGATGAAACCGGAGGAGGCGAAACTGAAGGAGAAGGTGAAGCAGGTGAAGGTGAAGGAGGAGAAGACGGAGCAGGTGAAGGTGAAGGAGGATAAGGTGAATGTGGTAAAAGTGAAGGAGGAGCGGGTGAAGGAGGTGAAGGTGAAGGAGGTGAAGGTGAAGGAGGTGAAGGTGAAGGTGAAGAAGGAGATGGGGAACGATAAAGAGAAAATTGCCACCGCCCATACTACTACCGCAACTGCAGCGACTCCGACTGGGACTCAGCTCCTAGATCCACCTGCAGTCAATCTCGCATCTTCAGAACACTCAATCATTTCGAACTCTGCCCCGTTGCCTTTGGTGGTTAAGGATACCACCACCCTGCAGATATCCACCAAACCAGATCTCATCAAGACTTTTCGGGAGATACTACAACGCAACCAGGGCCGGGGAATGCTAGCTCTCAAGTCGGCGCAGTATAAGCTCGCCCCTGTCCCTACCGCGCAGGAGGAGAAGCCAGCTGGGCTAAGCGGTCAGACCGGGTTGGAAGCGAAGGAGCAAGTGGAAGTGGGCAGGGAGCTGGAGAACGAACTCGAGAATGAAAATCAAAATACCATTACCTCCTCCCCCTCCGTTATCACGGCAACACAGACTGGAACTCAGATTCCGCCTCTACCTACAGTCAATCACACATCCCCCGGACATCCAGCCATCGCGACAAACTCCACCCCCCAGCCAATCACTGTCAACAAAACCACCACTACCGCGACCAAAGAAATTATGAAAACCCCGCAGTCAAAGACTCGCAAGAAGGCACTGGAAGCTGCCCGGCGCCGGAGCCAACTCATTATTGCATCCGTACAGAAGTCGGCGCAGGCTATGCTCGCCGTCAGCCCTACCGTGCAGGTAGACGGGACACCCAGCCCAGGGCCGCCGATTAACAAAACCACACCAAAGCCGAAGTCCCCAATCCTAAAGCCCAAGCCCGGCGCAGGAGTTACAAAAAAGAAAGCGGCAAGCCGCACCCCCAGCCAGTCGCCCCCGAAAATCAAACAAAGCCCCCAAGTTGGGGTGGACAGGGAGCAGGAGAACCAGAATCAGATTCAGAACGCCGCCGCCGCCGCCAGCACCACCAAACCCCGACGCGGAAAGACCCGCGGCAAGGAACAACTAGCTCCCCAGCGTCGGAGCACACGCATTATGGAGTCAGCGCAGAAAAAAGCGCAGGCTAACCTCCCGACCACCCAACCCGAGTCCCCAATCCTGAAGCCAAAAGATGGAGCGGGGGTTTCCAAACGTGGAGGCAGAGGTGGTGCCCGTGGTTCCCGTGGCGGTCGCGGGCGCGGTCGTGGAGCAAGAGGGGGCCGGGGGGGGTAAGGTAAACATGATGGAAAAATAGGTAAATAGATTCATTCCTATGACAACTTCTTTCTGAAAAAAATGAAAAAAATGAAAAAAAAAATGAAAAAAAAGACCCGGCGACTGCTGGCAGTTGTCGGGAATTGTATCGGATAAGCTCTTTTCTAGAATCCTAATCAGGGCGGAGGATCGTTTGTAGATATCATTCACACTGTACAGTACAAACATCCACAATAGCAAAGCATTCCCGAATAGATTCTTCCTGTACTTAACCAAGCGTCAAATCTTACAATCCGCTCCTCCTCTCCCTCCTCCTATGCCCACCAGTGCTACATCCTCCAAAACCCCACCCCGCAATTTCCAATATCCCCGAGTGATAATACATGATCCAATGAAAAGAAGAGAAGAATGCCCCAGAACTTCATGTCGCAGATCCCCTGCGTCAACTACAATTTCATTCACACAATCAAGGATTGGGTATTGGGTATATTCCAGCAGATGGGTCTCAGGAGTTTGCCCAAAATCAGAAGTCTGTGCGATGTTTAGCTCTCCCATGGGCCATCAAGCACTCGTACGGTTTAAAAACATGCCTTAAGAAGCGGCACAATCAATCCGGCGAAAACTACGAATATACAACGCATCTTCAAATCTTCAAGCACTACTACTAGTGATTGGGGGCACTGCGAGGGGGATTAGACTAGCTACTGCCGCACAGGGCACCTAGCCATAAACACCCTAGCTCTTCCCACAATGTGAGACAATCACACCCGGGAACATTCACGACTAGCCCACCATACACATTCACAATTGCACCCGTAGCCCACCATCGCCGCCCCAGATCTAGCCCAGGAGTTGTGAACAAGAAGCGATCAAATTTTTTTTAATTTTCACATAAGAACAAAGTAGAAAAGGAGGAAAGAATGAGAATGAGAATGAAAATGAAAATGATCATATAGAAAAAATAAAAGGCTTGTTTTTTCGTTTTTCCCGATCATATGGCTCCCTTTCCCCCCTTTCATCAGAAACTGGCCGTGTCGTGAAATGAGGAGTTGACTCCGTCCATTGGGCCCAACAGGGCGTAGTTTGGAAATTTTAAGATCCCAAGGCTGGGAATGCTGACTTGTCAGCAACATCAACGTGGCCGCCGGAATCCTGGCCTCCGGAGTAATCATCCCTGCGTTTAAAACCACCATTAAACCCACCACGGCCACGACCACGATCACCACGATCACCACGCCCACGTCCACGTCCACCCCTATCACCTCCACGCCTGTTTTCTCTAGGCTCAGAATACCTAGCCCCGATCTCGAGGAGGTTCTTCTGCTTGCGCTCACGGATCCTAGTCTTATCCCTAGATTCACCGGCAAAGAAGACACCTTCCTCCTCTTCCTTGCGAGAGAGCTCCTTTCCGGCCCATTTCTTATCATTCTGGGTGCCTTCGTTGGGGCGACGGACTTCGGTTGGGGGCCCAAGACCATCCCGACGCTGCTCAAGCTCAGCATGGTACTCATCGAGGGTCTTGACCTTCTCTTCCTCTGGTTCGGCGGCCTCCTCTGCTTCTTCATCCCCGGTAGGGGCATCGGCCGGGGCAACAGCATTAGGATCCGCGGGGTCGGCACCAGTGGCATCATTTTGAGCGAGCTCCTGTCCAACAAGTTCGTCATTCCACTCACTACTGGCCGCGGCGCCACCCCATCCTTGGTTATACTTCTTGTCAGAGTCGCTGCAATGCACAACCAATCAGCTTTTGCAATCCCTCATCAGCTACAAACAAGTCATTTTGCGACATACGTTCTTCCGGTAGCACTGTGGCGGTCGTACTCCCTGCGCCCACCACCGCGCCCACCACGCCCACCACGGGGAGCACCACCTTCTGCGGTGTCCTTACTGAGGTTGTTTTGACGGCCGGCATCACGATCACGGAATGCTGCCCGGTTATTGTTAGTAAATTCTAAGATTGATCAATACGGGAACAGCCAAAATAGTAAATCGAAATAAGCCGTTTCGATGCTCTTTTTACAAATATCAACAAGAAAACAAACCTTTCTCGTTGCCGCTATAAGAGCGTCCACCGCCAGTAGTATTATCGCGAGGAGCGAACCCACCAGGAGCAGAAAAATCATCAGGAGTGGGCTTCCCCTCTCTCTTCCTTGAGGTAGTGGAATTCTTAATCACCTCTCTTGGCGGGGGCGGAGGAGGGGCATCAGGGTCCTCGATATCATTCCCTATAGAATACCAGTAAAATAGTTAGAAAGAGAGAAAAAAGCGGGGTACACCCTCGAAAGTGACCAGAGACAGCCCTGCCCCTACTTGTCGAACGGAGGAGGACGAAGACGGAGACAGGTGATTTTCAATACAAAAGATCGAGAAACGTACCCAGAAGGTCGAACAAATTCTATCAAAATCAAACCAGTACAAGTCAGCGATGATGGCAAAACAACTCGGCCAGAAATAACGGACCTTGGAGGCGACTGAGGCAGACATAATGCCTGCTCTCTCCTGTAATTGTCTTCAAAAGAAGCACGAAGTGGGATTATTCGATGGGGGGGTAAAAAACAATTCACACCCGGAAAGGAGAATGAAAGGGGGGGTGGAGGGACGGACGGAGGGGGTAGCGATCAAGTGCTGCTCTTTGTTGTGTGCACAATGCGTGGCGGGTGGTGGGAAGGACTGGAAAAGGTTGGCGTCCCACACAAAAAATGTTTTTTTTCCCCTTCCCTCTTTCCCTCAGGGTAAGAGAACGCTAGGAAGGATGACAAAGCGCCTTTGCACTTGTGCCCTTGTTTGCCACGATATATTGCCGGATTTCGTATCGTCGTATCGCACAGCACCCGCACAATACTTGACGATATCAATATTGAATTATCATGCTTACAGCGCTGCCATAACTCCAGCAATAATATAAAAATATCCAAAATTCCTTCACTCCCCCAATGCCACTCTCCGTTATTCCCTAGTGATCACGGCTATTTATTTATTTATCCTTTGCCTGCTCCACTCTATCCACCAACGTACAAGCAGACCAACGTTCTCCTCTGGCAATCGCAACGCGGCATTTATTTCACCATAATATTATACATCGTTTATCCACCTCAATTGAAAATCAACCCTCTCTCCCCTCTCCCCCTTCTCTACCTCACTCTCGCCACATTCGGACGGCCAAAATTGGGATATCATGAGATGGGGGGACAGACTGTTGATACCAGGCCGGGGTTAGCCCTATGCAATTTACCCCTCCACCCCACCACTCAAGACAATAGCAACACAAAAAAGTAATTTGTAATCCTCAAATCATCTGATAACGTCACCACAGTGACCACACCCAATCCGAGGTCCGCCGCCAAGCCCAAACAGGCCAGGATGTGATGGTATCAGCGCTGATCAGATAAGATCACAGCTAGACTAACCTCTCCTGATAGGGCCATCCAGAAAGTTGTGGTTCTGTGGACGAGTGAGAACCTGTGTTACCCCTATCTTGCCTAAAAAGCTTCTCTATCATAAACAAAAAAACCAAACAATAACGAGATAATAACAATGTCGCGAAATCGGGGTATTCAAACGCTTTACATAACTACGATATGGTCATAAACTTCAGTTAATGCAAAGAGTCCCCCTTTCTATTCGAGAAAACCACAACCATTTTCAATCCACACTCATGACGCAGCGAACGACAAAAAACTAGCCTTTATCAAAGAGCAAATGCAATTAGGGTACAGAGAAGGTTGTCTATTTACTTCCACAACTTAGACAAGCTCATTTCTTTGTCGTCATGCTTATTTAGAACCTTGGCCGTCGCTAGATCTACAGTCATATACGAGTTAGAAACCACCCAACTCGGCGACAGATTCCCAGCATGAAGAAAACATTAAACCGAGACTGCAAGGGTATCATCTTACCAAAATCCTCCTGCGTTACGTGGATTCTTCGTTCTCGCAAAGCGTACATGCCTGCCTCCGTGCACACACCCTTGAGCTCAGCACCGGAACATCCATTCATCTTCTCCGCAATTTTCTTAAGATCAATCCCCCTGGTAAGATTCATTGACCTTGAGTGAATTCGAAGGATGTCTGCACGGGCCTCAACACTACGCCCATACTCAGTATCTCCGAAACCAAAATCAGGATAAGTAAACTAACGTCGGAGGGGGGAATTCTATCTTCCGGTCAATTCGCCCAGGCCTTAGCAGAGCGGGGTCCAAGATGTCCAATCTGTTCGTTGCCATGATAACCTTAATATTCTTTGTAGGTTCGAAACCATCCAGCTGGTTGAGCAATTCCAACATGGTTCTCTGAACTTCGGAATCACCACCAGAACTGCCTTCAACCCGGCTACTACCAATACTGTCAATCTCGTCCATGAAAATGATACTTGGAGCATGTTCCCTAGCCATAACAAACAACTCCCTAACCATACGAGATCCTTCGCCGATATACTTTTGCACCAGCTCAGAACCCGATACACGGATGAAGCGACAGTCAGTATGATGGGCCACCGCACGGGCAAGAAGTGTCTTTCCGGTTCCGGGGGGTCCATATAAAAGCACGCCCTTTGGCTGAGCGATTCCAAGAGATTCAAACAGTTCCGGATGTTTTAACCCGAGTTCAATTACCTCTTTTATTTCTTTAATTTGCTGATCAAGGCCACCAATCATGTCATACGTGCTGTCGGGGACTTTTTCCACCATCATGAGGGAGACAAGAGGATCAACCTAGTGGCGCGTTAGCCCACCCCACCACAGAAACAACGGGCCAGCTTACCGAGCTTGGTAGCATCTTCTCCAATCGGTAGGTGTCCGAAAGCAGAGTCACACGTTTTCCGGGAGTGAGCTTAGATATATCGACACTATCGGCCACATCGACAACTAAACCAATCAGGTCGAGATTCGCAAACACAGCTGGACCTGGACGAACCATATTTCCCCTCCGGATGTACTTTCACCAAAACCCTCTTGCTTCCCATCACTTTCACCACTTCCCCAACATAAGACCCTGGCTGTTGGAGCAGCCCAAGCTCCTCGCGGAGGAGACGAACTATTCACAGTAGCAGTGTTAGTGCCAAGACCCCAAGAGGTGACACGCCATATTGAGATAGACAGAAGACAATATAAACGATAGCTGACCCAGGGTTGAAATCCTGAAGGAGACTTGCGCATATCGAAACAATACCCGCAGACCCTCCAAGCGACCAACCTCTACCATTTATATCTGAGGGAGATATATTCCTATCCAGATAGGACGAAAATAGCAACACAAACCTCTTGAATTATAGTCATTTCGCTGAGCTTCCAATCTCCTTAGTTTTGAATTCCTCTCAATAATCTCAAGCTCGAGTGATTCGATCTTATTATGAAAGAAGCTATTAAGCGCCATGCTGCTCAAAAGATGATTCGTATAGGGGATTCGATAAATCTGTGGGTGTTGGTGATAACGAGGTTCAGTTTCCGGGTTGATGAAGGATGGAGGATGATGAGGGACTAGCCATGTTGGAGATTTACTATCAGCGAAATATTGGCACGTGATTTCTATCCCTTGGCGCGATCCCAATGACCAGTGCTGCGCCGGGAAAGCAAATTCTTGGGCACAGATGCTGTCAAAGAACACCTCGCCTTTCCCCTGAACTGCCAGACATTTTTCTAACTTTCGCACTCCCTCCATTTCCAGATTCTTCATCCACCACCGTTCTCGAAAAGACAACCCACCACCCTTTCTCCCATCTACATTCACCATATCCGTTAAATCAGCCCTCCACTATCATATAGGCTCTCCCCACGATGTCGGACCAATTTGCTCAAATCGCCGACATTCCTCGCGAGTTTCTTAAAGACGGAACTCTTTTCATCAACCGATGCACCAAGCGTATGCCTCTTGCAATGCTGTGATGATCTCTGAGTATGCGCTAATCTTCTTATAAACTATAGCGGACAAGAGAGAGTTTATCAAGATCTCGCAGGCCGTTGGCATCGGTTTCATCATTATGGGAGTTATCGGATTCATCGTAAAGCTCAGTAAGGCTACCAAACCTCCAACATACAAACTCGATACACTTTTACTGACCGAATTGCCTCCCAGTCCATATCCCAGTCAACAATATTTTAGTGTATGCATCCCTTCCTCTCTGCTCTGAAACACATTCGCACCAACAATGTTGCTTCGATCGTTGCCACCAGGAACATTACTGACCTCTTTTATAGTGGCGCTGCGTAGTAATTGATGAGGTTTCGTGGGGTATTCGGAAGATTCTCTAGTGTCCGTTTGAAGAGGCCGATCGTGCGAGACAAAAACGTTCACTTTGTGGGATGGAGTCTGTGGTTTCGTTTCTATTCCTAGAACTACTTTATTGTACGATACTTGGGTTTGGGGGTCTTTTTTGCACAGTCTATATCATAACCAAAAGCTTAGCTTCCACTGCGTTCTTCATCATTTGTTGATTCAGAATTACGTTCACTATCATACAACAACACCACAGTGCTAGCAGCGGTTCCCCAGGCCAAGCCATCCACATCTTGCCTAGAAAGATCTTGATACCGCACTGCCCCAAACCAGGAAGCCGTAAGAAATCAACACGAACTCTGATAGTCACCAGGAAAGTTTAGAACAGCTGGTAGCCCCCCAGCACAGATAACCTAGTCTCGTCTGCCAATCGCGCACCTGTCATGGTTTAAGCTTCATCTAGTTAGAGCAGTGCCGCAATGAAGCACAGCATAAGTAAATCTGATCGGCATCCTCCGCAAAGGTTAAGCAGGCCCAACAGGGCCCCTGTACTGTGCTTGTACTCGAGTACTGTACCTAGGATCTATAACGACAAGAGCATTCCCAGATAAGATCTGCCAGCGGAACCAGTAGACTGCAGTATGAGTAGATTGGGCTCAAGCAGATGCTGTACGGTAATCAAGGTCAGGCTTCTGTTCTCGAAGGACCACCACCTATTGGAGCAGACCGCCAGTGAGCGTGAAAACTCTGCTGCGAAAGTTGCAATATGTTCAACCCAATTGTTGGATCCATGAGCCGACAGATACTGTCGACTGAAACGGGTAATGGAGTAGCGGTAGTGTACTGACTAACACCACTAATATTCGAATACGGCCCGCACCACGGTACGGAGCTGCTGGGAAGGGAGTACCGCAGCTACAGAAGGAGAACTCTACGGGAGGTAATGGTGCTACCATACCCGGACAACTGCATTCCCTACTTTTTACTCGCACAATGATACACTACTTGTCGGCCATCCCCCACAGATACTTTACCGTGCGATGCCTATGATTCCCTCTTCTCCCACCCCCTCGAACTGCTCTGATTCAACCACTTCATTGCGCATCTACTATAAGAGCGGCCGCAAATCTAGGTATATGCGCAACTAGCTCGAGTGCATTCTGCCATCCATTCACCATTCAGTTACACGTACTATATGTGTTTGCACCTTGGGAAGGATCCCGGGACCTGCCACAGAGGGTTTACTAGTACACTGCACTATATCCCAATAAATTGCTCTACCAAACGCGTTCAGGCTGCCCACCGCTACTGTGCTCGAGTATTCTCCAGAGTGGGTCTCGGGCTGAATCACAAGCGTAGTACCGGCAGTTAAAAACTAAACCAGAATAATCACTCGGTCTCGCCAAGTAGGTACTGCACAGAGACAACTGTGGGGAAGCATTACCGCACTGTGGGTTTGAAGGCCAAGACAGCGCATAATAGAAAATAGCTTGATGTATGATAGTTTTATGCCTTTATGAGGGGGGAAGAGGGAGTGCTGCAATAAAAAAGTGCCCGTCCACTGCAACTTGCACCCCTGAAATGTTCAAAATTCAAAAAAGCAAAGGCCACTTGCCGGTACTGGATGGGCACGATGTATGAGGTTTGGACCCATCAGGTACTTCTCTTTGAACCCTTTTTTCACCCATTCTCTCACTCACTTTCTATCTCCCATGTTCCTCTCTCCCTCCCCTCCATTCTCTCCATTGCTCTCTCGTTCTCTCTCCCCTAATGCCCGTGCCCCTACCGGTACACCCCTTCTGCCCACGAGAGCCAGGGCATTACCTAAACCGTCATAACAGCTACACACAATTCCCCCTCAATAAACGCAAAAGTGTGGGGATTATAGGCCGAGTCGATCAATCACCGTACTATTTTCCATTATTCCCGCTCGTTTATTTTACAATCGAGCCTCTACCAAATTTACCACTACCCTCTCCCCAATTTTCTTTGTAGGTGGGGGAGTTCCCGACTGACCAACCGAAAGAGCCACCTCGGGCTAAGGCAGAGCGGATCTTCCCTGGAAGCGGCCACTGGAGCTCTTATTTTGGCAGGGCCGCCTGGCGTTTCTGAAACTCCCAAGCTTCCTTCTCCTGTCCCCCCATAACTTTTCCCTACCTCAGGCTCCCTTTTCCTCCCTGCTGCTTGCCTCCCACCAGGCTTGCCGCATCTCGTGGAATAATTACTCTCGCCTGAACTTATTCCCAGACAAGCCCTTTTCATTTCTATTGTCGTGGAGAAAGGCACGGGAGATAAAGTAGTCTCAGAAGCAAGACAAAACTTCAAGGATCCGGACTACATACCGTACTTCTCGACCACATACACACACACACCGTCATTCGTCCTCTACTTTTCTCCGCTCCTTCCCGTCGTTTCGAAACATACCTTATCCTCTTCCGCTTATACGCTCTCTCCGAAATTCACACCAATCCATTCAACCCCCGTTACTCCTCTCCCTCCTTTCCTTTAACTCAGGAATATACTACCCAGCAAGTCGCCTGCCTCTTCTCAGCCAGTCCGCATCCATAAGCTTGCAATCCCACAATGTCGCTCGTGCAGCCCCTCGTTCCAGGTGCGTTATGTCCTCCCAAATCCTGCTCTTTTGTGCCGCACCACTATTGTCCTTGCCCTTGATTTTTGTTTCTTGATCCTAGAAATGCTAACGTATGCGTCCCCTCCCTCAATTTCAATATATCAGGGCAACGGCCACCCCCCTCTATCGAGCTTGGGACAAATAATCCCTTCCGTCGCAGGCTTTCACATACTCCCTCTTCTCCTGCTTCCGCCACCAACGAACGGTTCTCCTTCGTATCTACTAGTGGCAGGCCGCAATCCCGCAACCCTTTTCTTGACGTCTTCGAAGACGATTTCTACGCTACCGACCCCCCTTCCACCGCTCACAAGGCCAATTCTTTCGATTCCTCTTCTGCATTGCGGCCACAATTATCGGGTGCTGCAGCAGAGCTCTTTGTATATCCCGTCTTGACCTGCACCCCACAAAACAGATTCGATGCTAACAGATGTGCTTGCTCGCTTAGGAAAATTTGACCATTACCGACCATTCCGGAGATACCAACACGAATAATATGTACGGTCGATCCAATGACAGGGATAATATTCCACCGCCGCCCTACCGGCCACAACAGAGGCACAGGCAGTTGTCAAATGGACACCACCACTCAAGATCGTCGGATGAGAAAGGTGCTCAATTAATTCCTATTGACTCGACACCTAGGAATCCACCTCCGAGACAACGCCCCCCCCCCAATGGTCGTTTTGTTGCCGATAGGCCCCGAGATATGGATCGTGAGCTCAGAAGACGGCCCAGAAGGAACTCGGACTCGTCAGTAATGGAAGTGCATGAAGCCGAGCAGAAAGATAGGGAGAGACGCGAGCGTCGTCATCGCGAACAACGCTCTCGTGATAATAGATCAGGGTCCGGACCGGGTCGCAAAGACAAGGATGATCGTGCCCGGCGAGAGAAGGATCGTAAGAAGGGTGGAGAACCTCTGGACCTTATTGATAAGCTAGATGCTACCGGCATTTACGGTTCCGGGCGTAAGTACCCCCAATTCTAGCTTTGCTTGTAACCGCTGTCTCACCATATATTCCACAGTGTTTCACCACGACGGTCCATTTGATGCCTGTAATCCGCATCGCAACGCGAAAAACTCGAGAAGACTCGCACCTGTTCACGCATTCCCTGCTGATTCCGCCAACAATGCTCTTTCCGGGTTTGGCCCGGTAAATGTCAAGGCTGATCACTCCCACTTATTTGGAAATAGAGACCCGGAAGCTTTCAATGATTTCACGGCTTCTGGACGACGCCCTTCCGCTCCGAGTGAACTGGGGTCTACCAAAGCTGTCGGCGCCTTTGATCCAAAGAAAAATGCAGATATTATCCACGGAGATGAAACGCCAGGTTTGGGCACATCTACTTTCTTAGATGGCACACCGGCATCGAGGGCGGCCGTACAGAAGTCAGAATCGACAGATGACCGACCTAAGTCGCCGAATGGGATGAACAGTGATGGTGGCTTGCAACGAAAGAAATCGTTGGCCCAAAAGATTAGATCCATTAGCCAAAACAGGACTATGGATGGTCCCATTCAATCGCATCGCCGTCCACCTCCTCCCCCTCCTAATAGGTCCCCCACTAATGGACCGTACTCTCCCACGACTCCAGGGGGAAGTTTCTCTCATAACAACAACAATCCATTCTTTAGTGATTACGATGGCGCTTATGATAGAAAGGGTGAAACCATCACTGTGTCGGGGAGGAGGGCGCCCGGGTCTCCAAGAAAGCCTTCTCATGGGAGAACTCAGACTGGCGATGGAAAGCCGGGCGAGAATGGCGGTCTCATGAAGCGTGTGAGAAGCTTGTCGAAACCGAAGAGGCGTAATGAGTGATTCTGGCTTAGGCTAGCTATACTAGAAAGTCGGAGTAGATCTGGAACCGTGGTCGATGGAGGGTAATGAATCATGTATGTGATGGTTCCCGGTGGCATTTCGAGCGGCGTAGCACAGCTGTTGGATAGTCCCTTTTCTCCTTTTCATTGTTTTTAATGCTTATCATTGCATTCGTTCGTTTACTTCTCCCCTTCAAACTTACATTATTCTCTTTTTTACACCCCCGCTTCTACTCCCTCTAGTACCTTTTTTCTCCTCTTTTTTTATTTTTCTCTCGTAACACATCCCTATTTGCATCCTAAAATACCATTGTTTGTGTTCATGCTGTAAGGGTTAGTATAAAATCCCCATGGAGAGCAAATGCTGAGAAATTTTAAGTTGTGGAGTTACAATCGCCTCCCTATTTGCTTGCTCTGCTTTAAATCCCTTTGAATTTATCATATCATCCTTGGGGTCGTGCTTTTTCTTTTCTTATATTTATCAGGCGAGGGCGACTAAGGCGGGTTGATATCATATGGAGATCTGGCGGAGCTATTTTCGATGGGGAAGCAGGGCGTTCCTAATTTACTACCGATATACCAATCCGTATTCGTGTGATCCCTGTGAATCCTCGTGAAAACGTTTGACTCGTGCTGAGGGCCGTTGAGAACGAACCTGGCTCGTGTAACTCGTGATGTTTCGATGTTCACTAATTGAGGAAGGTATCATATATATACTCTCGGTAGGGATCAGGGCAGGTTGATGAGACGAAGCACTGAAAAACAATACAGGGCTGTCTCTGAAGGTTAGTTCAGCGATGAGCTCGTGAGAGGCTTCCGTCTGAGTTGCTGTACCTCTAGGATTTAGCTGCACATGGCCAGAAAATTTTCGCAACCAGTTCGCTCGTGTACTCGAGTGCTCGAGTGCTTCTTTCTTCTGCTCCTCAGCGGCGCCTTGTTTTACACTCGAAACGCGCAGCCGGAGACGGGTTCGAGGGGAAATCTAGTTAGGAATCGACCAGGACTGCCGAACTGCCGCCATCGCTAATCCGTCCGCTACTCAGCACTTAAATACAGAATTCTTCATATCAGAGTCCTCCTACTCCCCCAGTCGTCACGGTTCGAGGGGAAAGTTGAGCATCGTGGTCTAATTGGGCCGCGGAGTGATAATCCATGATCCTAGCCTCGCCTTGGTGTAACAGCCGGGGCGCCCTTTCTGTACTTGTAGTTCATAAAAGGAACTAAGACCAAAAAAAAAGTGCACCCTTTTTTCCATCCAAACCTCAAGGTTTCCTCGCCCATCAAACTAACGATAATTCTTCCAATCGCTAGAAACCTTTTCAACCAACCAACGCCCCCCTCTGGATAAACAGGAAAATCGGGACGATTACTACTGGGTCGAATCGGGCCAGCCCAAGGCTTGGCTCGGCTAGGTTTATCGAGCGGACAAGGGTTCTTTCTTTCCTTTTTTCCTTTTTTCCTTCTTTTTTTTGGAAAAGAAAGCCTCCGGTGAAGAGGAAGCCTCAAGCCTTGGAAAGAGGGATAGTAGAGTTCACGGATTGTTCTACTTTTTCACTTCCTGAACCACCCGGCCAGGGCCAAAGCTACAGCTTCCACCTTCTACTGCCTATCGCTGGCTCACTGGCTCATTCACTCACTCCTTTGTTGACCCCTCAAACCTAAATAATCCCGGCCATCCGAAAAAAGGAGTAACGTTACCGTACCTTACCCCCCAAACAACCACTTCAAAGACAATCCCACTCTCGCCTCAATCAAAATAAAACGATGACAACACCGAATATAAACCGTCGTGCCCTGACTTCTCGGGATGGCAATGTCTACACTACACCCCGACCCGGAGGAACAGGAGTGAAGTCTGCAGTGGACGCGACAACACCAGAGAGTCTACGGAAGCGCAGCTCTATACGAAAGAAGCGGCTGTTTAGCGAATTGGTCGAGGACGGAGATTACTACGATGACCAGACGAGGGATACACCAAGGCGGTATGTCAGTACTAGTGCAGGGGGGAGCGGTAGGAGGGGAGGAGGAGTGGTTGTGGTTGGGGAGGATGAGGATGAGGAGGATGAGTATGCCTGGTTCGACGAGGAGCAGGAGCGGGAGGGGGGGTTATTGGGTGGTGGGGGGGTGAAGCTTGAAGAGGTAGGCTTTTTTTCTTCTCCCCTATCCGCCATTATGTAAATTGACTTATTAACTGACCGACTGACTGGTTAATGGCAGGACACACACATCCTTCCCCCATACCCATATCCATCGACCCCCTACCGTACTTCAACCTCTACAATTCTCTCCACACCGTTAACGCACGACCCCCATCGTCACCACGTCCGTCATGACCACAACAGACCAGCCCCCTCCACAGCAACAACCCTAAAACTCCGTCTCCGCGTCGCCCTCTTCAAAGTTCAAACCAACCAAACATCAATCCCACTCTCGCACCTACAAGTCCCACAGTCGTCCCCGCAGCCGTTGTCTGTGTTCCCACCGAGTCTGGTCCGGATTAGTCCTGTTGTGGATGGCTATGGGGATGACGAGATTGAGGATGAAGGCTTTGGCGGTGGCTCTGGTGGGGGCACAACAGGGGTTAGCTTACCGAGTTCACCGCCGTTGTTGGGAAGAAGAGGGGAAGGGAGCCCTTCGCCGATTAAGTTGGGATAGGAAGAGGGAACCCTTGCGGGGATGATATAAGGGGATGCCTTGAGGGGTGGTATAGGGGTAGGGGATATAGGAGCACGGCGTTACTTTTTTCTTGTATCATGAACGGTTTGGCTGAGATCTGGGTCTTTTATTTTTATTTTTACACTCTATCGGTTTGATATTTCTCTTCTCTTTTCATTTGGGGTGATTGGGGTTTTAATGGACGTCTAAAGGATGGGAGGTGTTATAGTAGTCATGCAGGTCTCGCTGGGGCGAGGTTGCGCAGTCGCTGGTGATGAGCGGCGGTCTTTTATTATTATTCCCCTCCCAATCCACCTTCATATATGTATATATTGAGACTCTTCCTGTTTCCTTCCTTCCTTCCTTGCTACTTTCTTTTACCCTCGGATTTTTGCGGGGAGATTCTGCTCTTAGGCCCTGTTCGGCACGCGGGAAAAATAGCATTTTCTAACTCCTACTGGACTTTTCGTTGCAAATGAAATATTGCAACATTAGACCCTTTTGATTATAGCCCAACTTACAGGCCTCCTACCGGATTTTTTTTTCTTTTCAATATCATACAATAGTCAAAACGGCAGCTACATCTGGATATCGACCTCTTTTATACCTATTAGTCAAAGGGTTTTGAGTTGTAGCAGAGCCTGGGTTTTAGGGGAGATGGCATTTTTTATATATAATATTATTATGGTGGTGTGCCAAACAGGAGCCTTATTACCGGTATTAATTCTTACAAATTTGTCGAGACCAGTGATCAATTTAGTTTAATAACTATAATTAACCCACTGCGTCTTTATCATAGAATGGTCCTGTCGTTCGACCTTTTTGCAAAATGGCGTATTCGGGACTGGACACAGAAGTGAGTCACTTTGTATAGTGTGCGATTTTTTTTTGCTCATCGTGATAGATCCTCATTGTATCATACATATGGTTTTTCTCTAAAATTACTCGTGCAAATTCGGCTCGAGAGAGAAAGGGAAAGGCGTGACAAAGTGTTGCACTCGGGAATGCCTCCTTTCCATCATACTATGCTCTTTTTTGGATTTCCTCTTCTGGCTGTTGGACGTCGATTGGGGTTTTCGGATCGACCTGGTTCCTGGCAATATGTTACTCTCCCGGCGAGGCCTGGAGGGGAACTATCCGGCCACCTAGAGCTGCGCTGTTATGGACTGCTACCGTAAAGGACATACATGAATCGTTGAGGTGAAATTAGAGATGATCAAACATGGGGGGTGAAATAGTTGCGTCATATGTATTTAAAGTATGATATTCAAGTCTCAATTCTCGAGATACAAACCGAGCTCACCAAAGTGCGGTCCCCCCGCTGAAACGGACGATTCATAAGGTCTTTTTTTAAAGAACGCACGGACACCAAAGTTCCTACCGAGAGAGTACTGTAGTTTCCCCAAATCACCCTTTTTCTACCCCCAGGACATTGATAATAATAATATTATGTTCATCCTCAATTCCTTTGGGTGGTTTTGGTTAGTTAGCTATGGCAGTCGGAGGGGAAGCTGATTTCACGTTGTGCCCGGACTACCATCTCATCTCCCATTTTTAGGGGAATGTCCTCTCATGTTTCCCCTCACGCTTTGGGATAGCAGGGATGGTGGCCGGTGGCCGGTGGCCCCTATCGAGTGATGGTATGTGACCGCTCGCAATTTCGGAAATGCCCGCATTGTGGGGACGATGTGTGTGCCTGGATAGTGATAGCTCGGGTTGGGTACTTGCCTCTACTAATGGAGATGTTCAGAACCTCCGCAGCGGAAGCATTGTGCATTGTACTGTGGTAGTACGCAAATGATCTGGAATGAGTTCCCCCCTTAGAATTGAATGTTTGGAGACTTCTGGAGTCTTGTTCACTTTGTTATGATCGATGAGGTGTTGTTCTCGGGATCCACACCCTCCTTTGATTTCCCCGTCCGTTTGCAATTTGGGGTTGTTATACTCGGGAAGGAAATGTCTTCGGGTTGCTCCCCATGCTTCTCGGGGGTTGCGAAAAAGCTAAGCTCCTTTCGTGGCTTGTGGCTTGTGTTATTTAGATTTATTTCTCTCCCACAACTGCAAGTACTTGTATCGGTCTATGTGATCCTGCCTTTGTAGCAGTTGGTACGCTTGAGAGCTGTGAAATTCGGGGGTAAGCGAAGGGACGGGAGAGGACTAGAGCTGGGGAAAATTCAGTAGAAACCCCTTGGGGCTCGTAATTTTCCTCAGTATCATACCGGCCAGGGGCCTTTACCTGGGTACTCGAGTACTTTGTGTCTTGCGACAGATGAGGGTGCAAAGTCTTGGCGAAGCCCGAGTAGGTACAATGCACTAGCGGCAGTCCCTGCAGGTGGGCTAGGGTTTTTTTGGGGGGATCTCGGAGCGGGCCTTTCTGGGGGGCCCTGGTTTTGGGGAGGGGGGAGGGGTGTGATTTGGTTTTGGGTATGTTGGTTTGGTTTGGGTTTTATTTTAAAGGGACTTGGATTTGTATACATGGATGTCTTTCTCCCGAATGTTGGGGATTATTACTGGACCTGAGGTATCATGTCTGGTTTCCGTACCCATTGCCTAGTGCAATGATAAATAAAGACCGTTCTCCGCTATGCTCGTCCCCTAGGACACAAAAGAACTCATCCCAACGACAAGCAGCACCTCTTTTCCTCGCCAGATGTCCCCGGCCCTGGGATAACCTTCCGGACCCGGGTAAGATCTCCGGTCGCTCAATTACTTGGATCTCATCTGAAAACCCTCCTACCATTGTGTATCCTCCGTTGGGCTTGTGCACCGGAAGGGAAAACAAATCCGTGGTACTGGAGCTTCGGTACCGGGAGAGCAGCGGTCTGTTGTGGTGCTTGAACGATGGAGGATGCGGATTGGTAGGGATTAAATAGTGTTGTACTTAGAGGGGCTGTGTGAGTAGTAGTAGTGTGAAGAGGCTGAAGGGGGGAGAGGATGAGCCGGGCACGGAGTTAGTAGGTTGGTCGTAGGAATTATGGGTGAGGTTAGAATTTTGTTGTTGGGGAGGAGGAATCTGTCCGTGGAGTGAGTTACTGTAGAAGAGGTAAGCTTGGTATAAATAGTAGCGGCTGAGTGAGAATGGTGATGGTGGTGGTGGCGGTGGAAGGGAGGAAAGAGAGGGGGTCGTTGATCGGGAGAGGTTGTCGGAATGCATTGTGGGGGAACTGAGCCGGACCTCAGGCTTCGAAGGTCGTTCCCTAGAATTCGCACTGGGATTTTCTATGCAGGAGAAGGGCTGATGACCAGGGAAGCGGGAAGACGAGACAGAGATTCAACTGCAGTTCTCGGCTCCCTGGATGTCGCCGATTTAAGCCTGTGAGATAATGTAGGATAGTCTACACTGGTATCCGTCTTCCGATGAGCCAAAAGACTGAAAGGATAATCTATTAGATGAAAGAGCCTCCTTCTGGGACTTTACTGGTGGTTATGTGGCAGGTTTGCCTTACTACTCGAGTACATAGGAACTCTTTACTGGGGGCGCTGTGGCACCCTTCAGTTATTCGATGTTCTTATTTTATCCCAGTGACACCAACCCCGACCGCAAGATCCTGCCTCCGATGCGGACTCCAGAAGCAGGAGATTCATGCAGCAGCTTCTCTCCCCATGACACTTATGCTACAGGTGGTGAGGATATCAGGTCCTCCCCCATTTTTTGACTGTGAAGCACCCACTCCGGGGTCAAAACAAAACCTCCAACCGGCCATTTAAGAGCCGGGTTTTGGCTTCCCTCCTCCTCTAATCCAGTGAACTGGTCCACAAAATTTACCCTGTTCTTCTAAGATATACCCATCATCCATTCACCTGGAGTTTCGCCGACGCTATTGACAACCTTCTTTCCTTCTTTCTCCTCTCACCTTCGCCTGTTGGCCGCTCAAGATACCATACGATAATTCGGCATGTCTTCGCCTCAGAACCGTCTCAGGAAGATTGCGGGCCACTTTTCCCCAGACCGGCCCGTAAACAGAGCTGAGTTGTCCCCGACTTATTTCTTGCCCAGAGCTGCGGCGATTGAGCCCAATGTGAGTTGGTCGTTGAGAAGTTGGAGGATCAATTGGTGGCTGAGCGCTAAGTGAGAGCTTGTGTTTCTTTACTAGGTCGAGGCGATTGTCCACATCACCGCCAATGGCAAGACCATTCGTAGGACGTACCAGCAGTTTGCGGATCGTGCCAAGGGATTGGGATACTATCTGCGCGCGAAGGGGTATAAGCGTGGTATGTCTGCGCTGCCTTGAACGAAACAACGGGGAACATGGTTAAGAATGTTTTATTTAGTTGGGATTTTGTCCCCCAATACGCCAGCGTTCCTCGAAAGTATCTTCGGAATCGGAGGTGCCGGTGCGGTGCAGGTTGCTATCAACTACCGCCTCAAGAGGGATGACATCCACTACATTTTCGACCACGCGGAGGTCGACTCCATAATTGTTGATCGGGAGTATATCCATTTACTCAATGGATTCAAACCTGAAATCCCTCGGATCATCGATGAGGACAGCGATAATGATTTAGAAGGGGATTTTAACAAGGCTGTCATTGAGGGACTGGAAATTGACCGTCGGGAAGGAGGTCGTGGGTGGGAGGGGCTGGCAATGGAGGCTAGGAGTGAGGATGATATGATTGCTTTGGCGTATACCTCTGGTACTACTGCCCGACCAAAGGGTGTAGAGTACACCCATCGTGGGGCATACCTTGGCGCCTTGGGGAATGTTGTCGAGTCGGGACTTAATGGCGGATCTGTGATGCCTAAGGGGAGGGCCAAGTTTGCCTCTCACCCCTCCTTTCCTCGGCCGAGAAACTGATAATAGTGGTAGATACCTGACAATCCTCCCGCTTTTCCATGCGTGTGGATGGACCTTCCCGTGGGCCGTTGTTAGTGCCCGAGCGACACATTACTGCCTTCGTAAGCTGCGCTGCGTCTCAACGGGCTATTATTCAAGTGAGGCTTACAATTATAGGTAAAATCGACTACGACGACATGTGGCGTCTCCTGAGAGATGAAGGAATCACGCATTTTAATGCAGCTCCTACTGTTAATACCCTTTTGTGTGCATCCCCGAAGGCAGTTCGCCTGCCACATGAGGTGCGGGTTACGGTTGCTGCTTCACCACCAACGGCTAAGCTATTTGAGGATATGATAAAGCTCAACTTGGTGCCCGTGCATGTTTATGGTTTGGTAAGAGTGTCTTCGTCGGCTGGAGTTGTGGTGTGAACATGCTAATGTGTTTTTTGGGGATTAGACTGAGACGTAAGTGATATAAGGCTACTAAGCTGTAGTGTTGTACCGAGTGTTAACGGCAACCTGCAGTTACGGCCCTATCACAAAGGGCTACTTCCTCCCAGAATGGCACAACCTTCCCGCAGCAGAGATGTACAAGATGATGGCTCGCCAAGGTAACCTGCCTTCTCCCCTCCCCTCTTCCTAACTCACTGTCACAGGCCACGGCTTCATTACCAGCAAAATGATCCGCGTAATAAAAACCACCAACGACATCTCCAAAACTGGCGTCCAAGACGTAGCTAAGAACGGCCAAGAAATCGGTGAGATTGCCTTCATCGGGAACATCTGCTGCCGGGGGTACTACAAAGACCCGGAAGCCACGGCAAAACTCTTCGAGGGCGGCGTCCTCCACTCTGGCGACCTGGCCGTCTGGCATCCCGACGGCGCCATCCAGATTCTCGATCGGAGCAAGGACATAATCATCTCCGGCGGCGAGAACATCAGCAGTCTGAGCCTCGAGAGCATGCTCGCGCACCATCCTGACATCCTTGAGTGCGGAGTTGTTGCCGTGCCCGACGCGCAGTACGGCGAGAGGCCTATGGCCTTCGTGACGAGTAGGAATCCGGCGCTGAAGGGCGCTGACGTGATTGCTTGGGCAAAGAGAGATAGTCAGATTTCGGGATTTATGGTTTGTCCTTCTCTTCTATGTTGCCGGGGTGTACGTTAATGCTAGGGCAGGTGCCTAGAGAAGTCGAAATCGTCAAGGAATTGCCGAAGACCGAGACGGGTAAGGTTAAGAAGAACGTGCTCAGGGAGTGGAGTAAGGGGAATAGGTCTGCCCATTGAGGTACCAAACCCACGCTGTCCGTAGTGTTTGTCGTTTAGAAGGGCTAGTATAGTGATGCGGTACTTGCTGTGTATGTGTCATGGGCGTTCTTTATCTATATTGCATTGATTTTTATTTTTTCACAGAATACCAGATTGAAAATTCGATGGTGGGATGGTAGGCTTTTTTCTTTCATAACATTACCGTTACTGGAGGTGTGGAATCTCCAAGTCCCCGTAGGAGTAAAACGTTCGATACTGGCAGCCAGTTGCATCCTCACCAAGCCCTCTCAACCCCCGAGTGAGAAGCGATGATCCTGAACACTTCTCGATACCAGCCGTCAACTGACAAGGCACCCGGATCGCACCACACCTGGGGGGGAGGAAAAAATTTAGCAAAGAGGCGCCGTGGCAAAACACCCGGATAGCGTCCTGGAGATTTCGAAAAGGGAAGGGAGGGAGAAAAGAGAGGGAAAGAGAAAAAACGAACAAGAACGCCCCGGCAGTGGGATATTTTATGTCATTCCACCTTATTTAGGCTGTTGTTCGGCACGCACCGGTGCAGGAATACCGGTAGTATAGGATTTCGTTAAAATAGCTCATGGACTGAAATGGGGGTATAAGATTGTTTGGTGGTGGTATGATTTTCTATGGCAATTTAAAAAAAACAAACAAAAATGGAGATAGGGGAGGCAGGGGTAAAAAAGGGTCTGTAAAGGGCCTGACGGTCTGATGACAATTTGATAAGATATACCAAATACAGTAAAGATATGCATCCAAAAGAAAGAAGAAAAGGAGAACCCCCGAGAAGCGAGACATCTGAAAATTAGAATTAAGGAAAATAAAGGATGCATATCATTACTGTATTCGGTATATCTTATCAAATTGTCATCAGACCGTATTGCGATCAGACCGTCAGGTCCTTTTTTAGAGGGTTGATATGGTCCGTTAACAAAAATAACGGCGCACCAGAGATCACTAGCGACGCAACGCCCCTCCACCCTCGACCCACCTGAAGAAATTTCCCTAAATCATATCAATTTCCTGTATCTATTCCACTACGCATTTACTGTTTTTAATTCATCGCGACAATAGTAGGTTTGGTGGGAAAGTGCTGTTGTCGCCGAAATTTTTCCTGATCGTTGGTGCGCCGTTAATTTTGTTAACGTACCATACATATAAAACCTCTATCCTCTTGAGATTTTACGAGTGATGCCTGGTGATCCTGATCCACAATAAATGTCCCTGTGACTAACCCAAACTAGTCTGATTTGTAATTCTTGCTCCACTGAAATACAACCGCTGCTGCTAACGGACAAAACCAGAATGGATTCTCTAGAGGACAGAATTGCCTCCGCAGTTCATTCAACATATGCTGATCTTCCAAATAAATGTAAGCCACTAGAAAGGAGCGATGCTACTGAGTGGGTTCCATTGGCTGGGGTTGTGCTTGAGTGCGGTGAAGCGGAGCTTACTTCTGTCGCACTTGGGTGAGTTCCGATATATCTTTCAGTGAATCTTGTATAAATTGAGGCTGATACCTGTGTAGGACTGGTATGAAGTGTCTTCCCAAGGATAAGATTCCTTTAGCCGGTGGAATGGTTTTGCATGATAGCCATGCTGAGGGTTCGTCTCTCACAAAGCGAGGACCTTTTCGTGGCTGATTGATCGGATAGTACTTGCTATTAGAGGGCTTAATTGGTATATTCACGAAATCTAATTGTCAACTTCATCTGACTAGGATGGGAGGAAAAGAGAAAAAAACTGACGAATAACTCTAGTTTCTTACTTGAGGAATGCAAGGCGCTGTCGACGGGTGGGTCGTCCGCATCAAAGTTCATCCGCCGAAGAGATCAGCGGGAGATTTCCCAGCAGTCCCCTCAGCCATTCACCCTACGGGAGGGCGTACTGATTCATTTTTATTCCTCCGAAGCTCCTTGTGCGATCCCCTTTCTTTCAACTTACCAGCCTTCACAGCTAACAAGATGAAAGGCGGAGACGCCAGCATGGAACTAATCATGGCCGCCCAGGATGACCCAACCCCCTGGACCACCCTCCCACTCACACCTTCCTCCGCTACCTTACCGCTCACCTCGGCCTCACCAACAAGCCTCCTCCAAGGACGGCAATACTTCTCAGAACTCGGCGTGGTCCGGACAAAGCCCGGCCGCGCAGACTCCCCACCAACCTTCTCAAAATCCTGCAGCGACAAGCTCTCGATCCGGCAAGTGACATCCACTCTCCTATCCCCAACAACCCTCTTAATATCCCCCGAAAACGCGTACATCTCAACCGTAGTTCTCCCAACGACGTCCTACTCCCCCACAGCCTGTGCGCGCGCCTTCAGTGCGGCGGGGCGTATGGCGCCGTTGGTGGGCAGGAAATTCGATAGCGGATACAAATTCTCCCCTTTCGCTGTTAGAACCACGAATCTTGCATTTAGGTTTTCGAAGAGGGCTGCTGGGGCGGGTGCTATTGGGAGTAATATTTCCGCTGTGTGGGTGAGGGGGAGGGGAGTTGAGACGTTGATTGGGGGCGTGCTGCAGGGGAGGAAGAAGTTTGCTTCAGGGATTAAGGGCGCTAGTATGCTTTGTAAGATGTTGATTTGGAGGCTGGCGCAGAAGGTTGCAGAGACTGAGGGTGTTGAGGGGGCCGGTGGAGAGCGGTATGGGTTGGTTAAGTTGGGTGTGAAAATGACTGCGAGGAATGAGGCTAAAGAGGTGGCGAGAAAAGTGCTTGGGGGGTGGGTTAGGAATGGCGGGGACGACTTTGGGAGAGTGCGGGAGTAAGTTAGTGGGGCGGAGGGACACGAGCTTATATGTCCTTGCGTGGGGCGTCATGTATATATCATGTCAGTATTGGGTAGAACGTTTCTTTGCTTACTGCTCCAAAACTCTAACACTGATGCGGTGTGTACTGCAGCGGTATAAACTTGAATATCGCCGCTTTGAGGATGTAGACAAAGGTATTTTAGAGGGTTAAGGCTTCATAACTTTCTTCAATTGTTATGCTGAAGGGTTTTTTTTTTGATATCAGAGGTACAAGTACCCACGAATATGTTTTCATACAAGACAGGGGTTATTTTGCTGGTTAACTATCCTGTAGTGTACGAAAACATATCCCCGGGTACTTGTATAATATCACAGCCCCTGGCAGGCAGTTGGATGCTATCCACTCTTTCGGGCGAACCTTGCAATTACCTATAGGACCTGCATGGCTCACCAGCCATCCGGGTTCTCCTATAGGTGCCTTTTACCACTTGCCGCCATCTACGTTGAAGAGATTTTAGCTAGTTTTTATAAAAAAAGACAATTATGCTATCGAGCGTTCTGCTAATGTCCTTTGTTACGTCCCGGTTCGAGTCTCAGTGCTAGCCATGCTGTTACGCTCTATATTCTCCCAGGTTATGTGGTTGTTTCTTTAATGTCTGTTTGATGCTCCATATGGGTCGGTCCATTTGCACGGTGAACTGGGGGGGCTTGCTCATGTTGACATGTTCATGGTTGCTGGTTTATATTTATATCTCCTTATTCACGACATTGCTATCCGGGTAGATATCTTCGAGCTCTATCTGCTCACTGCCATTCTTCATCTCGTACTGCTATATAGTTGGTATGTCCCAGCAGTCCGCCCCGGAGCTCGCTTTTTTGGTGGTACCGTTGGTCTTGACCACGGTTGTCAGGACGGGCGCCCTATGATAATATCGGAGATAAAACCTAACAGGTATTTGTTGCTAGAATAGGCCTTCAAGGGAATCCCCTCTTAGAAAAATGACAGCATTGTGGATTTATGCTCATGAGTTTAGTTTGGGGAACGTATCCTCAGGGTAGATGAAAAATGTCATACACTATGATACCTTCACTCTTAAGATTCCCGAGAAGCACCCGTTATCCACCAAACCAGATAATCCACCGCCTGAAGGGATGGGAGAATCTGGAACGTTCAAGTTTCGGCTAGGGGGGGGGGGGTTAGTGTAGCAGAGGTTGACAAAGAAGTTCAGGCGCTCGTAGTTTTCTTTACTGGCGTTGTCGATGTTTTTTCCCTACAAATTCTGAGACGTAGTGTTCAGGGGAAAAAAAAAATACCTTGAAATATCTCCCAAATCTAGATTATTCGTCCTCTGACAAATGCTCAGCCCAGCTACCTTTGGGCGCTGTTAGTGGTTGTCTCATAGTGCTCTATGATTCATACCACCCTAATCATTGGTAAGATAGAGCCCCAAGCCCTAATCCCATCATCCACTCCCGAACACGGTTAGGAACGACGCGGCGAAAATTTCGAGACTCCCCAAAGATTCCCGCCTTCGGTAGCAACAACCCATCAGCCAACCGACCTACGACCGTTCACCAACCGAAAGCACTCTGCCAATTGCTCCATCTCAGCGAATAAGGAAACAATGGCGACAGTTGATTATCTCCTCCAGGAGACCTCGGTGGGCTACGGCCTTTACCAGGTTGTTCTACAGCCGGACACAATTGGCAATCGTCTCAAGGAAGTTCAAGAAGCCGCTCAGGACCTCTCACGATTCGGAAAAATGATCAAGCTAGTTTCTTTTAGGCCTTTTAAGTTCGGTTTACCTCGTTCTTGCCCTTTATTTTCTTTCTATAATTTTTGCTAATTGGGGCTTGTTTTCCGCTGATGTGTGTAGAGGTGCAGCTCAAGCGCTTGAAAACGCGAACGATATTTCCGAGGGTCTTGCAAGCGATCATTTGAAGAGGCTGCTGGAACTTAATCTCCCCAAGGGTAGGAAGAAGAAGAAGGTCGTTCTCGGTATCTCTGATAAGAATCTTGCTGGTTCCATCAAGGCTGCTTTCTCTGGCGTCGATTGCGAGACGAATGAAGTTGTGCAGGACCTCTTGCGTGGGCTGAGATTGTGGGGCCCGAAATTATTGAAGCAGTTGCAGGATGGGGATATGGACCGTGCGCGGTTGGGTCTTGGTCACGCTTACTCGAGAGCGAAGGTTAAGTTCTCAGTTCAGAAGAATGATAATCATATTATTCAGTCGATTGCGTTGTTGGATACTTTGGATAGGGATATCAATAATTTTGCTATGCGTGTCAGGTGGGTTTTATTCCACGGGGAGTTCGTCCGGCCACGTGCTGATGGGGAGTAGGGAGTGGTACTCGTGGCATTTCCCGGAACTCGTCAAGATTGTCAACGAAAATTACCTTTACGCCCGCCTAATTCTCTTCATTCGTGACAAGAGGACACTCTCAAACGACCGCCTCCACGAACTTGCTGCCGTTGCCAACGATGATGCTGGAGTTTCTCAGTCTATTATCGATGCTGCTAAGGTTTCTATGGGCCAGGATATCTCTGACATGGATATGGAGAACATTTGCAACTTTGCTGAGAGAGTCGTTTCCCTCGCCAACTACCGCAAGACTCTTCACGGATACCTCGTTGACAAGATGAGCATTGTTGCCCCCAACCTCACCCAGCTTATCGGTGAGATTGTTGGGGCCAGGCTCATCTCTCACGCTGGAAGTTTGACCAATCTTTCTAAGTATCCTGCTTCTACCGTACAGATCTTGGGTGCCGAGAAAGCACTGTTCAGAGCGCTCAAGACTAAAGGAAACACCCCCAAGTACGGTCTCATCTACCACTCCTCCTTCATTGGCAGGGCCGGAGCCAAAAACAAGGGAAGGATTTCCAGATTCTTGGCAAACAAGTGTTCCATTGCCAGTAGAATTGACTCCTTCTCTGATTCGCCTACTACTAAATTTGGCGAGGCCTTGAGGAAACAGGTGGAGGAGAGACTGGATTTTTACGCGAATGGAACTGCTCCTCAAAAGAACCAGGATGCTATGGTATGCTTATTTTGTCCCTGGTTACGTTGGTATTTTACTAACTTATAGCAGAAAGATGCCATGGACGCTGTTCTCGCGGACATCACTGTTGACGTCGACGAAGAGGGCGAAGAAGTCGACCCAGAAATGGCAGACATTGTCAAGCCCAAGAAGTCCAAGGGCAAGAAGAAGAAGAAGGAGAAATCCAAGGGGGATAAGGAAGAAAAGTCGGACAAGAAGGACAGGAAGGACAAGAAGGACAAGAAGGATAAAAGGGATAAAAGGGATAAGGAGACTAATAAGAGGCGACGCCCGGACGAGGAGGGGGATTTGCCGGAGAAAAAGAGGTCAAAGAAGGAGAAAAGGGAGAAGAAGGAGAAGAAGGAGAAGAAGGAGAAGAAGAGTAAGGCTTAAAAACGAGTATATTATGTCAAACTTATTCACTCTTGTCTGGGGCGTCTTCTTTTTTTTTTGAGCTCGTTTTTCTTTTGATGTATTTATACATTTCTTTCTCATCAGTAGTTTGAATAAAAGGGGTTTGTTTACGCCATTTTGAAGAGTGAAATAGCTTATGGATATCATTGTCGTTATGAAGGTTGTTTCAATTGGTATACTGTTGGTTTTGTCTGTGCTGCAATAAGGAGCCTACCACAGCGATACTAACTTGGAGGTGTCAGAGCAAGTCTGCCAAGAAAGAGCGCCACCCTGTGGCCTCGATCTCCATCTCCTATGTGGCTTCTTGGATCCTGAGCTAAAATTACTGGGTGCCATCCTCGCCTTGCATGCTTAGCGTACAGCTTTCTGCTGACCGAACGTGTTTCTTCCCATTCCTCGAATCTCATAGGTCTGCCCACCCCGTTTCCTTCACTATTCATCGCCTCTTCCATCCCCTACACTTTTTTTGCCATACAGAACTTGATTGAATGAGTAAGTGAGTGAGTGAGTGAGCTTCTGCGATGTCCTCGCTTCAGGATCTACTGAATCCGGCATCTTCTGGCCCGTCCTCGCCGGTCCATGCCCGCAATGCAACTCCTCCTCCGAGCCAGCTCTCGCAGACGAATACCCAGGAAGCAGCGAACACCTTGACGTACTTTGCGAATATTCGCGAGCATAGGCAACTCAGTCCGCAGTCAAATGCAGAAGCGGCACCCCATGAATCCTCAGATACAGATACTGTAGAATCGTCGTCCCCAGTTCCCCCAGTGTCTCCGAGAAGGATACCTGCGGGGTCCCCGCAACAAAACGTGACGACGACCACTACAACAAATGGCTACGGTCATAGTAGCCCGAATGATAGAGATGCGATTGGGGAACAGGATGAGGACCACGAGATGGATATGGAGAGTGGTGTTGGTGTCGGTGGCAGTGGAACCTTGAGAGCAGAATCGGATAGAGCTTCCCCGGCAAACATGGAAATTCTACGGTCTTCACCACCAGCTACCTCTGCTTCTCCCCCGTCGACGACCGCTCCCACACCTGCCGATACAACAACCGTCCACACACCTGTAGTGGGGACTCCAATTGCGACGACGACAATGCCACCAAAATCTAAGAAGAGCAAGGCAGTTAAAGCGGCCGCTCCCAGAAAGAAGGGTGTTGCGAAGCTACAAAAAAAAAAGAGAAAGGCAGCAGCTGATGGAGATGACGACCTCGAGGACGAGACCACTACGAAGAAGAGACAGATCGCGAAAAAGGTCGGGAAAAAGAGGGAGAGCGAGGCTCCCTCTGGATATAACACGGAGACGGATGACCAAGGTCCTGCTACCCGGGCTACATCTGTCAAGAGGGATACTACCCCTCCACGTCCTCCTTCTCCCGTTATTCCTCCTTCGCCATCGAGGAGACACAATTCTCTTGGCTTGGAGCTTTACTGCATCTGTCGCGAGCCTGATTCCGGAAAGTGGATGATTGCCTGCGACGGTGGATGCGAGGACTGGTATCATGGTGAATGTGTTAAGGTTGCAGAACAGGATGGCGAGCTAATTGATAAATATTACTGCACGGCCCCTCCCCACCGACTACTGCTGCTGCTACCTTTACACTCATAACTAACTAAAAACTCTCAGGCCCGAGATGCACCCACAAGGGTTACGGCCGCACAACCTGGAAGCGCAAATGCCGCCTAACAACCTGCCGCCGACCAGCAGACGTAGCCAAGCGCCCTCCCTCAAAGTATTGCAGTGACGCCCACGGCGTCGAGTTCTTCGAGCTCCAACTCGACTCGGACCGAACCCGCTACACCCGCTCGGAGATTAAATCGCTAACCTCCGCTGTCACCAACCCATCCGGCTTCCGCCGCCTAGGCGACCGTATGCCAACGCCACCACTCTCAGACGAGAACTGGAAAGACTACCCCGAAGAAATTGAACGCTTGGAAAAAATAGCCCAAGAGAAAAAAGCCCTCAAGAACCGCGCAGAGGCGAACGCGGACCGTGCCCTGTACATCGATTGGGCCAAAGACCGGGCGAAGCGCGTGCACGAAGAAATGAAGGCGGACCCAGACATCAAGCACACGGGCAAGGAGATCTGCGGGTTCGACGAGCGCCTCGCGCTCGACGAGGGTGAATGGGAAATCTGGCGCGCTAGTGCCGAGGGCAACGCAGTATTCGACAACCGCCGTATCGACGGCCGCGACGTGTGCATCCGGAAGAAGTGCGAGCGCCATGCCAATTGGCGATCCATTTTCGCGGACGAATCCCAGTTGCAGGGCCGTCTTGTCAGCGAGCGCCTCGTCCAGCTCAAGCATGAAGAGCGCAAGATTAAGGACCGGCAGAAGAAGAGGAGCATTAGGGATTCTAGGGAAGGAGTGGTGGAGACGGGGCCTTGGTTGTCTTGAGTTGAGTTAGTTTTTTTGTTTATTACTTTGATGATGCTGAATTACTGTGTGTGTGTGAAATTAAGGGTTCGGTCCCACGTACAAACAAAAAAGTGGATTTCCCCCCCTCAAATATCATATCTGGAATTACCTTGCCTTGCCTCACATACTTCTTCCCATCTCTTATCTATTCTTCTCTTTCCTTTCCTCCCTTTCTTTGTCCATGTTCCTTCACAAAGTCTGGTATTGAGCTCATCCCACCATGTGCATGATACGATATCACATGGCATGACCTGTTTATGGCTTATTCCATTTCTATTACCATCACTGATACTTTGATATTCTGGGCCTGGGTAACGCTGTTTTTGCTTGTTTTTATCTGTTTTGTTAGTAAATTAGGTTAATTTTACTTATGGTCGTGAATGGAGTATGTTTATCTATTTATTTGCCAGTTATGATATTAACCCAACTCACCAGTAACCGGCCTGGTGGTTAGCTGTTTGCACAAGTACAGTACAGTACAGTACAGTACAGTACAGTGTGGGCCGTCCAAAGGAAATAAAGGGAGGAAGTGACAGTGAGTGATGTTACTGTACAGTACCGCATTATACAACAGGCACGTTAGTGGATATATGATATGATTCACCCTTCAGCAAGGACAGGGACGGAAAATAGAAAGAGGAAAAAAACATCACACCTATCCTTCATTAGTCAGTTCTTTTTATATAATATATATAATACATGTGTGCCATTGTTGAAGACTATATGTGCTCGCGCTCGAGTTATAACACCTAGAGTACTTGTGCTTGCAGTAGATTATTAGGCTATACATCTGAAGCGTGGTGGAAAAGTAGCAGAGGGGGGGGGGATTGTGGGCATTTCCGGTTGATGATTGAATCGGCTTGGTGGGTCAATGGGTTAGAGGTTTGGAAAATGGTCGATTAGACTCTCTGGGTGCTTGTACAGTACAGTGTAGTGCTTGTACTGTACTACGAGGTAAGTATGTAGAGCGATACATAAGGTAGGCAGATAGGTAGGTATCGTGCTCGAGTAATTGCGCACACTGTCGGAGGATGAGAGCGGAGAGGTCGTTGTTGTCGTCGGGATGCTCAGTATGATAAGTCATCGTGTAATTCAAATATTGCACTCATGTCGCTGGATTGAATGCTCGTACTCCTCCGCCGAAAATCGATCCTGAAGAGGTACCCCTTCTAACTGTTGTACCGGTATGATACTCGTGGTTATTTGGTATGATACACAGCGGCTAGCTGAGTGGTGGACGGTACTCGCTTAGCATCCTCAAACACAAGTAGCGGCACTGCAATGTACGGTACATGTATTGTACGTCATCGAAGGATCTTCCGTCTGCCCGTTGGCCTCTCTTGCAACACCCCAGAACTGATCATGAGGCCATGGTAAAGCCCCTTCCTGGATACTCCCCCAAGAGACCACCGGTAAGGTAAGGTGGTGACAGAGTGACAGAAAGGCCGCCATACATCAGATCGATCCCTTGGCACATTCAGGTTAACATCCCCTCCACATTCCTCACTCCACATCCCTCACTCCAGCACTCATTCACTAGATGCGAGTTACAACCAACCATCCATCTTTCCTACTCGAGCGACTCTCATCACCCAGTTCAGCCCCTCTACAACCACTTCATATACTCGAGTACAACGCAACAAAAAGGACAAATGGATCCCGCCGCAACCATACCTCTGTGTGCGGGGCTCGATAAGATCGGAAGCTCTGTCCGGAGCCAACCGTTTATGCTTTTTTTTGTAACTAGTGTCATTGCAAGTTTGCAGTGTCATGTCATGTCATTGGATGCCAATTGCTTGCATAATATACCGATACTCTCAGCTCACCATGGGCTTTTATGATGAGGAGATGTTGCCAATTCTGAAGTGGCTGCTTGTGATACTGCGATATTATGATATGGCGTTGTTGGGTTTGGGGGCGGGGCGCGGGAGAGGGAGGGGGGATACCATCAGTCTGGTCCCAAAATTCCTTGAATCGCAGTGGTAAAGAAACGGCTTGATATCTTCTGTGTGCGTAAAAAGTGATATAGGTCTAGAGGGTGCATATCTTCTGAAGGACAGTCTTTCGCACCTTGCTTTCCACCCTGACTTTGGAGCACACCCTCTTCGAATCGTCTCACACCACCACCACTGCTGAAGCAACAACACTGCAACTGTAGAAATCAGTAGCGATGGTGATAGAAGTTGAGATTGACCTACGAACCGCCTACGATACCTGTGTATCTGCAGTCAACAGCAATCCTGCGCTGCACAATATCGAGGGCCTCCAAGATGCCCGAGAAAGCTTCTCTCAGTGGGATCAGAGAATATCGACAATTCCCCAGGCGTACACTCGGCAAGCGGTCGCCATCCTGCGGAATACAGAGAAGTCATTGGCCGACAGCGAAGTTAATTCCATAGTCAGCGAATTAAAAATTGCAACCGAGAAACTAGAAGAGCTCGTGCAGAAGGGTTTCGGCGATAAGGAACTCAATTATATGTTAAGAGGGTTGAGGCTTCCCAACAGTTTGTCCACTAGCTATACGACCCCCCCTCTTAGGAACCCGCGGACTAACATGGTATAGAGTCCATGAGGGAAGAAGGCGTCCAGAGGGAGAGCTCTTCATTCGCACCCAACACCCTCGAGTATGCCCGTGCGCTAGAAATGAGAACCCCGGGTAGCGCAGAGTGGATATTCGCGATGCCTGGGTACACAAACTGGACATCTGTGCCTTCCGAGGGATCAAAAATCCTCTGGATTAATGCACCAGATGGGCTCGGAAAGACAGTTCTCGCAGCTAGAATCGTGCAGGAGTTATCTCTCAGTGCCGAAGCACCTGTAGCCTACTTTTTCTCCTCGCATGAGGATTCGATCCGGAGAGTCACGACAAGCATATTGCGATCGTGGATAGATCAGTTATCTGCCCTCAGCGAGGAAGGAGGAGAGGCTGCCCAAGGATTGCCCAAAGACAAAGTTGGTAAAGAAGAGGATCTGTGGCAGATTCTCGGCATTGCCCTACGGGGTATAAGGAAATCTTATCTCGTTCTGGACGGGTTGGATGAGTGCTTGGATTATGACGAGGCAGCACGGTCTAGAACAGCTGGTGTTCGCGGAGTCTTTCTGGATAGATTGCTTGATATGATTCATACTACTGGAGTGCGGCTTTGTATCCTTAGCCGAGACGTTAGTGATATTAGGAGTGCGATAAAGAAGGAGCATGACAGGTCACTCGACCCCCACTCGGTTGTTGAGATCCAGGCTGGCCCTGACGAGTTTGCGGCGGACTCAAAGCTTTTAGCCAGCGAAATTGTGGAAGGGAAATTTGGTGAGCAAACGTCTGAGTTGAGGAGAGAGCTGATCGAGGGCATTTCTCTCAGGAGTGGTGGGTCGATGTTGTGGGTGCAGCGAGGGGTGAATCTTCTGAAACCCTGGATGTCAGAAGATCAACTCAAAGAAACCATGTCATCACTGCCGACTGGCTTGCCACAGCTTTACAAGAACCTCTTGGGAAAGATTGTTGAATTGGGCAAAGAAGAGCGAGATCGGGCAAAGGAAATTCTCCGGTGGGCGCTATTTGCCGAACGACCCTTGAGCATCAAGGAGCTCACGGAAGCACTCACGATGAGAGACGGTGATGCCACATTTCCCAAAGAGCGCCTTCCACCCTGCATAGACGAAGGCTACATCAACAGCCAAATCCTCGGTCTCTGCGCCGGGCTCGTGGAGGCCCGCCGTCAGGGCGCCTCCCCGGAAGCCTGGACAATCCACATTGCCCACTCCTCCATCAAAGACTTCCTAACTAAGCACTACCGCAAGAAAGAGCGTGAAGGTCTCGGCAGGCTCTCAGAATTCATATTCTCGGACTACCACCTTTCGCACGGTATCCTAGCGAATACCTGTCTTAGCTACTCCATGCTGGAGGATATTCATATGGCCGCGACCATGATAGACTACGACCCCTCTTCGGAATGGCCGCCGCCACTACCAAGAACCTCGCCCTCTCTTTCCAAAGCACTAGAACCCTACTCCTTTCTCCAATATGCGACAAGCAATTGGGCCCTCCACGCGCAGCAAAACGTTGACTACGACGCCGCACTGTATCCCCGCATCTCTGCCGTGCTAACTCACCCTCGGAAAGCCCGCAGACATGGTATCTCCAGGCCAGCGTACCACAGTCCAGAGTGGCACCGGGTCCTCTTCTTTCACGAGCATGCACCCGCACTTGCCGAGCCCATCTCACCGCTAGATACCTGCGTCCGCTTCGGCATCCTCCACGGCGTGAAGCTCCTCCTCCGTAACATCACCCCAGCGTCACACCCAGAAGCATATGTTCGTGCTTTATGGATGGCAGTATACTATCACCACCCATCACTTGTCACCTTTCTCCTCGAAAAAGGCGCAGATGTAAACGCCACGGGGAATCTCGGCTCTGCGGTGAAGTTCGGAAGTGCACTGCATATCGCCGTGAGGTTAAATTTCACGAGCATAGCACGGATACTGATTTCCCACGGCGCAAAAGTGAATGCGCGAGTAGGGGAGTACGGGACTATCCTGAATACCGCCGTTGCAAGCGGTAACGAACAGATAGTCGAAGTCCTCTTAGATTCCGGCGCCGACCCGAGCGAAGCACCAACGAGATACGGTAATGCACTTGTTTTGGCGGTAGCAATGCGCAAGAACCCAATCGCAGAGCTCTTACTCTCCCGGGGGTCAGACATCCATGCCCAATGCGGGGCATTCGGAAACGTACTCTCCGTCGCAGCCTGCGGCGGGGACGGCTACATGGTGGAGATGTTGCTGGAGCGCGGTTCCGAGGTCAATTCTATCGGGGGCTTCTTTGGAACGGCGCTACAGGCAGCTGCGGCAAAAGGAGAGCTGCAGGTTGTGAACATGTTGATAGGGGCTGGAGCGGATATTAACGTTGTCGCCGGACATTATGGGAGCGCACTGCGGGCAGCGAAGGAGGGTGGTTTTGTGGAAGTTGAGAAGGTGCTCATTGAGGCAGGTGCGACTGAGTGAGTCGATGTGTGGATTTTGTTTTTGTTTTGTTTTCCTCGACAGCGGGTGGGGGCGTGTCTGGTGGGGGCGTTAAACGAACCTCTTCTTGATCTTCCATATTTAATACTGCTTTTAGTAAGAGCCCATGAAGCTCTGACGAGCGGCGGAACTATTTTCAGAGTGAAGGGTAATCTAGTTGAAGTTCTTAACATTGGTCATTACCTATCACTCGCCCATGAGACTATGGATTTCATGCGGGAAATTTCGGTGTCCCTATAACCGGACAGAAGAAGCCATAGAGCTCGGCTACCACAGAGGTGTGCCCTCTAGCAAGCCAATAGCCGAAAGAATAGGAGACGAATTGATATGAAACACAAGAATCGGATGCGTATATGTGGTTGCAACCATAGTCAACGCAGAGTGCTGAGCTTGTGTGATAAGAGCAGCGATCCATCAGGAAAGAAGGTGGAGGAGAGGGACAGGGGATGAAGAGGGGGCTTGTAATGTAATATATATCTAACGCCATCGGGGAGTTACGTGCTCGTTACGACTGAATTCATGGTGTTCCTTGACGAATAACCCCATGCCTTGCTTAATCTACGGGCTCCCACCCAAGCACGATCACAACACAGTGCACCTAGTATCACTCGCCCAGAGCGAAGGTAGGCAATGGCTCAACGCCAATGGCACTAAAGGAAAGGGAGTCCTGACAACCGTCAGGAAGAGCAATTGACAAACTTCCTCGCACGGACAGGGAATTAGAGCCAAGGTGAAGATAGCTAAATTGAGACTAGTATTTCATTTCGAAGCATTGGCCACCTACGCATATGGATTAACGGCTACTCCAGCACCAGGCGTCACTGCTCAGACAGGAGAAAGCCGCACCCTTTATAACTCCACAGAGGTACAGGTTTAGGGGCTAGCGTCCTACGGATATATAGTACTCTCCGCTTCACCAAAAGTCAGAGAATCTAAGTCCCTCTCTCCCTGTGTCATTACCTCCTCACTGGAGCTCCTGCATTTCCTGCCGGATTTTGAAATACCACACGAACAATAGAACGAAGCTCTTGGAAAACGCCAAACCCTACTGATAGTAGTGTCCCCTAGGACCCGGATAGCATTCAAGTGAAAAATCTTCCAAACTCTCTATTCCTCTCTGGAAACTCTTCCAGATGCAGATATCCCACCTGCATCGCCCTTCCGCGCCCCACCCCGCATCCAAAAGAACCAAGCTATCCCAGGATAAGCCAGTAGTGAAAAATACCATGGATTCCGGGCAACTCGACCCACAGCTATACATTTTAAGGTAACAATTATTTCTCGTAATGTCTAATCCTATGGAAAATGCCCTTTCCTAGGGATAGCAATTAACTAGTGCCATATAGACGCCGGTAACGTCAAGTTTGCCCACAATTTGCGGTACTAGTATTGATACCCCAGGCCAGCCAGAAGCCTATCCAACCACCAGAGTGACCATAACCACAATTCCACACAGGAAATGCACACACGCATAAGAGCAACGCACCTACGTACTACCAGCCCATATTATACACCATCAGGCCCTCCAAGGGTAGGCTCAGTACAGTACAACACCAGTAAGATAAAGCGCAACCCCTACAACAATTCAACCCACAACCCAGTTGTGCCCCGCCTTCCTACCCCAGCAACTATCCATCGGTCACGATCACCATATCCACAAGGCTGCAGGCTGCCCTAACCCAACAACCCATGACTCCCACAGGGCGTTATGCGCCCTCAGACTACCACAATCTGTTGGGGAAGGCTGGGGCTCTGGGACAAGTTTTCCATGACACGTATAACCAGCCTACCACACACTAGTTTTCGAACAGCGAGGCTTGAATGGATAGGCTAAGTGGGAGTAAAATAATAATTCGTGCAGGGTATGATACGGTATTTGGGGGTGGAGGCTGCAAAGCCCTTGGGAGGTTAGGCTCTCGTTCAGTGGTCCGTTGATCTACCTCGACCCCCTATGGTATAAGCACCCGAGCAGATGTTTCTATACTGTATAGTACATGGCTGGGGTAGTTAAGTAGCAAAACAATCTCCGCCCTGCACGAAAATGTCCCCCGATACTTGTACTTTCGGCGGACTCACCCCAGCATTGATACCGGGCTGAAGCCTTGCCTAGCACAGAGAGACAGAAGGGCGCGCCACGATTTGGGGCGGAGTGGCCTGGAGGCGTCCCCCGGTCTCATTTGCGGATGCAGTCGAGTGCGCTAGTCGATCCCGAGCCAACAGAGAAGGAGCGCCAACCCCGGGAGCATACAGAACTCTGGTTGGGTGAAAGTGGTAATAGGCGCAAATATTCACTTAGAAATCAAGACATCCGCGATAGTACTCTACTCTTCCGAGTGCTCCGAACCCAGAATGGCGATAAGGCCCCGGCCGATACTAGTAAGTACGGTATCAGCGTGGAAATGGAAGGAAGGGTAGGGAGACAGGTGAGGCAGCAGAATAAAGACATTAAATTTTCAAGTAGTCAAGCAGGCCGTGCAATATATGAGCCTGAACCTACCGGTAATTCAACTGCAGTATAAACTTAAATCTCAAGAGATAGAGGATAACATATTAGGCGGCAGATGGGTGAAGAATGATAGAGAATATCGTAACACATTAACCAGCCCCATGACATTCATACAGTATGGAAAGGCAAGCCGGCCAAACCACAGCCCCAAAGTCCAAGCACGCCCACAACTCAAGGAATCCACAGCTATCGAGCACTACAGCGACGCAAAAGGGAAAAAAATCAAGCAAAAATCAAGCAAAACAACCATGATATATATCAGCATCCTAACGAACTCACTCGCACCTCCTGAAACCAAACACAAAAACTCCCCAGAACTTCTACTCCGGCAGACCGCCCACTCCGACCCTCCGACACGATACCGTACATACTTCTCCTACCATCTCAAACCTCCCATTATCTCGCCCCGCACCTAACGTAAATCCCTCCGCTCAGCACCCTCAATAGCAAAAACAAGCGTCAATAAGCAAGCAAAAGACTACTCACCCGCCACCGCACCCACCTTCACCACCGCATCCACCCCCGCAAGCACTGCCATACAAAAACGTCAGCAAAACTCCCCTTCTCAAAAAAAAAAGGAAAAGAACGAAAAAAAATACGTACCCACTACTTCCTTCCCACCCATCGCCACTACAACCACCCCATACTTGCTTATTATGTTTATGTTGACGCATAGGTTTGGCCGATGTGCTAGCAACCTTCGACTCGGGTTTTATTTCTCCCTCCCGGGAGGACCTCTTGTGGAAGAAGGAGAAAAGCATTTTGATCCGATCAGTGCAGAGTGGGTGGTACCGGTAGAAGGAGAACGGGAGAGGCAGGTACTAGTAGTATGAGAGAAAGGGGGGCGGGGGGGAGAGTAAACAAGTCCCTGAACGGGGGTGGTCAAGTGTTTATATACAGTCCTCGAGTGCTGACACCTATCGAAATCGAACTCACATATCACAATCACATGGCTCTTTCCAAGAGTATGATACCTTATTCCAGATCACTGATACAAGTACTTGCAATCACTTACTATAACTTATCATACCGTAAAACACCAGCACAGCGTCAACGCTAAGATCAATAATTCGCCACCACCCGCTCTCCTCAGACTTTCGATAAAGAGCAATATCGTATTCTTATTCCGCCCTTCATACAAAGTATCCCTTTCTACGGAGAATGCGTTCGCAGAACAGAAATCTCATCAAAGAGAAGAAGTGATCACTTCCCGGAGCGGGGTCAAGGCAAATTTTGAATAGGTGACGGACAGTGGGGCGCTGGCACCTACCACGCCGGTGCCCAACTTACTGTACCCCCAAACAACCAGCTCAAAACCCCTCCCCCATCCGTACCGTACCGGTACTAGCACTCTGCAAAAATTGATTTGGAAATGCTCAGGTTTGGCTTGGCGTCACTTGGTGCCAAGACTCAGGGGCAAGGAGGTGTTGTTTTTTCCCATTTACCCGTTTTGTTACCGTATCGCCAGTAAGAAAAGAGAGCAGCAGCAGGGAACGTGCAGTAATAAAAAGAGGATCGGCCTCTAGTGAAAATTGGTCTAAGCAGATCTCTAACTGAGTTGTTAAGGCAAGGAAATAAGCCTACGGATTCGTGCTTCAAAGCCTTAGTAGACAGTTCACATAATATATATTATATAAAAAATTAAAAGATTGATCAGACACCTATTTCAATCTCCAACAGTTGTCTGGCTATACGCAGTTAACGACACCGGAAGAGTATGGATCACGGGAGCCGGTCCTACATCAGCCTCTGGCTCTTCGAAATTTGGATCAGAAACCTCCACATTTAGACTGACAGCCCGGGCTACACACAGAGTTTTCGAGTAAAAGAGGAAAACGACAAAGTCATCGAGTATGATAGAAACTTTGAAATATATTTTTCCACCCCGAAGGATGAAACTCAAGCTGGTTGATATCGGTAAATGAAGAAGTTTATTACACGCCAGTAAAACTCTGTGATAAAGACAAAAAACCTTATCATATATATCATACCAAGGAAAGGGAAATGGCCACTAGAATACAAAGTAGAAATTCCAATTTCTTAATTTTTCCCCTCTTCCTTCTAGCCCGATATCACAACTAGAAATACTCGCCTATCGCAAAAGTTTCCGGAAATGTGGGACTTGGGCTTGGTGCTGATTTAGGTTGTGGCCCCCCCTAATAAAATACGCCAAGCAATGTCTCCACATTTCAGGAAACTTTTGCAAATGCGCAAGTATCACACAACCACAGCCTTATCGTCCGAGCCTTCCCCCCTTCACACCAAATCTGAAGAAGAAGAAAAGAAGCCCCTTCTAAATCCCCCCGCCGTGGACAAAACGTAAAACGTATAGCAGCACCACGAACCGGCCTTACCAGAAGCAGCAACCTCAACATCCCAGCGCGAGGTGCAATTATTTCCCCTTCCTCGCAGCACCGTATTCACTCACTCGCTCACTCCGCCCATACCTCCACCTCAACAGCGGCAACAACAACAATGGCAACCACAACCGCCATGACAAGTCCGCCAACAGCACAAAAAGACCAACCGCTCCCAACAAGCGCCAAAGAAATTCACCAGAAAGCGCTTGCGGACATCGAGGTGCAGCAGAGCGCGCTACGGGAGAGGATCGCTAGCAAGCTGGCGGAGAAGGCGACTTTACAGGCTGTGCATGACAGTCTGAAAAAGAGGGGAGAGGATGGGAAAGTTTAGGGCTGGAGGGGGGGGGGGGGGGGGGGGTAGATAGAGATGGAGGTTAATCATATTTATTGCGCGTGGCTTTTTGGAGTTATTTATTGTTATTATTTTGCTTTTAGCAATTCATGGGGTGGGAGGAGAGGGACGGGACGGGATGGAATCAGGTTTTTGTGTCTCCAGCACGGATGGGGAGGAGTAGCTGCTGCGATAATATTTGAAGGATGCGATGTGATTTCCTGCTCTCGTATGGTGGTCTAGCTTATTGTATCATGATCCTATCCTCCCTTGTATATTCTCTAATACTGGTAGCTCCCCAGCGCGCTCTCGAAGATCCCAGCTTGCCCCCCGTGTCCAAACCATTCCGTAGGATATCTACTGCCGCCGTAAGCCTTCACATACAATACACCACCTTCCATGGCATGGTTCGATCAGACGAAAGGAAGAAACAACGAGCCTTCCCAGCAGCCTACCTGGCTGACGCCAATGCTGCAAGCGCGGTGTTCCAAACCAACAATTTGTGATCCGAGAGAAGAAAGCAAAAAGCGCATTTCTTGTCAAATATCTGCAGGGTATCAAACAGTAATCCGGTGTCGTAGCTATGCCAGTGGCACTCACAAACGTCAGCATAAACTCCCATTGTGAGCAAGAACTGTATATCGAGGTATCATGAATTCAATTCTAAACCACTCCCATCCCACCAAGGAAGAGGAATCCCGGGCGATACCCCGCAGCCAACGGACCAACCTCTAGTCCCTCCCTCTTTCTTCCGGGAGGCCTCAACCCATCAAGGGAGCCCCAAAGCACCTATATACCCAAAGTCACAAAACAACACCAAGCAACCCGCATTTCATATATTCAGATATCATTTACTTCACCCCCTTTCCCTCTCGTGCACTCCTATCCCACCCAGCCAACAAGATAGAAAAAGGGCACTCTAAGCCAATCCCCAATATAATATCTAAGCGTTCAAAGCCACAGCCCCCCCATAGCACCTCATTCCGAATCAGAAGCACTCCCTCCATCACCCCCCTCGTCACCTGAATCCTGCACAATATCATCCCCAGCTGTCATGGCGTACTCGGCTTTCTGCAGCACAAAGCGTAGCTCGGTATCTCTTGGGTCGACAATATCTATAGGTCTTTGCTTGGCTTTATTCCGTATCCTGTCACCCTATCAGCTCCCGCCAAACAGTCTACAGCCTGGGGAGAGGAAGGGGATAAAAACCTAGGATCAGCCCCAGCATCAATCAACATTTCCACCACCTCCAATCCATGTTCCTTCTCAGCTTTCGCGTAGAAAACAGCTTTATGGAGGGGAGTTTCCCTCTCCATTCTGTCCAGCGGGTCAACTTCTAGGCCTTCTTGGTCGAGGAGTATGTCTAGTACTTCCACTGCTCACCCACAATTCATAAGCAAATCATCAACCTCCGGGGGGCGCGATGGGGGGAAGAGGGTGGAGGGGGGACGCACGAGAGCCGTTTTTGGCCGCAAGATGAATAGCAGTGTTGCCAACCCCGTCCCGAGTGCTATTTAACAGACCAGCGAGATCGGAGGCATCCTTAATGACTTCCTCGAGGAGGAGGTCGGTATTGTTTCGCCGGGCGGATTCAAGCAGGAGTTCCCTTGGAGATGCACCCTGTAGCATTGTCGAGTTAGTGCTCGCCGATTCCACCGTAGACAAGCAAGTGGCAAACAAAGCGAGAGATGAAAAACAAACCTCCTCTTCAGGCCCCCGAGCAGTCACAACCATGATTATCCTTCCTCTTCCTCTTGCTGTTATCGCTGTTGTTGTTTGCAAGCGTGTGAATGTATTCCACGATTACTGAGATGCCCCGTCGATAGAAGAGACAAGCCCGAAAAAAAGTGTCGTATACTCGACTCGGCTCAGTTCAAGAGAAGATCAGAAGCACTCAGGATGAATAGAATAGAAAAGAAAAGACCCAACCCTCCAAGTTTTTATTTCTTTCGAAAACACGGGAGAAGAAAAAAGGCACAAGAAAGGGAAGAGAATCGGTTGGATTAGATTTGTTTGGTTTGGTGCAAACTTGTGTGGTGGTACTCGAGTTGGTGTACGTACAATATTATAGGTTGATAGGATATCTGTGGGACATTACGAGTACATTCCCCTTCCTGTGATCCCAAGCTAAGCCAAACTGTGTGATACATAAATAACTCCTGCATTTCCCCGACCCCTATCGACTAAGCTCCGTTAAGGGTCCAGAAGCTTCAAATAGTTCTATGATAATATTATTATTATGATATTATCACACCCGCCCCAGGCAAAGAACGAAGACACTAAAGCGTCGCCCACTAATTTCCACTATGGAGTTTACTCTCTTCTTGACTGGTGAGAGGGTGGAAAATGTTAGGCCCCCTTGTCATTGACCGAGGCACAGGTTAATAAGCAACATTCGTTAATTGCTATAATATTACTGGTATTCGCAGATGCGCAAACTTCAGACCATGGCTGATGTTAGTTCTCATACATAGACTACGCGCATTATCGCCGGAGAATACTGAAGCGCGCACCTTAGTCATCTCTGTCTCAGACATGACAGGGGCGGCAGCAGAATTAACATTTTCCACTCTCTCGCCAATCAGAGAGATAGCAAACTGTCCTCTGCAGGAAATAAGCCAGAATGGCTGAGAGGTACTGTTCCTGGTAGCCAGGGATTCGCTACAAGGAGGTCCATTATAGCCAGGTACGGGTAGCTAATTTTCGACCTTCGGACTGTCCAGCTAACTACTCGTAATTGCCTGGCATTTGTAAAAACGACTGCTGTTGCATATGAGCAAAATCTTGAGGTTCTGGGCAATTTTTTGCCCATATGCAATAGCAGTCGTTTTTGCAAACGTCAGGCAATTACATACTCGAGCAGCTGTTGCAGTACGGCATGGGATGGCCCTTGCCGGCCCAGAGAACAAATAACCACAGAAATTGAGAAAAATAAAGCACACAAGCAATAAACAAATAAAACCCGTTATAATAGGTGTGGATAAAAAACTAGAAATATTAGAAATATTAAAAATCGAACATTAAAAACAAAAAGAGAAGCCAGCCTACCACACTGAGTATGTCTTCTATTCGCAGCTATGACCACTTCAATGCATGCAGCCACCGTACCAATAAAAGGGAGAATTTCCAGCCTATTACACATGTGGTCCTATTCCTCTCAGATGGCTTCTTTTTATCTCAATCTTTCTCCAACCGTAAGCCTCCCAGGCTTACAGCATATAATCGCGAATGTTTTAGACTTGTTAGTGGGATGGAGGTCCAGAAAAGATAAGGACCAATTCAAGCTAGACATATTATCCCTGGGGAGCTAATCCTCGGGCCCCCACTAACCATGAGTGTCAAATATTTCATAACTAGTGTTAAAAGATAGCACTGCAAACCGGAAGTACTTTTAGTAACTAGATACCAGGTCATATACACATGCAATAGCCTACCAGGTCATATCTGAAACCAAAATTCAATTATGTAGACCTTTCGTTCCCTTTTGCCTTCTATGCAATTATTTATTCCATCGATACCCCCATGAGCCTATCGTCTCGGTATTGATGGATCACCTCCGGATACGGGCGTTCTTTGGTGGGTATTTGGCAGAAAGGTCTATCGATGTCACAATAGACCAAAGATCAAGAGGAAGTGAAAATAAATAAAAAGAAGCATCCGATCAAAGTCTTATTCACAGAACAATTCCGGATCTCGTCGTCCTCGCTTGTGCATGTCCTCAGAGCCGCCCATTTATCTAACAAACATTACTACTAGCCGTGACAAAACAACCGCACAAGTTTAAGAATATCAAAGCACGCTATCTTCCCAATTACCTTTTCCAAGGGCACAAAACAAACAAACGCCGAATCCATATGAGTCAGGAATCCCCATGCAAACCTTTTACACAAACAATGGCCGTAGTATAGCATGGACTGGTGCAGCGACACGACAGCTCAGTTTTCCCTCCACTTGTGGGCGCAAGAAACACACTGCCCCATCCCACCTGTCAATGCCATCCAAGAAAGAGAGAGGGGGGGGGGAGAGGAAGCAAACCTTATAAAAAGTAGTCATAGGCTCATCCGCGCTCCTAATCTGCACCATATAAAAGTACGCTCTAGTGCCCCCGCACTCATCAACAGGACACTGCGCTATACCCCCCACCAGCTTCGTCAGCCACCATCGCACCTTCCTTCCTTCAATCCTCCCTTCGGGAGGGAAGGGAAAACTTACCATCCGTCTGATCAACATTATCCCAAGCCCCCTCCCCACCAAGTACGTCCTCAACTTCCTTCCGCTTCATCGACTTGCGCTCGTAGTACGCTTGGTCGAGGAGGAATTGGTACGGACACGTGCGACACTCGAGACGGTTAGTGCCGGTTTCGGGCGCGCGGGAGACGGTTAGTGTGTTCGAGCACTGGGGGCAGAAGAGGAGCATTTTTTTTTGTTGGTGTTGCTGCTGTTGGGTTGGGTCGGTGGTGGGAGGTGGAGTTACTTGGCCATTCATAAAGTATTTGGATGGATTTGGCGCCAAGCCATCCGAATACTTTATAAATGGCCAAGTACGAGTGCGGCAGATAGATATATCCGTCACGTGGGTCTGATAAAAACTTTGAACTTTGTTGTTGCAGTGTGCCCTGATAGAGCACGTGACGGATATATCTATCAGCCGCACTCGTAGAGGAGAGGATGAGTACGGTATGATACTTGTAGAGTACTCGTACTCGTAGAGTGGTAGGGCAGAGTATTCGCGTGGCGGACGTGGTGCGGGAAGCCTGGAAAGAGTAGTGATCGCCGGTGCAAGGATATTGTATTGTCTCTGCCCTACCACTCTACTCCTCTCCTCTAACTCCACCGCCCACCACCGCCCAACCCAACCCAACAGCAGCAACACCAAAAAAAAAGCTCCTCTTCTGCCCCCCAGTTCTCAAACACACTAACCGTCTCCCGCGCGCCCGAAACCGGCACCAACCGTCTCGAATGTCGCACATGTCCATACCAATTCCTTCTCGACCAAGCATTCTACGAGCGCAAGTTGATGAAGCGGAAAGAAGTTGAGGACGTACTTGGTGGGGAGGGGGCTTGGGATAATGTTGATCAGACGGAGGATTGAAGGAAGGGAGTAAGGTGCGATGGTGGCTGACGAAGCCGGGGGGCATAGCTCAATGTCTTGTGGATGAGTGCTGGGGTACTAGGGCGTACTTTTATATGGTGCAGATTAGGAGCGCGGATGAGCCTATGACAACGTTTTATAAGGTTTGCTTTCTCTCTCTCCCCCCCCTCTCTCTTTCTTGCTCGTAGGTTTGTGATCGGGGGGATGGCATTGACAGGCGGGATGGGGCAGTGTGTTTCTTGCGCCCACAAGTGGAGGGAAAACTGAGCTATCGTGTCGCTGCACCAGTCCATGCTATACTACGGCCATTGTTTGTGTAAAGGGTTTGCATGGGGATTCCTGACTCATATAGACTCGGCGTTTGTTTGTTTTGTGCCCTTGGAAAAGGTAATTGGGAAGATTTGAGCGGTGGGATGGGGAGCGTGCCGCCATATACTTGGTAGCCATGATCCCCATGGTATGAATGGATGAGAATAATTACCGTCTCTTCCACCATGGCGAGATTCTCGCACTGCGAGTACCCGCACAGAAAATAGGCATCACAAACAAGCCTCGGACAATCAGACTACAAAGACAGGGGTTATTCTCGCGACTCGAGACAGTGAAACGAAAACCTAATCCAGTTTGTGCAACCTCTCCCTTGCCTCCCAAGGTGTCCCTCAGATCACGGGTGAAAGCCAAGGCAAACCAAGCAATTATCTAATCTATCGTACCAACAACGCAGCACAGCCAATTCTACCAACTACGGGTACTCGAGTAGACCATCCTACTCCGGCCTTCAAAAAAGCAAGGGCTTCTAGAAGCAGTTCAAATCGGCCGGGCCAGAGGCTTTAATTTGCTTGGAAGTTGATGATATTCACCCCCACAAATCCCATCTCAACTTGCGCCACTTGGTGTCGGGAAGTGGAAAAAAAAAAGAAAAAAGAGAAAAAAGAGAATAGGTGGTGAGATGGAAGAAAAAGAAAAAGTCGTCCGGGTGATTTTTTAAAAAAAGGCCCCCAGAGTGTAAAATATTTTTTTAAAAAGAGGAGAGGAATTAAAAAAGCCAAAGGCGAAAGAGAGAATAGAAAAAAGTGTAACCCAGCAAGCTAAATCGATATCAATCACCCCAGCTTCTGCTCCCATTCCGATTTCAACCCTTTCACAAAAAAAAACCTTAATTTCCATGATAATACTCACGAAACAAGGTAACAGCACGGGTCCTTTTCCCTCCTCCCCCAGCCCACTCTCCCCTCTTCGCCCCTCTACTACTTTTATTTTGTAACCCCCAGCCTACCCAGAAGCTACCTGTCGAAAGGAAAGGCCAGAAGAGGATTAGAATTTTCGCACACCGATCGGATTAGGAAAATGGAAACAAGTTTTTTTTAAAAGGTTTGTTGGAAAAAGAGAAGTAAGCTTGAGATTATTTTTTCGTGTCGATTTTTCTGCTATGCGACACGTCTAATACCCGAGTTTCGCCAATTCCTCCTTGTTTTTGGAAGTCTTGTCAGCCGCAATAGCCAACTTCTTCACAAGGGCCTTCTTCCTAGCATAGAAAGCTGTCGATTTGGCCTTCCTCTTTTCCTCAAGCCTGAACACACAAAATTAGTTTCTCTCCCAAAAACCGTTCAAATGTATGCTCCTAAGCTGTAGGCGACGAACCTCTCGACAACGTCCTGGTACTTCCATCCGACCTCGTGGCTCAGCCTTCCGACAGTGCAGTACTTCCTTCCAGGCTTCAATCTCAAGACCCTCAGGGCCTGGGGGACGACCATGCGCTTTTTGGTGTCATATGGGGGAGGGATACCCTCAAAAACTTTGAGGCGCTCAAGAGCAGCCTGACCGCGGGCGGTCTTGTGAGAGACCATACCGCGGACAGTCTTGTAGAAGATGCGCGATGGGGCACGGAAATGGAAGGGACCGCGAGTTTTATTATAACGGGTAGCTTTGCGAAGGTAGGCATGGTACTTGACTAGATTCCCCGAAACGAGGCGTTAGCTAGAATAGCAAACAAAGTCCATTGCCGGATGGGAGAGTGACGCACGCTTGCTTCTGAAGAACTCGCCGGAGATATTCAAGTCTTCGCATCTAACAACCACAATCTTCTGACCGTTTAAAAGTTGCTTAGCAACCGTGGAGGCCAGGCGACCAAGGAGATGTCCCTTGCCATCGATGACGACCTATATCAAAGGGCACCGATTAGCTTCTCGCTCTTATTTAGACATTCCAATCCAGCTTCAATATCTTTTCTCCTCCGATATAGCAGGCTTCAGCGGGGGTAGAACTCACCACAGGCTCGAATTGGGACATTCTAGCTGTTGTATTGGATGGCGTTCAACGAGAGAATTAGAGGGGAAGGTCGGCGAAGACGTTGTTGGCGTCGTCGTCGTGTCTTTGGGTGTTAGTTTGTCGTTGGAGGGGGGGGATCTCTGGGCTTGAGCGTTTGACGATATTGAGTCGCGTTGTGCGTGTGGCGGTTCCTCAATAGATGTGGTATGGCAGTCCTCGCCCCCAGGGTTAGACCTAATCTTATTGGTTTAGTCAGCAACATCTGCCATCCCCAGATCGATAAGTCAGCACCACACGGTTGGTCGGTTATCTTTTGTGTATCGTATCATTAGTGTGGGCTTGTCCCCCCTGAACCATCGCGAGGTGAGTCCGACGGAGGCCAGTTTTCCAAGGTCATTCATTGCATGGGACGTCACTCGCTGGTTTTTTTTTGCCCCCCGGTTTCCCAGCGGACGCTTATGAAGGGTTTTAATCCATTGCAATCCGCATTACGAGGAATTCACGAGATCCCCAAGGTTTCGGCATAGTAGCAGCTTGATCCTTTAACTCTACTCGTAGAGACTCAGGATGTTCGCTCTAAAGTGGTACACTCTACTTGAGTGCTATTCTGTTATCCACCATGTCCCATGCGGGTTTCGGAACGATGTCACAATTTGGATATCCGTGGTTGGGATAGCCGGGAAAAAGACCAAAAGATTTCCGCATCAACGTGCGCTAGATAACGTTAACGTCAGAGAATCGGCTTGCACTCGAGCACAGTAGACTGCTCTTGCGTTCCGTCGGGAGTACGGCATTGCTGTACTGTACGTATTGTCCCCCGGAGATGGCTGCTTTGTAATTCATGGTCGTGATTAGGATAGCAATAGCGGATATTGGGTTGCCGGAGGGCATTAATTCCGGTAAATATCGGCTCCTGGCTTACTCTCTGTCTTGGTGGGAACACTTCAGCATGACTTCCCCTCTTCGAACCAGGCATGCTCGGTGCAGCGCGGTCGCTTCATTGACCATTCACCTAATCATGGAAGTCCGCAGCTATTGCGAGTAATTCACAGCCCGGGTCACGCCAAAGGCATAGCACTTCTGGGAAACATTTATTTCCGAGGCATACCGCAATAATTATCTGGTGTCCGCGACCATAGGGATACACGTATCATACCGTACTGCTTGTCCCCCAGTAACCCATTTGCAGAGAGACACCACCATCATCTCCGATAAGCACCGCAGACCCCCTCCCAATGCTCCCATATCCCCCCCATTCCAATCTCCAGTCTCAAATTCCCCAATTCCCAAATGCAACTTCCCATCCTAGCCTTCCCCCTCCCGACCGAAAGCCACTGACCACAATCAATACCTGCCATCCAGCCCATCCCCTCACGCCTACCTTTATGGTGTCTTCCTTCCCCTTACTCACTCACCGCCTCCTCCCTCTCTCCCCTGCCCGCCTACGGCACTATGCACATGATATGCGCAACCAACCAACATCAAGTACCCATCCACGAAAGCCCTCGTGTAACCTTACTGTGGACAACGTGACTACGATAGATACATAAACTATCATATTCACACTGCACCCAGCCATCACGCTTGGAGACAAAATAAAATCTAGCATGACAGCACCCATAACAAAAAAAAACCCCTAGTGCGGGAAATTCCCAACCTCCCTACTCGAATAGTTAGTAAGTTCAAGTTCCTGATCCGATCGACGTGGTCAGCATCGATGACTATGGAAGGTAGGGATGAGGGGTTGGAATGACAAAGACGATAGGAAAGTCTAATTGTTGGCTATGATAATTCGCCGAGGTTCGATAAAAAATTACAGTGCAGTCAGCCAGGTTAAGCTTGTACTGTAGATACAAAACTGGGGTAAAATAATGGCGGTAGTGTGCACAGCCAAAACTTTAGTATCATAGCAGTGAGAGACCTGAGGGATATGACCCTATGAGGGCCTTTATCTCCCCCTGCCTCTATCAACTCCCCTGGTTTGCGCAGCACAGTACCACCTCTTCTTATGCCCGACCCTTGTATTATAGCAATAAAGCAAAATGGGGTACTATATTTAAGTTTAAGTTAATCTTTTGACAGATGGTACCGAGCATGAGACGCCCCGGAATACCGGCACGCACAGTACTGGTTTGGGAATCTGCTGAAGCAGTGCTACGAGTTATGTTTAAACCTCTCTTGCACTCGCTCGCTCACTCGCGCAAGTATCGCCAGTACAAATACCGGCACCGCACAGCTATGATAGGTATGATACTATATTCTAGACCCTACTTCAATCCTCCCAAGCCGAACCCTCCAAAACCCACCTCAACCAATGATCCTCCGGAGTTAGGCTAACTTTATCCCCACCACCCCGCCCCAAGCACACTCCGACGACTCCGACGATTCCCTAGACTTCCCGGATGCCTCCACAATGCAGCAGTAGCTGTAAGTATGACAGTATTACGATAAGCACAGTACTTGAGCATACTCTAACTCTGTTCCCGCATTCAATTTCGCACCTACAGCAGTACGCAAGCGTTCCTTCACCCGCTCCCTAACCTTCTCCCCCTACTACTCCCCGCCTCCGCAATATTCTACCGCACTTACCAAACCGGAAAAAAAGAGAGAAATAGAGAGAGAAAGGACCCGCCGTTCGCACTGAAATAATAGTAACAGTAGTGGGTGTAAATCATGAATACGCATCCGTCCGGTGTGGATATACACCGTTTACGACCTACCGGTGCCCGCGCGCTCGGGGGAGAAGGGTGGAAAGCGAAGTTGTGTACAAGTAAAAGTGTTGTGCTTTGTGACGTGATTGGCTTGGGACTGGCATTGTACTCTACGAGTACCACAAAGCTACTTCAAACGCTTTCGGCGTTTACGCTTTCCACCTACCGTAAGTACGGTATAGCACTGTACCATCGGTGGTCTAGGCCAAGTAAATTTTTTAATTTGTCCCCCCCCGCAAACGGGGTTTTCTTTCCACACATTTTTCTCTTTCTCACTTACTTGTTTGGTATCCGTTCACTCACTGACATTCCGGATCACGCCTGTGGTAAAGAAGGGAGGGAGGGAAGGAAGGAAGGAAGGAAGGATTTTTATTGGAGGTGCAATTTTATGAGAATGGTAAAGGATACTATTCGGTATATTAGCAATTAAGTTAAAAACCCACCACCCTCCCGGGTAGCTCAATCTAAAGCCTTGTTTATTTTATTTTTCTCGCCCTCAAGAATCTGTTGAGTAAAAAGGCGGGCAGGCGGCGGGTAGGCGTTTTGCTCTGTTGTATTGCACTGGGTTTGCATACCGTACCGTACATACCAGCGTGGCCTCCGGAAGAATTCCAGGAGGTAAGCACGCAAGCAAGGCGTTGTTATAATAACAAGCTTTCCACTCCTTCGCTTCCTTCCTTCCTCTGACCTTATTATTATCACCATCATTATTGCTACATCTCATACTGCTTGAGAGGGAGGGGTAGAGAAAGAGAAAGAGAGAGAAAGAGAGAGATGTCGCTGATCCAACTTCTTCTTTTTGCCCTCTCCTCCGACAAAAAGCTTGAGGCGAAGGCATTCCGCAAGACCCAAGCTCGCATGCGCCGACAACAAGAAATTCGAGAACAACAGTTCGCACATTACCGGGTTGGTGGGTTCCGATAGCCCTCTCTTCCTTCCTTCCTTCCCGCAACAACAACAGCCACCCAAAATGCGACAAACCAACACCCCGCTCCCCCTCCGCTTATACACCCACAACATCCGCTACGCAACCACCAATCGCTCCCCGCACGAGTCCCCCTGGCCTACTCGCCTGCCACGCATAGTCTCGAGTATAATCTACACCCAGCACCAGCACCCCTCCACTCTCATCTGCCTACAGGAAGTCCTGCACACGCAGCTCCTCTCCATTCTCTCGCTGCTCCCTCGCAGCTACAGCTACATAGGGCACGCGCGTGACGACGGGCACGAAGCGGGAGAGTACTCGCCTGTGATCTACGACACGGCAGTCTGGCACCTGGACCAGTGGCGGAGTAAGTGGCTCTCGCAAACGCCGGAGCGGCCCTCAAGAGGATGGGATGCAGCCTGTATTCGCATCTTGACCATCGGGTACTTCACGCATCGGGAGAGCGGACGACAGGTCGTGGTCTTGAATACGCACCTGGATCATTATGGGCCCATTGCACGACGGGAGAGCGCTAAAATGATTGTCAAAGAGGTTGGAGGGATATTGGGGGAAGGGCAAGGGAGAGGGGTGGTCCTCGCCGGAGATATGAATTCCCCGGAAGGAGACGACGCACACAAGATTTTAACCGCGCCGGGAAGCCTACTCCGGGACGCGCGCGCCGACGTACCGCCCGAGAAGCGATACGGGCATCAGAACACGTTTTCCGGGTTCGGGAACAGGGACGAGGTTCCACAAAGAATTGACTTTGTGTTCGCTGCCGAGGTGGGGGAGGGGGGTGGGAAGGAGGCAAGCTGGGCGATAACCAACTACTCCGTACTAGAAAATAAGTTTGACGACGAAATCTACTCCTCCGATCATAGACCCGTCGTGGTTGACCTTTTCCTTTCTTAGATTTTTTCTTTTTCGTTACATCTTTGTAATCATTATTATTTGTGATGCCTTTTTCCTTTTTTTCTGTCTCTCTTGTTTCGGAAGTTTACTGGTCTCATAAGCTCGGTCGCACGATGGGGAGGGGGAGGGGCACGACGATACGGATGATAAGGATGAATGAACGAATGACGATAGCACGCATACATACCGGTACTCTAAGCTTCACATAAATTAGTTTTGTGATTCAAATTACTCTAATGACCATGCAAAGCTTCCTTCCTCCCTTTCCTCCTATCGATGCAAGGATTATGTAAAATGCGATAGGGGAGGGGGAGGGGGAGGGGGAGCTGGGTACCTTTTTTTTTATGGACAATGCGAAAGGGAAAAATCCGACCTTGAATTCTCGGGTACAGTGCAGTAATCTGGGCCGTATTAATATTCCCATACCATCGTATGATTCTCGAATAGGATTGGAAATACCCAACCTAGCCTACTAACCACGAATAAGATCCAACCCATCCATCCATCCATCTAATTAGCAAGTTGCTAATCCAAACTATTATATCATACCATTCCGAGAAGTCCCATCTCATCCTCCGAGTTCTAAAAGTTAGTCCTACACGTTACAAGGCTACCAATCAAGCAAACCGTAGCTAGCTAGAAGAAGAGAGAGAGAGACAGTTGCATTCCAAGTGTTTTTTTTTATAGAATAGCACCGGATCCACTTTTTGCCCCACCCCACCAGATTTATTAAAAAAAATTACCCTTGAAGGGGTGTGGTGTGGTGTGTGTAGCAACTGATAATATCACACGAAGAAGCATCCCTTCTTCTCTACAATCAATATAATACAGTACGAGTACTAAGTATCATACAATACAATACAGAGGGACAAGCCCCCTCCTCCACATCACCCTAACTACGGTACGATAGCCTTAACTGTATATACCTCCAAACCTGACCATACCTTGTCCCAAACACTCTCTGAAACCCCGCCCCCCTCCCTTCTTTCCCCACAGAGACCCCGCCAAGTTCAATGGACTGACACAACCCCTCACTCGTCACTGCCCCACCACTCCCCCCCCCCCCCCAACATGTCACACCACGGTAGACTACGTAGTAAATGATAATAGTTAATTTTCTTCTCTTCTCCGCACCCCCCCCATCTCTCTCGGATGCTACACCTAGGCTCACTTTGTAACTATAAAAAGTGGAAAAGAGGGTAAAAAGAGAAGGGAGAAAGAGGAAAAATGTACAATCGAAGTAACCCCTCGTCCCCCCCCCACCACTATGAATGGAGAATGGCAGAGGCCGAGGGGGGAGAGTAAAAGAGAACTTTTAAGCTAAGAAATAAAGGAAATAAAGTATAAAACTAATAGTATGATAATATGATGGATAAATAAGCCGAAATTTATCACAAACGCAATTGTAAAAAGAAGAAAAAACGCCATCCCACCAGTTCCCATAAGTAAAGGTCATACGAGCAAGTAGGAAATGAAAGAAAGAAGAAAATTGACGGAGTGAAGGAGCTCCAGATCTTTAAGGTAGGATGCGATAGCTAGACGGAACCCTAATGAAATGAAATAAAAAGGAAAACAAGCGCCATAGGAGTAACCCACAATCAAAAAAATAAAAAAATAAAAAAAGTAGAGAGAAAAAAACCCTTCCTTTTTGCTATGGAGCAGAAGAGAAGAAAAAGAAAAAATAACAAAATATAGCTTTACAGAGCCCAGCCCGGCCGAAAAAAGAAACCCCAGTGAATAAAAACGCATTCCATGCTGATTAAGGGCGCGGATATGGTGATTACATGAAATGTAATAAGAAAAAATACAAACGCTTGTGCGAATCACGACAACATTTCCCATGAACGCACGTGTAAAGGGAAGGAAGAAGAGGTGAGAAAAAAACAAATTAATTACGCAGGAACACTAGCATTCATGCGGTATCCGCTCTCAAAAGCCCAATCCTTGCTCATGTTTGTAGAAGTCGGCTGATTATCCCATTCAACAACCTCCTGAAGTACTTCGTCGCCTAGGCTCCCTTTGTAGCCAAACGGATTCCAGTCCTCATAACCCCCGCCGACATTCTCCGGGATCGAATCGCCACCCTCGGCATCGGATGGGCTAGGTGTGTAGGCAGGAGTAAAGATTAGAGGATGCAAGGCCGATAAGCCGGATGTTTGCTCGGGAAGCCCGTCAAAGCATTGGCGGAGAACATCGGGAGACATGGAAGCGCCTTCCCAAGCATTACTACCCGGTGGCGTCGGAATTTGATCGTTGTAGTGTTGGAACTGGTGATCCTCTTTCGTCATAGTTTTGATTCCAGAGGTAGACCTTCCAGCACTGCCAGGCGTCTTAGCATTCGCAGGATGTGGGGTACGAAATGTTGGAAGGGCAGGCGATTTTCCCGATGGGAGGGGAGTGAGCACAGACTTCGCATTGGAGGGGGCAGCGAGAAGGGACGGGGACCCAGCTTTGACCTGGGGGGTTGCACCAGCGGTTCTTGAGGGGGTATCATCCTTCATTGCAACGGCGCCTTCGTCCTTCTTCTCTTTCGGGTTTCCCTCCTCATCGAGATTGTACGCATCCCGCACAGAGCTCTTAAGGTACTCGAGAGGGTTCTTGAGCTTCCTCTTGTGCTTCTCCGCTTCCTCGATAGCTCTTAGTCTCTCCTTTTCGTGCCACCGCTGATGTTCCAAAAGCTCCTGGTTGGACACGAATCCCTTACCTCCAGTTTCACAGCCGGGTTGAGCGCACTTGAACGTCTTTTGCTCCACGAGAGGCTTCGTCTTAGGAGGATCCACAGTATCTGACTCACGCGATCTCTTCTTGCGGGCTTGGGGAAACTTCAGGTCGTCAACACTGATTCTAGGCTTGATATCAATGGGCGCGCAGCCATCCGGGGACATTGAGCCGACGGGTTGAACACGCCCGTTGAGTTGAGCACCCCGTGATTGCAGCGACTGGGATCTCTCGAGTGCCAACTGATTTGTCTGCTTCTCAAGATTTCTAGCGCTCAACACGTTCTCACTTGATGGCGGAACAGGCACTCGCAGCTGTTGAGACTGTTGGGCCTGAGCCTGAGGGGGCGGGACCCGTTGCGGTTGCTGTGGCGTGCTTGCAGGAGGAGCACGAGGCCCAGGGAACGGGCCGGCGAAAGCTTGTGCCCGGGTTTGTATATCCCTACCCTTTTCCTGATCCCTATTGAAGACACTTTGCATATTCGCCTTGACGTAGCTAAAGTATTTGGTGAGATTTCCACGGGACTCGGTAAACTCCTTGAACGTTAGGGTGAAGACATCCTTAGGATCTCCGTTGGGATGGTACTGCGACGCAAGCAAGTTTTTCTAAGAGCAAATCAGCAGTGTCAGAATTGTTAGGACAAATGTGTTGGTTACCGTTCGAACAAGCTCCCGAGTAAGCTTGTCAGTCCCACCGAGCATGATAAAAATGGGCAATAATTGATCCGTACGGCGAATCATATTCTTCGTGCTCTCATCACCCAACTGCTGCCGAAGAAGCACTCGCTCATTGGTGTCGAGTTGAAGTGGCGATCGACTCTCATGGCTGCTCTTCTCCTCCTCAAGCAATTTCATCAACCTATTAATCTGCATTCGTAGCTGCTCCTCTCGCCCTTGTTGCTGCTCCTTCTCCGTGACTGCTTGCTTGGCCGCCGTCGCTTCCGAAGCTGCCTGGGCGGCTTGGGCGGTATTTCCCTGCAAGGCGGGGGGGGCTTGTTGAGGAACATTTGGTTTCTGGGCTTGTAGCTGAGCCCGGCTCGAGAACTGAGGCAAGCCAGTGGGTTGTTGTCCCTGCAGTCCATCCGACCCAGGTCGCTGGGGTTGCTGCATGGCCTGCTTCTGATCTATTACAACCAAGTCATCCTCGTTCTGGTCCCTCTCACGCTTCAACTTTTTCAACGCAGAGGGGGAATCACCCGATCCAAGTTGTTGCTGCGTGTGTTGGGGCTGCTGCGGTGGTGGCTGTTGTGGTTGAGGGCGGGCAACGGGTGCCTGAGGTGGGGCAGGAGGTCGCGGAGGCTGCTGAGCTGGCTGATGAGGTCCAACATTCTGTGGATGGGCTGCCCGCTGGCGCATCTGCTGCATCTGATGCAATTTCTTCAGTTGGAAAATGTGTTGTTGCAACTGCTGCTGATCCTCTGGTTTTAACCGACCTTGGGAAGCAAGCTTCTGTAATTGAAACAGTTGAGTACTGTTCATCCGCGTGATATCCCCAGGAATAGTGAATAATGGATCCCCTGGCGCTCTCTGCTGGGCGTTTACACCAGCAGGCACTTGCTGCTGGGGTGGCTGTTGAGCTGATTGCGAAGGTGCTTGAGGGGCTTGGGGTGGAGGTTGTTGCTGTTGTTGCATCTGTTGGCCAGGTGCAGCTGGGCCACCGGGACCTCCGGAAGCATTTCTGTTCTGCATATTCCGCAAATGCTGCTGGGTAAGGAATGCATAATGCTGGGCTTGTCGAGTTCGAAGAGCGTCGTGATAGTGAGGGGGCGCATCCTTCAGAAAATGCTTTATCTCACCCCATGTCTTATATTGCGCCGGTACCGTTCGACCTAGTGAACCCAACACCTGCCTGGGCATCTCTTGTGCGTCCATCATAGCAAGATTTTCGGGAGATAGCGGTGGTAACGTTGGAGCCTGTCCCGGCTGAGGTGGCTGCGGGGCCTGGGCAGCATTTACTTGCTGGAGATTTTGCGACTGTTGCTGCTGTTGCTGCGGGAAATCCCGACCCGCTGGATTCTGAGCAGGAGGTTGGGGCGGTGTGGGCACCGGCTGTGCCGATTGGGGTCTACTCATATTAGGGGCGGGCCGTTGCGGGGGTTGCGGCTGCTGCTGTTGCGGCTGTGGTTGTGGAGCAGCTCCTTGCGCGGCCTGTCGTTGTTTTAAATGTTCATGAACCCGCTGCTCATAGAGGGCCGATTGACCCGGTGGAAGACCCTCAAAGACTTGGGGGATAGGCGGCCTCGACTGCTGCTGCTGCTGCTGACTCGCCGGATTCGTAGCGGCCCGTTGTAGCGCGAGCTGTTGTGGGTATCGTGAGTGCTGCTGCATATTTACCGCCGGGTTTCCTTGGTTCGGAGAGGAGTTGGGTGGCGGGTTTAACGGCTGGTTGAGGTTGTGCAACGGCTGTCCTGGTGGTGGCCTCTGGAATTGAGCGGCGTGAATACGAGCCTTTTCACGGATGGCATCCTGGGCTAATGCTGCATTTCTACGGAATTGCTCAGTCTGTGCTTGCGGGCCCGGATTTCCCATGTTCGCTGGTGCCACAGAATTTGGCGCCATGGAGTTTTGTGCCATAGAATTTGACGGGAATTGCGGTACCAGATTCTTAGACACCGGGACCACCTCCGCTCCTGTGCTTGCACGCTTTTCGGCCTCCGCTTGTTGGGCCGAATACTCCTGCGCGGTCCTTAAAATATCTGGGAGAACCATCTGCTGTCCCCCAACTCCTGAGGCCGAGGGCATAGGCCGAGCGAATTGTTGCCCGGGTGCTGGGCCTGGCGCCCCCGGTTGACCTCCAGGTGTCTGAAGCGCTGCTGCTTGTTGCTGTTGGCTCACCTTCTGCCTATACATTAGGAGCGCTTGTTGCCGTAGGTATGCCTGTGCTGGAGGCAATTGCATTTTCCGAGCAAGTTCGCGAATATGCGGCGGAGGGTTGTTATTGATATCCTGAAGCCGGGCCGGTCCGACTCTGTGAGCGATTGTACTCATGTACGCAGCAATGATTTTATTAGGGTCAAGCACTTGTTGCGGCTGGCCTGGTGGAGCCATAACCGGTGCGGAAGCGCCAGCAGACACAGCCATCTGATACTGCTGTTGCTGCTGTTGCTGTTGCTGAAGCCGCTGTTGCTGTTGAAGCTGTTGCAGCACCTGTTGTTGCTGCTGTTGCTGTTGTTGTTGTTGCTGCTGCTGCTGCTGCTGTTGCTGTTGCTGTTGCTGTTGCTGCTGCTGCTGCTGCTGCTGAGCATGTTGCTGCAATGCCTGCTGCTGCTGTTGAGCTATCGCATGTGCCTGATGCTGCTGTAACGTCATTTGGTCCACACCCATGTTCATGCTCCCATGTGCGCCGATACCAAACATCGCTCCACCTTGTGGATTATTCCTCATCCGCATCTCAGCCTCGGCCATTTGTTTTTTTCTCGTTTCGCATATCCTCAGTAATTTTCCACGACACGCAACTTGGTATTCATCCTAAAGCGGGCACAAGGGCAGTGAGCACATAGGGATCGGTGAAGAAGGGTAGGAAAAAAGACAAGCCGGGAGATCCAACCCACCTTGTTTCGTGACTTTTCATAAGTTGTTCGTTCGAAATCCGTCGCAATCTGAATGGCTTGACTCTGCCCTACATCCGCCCGCAAAAGGCGGAGCGAACTCGCGCTATTTATCAAAGAATTAGTACCAAGCAACAACGTTAGAGCTTTTTTTTTTTAGCGTCTAAGGATCGACAACAAAGGGCATCCCAAGGCGACGCGTGAAGACCCGCGAAACCCGAACCGGACGTTTTGGTTTTAAAAAAAGATAGGAAACGTGTGGTAACATACATCTGAATGATTACCCTAGCTCGATTCGTTGGTTGCAACTCCTGCTGCCATCCTTGCGGATTCCAGTTCTGCTTCAAGTCATGAAGTACAATCTGGAATAGCCTCTGGTCCTCCTGCTGTAACCCATTTCCTGCTCCACCAAAGCTACCAGCAGGCGCTGGCGCGTTCATGCTGGAGATACTTCTCGTCTGACGTGATCAAAAAATAGGTCGCAGCGATGTTGAAATGAAATATTGCTGTTGCTTTTTTATGTATGTGTGTAGATGTGGGTGCGAGTTCGTGTGTAGGTTCTCGACAATAGATTTGGAGTGCTATCGGTTCGTTCAATACTCAAGGGCGGCGAGTAGAATAGGGGTCGTTTCTATATGTCTCGTATGCTGTGAGGTGTTCTGCAGTGCGGGCAAATAATCCAACCACGTCAGTCCCCAAACAGCCCTTCTCTCTGGATCGAATGCGGCAAGTTTGATCGGCGCAAACGAACATGCCAGTCCCTTACTATTGATTATTGACCCCCTCTCGCTCTCGCTCTCTCTCTCTCTCTCTCTCTCTCTCTCCCCCGTTCAAGAGACTCCCTGGGTCGTTGTAGCAGTCGGACGGGACGACCAGCACCCTTTCTTATTTCTGAGCGAGAGAAGATAAAAAAGGAATGGGGAAAGCTACGATGCGTCAGGCGTGGAGGAAATGAGTGGAGGGATGGGGTAGGATGGTGAAAAGGAAAGGGCTCGATGGTGGGCGGGTTGAGGAAGGGTAGTTGTAAGTGGAGGGAGCGAGGGAAAGAATAAGGAAGCAGCTACTTGCTGGTGGTTGCCGTTTGACGCTCACTCCAAAACGGAGGGATCGGAGGCTAGGGTAGTCGAGTAAGTTTATTATGGGAGGGGCCGGGGGCAAGGTGGGTGGGAAGAGAGGAAGAGGGAAGGGTGGGTGGTTGTCGTCTTGAGGCCCTGGTGGTGGTGGTGGTGTGTGGGTATGTAAGTGGGTGGGTGCAAGGTGAGTTACAAGCAAGAAGGAAAAAGCAAGCCTGGGCTGATGATGCGCACGACGGAAAAGAGTGTTTTTGTTTTTATCTTTTTTTTTCCCCCCTTCCCTTTTTTCCCTTGGTTACCTTTTTTGCCGCTCGAGGGTTGGGGAGAGGAAAATAGTTGTACTAGTAGATCAGCTCTCGAGCGGACTGAGGGCGAACCTCGAATATTATAGCGATTTTTATCGTAGGAGAATAAAATTCATAAAGAAGGCGTTTGCTGTACCTCAGAACCGGCGGCCAGTCTGTCAGGGCTAGTTGAAACGCTTCACGCAGCAACGCAGACGACTCCGGGACAACGAGGGGGGGGTGAGGGGGTCCCGTTCAATGAAAGCTGTCCCCAGAGACCTGGGCAACACCACCAATGATAGAATAATTGATGGATGATGATGATGATGATGATGGTGCCGCAGTTAATAGCAATGAGGAGCAACAAATGGGGTAGAAGGGCAATACCGCACCGATACGGATAACACAGTTCAACAAAAAAAAAAGAAGCTCCTCTCGACGACGGAAGCGGACTCGTAGAGCAGTAGAGTAATACTCGCAGTCACTTCAGGGCAAAAAGAGCTCTCAGTCATTTCAGGGTCAGAAGGGCAAATATAAATATCGTGGTGAGGGCGTTAAAGTATTAGTACTTCCGCTACAAGCTACTGTACTTGTACCGGTACTCGAGTATATCGGAGGAAAACGCCTAACCTCACTAACCAAAACACAGCTAGTCCATCTATCTACTCGTAACTAGTACCGTACCGTACCGCACTCGTACCCAAGTATTCTCTACTCCGGTGCTTACTGTTGCTAGTATACCACTACTCGAGTACTGCTCGAGTACTGGATATTCCAGGACTCCCTTCCTGTTCCGAAAGTCAACGGCTTCCCCTACCGTACCTTATGGCACAAAGCCTCCATCGAGGAGCTCAGCTTCATTCATTCCATCCCTCTCCAAATTTCCCCCCTCCGTACAGTACCGTGCACCTTTCTTCCCCATTCCCAGCGGAGTGCAAGCAATCTCCTCTTGCGTGCACTATCCTTCTTCATTTCCAAATCACACACATTAGACTAGTACTGCCTATGCACCTTGACACAAAACCGTACGAGTTGAGTATTCATACATATTCTACTTCCCCATAGGTTGGAACCATAGGGAGCAAGGAAGCACCGCGGCAACCACAAGAGAAAGGAAAGGGGAAGAGGAGGAAAGAAGGGAAAAAAAAGAAAAAACGGAAAAAGAGAGAGGGCTGCCTGTCACGCCTCTCCGTCTTGTCGTTCATTCCTGCCTGTCTCTCTCTGTCCGCCTGCCCGCCCATCCCCACTGGCTGGAAGACTCCCTCCCTTCACGGGGTTGCATTCCCGCATACAGCTGAAAATGGTTTAGCTAGAGCTTGGAGCAGCAAAAAATGCAACGAGAGAGAGAGAAGGAGAGATATCATGGAGAGGGGAATTCAAAACCCTGCCCTTGGCTATTTCGGATTCGCGGGCGAACCTGACCAGAATGGGGAAGTGCTCGAGGCGATTGGACGGGGACCTGTTTGCTCGGTAAGCCCAATTCTGCCAATTTTTTTCCCTCTCCCCCCCAAAACAGCACACCCAAAAAAAAAATGACATGCACACCTTTCCCCCAACCCAACTGAACCCAAACCCAAGCCAAGTCAAGTCCAGTCGAGTCGAGTCAGTCAAGTCTTAGCGCCAATGGCCGTAAGGCGCACTTTCATTTTTCTCACTTCTCAGTCTGGGGCTTCCCTATTCTCAACCCAGCAGGCGACACCACGCAGCACACATTTATAGCCACCGTGCACAATACCGGTATATCCTAAAATTGCTCTACTCTGCTCTGCAACTGCATCCTGCTGGACTGGAGAATCTCCATTATCTCGGCGCTTTACAAATAGTATGATGGATACCATTGAGGATCAACGCTTGACATTATAATAGGTTGATGATAACGAACCTCGTCTCGAACAGACATGAATGGTGAGAAAGAACGAAACGGGTTCGAGTGAGAAGAATGAATGAAGGGGCACAGAACGACATGACATCCTTAAACAGTAAGATGGGATACCGCACCTGCCATAGGATTGGAGGGCGGGGGTGTCAGGGTGACCGCCAGACTGGTAAATAGTTCCAACGAACACTCCTCCACCAAGCTATGCGTATGAGTACTTTTGGCAGCTAGAGTGGGCATGTATCCTCCCATTACAGTCAAACTTCAATAAACAACTACTCCGATACCGCCGTACGACGATAAATTACAACTCTACGATGCATCGATCCCATCTCTTCTTCCTCCCTTCATTCCTTCCATCAGAAATCACAGCACAGCATCGTATAGCGCCGTAGATATTATGATATCCATCCATCCACCCAGTAACCTAAACTGAACAATCCCGCACCCACACCCACCGACCGACCGATTCCGGGAAAATTTCCATCTCCAATCGATCTCTCCCAAAGCCACCACCACCACCCCTTTGCCCAGGCACCACCATCACACACCTAGTTAACCATCCACCCATCCACTCAAACAAGGCAAGAAGCAAGAAATGAAGGAAGGGGGGAAAGGCCAAAGGCGAGAACCACCGTCTGTACGATAATAATAAGGAAGTCAAGATATCACCATACCGCACACCCCTTTTCTAAACACCCATCACCCATGAGAAGGAAATGAAAAAGAAAAAAGGGATATCCCTACTGTAGAAACTTTAAATTCGCAAGCAAGCCATAACGCTTGGGGAACGCAATCAATAAACGCACATCATCATCATCCACCCACCAATTCCTCCCATCCCATCACTTCTCTACAGTAACCGTACTGTTAGTACGAGGACCGCACGCTGCACCGCACTGTCCAAGAAAACCCATCCAACCAAAAACCGAGAAAACCCGTTACATGCTCGAGTACAACCTAACTTAAACTCACTTTGGCTATGATACCACCGTCCCTTCTCCCTCTTTCCCCATTCTCTATCCCTCCCCCTGGCAACTGACTTATCAGGGAAAATTATCAGGGAAAAGAGAAGCTCCCCAATCTAATCCTTCATTATGCGCTACAGTACCGTACGTGGGGGGGGGGGGGGGGGGGGGGGGGGGGGGGGGGGGGGGGGGGGGGGGGGGGGGGGGGGGGGGGGGGGGGGGGGGGGGGGGGGGGGGGGGGGGGGGGGGGGGGGGGGGGGGGGG
>Ga0307517_10000019_pt1 | contig 195985 bp, 208 predicted proteins | sample 23_EM_MG_FD_194515 | JGI IMG/M metagenome (GOLD analysis project Ga0307517, IMG submission 194515) | Populus trichocarpa ectomycorrhiza microbial communities from riparian zone in the Pacific Northwest, United States - 23_EM | ecosystem: Host-associated > Plants > Roots > Unclassified...
CGGATTCTGCTAAGCACCCCCCCCCCCCCCCCGAAACTAATCAACCAACCCCGCACCATCCAGCACCATCCAGTATCATACTGTGCCCATCACAAGTACGCTAAATATGATACCATAACTCGGGCCCCTAATCTCTATGAAGTTCAGGCCTGTTTGGCACACCGTGAGGTGAGCCGTTCACCATCTCAAACCATGACTTAGATCCAAACCATGATTTAAAATATCCATGGTGTTCGGTTGTGTATATAATTATGATAGCATTTCCCGATCATGATTTGGGAAAATCTTACATGTGTGGTGAATATTTAGGGTTGCAAATTTTTTGTTTTATCATAATAATAATATTATATCATGATAATTATGATACCGTAAAAATTGGGAAGACACACAGAACACGCAAGCAAGGGTAAACAAGGTGTGGCAAATCGTGATACCTTTTAGAGGAAATTAAACTGCCAAAAGAGACGAAATTCTGGGGGCTTGGGTGGTGATCATGAAAATATTATTACCCCCTTGAAGCAATTTCTCTTCTGGCGGCCCTTTCTTACCCTTGCTAGCATATTCTGTGTTTTCCCAATTTTTACGGTATCATAACTTGTATCATATGATAATTGCTAAATTTGACTATGATATATACAATTTTCAATTGTCCGAGTCACAATTCGGGGCTCACTCTACAAGAAAACCTCAAGGCTCACTATCGTTTATCGTGAGGGCTGTCTGCGAATTAGTGATCTCAAATTCATGATTTGGAATTCACGGCCATCTCGAATCACGGTGTGCCAAGCGGGTCCTTAGACATCTGCGGTATGATACCGTATGATAAGATAATAATAACAGTAGGCATAGCGGCTATCGCGAGGCGTGACCTCGACCTCAACCCCGCGGTTTTTTTGCTTCTTTTTTATCATCATCATCATCATCGCCATCATCATCATCCCGGTACGGTACAGCCGAGCCAGTGGACCTCACCTCAACCTCGCTCGCTGAAAGAGTGGGTCCTCGCGGTAGCGGTACATACCGGTCGGTTAGGTATGGAAGATGGGAGGCGAGGCGGCGGGTAAGTTACGGCATCTTACCGTACTCGTACAAGCCGATATGTAGCCTCCCCTTTTTTTTTTTTTTTTTGCTTGGTTCTTCGAATAATTCGGAAAAAGCCGATAGGGTAGCGGATTGTTCGGCGAGACAGGAATGCTTGTTGTTGAATACCGTATCATATCCTGGAAATGCGGTAGCACAGTTGTCGATTTTCGATCCATCGAAATGGTGGGGCAATGAGGGTATTTTTGAATGTTGCACTTTGATAATGATGTCCAAGTTGGATATCTGCCACGATATTGGTGGGGGAGGAGGGGGGGGTTTTTCTCTTCATTTTTTAGGCCCTGTTTGGCACGCAAGAAAAATGGCCCTCTTCCACCTCTATGGCAATTTTTGCCGCAAATGAAATATTGCAACATTGCAACATTGAGCCTTTTTGATTATAGCTCAGCCTACAGGCATCCTGCTGGATTTTTCTCCCTAATTGCAATAGCCAGAATGGAAGTTGCCATTTGGATATGTGTCTTTTTATACCTATTGGTCAAAGGTTGAGTTTCAGCAAAAACCAAGCCTTTATCATAGAAGAAGTTGCATTTTTTTCATACGGTGGACTTCCAAAACGGGTCTTATTTTTATTATTCACAAAGCTTGTGTCCACACTGGTATATCCAAGGCTATCATGGTATTCTTCATCCCGGAATAATCCAGCTCTCCACTTTGGGCCATCATACTTTCCGATTATCATCATACCTTAATCCGGAATTATTCAATCTTGGATTATCAATCGACAAAGTTCTACTCGACTCTGTTCGATCACCGGAGCTATTTTTCTGCTACATTTAGGGTAGGATAAACCTCGCGGTGAATGAACCTAGTCCGTGCTATCAGTACGGTAATGTCATACAAGACGTTTGTGAGACGGACTGCCGTTGCATACCGGTAGTCTACCACCAAAATTTAGAGGCCCCGGCCAATTTTCTCCTGCTGTCACGACATTGCGAGTACAAACCAGTTATGGCTCTGGAAGGTTAGCCTCTGTACCAACTTTCAGGACAAAAAGTGTGACGATATCGGCTGCGACGCTGAGGCTCAAGTTCCTGCAAAAAGTTATGGAACAGTTATTTAAGGTTAGCCAGTCAAATATGTCCCCGTCTGTTCTGATTAACAGGTTCCTACCCTTGTGTATAACACATGGGAAACTTGCTACTGGTGCCATGCCTCTTAGGTTAACAAACCCTAACCTTTAAGTTCACAAAATACGATTACCGGTGTTAATAAGATAACCACGAAGATGTGATATTCTGGGAATTTGGAAGTTGGAGTTTGTGAGAACGTTCAGGGATAGTTAGCTCTGGAACGGCAGGGATGGTGAGAAACATTCCTTGGCAGCACCGGTGGAATGGCAGGGATAACAAAGAAGAGGTAGGGTTTCCCATCCCGCCCCGCACGGGGAGAAGGAGCAAGCTCGTTCAACCCTTCTTATCTCTAGAGCAAGGCGACACAGGACACGGAGGATATCTACTTGATAGCGACACGGAACAAGGGGACAAGGGTTTCCCCTCGGCTGTCTAATAGGTTAGAGGGAAGCATCCACTATCGCTTGCGACAAAGCGACCTCGAATACACGACGGAATATGGCGTTGCAGGGCCACATTGAGTATTTGCGGGGAGTGTTGAAGCGAACGGAGGATGAGCGGGACCGGTCGTATGGAGAGAAAGACCACATATGGAGGCAGAAAGAAGATGCCTGTCGAGAGAGAGACCAAGCGCGGGGGGAGAGAGACGGTGCGAGCGCGGAAAGGGATAAGTTGCGGCAACAATTGAACACTGTCAACACTGAATTGGTGACGACGAAAGAGAAGCGCGCTCAGTTGCAGGAGCAATTGAGGACCGCTTGCACTGAATTGGCAACAATGAAAGAGGAGCGCGCCCAGTTGCAGGAGCAATTGAAGACCGTTAACGCTGAATTGGTTACGATGAAAGAGGAGCGCGCTCAGTTGCAGGAGCGATTGAGGACTGTTAACACTGAAAGAGGAGAAGGAAGCGGAGGGCAAGTGATGATGACTCAGCAATTGTATCTGAGGCAGAGACAGTTGATGGAAGCAGCGCAAAATGAGGAGGTACGAGCGCAAAGGGTTGAGCGATACGTTCAGTACGCCGGATTGGCGAAGGCAGATATGTTGTTTTGGGAAACGATGATTGAGACGGAGAGCCGGCTGGAAGGTTTGATCACTGCGAGAGATGTATGGAGTTGGGTTTACGGATGTTTACTGATATGGCGTGCCTGGTAGAAAAAGAGAGGATTGCTAGGTCGCAGCACCAAGCGGACGGAGAGGGAGCGGATTTTGAGAGTGATGCAGGGTTATTTACGCCAATGAGTGGGAGCACGTTGGAATGAGGGTTGTGAAGCGATGGTCGGTCTGTCGTCAATTAAGTTTGGCTGAGTGTTTTATTGACCAGTTGATTACTGGCTGGCTAGGTTATGGTAGCAAAACAGGGACCAGAGGGGTGGTTGATTGATTTGGCGATAGGTGAAAAGCGATCAAGTTTGAGAAACATCTTAAACCTGGGTTGTTGCACAAAGTGACCGGACATGATGCCCGTTCAGAACTGATCGAGGCTTGCCGTGCAGCAAATCTAAACCCCTCGATCTGACACTATCAATACTAAATTATTTTGAATACTAAATACCGGCAGAAGGCATCCTTCTGGACGGTTGAGACATTTTGCAAAGGGCCTCTCATGCATTAGTGTCCACGACTAAGCTTAATATCACTAGTAAACACATAACTCTGGACATTCATTGGCTCTGCACAGTTAGCTTCCTATCACAACAAGCTTTTCTAGAGACAAGGTAGATGGGACTCTGGATTCAAGTCCGCACACGCACGCTAGCTATCTTAAGTTTAGTCCTAGACGCTAATGCATGAGAGAACTTTTCGCAAGATGTCTCAACCGTCCAGGAGGTTGGGCTTGCTGGATCTCATTAACTCGTATTCGTTATTTTATTAACCTACTCTGTTAAACCTACCGTATTTTGGGAAACAATTTATGTTGTTAAGATCCCCGATAACGTACTTACAGACATACCAAAAAATACGGCACAACGAATCAAGAACCTCGACAAGAGGAGGGACTGGCTGTAGAGAGGGTGGAAGACACAGATACTGATTTGGAATCTGATACTTTTCTTGGTAGTAGCTCTTTTTAGCTATTCCACTTAAACCATCATCAATACTGCCATTTTGTTGTATTTGTAGTGTTGCTCACCAGATTTTCCACCGTGCGGCATCTTTCGGTATGTCCTCAGGCACTGTACTAGTACCCCCCACGTTTTACAATAATGGCTGATTTCAGACTCTCATAACTCATCCCAAAAGTGTATAGATTTAATGAAACCAAGATATTGTAGGCAATTGTTCAAACTTTCTAGGTAAAAATTATGAGAATTTTCCCATTCTCCCATGAGAGTTGAGAGCTGAGGATTGTCATGGGATGCAGTTGCAATGTGCCTTTTGTATGGGACTCTCATACAAAATCAGAGGTATCTTTTGCCTACCATCATTATTTCTAGTATTGCACCATGGGCATTAACTAACAGAGCTTGTCACATATAAATGATAATATCTAGATGAGTCTAAAGAATCTGAGGAATTTTAACATTTTTTTTTTTGCAAAGCAACTGGCTGTGATTTTGAGGTGAAAATGGCCATTTTTGGTGTAAAATGGGGGGGGCACGAATTTTGTCACCAATCTCGTACTAGTTACACGACACCTCTCTCTCTCCTCGAAGACTTTGCGAATGGAAGTGTACCGACATGGTGTAATTTATCCAAAAAATGAAATATAATATATATAATATTATTATTATTATAATTATATAAATTTAATAAATTTAATAACGAGGATTCATCGTTATTATTTTTTGGCAGGAGATACCTATCTATCTGTAGGCCAAGGAAATTACCTCGGCACCCAACACCACTCAGGGGCTTTTTTTCCAATTTCTCTTCTGAAGAGCATTCTATCGAACAGGGCACTCTATCGGTGTTCCCCCTGTCTCTTTATTTCGGAGGGAATCCTGTCATCTCTCCGGAATCCCCACCATCAGACTACCTGCACCAATACGGTGGAGGAGTGATATGGTCACGTGATTCCTATTCCCTCCTCGATGCTACCAGACAGGGAGGGAGATCGTCCGGTGCCGGTAGTTACTTACCCTGGCATCGGCAAAGTGAAGTGTTACAGGGGCCCTCCATAATCTTCTGGATGTACGAGTACAAGTACTCAAGTATTATGCTTGGCCCGATACGAAGCAATGCGGTACTGTACTGGTTACTGGTTGCACTCGGGTGCGGTACTGTGGGAGAGTATCCGTTTGGCCTGTTTCTATTTTGTTGTTGGGTTGTGGAAGAAACACAGTAATAAGGTAGTTTGGCGGCGCAGTCCGGCGTCTACAGTAGATAAATTAGTGAATATCGAGTGTCGGGACCATATAAAATTGTATCGCTTTCTTCCTTCTTGGCTGTGGTAAGCTGGCATACCGAGACTCGAGTACCGTACTGTACTCGCAATGTCGTGAATTTATAAGACGGACTGTTATTGCATACCGCCAAGTTCGGAGGTTCTGACCGAACCTTGGCGGTATGCATTGGCAGTCGCGACATTGCGGGTATTAGATTACTGAGTGCCGGTATGGTAGTACAGCATTTTGCTGGTGAGAGCGTGATAAGGTGTGCTCGGGGCGAGGACATCAGAGTGGAGTGAGCTATCATGACCAGAGGCTTGCCCTGTGGTATCATATGACGCTGGCACTCTCTTACTTTTCTTTCCTACAAAGTATAAATCGGATATTCTGTTTAATGGGGTTTGGGTATCACGGGACAGTTAAAGTCGGAAAAAAACAAATTAGGGTTTGGTGGTGGCCGACAAAAGCCTGGGTAGAGAGACCCGAGCCGTTTTGGCAGTGGATGGCCTGGCTATCGCATCTTGGCTTACCCCGGTCAGTTGATCTGGTTGAGGTTCGGGATGGCAGTGCAGTTCAGGTGCAATAGGTGGGGTTTGTCGTGTCCGGTATGGGAAATGTATCATTTCCTTTGTCTCTCTTTCCTCGGGGTCCCGACAAGGGTGACCCGGAGCCCGCTGTGTTTCTGGGCTCCGGTGATCGTGATGATGAAAGCCAAGCTAGGCCAACTGGTCATCCGGGAGATTCAACTAAGCCGTACTCGAGTACTCCACCATATCGAAAAGGAAAAAAAAAAGAAAAAAAGAGAGGAGAAAGAAAAGAGACCATATCATTGGTATATCGGTTATGCCACAATTTCCTCCACACTCCCGGGAAATGGTGGTGGTGGTCAGAGGGGATAAAAAAGAGCTGTCATTCTCCAACCATCACCACAATGGAATAAAAGAAGGCGACAGCAGCCCAAGCCAGACATGGTAATGGATCAGATTCATGCGGCTCCACCCGGGCGGCTGGGGAAAAAGTTAATCCACGTGAGGTTGTTTTTGGACAGGGATTATATACTCGAGTACGCCATACCAGTATCTTCCACTTTTTCTCCTGCCAACTGCCAAAGTGGTGGCCTTGCTGGGTGGCGGTCGTTAAGGGAAGCTGGGGAGGAGGAGGAGGAGGAACGGAGGGAAAGGGAAAGGGAAAGGCGCAGGGAAAGGCGTAGGCGAAACTAGGATGAAGCGTTGTGTGCAACTCGAGGTTTGCTCACCCGCGTACAGTGCTGCATACTCGAGTAGTTACGAGTAGTTTTGAGGGGAAATGTGGGATGGTGCAGCCGATGCGGTCACTCGAGCATTGAGGGGGAAGGAGTTCTTCGCTTGCCTCGCTCACCCTGGTCGGATTTTTTTCTTGGGGTGGGGGGAGAAAGAGAAAAGTCGCAGGGTGCGCTTGCTTGTGCGCGGGCAGGAAAGTGCAACTTGTCTTTCTTTGCAGCTCCACTTCTCGATCATTTCACGGGGCTACTGCATTGTAATCACAATCTCCCGTAGGAGTGCCGGTGTCGGCCTAGGCGTTAGTTAATGAGTTGATGCCACCGCCTGCCTGCCTGCATATATCCCCCTCCTTAAGCTACAAATGCTAAGTACGAGTATTCTCATTGCTCATGGCAGTCTGTTTCGCGACTTTTTCGTCGTTGTTATGTTATGATGTTATGGTATGGTAACATCTGCCAGTCTTGACTGTTAGTCTGTCATGAATGAGGCCATTCTTGCCACTAGCCCTCCCCGCCTGGGAGCTCTGGGGCTTAGAGCTCCTTCTCTTTACGATTTTATACGTGACTGGTGACTACATGCTACATACGAGTGCGATGTGGTACCTTCTCGAAATTTGATGGTTCTGCTGCCTCTCCCTCTCTCATCCCCCCTCCTCCTCTCCCAGCAAGAGGAGAACTGTTGTGCTGTGCATGGGTAAGATCTTGATGCGGGGGCGTGGTGGTTTATGGTGGTGGTATCATAGAGCTACCGGTAGGGTCCAATACCATAGCCTGAGGGCATCACGCCCCCCAAAAGCAAGGGGTTTTGATATCGGGTGGAAGGTCGCGTCTGCCTTGCTAGGCCAAAGGTATGTATCCGATAAGCTGAGATTTAATTGAGAGTTACGACACTCAGTTGCAAATTAAAGATGAGGACAATGTGACAACTAAAAGCCGTGGTTGCAACACAGATACCGGTATCAGTGTCAATTTGCATCTTGAGTAAACAAAAATAATACCAGTAACTTATTGTATTACCCAAAGCCAGGGATTCCACAAGCCAAGACCTTGAGCTTGCCGAGCTATTATTTACTGCACTGCATTGCTACCCTCCATGTACTCGAGTACAGTACCGGTACCAGTATTACTTGTATTATTTAACAGTCCCCTCGATTGATTCTTTTCTTGGGTCTCTGGAAAGTGGCATTCCCTTCCTCTGATGCCGCTATTATCCACGGGAGGAACCCATAGTCTTTAGCCCTATCTTACACCCCCCTCCCCCGGTTCAAAGGGTCTGGGGTTCACTTGCTTCGTAGACCCCACCACCTTAAAGTCCTCCCCCCCCGCGCCTTCTGACCATTTCTTCCCTCCTCCCTCGCACTCTTCCACCCTCCCCTCCTTATCACCTTCTCTCCCTCTGCATCTAGAGTGTAGTTGCAGAATCGACAACTTTCTTTTGATTTCCATATCCGGGGGTCCATATACCTAATTTTCGGTGGTTCTAATCTTTTTAGTTTCTTTCATTGAGCTCCGTCCGAAATGGCTGGGGGAAGCGGAAACTCCACGCGCCCCTCCAATCAGGCGGGGGTGTTGGAGGGCATGAATCCTTCACACTACAATCCCAATGATCCTCTTACGCTGTTTATCATTCAGGTTGGTTTTCACTCGCTCTAACTTCGGACGAAATGTGGCGAATGAGGACAAAGGCCAATTTGGAGAGCTCTTTTTTCTGATAAGACATGGGCAATAGGTCACCCTTATCATCGTTGTTTGCCGCGTCTTGCACTGGCCTCTCTCAAAGTTACGGCAGCCCCGTGTTATTGCGGAGGTCGTTGGGGGTATCATTTTGGGTCCTACAGTTATGGGCAGAATCCCTGGCTTCAAGGATGCCATATTTCCCGCCTCCTCCATGCCGCTGCTTTCTCTGGTTGCCAATCTCGGACTTGTAATATTTTTGTTCCTTGTCGGGCTGGAAGTGGACATGCGATTGCTGTTTGTGAACTGGAAGATTGCGGCGAGTGTCAGTGCGGCGGGAATGGTGCTACCGTTCGGATTTGGTGTGTAAAACCAAGCTCCTCACGACCCCGGTCTTTGTGCATGTACCGTACCACTAACCTGCTGCTTCCTTTGTATTAATTTAGGCGCGGCTATTGCTTATGGCCTTTATCATCAGTTTAGGGATGACGCTGGGATCAATGACAGCATAGGCTTCGGAGTCTACTTGCTTTTTATTGGTGTTGCAATGGCGATCACAGTACGTGCTGCAGCAGCAGGCCTCAGCTCATCTGCGTTGCATTGCTTTGGGATGCTGACTGTTGGTGTTCGTGTTTGGTAGGCCTTCCCGGTGCTCGCTAGAATTTTGACGGAACTCAAGCTCCTGGGCACAAGCGTTGGAACCATTGTCTTGTCAGCTGGTGTGGGTAATGACGTTGTCGGCTGGGTCTTGCTTGCCTTGACGGTCGCATTGGTCAATGCGGGAACTGGGCTCACGGCGCTCTATGTCCTGCTAATATCGATCGGCTGGATTTTGTTCTTGGTTTATGCCGTTCGGCCTGTGTTCATATGGCTCTTGCGCCGTGATGGCTCCTTGGAGAACGGGCCCACTCAGTCTATGGTGGCGCTCACGATGCTGATGGTCCTTGCATCGGCATTCTTCACTAACATCATCGGTGTGCACGCGATTTTCGGGGGATTCTTGATAGGATTGATTTGTCCTCACGAGGGGGGTTTCGCGGTTCGACTTACGGAAAAGATAGAGGATCTCGTGTCTGTCTTGTTCCTCCCCCTTTATTTCACTCTTTCCGGGCTGAGGACCGATATTGGATTACTCAACGGGGGTATTTCATGGGCCTATGTCGTTGGTGTTATTGCTATCGCTTTCTTCGCCAAGATTGGCGGTGGAACCTTGGCAGCAAGGCTCAACGGCTTGGTATGGAGAGAGAGTTTCACAATTGGTGTCCTTATGAGTTGTAAGGGTTTGGTTGAATTGATCGTCCTAGTAAGTTATTTCAGCGGTTCAGCAAGAACTGGAACCAAATGCAAAAGGGCTATCATGTTGATTATGCGGTGTTGTTTTTTTAGAACATTGGTCTGCAGGCAAAGATTTTAAGTGTAAGGGTGTTCACAATATTCGTGATCATGGCTTTGATTACCACCTTTGCCACCACCCCACTGGTAACGTATTTGTACCCTCCGTGGTACCAGAAGAGGATGGACGCCTGGAGAAGAGGTGAGGTTGACTGGGAAGGAAACCCGATTCAGCCTGGTGATGATGCTAGCTCCCGGGGCACTCTTGGAGACCAGAAGATTGTGGTTACCAAGTTCTCCAAGACCACAGTGCTACTTCGTCTTGAAAGCATGCCAAGCATTCTCACTCTTGTGAACCTGTTGGCCGGAGAGCGAGCGCGGCCCGAGCCCAAAGTTCACAGATCAAAGGCGGCAATTCCAGAAGAAAATCCGCCACCGTCCCGCTCTTTGATTAGCAAACGTCCTTTGGAAGTGCATGGCGTCCGCCTCGTTGAGCTCACTCAGCGTACATCCACTGTCATGCAAGTGTCTGAAGTCGACGAATTACAAGAAAGGGATCCGGTTATCAACGTCTTCCGTTCTTTCGGCAAGTTCTTGAACATGGCTATCTCTGCTGTGCTGTTTATAACCCCCGAGGATTCCTTCGCCGAGACTTTGGTTAGTAAGGCTACTGATCACTCTTCTGACCTTCTCTTGATTCCATGGAGCGAGACTGGCGCCATCAGTGACCCCCAGGACCCGCAGTATGCGAATACCGAGAATCGCTTTACTACCCAGCAGCACAATTTGTTCATCAGCAAAGCGCTCGATACTGCTGCTTGTACCACTGCTATCATGGTTAATCGGGAGTTTGGAGGTCCTTCGATGGAACGAACCCTCACCCGTGCTATCAGTCAAATCAGCATTCGGTCTCCTAAGAACGCTGACCCTTCTGCCCCCGTTCCTCCGGTTGCCGACCCCTCGCATCACATCTTCTTCCCTTTCTTTGGTGGCCCGGATGATACCATTGCCATGAGATTTGTCCTGCAGCTCGCCACCAACACCAACGTTACGGCCACAATTGTCCGTGTTGTTTACAAAGCTGGCGTTACGGAAGAACCCTTGGACCTCCCCGCGCCGGCTAGCATACACCGTCCCGATCTCCCAAGAGGCCTCTCTATGTCTAACGTGCCAACACTTTCCCACGAGGATACAGCAAAAAACCCCACAGTTCAACTCCAAGCCGCCACCGCTAGTGACTCCACAGTCCCGGACGCCGATGGCGCCTTCTTCCAGTCGATGGTCGACTCTGTCCCCGCCGCCATTTCCCAGCGCGTCCTCTTCGAAACCGCCGAAACAGCCCAACCCATCCACTATGTCATTTCCAAGGCGAAGGCAGAAGTTGGTCTATCGAAGAATGCCGGGGACTTGGTCATTGTGGGACGTTCCCAGCTCGACATCCAGACTCACATCAGGCGCGAACTTGTCTCTGTCCTAGCCTCCTTAGGCGCCCCCTCCGGTGCAGGCAACGAGACAAGAAAATGCCTCGGTGATGTGGCCGAAGCTGTCATTGTCTCTGGAGTCAAGGCTTCCATGATCGTGCTTAAAGCTAGCGAGTGAACCCACGAACCTAATGATCAGAAGGGTGGTGTTTTCTCTTTTTGAGTTTGGGTTGCTATGGGTTTTCTTTATATTTTTACTTATTCTAGGTCTAGTTAAATATTAGTCTATTATAGTCTAGGTCACGGTTTCTCACCCTTTTTCTTGTGCTCGATGTACTTTTTTTCTCCTCTTCCAATCTTGTCCGGAGTTCTAACCTTTCGTTTTTCCCTTGATCCTATCTTATCTACGCCCCACATAATGACCGATACGCGTAGTAGGGTAGCAGTAATGAGCGCGAGCATGATATAGCGAGTGGCTCTGGTAGCAGGTTCATGTATGACGAATGAAATGGCGGGCTGATTAATGGAAGCTCCGAATTTTCCCCTGATTTCCGGTGTGATGTTCCCTATCAATAAACACTATACAGAGACAAGCAGCTGCTAGCCACCTATCCACCCCTCAACCCCTCCATCTATACACGTGAGGAGTGCGACACTATACGTATATGAAAAAAGGCTCTCATGGCGGCCCAGTACGGACACGGTATGAGGAAAAAGTCAAGGCTCGACCCCGGGTTTGAACCGGGGACCTCTCGCATACAAACTCAGAGTGAACCCTAAGCGAGAATCATACCACTAGACCAGCCGAGCTCACGACCCGGACTTCCAGGTTTGCCAATCATGATCTCTCACCAGGAGTGTGGGCCGTCCATCCCAGTCCCGCCGAACCAGTTCACTTGAAAAGTAGTGATGGGATCCCGAGGCCGGAAAGGGCGGGAGGGGGGGGGGGGGAAGCATGCCAGTTGGAGCCAGGCTCATACCTCATCGTCAGCTCCAGCTCCCCTCCGGTATCTAGCTTTGAGTTTTTTTGGAGAGGGATAGTAGCAGCGGAGAGGAGCGGTTACCCCCCGTTTCCCCGCCCTCCTCTGGAAATAATTTAGTCTGTTTTCTGGGGACTGGTGAATTTGTAGAGCTCGGGGGTGGGGTGTAAGGGCGGGGGGAGGGGAGGCGGCGGTGTTGTGTTCTCATGTAGTATCACTCGTTCAGCAGTTTTTAATTTATTTGTCATTGCTGGAATATGTATTGTGGGATATTGGGCGGTTGGGCTTTGGGCTTTGCGTGGCGGGCGTTGCATTATATGATATATACGAGTTCCTTGTTTGGAGGGAGTTGGGGTTTGGTTGGTTGGCTGGTATGAAGGGGTGGAAGATCGGAGGGCGGGCTGGGACTTTGCTGGATGGGGGCTGGTTTGGTGTTTTTGCATTGTGTATTATAATAATATGGTAGAATCCCGTACGTATGATATGATATTTATTATATCTATGAGAAAAGGAAAGAAAGGGAAAAAAGGAAGGAAAAAAGACTCCGAGATATAATATGATAAAGTCCCAGATCTGTTCGACTATCACAACAAGCGTACTCAGATCCTATGCGGAATAAAGGTCAACAGAATATATATAAATAAAAAAACTCCAGCTCCCCCCCCACCAACCTTTTCCCTCTTCATCACTTCTCAAAACCCCTCCTCCCCCATTCCATCCTCCCCCTTCACCTCCCCCCACCACCCCTCAAAAATCCCCATAATATTCCAACCGCCAACCACCAAAAACTCCATACAAACCCTCATACCGACCAACACGCCCACATCCCCATTTATAAGCCCGTACCGGCTCGCGCCCCCAGGCACCATGACCACCACCCCCTTCTTCAAATCCCACGCCGCCAAAATCCCATACAAGATCCTGACAAACAGAAACGGCATGCTGCCCAGCACCCCGACATAGAACGATTTAGCAGTACTTCCGAAAGCCTTCCAATGGGGGAATAGAATGATCAGGGAGGCGAGGATTAACACCCAGGCCGTTAGGGAGACGATCGATGACGCACGGATGTATGTTATTGCCCTATTCAGCGAATCGATCACCGACGCGGAGGAAGAGGCGGAGTGGTAGGGCATTGTCGACCCGCCGGCGATATTGAGTATTAGTGCTGCGAGCACGAGCAAATGCGCAAACATTAGCAGTCGGAGAATGGGATGGCGGGTTGCTGGTAGATGCCGTGTGCTATTTATATATATATTTTATTTCTCCGAAGATTAGCATATGAATACCTCTAGCCTGCGGTAGCGGGTACAAGTATCATAGGTATGTGGGTAGATTGGGAGGTAGACTAGAGCAGGAGACGAGATGTAACCAACCAAGAATTCAAAAACCCTAAACAAGCGGCTAATAGCGGTGATACCGCGATCCCGGAGAATATGATCGCGGGTATAAGTAGGGACTCATGCGTATAATCGTGCTTGAGCGCTATCGCTAGTAGAAGGGCGCTACCGGTTGTTCTGACTGGTTCGCTTGTTAGCTCGGCCGGGGAAGCCCGTTTGCGGGGGAGGATATATACAGAGGCAGAAGATGGTAATGTACCACCAAGCCGTTTCCCGCGGTGTTCGAGATATGTTGTACACCGTTAGGGAGAGGAATAGAATGCCTAGGATTGCTTCTGATAGGGAGAGGTTTTCGTGGGGGTTCATTTTTATTTTTTGCGTTACCGTATTACCGTAGTTTGTTCGTTTGGTAAGGTGAGAATATTTTGGAGTTGAGGAGTTATACCAGCACTGTCTCCCATCTTATATATATGTAATCTCCGGGCGTCTGTGAACGCACCTGCTATCGCATCCACCAAAATCTTGAGCCTCGGACCGATCGCTCACCCGTATGCAATAGGAGCTATGTCCGCAAACGTTAGAAAATTGCGAGTATTGTATCACCATCTGCAATCCCAGTTCATGACTTCTAATTTGCTAACTCAGATCGTTGCACCATTCTATTGGATCTCACCCTTTGCTATCTCACCACAGCCCCCATGTTCGTCGCGGCAAGAAGTATCCGACAACGGGGGGTAGTGGATTTGTATGGACGTTTAGACGAGGACTAAGCTTTTGCAATATATTTGCCTGAATCCCTGTGTTCGGACATTTCTTCCGAATGCACAATACGGAGACATTTACGGGTATCGCTCGCCAATACGGTGTAACGGTGGTGTCTTGTTGTCTGTCCTTCCATTCGCGAACGGATGCGAGCGCCAATGTCGATCTCTAACCAAAACAGCACGGGTAAAAGGCTCTTGCTCAGCCTCGATATTCAGCGAGCATTGCCCTAGCGACTCTTGCTTTTTTTTCTTTTCATTTCAGCTGGAATCCATGAGGGGGAATGCAGCGTTGCTTCTGCTTGACTGGTGATACTCTATCCTGTAGTGCCCTATTGTGCTAATATTGGGAGGTTAATTTGTTTGTGATTTATTCATCGAGTGACTTCTTGTGAAGCCTATGTTGCCCCTCCGATGTGCTTTTGTCGCAGTCTCCAACGGGGACGTGCCGAATACCGGATGACGAACAGGGGTATTTGGCAAGCAAAAAAGTGAATTCGTCAAAGTAGGGTAGCAAAAGCCTGTCATATGATACCACCGTTGGAGACTGTAATTCATGGGGACAGGGGACAGGGAAAGCCGTCTTGGGTGCAAAAGCTTGGTTCACGCCAAGTACTCGAGTACAGTACACCTACGATGGGGCATCACGGGAGTATCATAGTTAATAACCACGATATTGACCGCTACGAGTACAACAATAGACCGGCCGTGCCCTGAGCGAGGTGGTGCCCTCAGCGAGGCGCGGCGCTCATAGTCCAATGAGGACTCTTACTATACACCGGTTCCGCCACAGCAACTCTACTGTGCCTCGCTGAGGGCACTACCTCGCTCAGGGCACGGTTAGTCTACCCTTGATTCCCAACACAACTCGAGAGATACCCAAAGAAAGAAAGAAAGGGAGACCCGTGACCAGTAGCATAAAAACTTGTTTAAAACCATTTCCCAGTAAGACCTGTGTCACCACCATCGCCATCAACCACCCCACTTTTCAAATCGTAGATTGTGAGGGGAAATACTCACCACCAAGCAACGCCTTCCTCTTCTGCTGATTAACATACTTACTCACGTCGTCCGCGAAGTTTGCCGAGCTCTCGCCAAGCCTGTCCATGCTGTCGCCCATGATATTCAACTTTTCAGTCCGCTCTTGGACCTGCTTTGCCATGTTTGCGAATACTCCATCTTGGTTTGACGCGCCAGCAGTAGCACCGCCGGCACGTGCATCTATTGCTGCCTGGCGTTTTTCTGCACGCATCTGCTCTATCATTTTACGGGACATGGGTCTTTCGGGACCGCCGACTGGGGTTTTGTTAGATAGGATATGCCTAGATGAGAGGGAACTGAGGAGGGGGGGCATACTTAGTAGGTCTACGTCCTCAACTGTGACATATTGTGTTCCGGAGATCCATTGAAAATTAGATATCGTAGGGCGGGCGGGGACGGGTGTGTTTGGGTTGTAAAGCGTGTCCCTTGGTGTATCCGCGCTGTGGTCATTGTCCCGTCAGCTTACAATTAACCAATCTGGGAACCACACAACTCACAAACTATCTCCCTTCCCCCACATATGCAGTAGTAAACACTCCGCCTCAGAAGTCCACCCAAAAATATATCCTGCTCCAGTAACAATTATTTCTGCCAGTCTGTCCTGCTCAAACCACTGTCCAATTTTAACCTCACTAATCTCCTTCAGCCCGGGGATTGAATAACTCTTCACAACGCCGTTGCTCATAACACAGCTAAGACAGACACCATGGGTCTCTAGTTCTACTACATTTGCGGACAGACAGTCAAAATCCTCCCAGCTCCTATGCGCGCCCTTTGCAGTTGGCGGTCGGAATATCCTCGATCCGGACTTTGTCACGCCTAGTAGAACTCCGGGCACTTTTATGCCGTCGCGGAGGTTTGCCACAGCTTGCTGTGTGGCATATGCGCGCTTGCCGGAGTCGGAGTTTAGTGGAATTATTTTTATAACTGGACCTTCCATGTAGGTTACGTTCACGAAATTGCAGACAAAGCTAGGACCTTGAGGGAGGAGGCTGAAGGTCGCAATTCTCCCGTGGCTGGTTCCAATGAACAATGCGATGCTTGAGAACTCTGTAATTCACCGTTAGTAGATGCTCTAGGGTATTCGTAATTGATTGCTTGCCGTCGCCCTCGAGTGTGAGAACTCCGAATTCCAAGCAAGTAGCCTTCTCTCCCTCCACCGGTTTGTCGTGGCTCTTTCTAAAACTAGACCTCTTGGCCTCCTTTGTCAAGGAAGTCAAACTCTGGTGAAATATGATGGCAGGCCCCTAAAAAGCAATTAGCATGAACAGAACTCGAAGAACCTCTCAAACATACCCTCAAATCAACAACTGATACATGACCAGTCTGATAAGCAATAGCAACAAATCCAACATCATTACAAGCAAGATGCAAAACACTCCCACAATGCTGCTCAAGAACACAAAGCGGCAAAAGACCCTCTTTAAGGGTAGGATTTGTCTTCGACTTTGCATCTCTAATTGCTCCAGTAGCACTGTCCAACTCGCTCCTGCTCATGGCTTGTAGAGCCTCATCCTCGCTAGTCCTTCCGTAGCCTTTATTCTTGCCCCACCTGAATAGCACGACTTCCCCAGTCTCCATGCCCACAGCTAACTCTCCTGTGGAACTTGCCATAGCAACGCGCTCAATCTTTAGATCGACGCCACGCTCTAGGACCTGCCCCAGGTCAACCTCCATTATTTTCTCGTTTTCGATTTCGTCCGCAAGTCCCAAGTCCCAAATCCTTACTGTCCCGTCCAAGTGAGCGGTCTGTAACACGGTTCGATTCTCGTATCGTCTCAGCGGTTTGACATGTCCCGCCCCGCCAACGATTACTTCCCCTGGCCTATCACGGTTTTCGGTCATGCCCAGCCACCGCTGGCGGTTTATAGGGGAGAGGTTTGCGGTTGTTACACGGGGGTGAACTAGTGACAAGGAAGGATGGAACACCAGCGCCGGGGAGATAGGGTGGCCATCCGGAAAGCTCAGCGTCGCTAGCTCCCCAGAAGCCAACAAAGCAATAACAGCAACGGGGTCATGGCTCCCAGCGTAATGTGGACTGGTTCGAGGAAGCAAACAGAAGTCGACAACATCAAGATCAGCTGGAGTCGGTAGAATACGTTGCCTTCTAGGTGACGCAAAGTGATCCGATACGAATTGGGCTGAAGAAGTGAGCATGTTCGGAGTGGGTCCGAGATCCAGAAGTGTGAGGCCCTTATTGGGCATTACAGACAGATTTCCACCTGCTACCAAGATGCTGGTGTCATCAGGATTATCCGTAGAGCACCAAGACACCTTAAACAGTGGCTGTCTGACAATTATAGTTCCCTCGGTTTCGCTAAGCATACTTGGTTTCGGACCGCACGGAATGTTGACGTCTGTATCCTGCAAAGTCCTAGCTTGTACGATCCTGCCATCCCGTGAATCCCAGATCACAAGACAAGAGTCTTCATGCGTGGTACAGATGAACGTCCCAGTAGGATGCCACAGAGCCTCACAGACCTTCGGCCTCCGCACAGAATTCAGCATACCCCGCCCCGGATCGGCTCCAGGCGCACCAGGCGGTAGCTCAAATTGAAGGTAAAGCGTTGGCACGTTTTGCTTCAAAGAGAAAACAACACACCCCTCTAGATAACCAATCAAGAGCGTTCCAAGATCCCGTGGATGCAGCGCAAGCGATACAATCGGCAACATCCTAGCCTTCGGTGACCGTTCCTTCCATAAATTCGGCACCAGGAATGGCGACTTGAGTTGCCGGTCAAGGTCGTACGCAACCACCTCTCCATTCTGCAAGCCCATGAACACCCAATCCAATGACGGATCTGTTAAAACGGCGCTCACGATTCCCGGGGGAGAGTATCTAGCAGGTTGGGCTTCGGGATCTGTCATATCGAACACCGAGAGCTCACCCTTGGTATCCACGATGACAATCCTACTATCGCAGAGCTTCAAGAACTTGACACTGGCCTTCCGTGTCAAAGTGAATGTAACCTGCACTCGCTTCTGGCCAAATACATAGACCTTCCCGGGAGTGGTTGCCGTTTCGTTCGTTCCGACAGCAAGAAGTGATTGGATTGGGTCGTAGGCGAGAATAGATATGGAGGATTCGATTCCGTATTTTTCAACCTTCCGGAGGACAATGTCAGTTTGGGGAGTTTGTTGGGAGTGAACTGGAGATACAAACCTCATCTAGAACGAATAAATCTGGAGCTGCGAGAGCCCCGGTAAAGTCGTGCTGGATCCCAGCCTGCTTTGACCGTAGGAAATCCATCACAGGGCTGGATTTTAGAAGAGTTGTGGCGGAGAGGAGGGATGATTTAGACGGAAGAAGCTCAAGAAAGCAAATGCTTGGGGATTATAGGAGGTTGTGGAATTGTGGGACCAACTTCAGATAATACTGTAACATTCTTGGCAGTGACGTCGCAACACTCCCAAAATATTCGCAAATCCTCTCTAACTGCTGTGCGATTACTGAATATTGCCTACTATTACCACCAGTACCTGCACGCAAACCACTCGAGTAAGTCATGGTGTAGCGGGCCTTAGATTTTGGCGCTTTGTCGTTGATTAGTGCCATAGCTTAATTTGCGCGGAAGTATACCGGCACTCGGTACAAAATTAAGCCTCCGCGCTTAAATTACTCTGCTAGTACTGTAATATCAAATGGGACGTGAACAGTAGGACCGTTAGCAGGTTACCCGTGATTTATGTTCGGGCTGTGCGGGTATAGTGAGTGGATAGTTTGCCACTGGATTTCCCTGGTTGGCTACGAAGCAATATCACCCAGTCTACGTGCCCTCTATTAGCTGAATAACTCACTCCTCATACGACAGCAATCTACATCACAGTTGGTCACTCGTTTGAAAATCTCGTAAAGCAAATCAACAGTCACGGGCACCTTTGAGTGGACAGTCTATCGCCACATAAAAGCTGCGGGAAAGAAAGGAATGTTACTCAAAGCGAGAAAACCCTCAAGGCTAATCGTGCAGATTATAATTCAAGCCTGCCATTAGGAAAAACATCTATGTATCATAGCCATCGTCGACAGTCCCGTACAAAAAACATTCCAACACCCGATTTTGAACAGAGAGACCCTGCTTATAATAGATTATCGACCCATAACCCATCATAACATTCCAGTCATACAAACAAAGCCTCTAGCGATAAAAAAAACTCTCCTTTTTGAGGTGCTTTATGTAGAACGGGCGGTTCGTTATTTGGGGACAACAGGCTGGGTAGTGGCTGGCTGGGCGGAGGAGCTGGCTTCACCGGACTTGCCTGCAGCAGAATCATCGGCCATGGCATCATCTTCTTCCGCCTCGCCCTCGCCCTCGCCCTCGCCCTCCTCTTCCTCTTCATCGTCTTCGCCACTACTCTCGGCTTCCAGATCTTCGGAGCCGTCATCAGAGTCTTCGTCGGCTTCCTTGCCAACAGCAGGGCCTGCGGTGTCATCCGCGCCGCCCATCTCGACGTCTTCATCGACAGGGGCGGGTCCAGCTTCTTCTTCACCCTCAAGCTCTTCCTCCTCTTCGGCTCCGTAGTGGTCGGCGTCATCCTCGGCATCATCGGCTTCAGGCTGGTCGGGGGGGAATTCGGAGGGAGCAGATTCCTCGGAGTCCCTTGAAAAACGTAAGAAAAGTAACATTGGAAGGATAGAAATTGTGTGCATACCACTTGATGGCAAATCTAGTAACACGGGGCTTCTCGGCAAGGACGTTCCTCACAATTCTATCGGTCTGAACTTGTTTAGGAGGCTCGTTGTTGAGTTCCTCAGAATCGTATTCGTTGCTCACGTAATAACCAACACGAACGAACTCACGACCGTCATAAGAGCAAGTAAGAAGGACAACGGTAACCCCCAAGATCTCAGAAGAAGGAAGTTTGGCAAGAGCAGGGGGTTCGGCCTCAAAAACGAACTTGTTCACACCGACGGGGATAGGACCAACAAGGAGGGAGTCAAGCTCCTGATCGTGCTCGGTACTGTTGAAAATCTTAGCAAATATGAAATTGGAGATGAAAAGCAATGGATTCTGATGGGATATAGCTTACGAGTTGGCAGAACCGACATAGGTAAGCTTCCACTCAAGATCTGTAGAAAAAATGGATGAGTAAGGATAGAAATTGCAAAAGGAAACAATGAACATCACCTTTAGTCAAAGGCTCGAGACATTCAAAGGTAATCTCAAATTGATATTTGTCGGCAAAGCGAGCGGGATTGTTGACGACATTAACGTTAAGAAGTGAAACAATAGACATTTTTTATATATTGACTGGTGGAGAATTTCAACCGATTGGGATGGGATGAAAGTGGAGAGAGGGGAGGAGTGGGATGGAGGTGGCAAGCAGAGGAGAGAGAAATGGAGGATAGAACGGAGGTGGAAAGAGGGGACAGAATAGATGGGATGGATGAAGAGGAAGGATGGAAGGGAGAGAGGTGACTGACTCGCACAGAAGGATGCGAATCAGGGCGAATGTTTTGCTCGACGCGTTATGAGAGGGACAAGGGGTATGCTGTCTCTAATCGCAGCGCAACGGAGCCATTGTGGGTGTTGGTTAGGAAAGGTCCACAGCCAATAGGAACGAATCTGAAAGGTTTCTCCAGCCGCAAAGTAAGCCACAAACCCTTCCTCCCCGCCAAAGATCTAATGTAGCCCTTTCTTCACTTTCTCAAGTTTTTACTTCTATTTCACTACCTCATTCGTCAATTCTACAAACAAACTGTTTATCATTGCTTATATGATACCCGGCCTCTGTGTACTAGTACTCGAGTATCATACAGGACCGCGGCCGGTATGATATTATGTGGTATGTATGACAGGCCTTTCTTGTTAGGCTTTTCTGCACCGCATGTATCATACTCGAGTACTCGTAGGGTCCCTTGCCTATCAGTAGGCTAAGTGATTTCCGCCCTACTTGTCAGGGTCCTTTTCCCGTCACGTGAGCATACTCCACATTCAACGCCTATCATGAAATATTTAAATACAGAGCATAATAATAATATTATGGCGTTTTAATCATAAACTCATCAATAGGAAAATTTACCAAGTAGGCCCACTATCAGCCACTTTAACCATGAGGGGAAACTCTATTAGTGGGAGGGATACCGGTGGTTAACCCAGATGTCCTCGAAATGTCCCAATGCCTTATTTCCGGAATACTTGGTGGCTACAGATTAGTCTGGAGATTCTTCTAAGAAAGCCTCTGGAGTCCTGGGGGCACGCAACAGAGCTGTTATTATAAAGGTATCACTCTATCCTAAGGATAGAAGCCTTGTTTGCTGTGATGATGCTAGCCTTGATTATTGTACACTGCTGTAAACTATAACTAATTCTTGAATGATAATTCGAAACCCTCCTGCTCTTCCCTTGCAAATGCTATCGCCCAAGGCATAGTGAGAGAAGTATTAGGGTTAACGAATATCTAAGCGTGTCTTAAGTATGATACGAGTAAAGCTACGAATAGACATTACCCGAACAGAGTAGAGCCCGGGCCTTGATCTGCTGTCTAGGCCCAACTACCGTATCTACCCGTATACAAAACGCGCCAGAGGGGTCTCATGAACAAGGTCATCTCCGTTTCTTAACCCCATCTAGCGCCCTAGCAACCCCACCAATTTCCCAGACGTTGACAACCTCCTTAACCTCATTTTTGGCCTTAACCTTTTCCAACTTCCTACTTTCGTCCACCTTTCTCAAGTACCCATTAAAAACCACCACCTCTGCTATGCAGACTACAATGCTAGATGCAAACGCCAAGGCGAACCTCTGCGGGACCTCCCAGCCACTGGCAACCATCCATACGGCCACGGAGGTAGCTATCGTCGACAGCAGTACATTAGCGATTATAGATAGCTGCGATTTCAGGTCTTGAAACGTGTATTCGTCCTCTCCTTCGCAGATATCTTGAGGTTTGTTCGTTAGGGCGTTGTAAACCCGCTCTTCTTCCTGCCGGCGGAGGCGTGCCATTAGGTCTTTATATTCCTGAGTCTAGCGTTTGGTTAGCTTGTTAGGGGTGGGAGGAGGGTGATAGCGGAGGTAATACCGGTTCGGGCTTTGGCGGAGGTGGGGGGTAATAGAGGTTGCACCCTTGTAGAAGAGCGCTTAGGCGGTATCGGGATTTATCTTCGGAAGTGTTAAGGAGGGTTTGGGAGATGAGGAGGATTTGGCGGTGATCGAGATGTGTTGCAGGGACTGTGATGGCGGAGGATGGCTTCTCTTTGTTGTAGACTTCTATCGCAGCGGTGAGCTGCGGTGTAAGGGTTAGAAGGACCATGGTCACTCTCAGCTGTGAACTGTGCTTTGAAGTCGACGTGTTGGGGTCAGAGAAATTGTGGAGTGAAGGTTGCGCTTTTGAGTGGATCTGAGAGTTGTTTACCTCAGGATTAACCCTGACCCTAGCATTATTCCATGTTTTCGGCACTGTGACGACACTGTAAGGATACGGTAGTGTTCGCTCCAGTGGAGGAGTCTAACATATCATAGTCTATAATACACTGCCGCGGATTTGAAGGTTTGCGACCCAGCACCGAGATTTTATAGTCTATCCATCACGTTCGCACAACCAGGGCTGCCCCTATCAAGCGTGATAGAGCGGCCTCCGGCCCCCGAAGATTGGCAGTCGGAGCAGCCCGATTGATAAACTGCGATTTCTACAGGAGACTGCCCCCCTTGCCCCCCGCTACTGTACGGTACTCTTCACCTTCAGTCCCCCCATCACGCAAAACACACACAGCCTCTCTATTATATATATCTCCGCAAACACTTTACAGCCATGGCCAAGAAGAAGGGCCAGCGATACCAGGGACGTGAACACCGCGAGAATCGTAGACCAGGAGAGCGGGAAACCCAAAATCTCCCTTTCAAAGGTTTTTTTCCCTTTCTTCCCGATATCTTTCTTCCTACTCATGAGCCTCATAGCTCGTTGTTGGGATCTCGGCCACTGCGACCGAAAGAGATGTTCAGGGCAAAAGTTGATGCGAGAGGGCTTGATTCGATCTATACCGCTTGACAAAAAGTTCAATGGCGTGGTTATCACGTAGGTTTCTGCTTTCTCCCTATCCAACCAGCGATTACCTCAGTGGAGGCAGTAAAAAGGCTCACACATTCCCTCCAGGCCCACCGGTAAAACAGTGGTATCTCCAACCGACAGAGAACTCATGGAGAAGCACGGTGCCGCCGTGGTCGAATGCTCATGGGCCCGGCTAGCAGATGTTCCCTTCCACAAAATTGGTGGGAAATGCGAACGGCTACTGCCATACCTTATCGCCGCCAACACTGTCAACTATGGAAAACCATGGAGGTTGAACTGCGCGGAAGCGCTTGCTGCTTGCTTTGTCATTGGGGGTCATACCGATTGGGCCGAACAGATTTTGGAGCCGTTCCCATACGGGAGGAGCTTTCTAGAGATCAATGGGGAGCTCCTGGAGAAGTATGCCGCGTGCGCTGACGCCGACGGCATCAAGAGGGTTGAGACTGAGTGGTTGGACAAACTTGAAAAGGAATACAAAGAGAGCCGTGAAGAAGGGGGAGATCCTTGGATGGGGGGCAATTCCAATTTCCCCCCAGTGTCTGCTCCCAGTAGCCGGGAAGCCACCGAGGAACTCGTGGAATCTCCACAAAGGCCTTATGACATGTCGTCCTCGGGTGAGGAAGACGGAGGGAGGTACCGTGAATACTTGAGGCAAAAGGCTTTACAGTCAAAGGAATTCACCAATCCTAAACCCACAAAGGTCAACAAGGCGAGCAAGGTGGATTCTGGGGATGATGAAGCCGCCTATAGCGGCGAAGAGGATAGTCTCAATCGGGATGAAAGCATTTTTAACGCAATCCGAGCGGGTGGGGACAAAGAGCCTTCCATTAGACAGTCGTACCAGAAGTGTCCCAAGACTTACACGGCATCCTTCTCTTCAACTAATTCAGCGTCTGGAGGGCCAAGTGCTTGATGGAGTAGAATGATAGAATTCTAACTTCCTTGGGCGGGATTGAAGAGATGGAAAAGCTGTACGATAGTTGTCTAAATGTTTTCTCGCGATACTCGAATACTCTACTTGTATATTCAATTTCATAAAAATGAAATCAACCGGTATATCACCAAGGGTCCTAGTGAGGATTTATCAATTCCACTGTCGCTAAAGTATCAGGGCACTTGAGCAGGTGTTTCTACCACATCAGGAAGCCTGATAAATAGAGGGAAATTCTACCCTCCAGATCACACCCCCTCAATTTACCGCATTATATGCCAAAACAACAACCGCGGCACTCTAGGCATTTGCGAGGCAAATGTCGGCTGCCTGGAGCTGCCAGTAACACTATTGTGCCAATGAGTGGTGGTTCCCTTGAGGCGCCACACTACCTTTTTACAGGTAGCAGCGCTGTCAATCGCTTCATTGGACTCGACCTGGTACTGCATTCAGCCTCACGCAGTAACCGCGCGTCTTGTATGCGGGTACAGCGCAGTAGAGTATCGGCACTCTGCTTTGTTTGTGTGGTGGTACCACTATCATGTGTGCGGTTGTGCTGGTGGTAGCCTAGGGCAGGGTGGGAGGCCTAATTCTCAGGTCATGCATATAAACCGGGCGAGGCTGGCAAGAAAATAACATCACCAACTACTGATTAATCTACACATACCAGAATGTCGTCTTTTTGCACAAATTGCTGGGGTTCCCACCGCCAAGATATGCATCGAATGGGGATCCACAAGGGCTGCCCGACCTGCGGAATAACCTTTTACAGCAAAAATGCCTTCAGCCGGCATAGGCAGGACCCTATATCGCGATGCAGGCCGAACACGGTCACCGAGTACCGCTGCTGCGATTGCGACCGGGAATTCCGCAGCCCAAACGGCCTTTATTTTCACCTTGCCGCGCAACACCCTAATTTCAGGGAATCGCCGCCAGCTCGAACTCGTGGATTACACTATTGTGATGAGTGCGATAAAGACTTCGGGAATGAAAGAAGCTTGCAACTCCATTGTGCGAGTTCCCGAGTACATAATCCGCTTCTGACGGGGAAAGTGGGTTGTGTTGGAAAGTGCAAAAGGAAGTTTGATGCCCCGTCCAGCTTGCTGGCCCATCTCGAGTCCGGAGTCTGCAAGTCTGGTATCACAAGGGCCAAGCTTGATAATGCTATCATTGCACAGGACAGGGCAAACATCATCACCGATCCGGAAGCCGTTCTCGCCCGAAAGACCAGGAACCTCTCACTGACAGACAGCGAGGTCTCGAGCATTTGTGACAGCTCAAGGTTCGATACCCCGGATGACTCGAGCGACGCTGAAAGTTTCTATACACAATCCGAGGCCTTTGACGGTCATCCAAGATACCAATACGCCGGCGGGGTATCACTCACTCCGAGCACATCTTCAAACGGAGTCTCCTCCCAGAGCGGCAGCGGCGTCTACACCCCGAGGGGCGACAGCACCGGGACCGCAACCCCAACTGCAGGCGTTAGCGGCGTACGACCCATCAACTCCCCACCCTTTTCAACAACAAGCTTCTCTTCGACAGGCGGCCTCTATACTCCATCCACCGGCTCCGCCGCATCGAACCAGCCCACGGAGGAGCCAACCATAGACCAGCTCCGCTCCTGGCTCCTCCCTGACGGGACCTTCGAATGCCCCGTTTGCCCCCCCAATACTGCCACTTTCAGAAGGCCATCCTTCGCAACACTCGCCACATTGCAAACACACATGCAATCCCCAACTACCCATCCCCAATTCAACCACGGCCTCCACGCTCTCTTCCCGGACCCCCACGACCCGCCCATCAGCACCGCATCCTCCGAATCCGGAATCATCACGCCTTCGACCATCCCCGCAGAATCGTACCTTCTCCCGAACGGGAAGTACGAATGCCCCTTATGCCCTTTCGGCTCTAGAAGACTGTTCAAGTCGCTCGCGACGCTGCGGAGTCACATGCTCTCGCCCATCGCGCACATGCCGAAGGTTTATCATTGCCCGGATCCGGCGTTGCTTGGCATCGCACCTAGTGCGGGCGCGGGGGGAAAAAAGGAGAAGAGCTTTGTCACGCTTAGCGGTTTGGCCCAGCACGTTGAGTCTGGCGCGTGTCAGGGTGGGAGGTCGATGTTCAAGGCCATGGTGGGATTTGTCAATGAGAAGTTGGCAAATGTGGGGATGGGGGATATGAAGATGATCGCTGCGGAATAATCGGTCGAGGAGAGAGGTAAAATGGATTTGGGGGCTTTTCTTTTCTCTCTTTTCCCTTGTGTGGGATTTCATACATAGATATGTTTGATACATTTGTTGGTTGCTACTAGCCGATTTTTCTCCCCCTTTACTTCTAAGATCTTGTTTGCTTGTAGTTAAGGTAACTTAGGCCACTGTCGAGGGTTATTGATTGGCGATATTCCGTACTTTGATATTTGCTTTCTTGATGAGCGTTCGTTGGCTACTACCGGTAATTACCCCTACAATCGTGAATCCCGCGGGGACGTGCTCTCCCGACTGCCAAGCCCAGTACCGTACTGGTACAAGCGCAGTAAAGTTACTCGAGCAGAGGCCATTTGGTAAACAGCACCGCTCTTGGCGATTGCTAACAATACCCTTTTATATTATCACCCAACAACATAGTTACCACATTCCAAAGAAATAGGGAGAATGAGAACTGAGTGACGTTTTACCATCAAGTTGGCCTACCATTGCCAAATACCCTCCACCATAGGAACTGGAATAATCAAACCTCATGCTAATATCATACGTCTGAATTCCCCTCTGTGGCTGAGTCGCCTCGCAAGGGAAAACTAATTTTCAGCACCCAATCGAGGCCAATCGGAGGGGAAATAACTCGTGCAGAAAACCTTGCTCGAAGAGGCAACTCCAACACCGTAGCATGAGGCTGTGTTATTCCAGTTCTTGCGATATCAGGGTGGGGCCGATTGAGCGCAGTGGCCAGTCCATCCCCCGAAGCCTACCCAATAGATGATGTCGTCAAGAGTTTGTAGACGCACCAACACAACAGCGATTGGAAGGCCAAAGATACACGATGAGAACCCTCACCCCCCACACACCACTTGGAATCAAAGTCGAGTTCGTAATCTTGAATGTTCTGCTCTTCAAGTTGTGGGAAGTGGGGTCGGCGGTCTAATAGGTAGTCCATACCCGAAGCCAACGGGGATTGGTTCTTCGATAAAAGTAAGGCTGTGGACTCTCCATCTTGTGGGCGGGTTCAGGCCCCCGCTGTCGTCGTGTCTTTTGTTGTCTGCTGAACAGTTGCTGGCTCTAGTGCCCTCGCTTGGGACTTTTACTCGTCGGCCATATATGTATTAGATTTCTACCAATGGTTCAAGGTTTGAGCTTGGGACCAGCTACTCGGATGACATCGATGGATGTGGCTCAAGGGTGTATATCCGGCAATCGTACCAAACGTTGGATACCGCTCTTCCAAAGCTGGTTTTTTTCTTGCTCGTGGTGGAGGGTTAAGTTCACTGGTTGGTGGTGTCCCGAGCAGCACCTCTTGAGATATCCATTCCACTAGCAATTGTTCAATAGCTTTTGTCGTCTGCATGGAGTACGTCACCCATGCTCTCCCATTGCTTGTGGCCATGCGTCGCTTGCCCGTTGCTTAGTCCTGGGGCATGGTGTGTGTTGGGAAGGTGCCAATTGCTAAGACCAGATTGTGGTCAAGGCACGAAAAGTAGTGACTCTACGAGTATTGAACAAGCTCTACAGAGTCTCGGGCTAGTAGGCGCGAGTGATATCCTATGACTACTAACAGTGAGTGCGCCCAAAACTCCCTAGCAATTACTCATACTGCACGGGGCTTTATGAATGCAGCCGGAATCCACCCTCATACAGCCATGCAACCGAAAGCTATAAAGCTACTAGAAGCCCCCCAGCCCCACAATTCCCGAGCTACACACAGCGCCCACCTCTCAGAATCCACCATCACTGCCGTCTACCGATTCTTAAGTCCCCTCCCACCAGATCTCTGCCTGGACGCGTACGCCCTCCACCTCTGAATATCCTCCCTCTCAAGCAACAGTGCAACAGTATAATACTCCCTAGCGAGAACTTCGTTGGGGGCGCAGCGGTGGACGGTTGAATGACATGGTCTATTAAACGGTCACCACCACCACAATCAACTCCCAACCCCCCCAACACAAATTCATAGAAGAAGTCTGCAAAACTAACCGACAAAGCCATGCAACACTATTAATCATATCCGGATGCCACTTCCTCTTGAGTACTTTTGCATGCGTAGATTTCTACCATCCATCCCCGAATCACCCAAACGTCAACACACCTTCCTCCTCTTCTTTTTCTCGCCCCCTTCTCCTCCCCTGGGGCGCAATCAAAACATACCGGAATCAAATGATGATACGTGATACTCACCCCCACCCTCTCGCAAATCTCGCACGCATCCTTCTTGGTCCCCGCGCCTGCCCACTCTGGTGGAGGCGCGCACGCCGCGTCAATATATTCCGACAGCACGTGCGAGATCAACTTCTCGACGTCGTCGGCATCGGAGACTATGTCGTAGTTTATTAGCGATTCGGTGATTGATAGGGGCAGGGTGGAGAGGGGAGGGATTAGGGGCTGGAGGGTGGGGGGGGTAGGTGGCGTAGGGGTGGAGAGTGGGGTGGCGGTTTGGAGGGGTCGTGGGAGGAAGGTGTAGAGTTCTTGGGTTAGGTAGTCTAGGAAGTCGCTGAGGTCTTCGAGGTCTGTGGCGGAACTTGGCGAGAGGGTGGACTTTTGGAGGATAGATGGGGTGAGGGATTCGCGGAGGAGTGTATAGTTGCTTGTTTCCATTGGTGTGTGTGTGCTTTAGTGGGGGGTTTGGAGAGGGAACGAATTGGGGGGTATTTGTTAAAGCTATAGGGAAAGCGGGGGGAGGATTATGATAGACCTTTGGAGTGTAGTAGTTACGATTATTGTATTACTACAAGTAAAGTTCTACTCGTACAGATACGCTGCAGTCCCGGTATCTGCGGCTGAGGCTTTATATGGGCCTTAACTATCACTTGTAACATACTCGCCCACTCTTGGCATATAGGATCATAATATGATACACTCTGGTACTGGTGCGCACTGAACGGTATAATGCATTACGGTGGCCACCTATTGGTACTCGAGTACCGTACCCCATACCCCGACTAAAAGTGCCACTATTATCCCATATTCGCCTCCTACTGAGGGTGCATCCGCCATCCATAATATCATATAACAATGGCTCATCCCCCCCAATTCTTCCATCCCCCCTCCCACCACAAAGGCCCCCCACCAATACCCATACGAGCGGTACCATCGCACCATGACTTCTCCCTCCAAAATATTCGCCTTCGACCTGTACGGCACCCTGCTAGACACAACCTCAATCTCCACTGCCCTCGCCAAACACCTAGAAGCCGACTCCCAGGACGCAGCCCTCTCCCATAAAATCACAGCAGACTGGCGACGCTACCAACTGGAATACACATGGCGGCTGAACAGCATGGGTTATCCCCCCCCCTCCCCCTCCTTCTTCACTCGCCATTCCTAACGGAACGGGATATATAGGTGAATACGACCCCTTCTCAACCGTAACCCACGCCTCCCTAACCCACGCCCTAACCCAGCACCTCCCAGCCTACAAACCCAGCGCAACCACAATAACCTCGCTCCTAGCTACTTACAACACTCTGACCCCCTTCCCGGGGATAGAAGCGACCTTATCAACGCTAACCCAAGATCCCGCCTTCTCCTGGGTGATTTTCTCAAATGGATGTCACGCCATGCTCTCCGCTACCATCGCGAATTCGCAAATGCTAAGGGGTGCGAGGTGTGTTAGTGTCGATGACGTCAAGAAGTTTAAGCCTGATCCGGAGACGTATAGATACCTGTTGGAGCAATTGGGAAGGGAGGAGGATCCGGCGAGTGTTGTGTTGGTTAGTGGGAACCCATTTGACGTAGTGGGCGCTGGGAAGGTTGGACTGGAGACTGTGTGGGTTTCGGGTGGGGCGGATTGGTGTGATAGGTTGGGAAGGCCGAGGAGAGTGGTGGTAGGGTTGGAGGAGATTGTTGACGGGGTTAAGAGTTGGTGGAATTGATCAGGGTGGGTTGGCGCAGTTCAGTTTGTTTGCGGATGCCAAACCGGCCTCGGCAATAGCTGTAACTTGACTGTATCATCATTCAGGATGGCGGGAGTTGTCGAGTGACATATTATGAATCCCAACAATGTCAAGCCCCGTAAACTGAGGCATCACGCTGATTCAAGGTATTCCCCAATTATAAACGTGAAATTAGGGCCTGGCAGGGAGAAGAGAAGGAAAAAATGTACAAGAACGAACGAAAAAACCAAGTTAGAGCTGAAGAAAGAAGAATCTAGAAGAAGAAAATAAAAATGGAAACTTTTAGACTTCTGACTCCGCAAACTCCAAATATCCCAGCCAGACACGGCCTTCAGTATATTTTTGTCCCAGGGTGATCGCGAAAAGAAAATCACTCCAAACACCCACATCAACCCTCACTCTCACTCAGCCTTGATCTAAGCCGGTTGCTCATACGCGCGTTTGATAACCCTTTGGAATTCTGCATTTCCCCGCCCAAGATTAGCCGCTACCCCCAACCCACCAGGTACCAAATAGACAGAGGAGGGGGGAAGGGCAAACTCACGATCAAACTTCACATTCTCCCTAGTAACCGTAGTCTTCGCTTCGTTTTCCTTGTTTAACGGAATCTTGACCACATCCCCCTCAATAGTCCATCCGCAACTCCCCTTAACAAAGCTCTCGAACCCATCCCCGGTAAGATTCAACCAACCCTCTAATAGCTCCCGATTAATCTCACGGTTGGACTGGGCAGTAGCACTGGCAATGCGTAGCCTAATCAGCTCCTCGAAACCGGTACAGTCAGTGACCAGGTCGGCATACAAGTCGTCAGACTCGAGCATCATCCAGAATTCCCTATATTCGCAGGCTTCCAAGAGGCGGGAGAGGGAGAACAGCTTCAGCACGGCTTCTGCAAAGGGGTCTATTGGAGGTTCGGTCAGGGCGTTGGCCGGAAGGAGGTGCAGACAGAGGCCGAAGTCGGCGGATGGGAAGACGGTGAGGGCCTTAACGAGGATGTTGGTGATTGTCTCGTCACGGGTGAGGTGTGGGTTGAATTGGTAGCTTTTTTTTAGAGGGTACCCTCGTTAGCCCCTTTTGTTCCAGAATGAAGGAGGGAAGAAGGCGCGACGGTTGGGGGAGGTTGTGGTTTATCAGAATCGGGAAGATTTCACTCAGTCGAAGAAAGTTCATTCTCTTCTCGGGTAATAGGAAACGTTGACGATATACTCATCACAGTAACCAAAAAAAAAAAAAACGTCGAGTTTGAATATAAAATACTTACAGTTTCAGAAGAGCCAAGTTTGCAAGACTGTCGTAGGTCTTGCTCTCACATTGCTGCTGTACGTAGTCTTGAAAAATCGTGACGGTCTCCGGGTTATAACGATCGAGACTGGACAAGATCCCCTGTATGTGCTCCGGTCGGGTGGAAGTATCGAAGGTCATCTTTGCAATTGGCGTAAGCTTTAATGGGTTGGATGGGGTCCGGTGAGATGGAGATGCGGGAAAATAATGGAGTGGGGGAAGGAGCAATTTCGCAGGCGATGTTGAGGGTCTCAGTTTAGAGTGGGGTTAACCCTAACTACCCACCAAGCATCTTGCAACTGTTATATCATGCGACCGACAATACTCCGGTGATTGCAATGGCATAATTAGAACCTACGGAAATTGTATGATGGGACACCCTGGGGATTCGAGTGGCCTTCCGTCCAGCCAAAACAATTATCCGCCCGCTTACTGTGTGCGCTTGGTAGTCGGGCATAATCACCGGGGGTGGTTTACGGCGGCCACGGTTCTCGCCACCCAATCTCACTCGATATTCATTTCCTGCGGGAAGCCAGAGAGGCACCCAATTTCTCAAGATTCTGTAGCCTCCATCTGTCTTAATTGTTTTTCCCCCTGAAATGATCAAGCATTCAATGGTATCCCCGGCTGGATTGAGTCGGGAAAGTGTGGCTCCAAGGAAATAGTTATTACAGGGGATAATCAAAACGCCCACCAACACTCTGGCCCTAATATTCATCACTCAGACAAATCCAGCCATACCAAACGTCCCGGCCTCCAAACAGTCGATCAACCTCTCAAGCGTTGGTGGCATGCACCCAACAGACCCGTAATGTGATTTTGATGCGCAAGAAGAGAAGAGCATGTCTCCTGAAAGCTTGAGGTTTGTGAATGAACGGTCTGGAACGATTTTTCAAGTTCTCTGAGGAGGCCGAGCGTGGAGTCCGTTGTAGATATGAGAGAATTGCAGGTTGTCAGATACGAGTCTAATGTATACTGGAAGAGTCTGTGATAAAGGCTATTGGTAAGGTATACCAAAAAGTTTTTGAAAAACACTGTGGCTTACCTATGCTCGCTGTTCGCATCCCAGAGGTCATCCTCGAACTCCCCATACCAGTCTGCAAAGTCTAGCTCATCTCTAAGTTCCTTTGGTTTTTTAGCAGCTCTCTTACCCCTCCCACGAGCCTTCAGCCATCTCCCTCGTCCATATCGTTCGGCCTTGAGGTCATCCAGATCGTTTCGTGACTTTGGCCTTGATGGCAGCTCCTCGGCGATGCCATTCACAACTTCCTGGCTAGCTCCGGACACAACCGAAGTATCTACTTGCCACTCCAAAGCTCGTAAATCAGTGTAAGACTTTGGCCGTCTCGGGATATCAGCTTCCGGGGGTCCCGGGGGTGTCTTTCTCTCTTCCGCAACCTTCCGAGAGTTTCGTTCCTGTGCGGTTGTGCGCGTCAGTACTCCAGTCTTCAAAATACCTCATTATGTAGCCGCCAATTCAAATTGCCGGAATATCTTAGGCAGAGGTATCAAAGAGGACCTTACGGGAGATCGTCTCTTCACTGACTCTTGTCGGCGCAGACTCGAGAACTCCGGCTGCGACGAGGAATGGTACCAGTGATCTTCAAACATGGAATAGGCAATTGATGACCCTGAGACTAATTTTCGAATCTGTGATGAGGTTCCCCAGCTTGTCGACAAATTGCAAGCTCTGGATGAGATGGAAACGATATTATTCCGCCAGCACCTCCAAAGATCTGCCGCCGTTATTGCCAGATTGGGTGCATTGACAGTCCAACGCACCGCCACAGAAGGGGCTCTAGAGGGGGCACCGGTGGCTTATTGGTTACCCTGCTGTGGCGCCTTTTGCAAAACACTGCCGTAAACGATTTTTTGTTTCAGTATGAGTGATAGGAGAAGCTCTGATGTCATTTGGCAGAAAATATTTACTTAGCAACCCAAGATTCTCTCTCCGTCGGCTTAAAGAGCGAAGACTTTTGAAAGTTCGCTTGTATCAGACTTCAACCCTTATTAATTACACATTCATTCTCTTTTCTGACAGAAGCAAGAAACAACCCCAATATCAACACACAGAACAATGTTTAAGCCTATTTGTGCCGCTTCGAGTCTTCGATTCGTACTTTCGAGGCAAACTAAGCTAGGGAGCCGGTCTGTTTATTATCGGAGCAAATCTGCAAGTTCTCGCAGCCGCACTTCATTCAATATCTCCCCCGGAAATCGAAAAACTGTTGCTGCTACTTTAGGATTGTTAGGCGGCCTTGCTATTTGCCAATGGGGATCTGGGATGGAAGTGCATGCCGAAGCTCCTCCTGCAGTTTCTACCGAAGATCTTAAAAGGAAGTTAAGCGTACAACACGTTCAGGTTTGCTGAAGAATTTCTAGGAGAAACCTCGGGCACAAACAATCTAATTGTGTCCATAACTTAGGTAGAAAATAGTCTACAAAACCCAGGCGTTTACGCATGGGGAAACAATGTGTATATGTTTCGCTCTCAACAACACGTAAAAAGTAGCTAACTTGTGGAAGTGGCCGAGCAGTAGCTCCTGACTCGGACGAGACTCTCATAAAGTCACCCCGTCGTCTTCCTTTCTTTGATAATAAGTTGCTTCGAGATCTCAAGTTAGGCCACAGTATCGGGGGTAAGGTAACTATTCTCTCTTCAGGTCAGACGAACTGATGGGCTAATATGTTATACTCCTCAGTCGCTGTTACGGAAAATGGAGACCTGCTTCAATGGGGCACAGCCTATGCAGATGGCATCAAAACACCAGAGGTCACTTTAACAGGAAAGAATATCCTGAAAGCTCAACTCTCGCAAGATAGGGTCTTTGCACTTTCAAAAGACGGTACAGTTTACAGTCTCCCAATGGCTAAAAAATATCAACTTTCTGGCGCAAGACCCTCCGAACCCTCTTGGATTCCCGGTTTAAGTTCGGAGGCCAACATCCACTACAGGACACTAAAGCCGGAACTAGGATACTTTGAGAGGTAAGCTCGAGTATCTACTTCTTTCTTCTTCGCACAACATTAACTATTTGCCAGCGTTACGGACATAGCCTCTGGTCTCGATCATATCCTTCTACTCACTTCTCAAGGGCGTGTGTTTTCGGCGGCCGCTTCTACTTCGTTTCCAGCGAGGGGGCAGACAGGTATTCGAGGGTTGACCTTTGCTACCCGTCCGAAGGATAAGCCCTACGACACATGTCATAGGATTCTTGACCTTAGTGAACAAAAGATCACGAAAATCGCGGCTGGTGATTACCACTCTCTGGTTTGTAATAACAAGGGTCAGGTATTCTCATTCGGGGATAATACGAACGGTCAGCTTGGGTTTGACTATGACCCCGAAAACAATATTGTCCCGACTCCTACACCTCTGTTACTAAAGTCCCAGTATCCAGGGAGAAACCTGATGGCGGCCGTAAAGACCTTGGCCGCTGGTGGGGCAAACAGTTACTTCGTGGTGGATGTTGAGGACACACAGAAAGGAAAAGTCACTTCAGATTTACTCGCTTGCGGGACTGGGATTTTCGGAAATCTAGGAAATGGGAAGTGGACTCATGTCCAGGGGTCACCAGTCAAGGTCAAATCATTATGCGGACTTTCCGAATGTCAGTTCCCCACTCTCCAATTCCTCCAGAACAACTAGTTGCTAATTAACCCACCGTAAATTCCTAGATGACGAAAGGTCCAATAAAGTTATACCCATAATCCCAAAATACCTTTCGGTTGGCGCAACCCATACCTCTGCTATAATGGGTAACCTCACGAAAGTAGATGCCTCCTCTTCTTCGAACTCCCCAGTACATGATGTCAACTACGGCGCCGATGTTCTTTGGTGGGGCAACAACGAGTACTATCAACTTGGGACGGGTAGGCGCGCAAATTCGTGCGTGCCTGTGTCTATTCCACCCCTCGATCCTGTTCCAGATGATGTGATTGTGAACAAGGCCAGCGACACGATAGGCCCCTCGACCCAAGGAAACTCAATAGGGAAGAGCAGCATCATAGGTCGCAAGAGCGATGATGTCGGAGGCAGCATGTTCATGGGGAAAGACCAGGTGCATAGATTCCAAATCACCCCCAAGAAAAAAGCCAATGTTGTAGGAAGGGCGGTGGAACTTGAGCAGAGGATCTCTTGTGGTCGGGGAAGTACAGCAGTTTTCTCAGCAGTTTAAGATGGTGACCCCATCTCCAACCTTGACCAGACTTGGTTTTGTAAATAGAATGTGGGAAAAAATTCTTCACTCAGTTACTCACTAGGAAAACAGGTGTATTATCAAACTCACGCTAGAGCATGCGGTGTGCTCACCCAACTGTAGCAGTGCGGGAGAAAGGCTATTCACATAATCTCGCTCTATTATCCAAAAAAAACCCCTCCCCAAGTTCCTAGCTAGCTCAGAAACCGTGTATTATCACCTTCAGAGCAAGCGAAATTGAACTACCGGTACTCGCGCTCAAGTACAATGCCCATATAGCCCTGATTTGTAACTCTGGAAGGCAATCCTTAGTCGCAAGGTGCTTTAGCCAGCCCACTTCTTTTGGTGAAAAGGATGTTTGTTTGATCATTGCGAATCCACCGAACCAGCTTCTACTCGAGTATTGCTACCGTGCTTGGGCACGGCACCGCCCCCTAGTCTGATTCATGCAAACTGGTTTTTCGTACTCGCACTTGTGCTATGCGGCTAGGCATGAGTTCAATGTCCCACTGCCACGGGATAAAGGGGGGGTTAGCTTGCGTGGTATCATAGTCTATAGCAGCCTTATCTTAAGGCCAAGGGTGGGCTATATCAGACCAGGATTGCGCAAAAAAATATGCCATGATGCAAAACTAACCCCTGGTTGATACGGTTGTGGACAAACCCTAGGGATAATTCATAGAGGGGGATTACCGAATGGACATGGTTCGGGATGGCTGTTTGGTTGTTTACGGGTGGTAGACTACTTGTGTTGCGCGGTGATGGAGAGCGGGCTATGTGTGGTTAAAAGGTCTTGGGATTGTGCAGAGTTTTGAAAGTTGCGGGCTGCGGTATCCGGATTCATGTGATGCTATGATAGTGGATATGATACCTACCAGTACTCGAGTATTGGTGTCCGTGTCAAGTACCTTGGCAGTCGGCTCCCGGCTGGGGTGCGGTGCCGTGTGTCGGTGATGAAACTGGGCAGGTTAGATTCTCTACCCATCGCAGGGGGAGGATTGAGTTGGGTGGGTTGGAGAAAAGCCCTAGCCTATGGGGAGCTGGCTGGACCCGGTACTAATATCAAGAGGCCTCCCGTTACATCGAGGTTTGAAGGCGAATCTACTCATACCCGAGTACTCCTAACATTCCAATGATTCCATGCTCTGTCGGTAGGAGGATATTCCTGGTGGTGGTGGTGGCGGTGGATAGGGTACGGTGGGGTTTGGCCACACCCCTTTTACTGAGTACAAGTATGTACCATTGCGCTGAGCTAATTGTGAGGTCGAGACAGGTGGAATGCCAAGTTTTGTTTCGACTAAACGGAAATGGAAAGTGGGAGAGAAAGAGAGCACAGTTCGAGCAACGGGGGGGGAGGGCGAACCGAAAGACCTTAAGTTGCTTATCAACAGCTTCAGGGTACGGATTTATTTGTTGCATTTTCACTTGACTGTGCGGTAAATGTCCCCCGATGACCAAGGCCAGGGCAGGAATGCACCCCTTCCCGGTAAGGGGGAAGACTACGAGTACCATTGTTATGCGCCGTGGATTTATTTATTTATTTATTTTCCCCTAGCATCACCGGCAGACGATCCGATAGGCTCAATAGAGTAGAAATCTGGAGGGAGGATCCATAGGGGAGGCCCATCTGATCTCAAACGTCGCAACGGGTTTCGTTGGGTCGCACATTGTAACCCCTGCACCCACCTACCATCCTGTTTTAGCTACTTGTAAGAACAGTTAGCCGCTAGCCCTTAACTATTGACATGTTTCCAACCCCCCATGTCAATGTTAGACGACCCGGTTCTGCACGGCCTAGCGAACCCCCCCCAATTGACCCTCCTGTTGGTGGGGCGATTAGCTATAGGCAGAGAGGGAGGGATGTCAATAACAATATCACTAAAGAATTATTGTAGGCCTTTGCCCGGATTGTTCCCGTAACAGTCAGTGTATCAGGAACCAGCCATCTAACTGTAGCTCGTGCACTGCTGAACACCCCCAGTCACTTGGAGTATTTATATCATTACTCCCCTCCACATGAATTTTCCTCTCGTTCTTCCTCTCACCACCACAGTGTCGCCCACTCCCGTTTTAATCTAATTCTTTTCCTTGTTCCACTTCTTTCGCATTTTCTCGTCGACCGGCTCGACCACCAGACCTTTCACTTCTTGCTATTTTTTCCTCTCTTTCTGACCCTACGTCTTACATACAAGTTCCTTATTTCTTGTACGATCGTCGCTCCACGCACTCGAAAAAGATTCGAGAACCAGAAAATCATACCGGAAAAAAGAAAGATAAATCAAGTCAAAATGCAGAACTTCAGCATCCTCACTGTTTTCACTCTCCTCTTTGCTGCCCTCGCCCTAGCGGCACCGGTCGTTGTTGAGCGCCAGATCGTACCCCAAGGCTGTAAGTCACCCCACGCCCATAAGAAGACACAAAATCTAACACTTCACCTTAGTCAACAAGTACGGTGACGATGGCGTCCCATCAAAGACTGACGGCTCCGGCGAAGTTGTCCCGGTTGTCCCAGGCACCGCAAAGGGTGTCTCTGGCAGCCCCAACCCCAAATAAGGGAACCTTCGCATACACTTCCGGGGCGTGCCATAAATGAATATCAGTCTCCAACCATCTCATGTCATGTTCCGGAATTCGCCTGCCGTTTCATCTGAAAACAAATCATATCATTCATGCGTTTCTCCTTTTCTCAATTCAAATTCTACACCTCCTTTCTCCTACCTTCCTGGGTGTAAAATTTTTTTGATGGCTTTTTATCCCAATAACCTGCCAGCCCGTCCCTAAAGACCAATTTTGAGCGCGGGGGACGTATGGATTTCCTTTTTTCCAACTCCTAGATTATGATCTTTCCAGCATCTTTTTTCCTTTGTGTGTGGGGCAATTCGACATGGGCATGAGTACTCGATAGTAGAGGAAGGCACCAGTGTGGGGATTCGCTAGCGGTGGAAAATCTTTCTTTCTTTTGGGGGTCTTGACGACTTTCGCTACCCTTTTCTTGCCTTCTTACTTCTTAACTTCCCTTTGTTCGGTTTGGTCATGCGGAAATCGTGGAATTGAATCGGGTTTTTTTGGTGTGGTCTTTTGTGTCGAAGCCGCAAGTTAGTATAATTAACTTAATGTTCGATCGATTTGATACAAAAATAAAAAATGCTCCCCCCTGAGAAGTCGTCTATAATACGCCTGTGATGATTTTTTTCTCCATGCCATCCCTTTTCCCCCTTTGCATGAACTCCAGTTTTAAGTTAGAGCTTAGCTTACCGTTGTATCGCAGTAGTTAGGGCTTCCCCCTTCTACCGATCGCTAGCAGCTAGGCCAGATCGATGGATTGTGATGCTGATACTATGAGATGGGATAGCAGCTGGAATCTGGGATTAATGCGGTGATTTATAGTGCGGTAGGAGTCTCCAACAGCATAGGCACTGTTGCAAATTATCTTATTTCCAGGTTCCCTGATCTCCAGGGCACTTTTACTTGAAAATAATGCACTACGAGAGCCAAGGATAATTTTGGCGCCGACGAGTGACTCACCGTGACGGACTTCGTGACCACTCAGGTGTCTGGGGCTCCTGGCTTGGACTGACAATCAGCGAGAGATAAGAAATTACTACTAGAGGGTCCCATAAAGCTTGTATTAATGGGAAAATATTTCCTATTGATTCCTTTTTTTCCCCTGGAACAAGGTAAAGAAAGAAAGTCACCCATGGTAGATTAGGCCAATGATCCCAAACTGCCCTTCATAAGAACTAGAGAAGTTTTTCGCAAGCTCCCCGTGTCGGTGTTGCACTGTTAAATTTACCCGACTTTCCCTTAGCCGGCTGTTAAAGCCCAGAGAGAGGTTAAAACATAACCTAGTGAACACGAGTGGTGGTATGTTGACTGCTATGGCCGCGTGTGCTTCTTAAACCCCCGTCAAAGAGATGAATACGCCCCCCTGCGTCGGGATAGTTCTTCCTTCTCATCTCAAATATCCATCATGAATACTCGAAAAATTATGTATGCGAGATGGCTCTCAGTAGCCATCCCACTCCTCTACTTCTTCCTATGGACCACTACTTCCTCAACAGCATACCCGTGCCCCAACCACCGCCGGAACAGCCTCCACCTCATTGAGCCCAACCCAGCACCCGGGCCTAAGGGCCCGGCCGCACCGCATAGGCCTCACAAATTCAAGGGGCCCTTGTGGTGCAACGGCACCATAACCGCAGACCCTTCAGTTGGGGAGAAAACGTACGTTTGCACAGGCCAAACTTTGTGCAATGGGACAACAAGCTGCAGTGGGGCCCTGGTATGTACTGGCCCTTGGTTCGATGATGGGGGGAAGCTGGTCTGTGGGGGAGACCTGTTGTGTGACGGAAGGCTGGCTTGCAATGAGATACTTCCCGGGACTTGCCTACCAGGATTGGAGTTAATGCCTTATTGGGCGTTGGGACTTTTACTTGGGCTCCTAATCTTGATATCCGGGATGGTAACAGGGTGCATAGCGGCGTTCACTTGTTTGTTCTCGCCCCCCGACTCTTTTTGTTTGTTGAACTAACCGATTGGTGCAGCACTGGATAGGTGAGCTTCGGTCACTTAATTGGTTGAAGTTGTGGCTAAGCAGGCGCAGGGCAGAGTTAAGCATCTATACGATAGAGGAAACAAGGACTAATAGGTGAGCCCACGATCTTCCGCAATTTTGATCCTTCTCTCATCTCAAGCAGGAGGCTGTCGGAAAAGATTTTGAGGTTGAAGAATTATCACACTTCCTGGGTTCTCAGTATGTATCAAGTATAATCCATTTCTAGTATATGGCCCGCTCACGATCTGGGATCTAGGTTGCCTATTGATGTGCAGTGTTACTATCAATCTTTCGCTCCCGTTGATATCTGCTTGCCTGCTTGATAACCACCTCTGGGGTCTTTTGTTATCAGCAAGTCTTTTGATAGTAGTTGGAGAGATCCTACCCCAGGTCATCTTTCCCAGATATCCGGTAGTTATTCTTGGGAACTTGATGTGGTAAGCAGCTTCCAGCTTTCTCATGATTTTAAGCTCAATTAGGTAGGTTTGTCTACATCATATTGGCTCTCTATGCAATCCCAGCTGGGATATTGGTTCTTATCCTTAATTGCGCAGCTGGCCATGAGCCTGGGGAGCGAAGGATAATTTACTATACCAAACAATTAAGTGCCCTGATGGATCTTCATTCTCGGCGGAAGGACAAAGGAGTGAAACTTTCTGTGAATAGTGTGAGGTGTGTAATATTTCCCCTCTGCTACTGACTCATTTCCAGCCTAATAATTCTGTTGATTACCTATGAGTGCAGGGTCATCCAGGGAGCCCTCGACCTAGAGAATAGAGTCGCGGGAGACATCATGAAACCCATTTCGGATGTTAAGATGCTTGACGTTAAAGACAGGATGAATATTGACCGTTGGAAGAAGGTGATTAACTGGGGATACAGTAGAATCCCGGTTTACTCAGCATTAGAAGAAAACCGGACAGCGGTTTCACCATACCAAGACTGTCCGATTAAGATATGGGGTTATTTACATTGTTTTGTGGGGTTCACGGTTCTATTGGTTGAAGGCATTTGCTAATTTCTGTCCAGGATATGATGTCGCCGGACCCAAAAGAAGTTACGACCCTAAGAAGTGTTCCAATCCACGCTCTACCAATAGTGGCAGAAGATTATCCACTTTGGGACCTTCTGCATTTATTTCAGGTATGACCCTGGTCACAAGTCTCCGTAACAACTTATACACTGCCCGTACTATACTAACCATCATCAGGAAGGGTTCTCGCAGTAGGTTTTCTTATTTATCTCACATCGCGCGCCAAGTGCCTAATTTAATTACATCCCAGCATAGCAATTGTTGAGAAAGTACCCCGTGTTGAACCGAAAACGCCTGAAAACGCACTAGTCAATAGCTCTCCTCCGAAGTGGGCCTGGAGGAACATGAGGGATGCAATCTGTAAGAAGCTAAAGTGCACACGGAAAGAGGGCAACTGCCAACAGCCGATGGCTCGGGCCCCGATATATTGGACGGGCTCATTGAGATATAAACTATCTAGAGAACAGCCTTTGGGAATCGTTACCATGGAAGACGTCCTTAAAGCCCTGTTAAGGTCATCAATATTTGACGAAAAGGATATATCCCACTACAGGCGCCGGAGGGGGGATGAGGAGGGCAGCCCAAGAGAAGTCTTAGAGAGTGAACTTCAAACGCCTTTCTCCCAAGAGCCTTTGAACAACGAAGGGTTAGAGGTAGAGAGAGAGCTTCCAGCGGGACTCGATATCCAATCAACCCCAAATAATGGAGAGATGAGTGCAGACAGCGCTGCTAGAGGAAGGCACAATTCGGGAAATAAGGACCTTTCTTTCTCCGAACCTCTAGCCCCCTTATCCAGTAAGCAGAGAAGGGTAAACGCATTGACATATCCCTTGGGCGGAACACCAAGGCAGAATTCCCTCGAAAGACTCTCTCCGAAAGATAAAGGGAAAGGAAAGGCGTTTGAAGTAAGAAAAGCTATGTCAGAAAACAATTATAGCACAAACGCATCGGACGATTTGGAGTTGGAAAGTCTTACTGGAGCTAGCGTTTCCTCGAGTATATTCTCACAGTCCACGGGCACCACATCCCATTTGATGGATTTGTTAGGGCTAAGGGGCCAATATGAAAACTCTTCAGATTCTAGCCTGTCAACGCTATCTGAAGAAAGCTCGGCTTCTGCTCACCGTGCGTAGGTCTCTTATTTGATACTCTCTGGGTGTGAGTGAACATTGTATTTTTACCAAGCGTTTGGGAGATGGGGTGTCTAAGGCATGTTTATGGGGTCCTTCTAATGGGGGGATAGGAGGAGGGAGCCGTTTGATCGGGACCAAATCTGTTGGGGCAAATTGGATGGAGATCACGGGTAGTTAAGCACACATTGTCACTCGATAGGGTGGGAATGATTGAATTCGAGGCTTTACTTGAAGACGACTAGAAGCTACCTATAGTACAATACAAGTCCCTCAATAGCATTATGAAGTGGGAGTATACGATGGAGGGCCGCAGTAAGCAGATCAAAACCCGCACACCCCAGCGTGGAAAGCCCCAGACTATATTCAGTAGAGGTGCAACGAGACGGGGGAATAGCTGCCCGCTGCAGCTTGGACACACCTATTGAGGGCCCTCTAATAGCTTCCAGGGAATCAATTTGGTCATCGAAACCCCCGTGCTACTTGCGCGAGAATGTGAAATGGCAAGGACTATCAGGGGACACTGGTTGCAAGGTGAAGAGCATCAGTATGAAAAAAACATAGAATGAAAAAGAAAAAAGTCAGGAATGACTCCGAGCAAAAGACCCATCAAGGGAAGAAGCAGGTAGAACATTCTCCAGTTCGTGGCACCCAGCCAAGACCACGTAGCTAGAGGTAAAAGTAAGAATAGACCTAGAGACGAGGGCGCACGATAGAAATAGTCTCACCAGGTGGTAAGTAAACTACTTTTGATTTACGACGGAGGGGCTGTGAGGCAGCACGCCTTAGTATCGGCCCCGCATTATAAGGCACCATAGAGCCATCCGAGATAACTTATTGCACAGAATGCTGGGATAGAGACGCTATGAGTGAGAATAATGCTACTGAAGGGCCATCTCAGCAAATATCGCAGATACTTGTAGGGAATACTTGTAGGGAAAGAAAGACACAGGTGCCGGTCTGGAGCATTAGGTGTAAAGCTAGGGTTGAATATAAATAAGATAAAAAACCCCGCTGCGGATATGTCTCGGGTCGGAACTTCCTCTGTGCTATAAATCTAGGGAATCACTCATCCTGTTCTAGGGCTTGATCTCGATAGATGTGGGCTTCTTGCTCTGGGGGTGGCTCTAATCTACCGGTACCTTACTTTGGTACTGCGTCCGTGGCAGTTCAGCCCCTGCCGAACATCTGCTGCTTGCTCGTTGCGCCCGGAGATCCAGGGAGGTGCAGTGCTCTGCAGCAACCAGAAAATAGCTTAGTCAGATGCTCCAGGGGAGGGAACCTATTTTTTTATTTTATTTTCTGTTCGGTTGAAGAGGACACGATGCTCAAGTTGCCTCTTCTCCCCCCCCCCCCCCATCTCACATCAAATAATTAATCCCCCTCTGCCTTTCTTCCTCCCCCCTCTTTCCCTTACCACGAGAGCCCCTCCTCCTTCTCTTTCTTTCTTTCTTTCTTTTCAACTCCCTGTGAAATTTCCCTTTTCTCTCTTAGAAACATTTGGTACAGTTCTCCCTGTCTGGAATCCAAGGATATCTTTCCATTTCCGCCGTTCTTTTCTACCTCCCAGGAGAGCTTATTAAACCAGAGCTATAAACCACAAATAACACCAGGTGGATCGCTACTCCAACTACCGTCGCCATGTCGACAGACTATAACTATGACGACAAGGTATGATTACTCGCTAATGGAGCTATTGACCGATGTTTGTTAATTATAATAAATTTACAGGGGCAGTTTTTCCCCTACTTTATACTGACGATACTTGGTTTAATTCTGTGCCCCTTAACATATTCAACCTTTGCGCCTAGTAAACGCATGACTCCCAACTCCCATCATCCATTGGCAAATCCTAACCTTACATAGAACCGGGCATCTCGAAAACACCTTTAATAAAGGAAAATAACTACAAGCCGCCCGGTAATGAGGCAATCGAGGCGGCGCGTCGCAAGCAGAAGAGGAAGGAGAGGCGGCTTAAGAGATTCACTTCAATCGTCATCGGATGGGCGCTGTTCGCGTATATGGCATACCTTATCGCCGTGACAGCAAATGCCGATGGCAAAATCTGGGATCCATACGAAATCTTGGGTATCAGTATGGTAGGTTTGCGAGAAGGGAGCCACGACCTGGAATTTCACTGACCATATATACCCACAGACTACGGATGAAAAAGCTATCAAGTCCCATTACAAGAAATTGTCTCTGAAATATCACCCGGACAAGGTTCGCCCAACCGGCAACCAAACTCTTGAAGACCTCAGCAACCACTTTGTCGAGCTTACCAAGGCTTATAAGGCTTTGACCGATGAGGACATCCGTAACAACTTTATCCAGTATGGCCACCCCGACGGAAAACAATCTTTCTCGATTGGCATCGCTCTCCCGACATGGATCGTCTCTGAAGGAAACAACTATTACGTCCTTGCTGTCTACGGATTGTTGTTCGGAATTTTGTTGCCATATTATGTTGGTCGATGGTGGTATGGAACTAAGAAGCATACCAAGGAAGGGGTCATGACGGAGAGCGCCGGAAGCCTTTTCAAAGCCTATGACGAGAACATTGATGAGAAGAAGCTTGTGGAAATCCTAACTACCGGCGAGGAGATGAAGCTCATTACCGGCGGCGCTAGAGAAAGGGAATGGATTGGAAGTGAGGAGGCTACCATCGAGAGAAAGATCAAGGCTGCCGGTCTCACGGACAAACAAATGAAAGTTATCGAGGAGCTCGACGGCTGGAGGAGAAGGGCACTCGGTCTACTTTGGGCTTATATCTACCGTTTAGATTTGGGAAGTGAGAAACTGAGCAATGGTATGTCTCCTAAACCCATATCGCTCGATCCTAAGTTTACTAACATTTCCCAGCCAAATTGGATGTGGCGCCTGCTGCGATTGCTCTCAACAGGAGCTTCCATGCAATTGCTCTTGCTTATTCCAACACCCAGCCCGTCATGGCCTCCATGCACCTGAATCAATGTCTTGTTCAAGCGGTTCCTCCACATGCCTCCCCCCTGCTCCAACTCCCTCACTTCACAAATGAAATTGTGGCTGCTGTTGAACAGGATGGCGGAAAGAACCACTGGACTGTCCAACGTTTTATGGCTTGCCCCCAGGAGAAGCGTAGAAAGCTATGTGTTGGCAAAGGGCTCCTCAGTGATAAACAATACGGACAAGCTATCACCTTTGCTAAGGCACTCCCGGCATTGAACATTGAATCCGCGTTCTTCAAGGTTATGGGAGAGAAATATATTACCCCGGCTAGCTTGGTTAACTTTGTTGTCAAAATGCGAGTTGTTCCTCCTGGATCTACGCCACCATCAGTTGATGCCAAAGACCTTTTGGACGAGGACCCCGATGAAACCGATGTCGAGGCCCTGTTGGGCCGTGACGGCAAGTCTCAAGGAAAGGCTAGTGACCAGTCGACGACTCCTCTTGCACATGCGCCTTACTTTCCCCGGGACTACTCTCCTAGCTGGCACATTTTCCTCGCGGACGAAAAACAGGGAAAGATGATTGTTCCCCCGCAGCCAATCGCTCGCTGGGAAAAGAGCACCGATAACTTTGCCGTCCAAACGTTCAAGCTACAATTCCAAGCGCCACCACAACCTGGAGAATACACCTTTGTCATGCATTGCGTTAGTGACTCTTACTTGGGAGTCGACAAGAAGCAAAACGTCACCCTTGTTATCAGCGACCCTAGCAAGGTTGAGCAGATCAAGGAAGATGAAGAAATAAGTGAGCCAGAAGAAGGTATGTATTCCTCCCATAGGTATTGTCATAAAGCGGGTACTAATATATCTGTTTGAATTAGATTCTCTCGCAGGTCAGATGAACGCCATGAGAGGCGGCCCGGTAAAGAAGTCCAAGAGGCGAAACAGCGATGACGATGATTCATCCGAAGAGAGTGATACGGATGGTGAGGAGGCGGACGACCAGAGCGAGACGGACACAGACACGGATACAGATGGCGAATAAAATAAACAGAGTGTTCATCCTTTGTGTTTGTAATTTATCTTTACCTTACTTTTTCTCTATTAAATTTCCTCATTGCGTGTAATCGTTTTAGGCGCAGCAAAAGAGGTGAAAATTCTATTGCCGGCGATCCCGGTTCTTGCGGCGGTGTTCTTGTCTCTTTTTTTTATTTTTTCGTTTGATTTTTTCTATTTATTTTCCTTCTGGCTTTTTCCCCTCATTTCCTTGGGTATCATCATGATGGGCAGATGGTTAGGTTAGGTTTCTGTAGATAGAATATTGAGACGTCACCTATTATTAACTTATGCACTGTTGCTCATTGGTTTGTTGGATGGGTCGGTGGGAAGCTCCTTTCCTAGGTTAGTTGGGTGTTGGAGAGCGCCGGTTTTTGAGAGCTCACCGGAGATGTTCATCGCCAGTGGTAACTCATTCCGGTACGGGTCCCGTATTATATACACATATCGAGGAACGGTAGTCAACATATGGTTCTATTATACTCGAGCACCGGGAGCATAACCCCGAACTTGGTCACCTGTAAAAATCTAGGTGTGGTGGTGGTGGTGGGAGTGCGAGTGATGGAGTTGCAAACTAGCTAGCGAGCGTGCTGTAGAGGTTCTCAATTTTACTTATGTGCTGTTACCGGTATTGTATGCTGTTTCTTGCGCTTGGAAGTATGTCCTATGAGGACGTTTGTCCTCCATGAACTCGACTGGGGGTGATAATATTATAATAATAATATTATACGGGTACCGGGACTGGGTTTTGGAGAGGAGAGAATAGGGTGCATCGGCTACCTGCCCCCCGGAGCCTAGAGCCTGAGCCCCCAATTTAGGTGACAATCTATGATGCAGGTCCACACGCGAGCCTCAAAACTATCCCAAAATCAACACCACAATTTCCAATCCCACCCCCATCCATCCACCCGTCCATCCACCCATCCATCAATCGACCGAACCTCTACAACAGCATCAACAACGACAGCAGCAGCAGCAGCAGAAATGGTAACAATCAGCGAAGTCAAATCCGGCAACCCGCGAGAGAACCGCACAGCAGCCCACACACACATCAAAGGACTGGGCCTCCGTTCCGATGGAACGGCGGAAAAGGTTGCAGCGGGCTTCGTGGGGCAGGAGAACGCGAGGGAGGCTTGCGGCATCGTTGTCGACCTGATCAAGGCGAAAAAGATGTCTGGCCGAGCGGTGCTGCTGGCTGGAGGACCGGGGACGGGGAAGACGGCGCTCGCGCTGGCGGTTTCGCAGGAGCTGGGCACTAAGGTTCCCTTCCGCCCCATTGTCGGCAGTGAGATTTACTCGACGGAGGTTAAGAAGACGGAGGCTTTGATGGAGAATTTTAGGAGGGCTATTGGTTTGTTTTTTATTTTCATCTCGATTCTCCATACTTGGGCTAACCAGGTAGTGTAGGGTTGAGAATTAAGGAGACGAAGGAGGTTTATGAAGGGGAGGTTACGGATCTTACACCTGAGGAGGCGGAGAATCCGCTGGGGGGTTATGGAAAGACTATCTCCCATGTTATTGTTGGGTTGAAGTCTGGGAAGGGTACCAAGAAGCTGCGTCTTGATCCTAGTATCTACGAGAGTATACAGAAGGAGCGTGTTGCAGTCGGGGATGTCATCTACATTGAGGCGAATACTGGTGCTGTCAAGAGGGTTGGGAGAAGTGATGCTTATGCCACCGAGTTTGATCTCGAGGCTGAAGAGTACGTGCCAATTCCCAAGGGAGATATTCACAAGAAGAAGGAGATTGTGCAAGACGTTACGTTGCATGACCTCGATGTTGCCAATGCAAAGCCACAGGTTTTTTTCACTACTTCCACTCTACTTGAAGAGATTATGGATACTGACAATGAGACTTCCAGGGCGGCCAAGACATAATGTCAATGATGGGCCAACTAATGAAACCCAAAAAGACCGAAATAACCGACAAACTCCGCACAGAAATTAACAAAGTGGTGGAAAAGTACATCGACCAAGGCGTAGCAGAGCTAGTCCCGGGTGTCCTGTTCATCGATGAAGTCCACATGCTGGACATCGAATGTTTCACCTTTCTCAACCGCGCTCTCGAGTCTAAAATCTCCCCCATTGTTATCCTGGCTTCTAACCGCGGCGTATGCACGATTCGCGGGACCGAGGATATCGTGTCCGCCCACGGGATCCCAGCCGATCTCCTCGGCCGACTGCTCATCGTCCCGACGTACCCGTATGACCTGGACGATATCAGGGTGATCATTAGGATCCGCACAAAGACAGAGTCCCTGGACCTCGAGGATTCAGCGGTGGAGAAGCTTGCGCACAGGGGTGTGGACACTAGTCTTCGCTATGCCCTGCAGTTACTCACTCCTGCGTCCATCCTTGCGAAGGTTGCTGGGAGAACGAAGATTCAGGTTGCAGATGTGCAGGAGTGCGAGGATCTGTTTATCGATACCAAGAAGAGTGCGGAGATTGTTTCCGAATCTGGGAGGAGCTTTATTTCTTGATGGGGTGGTTTCATTGTTTTCTTCTTTTCTCTGGGGGAAGGGGGAAGGTCTTGGTAATTGAAACAAAAATGTGTTACGTTCTGTTTATGGTTAGGAGGTGGTGGGGTGTTTGTACTATTATCATAGTTTGGCGATTAGAATCGTTCTTGATATCGTTTTTTTCTTCACAAGTTCATTCTACCAATGCTACTCTCATGCAGTCTAGGCATGGGGCTGGGAGCGGCATGATATCAACGGTTCCTTGTCTAAACTTGATGCCAGTGCTATGAGTGATCGGCGGAGATCCCGATGTTATGCATCCATAGCTGGCGAAGGCACACTTCTAAGCACTTGTGTGGTTCAATACGAGGATGATATCGTACGTGCTCGGTACAGTATGGCTGCGATATGATGCACCGTAGAGTTGCGAGATTTCAGAGCAGCCACCGCCATAATATGATATTCGTTTTGTGAGTAAGGTAAACAAGGAAAGCTTTACGTAGCAAAAGAATAACATACTTCATCCTTTGTTTATCCTATTGACATTTGCTCTCACCATGCCACCGGTATCATACGTCAAAGAAGAAACCGGGCTAATTTGGACTACAGCAGCACCGGTATTTCATCCATGATGATATAATACTGATCATGTTACCAGTAGCTGAAGCTCAACCCTCCAAGACAAGACAAGTATCTAGTTACACCAACAAAAAAAAGAAAGAAAAGAGGAGGCTCTCCACAAGACGGCGCTGATCATTGGACATTGGACCAGATTTTGCCCACCCACTCAGTTTGTTGAGATAGACAGGCGGCGTATCTTGTCAGGACTTATCGTAACCCACATCTCTCTCGGACATACACCCCGCGTTGCGCGGGCGAATGGATGGATGGAGTACGGGAAATCCCTCATCTCGAGGCACGGATAGAGCAGAGTAGAGTGGGTAACTTACGGTAGTAGTCTGATGACGAGGACTGTATGATACCTCATTCTCTCTCTCCCTTTCCCTCCCTCCTCCTTCTTCTTCTTTCTCTTCCTGCTCACCCCCTCCCCATCACTCGGAATCTACCATAGCTACCCCGCCAACGCTACCGCCACAAAAACTGCTTACGTACTGGTAAGTCACCTATGGTGCTTCCCTCGCCCCCGGCCCCTTCAACCCCCCCCCTCCCCAACCCCTCGAGTCAATAATAAATAAACGGATAAATAAACAAACGGGCCTGACATTCCTTCTAGCAAACTGAAAAGAAAGAAGAAGAAAAAAGATGGCCTCTCCCGCTCACGCATTCTATTGCTTCGAGGTTCTCTCGGCAAGCTTTGAGAAACGCTCCCCGCGTCCGTTGGCTAGAATTGAGGAAATCTACCAGAAGCATAAGGCTCTCTCTGCCGCCGCCGCTGCTGCCACGAATGGGCACACGAATGGTCACACAAACGGGCATACAAATGGCTATTCCGGCGGTATTCGGTCGGCCCCATTGTTTGTCACCTGGAATAGGTTCTCCAAGTCCAGCCCCAAGTACCTTCGTGGGTGTATTGGGACTTTTGAAGCCCAGCCGCTGGATTATGGACTTAAGACTTATGCTCTCACTTCGTTTGTTCCCCTCACCCTTGCTCTTTCTCCTTTTGGTTGATGATTATGGTGCTTACGAATGAGTAGCGCGTTGGAAGATACCCGTTTCGATCCCATTACTCTCAAAGAGCTTCCGAAACTCGAATGCGCAATTACTATCCTGACCGACTTCGAACCCGCCGAGGGTCCCATGGCTTGGGAAATTGGGGTCCACGGGCTTAGGATTAGCTTCGTGTATCATGGTAGACGCATGGGAGCTACTTATCTCCCCGATGTGGCCAAGGAACAGGGTTGGACTAAAGAGGAGACATTGGTCAGTCTTATGCGCAAGGCAGGATGGACCGGGAAGAAGGATGATTGGAGTAAGGTTCGATTGGACGTTGTTACTTATCGCGGGACTAAGGCGTGCGTTACGTGGGAGGAGTATAGAGATTTGCTTGCGGTAGAAGAGGATGAGGATGAGGACGAGGACGGGGATGAGGAAGAGGGGGACGAGGAATAGACGTAGGATGCCTTGCTTTTTTCGTTTTTTACTTTCTCGCGTCTCGTAGAGGTCACAACTAGATGTGGTGGTGGTGGTGGTGGTAAACGCTGCATAGATATGCTTTTTTCCTTTTTTCCTTGAGAGGGATTGGAGGGTGGGCATGGCATTTTTTAGCTAGTTGGCTTTGCAGGACTGGGAGCTTAGAGGGTGTTATGCAGGTGATAGTAATGGGAATGTTTCTACTATTATTCTTGTTTGGGTTAATTGGTGGGTGTTACTGTATGGGTATGGCAGCAATGCGATGTTTCCCTCTCATCCATCGTGTCTTTGCGACCCTGCATGATCCCGAAACCTGTCCACTCAGCATCCACCGAACGAACCCCTTCCCATCCCGACAGGAACCCACAACCAATACTCGAGTATACTCTAATACTCGCATCCCCGAGAACTCCTAATCCCATCCAGACCACTCCGTCAAAAATATTTGTTATCATACCGTATCATACTCGCACACTTGCAAATGAATAAATAAATAAATGAAATAAATAAATGTCCCGTCAAATCGTTGTCCAATAGCCCACACACACACAACCGGAAGGATTGCCAGAAAACCTATCGAACATGAGTAAAATCGACGCCCTCGCCCCCCCTCGTCGGTATCATACATCGGAAGGATGGAAACCCGGGGGACGAATCATTCTCCCCTTCCATTTTCCCCTCCAACTTTCCTGGAGATGAAAAGAGTAAGTCGGAGTGGATATGGAGGGTTGGTATTTTTTTTGTAACGTTTGTGGAAGGAAAGTTGATGGGAAGGGGGTGGGTTTGGTATTTATAGGTACGGTAGTCTACCGGGGGAGGGGGGTTTTTTTTTTTTGGTTTACCGTATGTGGATTGGAGAGCTTGGCGGAGGGGAGCCTTGTAGGGGTTTCGGTCGGGGCGGTTGGGTAGTGAGTGGCTGGGGTGGGGTTACCCCTCCTTTCTGTTTGTGCGCGTTGCTTATGGTGCCTTTTCGTTTGTTCATGTTTTCTTTTTCTTTTTCTTTCTCTCTTCTAACCTTTATCATAAGCTATCGTGCATAGATATCATACCCACTCGAGTGCCTGCCTGCCTGCCTGCCTACCTACCTACCTACCTACCTACCTACCTACCTACCTACCTACCTACCTACCTACCTACCTACCTACCTACAAGCTTTCTTTTTTTTTGTACAAGCTCAACGGTAGCGATAACCCGACACCAACGATAGCAATATATTTCTCCGAGCGTGAGGATTATAATGTCAGGGCGCGGCAGAGGTGGAAAGTATGGGAAGCCTGTTCGTGGCGGTTCGTTCCTCCCCTCTTTCTTTCTTTCTTTCTTTCTTTCTTTCTTTCTTTCTTTCTTCCTTTCTTTCTTCCTTTCTTATTATTCATTGCGCTAACGATATCTCACTAGGTGGTAAGAAGTTCTCCAGAAATCTAGCACCCCTAGATAACGACGATGACGGGGGTATCCCAGAGGGAATGTGGGGTGTACGTTTCTCCAACCTTCTCCTTCCCTTTATTCTAACAAAATACAGGAACCTCGCAACCCGAAGCCGGAAATCCCCTCTTCCGGGGATGAAGAGGAAGACGAAGACGAAGATGACGCCGACGAACCGGAACTAACCCGCGAGGAACGTCGCGCGGCAAAGCAAGCCCGTAAAGAAGCTGCTCGCGCCAAATCCACCGCTACTGCCGGTCCATCCTCCCTTCCCTCTTCCGACGACGACGAGGGAGATGAAGATGAAGGGGGCGGAGTGGAGATAGCCTCCGCCACCAAAAAAGCCAAGAGAACTGTTATCGCGACGGCAAATCCCAACGCTCCTGGTGGCTCCGAGGCTGGAGGTGGAGGGGGTGGCTTGACGAGGAGGGAGCGGGAAGCACTGGAGGCCGCCGCTGCCAAGGAGAGGTATTGGAAATTGCAGGAGGCTGGCAAGACTGATCAGGCGAGGGCCGACCTTGCTCGGTTGGCAGTTATCAGGAAGGAGAGGGAGGAGAAGGCAAGGCAGAGGAAGGCGGAGCTGGAGGAGAGGAAGGTTGCGGCGGAGGCCAAGGCCGCGTCCAGTGGGAGGAAGAAGTAGCACTCTTGATAGCGAAAGACAGGGGTGGTGGGGCGGGGTTATCCGGCTTGCGTTCCCCCCTAAACAGCTCACTTTTATTCTTATCCTATTTTTACCTCTTATTACACTTTTCTGATACTGTTTCTTTTGTCTAAGTGGGTGGGTTGGGATACTCCTGGTATGTAGGTTCTGTCATAGATGGCTCGGGGGTTGGCACTGTACTGTACGGTACGGTATTGAACCCCTGAGGGGGTTTGTTTACTACACTGCCGGAACTGTACGATATACTCCATCAAATACGGTACTGTGCCGGTACCCATCGCAGCGTAGCATATCATCCTTCAACTTGACAAAGCTACTGTCCAGGCATGACTATCAGCACTTAGGTGAAAGTACAGTCCCCACACTATACAGATGTGTGATACGGGAATTCACGCAAACACCCATTTTAATTATCGGGCTACAGCTTCCAACCTCCTACCATACTATCACAATATATCCGCCTTAATGTACCGGTAGTGGGTTTTGTCTATCAACTTAGGTAGATAATACGGTAGCTACGCACTCACTGAGTGAGTAGGCGAGCAAGCAAGCATATATCCTACCCGATAGTAGTGGCGCAAAAGTATTACAATACAGTGACATATCACATCTCCCCTCCTCTTAGCAAATACAATCCTAGGCTGACTTATTTTGACTTGTCCCAATCACGCCAAACCAAACATTACCCATCTGCCATGTTAGCCCGTGAGTGACACACAGTGATCCGCACATAACCTAATCTAACCCAAATTGCGCACCATATCAGTTCGATGGCTCAACCCAACCCAACCCAAATAATGTGCTGTAATATTATGATACCGTGTCATGCTGCATCTCGTCCGCTCGCTCAAGCCTATTATATCATATGATATTGTAATACCTCCAATACAGTATTCTGGGGGGGGGGGGGGAGGAAAAGGGAAATAAAAGCGGTATGTAGTGTACGGGGAAAACGGACAATAACACCCGCTATCAAAACTACCACCACCAGAGTAAACAAAAGACAGGAATTATTTTAACCGCCAACCAGCCCAATGAATAACATAAGCAATGAGTAACCAAGAGGAGATATAACAAGGACACTCCAGGGGAGTTTTTTTCAACCCAATCCAATCGAGATAGCGTATTGTTCTGTTAAAGAATAATAAGGGAGGGGGGTGGGGAACAAGAAGGAAATCGGGGAGAAAAGAAGGGAAAGGAAGGGCGAGCAAGGGAAAGATGAAAGCAAACACTGCCTCTAAGTTTTCTCCAAAGTGCGATTTTTGTTTTCCTCCCCTTCCGCCTAACAAGGCTGGTTCCCAATGCATGTCATGACAGAAGCGATCATAAAGCAAAGAGTGTTAAAAAAGCAATATTCGTAGCGCCAGTAATGATAAGGAGATGACAGTAGAGGAGGGAAATCAAGAGAAAGGGTGACCAGTGATTCCATGGAATCCTCACTACCGTTCGATTTCCATATCTTCTCTGAGCTGTCTGGCAACCGCAGTATCATCGTCCTCGACTCCAACGCCGACGGCTTCTTGGAATGGAACGGTCATATCCTGACCAGGTTCCCTCTTCATCTCGGCCATGAGCGTATCTATCAGGTGCTGATCACGCATGGTCCTATCCTCCTCTGTCAACACATCACCTTCATTCAGCGCAGCTCTCGCGGCGGCTACCGCGGCGGCACGCTGCTGGTGGGAGGCCTGAGCGGACGCACCGCCCATGGCCTGGTTGACGCTGACGGCAACCGCGGCAGTGGTTGTGTTGTCGGGGCTATGGGGGGGGGGAGGGGCAGCGTCCATGCGCATGTTCGCAACTGGGGCGAATTGTTGGGAAATGTGGTGTGTATGCTGGACGTCTTCCATCATTGCGGGGTCGACGGGAATGTCCATTTGTGCAGCGGCAGCGGCGGCGGCGGCGCGGACCGCTGCCACCTGTTGTTGTTGCTGCTGCTGTTGCTGGCGTTGGATGAGTAGTGCTTGAGTGTTTGATGAGATTTGCTGCAATTGGGGTTGCTGGAGTTGCTGTTGCGGCAGTGTGAGTGAAAGTGGTAATTGCTGCTGCTGCTGCTGCTGCTGGTGCGGGTGCTGCTGTCCTGGTTGCTCGGATTGCTGCTGCTGCTGCTGCTGTGGAGTGGGATTGACTGGAGAACCGTTGAACCGATCTCCTTTGACTACAGGTGCCTTTGCATGTTCTTTACATTCGGCGCAGTTGCGAATGACCTGAGAAACTGTTTCCTTAATCCGAACCCAATGAAACTTCTCCGCGATACTAGCAGTAGTCTTGTTGATACCACCGTGAGATTGGCAGTGGATTGACCTCGCAATCTCGTACTGCATTTGACCATCGGATACCACTTCTTTATCCTTGAGCATTAGTTTGCCGTTTTCGAGTTTATAATGGGTTGCAGCAGATCGAAGTCGAGACTTTTCGGAACGGTCTGCGGTGGGTGGATATTTGCCCTTTTCAAGGTAGAACCTGATCTTATCGAAACGCTCATCGGAGACATAGTCTTCATCATCGTTAAGATCTCGTCCAAAGATGATGGCGTCGACTAAGTAGTTCGATGAACTAAGACGGCCGGCTCCTTTGACCTTTCCAATTCGTTTAAATCCCAAGCTGTCCCAAATTTTGCAGGAGGCGATGTTGGTCTCGTAAACGAGATTGAATATTGAGTAGGTATATCCCTAAATGAAAGGTAAGCCTGATTCTCGAGTGGTCGGGGTTTACTCACAAGTTTCGGAGCATAATCGAGAAAAGCCTCCCCAAGATGTTTACCACAGCCTTTCCCTCGAGCTGTGAATGTTGTTAGGAACCCTGCATTGCAGATGTGTGAACTGCGGCCTGAGTGAAAATCAGCATTTCTGGCTTCTCCGTCAATAGCTAATTCCGTAATCTCACCAGGATAATTAGGCTTCACGTAAAAAGTCCCAAGGCACTGTGTGCTCCAATCCCGCTCCACCAAAAGATCAGTTTGCTCCTCTTTCCCACCGAGTAACATGACAGCACCAAAAGTGCCGAACCAATAACTAGTAAATTGTTCTAGTGGCATCGACTCTTCTAGAGGATAGGTGTTGCCTCGCTCAATTTCGCTATTGAGCTCAGTCCAAAGAAAAGCTATCAGCGAGGCTGGAATCTGTGAAGTGTGCAAAACCGGGTGCACAGTTGCGATGGAGACATGATCCCGTAAATAGACTGAACGGGGATGAAGGACAGGATTTGGATTTGGGGGTGGGAGGACCTGAGCATTAGGATTTTCAAGCACTGAATTAGTCGAAGAATGCCGTGATGGTGAAGAAGAAAGGGAGTCTCGAGTTTGTTGGTGTTGTTGCTGTTGATGTTGCATAGCTCGTTGGTGATCAGTAGCAGCTTGATCAGCCATGATGGATGTTGCTCGCGGCTGCTGCAGATCTGAGATTGTGGGGTGTGGGTGAGTCTGGCCTTTTTGGCTGGTCTTGGGGTGTGCTGCTCGCTGCTTGCTTCCTGCTCAATTCTTCCCCGCAGAAGGCGTAGTTTGTGGTCCTTCGTGAATCTGGGAACGCAAGGAGAATTGAGAACGGTCTTGCCGGGAAGAAAATGGCTATGTACTCGGTGTGGTATACACAGAGCAGTGCTTCGTATATTCCCTCGTGAAAAGTACGCTGGAGGAGAGCTCTGGTCTGCGACACTTGTCTCGGCAGCCAATTTTTATTGGAGCCTCGTATCACACGGTATACCGTAGCCTGATACTTGACAGGCGGGGAAAATGCCAGCTGGAAGCGGCAGCGGTCCGTGATGGGTTGCCCCAACAATGTCTTTGTCTTTGTTTTTTATTATCATACTTAGTTAGAATATTATTATTATGATTGGTGCTGATACTGATTAGATTAGATGTGATTAGGATCGAATGAGGGGAAGATCTGATAAGGAGACTTCAGGGGCTGAGGGGCTGAGGCCTTTACAATAATCCAATTGTCAGCCACTTCATGAACTAGATTTTGGGCCAATAAAGGTGTGGCGAACCGATAAGAACCAAGCACCCAAAAATTCTTTAAGCTTAGTTGATCCGGGAAAATACCAATTGGGATCTTCACCGCATGACAGCTCTTCGCTTTCGTTGTCGACGATAAGTCTTCCCCCGCAAATATGCTGAGAACGTCGCGATGCTCAGTGGTATAATTCCTTCCATCCATTTGTCTTTTTATGCCTTGCTTGTATCTTATTCTCTCTAAAAAGCGAGGCTAATTATGAGACGAAATTTTAAAAATATAGAAAGAGTCTTCTGGTCTACGGTTGCCTTTGTTATATGCAACTAGAAATTCCTGTCGATTATATCCGAGACTCCTTCATTCTTCCCGGAAAACATCAGAGAGCGACGCGCTGGGTTCCGCTGCTGTAGCCGAGGATAATGAGGAGCCCTCTGATGCCCGCAGTGATAGTTTCAAGACGTTCCGGAAATCAGGTGCTCATTCAACTCGGAGAACTGAGACAAAATGGTCCGTACCGCCCTCGAATGCGTATAGCTCAACAGATAACGGCATGAGAAATGAGCCACCCTCAAGATGGTCGAGTGGAGGAGCCCCAGATAGCGGAGGGCCTACTCCAGGCTCAGCCCCGATCACTCGATCTGGGAGGAACCAGCAGAACTCTTATGGTTCGCCTCCTCGGTGGGGTAATACCGGACGAGCAACAGCCAAGGGTGATCTGGATAGTAAATTTGGCTCAAGGTCTTCATGGGGGGCTCGTCCTGTCCCCAAACCTGCGGCGGCGGAAGGTGCTCGCGATACACAACCCCCACCTTCGGGCCCTACTCGGTCGTCGGGTAACTCTGGGACAGGACCCGGCGTCCCCGGACATAGGGATCCAAATATATCATCTGGTCCGCTCGCTCCGAGACCACGGCGGAATGATACCCCACCACAGTTGTCTTTTAGAGCAGAGGAAGAATACCAGCGGACGGAGCAAGCTAGAGACACCCCGCCTATTCGCCCACGCTGGGGTGCCAGGCCCACGGACGATAGGAGGCCTGAAGTATCAAATTTATTTCCGTCCGGTGAGGCACAATCTATTAGCCCGGGATTGAGGAAACAAGGGTCAATCAATTACACGCGCGAGCTCGACCGGGTCGGTACTGAATCAAGTGTAGTCGGGGGGGGCGGCCAGTCCGAATCGCCATCAGTTAAAGCCACCCATAGTGGACTTGGGCAATCCATCGCAGCTGATCGGGAATCGCCAGTTTATAGCACTGATACCCCTAAAACGCCCAATATCATTAGGACATTCGAATACCACTCACGACAAACATTAGTGGGTACGGAGTATTCCCCACCCACTGGAAAAAAGAGTAGCATGATAGAGGAGATATCAGCTACCTATGTACCAACCGGAGCTAAGCTGCCTAGCTTAGCCAAGACTGGAGAAGGGAGCGCTGAGGAAAGGAATACTGAAGAAAGCAATGCTGAACAAAGGAATGCTCAAGGGGAAGAAGCGAAAATAACGGAGTTTATTGCACCTGACCGTGCGACGAAGGGACTCCGAACCCGGCCACTCACTCCTGCTGAGCTAGAATACGAAAGGCGACAGTCAGCCAAAGTTCGTGAGAAGTCTCGTAGGCGTGGGTTTGGTACTGGGGAATCTGCTATCTTAGAAGAGGGCGAAGGGCCATTGACTGGAAAAGCTGCAAAGAAGGCAAAGAAGGCAAAGAAGAGGGAAAAGCGGGTCGAGGCGGTGCCGGCTATGATCCCCCTTTATCTTCCTGAATACATTAGTGTCGCGAACTTGGCCAGAGCGGTAAAGATGAGGTTGGATGACTTCATAGTTCAAATGCAAAATATGGGCTTTGAAGATGTCAGTTATGATCATGTAATGAACGCTGAGGTTGCAGGGCTTATAGCCATGGAGTATGGTTATGAGCCAATAGCAGACACCAGCAAGGAAGAGGATCTTTTTCCACGGTATGTTTTGATATTCCATTTTTCCGGACGGATCTAACACTTCATAGCCTTCCGCCTGAGGACAAGTCTGCTCTCCAACCCCGTCCTCCGATCGTCACAATTATGGGACATGTCGATCATGGGAAAACAACCCTCCTTGACTGGCTGCGGAAATCATCGATCGTTGCTACCGAGCATGGCGGCATCACCCAACACATCGGTGCCTTTTCTGTCACAATGCCTTCAGGAAAGATCATTACCTTCCTAGACACTCCTGGTCACTCTGCGTTCCTGTCCATGAGGGAACGAGGTGCCAACGTTACCGACATTGTGATTCTCGTCGTCGCGGCCGACGACTCAGTCAAGCCTCAAACTATAGAGGCAATCAAGCACGCAAAGGCTGCAAACGTGCCCATAATTGTAGCTATCAACAAGATTGATAAAGAGGGCTCGGATATCGGTGGTGTCAAACAAGATCTCGCAAAGAACGGAGTGGATATTGAAGACTTTGGTGGCGACACTCAGGTTGTGCTTGTCTCTGGTAAGACAGGGCAAGGAATGGAGGGGCTCGAGGAGGCCACCGCCACATTGAGCGAAGTTTTGGATATGAGGGCAGAGACAGACGGGCCATGTGAAGGATGGGTATTAGAGGCAGGAACAGAGAAGAGAGGAAGAGTCGCCACAGTTTTAGTAAATCGGGGGACATTAAGGCCGGGTGATATTATTGTTGCTGGGCAGACCTGGGCCAAAGTACGGAGTTTGATTAACGAACACGGCTTTGGAGTTGAATTTGCTGCTCCAGGGACTCCTGTCACAGTTGATGGATGGAGGGACCAGCCATTGGCTGGCGACTCTGTAATACAGGCGGCTTCCGAGGTATGTCTTCCTTATCTCCCGCAAAATTCCAACTACTTATACTCCCCACAGGGCAAAGCAAAGATAGCTATCAATTTCCGCATGGAAAAGGCAGAACGTCTCCGGCAAGCCGCAGACATGGAAGCTGTCAACAACCAACGCCGCGCACAACGCGAGAAAGAAGCAGCCGAGAAAGAGATCCGGGAACGAGCCTTAGCTGAAAATAAAGACCCCGACGCCGCTGTCGCCGCTAGTGAAAAGCTCGCAGCGGAGAGCCGGAAGAAGTACGAAGTTGTCAACTTCATTGTGAAGGGCGATGTCGCCGGGTCCGTAGAGGCAGTGGTAGAAGCCGTCTCACCACTCGGCAACGAAGAAGTTGGGGCAAAAGTCATCAGGTCCTCTTTTGGAGCTGTGACTGAATTCGACATAGATCATGCCGCTGCGGCCGAAGGTGAATTTCTCTCTCCCACCCATCCCCCGCCTCTCGCACAAAATTTGATAAAATGAACAGGCTACGTCCTCTGCTTCAACCTCTCGGTTGAACCCGAAATCATCCAATACGCCCGAAACAAAGGCGTGACTATAATGACCCACAATGTCATCTATCGCCTGGTGGACGAAGTCTCCGCGAAGCTCTCTGAAAGACTCCCCCCGCTGATAAAGTACTCCGTCAAGGCTGAAGCAGAGATCCTCCAAATCTTCTCCATCAACGTGAGGCAACGAAAGACCATGCCAGTCGCGGGATCCCAGGTGAAGAACGGGAATCTCTACAAGCATGATAAGGTCCGGGTGCTGAGGGACGGGGAAATCATTTACGATGGGGAGTTTGAATCCATGAAGATTTTCACCAAGGAGGCTACCGAGGTAAAGAAGGGGAGTGAGTGCGGCCTTGGATTTAAGGGGTGGGGAAGTTTCCAGGCCGGGGATATGATTCAGACGTATGAGATGATTGAGGAGGCGAGGACTATCTAGCATCCTTCTATTCTCTTCAATACTTCCCCTTCTTCTTTTCCTTCCCTTTATACCTTCCAGGAGTTTGCCATATACTTCTTCTTTCCTTTCTTCTATCCATTTCAAAAAGAACTAGCGGAGTTTTCCACACAAACACAAACACGCAGGAAGCTTAAGAAAGGAAACAATGCCAGATTGGAGCAGTGGGGGGTAAGGCTACTCATTTAGTCGGTCAGTCGGCCGACGGCGATTCGCGAATATCATACAAAAATTAAAGTGGGAACAGGGCATCAGACATCAGGAGTTGTATCATTATCATAGATATATATATTTCCTCCTTGTTTTTTTGCAGCTAGGGTTCTTTTTTTTTCCTTTTTTTGCTCTCCTTTTGGCGCACATATTTACTATGCTTAGATCCTCACCTCCCTTCAGACTGCCCTCGCCATCGCCAGTATTACATCTGTTCTCTACCTGTCTCTTTCCCTGTCTCTGTATATATCATACCGGCATGGCTTCGGCGTTGTTGTTTTGTGCTGTACTGTGTAATATAAGATTGACTGATTGATTGATGGCTGCGATATTGTGTGAAAGTTTATTTTTCTCGCGAGTGGATGGGCGTTTACCTACTAGTAGATTCCCTTAGTACTCTAGCAAATTAGTGTTTAAGGTTGTGCGTAGGAGAGGCAGTTTGTTTATTTGGAAATATTCATGGCGAGTGACTAGTCGTGCTTCTGGGATCGGCCATTATAGGGATCCTAACTTCATAATGGGGTCGGAAGGGGGAGCTAAAATGCCCAAAATCAAATATAAACGCGAATGAAATATCATTTCCAATTACCCACGTGCTCACTTTATCATAAGGCATTCAAAAGTCGCTACAAAACAAAACAAAGTTTGTCTCTACCCACAAGCGTGGGCCCACTTTTCATCTTCACGTCCCACATCATGAGAAGGAAACCCATCCCCCCAAAAGGATTAAGGGATAGGGTGTAACTAAAAAATATGACCAGAAACAGGTCAAGCTTATGGAAAAGAGAAAGATGAGAAATGCAACATTTAAGCTTCGTTCCGAAAACAAAAAAGACGGGAGTTTAGAGCTTAGGTACAACACATGAAACATTGAACTTCGCCCCCTCCCTGGAACACCAGAAAGTAATCGTATTTCACTAAGTGCAGGCCCTTTATTCCTTACCAATGAGAGCCTCGTTCTCCTGCTGAGCAGTCATAAAGGCCTTCTTAAATAGGTTGGCGTCTAGGTGGGGTATAAATGGTTAGTTTTGTCTTAGAAGCTAAGGGCTTGTTCGTCTTACTTTCGGGGTTGGCAAAGCGAATAGCAAGAGTTTGGGCCTCAGGTTCGCCCTCGCTAACATCGGCAGATGTGTTCCATACCCAACTCCTGTCACTTCCAACATTGGGGGAGAGCTTCATATCAGGGACAACTAGTGAGAAGTGGATGAGCATATCGAACGTGATTCACTACATGCAGGGCCTTACCGTAGTGATTAGCGCAAACTTTGTGAGTCTTGTCTCTTCGCATAACAAGCCTGGTCTTGCCATTTTCTTGGTGCTTGAGAAGTTTGACATCGCCAGTCCCACGCTCTTTCCACTCGCGGGAATCTTTATCAAACTTGAAGAGTTTGGCACGCCTTGCGCAAACACCAATTAGCAAGAACCATTTTTAAAAGGGAGAATTATACAGGAGCCCATACATCTTGAAGGCTTCCTCCTCAGACTCCTCGTTGCTTTTAACTTCCACCTTTTCAAGAGAAACAACAGGAGCGAAGTGGACGTCGGGGGACTCAGGTGCCTCCTCCTTAATGTATTGTAATATGTTAGTAAAACTGCATAAGGGCCAAACTGTAGACTCTCAGGGAACAAACATCGCCATCTTTCTTTTCCTTAGGCTCGGCCTCTTCATCGTTCTTCTCCTCTCTCTTTAGCTTAGACCCTCCGCCGAACATGGAAAAAACACTTTCAGAGATTTGAGAACCAGAGCCGAAAACGGATTGCTTGTCGCCTTCCTTCTTGGCCTCAGCTTCCTTTTCCTCAGTTTTTGTGGGCTCGGTGGCAGCCGGGGGGGTTTCAATAGGTGTTTCCTCCTGAGCGGCAGGGTTGGTATCGGAAGGTGTCATGATATTCTGTTGAGCAAAACTAGAGAATAGGCTTTTTGTGTATTTTCTTGTAGAAGGGGAAAGGGGATTGTTATGCGTAGGATGGTGGATGGAGAAAAAAAGGGTGTGAATAAGGGGGATGGACGAAGGAAGGTCGCAGCAAGAGGGGGCATAGTGGGGTTGACACAGGCAACAACCAATATTGGTCAGGGTAGGCTCTTGGCACCCACCAAAAAGGCACAGCCAATACCTTAACCCAGTAACACGGTAAGTGACAGCATGAGCGCGCAGCTCATTGCTCAATGTGTAGGGCTCAGCGTTCTCTTTTCCAAACCTTCCTTACTATTCTTCCATAGAGTATACTCAAGGGGTGAATACCACACCGTCGCTCACCATGTCTTCAGCTTTCCCAACTCTGTCATATCTGTACGATGCAGTACCCAATTTGCATTGATGCCTGTTAAAGGTTGCGCTCCACAGAGGGCCACAGTATAATCCCACATAAGCGAGGAATACCGACCCATTGCCCTGAGCCTGACCTACAAAACACCCTTACTCCTTTTGTCACCAGAATACTGGTATGATATCATACATTAAATATTCACCCTGCCCTTGGGTTTACCGAGTCCCGGCGATATGTTGGGGCTTCAATCAAGCATCACGTGACGTGCTGATTCAGCTCTTGGGAACCCGGTCCCGATTTTTTTGGGTTGGGCGCCGGATCAACACCAACAATTTGCTCTCTCAACAACCTCTCCTTCCTCCTCAACTTCCGCTGTCTCCCTCCTCTAAGCCTGCACCCGGAATATTTTCACCGTTACCCCCAACACCACCGTTAACATGTTTGCAGCTAGGAATTTCCTCTCCCGCGCTACCGCAAATACTCTCAGAAAGCCCGTCGTCAATGTACCCCGAGTAATGGCCTTTCAATCTTTGAAGATACAGCAAAAAAATTATTCCAGCAGCGGAACGAAAGATTACACGGTGAGAGAGGCTTTGAATGAGGCGCTCGGTATATTGTTCCTCAGAATTGCTGGGTTTTGCTGGGGTCGACTCCACTAACGACTTCTACCAGCTGAGGAATTGGAGAGGGACGAGAAAGTCTTTATTATGGGTGAAGAAGTAGCCCAGTATAATGGGGCCTATAAAGTCACCAAGGGGCTGTTGGATCGTTTTGGTGAGAAGAGAGTTATTGATTCTCCGTAAGTTTTCTGGCGTGAGTAGGTGAAGGGTTATGCTAACCTTGCCTAAAGAATTACGGAGCACGGTTTCGCTGGTCTCGGTGTTGGTGCCGCCCTCGCTGGCCTCAACCCTGTGGTTGAATTCATGACTTGGAATTTTGCCGTATGCCTACCGTCCAATTTCGACGATACTCCGAAACTGATCAAGACCAGATGCAAGCAATTGACCAGATTATTAACTCGGGAGCTAAGACACACTACATGAGCGGAGGCATCCAGCCTTGCAGCATTACTTTCCGTGGGCCCAATGGATTTGCTGCTGGTGTGGCGGCTCAGCACTCTCAGGCAAGTGGTTCAACAATTCCCGCCCCTACTTCCGGACGCGGGTGGAGAGTTAACCCAGTCGTAGGATTACTCTGCCTGGTACGGCAGCATCCCGGGATTGAAAGTTGTTACACCCTGGAGTGCGGAAGATGCTAAGGGTCTGTTGAAGGCTGCTATCAGAGACCCCAACCCAGTAGTGGTATAGTCCTACCCTTACCTTTGACGGGTAATATGCTGATCGGGCGGTATTGCAGGTTCTTGAGAACGAGTAGGTCCCCCTGAAGATTTTATCTTTAGAGAAAAATACTAATTTGCTTCTAGGTTGCTCTATGGACAGGCTTTCCCTATGTCAGAGGAGGCTCAGGGGTCTGACTTTGTCCTACCTGTCAGTTCGGAGCAAACCTCCTTAGCTAAGAGACTCTGGCGCTAACCCTCCTTCGTTTATAGATCGGAAAAGCTAAGATTGAGCGAGTCGGAAAAGATGTTACTCTTGTAGCGCTCTCTCGCTGTGTTGGACAAGCTCTCACCGCGGCAGAGACTCTGAAGAAGAAATATGGAGTTGAGGCGGAAGTCATTAACCTCCGTTCTGTCAAGCCTCTTGATATCGAAACCATCACGAAATCAGTCAAGAAAACCAATCATCTGATCGCCATCGAGAGCGGCTTCCCCAGTTTTGGGGTTACTAGTGAGATTCTTGCTCTGAGCATGGAATACATGTTTGATTTCTTGGACTCCCCGGCCCAAAGAATCACCGGCGCAGAGGTCCCAACACCCTACGCAATTGGTCTTGGTTAGTTTCCCATATTCGATTGTTTTGGGAGTTCCTACTAACATACCATAGAGCACTTGTCTTTCCCCGACGAGGACCTCATAGTTAAGAAGACTGCGCAGCTGCTGAGGCTCTAATGGAGGCAAAGGCGGCCGCCGGGCTGGGGGCGGTGGGGTTGACAGGCGCGAGCTTTTAGCTGCAGCAGAACGCTATTTCAGTTACCCCCCTCGACATTGTTAGTAGTATTAGGCCTCTTTTTTTTACACTTCCTTCGCGATCACGAGACTTCTATTTCACTAGACGTACATGTGAAGTGCATGCTCATTCAACTCTTTTGGAGATTGTTTTTTTTTCTTCCTCCTATTTTACATGACTTACGAGCTGAGCGGGGTGCTGGTGGTTTGAATTGGGCTTTTATCATCTTCTGTAGAATAATCTTAGACATCCGTTTGATAGAGAAGGCTCTTTCCAGCACCAACTCAAACCCTCCACGTAGTCTTAGTGCCTTAGCTGCACGAGCTCGGATGAAGCTTGGAACGTGATAGTGTACCTGGGGGGTTTTAAAGTCTCCAATATATGAAAAGAAAGAAAAATAAATAAGTGGTTCACTCATAGTTCATGGCTTCAACGCACCCTGCGTCCACGGACACAGCTCGCATCCCGGGGATGTTGAAAAATGTCGAGTACGCTCGGCGCACTAGCACAGGTGACCTTGTGTATGCGGCCGTACGGTAGGCTTTGTGCCCAAATGCCATTCTCGCAAGCAAAAACACCTTCAAATTTGCAACATGATTTAGAGTTCACTCATAGGCTATCACTCGTAGGAAGGAGGGTTCGACAGGTTATGTCTGCATAGTGTAAGATACGATTCCGTACAGTAACTTACGGTAAAACTACCAGAGGGGAAAGGTAAGGCGACTGGGGGGATCAGCAAAGGGGAGGTTAGGAAAGGCATCGGGATCAAAGACGGCCTACTCACGGATTACACAGCGGGGCCAGCCCCGGATCTCGGGGGGAGCGCATAGTTACCCGACATCAAAAACTTTGGTGCAAAACGCCGGTTGCTACAGTAGCGTTGTTCTACTATATACCTTCTAGTTGTAATTTATGGTATGGCACTAGTTGTGTGCTCGCGGGTGGAGGTTAGTGATGGGATAGACAGGGGTTCGAGGTGTCAAAGTTTTTCTACCCCTCCTAGAATTATACCATTCCTACCAAATTGAATCATTTCTTACCTCTGACAGTACTCGAGTAATGAGCGCGGGGGCTCTTCGAACCCCTGCCCATCCCATCACGAACGCCCCCCGAGTACGGTACAGGACAAGGCAGTAGGCTATAGTACTGCACCGATATTACTAGAACCCCCGTGGGAACCCAATTTTAAATCCAAACCCTCAGGTCGAGGAGCCGGGGCTGACACAAAGAAGGATATGACACGATAGTATTGGTTAACGACCTGGCGAAAGACGCCTAAGACCCTCTCCCGAAACCCTCATCTTCCGCAGTATCGCTCCCACACACACAGGGTTAGGGTTCCGGATACCCCTCTCCCGGTAATTGTGCAGCATCACATTATGGTGGGGCATCCCGGGGAAGTTTCCATATACAAACCGCGCATCTTGGTCTATGATATCAAAGAGTGTGTGAGAGAGCCGCAAACAATCTCGGATTCCCAACACGAGTTAAACGTACCAAACCTCTCTCCCTTCCATCCTTCGTCCTCTACGTCTTCCGGGCCCGTTTAGTAGGACCCCAATTTATTGGTTTCCTTACTCTCCCTACTTCCTCCAAATAACAATTACGGTAGTTAGGCTCGTGCGGTAGTAACGAGAAACCTTCGAAATGACTGGAAGTGACCAGGGAAGTTTGACTAGGACTCTTAAAGACCTGTTCGCCGGGGCTGTCGGAGGGATTGCGCAGGTTCTTCTAGGTTTGTTTGGTTGCTTTACGAAGAGCGGATTGGATGGGTTGGATTGGGTTGAGCGGGAGCTAATGACTTGATCTATTTGTAGGACAACCTTTTGGTAAGATTTTTGTTACCTCGACGCAGAGTGCTGTGCTAGTGGGTAGGGGGCCGCTGACTCTTATGTTCAGATATCGTTAAGGTTAGGTTGCAGACTTCTTCACAGTATGCTGGTGCGCTGGATGCAGCGGCAAAGATTTATAAGAATGAAGGGCCTTTGGCGTTCTATAAGGTTCCTACCACCTTCCTACATCCTTGTGACATACACTAATGACTATGCTACGGTAGGGAACCTTGACTCCACTAATCGGGATAGGAGCCTGTGTTAGCATTCAATTCGGCGCATTCCACGATGCGCGCCGTAGGATCGCGGCGTACAATTCTCAGAAACACCCCGAAAGGAGTGACCTCACGTATGGGCAATACTACCTTGCTGGTGCCACTGCTGGGGTCGCAAACAGTACCCCTCGCTCTGCTTCCTCTCTGAGAGTATAATAACACCTCCTTTCCCCTCTAGGTGTAATCTCCGGCCCAATAGAACACGTCCGTATCCGCCTCCAAACCCAACCCCACGGTGCCGCCCGCCTCTACGATGGCCCGGCAGACTGTGTCCGCAAGCTTCTCAAGACTGGCGGCGTAGCGAATGGCCTCTACCGCGGCGAAGCAGTCACCATCCTTCGAGAGGCTCAGGCCTATGGGTTCTGGTTCTTGACATTCGAATACCTCATGAAGATGGAATCCCGCAACAAGCCCCGTTCCGACATCCCGTCGTGGAAAATCGCACTCTTCGGAGGTCTTGCGGGGGAGGCGCTCTGGCTCGCCTCTTACCCTCTCGACGTCGTCAAGAGTAGGATGCAGACGGACAGAATCGGGGGCAATCGCGCCTATAAGAACATGAGGGACTGCTTTGCGAAGACCTATGCTAAGGAGGGGTTCGTGGGGTTCTGGGGGGGTCTGGGGCCGACGTTGTTGAGGGCCATGCCGGTGTCAGCGGGGACGTTCTTTGTGTACGCTCTCTCCGTCCTACTACACTGGTTTTTCATGATCGGTTTTTGGGGTGAGTGGTGCTAATGGAGGATTCACTAGGGTCGAAACTGTCATGAGAGCAATTCACTAGGGTAGCTTCCCATTTCTTTCCTATGATGTGTCTCATGTTTGCTTCGCTTGTGGGTAGGTAGACAGCTTGTTTTGGCAGTTTGTCCTGTAGAAAACATACGATTGATACCATGTGATACACCCTTGTCTTTCGCTTGGGGCTCTCTCCTTCCTCTTATTCCTTGCCCCTCGCGATGCGGTATCTAGCACTTTCTTTCCTCCTGGCCTTCACCAATTTCCCCGGAGACACTGTCTATAGCAACCTTGTTTTTGTCTCAACATTAGAATACAGTACGGGGTAAAATTGTATATACAAATAGAGAGGGTCCCGTATTACCCAATGGCCTGCAAATACATCTGCCCCTCCACCCATCATTTAATTGTCATATTCATATTCTGCTGGCCGCTGCTCATCCTCAGGCCTAGCCCGCACGGACTCCAACTCTGCCTCCCTAATCCTCGCCAGCCTTCCCGCCTCGCCAGCCCGCCCAAGTATGCCGGCGACAAGCTGAACAGCCCTCAAACTATCATCATTGCATGGAACCGGATACGTAACCCTAAGTGGATCCATATCCGTATCCACAATCCCAACGGTCGGCACCCCAGCAAGCGCACACTCATGCAAGGCAACCGAATTCTCCATTGGATTCAGCACGACCACAAGATCCGGCACGACGACCCTGCCATCACTAATGGGCTTGAGGGAGATGATGCGATCCGCCATATCCCGCTCGACGACCTTCTTCCCCCGCAGCAGGTTATGAGCATTGGTTATGGTCCCCGCGATCCACCAATCGAACACGTGCGCCCCGCCGCACATCTTCGCAGCTTTTATGACGCAGCGCTCCTGTCCTCTGCGGGTCCCCACGAAGACTATGGACCCGCCGGCGCGCGCGACCCCCTCGACGACCCTGGCCGCCCGTCGGAGGTGCGCTGCTATCGTTTCCAGGGATATTATGTGGATATTGTCGCGGATGCCGTGGATGTAGCGCGCGTTCCCCGGGTTCCAGAGTGAAGTTAGGTGGCCCAGGTGCGCGCCCGAGGCCATGAGGAGCTCCAGGGTTATGTCCCGCGGTCCCGGGGGGTGGTTGGCGGCGATGTGCGGCCTATAGACGCGGCCGGGGATAGAACCGAGTTTTCCCGTAGTGTTTTCTGGTAGCTGGGTGTTAGTCTGTGGTGGGGTTGAATGGTGGGGGAGAGGTGGGCCGGTGGGAGGTGGGGGGAACGTACGGAATTGCTTAAAGTTTTCGTATTCTTGAGATCTGGTGAAGGCTTGCCTTTGACCCTCTAATTGGTTATTGGGTGAGTCGGTCGTACTGGATTGGCTTATGTTTTGGGATTGGAGGCCGTTGACTCCTCCTCCTCCTCCTCCTCCTCCTCCTCCTCCTCCTCCTGTCCCTTCTGGCCCTGTGTTGGTGCTGCCATTCTGCTCGGATGTGATTGTTCTGGCGAAATTTCTTGTTGCCCCGGAAATTGAGATCAATCGGCCTGCAATTCGAAGATAGCATCAGTAAGCTCCCCCGCACTTCGGTGATTTAGTAAAACAATTTCATGCTGGTTGGGCGACATACTCTGCCGTAAGATTAATTCCCTGAGGACCATTGCGTGGTTTGATGGTGTGAGGTTGGTTGTTCACACGTGAGAGGGCATCCAAAGTATCTTGGCACCACCCTGGTTCCCCCCACGCTGGTGCGAAAAAGTGATTTGTATGGCTCTTTTTTTTTGCCTAGACGACCATGTGTTTCTATTTATCTCAAAGTTTTCTGAGGAAATACGTGACAAGTTGAGGGAATTTCTCGACAGCGGGCTTAAACAGAATTTGATCTGCCCCAGAGTAAGACATAAAAAGAAACACCCTACTTCACACGAAATTGGCTGGAAAACCCCACTCGCATTACTCTCTTGCCTTGCTGGTAACCTGCACCCGGTACCCATCCAAGGATAACTGAGTGCTAATGAATGGAGGAAAGTGAAGACTGAAAATTGAAAATTGATACGGTACGCGTGGAGAACAAATAGAAACTCGCGTCAAGTGTATAATACAAATGAACTACTTCCAACGGAAAATAAGGCGTAAGGAAGAAAACATGCAAACCCCATTAGCGATCGACATACCTCCTCATCAATCACACGGAGCGGGTAAAATCCAAGGTTCATCTGCGAATTTCAAACGAAGACCTCGACGATTCGCGAAGCTCACGCAAATCAAGCGAGCTTCGGCTACCCTGGTCAAAGCTAGTTCTCATAGAGCTAGAAGAGCTCCTACGTCTCTGCCTCCTGGCTTCGTTAGGATCCACTGGGGTCAAACCAGCACTCCTGGCAAATATATTAAGAATATCTGTCAAAGATACTACTCCCATCAGCCTGCCACTAAGATGTGCCCCCGGAAGAGCCCCGGCAGTAAGGGTTGGTGGTGCTGTGATCGGGAAAGAAGGGGGAGGCGGGAGCGGGGAAAGCACAGATAGTGGTGGTACTGCAACTGCCGGCGGTATGGTGGGGGTTGGCGGAGCAGTGGATGCTGGGCTAGGGGTTTCAACAATCCACATTCTGCAAACAAATTTATGTCAGAACATAGAGTAAGTGGATTCCTAAAAGGGCCTACTCACCTGTGTGCCTGCGTTGCTACAATCTTGGCTACTGTGTGTGCGAGGGTTGACTGAGCATTCACATGGAATACTGGGTATGAGTCTTTGCCATCACTTAACCCTCTGTCTGTCAAGATAACGGACAAAAAGTGCAAGCAAGAGGATTTCAATAGAGGCATTGAGCTCGATCTTGTGAGATACTATAGGCAGAGATTCAGCTTCAGGATTGTAGTGGGAGCCGAAAGCCAATGATACAAATGAAGGAATAAGCTTACTTTAACATCCCAAGTCGAAATATTTCCGACCACATTGTGCTGATTGTCTACAACGGCCAAGGAAGATACACCCTCGGAATTCATTAATTCAAGTGCATCGAGAACTTTTTTGTCCCCGCTACAATTACGTTAGCCTCATTGTATTCTAACCTATCATACGAAATAAATTTCGGAGACGATTCCTTTTGCCGAATACATACTTGATTGAGATGACTTCCCCAGAACCGATATTCAAATCACGCAGGGAGCGAGGGTAAAGCTGATCTATGGTAGGGAAACTCCTGCCATGTTCCCAGAAGAAGGATATTAGACGCAGTTGGCTAATCATCCCTATAACTTGATTTGTTCCTTCACGGACAACCGCGATTCGATGAACCCCACTCCCAAACACCTCGACAACTTTGGCAAGGCCCTCCGTCTCTGGAACAGTAATGAACGGATCCTTTTTCCCAAGATCCTTAACAAGTTTTACGGGAATAGTGGACCCTGCTCGAGCTTTCCTCGCCAACTCTTCAAAAGACGACATGTCCTCATCTTCATCGGGTTGGTACAACCCCATTATTAAGAGAAGAAATGCCGTCAAGTCGCTATAATCAAAAGTCCCACATACGGACTCCGCGTTAGGGGACGACCGTATTGGAAGCGACGAAAGCTCGTTATCGATAAGGGTCTAAGTACTACGGGTAAGCAAGAGGTATCCCATAGATCAGACGAAGACATGTAAATACGTCATAATATCAGGCGCACAATGCTGGAACTGGGGTGTTGAAAATGGGGAGGGCTTACCTGGCATGCTGACTCGACCGGGGTATCAAGATCCACGAACAAGAGCTCCCTATTGCTGAGTAGTTCGCCCACCTTGACAGTTCTCCAGTCCCGTAGTGGCACACCTTCTTGCTTTGGAGGACTAGAGAGGATATCAGCCATTGACTGTTGTGAAGACACAGACGGATGTCGAGACGATGAACGTGGAGATGGAGGGTGAGCAGCTCTTAGACTTCCAGTGCTGGGTCTGGAGGTAAGGCTGCTCTTGCTGCTCGCAGGTGGGGAATAAGGAGGGGGTTTTTCGTCTGCCATCTGTAACACTTGGTATTTTGATGTTTAACGGGTGTGTTTCCGTTCTTTTGATGGCCAATAAGAAATAGGAGGGTATGGCGTCTGGCGTTGGGAAGCTCAGATGAGGGAAGAGACAAGCTTCGGTGAGCCAGTAACCAAGGGATCGGTCAGTTAATTGAACAATTTTGCTTGGCGCTCCCCTTGCTTCCTCCTTCCGCTATCCGCGTTTCCTTTTTTTATCTTCCCCGCCTTTTTGTTCCCTCCCCACTCAGAGCCTGTTTGTTTTCGTTTTCGTTTCTTGTTTTCCTTAAGTTTGTGGTCAGGAACGAAGGATGTATGTAGAAGAGAGGGGTATGGGTACCGCAGTGCAAAGCAAAGCAAAGCAACTGAGCAGATAGCCGCCGGGCGGGGAAGAAAGGCTTAGCATCGTTGGCAAAGACCATGCCATCCTGCCTGGTGCCGGTACGACGCCGCCATGCCGCCAGGGTAATTCTGAGTCGCGCAACGGTTCGCGTCTCCCTCAATCCACTTTACGCGTCCGGCCGCGACAATCCAAAACATTGGGCGAAGTACCGGCGCCGTCAAGCAATGAGAGGGGGGGTGATGACACAGCATACCCTACGAAAATTACGGCACAGGCACCAACGTTTATATCTCCAACGAAAACACCAGGTCACAAACAGTGGTCAAAGTCATGGCCTCCAAATTCGATCGTAATGTGACTTAGTATTGAAAACATCATAAGTATCATTATCGTGCCCTTTTATTGCACTTGCAGGGAATTTACACTGTCCTCATACCACACATCTCTCCCAACCTTCCACTCCTTTTGAAGGCAGAGAGATATCCCCCAATATCCATATCAAACTCTTGATATGACAACGGCCACAACTTCCCTCTCTTAAGGGTTCTATCACTCCATCACTACTAGGTTTTATGCTATTGCAGGCACCAAATCCATAACGCAGGAAAACTCGCACACCAACCCACGTTGGACAAACAGCATAGATCGTAATAACGATGCATTCCTGGCGGGGAAAGGCTGTCGGCCTGACTTTTCGAAGAATTCTATGAAAAAAATTTGCTAGAGCCATGACGATCTTGTTCCATGGTCAAGATCTCCCGGGGCACAACGCATACCTTCTTAACCCACGACCCTTGCGCCTTTACTTCATTAACTCCTCCTTGGCTTCTGCCAATCGCGGGAGGCAAAATACGGACAACCCTATGACAAGACGTGCCGTGAAAAGGAGAATATGCCCCAAGGATCCTGTGGAAACATGAGCAAATGAAAATCCCCTCAATTCATGCTCAATCTTCCATTGCGCATCACCGGCAGTGGCAATTCCTGGGTGTAACTATCGTGGGCGGCCTAAAAGCCAATGCACGAGCCCATCGCATTATGATTACCACATATCATGTTTCGTTATCAAGGTGTCTGGCGGCTCGCTATTGATCGGAGTGACGAGGAGAATAAGGTGAAACTTGTGGGGGTCTTGCATGATCATGCTCCTTTTGATAAATAAGGAGTTAATTTCCTACAAGCAATTTGCGTAGTGCTAGTATCGGTAACCCAGTAGGTCCTTACCAGTCTATGCGGAGCCCAATTATCATAAAGTTGAACCGTATGTTCATCGTGCATCACTCGGCAACCATGTTTGAGGGTTTAATTCTGCATCGGTGAATGAAAAGGGGTGACGAAAGTTTAGGCCCCCCAGAGACCCCTGCCACGGCAAAATAAGAAAAGAGCCTATTATGGATGGGCCGGTTGAGCCAACGAGAGTCCATTTCTTGCCTCTCTGAGTTGCACACAAATGTGTTATAGCTGATGTAGAACTTGCAGACCATCCCGTTTTTCAAGGAAACAGTGATCCCCACGCACCCTCTTCCACTCACAAGCGGAGACAATATACTTGATGGTTTGGGCAGGAAACTCGCATACCCTCGCCAAACTACGGCGTGATACAGGATAGGACCCGGACTGTTCGACTGTTGAGCTACTTAAGGTTTAGTTTGATGACGATGCACTAGCACCCATCTTCTCCGTCCGCCTCACATCAGTGCGGCTCCTTGGGGTCAATTGGATGGTTTGCCTAATTGCAATGGTGTGGGTAAATGAATGCTGATCTTAGTTTGTTTATCTATTACCTCCTGCGTTATACGGATTCCTCGTGTTGTAAAATTCTGAGGGGAGAGGCCTTAAGTAGGGAGTCACGAGTCGTGTCTGTGTCTGCAGGGTTCTAATTTTTTCTCTCTTTATTATCGACGGCCAATGTGAATGTCTATAATTTCCTAGCGTTGAAGTACCGGAATCATAACATATTTATAAGTCGATAAATCCTGAAAGTGCCTGCGCCCAGATGTGGTCCACACCGTGTCTGAAAATCGCAGGTGTTTCCTATTAGAAAAAGCACTGTTCTAGTCTCCGCTCATCTGGGAAAGCAACGATACTACTGGCCTGCTTGGATGGCACATAAGTTACCGGTAATAGGTTGTTCTGCGCAATGGTCTACACTACATGCAGTAATAGTCCGCTCTGGAAATCAAGGGCGTTTGTGACCATACAGTAGGGCATTGTGCCTGTGGGGTTCCATAGGGAACTTTTGCTATATACATAAGATACCGGTAAGCCCCATGGAGGATCGCCGGTAGCTTATCAGACAGCACGCGCGGTGCCATTCGGATTCTATGATCGACGCACTTCTTTTTTTTCGCTAGGTATGGCTGAGAACGTTAGCTGTTTAAAGGCGGGCGTCCGGTAACTCCAGTTGGTAAAAGAAGCGAATGTGCCGGAGTGATAGATGTGGGGCTTGTCTGCAACCAAGCTTTCGGGCCTGTATCCGTCCTTTCACTTTTCTGTACTTGAGGTCCTACATTTGTTCACCATCGAGAGGCATCACGAATTGCATCCCACTCCCACTTGCCCTCCTCCCCTCCTGTTCTCTCCAATCGCTACCACAAAACATAGGTTTGATCACGCTTGCCCGCATGCGCGTCACAAAGGAGTCCTATACCTAACGTCCTAACATCCACTTTCACCCACACAAGCCTTTCCTCCCTCTCTCCCCTCCCCTCCCCTCCCTTCCTCTCTCCCCTCCCTTCCTCTCCCTTCCCTTCCTCTCCCCCTCCCCTCCCCTCCTCCTTCCCTCGCTCCCCTCCTCTCTACATCAGCTCCCTCTCTCCCCACACATCTTTCTTAACACCTCCGCCCCACACACAAACTTTACTCATACAAGTAAGTTGATCTCCCTTCATCTAATTCTTAATTATCCTCTGTTTCCACCTTTATTTCCGCTACCCCCTCATTTCTTTTTACCTATTATTGCTGTTCCATTGTGTTGTTTGCCGCCTTGGCTTTAAAACATTCACTTCTCCCGCATTATTTCATCGACCGTTCCTCAACTAACAGCTAAAGAAACAACTCATCAATACGATCCAATGGCTACTCACTTGGAAGGTGTAAGTTTTCATCCATTTGAACTTCCCTTTATTTTTTTATCCCTCTTAACTATCTCCAATAGGACCTTCCGAAGCGCCCTGGATTCGGCACTAAAGGGAGAGCAGCTACCATCGCCTTGAACTCATATGCTGTCTCCAAGTTTCCTACTCTCGCCATCAACCAGTATGATGTAAGTTGGTTTCTGTGTCTGCTCTCTTTTTATTAGCTTTCGGAGATGTTAAATTTGGAGTAGGTCACCATTGGTTCTGGTAGTGAAAAAAGAGCATTGATCAAGAAAATTTGGTACTCGGAACAACTGCAATCGCAGTTCGGAGCCGCAAGGAATACTGTACTGTTTGATGGTAGGAAACCTCACGGTGATTCATATGTAAGGTGATTTACTAACCCGTATATAGGCAATAAGTTGGCATGGTCTGTGACCTTGTTTCCTTTCGGAGATCGTCATGTAGCCACTGTCGACCTTGATGAAGGTAAAGTTATCCGAATTTCCATTTTTCTCCTCATTATCAACTATTAACCATTGTTTATTCAGGTGATGGTCGTGAACAGAGGCGAGGCGGTAGACCCGCTAGGGATAACAAACATCGTGTCGTTATTCAAAAATCTGGCAGGGTCCCACTTCAGGTCGTTGAGGCCTTCGTTAAGGGCGACTATCGCATGGACAATGATGTTCTTGTCGGCATTAATTTTCTTGACCATCTCATGCGGGAGACCCCCAGCAAGCACTTTATTACAATTAAGCGTTCCTTCTTCCAATCGGCTGGGAAAACTCCAATGGAACGCGGTGTTGAGGCGTGGAAGGGGATCTTCCAATCGGTTCGCGCTACGCAGGGTGGCCGTCTTACCATCAATGTCGATGTTGCAACGACTGTGTTTTGGAGTCAAGGCACCGTGATGGACATTGCGTGCCGTATGACTATGAACGGTAGCGTTTCGCTCGTTAATTTTGTGTTATTTTGATCGATACTAATACTCTTATAATAGGTTCTCCCGAGGATCTTCAGTCGAAGATTGTCAAGGAGCACGGTAAGGGTCCGATATCCCGTGATCTGCGTCGTCTCAGGCGGGTCTCGTTTTTTTGCACCCACCGTAAGCGCGATACCGAGGTTCGCAAAAAGGTTTATACGATCGAGGGATTCGATCAGAATGCAGTTGACTACACTTTTGAAATGAAGCGTCATAATGCTGATGGAGGGGTTACCACCGAAACCATTACTGCTTATGATTACTTCTTGCGGCAGTACAACTTGAGACTGAAGTATCCCCAACTTCCCTTGGTCAAGACCCGGAAGAAGGGTGAGGTGTTTCCGATGGAACTGTGCCACATTCAGGAGGTAGTATTGCCCTTATCCATGGAGCATTAACTCGTGCTAACCGAATTAACACCACCTCTAGGGCCAACGTTATCCATTTAAACTCGATGACCGTCAAACGGCGGAAATGATCAAGTTTACCGTTCAGGTGCTTTGTCCTGAGATCACTCTATTTCCGATGTACTTCGTGCTGACATTCCGCTATAGCGCCCGACTATCCGCATGGAACAGATTAAGTCAAATGTGGCCCAATTGGATTGGAAGAAGGATCCTCTTCTCTCCCGTTATGGTATGGAAATTGATACCAATATGATTAAGGTTTGTTCACATTTCACTCGCATTTCACGCAATCGTTATTCTAACTTAGCCGTAGTCCAAAGGTCGTATTTTGAATGCTCCTAAGATTTGCTATGGTGACGGTTCGACCGATCGTGTGTTCACTCCGCGTGACGGCAAATGGGACCTTCGCGGGAAGAAATTTGCCAAAATTGGTGCCCAACTAAAGGGTTGGGGTTTCATGATCTTCGCGCCTCAGAGGATGTGCGATGAACTTACTGCCAAAAACTTTATTCGGCAGTTGGTCCAGGTATACATCGGCCATGGTGGGCAAGTCCAAAATAAGGAACCCATAATCATGTACGCGGACCCGAAGAAGTCTGTCGGGACAAATATTTTTGAGCTTTACAAGAAGGCCGGAAACCAGGTCCAGGCCAAGCCCCAGATGTTGTTTTTCGTCCTGAGTGCCAAGTCACCCCAACCATACAACGAGATCAAGGCATTCTGTGAGCTCAACATTGGTGTTGTTTCCCAATGTGAGTTGCCCTTCCCTTCTTTCTCCCTTTAACTCCACTGACGCCTTTGGAAATAGGTCTCCAGTCGAAGCATGTGGCCCAGGCAAAGCCGCAATATTGCTCTAATGTCTGCATGAAAGTTAATGCTAAGCTTGGTGGCGCGACTTGTTTCCTTGACAAGGGCGATCATCCTCTCTTTGGGAAAGAGGCAAGTATTATCGTGGGTGCTGATGTTTCTCATCCAGCCCCGGGGATCAACAAAGCTTCTTTTGCTTCCATGGTCGGATCTACTGATAGTATGCCCCTCACTGTTTCTTAGCAAGTATCTCGGCGCACTTTATCTAACCATTCTTTAAAATTTAGTGCAGGGTAGTCGTTTCGCGGCTATTTGCAACACCAACGGCTCTCGCACCGAGTGTATTACCACTCCCAATATGATTAAATTCATGTGTACCCTTTTGCGCGCTTTCAGACAGGAGACTACGAAGATCCCTATGCGCATCTTCTATTTCCGTGATGGTGTTAGCGAGGGCCAATACGCACAGATCATCGAAGACGAGTTGCGCGATATGAGGGAGGCATGTAAGGTTTTGCAGGCCGACTATAACCCCAAGATCACTATTACCATTTGCTCTAAGCGCCATCATACTCGCTTCTTCCCAGTCGACCGCAACGCGCAAGATAGGAACGGCAATTGCCTCCCGGGGACAATCATTGAACGTGACGTTACCCATCCAACCGAATACGATTTCTGTGAGTTCCTCTGCGTATTGTTGCCTTTAAAAGATGAATTTTTGCTAATGTATAGTAGATCTCGCGGCTCATAATGCCATCCAAGGGACTGCGCGCCCGGTTCATTATCATGTTATCCATGATGAAAATAAAATGCCGGTCGATATGTTCCAGGCGTTGGTATACAATTCTTGCTACACGTACATTCGTGCCAGTAATTCCGTATCTTTAAGTATGCTAAATCCACTCTCTTTTGAGACTCCTATTAACGATCTCTTAGTTCCTGCGGTTTACTATGCGCATCTAGCATCATCTCGTGCTCGTGCTCATGAGGTTGCTGATGAAGGCAATACCATCATGACCTCTACTTCGGGCGAGAGGAGGGATCCAAGTGATGTGGCTGAGATTAGGCCCCTCCATGACACTATCAAACATGCCATGTGGTATGTTTAGGTGACCGTGTCATCAGGTAGCATTGATCGCGATTTCAATTTTCGTTCCTATTTCTCCATGTTTGTTTGGATTCTGTTTGGGGCGCATCTTTTAGTTTTCAAGTGTCGATCTTGCCTTTTTCCTGTGATCCTAAAATAAAAATGAAAACCTTGATAAAACCATCCTTCATCTTTCAGTATTTCGCTCTGATTGTACGTGTGATGTGACATAAATTAGATGTGGTGGGTCAGGAGAAGGGACCGATAATCTAAGGGGCCGTTTAGATGCTATAGAATACTGTCGTCCTAGTAATGAGACGAGTCTTTGAGTCTTAGGCTGTACAATGTTCTATAGAGTTGAAATAGGGCTAGTATCGGCGCTCGAAGGCATTCGGCATATGAAATACACAACATGCGAATCTTCGAATTTTGGCGATAAAATCACTGGTTTCTAGGAGAGCGTGTACAAGCGAACGTTCTGATGTAAAGAGTATACTATGAGGGTGGCACTTGTTGTACCTTCAGGTTTGTGTGCCTTGTAATATCCATTGTAGACCGCGAACGGGCGCGGCGTACGCACAGTGCTGCGCCATAAAACCGTACTCTTAGACAGGATTCTGATCTAATCGCAGGACGAAATTTGTCCAATCTCAGGCATTCCCAACTCGAGCCGCCACAGTACAGATCGCGTGGTGGAGCTGGCTGTGCGAGTTGCTGTTGTCTAGTTATTATATGGCGCCAACACTCCCTGAGTTGGGTTGATGTCCAACTAATTTACGGGTGCTCATACAGGATTGGGCTATCGAGCATGTTGTACTTGTACTCATAGTACGAGCAGATGATCATCTCTCGGGATGCTGCGCTCGAGTGGGGAACTTGTGCCTCTACTGTACCGTGCTTGTATGGTCCGGTACCGTACTGTGCGATCGTGCCGTGAAATCTGGTAAAAATCCACTGTCAGATTGTGTCAGGAAAACGCTAATCCTTCTCAGGCACTTTTGTCTATGGATCCGGGGATTACAAGTACTTGTACTCGTACTAGTACAGGGCCTGCAGAGATAGTGGATTTCATGAGATTTTACGTTATGCTGGTGGGGGCTGTATGATAGTGGGGTGCTTGTCGTTTACACGGATTAGGCCTAATCAGACAGAACCGATAATCTCACATGGCACGATAAGCACCAACACTAAGAGCTTCAAGGGCACAAGGCACAGGGGGATGTTTCCGCACACACTACTTTGTGACCTCACCAATTTTCTAGTTTTTTTTTGCTGGTCAGCCACTTTGGTGTGTGAGAGAACATCCCCCCTGTGCCTTGCACGAGTACAAGTATGGTGTATGTTTTGCTTCAAAAGTACTTGTACTTGTAATATGGTAAGGCAATGGATTGTATCAGGGGAGTGAATTTTGAACCCTTTGGTTATGCTCTAATTAGCAGAATTTATGCTGCTGTCGTTGGAAGGCACTAGACTAAATGCCATTTTGACCGGGATGGAGCCCCACTGTCCCCAGTCTACCGACACCTTACCCCTCCATCCTTCTCTGGCAACAACCCCCCAACCCCATCATCACCACAACCACTGTGGTGCGGTGCCACACCATAGGTGTTTGTTACTCAGCCTCAGTCCGTCAAACTTACCCTCTTGCATCTCCACCCTGCCATGCACCTTACTCCGCACTGCCTGCGAGCTGACAGTTTCTCTCTGGCCTTCGGGGCTCCATACCATAAGTTAACTGTTACCCCCCCCCCCTTTAGGTACTTCCTCGTTTTACCGTCTTCATCCTGCAAGCACTCCTATCGCTCGATATCCAACCCAAAAATCTATCCATACATCCGCCCCTTTTGTCATTCTACTGACTAGAACTAACTTACGTTTGCCATCAAAGCTATTGACGTGCACATCGCTGCCCTACGCATTTCTGCTATTACAATCTTCTAACCGAGTCACCAAACTACAATGAGCGCAGTTTCTGAAAACTCATCGGCCCCCCCGAAACCACAGGTCCAGCCTTGTCGTTACAAGACTGGTAAAACTCTCGGCTCGGGGAGCTACAGTGTCGTGAAAGAGTGCGTCCACATCGACACAGGGAGGTATTATGCTGCGAAGGTTATTAACAAGAGGCTCATGGTTGGAAGAGAGCACATGGTAGGGCCATCCATCACGAACAGTTTTCTCTCTCCCAGGACTACGTCTAATTGATTTTCTCTTGTTGGTTTGCACTAGGTTCGAAATGAGATTGCTGTGTTGAAGAAGGTTTCTATGGGTCATCAAAATGTTCTCACGCTCGTAGACTATTTCGAGACCATGAATAATCGTAAGCACCCTCATATACCCCGTGGAACCCTTTATAGACTAACTATTTGAAGTTTATCTTGTCACCGATCTTGCCCTCGGAGGTGAATTGTTTGACCGGATTTGTCGGAAGGGATCCTACTACGAGTCCGATGCGTCAGACCTCATTCGTGCTACTCTCTCGGCAGTTGCTTACTTGCATGATCACGGGATCGTGCATAGAGGTCAGCTCCACAGTTTGAAGGATAGAATGTTGAGATACTGATTTATTTGGATACAGATTTGAAGCCCGAGAATCTGCTTTTCAGGACTGCTGAGGATAACTCGGATCTATTGATTGCGGATTTCGGTTTGTCTCGAATTATGGATGAGGAGCAGTTCCATGTGTTGACCACAACATGTGGTACCCCGGGATATATGGCGCCCGAAATTTTCAACAAGACTGGTCACGGAAAACCGGTGTAAGCTCTGTGTTCTTGCTGGGTCTGCCTCCTTTGCGTACTAACTGTGGTTAGTGATGTTTGGGCTATTGGTGTTATTACATACTTCCTCCTTTGTGGATACACACCTTTCGACAGGGACAACCACGTAGATGAGGTAACTGCAATCTCCCAAGCAGACTACAAATTCGAACCAGAAGACTACTGGAAAGACGTCTCTGGGACAGGTCGGCCCACCATTTCCCACTCCCCCTTCCTTCTGTCCTACTCTGCTGACAGTAATTTACCCCTTGTAGCTCGGGACTTCATCAATGGTTGCTTAACCGTAGATCCAAGTGCCCGCATGACCTGTCACAAGGCCCTAGAACACCCCTTCCTGGTGGAGGGCCACAAGGGCAATGACCTTCTCCCTGTCGTTCGTAAAAATTTTAACGCTAGGAGGACTCTCCACGCCGCCATCGACACTGTTAGGGCTATCCGCAAACTGCGTGAGGGCGGGACAATGGATGGTGCGCTGAGCATTAGCCCCGAGAACCAGAAAGAAAAGGAGATAGAGAAGCAGACTGTGGGGCTTTGGAGGAAGCCTGCAGGTGGAGTTATGAAGCCTTAGGTATTAATTAGGTCTATCTGGCTTCATTCCCCTCCCCTTCCCTTTTCACGAACTCGGTGAATAGGACGAGTGTTTCATTTTGGTGTTCTATTACTCGCTTTTTGTTTTCCTTTTCTCTATCTTTTCGGGTGTGAGCTTTGGCCGGATGGTTGTGGTGGGCTTATAAACCATGTGCGGAGATCTTGGAAGGGTGTTTGAGCCAGGCCTAATCTCTGAGCTCGTCCGCCTGCCCGCCCCTCCGTCCAACTTAGCTTCTGAAGGCGGGTTAGAATTTTCAGTTTTTTATGCTATGGATACCCACGCCGATCTGATATGTCGTTTTGTTGGCTGGCTTATCTTGGATAAATCTACGGCGCGGGGCTAGTCGATCGCAGTCAGCGATGATTATTTTCAAGCTTGGCCCTGCCTCTTCCCCCCTCTCCGTCCTTCTAGTAGGGTGTTCTTCACTGGGGAGGAGAGGGAGGAGGAGGATGGTAGTACGGAGTCTTATCTGCCCGGGTGTTTCTGGTTGTGATCTTTGCGTTGTTCCTTCATTTGGCCTTGTTATCTGTCTGCGTTAGGCCCGGTGGCTATCCCTAATGAAAGCGAAATGTTGCCAAACAACAGATTCACACTTACAACACATTCACGTTCCGTCACTCGACGAGCAGAAAATAGCGAATAAGTCATATCTTTTTTTTTTCTTACGTGCCGCATTACATGCCGTAAGTTACGCCCACAGGCCACTCGGACGGGTGCTAATTGGTTGATTTCTATCACAATACTTGTACAGTACCCCCTAGAAAGTTACCGAACAGTTAATTTAGGTTAACCCGCAAAATAAACCCTGCTTTGTACGAAACTTTATCCCTGCCACTTGTATATATATAACAGAGGCATTCAGCCCCACGATTCAAAAAGGGTTTTTTCGAGTGCCAAGTTTCGAGTTGACCTGTCAGTTTTTGTTTTTTGTGCAAAAAGGCGAAACGCGCACACACCAAAAGCAGCCTTTCGACTCGAAAAGCTTGCATTATCATAACTGTTTTTTCGACCCTGGGGCTGAACAGGAAACTTTCCTGTTCGGGGGATATCCACGGCTTGTGGTTTCCTCTACTAGCAGTTTTGGGCCACAATGGTAGCCTTCTGGGAGCCTTGGTTTTAATTCTCAAGACGACGGACTGCAGATCGTAAGAATTCCAAGATAATAAGGTACAGGTGGTGATATCATAAGTTTTTCATTGTAACACCGAGAGGTGCTCAATCGCTGGGCTCCCACGGCTGTTGCCAACGATGAACGGGGCAGGCAGACAGACAGGCATACAGACACTGGGGTGGTTCTTGCGGTGATGGACTAAATTTGTTTTTTTGCCCCGCCGCAGTGGGCGGGGTCGGCAAAGATTGGTATCGTAGAATACATGAAATGCGTGGAAGAAACTAACTAACTGACTAGCCATCTTCCCGTTGCTCAAGCATTCCCAGCCTTGCCAGTTTTAGCATCTTTAGCGGAAATATTCAACTCCTCCATCCCCCCAGTGACCGTTTCAGCTTCCTTCCCCGTCCCTTTCCCCGCGGCTTCTCCTTTCTCTCCCTCCCCTGCCCCTTCCCCCTCCTCAGTGCCTCCGACAGGGGCCGCCAACTCAGGACATATTTCCAAAAGGAACTTGGCCACATCCTCCTTACCAGCCGACTGGGCTTCGAACAGGACGTTGTTCCCAGCGTTATTGGCAACCGTGGGCTCCGCACCCCCGCGCTCGATCAACAGCTTGACGATATCCAGGTGTCCATTCAGGGCGGCCCAGTGCAGCGGCGTGTTCCCGCTGCTGTTGCGTTGGGCCACGAAGGCGTGCGGCTTGTGTGGGTTGGGGTTTTGTGGGGTGGGCCTTGGGAGGAGGGTTAGGAGGTATCTGGCGACTTCTGCGAGCGGAGTTAGCGAGGAACGGATGGATGAAATAAGTGGATGGAAGTACCATAATGACCGTTCGCAGCGGCCATGTGAAGGGTGTTGTTCCATGATTCTTTGCCCTTGGAGGCGGTCAGAATGTCCAGGGGCATGACCGAGGGCGGTGCCTCGTTCACCAGCGTGAAGAGTAGTTGCTGCAACTCGGTGATGTCGCCCTTCCGGCAGAGGTTTAGGAGCTCATCTATCGCATCGTAGGTTAGGGGGATTGGCAGATCGGACTTTCTGGTTGACCGTTGGAGGTAGTGGGTCATTGTGGGATGATTCCTTTTTGTTTTTTGTTTTGTTTCGTAAGGGTATTTGTTTGATGTTTGATGTTTTTTTTTAAGGCTGCCGTGAATGGGTCGTGGCGGGGTAGATAGTGGGGTTTAGTCTAGATAAGGGTGGAGGGCAACTGATGGTAGATAGGCAGACACAGCTATGACGTTTTTGGTTTAGGCCGGAAGGATGATGCAATGTTCTTAAGCATGCAAGTACGGTAGTGATTCGTGATGATGGCTTGTGACGAAGAAGAGCTGGTGGCGGTTGAAAGGGATTCTGAGAGCACTCCAGCTCAAGAGGGGGCCTTTTTATACCCCCTCAAAGTGGGATTGGCAGTTCTGCTGTTGCCTGATAGCGGGGAAGCCCTCTTGTTGCATCGCACAGGGCTGTAAAACACTGGACAATTAGTGGGCAGAAGATCTTGGCACGCCCCAATATTGCACCAAAATTATCTTGCTCTTGGGCGTATTACACTCGAGTATATGGTATCGAGCGCTTTTCGACCTAATAAATACAGAGCAGGAAAGCCTTGGGAAGTTATCCCCGGACAATTTTTCCACGCCAAAAATATGTTGCCAAGGATATCATGATTAAGGGATGTTTGATCATTGGGCAAGCGATAACTTCCAATTTCGTACAAGAGCTCCAACATAAAAGATGCACTCACAACTTCGGCTGCGGCACATCTGCGATTGCTTTTTTTAAGAGCACAAAAGGGATATAATAATATCATACAAGAATTACCCCCCCTTGTTTACACCACAAGACGTGTTTCATTGGGCTCTTGGAATGGGGTAATTTTGGTGCAGAATGGTGGAGGGGTTGCCGGGGTCCTCCACTCATCCGCTATATCTCTGCTATTTGCCCTCACTGTGGTATGGTAGCGAGGCTCCCGGCGTCCGATTTGAAGGACGGGCGCGGTGCCCCGAACTGGTTCTCGTGGGCCATGGATATTGTGTGAAAGTACTACTCTTTTATTACTTAGAAATGTACTCGTAGGGTGGCGCTTGACGGTGTTCGACTCACAGTTTGTAACGGGGAGGTCTGTCCGGTCCTGATGAGCATTTTCCGCACGGGGATTTGGCAGAAAGGCGGGGGGGGGGGGGGGGGGGGGGGGGGCCCCTACCACTGAGTATGGATTATTTTTTTGTTATATTGATGCGTTAGACTGCAGCGCCCCGCAGTCCCGCTGAGGGGTAAGGCTATTTGGTAGCTTGAATTGTGCCTTGACATCTGCAAATGTGGGGGCGTCTAGTGTTACAAGGCGAGTGACCTTATATGATCAAAACATTCAGCCGCGAAGGAATATCTACCCGTATTCCACACCATAGCGAGCCATCAACCCAAATACTAGCCACTATTTAAACCCGGACTGAGGTTCAGCCGATCAGATTGCCTAAACTTGCGGATGGCTCGCTATGGCGTGGAATAGGTTATTGGGATTCTCTCCAACACCCAAGAAGGCGGCAAACACGGCCCTCAGCTCAGCACACGGCCCGAACAGGAAGAGGAATGACGAGAAAAAAATTGAGGGAAATAATAATTTGAAAATTCCTACCAAGCACTTTCTCCCATACGTCATACAAGTGTCCCTCGCTCTTGATACGCTACATTTAGACCAAACGGTCCACGACTCATCGCCTCTAACTTCGCCGTTCTTCCTGGCTCCCTGCGACCCCCGTGTAGTTCCTGGTAGATCCTTACGGTCTCTCGCCGTCCGCGGTAGGAGACAGTAGCCCTCGATGGTCATTTCCAGTCCCGGGAATACGTCTCTGCGAGATGACGTCTCATTTTATCCGGTGGGTGCCCTTGCGGAGAACTGCGGCTCTCGAAAATTGCAGGCGGACCCCAAATTATGACCCCGCCCCGCCCGGTCCGGTCCTTCTTAGCAGTCTCGCCGCGGGGAATCCGAGAGCGTTGGAGCAACAGGCTAAATGTTCGGCAAGAGCATACATCCAACCGACATTCCAGTACTGGAATCCAGTTGCTCCATGATTTAGCGCCCGGTCTTGCTAGCCGAAGCAATCAAATCAGACACGGCTGGCCTATTGTGGGACACAAGGTTGCCATAAACATTGTCGGTCAGAAACAAGCGTTTCGGTTTTCCCCCAAAAAACAACCCTGGACTTCGCCACACTTGTGCTCAAATACGCCTGCTCTTGGGAGCAGCAGGCGCAATCATGGCACATACCGCTAGCGGCTTGGGATCTGTGCTCCTTGGGCTCCCCATATGAGGCCGATCACTCAAACACTCCACATCCAATCTGACTCTAACAACACTGGTGCCATAATATGGACCGCAAGCATTTCACCAATTGTTCCTATTCCACCACTAAACTAAAATCGCGCGCGTACTTGACAAATTAGGGCCTTCAGCCCCAGTTGAAGCACTATGATGTGCCTAGCTCCAGTTTTTGTACACAAATCTGGTAGTTCAACTCGAAACTTGGTATGATACTCGAAAAACGCCTTCCTGGCCTCATGGCTGGATGCCTCTATCAAAGAGGGAGGTCCCGGGAGCGGGTACCCCCACTCTAGGCAGCAAAAGGGTGGTTCGCTAGGACTTACGATACTCGTTTTTTGTCTCTTCTAGTGCCTACTACATCCATCCCCGGTGGGGCGTTGAGCTCCCGACCCCCTCGTGGATTAGCACTGGCCGGACCCACAGCCATTAGGTTGTGAGAATGAGTCGGCGGTGCGCTAGTTTTTTGTGTTTTTAACATTCTCTTATTTCCCTTAGGTGACCGGGCCCCTCATTTTCTCACAAATCCACCTCCAATCAATCTCTAGATTTTGTGTTCCCACTGCACTTAACTCGAACAATTTTTATGAACTTTCTCTATCTTATTTCCGCACTGCAAGATTGCTCCTCTTTTCTTCACCACCGTAAGAACCCGAACAATCTGACCATATACTAGAACGCTGGAGTTGCCTCTCCTAGTCAGGTCTGGTGGTTCTTTCTCCATCCATCTCAAAGAGCAGGTTTTCTTTATGCTTTTCTCCCCTTTCTGGAGGAGAACATTTTGGACTACCTAGCACACGGTCTGGTATCAAACACTCGCGTCATCCTGCAAAACCCCTTTCCTCGTCTGTTGGAAACCCTTTCTTCCATCTATCTCCCATCACGGGATTCCAGCTCCTGGGTTAGCCCATGGGGATTCTCCCGTGGCAGCCACTAGAGCAATCGGCTTGTTTCCACATTTCGACGCACGGCATCGATCGAGAAGCCCCTGCCACACGAAAAACGAGTGATAGGAGAGCATTCTTACGAACGGTATCTTACTGTCCTCTTACGTGGAAACCAGCCCGCTTCGTGGAACAATTGCCTAGTGCTCTTCCATTCTTACCTGAGTTGAGCGGTACCTCACTGCGCTCGGTATTTCGGCCTCTTTTCAATCCCACGGAACTCCCTTTCGCACACCAACGGGGAAATGTCCGACTAGCCGAAGCATAATCCCGGAGGAAACCCGGGACTGTTTCTTTCTTTTTATCTCCACTAATAAGTTTAAGTGATTGGTATGGAATGTTGACAGATGGTAGGCTAACATGCTGAAAGCTGGTGCAGTGTTAATAGAAACTACAAACTACAAAGTCAAAATCCTTTGTCCTTTTCACAAGTTATTACTTGATCATTATCCTCACCTCAGGGCAGTCCTTATAGTCTAATACCTAGCCAGGCATGGTCCAACTCAGTTCTGCTTTGTGATTGTCTGGGAGCCTGGGTGGGATTACCAGTTATACAATCTCCTGACCAGGGAAAAATATTATGTGTTTTTTCCAGTCGAGTAATGCTTTCAGGAGTATTTCTTCATGCACCAAATAGGTTGCGGAAGCTCCTTATCTGGCACGGGCGGGTTTTTAGTTCCCTTTGTTTCCTCTTGTTTTCCTTATTGTTTGTTTCTCGACCTTTGTCTGTTGCTTTGTTGATAGTTTGAGTATGGTATGCGGGTGAGTTTAGCTTGTTTGAGCTCATTCTGCTATATTTTACACTTGAAGTTCCACGTTTAAGCATCGCACACACGAGGCCTAATATTCAACAAAACTACAATCTTTGTATTAGGATACTAGCTTCTTCGCTCAGCAAGTTTGCTTTTATCTTTGAGCGCTGTGCCTTATGTGATTTTCGCAACGAAGAGGTTAAGTTAGACATTAATCCATAATCTAGCATACAAGTTATTGAAACCGAGTGATATAGAGACATTCGTACGACACGGTATGGCGGGCTTCCGGTAGGGTTTTATTATCAACAATTATAACTTTCCAGTCACACAATGGCTGCCCGAACCCCCCCTCTATGTTCGGGTACGACGGACTGTGTATCTCAGTGCGCACTATATAAGTATAGTGAGTGTAGCGGGTTAGCCCGCTCGCAGTCCCCCAGCAGTATCTCACCCCGCACGCACAGATAATAACTTCAAAATATTTGGCCGCTCCTGCTCATGGCATAAATACCCACCGAAGACCACCAATGCTCCTTACTTCCTCACTTCCCTCCTCAAGTTCAACATCTACCAACTACAAAAGGACATTTCTGGATTTTCCAGTAAGTGATTCCAGTCTCAACTTTCGCTTTCAAATGCTACTTTGAAGTCACTGTATGCTCACGTGCAACCTTCAATTAGGATTTGTCCAGGTGGAAAGCTAAATAAAGCACCATCTTCTTATTATTGTCAGGAACTTGAACAGTGTTTTCACTTCAATTCCTGACCTGATATTTACTTCCAAGTATAGATAGAAACAGTTAGCTGGTTCTACTGTTCTATCTATAACTTGAGAAGAATTTATTATAATATTTTCACATCAACTCTCTTCCCTACCCATTTTCTTTCTTCTTCTTCCTATTCTCTTCTTCTTCCTATTCTATACATTCACTACACTTTCAACCAAGAGTGTCTTTCCTCTTTCTACCCAGACCAATGGTGGTTGGGTGGATTCTACTCCATCCTGCTAAACAATTGGACCAATGCCATAGATGCATATAAATTTTCAAAGGTTGGTAACCACTTGACAATAGTTATCTCCTGCTTGAATACTTGAACATACTAACTTCTCATTTGCAGAACCATCCAATCCTAGGATAAACTACTAGCACCACTTCCAAAAAGCTAGTAGGACATTCTCAGGAGTTCGAAGAAGAACCCTTTATCGTATTCTTCTTTTCAACAATCAATTTATTACACACACTCCCAACACACTGGCACTCCCTAAAAGCTACTCTGCCAAGGCAGGGTGGGGTGTTAAGTGATAACACCCCACTAGGCTGCTCCTTCAACAAAGGACACTTACGGTTGGTAGTACCCAATTTCAAAGACCTTACTTCAATGAATACGAAATATCCGGGAAAGAGACTGTAGTGGCTACTACACCTACGGGTGTACTGCCCTCTGTCTCTTTCCCGGACTATTTCTCCCACTGAGTTGTACAACAACATTTGTTCAATTAGCATTATGCTTGTAGTAAGTTACTTATTCCCTTAATCCTATTTATTACTACATGAATTAGAAGTTAATACAAGTTTATATATAGAAAGCCTACTAAGTGCTTACCGACACTGGAGATGGTCCAAGCTCATTCCTTCTTTTATTAATAAACAATTATGAATGGTACTAGTTGCAACCTGGCTCACGATGAACTATTTGACTAACTCTTAATCTCAGAAGGGTTCCTTCAGACGGGGGCGTGCGTCGTGCCGTAGCTGCCAAAAAGCCAGGCTAGGCGTGGGCTCGGCGCAATGGCCAAGGGCCCCTCGGTAGTGCTTGTGGGGGTGGCCCCCGGGGGACGAAAATGTCCAGGAAAGAGATAGTTGACGGCCATACTAATTAGTATGTTGCCCTCTGTCTCTTTCCTGGCAAATACCCCAGGGGCTACCCACCGCGTATTTGGATAACGAGACAGAAGGAAGGAAGAGTTAAATATGTGACGCAATTTATGTTGCATCACCCGGTGTGGGAGCAAAAACTTGAAGTAGGCGATACCGGGTCTGAATATTTATTAAATTACAGTATGTTTTAATTGACACTTGTAGCCCTTTATCATAATTCTTTATGCTAACCTTGTCTATACAGACCACGACGTTATATCGGAAAAAAGATAGTTGACGGCTATACTAATTAGTACTGCCCTTCGTCTCCTTCCGGGAGAATTTCTTCCCCGGAGCCACTCGGCATGTGGCAGGAAACCTGGTAGAGGTGGGCGATACACGGGTTCCCCGAATTAAGGTGGGTATTAATTGGTACCAGTTCTTTGTAATGGTTCTTTGTGCTAACTTTGTATGCGCAGATCACGACACAGGTAATCGAAAAAACCTGCCGGGTACGCCCATCGCAACCATACTGGGCTCGTTTACCCTTTGTTCCGTGGGTGATGTGTGAGTGGGGCGGGGGGGGGTGGAGAGCAGGAAGTTTGGACGTGGATACTTGTGGTTTTCATGTTTGTTATAGAAAATTAAAGTTTAAACCGCGAAGTTAAATCCTTTGTTCGTTGCGTGAAAGATTTGTAACTTGTGACATTGTGTTCGGAGAGCGCGTTCCGGTCTAGAAGGGATTGGAGGGAGGCTATGTAGGAAGGTAACCTAGTTCTCATGATAGGGACAAGGACCAGAGCGAGCATCCAGACCCCCACCAACCAGCAGAGAGCTCTGCAGGAATACCGAAACCCGGCCACAATTCTCCACCCTCCAGAGCTCCAAGGCGAAAGGCTTAGACGTTGATCCAAACCAGTAATTCTTCTAGGTCGACAATCTAGAACTTTCCTCAACCGTATTACTCACCACATATCACTCGATCAAACACCCCTGACCCCGGGGTGCCTGTAGTGTACCCGGCGCTTAACCGAAATCCGGAAGTACCGGTATCCGCGCTGATCCATCACGTTACGTTACGGGGGTTTCAACTGAGCAAAATAACAAAACCAAGAGAGACAAAACATTTTATGAGTCCCCTGCACCAGACCGAACCCTACCCTTCCGTCCTTTCCGTTGGCCTACTGTAAATTCTTATAAAACTCACTATACGCATTTTCAATATCGAATAACATCTACCCCCAGTCAGCAAACCAAGTCCCTCTCCGGCTCTTGATGGATAATAACACACCTGCCTCCCCTGCGCCTCAGTGATCTCATCACCGGCTCCCATCTGATTTAGTATAATCAACCACTGCACAATCGACTGCCTCCCTTCAAACTCCTTTGCACCAGCAACATTATTCACAGAGGTGATCACGTCGCTGAGTAACGGGTGCAATTGGTCCTTCGCGGTGTAATGCAGACGAAGCGCGTCCATGAATGTGATAAAGTTTTGGGTAGCCTCCGCTGCTGCACGAGCAGAGATTGCCGATGAAGTTGTAGGGGCATGCTCGAACGTTGCTGGGACGCCAATTTTTAGGCGTTCAGTTGCGGAGGGGTATGATAGCTATTATAGTTAGCAGGAGGGGGGGATGGTGGGAATGAAGGGAGGAAAACGTGGTAGGCAGATTTAAACGTCCCCAAATCTTTAAATGCTGAGGCCACGTCTGCGTTTTTGAGGATCGTCTTGTATTGTCCGAGGAGTCTGAGACACGTCGGGGTATAACTGTGGCACCGAAGCATCGTCATTAGTGCCCCGCCATACACAGCCTGAATATTCGCGGAAGATAGGGGGTAGCAAACGTCTCCTGGCTGATACTATCCTTGATATAAGCCTTCTCCAAAAAGTCCAGGGTAACGATGATACTGTAGATCTCCGCGAGCGACTCGTTCAGTTCTCGTTGTTGTACCGTCGTCGAAAGCTTGACCTCCTCATCTAGAGATATAGTCGTTGACAGGGAATGCGGCGAGGGGGTATAGGAGTATGGTGAAGGGGCGTACGGCTGATACTTTGGTGCACTCATTGGAGGAGCTCTGGAGGGGGAGGGGGAGGGGTTGCTTTGGACTGCTCAGCTCTGGCGAAGCTGCTGGAGGTTTAAGCTGAGTCAACCACAGTCCTTGTTGGTTCTTCAGGGATGTTCGGTTGGACGCGGCGATGGTGGGGCACGTGGGGAAAACGATGCTTCCGAACTTTTCCTGAGCTTTGTCGAAGATACTTAAAAGCTTCTCTCATCCCCTCTTCCGCCCATGCTATCGACTAAATTATTCGCTTTCCCCGTTCATACAAAATTCCAAGAAATCGACCCGTCCCTTCCAATTTACTCCAGATTCTTTAATTACCGTCACCAGCGAAACTGCCCAAGATGCTCCCCCTCGAGCACGGAAACACAGCCCATCTCCTTCCAAACACCTACAAACAAACAATTGCCTCCTGGTTAACAGAAGACACTCCAGCCTTCGACTATGGCGGCTTTGTGGTGGGCGAAGATCCTAAGACAGCAACTCTCTACGCTAAATCTCCGGGAGTGCTCGCGGGTGTTCCATTCTTTGATGAGGTCTTTATCCAGCTTGGGTGCACGTGGTTCTCCCCTTCCTTTTCCTTACAAATTTCCCCCACTCGCCAGATAGAGATCTAACAATACCCGAAATTTAGTGTGGAATGGCACACCCAAGAAGGTGCTTTCCTCTCCGCTACTAAACCGATTGCAGTGGCCACCGTAAAGGGTCCCTCCCGATTCCTACTCCTCGGCGAACGCGTAGCACTAAATACGTTGGCACGGTGTTCTGGAATTGCTACTAAATCCCGTCGGCTGTTGGAGCTCGTACGGAAGGCTGGGTATTCAGGAATTTTGGCGGGCACAAGAAAGACGACTCCAGGGTTCCGCCTCGTGGAGAAGTATGGAATGTTGGTTGGGGGTGCAGATCAACATAGGTACGACCTTAGCAGTATGATCATGCTAAAGGATAATCATATTTGGTCAAAGGGATCAATCACAAAGGCCGTCCATGCGGCGAAGTCCGTAGGGGGCTTTGCGATTAAGGTAGAGGTAGAAGTGCAAAGTGAGGAGGAGGCAGACGAGGCAATTGCTGCAGGCGCAGACATCGTCATGTTAGATAATTTCACAGGAGATGGATTGAAGGTTGCCGCGGCGAGTTTGAAAAAGAGATGGGCGGGGAAAGGACCCCAGGTGCTGCTGGAGTGCTCTGGTGGGCTAACGGAGGATAATGTTGAGGGTTATTTGTGCAATGGTTTGTTTTTGTTTGATCCTTGGTTGGAAGGGCTCGGGCGGGCAGAGAATGCTAATGGGAATGTCAGATATCGATATTATCTCCACCAGCTCGATCCATCAGGTTCGTATTCCACATGTTGCCATTCGGACCAACGACTAACAGGGATGACATTCGCAGAGCACCAAACACGTGGATTTTTCACTCAAGATCGACCACTGATGCACGTTGTGTCGAGATCTGTACAATACTTTTACAAGTAGAATATCATAACACATTAGAAGGAAGAAATGAGAAATTCGGCATTACGGTATTATGCAACATAAGTTATACATCATCCGGCCAGAAGAATTTCCCTATATCCACATTGAATAAATAAAAATGAAAAAACCAAAATCCCTTCCAAACCACCTAGATATAAAAGCAGAGCGAGAGAGAAAAAAAATAAAAAAGCAAAAGCAAATATGGCTATCATATCAATCAACTGCAAGCTATTTCTTTTTCCTCACGGAGAAAAAAAAAAACTCCACCAATTTTACCTCCCTACCCCTTCCCCTATCTACAAGAAAACCCCTAAAAGCAAAAGAGAAGAAAAGGAAAAGAACAAATACTTTTATCGTGGACCTTCGTAAAACGGTAATACCTCCACCGTCTATTATACGGATCCCCGTTTTGTCGGTAGTTAACCATAATATATCAGACCCAGATGTAGGAATATAATAAAAGGTTCTTATAAGAAATGAAGGGGAAAAAAAGATCAACAAATGGTGCAACAATTCCCCCACTTGCTGGGTGGTGGACGGTTATCGTATGTCAAGTGCGGAGCTTGCTGCTTCTCACCGCCCTGAGGACTAGCGGCAGTAGCGGCAGAGGACTTGCGGTAGGCAGCAGGGGCCAAGGTGCCATTGGCGACGGCTGCTCTCGCGGCGACGACACGACGTACAAGCACTGAGATCCACCCGTTAGCCACCATCATCACCAGCATTTTCCACCGCGCGAAAGTAAACAGACAAACATACGAGCAAATGTCTCCTCAATATTAACCACATTCCTAGCGCTCGTCTCCATAAACCCGCACTCATGGCCCCTCGCCCAGGCCAGTCCCTCCTGACTGGAGACCTGCCTTCCCTCCGCCAAATCGCACTTATTCCCCGCGACGATCTTGACAACGGGCACGTTACGCCCCTCCTCCTCCATCTCGATTAAGTCGTGGAAGTAATCCAGCGCCAACAGGGTGTCATGATTGGTGATGTCGTACACGAGCAGGTAAGCGTCGGCCGCGAGGTTATGCGAGGCCCAGAGGCCGCGGTACTCCTCTTGTCCGGCGGTGTCGGTGAGGTGCAGAGAGTACTCGCGGCCGTCGACGGTGCGGGTCACGCTGTAAGAGTCCTGCACCGTCGGGTCATACTCGTGCGTCCATTTACTACGGACCAGGCGGAGGGAGATGGAGGATTTACCTGTTTTTGTTTGTTAGTGAATGCTCGATCGATTGATCGCGATGTGAGAGGTGGGGATTTAGTATAATACCTGTCCCGCCGTCGCCGCAGACAGTGATAGATATTGTTTCCATCCTTCTTCTTCCTCCAATCAATTGAGTCTGGGAGAGAAAAAATAAGGACAAAAGTAAAATATCCAGGTTTCCCTTCTTGCCCTTTCGCAAATACGAGCACCCGCTTCAACCAATAAGTACCGGTAATAGCACCCGGAGAATGGTTACAGGTATATAGCAGTGAGAAGGAAGAAAAGAGATGACCAACCGATCAGTTCAAAATTCAGTTACAGTAACGCACCACATATAATACCCACAAGCGCGTCTCAGGGTCTTCCTTCCTTCCCTTCCTTCTGGAAGGGAGAGAGGGCAAAAAAGGAAGGAAAAAAAAAACACCCCCCAAACCTAACCCAACCTAACCCAACCCAACCAAAGGATTTTCCCTCCTGCCCCTGTCTCGCTTACAACCGAGCTAATGCGAAACATGTGTAATCTCCCCGTTATCTCTACTCGCACAAGTACTAGTACTCGTACGGGCACAAGCGCAACTCGAGTGGCGGGATGGAGACGAGAAACAGGCGTAACCGCTTTTGGCAGTGCGGCGTCATTGCGGCGACGACGACAAAAGTGATTCTGGCGACGATTTTTGCTAAATTACCGTTTCGGTGAATTACGGATTGGCAAAAAACGTTAAAGTTGCGAAATACGATACGATACCGGTATCGTGCGATATATCGAGTGAGTTTTTGTGATGGGCTGTAAGGGGGTTTGTGTGGTAAGTGGTTTGTAGATTCGAAGGAGGATAGGCGGAGGTAGGCGGAACATCGTACGTGCTCGAGTTTACCGGTACGAGTACTGTGCTGGAGATGGTGTGTGAGTGTACTTTAAGGCCTGGAATGAATGACGTTAGTATGCATGCGTCCATGCATGCATGCTTCGGCAGATAGATAGATAGATGGACAACATGAAAAAACATGAACTGACTTAACTTACCCTCCTCTCCGCACACAACACCATATATACCTTATGATACGAAGAAAACAGTTCTACCTCGTACACTTCTTAGCACACCTCCTCCTCCTCCTCCTCCTCTTCCTCCTCCTCATCATCGTCATCATCAACTCAGCTCCTCCTTTTACCCACCCTATGACGACCACCGTGCAACAACAACCCATTATTTTCCTCCTCTCCCCACCACCACCATCCAGATATTAACTTACCTGGTAACTTCCCTTCCCTTCCCTCCCCTTCCACTCCACTCCTCAAATACTGAAATGTGAATACTGACCCGTCACCAACACAGCCCGACTCCTTCTGTCTACCTACTGACACCGGCAGTTCAACCCTTCCATTCCTAGCATTCCGGACAGGATCAATCCTTCCTTCCAGCCATTCATCCATCCCCTGACTAGCAAAAAGGAAAAAAACTTCCCTTCTCTTCCTGCACCAAATCACATGCATGCCATGGGTATTTACCCCTCTCTAGAATACACATTTTTCTTATAACTCCGTAGTGTATAAGGACCCTAAGGTTTTATTTCTTTGCTGTTATCATACGGTAGTATGATATGAACTGTGCCATCCCCCAGAGATATTATGACTGGAGGCATGGGGGGATTTATAGTAATGGTATTGTGATGCCGGTGCTTGTAGGCAGGCAAGCAGGCAGGCAGGTGGTGTTTGTTTGTGCTGTGTTTCTGTTCTTTCTGTTCTTTCCCGCACTCTACATTTAGGGCGTTGGGTGCGCAGTAGCTTCAGCAAACCGGTAATCCACGCACTGCTCATATCGTACGTACAGTATATGCCGGTGTCAACTTGGCCTCCAGAACTACCACTCACTTAGACTACAGCCTTGCCTCCCTCTGACCTCGTTAGTTGACTTCACCTCACTTGACTTCACCCGCGTCGCTACTTAATTCCAAACACGGCTAGCAGGTTACTGTAAATCCGAAAAAGGTATCATAAATAAATAGAATAGAATGGGACGAGACAAACTACAGATAATAATCCATCAATCTCACCAAGAGCAAAAACCAATTTTTCTACCAAAACGACCGTGGAAAAAAAGGGGGGATAAAGTAAAATACCGCGAGAGGAAAAAAGCGAATGGTATGGTATATAAAAGTATGATATTTCCAAAACCCCTTGTGGAAAAACCAAACTGATGGACAGGAAACAAGCATCACATGAGAGGAAGGGAATCAAGTGAAATGAAAAAAAAAACCCCGAAACGAAAAACCCCAACCCCATGCAGCGATCGTTTAAATGGATAAAGTTCAAAGTACGGTGTAACGGAAGGGAAGAAATGGGGAATACAATGGTGGAGAGGAAATATAGAGGAAAACGAAAAAAAAAAGAGGGGTTTTTTTTGGTCAAGCTCAACGCCGGGAAATAACAAGTTTTTTTTGGTTCCTTCCGTCTTCTTTACCCAGGGTAAAGGGGTAAAGAGGGGAAGGGGAGAGATGAGTGCCCAGAGGTGAGGAAATATAAAAAGTTCGAGATTTCCTGAGCGAGGGCATGTTAATCGGTTGAATGGACCTATGGAAGGCAGGTGATGTCGAGGAGATGGGGGAGTTGGGATGGATTGAAAGAACAAAATAATAAAATAAAGGTCCGTAATGCATTAGAGGAAACGGTTAATAAAACAGACGAAACAGGAAATAGTCCGAAAGAAAAATGATGAGAAGCAGAAATTGGTGAAGAAATTGGTGAAGAAAAAGGGAGGCAAATAGTGAATTTTGATGCAAAATCCCATTACCGATTCTCGACAATTGGGAGTAGAGTACAATCGAGGACAAAGTATTGTCGTGACAAACGGACGAGATTGGGGGGCAGTAATGGAATATAAACACAAGCAGTATAAGAGGATGGCTAAGAGGTCAAGAGAAAGGGCGGGCGGGCGGAGAAAATAGAAAAGTTGCCCATTCCACGCGAATTTGTCATGACCCGTTGACCTTCATCTCTACCTCTCCATTTCCATTGATGTGGGGTGCTGAGGTAGGATGTGGCTGGAGTGTCGGCATATTCCCGCTCATGCTTCCTCGCCTTAGTTGCTGATGCACGGGTGATATCGGTATCGGTGTCATTCCTGCCGTCTTTGCTGAGGACAAATGAGGGGAGTCTCCCAGGGAGTGGGCAGTGATCGGCGATGATTGGGATTGTGTTGGGCTTGTGTTGCCCTTGTCTGAATTTGAGGTTGCCGTTCGTGGGGATACTCGTCCAATCTTATTTTTCCGCAATTAGCACATCACCATCGACCCACCAGAGCCAAACACGGCCCGCGGGGACTGCATAAGGCTGCCCTTTGTGGGAGAGAGCTTACCAATTTGGCGTACCGCAGTCCGCAGCTGTTGCACAGATCTCTCTTCCCACTCGGCCCTCTCCTCCATTCCGGAGTAACTCGGGTGTGACAATTTGCGCAGTCCTTCTCGAGCTGGTCCACTCCCTTTCTCCTCTTTCTCTTCTTGCGCAAGGCCACAAGGCTACTCAATTCCTCTACCAGTCTCTTATTTGTCCTTTGTAATTGTCTAAGCTCAAACTGCCAACTGGTTGATCGGGTCGTTTTGAGTTCTTCAAACAAGTTTTCGTCTGCCGTGGTTTCTGCACTGTCTTCTCGGGAATCGGGCGGTGTCTTCTCAGCTCCGTTGGTCATATGCGCAGCTTGATTAGGCGAGTTGTTACTCCATGAGGGTGTGGACGCCGCAGAACTCAGCGTATCAGATTGGTGGTTCTTTGTCGGGCTGCCAGCCGAAGCTCGGGTATGTTTCAGTAGCCGCGTCTGGGCAACGAGGAAAGTCGGCTTCTGGCTTTCTGTGCCATCACCGGGAAACAATGTCGTTAGGGCCTGTAAAAATTGACCTCGCTTATTTTGAATCTCGTGCTTAACGGTCGCCTTTGTTCCATTCCCTGCATTCTCTAGTGCCCTTCCGAGTTCGTTCTTTGAATCGGGCCTCATGAGTGCTTGAACACTTGTGCCAGTTAACTCCTCACTATCCCTGTCGAGTAATGTCTTGGCATTAGACGAGACGAAAAGGAACATCCCACTGGTGGACATTTTTGTCCAAAGCTCATTGTCTCCAATTCCTCCGGTGACCTGAACTTCCTTCCAACCAAGCCTGTAGACTGGTCGTTCCCTTCCAACCAAGATGATGCATTTTCTGCCCTTTCCCTGCTCTGTATGTAGACTGCCATGGCTTTCAAACCATGTGTACCCACTGTATTTTCGTCGAATTCGGAACACGACGTTGACCGAAGTGCTCGAAGAGGTGTCCTTCAAGTCTCTCGTCACAGGTACGATATCGCTAGGGTGGCAGACAGCGGAGAGGCTAGTTCCAACAAGCTCCTGGGGTTCGTACTCCAAAACTTTTCGTATGCTTGGGGAACAGTACAAGAAAAGGCCCTTTAGCGATAGAACATGTACCACATCATCGGTGTTCTCCAGAAGAACTTTGTCGAGTATCCTCTTGGAATGGAACTCAGAGTCTCCACTACCGAATGAACTCAATACATGGGAAACATCATCCCTAGCAACCGTCAGTCCTGTCCTTGCTGGGTCCATAACCAATGCCGCGGCAGCGGCTGGAACGTAGGTTGGTAATTGGCTGTATTGATAGTTGATCGCAAACGACCCGTCTGATCCTACTCAGTCAGCTCCGTAAATCGCCAAATCCATTGATTGGGGGGTACTGGCTTCGTACCTTTGTTTCGGTTAACCATGGCCCCAGGCTGTTCAACTAAGTCTACCTGGAAGCCAACGAAATATACAACCTCTGGGCTGTCCCATGTGATGGGTATCATAGTCAAGAGATTGGTAAATGGTTGTCCTCCTTTGCGGTAGTTGATGAGGGATGTTTGTGCCTCCTTTTTTGCTTGTATCTGGTTCTTGAGGTAGTAAACAGCATCGTCATCGACATACTTCCTTTTTACGCCCGGGACAATCTTTGCATCGGGAGCCTGGAGGAATCGACAATTTCGGCCTAGAATCTCGTGCTTTGTGTAGCCAGTCAAACGTTCGAATGTGGCACTACAGTACACGATTGGGTTGTCGAATTTCCGTGCATCTGTTACGACAAAGGAACAAGACAAGTCTACGGCTCCGATGTTGATTTGCGGGTTAGGTCTATTTGCTACCCTATACTGTATTTATGAGGCACTTGTATTAGCAACAACGGAAGGCGTAGGGGAGGCTCCACCAAAAATAGGATGATGCAGTCTCATGAAACAAGACATGAATAAGTTCAAGCTAACCAAGATTCCCAACATATCGAACCCTGTAGAAGAATAGGTGGTCTCTGTGAAATGTTTATTGACGTCCATTGGGGAGTATTGTGACGAAGGTGTCATCCCTGACGATCGAAAATGTTAGAGTTTATACGATGATCAAGGCCAAGCAAGTATATAAAGACCCACCTCCCATCTGGTCCATAAGGGATTGATCCATCCCCTGGTTTGGCATCTGAGCCATGTGCATTTGGGCCATGGGAGCAGATGTTATCGAATCGACTGACATTCGGTGTCCATGAGAACCGGGACCTAAAGGAGAGCCAGACATTTGTGGGCCTACTGGACTTTGGGGCACTGAGACCGCCATGGAATTGGTCACGGGACTTGAGTGGGATGTTCCCGATAGCACTTGTTGGTCGGCATACATCGAGATTGAGGATTGAATTTCTGGACCCGAGATGTTTCCCACTCCCATCATTCCTACCGCACTCAGTTCGGGAGCGGAAGCATCCATTTCAGAAAAGGATTCAATTGTAGTCGGTAACCGTCCCATTTCGTTACCCATCTGGCTCATGTCACCGGCACTGAAAGCTCCAGGACTCACCATCCGCGAAAAGGTATCGGCTTCCGAGTCGCCAACCCCGATATAGTCCAGGTTAAAACCATTAGCCAAGGACCTCCGCCTCAACTCGCGTGCATTTTCAGCTACAATCTCATCCATTCCCACAGCGCCAACCATGCCAGGTGTTGACGCTCGTCGACCACCCACTCCAGGTCTGTCAACAACGCTATGACCATGTGAACCGTGACCGTTGGTTCCTCGGGCACTTGCATTCCTTCCAGTAGGTAGGCTTGAGAAAGCATTACTCGCGGGCAGATAGCGATCGTACTCGTTTCCATCCAGTTCCATCATCATCATGATTGAGATCAAAACCTCGATCTTTAGAGATCGGAGATGGGAAAGGAAAGGGGAGGGGTGTGTGTGGGGAGTGCGAGCGGGAGTGAGCACTCGTCACACCCTCAAGGCGAAGGACGATAGAGAGAAACCTAACACACAGGGAATGGCAGTGTAGTGTGGAGATCGGGGAGCGGGCTTAAGGTGGTGCAAAGCAGCAAGGAGTGAGCCTCAATTTGAAGGTTGGAAGGGGAAGGGGGTTGGGTTGAAGGGTTGCTTCCTTTGGTCTGCTATTACTGGGGGGAGTGGGCCAAGGAGGATGTGTCTCGCGGGCCACAGTTAATATTCTTTTTGAGAAATAAAATAAAATAAGTCAAGAATACCGGTAATACCGATAAGAGTTGAATAGAATAAAATCAAAAAGGATTTAAGTGAATTCGGGGGAAATTATTTCGGCGGGAGGGGGGGAGAAGGAAGTCCTTTGAGATCAGTTAAGGACAAACGAAGGGCGGGTAGAGTAGAGTTTAGTTGTATCGGGGTTCGAGATGTGTGGATAGAATTTCCTGGTGGCAAGAGAAAAATTGGAGGAACAGTCTGACTTGGGGCTCAGGGAGAGAGGGGGGAAGCAAGCAAGTAACAACAGCAAGAAGCGGGCGGGGTGGGGTGGGGATCTGCTGTCTAGTCTGATAGACACGCGGAGACGTGGTGGGCACGGGCAGTTGTGAGCGAGTAAATGAAATACTGACAGTGTGAGTGGGCGTCTGGGTGGATGTGTGGGATGTGTGTGTGAGTGCAGCTGGAACAGCTCTCTCTGTTTTTTTTGTTTTTTTCTCTTACTTTTTCTTTTCTTCCTTTTTCTTTTCTGCTTTTTGTTTTGGAGCCCTTGATATGTATTTGAAGGAGCGTGGGTATCTGGTACGAGTACGAGGCAGGTAGGTATTGTGTGGTAGGTGCACCCGTTTTCTCACCCTCCGTATAGGGTAAGATATTGTTAAGGTTGCTACGGTACTGTAAGACTTGAAGGAAACAATAGAGAGACAAACGTTATTGGCCGGCCGCATATACGGACAGATAGGGTGTTGGCTGCCTGGCTGTCTCTATGGCCCGGGCCAGAATGGATAGGCTATGTCTTGCTGGCCTGTCTGGTTGCCCCGTAACACACTGGGAAAAGTAAGCTGGCAATGGCGGTTCCTTTCTGTCCCAGATCGATCGGAAGTGGATGGGAGGGGGAGGGGAGGGTATGGGAAAATAAGGAAAAATACAGGTTGGAGAAGAGGTGGGAGGCTTCCTTCCTTTCCACAGGACAGGGCAAGGGCAATCTGTCTGCCAACCACGGGGCAGACGGGGGGGGTGGGGGTGGGGGTGGTGGGCAAAGAATGAATACCGCAAGAGGAAGGGGGGGGGGGAATTTTAAGATGCACAATTGTAATAGGTGGGAGTACGGTAAAAGATACGGCACGTAGAGACGATAGGTATGCCGCTAACCCTACTACTCCTTGCTTCCATACGAATCCCGCCTGGGAGGGCTCGCTTGTCGACTGCAGTGCTCGCTTTTCGCTGCTTTGTTGTGCGGTGTCGGTTGTGGCCGCCCGCCCGCTCGGAGTGCGGGCTTATTGGGTGGTTTGGAAACGCAACTGAGTGGACGAAATATGGGATGTCAGGGTTTTTACCTGTATCCAGCTCAATAGGAGAGGCTAAAGCAGGAAATCGAACCGATTAGGAGCAGAGCGTGGATATTGGATACCCGGTGTTTTGTTTGGCGAGCGATGGCTGAGGTGAGAATCGTGATCGTGGAGAGGATCGAACACTGGTCATGGGGATGGATAACCGTGGGGTGGAAGGTACCTGTGCAGCGCCGAAAACTGAAAGGAGGAATCGATATATAAAGAGCACTGCCGGAATCGCTGGCGGATGGCGAGAGAGGGAAGGGGAGCGAGAGGAGCAGGAAGGAGGAAAAAAAGGAAAAAAGGTGGGATGCCCATTCTCGAGCTACACTCCATATAGCACGACTGCGGGCATCGTTGTGTCTCTGCAGACTTTTGTGTTTAAACATCCTTTCCCTTAAGCTTACTGGCTAGTTTTCCCAAACAGCTAATAATTTTCTTTACAAGAGGAAAGCATCATCATGGCAACAGAACTTTTGACGGCAGCAGAAAATAGCAGCCGCAGCAACAGCAAACAAGCAGCAATACAGTAACCCCAAAAAGGGTACAGTAGCACCGTCGCCGGTTCCTCCTCTCCCCTCTGCTCCTCCACCTCCACCTCCCTTTCTCACAGCCATATGCCAATAACAAACGAACACTACTTTTCATCACCATAAGTTACGGCAAACTCGCCCCCCTTGGCTTTCCCGCTTTCCTCAACCAAACTTACTTGAACCACCACATCTTTCCAACCCTTATAACTGATTCTATGTGTGGCGGACCTTCCGAAGCCTGGCAGCCCGAAGAGCCAATGCCATGCGCAGGGGCGAGTGCATGAAGAGCTGCATACAGCCCACAGCTCACATACCGGTACATTGCTTCGATGGAGAAGACGATGATTTCCATCCTTCTCCTCACCCCCCCCTCTTTGTTTATCTGCTCGGCTCAGCTTATCCTCACTTGTATGATACTCTAACTCCTCACCTCTGATTCCTGGCTCTTAATTTCTACTCCTCCGCTCCTTGGAACAGCACTACCGTATGATGATACTAAATCGATGAATTGTTTCGCCTCAACACCAGTTTTTTCTCGCACATATCCCTCATTCACCTCGTTAACTTCACTCGACTCATAGCAACTCACACGGTCCTCAGCCCTTGTCTATCCATGCCATCATCGTCATTCAATCCCCCATCTGCGTACTATCGCTTACACATCCGTTTCTTTTTTGAGAATTGTTAATTGCCGTACATTTTTCTTCCCTTTATCCTCTCTGTTCTCTTCCCTGTCAGGGTACAACATTTATTTTTCCCCCTTTCTCCTCCCGTCGCTTCGCTGGCCCCTCTCAACCACGACCCAGCAAATCCTATCATATCGATCAACCTGCACATGACATGTAAGGCTATGCCCCACCACTGTGCATCAAACTTTTTTTTGATTCAATAGGACCGTTCTTCCACTTCGAACCCCAATCTGACCCAGCGAATAAGAAGCACGTCTCACTGTGGTGAGCACCTAACCTGCAATTCGGATGCTCACATTTTTTTCCCCTTTCCTTACTCAAGCAAATTCTGCTCCTCAGTAATTCGGAGTCCCACTCGGCACTTCTAGAATATCCCCAAAGAAAACGTGATGCTTGGACGAATTCGGACATGACTCTCCGCATTGGTTCACGACACGTTGTTTATCCGGCGCCAAGTGACCCAACCTGACCTCCGCTTTTCAAGCGCCACGGGCAAAGGTTTCAGTTTCGGATAACAACGGTCCCCGTAATGTGAGTTTATTCTCACTCTCCACGAGAGAGAGCGCAAAGAAAAAATGACGGTGGAGAGATCTTGGTTATTTCCCTTTCTTTCCATTCATTTTTGCCCCTTCTGTTCCACAATACTCGAGGGCGGCTGGGTTGTTCCTTGATGGTCAGACTACCGTATTATATTCGAATACAGTATCATGGATGCTGGAGATAGGCCTAAAAAATGACTGAGGATTACTACCGGATGAGACGATGGAAATTCACTTTCCACTCAATTGTCCTTCGGAAGCTTATCTATGTATCACCGCAAACCACGAAAGCACTGGGGCCGGCGATCAACGGAAAGTAACAAGGGGCTCATCCTCCTCCTCATCGTCATGAGCATCGTCATCATAACAAGCTTCATATGATATTTTTTTATTTTTATTTTTTCCCATAACCGCCAGAAGCAGGCCCTACCTTACCATGTATAAAAGTACCGGTACCGGTATTCTTCCCCCTCGGAATAAGCTACCTTCGTCCATCATCCATCCATCCGTAGTGAGTATAATATATTGAATTAACATCCAAGCCATGCAACCTGCACGTCTGGTACTGGAGCTACACGACTCGTCGAGAATGAAGTACCTTGCATCATACGGGAATACCGGTAATCCGAGAGAAATTCCACAGTGAAGCAATTCAATCAGTCAATCAATCAGATGGGTAGAGGGTGATTGGGGGGAGGAGGAAGAAAAGAAAGGAAAAAAAAGAAAAAGAAAAGCACCCTCCTATGATAATTCCCTTACGAGCACGGTGCGATTGGAAGTTTGGTTCCAAATTGGAACCAAAGGAGAAGATGAAGGAGGAGAAAAAAGAAAGTGCATAGTAACTTAACCTATTTCAATCACGCTACCATACTCCAGCGCACCACATACCAGAGCAGGACAGAGAAGAGCAAGCAAGAAAGAGGAGAAGGAAAAAAAAGTCCCCGAATGGCATCCTAAATTTGCCTACCATGCCATCTGCAAAGCGCAACCAAACCAAACCATTGAACACCTTTTCCTCCCCCCCTCTTCCGTTCTTCCGCCTCCTCTCTCTCTCTCCACTTACAAGGCTACTGTGACTACCGGGACGAAACAACGCTACTTGCACTGCGTAGCTTTTCCCAGCCTAGCCCAGCCTAGCCTAGCCTAGGGAGTGGTGCGGGGTGAACTTTTTTTTTGAAATGAGGGGGAAGAGAGGAGAAGGAGAGAGGGGGGAGAGGGGAGAAAGGAGGGACATGTCCAGTAATATCCGCAAATGACCAGTTTTTTTTCCCCACCTGGTGGAGCTACTGTCTATGGCATGAAAGGAGGAAATGGTAATAATTATTATTTTGGTCTATCGTGGCTTTAGTCTCGTCTAATAGGGTAGAGAGGCTATGATACTGGTATGTTATGTGATCTGATGTGATATTATGACCAATTGATCTAGATATGGTAGAGAGAGGTATAGTACCGGGAGGCACAAGTATCATACGGTATGATAGAAGAAGTAGAAGAGTCTCTCTGGGGTTTCTACAGTATCATTGCTTGGTTTGGTTTGGATTGTTGGGCTGGGTACATTGCTTGTGCGAATGTACTTGGTGTTTTCTCATGATTGGTTTGGCAGCGGGGTAGGTACGAGCATAGTGCGGCAAGGGGGAGGGAGAGGAGGAGGGGGTGATGGTGGTAATATCATAGTAGGCAAAACTTGAAGAGAGGGCAATAGACCCAACTCAACTTGGAGCAGTAAGTTTACGGAGAAAGGGTGAATATAAACCCGGGAATCTTCGATCTTTTGGTGGATCGGTATCAGCTGTACCAATCGTGTTTGCCGCCGCCGTTGGAGGAAAGGTACCGTATTCAGTACGAGACCATAGGGGTAAAGAGCCGTAAATAATATCTTCTGTTTCTATTCTAGTACTAGATTTTAGTTCCTATTTATGCAATTGTGCTTATACCGGAGCTGCGAATGCTCCGATAGCAGTGTGACTGTACTCGAGTACTGCGGCTTAGTTCTCAAGGACGATGTGCTCTTCGATGGCACTAACTAATCGATCAACGGTATCTTTACTTGCAGAAGCGTTCACGACGGCTCTGAAAAACTCGCCGTGAATTGGATGGGGAGCGTAGTCTGGATGTGGTTAGCCCAGCAAGCAGCGTGGGGGGAGGAGAGGTGAGCAGAATTACCAATCATGAACCCCTTCGTGATGAGTTTCGCTGCGATGGCTCGGGTCGTGGTGGTATTCCTGAGCAGATGAGGCGTTAACTTTTATACAATAACTTATCTGCGAGGGTTTTCCTCTTTTTTTTCCTCTTTTTTTGAAATAATGTGTAATAATTCCGAATTCTGGATAGGGTAGTTGAGGGATATATGAAGGGGATGAGGTACTTTCTAGCATTGGCCGAGAGCGCTCCCTCGGGAGTGTAGAAAAAGCATCTTGCATAACGGGATCGGATTAGCTAGCCGGTCTGAACCTGCCTTAAAGCTGCAGTACCCAGAGGTTGGGTAATTTGGAGCAAAGATGGGAGGACAAACACTTGGAGACATGGTGGCGGGTTTGAGGAGAGGAGGTAGAAGTTTGTATTTTGGGACAGCCTGGTGGCGAAGTAGGATGCTGTTTCGAAAGCATGGTTTATTCTTTCTGCATGTGGAAAGTGTGTTTGTGTAAGCCTGATTGGTGTAGGATATGATAACTATTGTGTGTGGGGAAAGAGGGAGTATTATGAAGGAAGGAGAGGACAAGTGGGGGTTTAGATTACCTCCATATCCCTCCTTCCCATAATATATCCAGCCTAGTGCCATCTTCAGCGAGTCCGCACGTCTTCCACATCCCATCGTCATCTGGGCCATATCAAACACTTCCTCCTCATCACCGTCTCCGTGGAACAAACTAACATTCCTCGAACACCCCCCGAACACCTCCATCAGCCCTATCATCCTTACTCACTTGCTGGAAAACTCATCTGATCAATCACAGTGTGGAAAGGGAGAAACGCACTATCCCGCCTTTAAACTCGTGGCCTTCGAAAACCTTCTCGTATCACCTGTTATCAAGAAACTACATGTCATGGGGACTCCAAGCATTTTATGCGGATTAATAGTTACACTGTCGGCCTTGTGTACCCCTTCAAGCTTGTAACGGTGTTTATCTGAGAAGACGACTGACCCACCCCACGACCCGTCGACGTGCATCCATAGGTTGTGCCTCTGGCAGACATCCGCAATGGCGTTGAATGGGTCATATGAACCCATGACCGTCGTGCCTGCTCCGGCGTTGACGTAGAAGGGGGTGTAGCCTTCTTGTTTGGCTTTTTGCACTGCGGATTCCAATTCTACATGACCAATGAGCTCAGTTTGATCCCCCGACTGACTAGCGAATGAATGATGGCCGTGTTGGAAGGATGATGTATACCAAGAACAACCATCCGCCCCTCCTTGTCAACAGGGACGGTCCATACGGCGGCACTCCCGAGGCCGAGTAATATCGCAGCTTTCTCGACAGAGTAGTGGCCATGCTCACTAGTGAACACTATGAACTTATACCCAGTGTTGCCAGAAACTTTGGACTCGGGGAAGAGGGTATTCTTTGCTATTATCATAGAAGTGGAGTTGGACGCGGAGCCACCCGGGAGTGTTAAACCTCCGGCGTGTCCAGAGGTAAACCCGAAGAGACGAGCTATTGAGGAGGCAGTTTCCTTCTCGATTATGGTTAGAGCTGGAGAGACTATGTTTTTTTGTTTTTTTAGTTAACTTCCTTGCTGATGGTTTAATTGTTAGATAGAGATGTTGAAACCTTGGTACACATGAACCTTTCAAACACCACCCCAAGTCACTCATAAGCATTATATCCTCCAAACTTTCCCCAGAAAGTGACTCCAAACCCGTAATGGGAGATCTAGGGGAATAAGGAAGAGGGGGAATACATTAGTGTTCAAGACTGCTAACAAGACTTCACTGACAACCCCCACAGCATCCGTGGACGCATAAAGCTTATCCATAAAGCCAGGGCTCCATGTGTTGACTGAATACTTGAGGACCTTCTTTAGGATATCTTCTAGGCCCCTCTCACCACGCCCTTGAGTGGGTAGCTCTAGCCCAAGTTCCTGTTTGAGTTTTCGCGGTGGGAGATAATCTGATATCAGGAAATCATCTGCGGAGGAAATATGCGGAAGGAGGTGAGACTGCGCGAGTTTCAGGAGCTGGAATCAATGATCTGATGTTAGCCTGTGAAGGACAATATCTTCTCACAAGGTACTGAAACGTCATACTCTCTCTACCTCGCAAGCTTTCATCTGGGAGGATTTCTGAGACGGCGATGACATAACTGCCTGCGGATTGGGGATGAAGATGTATGATAATAATATGAAGATTTTTGATTAAGGGGAGGCGCTGGATATCTCCCCGTCTTTGATATGGTACTTGAGTATAGTATAATGTAGTGAATGGACGAAGTGCTTGTGATGTTGAGCTAAAACTCTCGTCTAAGCCATACCTGCCCATATTCGTATCCACCCCCTTGCCTCCCAAGCTATCCTATAATATGGCTAAAAAGTGGCCAATTTTCACTTTTACAACACCTCTAAGCTGGATTTTAACAATGCTAGGGGATCCTTTGTTACAGGTGGCCTCTGTTGCCCGGGGGGTTATCCGACCTTGTCAATTGTGCGAGTGACGGGATAGAGTAATTCAGAAGTATCATAATTATTCATGTATACAGTTCATGCGAGCAAAGTGGAATAAAAAAGTCTCTCCTGATAGTGACGTTTAAAGATGCGATGTGATGTGATGAGATATTTTTTGTTGACAGGTAGGCTACCTTTTTTTCTTTTTTTCTCCCATCAATGGTTTTCAGGGGGAGGGAGAAATAGAGGGGGAAAAAAAAAAGAAAAAAAAGGGAGAGATTTTCTCGGCCGTGACATCACCGCCGGATTTTCTTTATTCCGGAAGATCCTTGTTCCTCGCGGGGGCGTTTGTGAGGACCGGTTGCCAGGTTCTTAGCAGCGTGACGTTCCCGCGCGAGCTGGCGTGACATATCGTGTCCGTTGTCAGCTTCATCCAACCATTCACCGGATCCAACCTCGTGGGGGAAGGGAAAATAATAATATGAAACGTAAACAAACCTCGATAGCGGTCTTTTTCCTCTCGATTTTATTACTATTATTACTTCCGTTGCCACCTACTGGCTCCCCGTTCGCAATTGCGAACCACTGATTACGACTGCGTTTATATTTATCCATGGACCAGTTCCGCCAAACCGCCCGGCCGAAGAAGCTCTCTCGTATGGAGGCCTCGCCGGAAAGCAGTTCGTTGGCTATCGCTTGCTTGATGTACATGATCCCCTGGGTTGCCGGCCAGCATGCGTCGACGATGTGCGACCCGTTGGGACTAAGTGATAGGGTTACGAAGGAGCCTTTCAGGATGTTTAGGAGGACGCGCTTGTTTGGGGTTGTGGTGTGGGGTGATTGGAGGTATGCTTGGATTAGGTGGGAGGCTTGTGGGTGCTGTGATAGGCCAACGATCGTTTGCGGGGGTTGGGCGAGGATGCTGTGGTGATGTTAATTGGTTTATATGAAGAGGGGGAAGGGTTAGACGGCGGGGCTATCTATTCCGACCTTTCGCTGATTATCCCGTGGAATTTGCCTGGGAGTTGGAGCATTGATTGGGCTAATAGAGAGCCGTACCGTTGTGATGGATCTCGTTTGGCCTTTCCGGAGGTCTCTTCTTCTTTGGGTATTAGATCTTCTGGGGTAAGCTTTATTATGTTGAGTATTAACTCTGCTGGCTCGCAATCGTAGGAGGACGCTATAGCCTATGAAATGTGAGAGGATGGACTCATATGGTGGCTCGAGGGATCAGCGTACCTCTGCAATGCCGCTTGCTTCAACACCCTGTTTCGCACAGCAGTCTATCAAAGTCTTCACGACAGCAACCTGCGACCTTTCTGCATCAGAGAGTAAGCACATGCATACATTACATTACTTATCCTGGTAAATATACCAATCAATCCCTTAACCTGCGGCAATATCTCCCCTAAGGCCTCCTCAAGCACGTGTTTCTCAAGCTTCTCCAAAATCCTCTGGACAACGAACCCCGCAGTTTCGTTCCTCGCAAGACTTCCTATCCTCCCTTTGAAGAAGGCTTTGTACAGTTTCTTGAACTCCTTTTTCGGTGCATGGACCATTATTTTCTCTGCAAGATGTGAGCCTACGGGATCGTAGAGTAAATTATTAAAGAATGACGAAGACTCTGATTCGCTAGGTTTTTCGTCCTCAGTACTTATTCCCGTAAGCTTCCCTAGTAGAGTGCCCTCTTTAGATGCTGCTTTTGCCTTCCGCTCCTTACTACTGCGGCCCATTTCTAGTTGCATCAGAACTTGTAGCGTTGGGCTACCGATTTGATGGACTGCCATTGACCGGATTTCCTCTGTCGACATGCTCCCGGTCGTAGCAGCAAGAATTCTCCCTACAGCGTCGTGGAACGATTGTGGCACGGGTATTTTTTCTGTCAATTCTGGGATAGAGGCGACATTAGATGGTAGAGTGATCTTTTCCTTTTTCCTACTTTGCACCAAATCTGACGACGAAACTGTTTGTCCCGATAGCAGAAGTAGTAATCCCCGAACGGTATGTGAAGCAAATCTGTCAGTGCATAGGTGTTTGAGCTGTGGTTCGAGCTCCTACTCCAATTAGCACCCTCACGAAGACCTGGTTGTGGTGAAGACGTACATTAAGCATGTACAAGAACAAACTCTCCATAGTGGCAAAAAGCTCGTTTGTTGCTGTGTCATCGGTATAGTCATCCTCCATTTCTTTCGAGGCAATCCATGCAGACCGTTGGAACAGCATCTCACAGCAATGCGACGCAAACCGGTGCTGTGCTAGGTTCAAGAAACTATTCTCAAGGGTCAGCACTTTCTCCAGCCTGGGGAGTCGATCAAAACCTTACTGCCCAGTGAATTTCTGCCAAAGAGACTTCAATTGACTCGGCGAAGACATCAATATCAGTTTCTCTAGCAGCCTAGAACACCCCTGACTATTGGCAATCTTGAGTTCTTTCCCATTGGCCTCTTTCCAAACGTTTGCAATGAATAGCGCTCTCTCTGGAGTAAAACAGTTCCTAGCATTAGCGGCCGCAGACACTCCCAATTGGACAAAGAACTGAGCAGTACCATCCCCATCCCCAAACCGGTTCAATTCCAAAATCTCGTCCGCTTTCCGGAAGTACTCTGATTCCTCCTCGTTGAGCAATCCATAAAACTGAGTATCCTCCTCAGGCCCGGCCTCTCCGCCATCATGGCCGCCATAGAAATATCCTGGGTCCTCAGGTGGTGCAAAAGCTTGCGGCGCAGTTTCGGGCTGCCCCTTCTCCGCTTCTTCCTTCCGTTTCTTTTCCGCACGACGGCCACGTTTTTTGGCTTCTTTCGGCATATTTTCGGGGGTGCTGGTTCGTTTTGTTGGGCGGTTTGTTTCTTTAGAGTTTGCGAGGAAATTTTGTGGCAGGATACTTGTTGAGCCGCATTGAGCTAATGCAGGTAGGGCTTGGCAAATCATCAGCTTTCACTCGGCATTGTTTCTCATCATTCTAAAATCGGAGATCACTGTTTTAGCGGGCACGTGGAGGCGGGCATCCAAGTTGGAGTGGGGAGGCAGCTATTGGTTGGGTTTCGCCTTATCTTTTCACGAGTTGTCCAACCGTTGTTTGAATCGGGCCTGAGATATCTTCGAGATTGAAATTTCTGCATTGATGGGCTGGTTGGACATTGTGTGAATAACATGGTTGTATCTATTCGGGTGCTTGCACTTGATTGGCCGGTTTTGGTCGAATGGCACTCGGGGCTTCAGGTACCAATATATGGAGAAGAAGTTGTCCTAGAATTTCGTCCAAAGGCACTACATTGTCTAATCTACGATCAATGCATAGACACGAACCGCATCTTGGCTTCCAATCAACTGTTGATTCCTGGATGTGCACAGCAATTACTCTTGTGAGTTTATGGCACTGCTCTGGGTGCTTTTTGAGTGGAGGACTTGTTATCTAATATATTTTACCGTCAGCCTCACCGGATATCCCCGCTTAACCAAGCATGGATGCAATACCACGATGGAAGGAACAAGCCAGCAAATCAAGTCTACAAAAGTATACTTGTAGACACGAACAAGGGTAGAATGGAGTGAAGTAGAATACGCAAGCCCACACGTGGAATGCTGTTGCAATAATGGCCTACGCTCTACCAGTAGATATTGTCCTTTTAGATGAACTTTCTGCCTATCAGGTTGCCCTCTGTAGGGGGGTCCATCCATCTGAATCATCTCCAGGAAAATCACCTGCCTGGTGTGATCAATGCTCCTCGCCTTGTACAGGTACTGGTCATGCGCACTAACTGCCTGAATTGCTGTGGGTGTCAGAGCCTGGATTGGTACGGCTTCCTTATTTTAGTGATAATAAAGTTGATTGAATGCACTGTGTGCAGTGGCCATAAGTAACTTGGCGGGACATGACAGTTTTACAGTTTTTAGGACGAAACACCGATCGGAGGGATCCAGATCCGGCTCCCCTTCCGGTTCGTTCTATTATGCAGTGACCTGGGGTCACGCTATTGTAGCTGACTGAGGTTCCTAGATTGATAGCTGTTCCAGAAAAATCGCCACGTATTAGTCTACTCTAGATGATGTTAGTAACGGCTGTCCATGTCACCCGGGGCATTTAGTTAGCACTATTATACCTCCGGAATGTGAGGATGTTCCTGAGCCGATCTTTTCTGACGTTGTGGGGGGAAATCTGGCAATATTCTTTTTACCTTGCCTGTGAAAAAGATGAGTTTCATGTATTCCGAGATCTCCCGAGTGTTTGGTTTACACTTTATGAGCTGCAAGTGGTCGCCCTGAGTAGAGAGATGCTGAAACAGAGTTGTGAAATTCTGGTCTGCATTCTAGAGTGGACGCCATGTTCCAAGTAAACAATGTCTAATGCCTGCCTGGCTGTGTTGATTCGCACCCTGCAGTTACGGGGCTTTGGTAGAGATAAGCTGGGGTTTTTGTTACTGTTGATAGATATTATTTAGAGAAAGTCAGTATTCTGTGAGCTTTTAGGAATTATGGGCGGAGCTTGGGTGCTTGGCCAACTCCGCACTTTCCATGTGTACCACCCGTATTCGGCTGATACTCTGTCACCCATTGTCCAATGGCATCGTAGATATGCCACCAATAGAGAGAAAGGATGCCCCGACAAATCATCACCCGCAAGCCCATGCATAGTTGTGCTCTAGGAGCTTGGGCTGAACCGTGCGAAGCATTTTTCTGCCACCAAACCCTAGCGGCATTTGTGGTAAGGATACAACCCCCTGTGCATTCTCAGGAAATAACTGGGGTGTTTCTCTGTCTGGGCCCAATCACAGTCTGAAGTTTGGTAGATGTTATGGATTGCATGTGGAAGCGATAGGACACGAAGTAAAAAGCAAGAGCGTTTTTTAGTGAAGGAGTTTGGTTGTAAATATCCTGATACGGGGGGACCCGGAATCAAAACCGATATGAGGCGGAAGGGATCCCTTCAGTGAGCGAGCTGCTCAGATATTGGAGAGAATCACAAGAGGTACTGAAAAGTATACCTAGAAGCAGAAGCCGAGAAGAGTCATAGGGGTGACCAATCGATAACGAGGGTTTTTGTAGTCTAGAATATAGTTCTTTCTCACCTTGGAGAGTGGACGAAATTTCTTGGCACACTTACTTTATGATAATAAAAGGTCTTCTTTCGTACCTATTACTAGTTTAGGAGTTCGCGCCCTAATACAAGTGTCTGGGCCTCCTTATGAGTTACTTTAAGTATCAAAGAAGGACTTTCATAAAACCACCAGTACCAATGGCAGTAGCAGTATTCAAGTTTTGTTCAGAAATTCGGTTAACAGCTGATGGGAACCTCCAGTGGGGGACCTGCTACTGGGAACCAAAGGAGATATTTGAATGAGTGATTCCGCTACTCTTGGAGCGTCAAAGAATCATACAAAGTTCCGATTGACTCCGGGGGGCCGCTGGGGGAGATAAGGTAGGCCATCGCAAGGGGCTTTTCTTAGAACTTCCCTATGATGCCACAGTATGAGCAGGGATGCAGAGAACTTCAGACGAATAGTGGCATTTACCTCTATCAACGACCTTCCGGAACGGATACTTCTGGGAGTATGAGGGGGTGTTGCGCCGCTTCAGTAGAAACCTCTTCAATCAAGTTGAATGTAATGCTTGGAATGATGAAACCGAAGTCACGAGTAATACTGTCATGAGCTGAGTGGTGGTTGAAACTGTCTCTTCTCCCCATTGCTATCCCTCAATTGCAGCCACCTAAATAGCTAACTGTGCCAAAACGATTCTAGGAACAAGAGGATATTATACGCAGTGATCACGCCCGCAGAGCCGAAGTCATGATATATCAGGGGCAAGTTTCCCCTATCGTATTTGTTAGAATAGACCCTAGCGCCACCATTTGCTAATACAATTAATTACCCCTACTAATGGCAACCCTCTGGGCGATACCTCTGGTGTGCCTCGGTGCCGAGAGCTCGCGGCCGGCTCAAGGTCTATCAGAACCGCCCCACCTAAGGAATTGTTGTATTGAAGAAAGCTAGCAAAGCCATCATGACCCCTTTCACAAGAGGGCAAAGAGGGAAGTTTCAACGATACTAATTAAGCTTTGTGTCAGCGGTTTGTCCACCACATTTATTTTGGCCGGCCGAGTGTAACTTCCGGGGATAAATTTTGCATAGCCTGTCACTTGTGCAACTATAGTTGACGCATACACTTGTCTTTTTGAGTTAAGCTGAGTGCAGCCATAACAGTATAGACTTTTTTTATCGCATTGACTTCATTAGGAGAAACTTAGGGTGCTGGGATCCATAGGGTAGCAATTTATCTATTTTTCTTCGGCTACCTTACGTAGTAATTGCGCCTATTCTAGATATTCCTTCCCACGCATTACAAATTTCTGGTGGCCCAGAAATGAGTGAATTTCTTGTGCGAGTGATAGGTCATGCAACGATCAGTTATACTTTTTAGTTAGATCCCCTGCTAGCGCATCGCTTAGAGATTGGCAATCCAAAACTGCTCCAGTATATATCTCTATTAGCGAAGAGCTGCCATTGCCGAGAAGTAGTCAGTGGGTTGGAGAACAAACCTTAACGAGTGTCCCTCGATTTTTCCCGCTTTACAAGCCTAGAAATCCCCAACAGCATTCCCCAGTCCTTCAAAAATCTTCTCCCGATGAACAACCTCCTCGCCCCCGGCCACTCACCAATGTCCTCTTGATGATCTTCCAGTATTTCGGGTGGCGATAGAGCCCTGTTCGTGAGTAGTACAGACTCCCCTTTAGAAACCTGTTTATAGGATAATTCTTTGTAATTGCGTAAGGCAGATCCTTCACTGAAAAAGCATCGTTCTCTAGGCCCTCAAAGCTGTGCCATGTAATTATTCAGCAAAGAACCATCCTATCCTGGTAATTCCCACAAAATAGCCTCGCATAGAGGTCTTCTGAGCCAACACCCACTAAACACATGCGTTTCCTGTCCACTAGTCTTTTATCACAAATACCGTATCCACTCTAACTAATCCAACAAGACAAAAAACTCTTTACAGACTCTTTTTTCAAACAAGAAAAGAAAAGAAAAGAAATAAGCCAAAGAAACAAAAATCCAAAGAAAACTTCCATCGACGGTTTTTGTTAAATATGAAAAAGAAACCTTTAGATATGGCTGTAGCTCTACCACAGTCTAAGGTTCTACTTCTCTAGATGCAGGATGACCAGGGCATCGGGACATCCCACACCGCGTTGTGGGTAGGAGAATAAAGGGCCTTGTCAGGTCAGCCACGACTTGGACCACGCACCAAGGAGGAGGAAGGGACGGGGAGGCGGAAGCGCGGTTGGAGATGGGGGGGCACTGGTGAGCAGGCTACTAGCCTAGGCGGTCGAGTTCGCAATCAGAGCCTATCCAATTTCTATTAGTGACTTCGTAAAGACATTGCAGTACTGATCAAGATGTACAATAGCAAAAGACAAGGTCTCTCTGTTTATATGTAGCATTAGACCAATCGCCTGGGGATATTCCCGAGAGGGGCCTGAATGCCCTTTCCACCATATGGCAGAGTTTATCTTCATAATATGGAAGGGCCGAAACCGCATCGTCACCTGCTACCTGGTCGGAAGCAGTATTCCTTGCTTCCCTTAAACCTGACCACTAATTGACAATGTCAATACCGCTAACTATGATCCACACCTATACGAAAGTGAAGGAAATTAAAACTTACTGCGTCTGCCAATGTAATCACATATTCCGCCTTTTCGAAGCTAGTGTCACTAAACCTATCTTTAAGCCCTCAGATCCTGACAAGGTAGTCACACCTATCGGCACGTTCGCCAGTCTGAGCGATCCGGCAAGCCCTTCTGCGGACGGCCTACAGGATGGGAGCCGGAAAAATAGGGACTCAGTGCCTTTCATCGCAACCGCAAGTCTTTGGCGGCACACTCTATTTTCTGCTTCTGCCTCAGAGTCTGCTTCTCTTGCTCTCACTCTGTCCTCCACATCCTAGCCTCCTCCTTGCGCTTTTGTTAGGTTCTCTTCCCCCAGCTGCCCAAGGCTTGTTTTTAACCCCTCGATCTCCTTTGTGGGTCACCCGATCCTAGCTGCTTGATCTTTTCAGGCATGAGGACCTCCAAAAATATCCCTTGCTTGGCAGGAAGGCTGTACGTTAAGGGGCGTACATGGATGCCGGAGGTGGGAGGTGGTCTATTCTGGGGGTGATCGGGTGGAGTCTGAGGTAGGGGGCTGGGTGGGTACTGGTTGGGTACTGGCTGTATGTGGAGGGCAGCGAAATCCCAGGACGGCCGTCTTTGACTCGGGCTGAGGGCCCTCTGGAGTGAGACAGTGCTTTTGAGGGGTAAAGGTACAACTATAGGCTGTACCAGCGGACGCCCTAGAGAGGTGTAGGACAGCGAGGGGCGGCCGGGAACAGCATGGATGATTCTTCATGACTTCGGCTCTCCCTATATCTATTCCGAAATCTAGACAAACAGGTGGGATGGATAAACTAGGTAGGGATCCCGAAGTTTGATTTATGGATTTGCCTTCTGCTCCGGAATGAATTTTCAGGTTTTATCTGCAGCCTCCTGATGGCTAGGATGGTGTATAGCCTACCTGACCAGTGTTCCCGAGCGTCCAGTCCGTCCGTCTTCGGGTCCGGACGGGACGGACAGGCGGGGACTGAGGTGTCTTAGATGGCGCAATTTACCGAGTAACTCCGGATGACGGGTGGGCCCTGCAGGTAATCGGTTGGCCCCGCAGGCAATTGACAGGCCCTACAGGTAATTGGTGAGGACTGCGGATGACGGGTGAGGATTGCAGGTACCTTCCGGGAGTTACCGATCCGGAGAGGACTGTAGGGGCCCACAGTCACCCTCTTAGACGGCAGTCTTTCCCAAAGGGCCGACACTCTTGCCCCACAGCTTGAGGCACAGGTCAGGGACGCCCGATACTGGAGCCCTGACGGTGCCTACAGGGCTGCTGACGGGACGCTTGGGGACGTTGCCTATCATACTTCCACCGGAGAACGTGATACCTGCCGAGGGGTTTGGTGAGGGTTGATTCAACCCGAGATACTGCGGTAAAGGGTTGTTTGTAGTCAATATCCACCAATGGTTTTTTGTTTTTTTTTGCTCTTGAAAGGCTAGTGGGGCGGGACAGAAGCAGCGGTAGCAGATGCACTCATTTAGTATGAGGAGGAGGAAAGCCGCTTATGAGAGTGGCTAATGCGGAACTGTGCATTGCGAAGAAAGCTCAAGAATGCAATAAGACTAGGCCAGCAAACAAGATACTTTGAAACCTCTCGATTGTAAGAACAAACCAACATCCCTTGATGGTAGGGGCACGGGTTGGGGAGGGATGAGAATGTTTTTTATCCTTCCAGAAGTAACAATAAAAGTATCGTTGAAGTAGTAGGGGCAAAATATGTGGGTGGGTGGGTGGGGTGTGGTGGGGGGTCCTGGGGGGGGAGACAAGGAAGTAATTGCTTGAGCAAACCTTGTACCCCTGATGGCATGATACTGGGGGAGGACGGGAGGAGCGGGGATATCTCATATCATAGATATTTCGGGAAGTGGAATCAGTAATCCCAAGGGTCCCAACAGCCCTCTAGGCACCTGCCGAACTCCAGTCCTGGGGGTTTCGGGCATATCCCTCGGGTTGTAGTGCAAGAGCATCCGTCCCTTAGCAAAAATGGACCGACCGGACACTTGGGTTCACTAAGTGAGAGTAGAGGTGCTGCAAGCGGTAGAGGAAGGGATGGATAGGGGGAGTGGAGGATTCTGGGAAAGCAAGGACATAAGCTGGCTTTAAGTAATTCATATCCATGGCACTTTTCCCTTATGACTTATGATGACGCGTCCGATGGCTGGAAGGGCAACTCAGAGAATACGTAGTAGCTACGCGGCCACACAGTTTTGCCGCAGCTAACAGTCTGGCTGCCATCTATGCCAACTGTTGCTCCTTCTTCGTTACTAAAGATCCTCATTTTACGCATTATATTAACAAATATTATGTTCCATCAAAACCATCAAGTAATCTACTTGACCAACAGGATGTCCTGTTGACCAATTGGGCCACTTTTCGGCTGGGACACGACGCCAGCAAAACAGGCCCCATCCTATCCAAGCAATGAAGGAAGGAAGGCAGAAGTGCTAAATTCACGAGTGATAGTGTATGTAGAACTAGGAACATTCGGAGAGTACATCCTCTCAGCAGAAGTGTTCCTGTTTGAGACATCACCCACTTGGCGACTATTATGATTTTCTTTTCCCCCTCCACCTAGACAATAGCGATAATTTTTATCTCCTTCTCACTTTCCACAACACTCACAGAGCCTGAAACAGGGACCCCGGATTGGGGGAAAAAGAAGCCCTCAAGCTATCGAGCAAGGAGATGAATAATATAGAAGGAGGGATGGCAATAGCCTCTTTTCACTGTCTTCAGAACGTGGTACTTATAACCGGGGTCTTCGAAACTAGTAGTTTGGGAGGCAATTCCTATGGAGTTTTTCTACAATCTGTGGAAACCAAGACCCATTAGGGTCGATACAGTTTTCGAAGAAAAAAGTGGTCATACGCGATATTAATTGGCTTTATGCTCTTTCATTCTTATCTTAATTATTTAATTTATGGTAGCTAGTTGTCATGTATTCTATTAACACCCCCAAGAAGCAGCCCTTGTTCGTTTTCTCATTCATCGGTTTGTTTCTAAACAAAAAACTATTAAGAGCGAATGGACAACGATAACCTCACTACCCTACCACACTGCCTTATTGAACGATTAGCCCTATCGCTCAATCGCAATCCAACTAGTCTCGGATCACAAAAACCTCTGCCGAGTGGCTCTACTTGGGTACTTGCAGTGTATATCACTCAACAAGCTAGGGGCAGTTACTATAGGGAACCACCAGCCGACCTATGTGGACCACGATCCGCACGCAGCTCCGCCAGGCCAGCGTCCAGAAGCAAAGGAAAGGCCAGACAACAGAGAAGATCCCAGGGTAGCATGTAGCAGCAGCCCCCGGCAGTCCTGGGATTTCGCTCTCCTGGATGGACTCCAGGCAACACTAGAGCAGACTCCAGTAGAGCAAATCTCACCTTTCCTACGTAAAAACGCGATCGAAGGAATAATTCCCAAGTTCGAAGCGGTGAGGACGCACAATTTGAAGCTGCTCACTTTTAAAAACTTACTAAAAACCAAGACCTTAAAGTCGATACTGGGACCTTGACTCGACAGCCAGAGAGCGCGGGCACCAATATCACTAAGCTTGAGGACGAGATTGATACCGACATGTCGAAATTTATCACTTTCGGTATAGGGACGGTCTTATTAGGATTTAGAATAGTGGTTTTGTAAGGTGTTATATTGTAATTTTCCACAACTAGTTGCAAGCTTGCTCTATTACTATAGCATATGCAAGCGATAATGAAAATGCAAACCATGGCATCTGAAACTAGTATCGGGCCAGGGTCGGGATTGTATGGGGAAGGGAAATACACACTATGGAGGGCAGGCTGAGGAAAGAAATCCATGCTCCAGGGATAGAATTCTGATCGAGTTCGATCAGATGGAGGGAGCCAGAAGCAATTGCGGTCGAGTTGTTTCAGATGTGGATCACAAGTGCTCACTTCTCAGAAAAATCTAGTCCAAGAAAAAGCTCAGTTCCGTAAACAAAGTATCATATAAAACATTAACAAATCCCAATCACCCCATCTAGTACAAGATCAACCTAGCCCCCGGACCAGCTCCATCCAACATCCACTTCCCTCCAGACCTATACACCCCGTCAGAGCCCTGACGAGCGCAATAAAATGCAATGCTATACATCCGATCCCTCGCGAACGGACTACATTGCAGACAAGCCTTATACGCTCCACAGAATCCAACACTAGCCCTTCCGCGATTGGTAAGGTTAGAGCACTGAGTTTCGAAAGCGTTCCATTGACAGCAGTTATCGCGGGTGTTCAGGAGGTCAACAGCACCGTAGGCCTCGTTGGTTGGTGGTGAGCCCCCGGAAGTCTCGCAGACCCCGCCCTCGGCGGCTGTGGGGTTGTTCCAGAACTGAGAATACATCTCTTTGAGGGCCTTGTAGTCACCGGCGGCCACTAGGGAGTTGACGACATCATAATCGAAGGGAGAGACATAGTCTTCTCCGAGGACTTCGAGAGAGGTTGGGGTGGTAACGGGGGACGGAAGGGCTCCGACAAGAGTGGCAGCGATAGAGAGGAGAGTGGCGGCGAGGAGGAGTTTGAGCTGCATTTTTGGAAGACAGGTTGTGATGAGAGGTTTGGAGGTGATTGTAATGGAGAGGGAGTTTCTTTGGTTGTTTGTGTTTGTCCGCTTGAACTTGTTGGAGAGGTGGGTGGAAGAAAAGGGATGAGAGAGAGGAGATCCTTTTTATACACCTCCGAGCCTCGGCATAGAATTTATCGTGGACCTCTTGCTCAAGGCATAAGGTCTCCCAAGAATAGGGTTACTTCCATCGACATCGAACAACCCTAATGAAAAAGGTAGTCCTCAATCATCACTTCCTAGCCCTTCAGGAATAGCAGCAAAACCAGCACATAAAACCCACGGCAGATAACTCATATCCCATCAGAATCCGCCCAAAGGCTAGATATCAACACCGTCGCAATACTCAGCATACCCATCACCGTCCATCACTCGAGCCGTGATACCAGATATCCCCTCCCCCACGCCCAGTGTCCCATACAAAGTGCGAACCAAGAACACTAATATTCTCAGTGAGTGCCCTTGCCTGGATATATACACACAAGCAATTACCCCTATGCGAACTACACGGGGCGGGCGAGAAGCACATAGCACTGAAGGCACTCTCCCCCGGGAACCAGTGTCGGAGACACAAGTTGACCGATTTTATGATTCAAAGCTACCTACATTATCTGGAAGCGGAGGGCTGGACAGAAATGACTAACTTAGACGTAACTACATAATAAGCGGGACTTTAGGGAGTCTAACTTAGTGGAACCCCAAAAGTGTCCAACTCATCAATAATAGAGCCCTTCGCAAGCTCGAGCAACTCCCCCGACGGCCCTTTACCATCGCAATCATATCCCATCCGTATCCCTTAACCTCCTGACACCACTTGAATTAAAAGGGAAAATAACATAGCAAAGTCCCAGACAAGAAGACAAATAGAAAGATGAGGAAATGCAAGATTTGAGATCAATAATATTATCCTATATAGTCAGACAGCAGCCGTTCGTCGTCGAGAACTTTCTCTCCGGCAGCTTGTTTAAGCGCTTTACTCCAGAGTTCCTTCTCCTCAATCTTCGCCTGCTTCAATTGCACGAGGACGTCACTGAGGCCTTTCGGTTTTCGGATCTTAAAAAATCAGTGAGGGCAGTGTCGAGACAGCGCTGAAGGAAAAGTTGTTGGCAGGACCCTCTTTCCAATGCTCTTGTTGCGATGAAGGTATCTCTCCTTCTCCTCTACCGATGCTGTTGCAATTGCTTGCGCCTTCTACAGCCTTGGCTTCTAGACGTTGTTGCTTCTTACGTTCCTTCCTAGCCTCTTCCTTTTTCTGTCGAATTTCTATTAGCTTTTGGCGGTTCTTTGTTCTAGTACCATCTGCAGCTTGCCGCCGTGCACATAGCTCCTCTATGTGCGCTGCTGGGAGGGCACGCTTCTCCGCTCTTGATGCGGCATCAAGCTCGACTTTAAGCTCTCTCTTAGATACTAACTCGCCAGCTTCCGGGGGGGTGATTGTTGTAGATTAAGAATGCAGAGTGGAGTTCCCAGAGTTCATCTGTATAACAATTACTAGTCTGGTTTATATCAGCCTCAAAAGACAAAGCACCAACAGGCCTTAATCACCTCATCTAGTTAGATACAAGATCAATCTAGCCCCCGGACCAGCTCCATCCAACATCCACTTCCCTCCAGACCTATACACCCTGTTCGCCCCCTGCCGGGCACAATAAAATGCAACAGCAAACATCCGATCCTTCGCGAACGGACTACACCGCAGACAAGCCTCATACACTCCACAGAATCCAACACTAGCCCCTCCGCGACTGGTAAGGTTAGAGCACTGGGTGTGCACAGCGTTCCATTGACAGCAGGTATTGCGGGTGTTCAGGAGGTAAATAGCACCGTGGGCCTCGTTGGATGGTAGTGAGGCTTGAGAAGTCTCACAAACCCCATATTCGGCGGCTGTGGGGTTATTCCAGAATGAAGAGTACATCTCTCTGAGGGCTTCGTAGTCACCGGCGGCCACGAGGCCGTTGACAGCATTATAGCCGAAGGGAGAGACATAGTCTCCTCCGATGACTGGGAGGGGGGCTGGGGTGGGAAGGGGGGATGGACCGGCTCTAGCAAGGTTAGCGGCAAGAGAGAGGAGAGCGGTGGTGAGGAGTTTGAGCTGCATTTTGGGAAGAAAAAATTGTTGGTGTGGTGTTCAGAGGTGGGAGGTGATTGCTCTATCGAGGTTTCTCTAGTTGGTTATGTTTTGTGTGTGTTTGGTCCTTTTGGTGAGAAGAAGGGAAGAGAAGGGGAGGAAATTGCCCCCACGCCCCTCTGAACATATACAGAGAGCCTGTCGTAGCCCCCTAGCACAATGAGGTTTCCCATAACTAGTGTCTAACCCCATCAATCGGCGATCATCTCCCTGCTTTCCCTAGACCACCAGCAAAAATAAGACACACAAACCACCCCAAAAAAAACCACATTCAATTCCAACAGAGACGACGGGGGAGATATCGGCCTGTGATCACTTGCAACATTCTCCAGAATCGTCACAGACAATCACTCGATGTGGACGTTATGGGCGTTTTAACCTAGATCGAAAATCAACCTAGCTCTCCAAAAAATGACTCGACAACCACCAAATACGGAGTCCGCGTCACGGCCCAAGAATCCCCATCAAGCTACAACGTCCACAGCACCACTAATGCCGCCAAACCCACCAGTACCCGCCCCCAAAGGACACCGTGAATACTCGGTTCATCAGCCATGGACCCAATATTATGTTCTTCCTCAGACCGCACAAGGCTCATCAGGAGTGTAACCCGCGCGCGGGATTGGATTTTTTCATGCCATATCCTCCCAGCTCTGAAAGCTGACTAGGCGTGTCGACTTACATTCTCCTTCACATGCTCTCAATGGCCATCACCGCCTCTCGCTCCTGCAGTGAAATCCTCTGCACAGAGCCACCCCCATAGCCCACCGTGAAGGTACTAGTACAATTCGTGACTTACTGTGGGGAGAATGGTAAGGAGCCAGGTTTCGAAAAGAAAAAATCTTAAACCCGGCTTTATTCAGTAGTTCTTTTTCCCCGCAGCGTCCTGAATCGTACTTCGTCCCCGTCGTGCAGCGCTCCTTCCCACTGGTCTTGAGAGAGGTTGTACTGTAATCATGTATGGTCACTCGCTTCACAGATTCGCACCTGTCATCATAGGGTCACACAGAGGAGGCCGAGGTCGAAGGATAAAGTAATGGGGCAGATGGATGAAAGAAGGAGAGATCATGCCATTTCCTAGATCCTCATGTCCCAAGTGGCCCAGCAGACCGAACCTATCTGCCCCTGCTATCGCTCTGAAGTAATACTCCCGACACCTCCTATTACGATTTCTACAATCTCATAATCCCCCCCCCCCCCCCCAACTTCTGACCCCCTCGATTAACAATATCACTATAGATCGACCAATTCACAAACTCAGGCAAGAACCTCTCCACCCCAAAGCGCTCCCTCCGGGTAAACTTCAAATACCATAGTGTACACTAGCCCCCACCCGCCCACCCCGGACCGCTGAATATACAAGATCAAACAAAAAGAGAAAATCGAAGAGAAGAGAAGAGTGGCGTCATCTTGGTGATCTAAGGGAACATTTACAGAAGAAGAGGAAAGGAAAAACCAATCTTGAGTTTTGGTCAGAACTTTTTGTGAAAACCAGTGAGAGAAATGAGGTAGATGGAGAGGAAGAGCCCTAAAAAGCGACAAGCACGCAAAAAGAAATGGGGGGGAAAGAAAAAATCGAAAATAACTCCCATGCCCATTATCTATAAAAGACATACATACACGAAATCAATCAATCAGTCAAAGGCCAACGAGGCAAAGACAAACCAAGCGCATGTAGCGTAATAAGGAAAAAACATAACCGCCACGGCCAAGACGATTAAATAAAATCCCTAGCACTCTTCTGCACCTCAATAAGCCTCCATCCATTCGTCTCCGGATTAGCCACCTCATCGGGCAGTCTGGTGATCCCGACAGCGTACGTGACCTGCTGTACCTTATCCTCCATTCCCGCCTTCAATTCGCCGGTCTTCAAATCTCTGTAAACATGCACCTCCTGCGTCCTACAAGTAATGATAAAAACGGGTATCTCTCCAGGCTCGAGAATCCTCGCGGAGAGGATATCCACATTCCTGATGTCCAGGACTTTCCCGTCGAGCTTAAGTCCATTGGTAGTGTACTGTTGGTTCAACGCCGCGTAGACGTTATATTGCGCCGCGCTCAGCCAGGCTTTAAGCACATCTGTATCCCCCTTGCAGTAAGCGTCGAGCACTTCAGGCAATATGTACTCGCGCAGCTCGCGTAGGAAGGGCTCGACCTGGAAGTTTGGGTCCATTTCTCGAAATTTGCGGATTACAAGGGCAGTTTCGTTCTCAGCGAAGAAGCCGGCGAAGCGGTCAGCGATTGAGCGGGTTGCGGATATTACCGGGTTTTCGGATTCCTCATAGGACTTGCGCATGGTGAAGAGAGATTGCATGAGTTTGTTGCTATCGCGGAAAGTTCGCCAGGATTCCTTCCATGCAGCGTCCTTGTGTAGGGTCACATTGGTTCCTGCGCTGGGGCGATATTAGCTAGAGGTTCCTAGGTAGGAAGGGAGTGGAGGATGGTACTTTGGATTCTCTTCATGTTTCTCGACTTTGCCGTCTTTGCTCTCCCTTAGTAATCTCTGTCGCTTGCGCTCCTCCCGCTCTAAGTATCCACCATACCGACTACTACTCCCGTCGTCAATCACCTCCTTGACATTCCCAACTACATCCTTATACACCTTCGTCTCCCGTACAGGCTTAGTTATGGTTGCCACACCCTCCCCCGTCTTCCTAACCGCCGCTCGGCCAACTTTAACCACGGGAGTTTCCCAAGTCCATACCGCACCCTTACCAACCGCCGAGGCAGTCTTGCCCAGGGTCTCGGCGGCCTTCCCGCTAACCTTTTCAGCAACTTGCGCGGTAGTGCCATACGCTTCCCGAGCCTTTTTCACCGCAGGTGATTCAGTGAACTGCTGGGCGCTGGAGGCGAGTTGCTTTGTCGACTCTTGCCATTCTTGGGATTTCTTGAATTCGGATTGAAGGGTTTCGTAGAACACCGTCAAGGGAGATTTATCGCCGTGTGGGGGAGGTGGTGGGGGCGCCTCTTTCTTCTTTTGTTGCTCTTCTCCTTGTCCCTCTTCCTTCTGTTTCTCCTTGTCCTCTTCCGTACCGGAGGAGGAAGAAGCCTTCGCTCCTTCCCCACTGTTGCTATTATCGTCAGATGCCTCCTTCTCTGCCTCGGCACCGGGAGTCTTCACTTTCTCATATAGTGGCCGCAAGGTAGAAAATTCACTCCGTAGGACACCAAACCTTGCCCCACCACTCAGCATCGCACCCCCACTCCCACAACTACCCCTCCTAGGTGAACGTAGCAGGTCCCAATGCACCCGCTGGTTCCCACCAATTCGAAAAGCCGAAGTCGAGTATCGGCTCGCCACCACCGCCGCTGCGAATGACGCTCGTTTTAAAGGATACATAACGCTCTTTAAATTCAACCCTAAAGATCGACGATACCCGGTTTATTGACGGGAGGCAATTGTTGAGAGGGGAGGGGATGAAAAAAAGAGAAGGGTTGTGCGAAGGTCGTAACTGGTATAAAAATGGCAATCGGGAGGTTTTTTTTTCCCTTCCCCAGTTGGCTAGCAAACTGGCCTACTGGTGACAGGAGGGACCGGGGCATGGGGTTACCCGGAGGGGTGCGATTACCCGGCTCGGGCGGGTCATTAGCAGAATTGTGTGACAGCCGCCTCTCCTCGGGCAGCAGAACCCCATTGTCCAAGCCATAGGGTACTCAGGTTACAGTAAATTACAGTAACAGTAGACAATTATTAGAGACAACACCAAGTATGATATCATACTTTATATGAATGATTCAAAATACAACGCTAACTCCTACCAGCGGAATCCCCCATTCTAAATAAAAACTGGAAATAAGAGTCAGGATTGTTTCGGGCCCAAGTAGATCAACTGTAATACAGTAGCAAACGTCCTCAACACTATAGCACCCCATCGAACCCCAAGAATAATCATTGGCCCATCTTAAGGCAATTCAATCTAAAAGGTCAAACGCACAACACCACTACCACACATACTCAACCCCGAGCACATCCATCACTCCACGGTTGCGACAGTCCAAGGACCACCATTCCAATTATCATAAGGTACAGTATTAGGATATCCTATCCCACTCAACCCTGCGCCAGCTATCGCCAAATGCCGATCTACAGTACTTTCCCTCCCCCTCCGCCGGTGGAATGTCACTCATATATGCCAGAGAACGCCGCGTACATACAAGAAAGGAAAGAAGGGTCCGGCTTCTGAACAAACGCGCAATAGGATAAAAAAGAACCAATCAGTCAATAATGTATAAGGAAGAGCAGAAAGGGCATTTGGAAAACAATAAAACATAAAACCCGGTCACAATGCCTACTTCCGTCATAAAGGGCAGTAAAAATTGTTACAATGAGAAGAGTGAAAAAAGGGAATCAAGGAGAGGCAAATCCAGGCGTTTTTAGTCGAATGATTAGTAAGGGGCTTCATGACTAGAACTTGAGACCTCTGATCTTTTGATACAGACCTGTGTCCAAGAAATTAAAGTTCGGATCCAAGGAGCAGAACTCGTGTTCGTTCAATAAAGTCGCAGCAGTTGGCCTCTCAGAAGGCTCACTACGAAAGGTTAATTGAGGATGCCTACACAGGATGCAAAAGCATAACTTACATCGTATGACAATCAGCCAAAAATCCAATGGCACTAGGGCTAATAACTTCTGCGACATCATCAGGAATTGGAGGCGCCTGGCGCTCACTGCCAAGTTTGTAGATAGCTCCGATCGCTTCCTCTTTGCTCCAGGGGCGGCGGCCGGCAAACATCTCGAGAACCACACATCCGAGAGACCAAATATCAATTTTAGCGCTATAACCCTGACCCTCGGGTCTAATAACCTCGGGGGCCATCCAGAACACGGAGCCCTGCATTGAGTTTCCAGGATCATCGCCATAAATATTGTCTACACTGGGCGTTTAGACACATGGAACTCAGCAGAAAAAAATACTATCACTTACCACTCTTCTTAGAAATTCCGAAATCGGAAATTTTGCAGGTTCCGTCTATGTCCAACAAGATATTATCTGCCTTTAGATCTCGATGAAGGATTCCTTCCCTGTGCAGATATTCCAATCCGCTCAGAGTTTGCCTAGTCAAGCTTCTGACAACCGATTCTTCGAAAGGCCCGTGCTTCCTTAAGCAACTGCCAACGCTGCCACCGGAGATATATTCTAGGAAGATACTCATGTTCATCTCTTTTCTCTCGCACCCGAGGTACTGGACAATATTAACATGATCGAGATGTTGCATGGTCTCGATCTCCTGGTTCAGCGCCGCAATCATTTCTTTTTGTCGATCACTGTCATTGGTTGACAAGCCTTTCGACACCTCCACCTGCTTGACAGCCAAAAACTCGCCCGTAGTTGCATTCATACCAAGGTAGACTCGCCCATAGGTACCCTTGCCAATCAACTGACCCTTGAACCATCGGAAGGTAGCTTGGCGCTTGATTCCACTCTGCTGTTGAACTGGTGGCGGTGCTTGCTGTGCCTGTAACATAGCTCCACGTTTTGTAGGAGTGACTTCAATCAAGCGGGCCCCGAACATCTTTGTACTCTTTCTGCGAGAGATATCGCCAGATTTTAAGCCAGCTGTGTTTGTTTGCGTGAATCTCTTTGATTTCTCATGGGCGCCCCTGGCAACTTCGCGGATGGACTTCATCCGGCCTAATTGCGAACGACCAAGATTTCTCTGCACAACCGTTGGGACGTTCTTGCCCTTGCTAACAGGGGGGGGTGGAGGCCCCATTGCTCCTGGGGGCTCAGATGTGCTTGGAGATTCCGACGGGACATCGGCCAATTGGTATGACAGGGGCTTGCTCTCAGTGGCAGGTGAAGGTGAGGGGGGTGGAGACATGCTAACTTCGTCTGAGATAGGTTGATCCAAATTCAGGCCCGGGAAGAAATCGTCAAGATGATCAATAAGTGCTTCTGCGGGAGGACGTGAGGCCCATACATCGTCTTTACCAAAGGATTCCCGACGGCCTAAGCGTGGATAATCAGCCGGGGAATGGGCTGACGCTGCAGCAGAACCTGGAGTAGATATGTTATGGGAAGCAGGGGAGTTCAGCCCTAATTTATCGTCCCCTGCCTCGAATTCAGGGGAATTCATTGTGCCATTGCTCCCACTAGCAGTCGCGGATGTAGTGGGGGTGGCCTTAAAGGTAACATTCTTGGTAGCAATTGTCAACGTAGGTCTAGGCGAGTCCACGTTTCTCTCCTCGGTCTTAGGGAATTCGGTTTTCGGTTTTTCGCCCCGCGAGGAGATTGGTATCGCAAACAAACCATCGTCTTCATCACTGTCTTCGTCTTCATCTTCTTCTTCCTCCTGCACTCGAGGTTCTGCGCTTGTGGGCATGGTCTGGGAATGGAATTGAACATCGTTTCCCTCAATGTCTATTGGAGCACCCACCGGGAGTGTTGACTTTCGGATACCGAGGAGAACGTCGCGATCGCCTGGGCTGATTTCGGGAGAGCTTGGCCGTGGGGGAGGTGCCGCCGGTATCTGTAAGGTAAGTTTCTCAGGCCCAGTTTCATACTCTGGCTGATAGTCAGGTATCTTGAACAATTGATTTCCTTTGCCCCACGTAAAGGCAGGACTACTGGGGGTCCCACCTGACTGAGGGCTACTTGTGCCCGAGTGGCCAAAATCTACTGCGGCCATTGCGCGTGGCCTCGGCGACTCCTGAATCTGCTGCCCCTGTTGCTGATACTGTTGTTGCTGGTGCGGAGCCGCCTGTTGGTGATACAATGGCAAAGACGGCGCGGAAACAGACTCGCGGGGCATGCCAGGAATCGGTGTTCTGGTAATCTGAGCAGATAAGATGCCTGCCGATATCAGCGAGGATCCGATTCCCCCAACCGGACTCTGGCGATCCTCGTGTAAGGGTGACACTCCCTTTCTCCAAGTCCTTTCTGACATCTCGGGTGCCTTCTCCATGGCAAGAGCAGTCCTATCAATACTCACTCTCCTAGTCGCCTGAGCATAACGCCCACCAGCATCTGCTGGCAAGCCTCGCCCAAAATCACTCCCCACCCTAGAGATAGACCCTACCGAGCTACGATTGGATGGTGGTGGTGGTGGTTTGCGTTGTGGTATCAACGTCTCCATTTTAACATCCTCATACGGCGAGGGCCTGGGGTTATCAAAATCTACCACCCGTCCAGGGCGGGTTACTGTTTGTACCTTCTGGAAACCTGCGGGCGGTCTCTCCGTATCGGTTTCCTTATCCTTCTTCTTCTTAGTCAACCACCCCGTCTGCTGTTCTTGCTGTTGTTGCTGAGCAATTGATTCAAGTCCCTGGCGGCGAACTTGCGCAGCTGCTCCTAATTGGTTGGTACCAGCAGAGCCTTTATGAGGAGGGCCATGGGTCAGCGCTGCAAAGTTTGTAATTGGTGATGGATCCTCATCGAAGAAGAGTTCATTTTTGCGTACTACCGGGGACAAACCATCATCACCAGGGGAACCATTAGTAGCGGTTCGAACTAGAGTCCTTAGCGTTGACGATCCAGAATAACCGTTCTCCCAACCAGTATACGATGGGTATGCAGAGCCTGGTTCCGGTACAGGGTCATTTGGTGACGGCTGGACCGATGAATGCGGGCCTGGCGGTGTCGGGCCAATGCTAGGAGTGGGAATGACGTTGATCTTAGGCCCCTGATCCTGGTGCCTCCTCAGAAGCGCCAGCCGTTCTCGCAAGTCGTCCAAGCCGTCCCTAGGCTGATTACCCGAACCATTCGTGCCAGTATCAGGGAGTGTCTCGGCTGATCCAGTGATATCACTCTGCTTCAGTGTCGAATCTCCCGATGAAAGAAGGGGAGAAGAAGATCGTCGATTCAGCTGTTTTTGCGTCCTTTCCAATTGCAAAGGGTGAGGTTTTGGGCCGGCATTAACGAGGCGGTTTGGGGGTTCTGAAGCATAGCTCTGATGTGGTGGTGTGCTTGATAATGACTGCCCAGCAGAGTCCTCCATTGGCAATTCAAAAGCAGACATCGGTACCGGTTGCACAAAGAACTTCAAACTAGCTATACTATCTCCTCTGGTTTGGCAAGAAAGTTTGAGCATCTGGTCAGTTAAAGTTTCATCTGCAACAGAAATCAAGCCATTAGCCCATCAATATTGCAAAGCTACCGAAGAATAGACAAGAAGAAAAAACCCATGCTGTATGCAGACTATATGACTTACCGTTCGGTTCTTGGCCAACCTCAGTCAGATGAATCGCTGCTGCATCGTAGTCATTAATTCCAAGACCGCGGCAAATTTCCATTCGAATCTCCCCCCCTTTTTCTAAACTCGTCACATCTATAGATACCCATACCTTCCCATCTCTTGTTGCAAACACATATACCAACTTGCTACTCTTTGGAGTTCCCCCGCCAGGAGCAGATCTTGGTTTATTCCCCTTCACCCCCGCGGCATCCACGGACGAAACTGAGGCCTGACCGAGTGAAGAGTCACTCGCGTTGTTCTCAGTAATTGTATATGGTAGAGTCGGGGCGCTCGGCGCTGTAGGAGAGCTCTCGTCATTATCTTTATCCGAAGTCCCCCCGCGAAATCTTTTTCGAAACCCGCCCATAAAACTAGAACCACCCGATTTCCCATCATTTTCTGGGCGAGTACCTAGCCGCCCGCCTGATGATGATGTAATGCCTAAAACAAGAAGAGCTTTCTCTTTCCCTTTCCCATCCCCGGGCCTGTGGTTCACAGTACCTGATGTGACAGACTCTTGGGAATTTGATTTTCCATGACGGGTCGAGATGGGCTCCGGACGGCCTACGGACTGATATCCTATGTGTGGAGAATTCCGTGGACTGCCGGAAAGCGTTTGCTTCCCAAACATATGGCCATCAGTTGGGTTCTGTATACTGGCCTCAGAATTTGATGGGGAATGTCTAGAAATCTGGTCAGTACTGGCCAAGGCTCCCTTTGAGAAATCACCCCTGGACCGTGGCTCTGACGTCCCCGCTCTGTGTTGCAGGGTGTTCTCACTTCCGCCGAGTGGAAGAAAAGGTTCTGATGCATTGTGGGACCCATCAGCATAAAGGTTGTGAGTCGGAAATGTAGCTCCTCTTTGAGTGGGAAACCGAGCCTGAGCCGGAGATCTCTGAGATGTGCTTCCCATCCTTGCTGGCGATTCTCCGTTCTCAGGGGGGTTATGCCCAGCGGGTGGTGGGGTATTCGGGACCTCCTGGGATAGCTTTAATATCTCCCGAACCATTTTTTTAATGTTTCTACTCGCCAGCTTCTCCTTGGCAAGGTCGGCGTTTGGGCCACAAATCCGTAGGACCTCGGGGAGTACAATCTGGAGTAGACTCGTGGAATTATGCTGTCCCATTTCCAAAAACCCTGCCCCGTGTATGTTAAGATTACGGAAGGCCTGCTGCCATTCTTCAGAAAATTCATGTCGGCTGAGATAAGCAACAACACTATCCAAAGTCCAAACGGTAGCCACATCTGGCGAAAGGGGACCCGCTGAGTTTGACACAAGGGGTGACTGTTGAGAATGAGAATGAGACACATGAGAAGAACGGGTGATTCCATTAGAAACACTACGGTTGCCTACCGACGCTGGCACAGACCCAGAAGCAGCTGTGGCGGGCGTCATGTATTCACTATCGGTGTTTGACTCGGTCCTAGTAAAGGAGGAAGCTATGCTCTCGGAGGATTGTGTTGATTGCTGCCGGTACATTGATGCCTCGGTCCGATGGGGGGGATGATGTGCATGGGAGTGGGAGTAAGCATGCAGGTGAGGAGTGTAAATTGAATTGTTGTTACCGTTGGTCAAAGCGTTCTGGTGGGGTACTGGTAAAGGTGGGAGTTGGGGCTGGGGCAGGGAGGCAGTTGAGGAGGATGCGGAGGGTTGGTGAGGTGCGTATGCACCGTACTGCTGTTGCTGCGGGTGGTGATGATGAGAAGTGTAGTGGTAATTCATCATACCCTCTCGCCCGTGGCTCCTCCCGACACTAGGGTGGGGTATATAGCCCGCATCCTTCGCCGGTGGGGGGGGCGGAGGCGGGGGTGGAATGATCATCCCATTCTGCATCGGCGGCGACCCAACGGGAAACCCATTTCCAGCGACCCCACCCCCACTTCCTCCACCGGCTCCTCCCATCCCTCCAACACCTCCGTTACCGTCAACCCGAACCCTACCACCGCTATCCAGTACAGACGTCGATACATGACGAGGACCCATTCCTCCCGGATGCCCCTGCATCATCGAGTTTCTTGAGGGTTGCCGCGGCTGTAGCCCTCCAAACGCCGCCGCGCCTGCATTCGATGGTGAAGAATCGGCGCTCGTGTGAGCCCTAGGTCGATTTGGGGTTATTGTGGGGTATGCTGAACCCGCTCCGAAGGTTGTTGGTATAGGTAGCGAGTTTCCATGGAATGTGGGTACCCCTGCAGCGTTCAAAACAACAGAATCCGCGGAATCGTGCAGGGTGTGATTTCCTGAACCTCCTCCCATACCTCCTGGTGAAGGTGTGCTACTGTGAATCGCGTTGTGTTGTGAGAGAGCGCTTGCGGAACGTTGGCGTGAACCCATTGATCGGTGGCAGCCCCACTCCAGTCCTTAGGTTTCTTATTGCTTTATTTTTTCCTCAAAGACTTGCGAGAGTTGGCGAGGATAGGGTAAACGAAAGCTGAATAGTTTTGTTGCCCACTATCATGTGTCGGTGAGGAGAGCGAGTGGCTGCTAGCAGGCTGACTACTGGATGGCCGTGTGCGGGCGACCCTACCCAAGCCGAGTTTAGCCCAACGCTGTCTGGCCTCGAATTTCCCAAGAACACGATCGCCCCCTCCAACTTTCCCTTACCGTTTCGCTCCCGGCCAGATAGATGGATGGATGGGTTAAAATTGGTTCGCTCTGTTCACTTTTTGACGGAGGCCGTTGCCGTTGTTTGCCTCCCCTTTCTCTCGAAACAGTGAGCGAGTGAGTGAGCGAGCGAGTGGGTGAGTGAATGAATGGATGGATGAATAAGGTGCCAAAGGAGCAGAACAGTTTGTTGTTTAGACTGTTGTTCGATGGTGTGCCCAGCACAGCCTTTTGGGATTAGACCCCCTGCTACCACACCCCAAGCTGGCCTCCAATCTCTGTGAGCGCTTTCTCTGCCCTTCGTTTACTTTTTTGGGCTGTGCCTTTCGGCTGTCCGACAAGTCAACCCCCTGCACCAAAAGCTGGTCGAGGAGGCAAAATCGCCCCCCCCCCCCCCTTCCAGTGTGAGATGCATACAGTAGAGAAGAAAATCATTCAAAAAAATTACCGAAACATAGCATTTTTGCCAGCAGAGGAAAGACAGAAATTGGTTCTCAGTTTTTTGATTATCAGTACACTGCTTATTTCCCAGAAGATGAGATATACATCGAATCAAATTCGAGGGAATCTACGGGGGACGGACAAACGTAATCCCGTTACACCACCGTGCTCAAACTGCCGAAACACAGAGAATGCTCTCTGTAACTAACTGCAGAGATTTCAGGAAACCACCTTTCCTGATGCCCGAGCTTCCTCTCGACTCTCCACCGTCTTCAGGGGTTGATCAAGCACGAGCCGTCTCCGCGCTGGTATAATACTGTACTTGAGAACACCCCGTTTCTATGAACCCTACCGAATGATACAGTACCATGCGAGCACTCAGCAGCAGCAGTCGGTAGAGGTTCAAGTACTCGAGTGATGTATTCGAGCACACCGCTTTGTAGGGGGAGCTTCAATTTCCCATAAGGCTTGCGGAATCTTAAATCTCGTCGCACACCTGCATGAGATATCATATTACCACAATATCCTCGAGAGCTTCCCCAGACAGAATCCTCAGCCCTCGTTCCTCGACCACCCAGGCGGGCACAGCACTGACTATGGATAACGGAGCACGTACTCGAGTACGCTGCATCGTACAACGAGAAAGATCATATATCACAACGGTGCATAAATAGCGGTGCTGGTATATTACCCTTTTGGCGGTGATACTTACATATAGCCCTGAGTCCTGCATCAGTACCCGTACTAGTACCTTTGCTTGTTGTACCATACTACCCACCATCCTCACGACACCTTAAAAAGAAATCATGCCCCCAACCAACTGCATAAGTTACCGGGGATTTGTGGTACCGTTCACGACTAACTGCAGCGCACTTACAGACTGCAGAATATGATAGATGCCACCCCTCGTAAGCCACACCCACACATCAAAATTTCGAGCCCAATGCAAAAAGTTATGATATCCCCCCAAAGGTCAGGCGCAAAACCCAGCGTGGACAGGCTTGCCTACCGTTCGAATTTTTGAGACAGCCAGAAATGTATAATCGCAAAAGCAAAGAAAAGCGAGAGGGAAGGGAGAGAGTGTGTTCCAGTACTGCACGGTCTGTACGAGTACGAGTACGCACCGGTACAAGAACCATACCCACAACAAGTAGATATAATGGTATCATAGAATCTGATAAACATGATAAACGGTTTGCCAGTTGAGGATGGGCTGACGAACAGTGTTACAGTGAGACATGGTGGGTGCTCTTTAGACCCCATTGTTTTGGTTGTGGCGTTCAGCAAACATGCCGGGTATAGTATGATACTGATAGTATTCAAAGTTGAAAAGGCTGAAAACTTACCTTATGACGCTCCACTGGCTCATCAAGCTCGGCATAAGAAGAAACAGTTAATTTACCGTACCACACTACCTTACCCGACATTAGCTCGAGCACAAGCACCAGAAGATGGTTTTTTTACAAGACAGATTATTGTCCAGGCTAGCCTGGATTAACTCTTCACACACTTTCTGGTAGGACAGCAGGCAGAAACCCTGCAGGATTCTGTCCAGCGGGGCCTTGTCCGGGCTCAGTAGCCATGCACACACACGAAGCAAAGGAAGCTTTTCAACGATCGAGAAAAAACAAAAAGTCTTGGAATATTATGGCCCACTTTAGGAGCAGTTATCCACTTTCTCTACCAAAAATCACCCGACTTTGTGAATTTTTGCTAATGAGCACAGAGTTCTTTTCGTATACTCGTATGTCAGATCTACCGGTATTTACTATCTCTCCACCTTTACCTCAAGTCAACTCGCCTTGGTGCATTCAAATATGCAAACCAGAATATGAGGACACCATGATAACACCCTTCCCGTGTTTAGTCGTCACTGAAAGACCATCCCCCGACTTTGAACGCCCCCAATATGACTGTGTTGTAACGAGCGCACGATGCGGTAAGGTTATCAGATTACTGGAAAAAACGGGATCGAATGCATTACTCGAGGCCCAATATGGCATTGGTCGACGCTGGGATGCAGGATGCGTATTGGGATTGGATCTGCCTACCGTACCAGCACAGGGTCCAGCAGGAAGTTATGGAATACCGTGAGTATTTGAGGTTAACCGGCCAAATATGTCTGTCTGTTCCGGTCGACGATTCCCTACCCAGTTGGGAGGCAGCGTGCTTGTGTGCTGTTGACTTTGGGCATTCAGCAGGATACCGGTACGAGTACTTGGGATCGCACAGTACGGTACTATAAACCTAAATCGTGGAAATGGCATATCTCAACGGGGAGTCGTAATGTCGCGTTAAGGATATCTCCTGGTGCTCAGAACCACGACCATCCCTCGACCTCGGGACGTCCACAAGGAAACAATCCCAGAAACCCAAGGGCGGTCCACTACGAAACCAGTATCGTGTGAGTGTGAGCTCCGAGTACCGTAGACTCGCAGCTACCAGCAAGAGTGATGAATCCATGCAATGCTGCCACATCCCTCCCGCGCCCGGTAGGAGTACCGATATTTAAAGTTAAATAGAGAAAAAATTCGGCTTACTCTGCTGTTTCATGTAAGCTTGGCACGCCCCCAAACAGCTAACTTATCATTACTTTACCTCACCATGCGATACTGTACTTTTATTTTATTTACAGGTTGGAATGGAGGCCTAGATGTCGAGCGATCGTTTAAAATACCATGAAAAACAGGGGTCTCTGTTTAAAATACCATGATATACCATGACAGGGGCAAAGTTTGCAAACTATGACCTCCTCCACACCAAATGCGACCACTGCAGAAATAATCATTATTCAGGAGTCTAAATACCTTCATAAGAGGCCAAATAATAATAATAATAAAATAATAAAAATCATAGAAAAATTATCAAAAATAAGGCCTTGTGAGGCCTAATTTTTAATATTTTTCCCACTGGTAAAGGTGGGGCTTGGCACAGTTATGATGCCTAAAAAGGGTTGATTTTCGCTTAATTTTTGCGCCAAGATTGCTAGTACCATGGCTCGGCAAGAAGTCATGGAACAGTTATTCTAGGTTAACCAGCCAAATATATCCTTGTCTGTCCCAGTTAATTGTTTTCTACCCTTGTAATTGTGGCTTGAAACTTCACCCCTGTCATGGTATATCATGGTATTTTAAACATACCCCCCCTGTTTTTCATGGTACTCGTCCCTGGCAAGAAGTACCCGAAAATTGGACTTTGACCTTTTTTGTATGGGCGCACTGATGTGCACAGACGGTGGGCCATACAAAATCCCCCTGCTCTATCCCTGAATTATCCCTGAATTATCCCTGTTTTCCTCCTAAATTTTCGGGTACTTCTTGCCTGGGACAAGTATTTTAAACGTTCGCTCCTAGATGTCTGTAACAACTGTAAAACTCGGTTTAACCAGACTCTACTCGCTCGCCTTTGCCAAGAATACCTCCGCAAGGCGATATTTTGCTAGAGTTCTCACCAAATATTCGGCTCACGGAGGTATTCTTGGCAAAGACGGGTAGTGCTACAATTCAGAAACAATACATGAAGCATAAAGAAATTTTAAAAAAATCAAGGAAAAGTTCTAAAACATTACAGCATACTTGAGAAGCAATTATCCCCATTGACCAGTAAAACTCTCTTATCATGGACTTTTTTATTAATGAACAGAGCTTATGAGATGTCTGTAAGATCTGTTTTGGCCTTAATACTCTGAATTGAGTTGCCTGAGTGCATTTAAATATATTGCATAGAACATGTGAGCACACCATTGGGTAACTTAATGCAACTTCCCGCATTCGCCTGTTACTAAAAAACCATCTTTTTAACTTTGAATACCCGTACCGTCAGAGGTCTTGAGGGATGCGTAGTATTGGGTGCAAGAGACTTCGTACGCACAAGTGATTGTTTCCTCGTCAGCGTATCTAACACTTGTTTTTGGATTCATTGTATAAATCAGGGCTCTGCGGACATTAGGGGGAGGGAGAGATGAGAGCTCGGACTATCACCAGAGCTCGGACCGTCCTGGAAAGTGGATGCTGTTTGATCTTTCTTTCAACTTTTCTTTTTTGACTTTCAGAGCCATTGTGACCTTGATAAACTCTTGTGCCGATACCCGCAAAAGAAAGCCCATTCCCGGAAGAGATCCGACAGTACCCCTGGTGGTGTGAAATTTCCAGCAGTGCTCGTAGAATCACTCCCAAAAAATAGTGCTCAAGCTGCCATGGATGAGTGCGCTATCTCTAACATCCCCCGGCCAGTCGAAGCCCCATCCATGAATCCCGGGTGAATCAGTAATCCGGCATTTCTCCGAGTGGGGGGATAAGCCTTTGGCGGGGGATAAGCTTCTCCGGCCCCACGGAAGTAGTAGCCGCCGAGCACATAAATCTGTGGTGGCCTGATGAAGCTCTGTCGTCACTACCCACCTTTGGCAAGGGAATTAAGTTACTCGTACATGTCTCCCCATATCTCCCCATACCGGTATCTCCCCCAGAATGATTACCGCACATTCATCGTCCGAGGGTCTTCCGAGGATCGTCTGTTTGCTTGCTTTGTTTGCTCTCCTTAAGCGTCGGTAGTTGTGCTGTCAGTCTAAGGTTTTCGGTGCCACGATTACTGAACTCCCTCCGCTGTTGCTTATGGTTTTGGTTTAGCACCGGGCTGCCCTATTTAAACCCTCCCTTATCCACTATCCAATTGCTATCTAACTGGTCAGCTCCTATCGTTAGAAACAATTAGCTTCACCATGGCTCCTCCAGAGAATATTCCCATTGCTGCGTACCTTTTCAAGCGTCTTCACGAACTTGGAGTACGCGGTGTTCACGGAGTCCCGGCAAGTCCTCTTCCATACCTTCACCACCCGATCAACCAGCTAACGACCAATATGATAGGGTGATTTCAATCTTGCGGCCCTGGATCTGCTTCCCGACGCCGGTTTGTATTGGGTGGGAAATTGTAACGAACTCAACGCAGGTATAGGCCCCTTTATAAAAGCACCTCATGAGTATGAAGGCCGAAAACCAATAATCTTCTCTCAAAATAGCTTATGCTGCCGATGGCTACGCTAGAATTAAAGGGATTTCAGCGTTAATTACAACATTTGGAGTTGGTACGTCATAGACCATAACACACTAATTAACCTTTGTTGATAAATCATTCAGGCGAACTTTCTGCACTTGCGGGTGTGAGTAGATCCCTTTTTTATAGAGGAGGGGGGCGGACCAATGGACACTCTCCTCCTTATTAACATGCAATTGTAGGTCGCAGGATCCTTCAGTGAACATGTTCCCGTAGTTCACATCGTCGGTATTCCTAATACAACTTCGCAAAGGAATGGTGAGTAGACTTTGGTAGTTGTGGGTTTTAGGTGATTGCTAACAGTTGCGTTTAGGTCTCCTGCTTCATCACACCCTTGGAAATGGTGACTATACGGTCTTTCAGAACATGTCAAGGAATATCTCTGTGACTTCGACCATCTTGGATGATCCTCATAGGGCTGCTTCGGAAATCGATCGTGTGCTCTCGGGTATCTCTCTCATTAACAACCCGCATAACTTTCCAGATAGTAGCTAATAAGCGGCCAATCAACAGCTTGCTGGGTTAGGGCCAGGCCAGTATATATAGGTAAGATCTCTTTGAGCTTTCACGTTATGATGGCTCAAATTAACATAGTCCGCTGCAGGTCTCCCTACCGACATTGTCTTCAGGGAAATCCCAGCAGCCCACCTCGACACCCCCCTCGACTTGAATATCCCTGACAATGAGCCCGAGACCGAATCCGAAGTGGTCAACGAAATCGCCCGCCTAATGTACAACTCCAAAAACACCATCATCCTTGCAGACGCCTGTGCAATCCGTCATCGTGTGCTAGATGAACTCCATGAGCTTGTTGAAAAGACGCAACTCCCCACATTCGTCTCACCGATGGGCAAGGGTGCCGTCAACGAAGAGTTTAAAGCGTATGGAGGAGTCTACGTCGGAGATGTCAGTAGAGACGAAGTCCGACAACGTGTGGATGACGCCGAGCTCATCCTGTACGTCGGCGGCTTGCAAAGTGACTTCAACTCTGGTGGCTTCACATATAGAATAGCGAAGAAGAATACCGTCGAGTTCCACAGTGACCACACGAAAATCCGATATTCCGAGTTTCCGGGGATCCAGATGCAGGGGGTTCTTAGGAAGTTGTTGGATAAACTTGACTATTCAAAGGTCCAGACGCACCCTATTCCGGATATATCGAACATTATCCCGCGCAGTGTCCAAGAGTCTGTTTCAGAGGAGATCAATCATGCGTGGCTTTGGCCGAGAGTTGGGCAATGGCTTAGAGAAGGTGATGTGGTTATCACGGAAACGTTAGTTTTCCCAATGTTTTTCCAATCATGGATCATCACTAGCTCCTGCTCACTCGCACTAGTGGAACATCGAATTTTGGTATCCTGGAGACTCGCTTCCCAAAGGACGTGACAGCTATTTCACAGGTCCTCTGGGGATCAATCGGATACTCCGTTGGAGCGTTGCAGGGCGCAGCACTTGCCTGCAAAGAAAAATATCCAGAACGAAGAGTGATTCTCTTTGTCGGTGACGGCTCACTGCAGCTAACCGTCCAGGAAATCAGTACTATGATCAGACACGGACTTAAACCAATAATGTACCCTCTCCTCCCCTACCCTGTCATGAATAAGAGCTAACATGCGTCTTCCTCCAGCTTCGTCATTAACAACAAAGGGTACTCCCTCCCCATCACCCACACTAATAAACCACTACTAACAGAGAGAGATACACAATTGAACGCATGATCCACGGCATGGAAGCTACCTACAACGACATCCAACCCTGGAACCACATAGGCCTGCTCAACGTCTTTGGTGCAGACCCCTCAGAGGCAAAGTCCTACCAGTGCACGTCGAGGACTGCGCTCGAGAATCTGTTCAAGGATGAGAAGTTCTCTAGCACCCCTTATATTCAGGTATGTCCTTGCCTGTGGTGTTGGCTTGGGATAAGAGAATCAGGAAGTGCTAATAAGCATCTATAGTTGGTGGAAATCTTCATGCCGTGGCAGGATGCTCCGAGAGCACTTATTAAGGTTGGGAAAGTTACGGCGAAATTGAATGATGGAAGTGGGGAATGAGGGTAATAATTCATTGAAGAGAAGGCGGGGGAATACCAGAAGAGAGAAGAAAGGATGATTGTGTTCAAATGTTATTTAAGCACAGCGGTGCATGAGAATGACACGACATTAACGACAGAAGAGCAAATAGGAAGATCACGGTCGCCATACGATGCTCTACAGCCCACAACTGATGAAGTAGATATATATATCATATCATATTACCGGCACCCCAATCCCCAATCCCAATTCCGAGTCCCCTCCGAAACCCCAAACAAAGTTCCCAACGGCAACCCCCGCCCCAAACTCTTCCTTCCCCTCCCATCCGTCCACCCTGAATCAGCCCCATACCCAATCCAAATCCCAATGCTGACACCGTACCACCATGGCATAACCCAACCCCCGGAACCACCCAGCTACTTCGAGCTACCGGTATGATGCAAATACCGTATCATACCGCCACAACCTTCCCCCCCTTCCCCAAAACCGCAAGAACATATTATGATATACCGGTATTCCAACACAAACACAGCACGGTACCATACCAGAAATCCATATTCTCCGCCTTTCACGAACTCCAATCCAAGGACTTGGGCCCGAACGCGGAGGAAGCAGGTCCGTGCCTTTCCCGGCTGACAGGGCTTGGGAACCGTCGGTTATGCTCTCGGCCTTGTGCGAAATACGATATATTATGATGGGTGGATTAATCGGTGGAGGCCGAAGATTGAGGGGGGGGGCTTCTTTGCGGGTGAAGGGCGCTCAAGGGGGGAATTGGACTGCTGGCTGCAGTGTTAGGGGAGGGAGGGAGGGAGGGAGAGAGGGGAAAGCTGAATCCGCATGAAAGGGTCCCGTCGATGGATGAATGGATGGATGCGGGAGTGGTTGCTAGAAGTATGGTGGGAAGGAGAAGTGGATTGCTGGCTGGCTGGGTGGTCTGAGGGATGAATCGTTGTTTACGTTTCTGGAGTTAGTTTGTTATGATACTATTGTGATATTCAGGGTCCGGTGTACTAGGGTAGGGTATGGATCCAAAAATTGGAAAACCCATGGTGGCAAAACAGGGAATAGGGGGATGATCGATGAGCGGCGGGTGAAAAGCGATCAGGTTGGGAAACATCTTAAACCCAGGCTGTTGCACGAAGTTGTTGGATAGGCTGCTTGAGAGATGATCATCTCACCTTAGCATGTTTAGACTACGGTATAGTGGAGTATCGGTATTTTCCTTCTCAAACCATCATCTGGTTTTCTGATGTCTGCCAAACCCCATTTTTTCAATATCGTATGCTCTCCTCTTGACCCCATTCCACACGATCTTGCGGATCATTTTTTTCCGATTTTTGAATCTATACTCTAGTAGTATAGATCAATTCCTCTGAATTTTGCCTACGGTACTCTAACGTGCTTCAATTGCACTGCTTCGTTCACTCCTCCCCCCTTCATTGGAATGCCGCTATCCCCATTGCCTATGCCTTGTCCAAGCATACGCTACAGACCCTCATCAAACCCACCCACCCACTCACCCCACCCCACCCCTCTGCTATGGTAGTAATAGGCTAGAATCGGGGGGAAAATAGTAATAATAGACAGTGGACATGAGTTTATCACTATATTTTTTTGTCATGATTAAAGTATAACCTGAACCCAAACCAACGACAACCGACCCCAACCGACCAGACGAGAAAGGACAGGAAACGAGTAAGAAACCTCCCAGATATAACTTAGAACGAGAGTTCCCAGTGCCAACCAAGAAATAAAATAATAAAAACAACCCAACCAACAAAAATCAAGACCCCCTACTGTATAGCGATATAACAGAAAGGTACACCATGTCGTACCGTAATATGAAGATGATGGTGATGATGACAATGGGCAGGACATTCGTAAAACAAGTATGAACAAATACAGGTGAAATATACACAAACCCCCGCAAAGAGCACATAACATAACCCATATGAACAGTCAGATACCTTAAATAAATACTACTCGAAGTACCATTTTTGTGCCCATCCCGGCATTAAACGCTGGCAAGCACAGATCCTAGCCCGAGCCCTTCATCGTCAAAAAATAGCCCACTATCCTCCTCCTCCTCCTCCTCCTCTGCAAGCTCGTCATCCCAAGAGCTATCCGCGCTTAACAACGTATTCGAATAATGTGTATTCCCTCCGCCAGATACCAACACTGGCGAAACCTCATCGTCCGCAGAATCTTCCGAGTCGTCTTCCGAGTCGTCGCCATCGGCATCGTCCTCGTCGTCCGATTCTGTCGCCCCGCCGAGTAGCTGACTGACAAACTGGCCGCAGCACCGAACCTCCTCCAGACTGTTCACAATTCCTCCGAATATCAGTCTCTGTTCGGCGGCGGGGGTCCAGAGTTGTGTTAGGTCGTCGACGTCCAGCCTTGCCAGCTTGGATAAGGGAGGTGGGTGATTGTAGTCTGGGCGGGATAGTGCAGTTACGTCGAGGTTTAAGGGAACGGAGGACCCCTTACTCCGTCGCAGGGTGGTAGCTGCCCTTGCTTTAGCTCCACTCTTGCATTTAGGCGGACATGCTCGTTCCGTGTCCAGCTTGCGAAGGTACTTGTCCAGCGCTTTGCGGCGGCGGGAATAGCCTTTTATTCGGTAGATGTGCCAGACTTCTTTGATTCCACCAAGGATAAGAACCTTTGCGAACGCTTGGTTTGGCGGTCGCTGTCGTGTCCAGCGGCCCAGCGTTCGCTGTACCGAGAATGATGGTGAGCTCATTCTTCGCATAAATAAGTGTAAAAGCAAATGGTACATCTGGTGTACTTGTAATAGTAAATTATCGGGATACTGTGATATGATATCCCCCTGAAGTCGCACCTTGTCCGCCAGGGGTAGCGAGTCTAGCCCTACTGGCGATGAGTCGTGATCATTATCCCCCCACAAACGCTCCAGTCTCCGCGTTCTGTACGTTTCAAAAAAGTGAAATAAGGCGAATATCAGTGGTGCCATTCCCAACCGCAGCTGATTCAAAACATATACCGTAGCCTCTTTCGACATTCTCCGAGACTGCCGCCCCCCCATCATTTCTTTCACAATTTGGCGTGCTAATGACAATGCCAAATGAGTTGATACCCGTTGTTTGTATGCCAGGTCAGTGAGGTATCCCAGTGTCGGTGGCACATCCGTAGGAGGAGGATATAGTTTCGTGATATGTAACGGCACCCACTGACCGATATGGTGCCTGACTATATGGCTCTCGTTTTGCATCGTGAGCTCTCTGAACTTCTGCGACGTCCTCCGCAACGACAGGAGGTCAAAGAAGAACAACTTATTAACGACTTCCAACTGGAGTTCAACTGGAAGGCCGAAGAATAAATCCCCAAGTGAACGAGAGCTAAGATGCAAGGAGTCAGTAAAGGGCATGATTCTAACAGGGCCCCGCGGTTTGTGAAAAACAAACCCTTTAGAAGCAGCAGTACCGTCCCGGATCGGATCCACCGTCCGCTGCCCAGGACGAAGAAAAGAAATCGTTCTTCGAGCCATTCCCAATATCCCCCCGTATCCAGACTCCCGGGTAGTATAACACGACAACTCGGAATGAAGTTCCATTGCAAACCTCCGAACCTTGCACTCATCCATCATGCTCCGGATCTTGGATCTGACGAGTTTCTTCGCCCTGTCGATACTCGATTCTATTGACACTATCGACATGATGACTCAGACGGGGTCTGCTCGGTTGGAATCGACGTTGGATTATATAGTGGATGAATGATCGGACTTGCGGGAACCATGGACCGACTTCCGACTATTATTATTTTTTCTTGTGTGAAAGGGAGGCGGTTACTTCTGTGACATGTAATACAGAAAGCAGTTTCTGGGGGGTGGAAGGGAAAAGAAAGGGAAGAAGGAAGGAAGGCAGCGCTCTCAAGACGAGGCCAACTTTCTATATGGGAAGGGCTTCCACGAGGGCTGTTGGCACCGCCAGTCTCACTAAGTGGGTATTTCGTTGAGAATGTGGGAGATCGTCGATAGGATGAGGGTAAGGACCCCAACAGACAGGGTCAGAGGGGATGGTGTATGTAAAAAAGAAAAGAAGGTTCGGATTCCAGAGACGAAAAGCGGACGGGACTCCTCGAAAGGGTAAGGGCACAAAATAAGGACCGTGGAGAGGACCTGGCACCCTTCTGGGGCGGGCAGTTCAAACGAGACCCCGAATCCAAGACAGTCCCGCAGATCCGTTCACAAGATCTACGGAAATTGACGAATTAGAAGGGCCAGATCTGCCCTCTTGCGGTCCGAGTTTTCGCGGGGATGTTTATTCTGAACTCGAGCCTTTCCTCTCTGTCATGGCAGATTTTCCCGAAGGTGGTCGATTATCGCGTGCCTTCAGGGGGGAAAGGTGGACAAACAAGAGTTTGTTGGCAACAGTTTGAGCTTGGGTGAGTGGAGGTGCGGGAGAAGCAGAGCTTATGAGCCGGGGGTGAGTACTTGAGTACAGCAGTGGTGATAGTCTTGTGGGTGTGGTTAGAAGTTAGGGATGGGCCAGGGAGCCACGCGAGATTTTATGGATAATAGATTCAGTTTATGTGTGGCATGCTCTCCCCTCATGTTATCCCCAAACCGGATGGCTGTAATCACGATTGTGCAGCCCGGTAGGCAGCCTATGGGATTGAGTTACCAGACTGCACGGTGCGTGAAGAATATCTACTTGCACAATGCAACTACTTGAGATGCCTTGACATTCTGTACTGCTACTATATCTATACTCCACCCTCTCATCTCAGCATTTAAAGAAAGAGACAAGCCCTTGATGCCGGGCATGAGTACTGTGGTACAGGACATTCCGTGCATAACAGTCAGTTACATACTGTACGTGTAACTCGTACTCGAGTACTGGTAGTTCTCCACAGGTGGGCATACGAGTGTGTGTGATGGGAAATGTGAGGGTGGTACCGGTAATATGACATGGCGATGTTGTGCCGCGGGCACCATTGGAAAAAAAAATCCCCCCCAAGGAGCCATTCTCTCTCCCCCTCTCTTTTCCCCAGAAACTCTCTTTGGGGGCCATTTTCATTCCGCCTCTTCCCCCATCAATTGCCTTGACATGGCTTCGTATTGTAAATCTACTCGAGTATTGCATTTTTCGTCGTGCTGTTCTTGCTGATTGATTAATTGATAAACAGACACATTAGGGAATTCCGGATGGGCTCACGGAGCGATTGCTTGCTGCGCGATGTAAGTCCGTATCTCTCTTCTCTTTTTTGGCTGGCCTGCTTCCGATTCCAATCCCTCGGGTTTGTGCGCCCTGTGTCATCCACCGTAACTGTCATACAATATGTACCGATACAAGTACTCGAGTACCGTACTGTACTCTGGGCAGCCCTCCACGCCATAATCCTCCTCCGCCGCCAAGTTACCTCCCTCGGGGGAACAGTGCGAGTAGGAGGAAAAACGAAGGATGACGTACAACACAAAATTCATCATCGTCAGTATCACCATCACCATCATCACCGCCAAGCAGCTATTCTCAGCCCTTAGGAATAGAGATCCTGAGAAAGAGAGACTCTTAGAACTAGGTAGGCAAGGGGCACTTGCAATGGGCATTTTTAACTTTTTTTTTTAATGCCCACCAGTTTCCCTGGTTCTATCATAGGCAACTCGTATCAGACCCATCGCGGCTGCTGCAATACGACAGCAGGCATAGGGCATCTACGGTATCCTAACTCGAGCAGGGCATCCCCAGCTCCCCCCGGCCCCATCCCTTTCCATCCAATTGCCTTTTTTCCAAATTCACTCTTGATCCCTCCACCATTCCTCCACCATTCCAACCTTATCGACAGGGCAGTCATCATATTTTCCTGGAGATGCGGAACATCCTATTCCGATGCAACTCAAATCACGAGAGCAAGCAGCCATCCAATCAGCATTCAGGCAGAGGGGAGAAAGGGGCTTTCAGGCATCTACCATGCTCGAGCGCAAAGGAAAATCCTCTATTTCCTCCCTCTTTTTCGCCTGTTTCCCTGACGTGAAGCGAAAGAGGGGGATCAGCAAATAGGCACCCCTTGATTCGGATACTCCTCCCAGAGATCTTCTCCTACTTTTCTTATTCGGTTTGGAACTTGCTTTTCACTTTCCCTCCTTCCTTCCTCCCTTTGTCTCGCTTTCCCTTTAGAAAGACAATGCCACGAGTTATTTCTTTTTCGTTCTACCTTTTCTCCGCTTCCCCCCTCGTTCCTTATTTATCCATAACTTAATCCTTGGGGCCTGTGCCAATGAAGAATACGGTACAGGATGGGTACGAGTAGTGACTTTGGCCATAGTACCTACCGAGAAGAGAACAATTGCCGTGAGGAAATTTGACCTCCCGGGGCTCCAATTGTCCAGAAGTAACTCTGGAAATTTTGTCCCGAAGAGTAGCATAAAGGTTTTATCCTGGGGAGTTATTCACAGTCCATAGCCAACGTTATGGCTGTAGATTGAAACTTTTTGTTGCACACGCTGTCGGCGGCTTTCATTGTCAGCGATCCTAGTCACGTTTTCGTGTGCGGTGCTCTCCGTGAAGAGACAAAGTTGTGAAACGAATCCGAGGAAACGCCCATCTTCGCTCTCACCCGAAAATCCTATGCTCTTGGTTCAAAATGGACCTTGGCAAACAACAACCCTAATTCTTCTGAAAGGCTAACAACTGCAAACTCTCCAGACTATTACCGGTATAATTCGTGAACGGTACGTTTAGTTAGTTTTGGTTGTCATAGCCAAAACCGAATGGTTTCAAAGAAGGGCGATCCTCTCATGCTAAAGCAGCTTGCAACTCTCCGGAGAAATTCCCCTAAGAAGGACGAATCCGGTCTCACCCAGATATTCCGTCCATATAATCGGGTATGCTTCCTAAAAAAAAAAACGGAGGATCCGGGAGCCAATCATGACCGCAAGTGACAGAATCGAAACACTAACCCTCTTCAGAAACGGGCCGTGATCACATTCAAAATCCAATCCGGCCTCTGTTCCATGGGTGCATAATCTCCGAAACCTTCAAAACTCACTAAAATCCACCGGTTAAATGCAAACGTACGATGGGACAGTACGAGTAACGAGAACTCGATCAACTTTTGTTCCTGCGCTGTCAAATCGGTACCCTTTCAAAAGCGACAATGGGGCCCGACGCACACAGGGATGAAGTACCTGTCAATGTCAGCCACTTCTCGACGCGGTCCAACGGCCCCTTTCCCCAACTGAAAAGGTTAACTTATCGATAGCAGATGAAGAGCGCCCCTAAAAGCTTCTGCTATGCAAGGGTCGTATTTTGTCTTAAAACGTGACATCGTCTCCGTGACCCCAATATGGCAATCAAGAAATCCCGATACCGCCAAATTTGTCTAGCCCTCGGGCGGTCTGAGATAGTAAAATTCGTAGCCAGGCACTTACCGTACTTGGTCATTCAGACGAGTAAAGTACTGTATTCGGAGGAATTGGAGCCTTGGTGTCCCAACTCACACCTAAAGGTGGAATCTTGGCGCCCATTCGCCGGAATAACCTTATGAATCGCCCAAGTACCCCAGATCGGTCGGCAGCTAGCTATTTCGGGTTAGAAATATTGGCTTTTTCAACGCCCGGGTGACTCAGCATCATACATGGCAGGCATTAATTTCTAGCGAATCGCAATACTTGGATGCCAAGAGATAAGGTACAGCCTCGTTCGCAAAGTTCTCGCGGATCAAGAGGTACCAGGGGAAAATATTGGCAGTAACAAATGTACTGGTACAAGTGTCTACAGAAAGCCTGAAGTGCAAATTCTTGTACCGGTACATGAGTTGTCCCCAGACTTTTGCTAAGATACCTACCGATCAGCGAGAACTTTGCGAACGAGGCTGTACCGTAAAAACTCGTGAAATCCACTATCTCCGTCTGCCCCTAATCTCCAGATTCTAAGTCAAAAGTTCTTAAGAAGGATTAGTGCTTTCCTGACACGGTATACTCGAGTAGCCTGAGTCATCTGGCTGTGCAGGATCTTGTTACTTTGGCTAGCTAAACCTATCTTGGGCTGATGTCGCGATTTACAGGGATATTCGTGACAGCACGGAGATAGTGGATTTCACGAGTTTTTACGGTATGAGGGTCAAAGCCCAGAAATAAAGGATCTGTGCCCCAACCAATGTGTCCCTCCAACAAATCCACAATGCCAAGGGGGAAGCTACCAGATATTGCTGCTCACTTTCATGAAGTACTTGCCTATTCCAAATGTATCCGAAAATCTTAGCATTTCCATGGCTCGGACCGTGTCAAGATATTCAGGCACTTTTGGAATGGGCAAGTAGGCAGAGCCACGATCCGCTTGGACTGCCTGCTGCGAGGAGTATTGCAGGAATAGAATACCGCATTGACTGCATAAGGTTCATTATTGTTCGAACGAACATATCGACTCAATTCACGAGTACTAGTACTTGTACTAGTACTGGTAGAGTTAGATGCATCAGTTCAGGTGGGTTCGGCAAGCTTGACACCTGTTTCATAAATGTGGCGCTGATAAACTATGATACCGCGTGAAATCTACTATCTCCTCAGCCCCTAACCTCCGGATTCTCAGTCAAAAAGTCCATAAGAAGGATCAGTGCTTTCCTGGCACTGTAAATCCTGAGCCATTTGGCTGTGCTGGATCTCGCTAACCTGGAAAGCTAAGCCTATACTGGGCTGATGTTGCGAGTTACCAGGATATTTGTGACGGGCCCGGAGATGTGTGGATTTCACAATGATTTTATAAACAAGTTGTTGGTGGATCCACTCTCAGGGGTCATGACAGAAAACCATCGTCTAAACCGCAATAGGTTTAGCAGCATAAGTTAACAAATAACGAATACAAGTTAACGAGATCAGGCAGCTCAGTTTTCCCCAAGCTATACCCTGTATGGGAAAAACTATTCCTTCCCGGGGCGTTTTTGTCTCTAATCGGGGTGATCCGAGGCGGATGGGTGGATCCACTGAGTTTTTGCGGGTGCTCCAGAGATTTTCTTGTTCATCATGACGCACGCAAATTCCGCTGAAGGGCCGCCGAAACGATAACTAGGTTCATGAAGTGAAGGGGAATATCGCTTCCTTCTTGGCGTTGCGGATTTGTTGGGGGCAAGCGACCGTTCCGTTCCAACGGGCTTTCTTTTTTTATTCCTAGAACTTTTTTGTCCTTACGGGATGTAACGGCCTAGACTCGGCGCAGACTCCGGCGGCGCCTCCGTTCCCAGCGCCAGTCCATCGGGTTCGGAGGCCGGACGCCCCTCGGGGGGTTTGTTTGGATAATCATGCGGGCTCACTCGGTTTAGGACTTGCAGCTTGATCGCTTGTTTGTTTGTTTGTTTTATTGGGGGGAGGGAATTATAAGAATACCGTAAGCCGCGCCAACTTACAGTCCCACGAGTTCTATCATAGAGTACGGAGGACGGGAACGCAATTCCCCCGAATGTTGATTACGGTGAGGCTATTTAGCGCGAACCCGGAGATATTCACATGCATTTTCTCGTAGGACGGGATGGGATAGCGGTAGATGAAAAGGAGAGCCATAACATTCCCGCTTGATATGGTAAGCAGCGGTCGCGGAGGAACGCAATCCCTGCTGACCCGTGTGGAAGAGTGGAGTGGATCCGGAGGCTTCGTCAGCGGGTGCTCTACACCAACTGTACTCGCAGATGTTGTGTGGGAGAAGGAAAGGGAGAGAAGCTCTTGGAGTACCGTACCGCACAAGTACTTACTGTGTATCACTGAGTTGGTTAGAATTGGTTATGGATGAATGAAGTTTTGTTTCACCTGGGTTTTTTTTGTTCTGTTGGTCCCGGGCTATCGGTAGTTGAACCGGCACGGTGTGGCATAGATGGGCTGCGAAGGGTGTTACAGATTCATTACCCGTGCCGCGCTTTGCCTCTCCAACTAAAATTAAATTTTTTTTTTTTATACTGTAGGACATGGTGATGGTATAATACGGTAGTCCATGCAAGGTTGGTATTATAATACGGATCGTTACGGTTATTGTCTGTCCGCTCTCCGGGTCGGAGGTTGCGGGGTGCCGTCCCGTGCTCTAGAGGACTGTACAGCACTGGTATAGTACAAGTACTTCTCAACGCAATGGAGCCCGCACGCTACGTACGATAAGGTATGTGCCATTGCATCAAATCTCACCCGCTTTTTTTTTTCACTCCCTTTTGGTGAGGGGAGGAGAGATGATGCATATTAGGGCCGCCCCGTTGCCAATATCATAATCCCAAAGGTATGGTATTTATATGCATAAGCTTCTTTTCTCTAATCGACTTGCTCTGTCGAACTAACTTCTATATGCTGCATGGCAATCGGAGTATGATGGAAACCTTCTTCCTGAATTGCGAATTATGATGGAGTTTATTTTATTTTATGAGCATCACCGGTGCTCACTTCTCCCTTCTTATTATAGCGGCGTCTTTCTTCTTCTTTTGAAGGCTTAATCCCATTGCGCTCTTGACATCACCGGTGATAGGGTATGAGAGAAATACTGCCACCCTCCCACCCCACTCCACTCTGCGTGTGTGGGTTGCCCGATAATTCGTACATTTCTTTTCCTCCCCTTCTCATACATTGTGGAAAGGAAAGGAAAGGAAACAAAAAAGGGAGACAATGATTTCCACTCTCTTCATCCTCTCCGCTCTTCTGACAGCATGCCCAATCCTCCTCACATTATCCGCCCCCCTCCACCAAATCCCACTCTCAGCAGCCCCGTTCGGCCAAATTTCGACTGAGCTCTTCAAGGAGCTGGAAGGCCTCGCAGAGGTCGTGGAACTGTGCTCTGATGATGGTTCTGCCAAATTGCGCCACCGAGATGCACCATTGAAGGATCTGGATGTGGTTCATCGATGGGATGGTCTGGGTATCCGAGTGTGTATAGCAGCTGACCACGATGATGGTGATGGCCGTGGGGATATGTACGTCGTGTTTGACGGAGAGTACGGGCATGTCGATGCTCTCGTTGACATGGCGGTCCCTCTACCGTTCCGTGCCGCGGGTGGGGGATTGGTTCACGGTGGGTTTCAGAACACATGGGAGGCTGTTGGGGGGAATGTTCTTGGTAGGGCTGGACGGCCGCGGGGGGGTTGTAGGAAATGTAGGTGATTTCCCGCTTGTGGGTGTTTTTTGTGTGGACACTGCTTATAGGTTGGGAGGGAGGGCGACAGATGGGTTAAATATCCTCGGCCGTGGGGCTGGGGGTTCTGTTGCTGCTTTGGCGGCGTTGAACTTTACCCTGCGGGGATGGGAGCCAAAGTTGACGACGTTTGGGCAGCCGAAGTTTGGTGATGCCGACTTCATGAAGTTCTTTGACGAGGTAAGTACTTTTGTTTCGCTCCCTCCATGTTGTCAACGAGTGATAAAGCGTGTAGAGAGGTTTCTGAATTGAACGCAGCATATCCCCTCGGAAAGGTACCGTCGGGTAACGCATATCACGGATCCGGTTCCCATCCTAGAATTTTCAGAGTTGGGTCTCGTTCATACAAATGTCCTTTCCCCCCCGCATCCTTATCCTCCGTTATCAGACTAATGCTCTCCCCCAGGAAGAATATTTCATTCACAAGCCCTTCCCACCATACCTCCCATCAGACGTCCGCGTCTGCGCACTGGGCAGCCAGGACCCGATCTGTTCTGCCCACAGGCGCACCTCGCCTTTTGACCTCCCCTTTGCCCAAAGTCCATATCTAGCCTCCGGACCGACCGCCCCAACTGATATAGACGTATCCCATGACTTTTCTGTCGAACTCGTCGAGCTAGAAATACTCCCTCTAGAAATACTCCCTTTCCCACGGGACCCCGGCTTTTCCTCCCCAGAGCCACTCCCGACCATCTCTCCCCCATCTCCATTCATATCCCTTCCAAACTCTTCGCCACTACCGAGCCCCAACCTAAACAAACGCAACTTAGACAAAGCCCTGGAATACTTCCACCTCCCCAAAGACCAACTCAAGGCTTCTCTCGCCGAGGCGGCAGCAGCACACGAACCCCCTCCTCCTCCATCCAAAGACCCGAACGATCCAGACCACGCTCCGTCCGACAACCCCGAAGACCTCGACAAGGACGACGACAAAGACCTAATCACCCAAGCCTCATCAATAATAGTCTACAACGGCAAACCCATAGAAATGGACGGCAGACCAGCGCTCTCCCGTCGCGGCCTGCTAAGCGACAAAAAAGCCCGTTTTGGCCATCGCAAGAAGGGCGGACCGGGATTAGGTCTCGCCCTGGAGAGCACTACCCCCGCATACACCCTCTCAAAGCCGAAAGCACTGGAAAGAACCGCCAACAACAACATGGGCGGAAAACCCTCCAAAAACGAAGTGCTGGATGCGCAGAAGAAGAAGGGACAAAACTTCCCCGCCTTCAACCTCATTCCTCCGCAAAAAGACGCCAACATTCGCTACACTAACGGCGTTGGCGGCGGGAAGGTTGAGCAGGAGAAGCGTGCTCCTGTGAAGGTCCAAGATGGGAAGAAGAAAGAGAAGAAGGTGAAGAGGAAGAGGGTGAAGAATGTGGATGATAATAAGGCGATGAGATTGCTGGACAAAAGGGGGAGGATCACGTACGGATGGGGGGAATGGGAGCCGCAAATGCAGTACCTTGAGTCGCTCAACGGTCCCGCCGTCATGGGCGTTGCGTATGAAGACGCTCTGGATAGTGGAGCTTGGGCTGGGGAGGCCCCGAATGAGCTTGCTAAGGATAGATTCTGGCGCGATTCGATTCTGAGTTAATTATTCGGTAGAGGCGGAGGAGGAGGAGGGGGGGGGAGGTTGTGTGCCGTAGTCTTCGTTGATGCTGAGTGCTAACCGGAGGTATATGATAGAGCTGGGCGTGACGGGGGAGGTGGGGGGGGAGACTAACCAAAGTTAAAATTCCTTGCTATGATACATACCACTCTCAATGGAACGAGGAAGAGAAAGAGGTAGATAACGGATCATTAAATCTCACTCGGCAATTCGTATCGTGCTGCTGGGGTTTAGATAATGGGTTTTTTTTGCGCTAGTACGATGCAATTTAAAATTGGTATATTTAGAATTAGTATATAGCGGAGAATCGTGCGACACCGATCTATGGTATTCTGGTAGTTACGATGGTTGTGTGTGCTCATGATCCGTCCGGGCACTACTACTACTTTAGTGTGGTATAGGAGCCCGAGCGTGCACTGTCGTGCCTGAATTATGACTCGTGATCGGGGAAGAGATTACGCATGGCCTGCACTACCTTCCCCGCTTTTGCTGGTGTGTAGGTCGGATTAAATTTACTACGGTGGTGGTGTGCCGTGCCGTACTAATATCCGCCCTACATGATCACGATTACACGCTCGAACCGGTGGGATGGAGGAATATGTATCATGTGTTGTTGCTAGTCATGGACATAATGAATGTTTTTTAAAGGGAGGGGACGGGGGGGCTCGCCCCCGAAAGGAAGACAAAGGAACCCCTCTATACCAACCGATCGCTCCCCCGCAACTTCAAAATGCTTCCGTGATGAGGGAGGATGACGCACAGGTGTCGTGGCGTAGCATCCTATTCTCCCCTCACCCTCTTCTCCTACCGATTGAGGCTATCAAGCTACAGCTTCGCCTTAACCTTCCCTTGTGCTCCCACAACCTCATCCAAAACCAATCTGGCAACATTCATCCCCATAAGACTGCTCGTCTCCATTGTGCTGATAAAGCTCTCTATGCCAGCAGTATAATACACTCCCTCAGCGAGTTTAATGTCTTCGAAGGTGACACGTGGGTATAAGTAGGGGTATGCGTTCCACTATTCGTGCCGTTAGCTTTCCCTGCTCCTAACCCCGCCCAACAACAGAAAAGAGAAGGAAAGTGCATACCAAATGTCTAAAAACCCATGTCACATCCGCTTCGTCCTCTCTCTCGCCCTCGATGCCAAGGATTTTCCGAATCTTGTCTTGGCCAAACGGCTCGGGTGAAAACACTTTATACACGAACTCTTCTCCGTGCTCTTTGGTGAAGATTTGTTGCAGGGTGGAAATACTGAAAAACCCCACATTGCCGACGGCGCTGGCGCCTTCCCCGCGAGTGAATGTTTCGCTCGATTGTTCAGTCTCGTTCAGGGTCGTTAGGACTGCTTCTGGGACTGTGGAGGCTGGGTCTAGGTTGAAGTACTTGGGATCGAGGGAATGGCGAGAGGTAAAGAGTGTGACATGCAGGGCGGCATAGGGTATCTTGTCGGGGATCTTGTCGAGAGTGGTGGGTGGGTGGGTGAGGTCTAGGTATTGGTATGGGGAGGCGATTATTACGGTGTCAAAGTCTTGGCTCACGGCCGGTTGCTTGTCTCCGAGCGTTTGTGAGGTTATTGTCCAGACTTTTTTGTCATCTTTGGTAAGTTTTTCGGCGATGCCGGTAACGGAGGTATTCAAGTGCATGAGCGCACCACTACTCTTCACCATCCCCTCAAAAATCTGCCAGTTCCCGCCTTCGACGCTGACGGCACCTTCCGCCGCCATGCACACCATAGTCTCAAGACCGTGTATCAGCCCCAGATTCTGGCCGTAATTCACTCTCGTACTACTCTGCATCAACTCTGTCACAAACTTCCCGTTCCCAACGCCCTTCGCCATAAGGAACTGCTCTCCCGTCACCCCTGTGGCTTCCAGCAAACCCGCACTCTCCGCCGCCTCACTCAGCGACGAAAATGGGAACAAGGGCTCCCGATACATGTTGAGAAATTTCCCCACCGTCTCGTCCGTCAGGCGTTTTGTCTTTATTGGCGCGAAGGGGCCATACTGGTACAGTAACTTCGCAAGTGACCACCACTTGCCCATTTTCCCTTCGGCGTACGACTGCACAAAGACCATTTCCTCGCCGTTGAATACACCCACGGAATCCCGGATTGTTTTGGGCCGGGCGTTGGAGGTGGAGGAGACAGTTAGGTCGAATTCCTTGGCGGCATTTACGAGGTTCTCGTTCACGGCGACGAATATTGAGGCCCCGAGTTCTATCGGATAACTAGGGTTTCCATGAGGGTTTACGGTTGTGCTACGCCCGCCAATATAGGCGTTTCGTTCGTAGATTGTTATATTTATTGGGGGTACGTTGGTTGTGTTTGTGTGGAAGCGGCGGAGGAAGTAGGCTGCTGAGGAACCTGCTGAACCCGCGCCTGTTTTTTTTTATTAGCTCGGGGGTTACAATTGATGGGGGAGGGGGTAGGCACCGATGATTGCCACACGCTTCGCTTCCTGCATCGGTGTTCTGTCATTATCGTGAGTGTTGTGGTGGTCCTGAAGAGGTTGCTGACCCTCATGATTCTGGTGGTGGTGGTGGTGGTGGTGGGTAGCACCGTCGTGATGTGCTGACACGGGTAGCGTCATGGATAGAACTGCAAGAGCGAGGAAGATGTTCTTTGTAATAGCCATGATCTCTTCGTCGTAGTTGGCCGGGTTAGCGTTTTCGTCTAGGAGAGAGGGAGGATGTCGGACCACCGTACAATGCACTCGTCACACCGAGAAAGAGGGGGTTGTTGAGAAGTAGGGAGGCTAAAGAGCTTCCTGGCCTGATAGACTAACTGTTGGCATGGTAACACTTGGAGGATAGTATTATCCCTTGCAGTGCTGACAGTGCCTAATTTCTCTGCATCGGGCTAAAATGTAGACTAAAAACTACTATTCTAACTCCACACCTTTCTAGAAATGGCAATCGAGTGATATCAAAGGCATTTCAGGTTATTATCGATTTCGAAAAGGTCACCAGTTTGTCAGTTCGACTTTCTCGATATGGATTTTACCCCCTCCTAGTTAGAGGGCCTATATGGTGGGAAAAAAAAAACATTGAGAAATTCCAGCACAGAAGAACTTTTTCGAAATTCACAATACGAGATATACGAGCTCTTTTTTTCCCCATAAACACACGCACTACGGTAAACCGTTTATCAGAGTTATGTTGTGAGGTATCATAATGCACACGTCGATATTGGTATTTGTTTGAGTAGCCAACGTCCGAGTCACGTGACAGCGTTACACCTCAATGAAGTTGAATCCGCCAATCAGGGAGACGCGCTATTATCACTAAGTGCCTCTTTCACGTGGTGTAGAGAAGATCATTACGATACTTGGGTGTCAGTGGTGCAGGAGATACGAGGACAACACGCTTACGACCCCAGTTGCTGACTGGCTGATTCGGCTTACTCGTACCATGTCATCCATCACCGGCGCCGACAGACTGGGGGAGTGCTCCCCGAGGCTTGACAAGTAGGTTTGGTTGATTTGCACTGGTGCAGGGTTCTGCCAAGACTCGCCGAGGCTCTACCAGTCTACCGTTTCCGCCCGCATAACGAACCCCACGGTGAGCTCCGGTGGGCTTTCACTGTATGATATTGCTCGGGCGTGTCCATAAAAATCGGAAAACTGAGGATGGCAAAAGAGGGATCTATGTTGATCATTAGATATAGTAAACTTTGTGGTCTGGGGAGGGACACGGAATTGTTGAAATCGGAAAAGCCGGTCCTGGTGCATTGGTGTACTACGGTAGTACCTAGGCCTTTCTTTCCCCAGCAGATGGATTTTAGGGATTCCGGGGAGATTCCGAGGGTTTCAACCAATCTCTACAAATAAGGCCAATTTGTGCCATGATAGGTTTTCAATTATTTGCCTGGTATATCTTGTCATTGGTAGGTGAACTCATATTTGGAATCCGCTCCAAGTTGTTTGTGTCTACTGTACGGTACTGACTATTTTGCATTTACGCTGTTTGTCTGCTTATCCCCTCCCGGCCTTGCTGATACTTTTTTTCTTCTGGTTTTTACGGAAACACCCGAGGACTCATAATTGCCTGGCATTTGTAAAACGGGCTGCTCAGGCTCCGGCCAATTGTTGGCCTGTATGCAATAGCGGTCCGTTTTATGATACGAACGTCAGGCAATTACGAGTACGGTGCAGTATGTTATGCTGTACAACCTCCTCGTGCTTATCCAGTCTTCCCGCAGGAATTATCGTGATAGCTCACCCACTCGCTCAATCACTGGATTCCCTAAGGAATGAACACGCAAAACGGTTTGAGCAACCTTTTTTTCATTTTTTTTTTTCCAAAATACTCGTAGATGGGAATATGCTAGGATCGTCGCGTTGATTATGATGCACCTATCGGGAGGACGGAAGAGGTGGGGGTGGGGATGAAGGCACGGTTGGGTTAACTAATCATACCATAATACTTTGGTAACGGAGGGGGGTGTCAACGAGATTCTTACTTGTCCCAGGTGATAAGTACGGTACTGGTACCCGGTTTAAAGAGATACCGGTCTATGGCAAAAAAATACATGCATATCTGAGCCCCCCATACAAAACTGCTATTGCATGCCGCCAAGATTCGGCCCTTCCGGCAACCAAAATCATTGGACGAGATTGAACATGAAAACAGCCCAGAAAGAGAAGGCAAGTGAAGGAAGCTCTCTAGAACTGCCCAAAATTTACCCTTCATGAATTCTATGGACTCTGTTTTCTGGTTGAGTGAGTATTGGATGCAAAACATGAATTTGGTAGGCATTGATACTTTTCAGTTATCATTATCATAATATTATGGCCAGCCAACTCCGTGGGGTTTGAGTACAGTACAGTGCAATGTCTACCAGTAACTTAGGGCTGCGCTGATCAGTATGTGAAACATGTTTTACCGGCATGCTATCCCTTATTTAACATAGTTACTCGAGTGGTTATGGACACCAAAAACTAAACTTATTTGAAAGTCGGAGGACCTTTCATCACCCCTGGGGCAGTAGACTATGATCCAAGAAACCGTGAGCGAAAATGCCCTGACGGTTCGTCCAGCGAGCCTTGCACCGAACCACCGATAGGGAAAGTTCTATGATACAAGTAAATGTTAGGGAATCTAACCTATTCCAGAATGCATTCATGATAATATTATTATGTTGAGAGAATTGTCTGATAATAATAATATTTCCAAAACGGTCTAATAGGCATTTTCCTTTGAAAAATATGGGCTTAGTAACTGAAATTTGGTAGCCGGAACAACGACGGAAACATGTGGCTGATGTGGCATTATTTTGTATGTCGTGCACTAAAAATACTTTTTTTTTTGAAATTTTAATACTTTGCCAACAGGCAGCTCTATTATTTTTCAAACCTCTGTATTGTTCTCCTTCCCACTCTCTGTCTGGGAGGGGCTTTTCATTTTTGAAAACCTTGAGGTTGCATTATTATTAATTAGATTGTACCTATGCGTTTGATGCACGTTTTGGACTGTGCGAACAATATTCCATCCCATAGTGAGCGCCCCTTGCAGCGAGCCATCCGCCTAATACTAGCCACGATTACGGGTTTGACTGAGGCTCAGCCTATTCTATTGCTTGGGCCTGCATGTGGCTCGTTATAGTGGGATACTGGTACGTTTTTGTGGAGTGTCCCCAAGCGTATGGGGGGGCTAACTCTTGCCCTCTCACATCGAGGTTCCGGAATCCATATGATGGGGTGTATCCTTGCCGGGAGATCACCCGTTCTCTCGCTCCCCTCACTCACCGCTCACTCACTCGAGCACTTTTTCTCATTCTCACGGATGGATCGTGGTGTGATATCTGGTTTTGGAGAAAATAATTGGTATTTATTGCTATTTAAAGAGAAGTGGAGTAGATGCCCTAGCGTTGAGCTGATGGGCCCCATGGTAGAGATGATCCGTTCGATCCCGCAAATCTATGTGATGTTGAAGACACTTTTTTTTGATCCCTTTTATTTCATACATCAGTCCAATGAGAAAGAAATGAGTATCAATACAAAACACAAAAACACCCAACAAAGGAAATGCAGCCTTGAAGAAACAAATAGCTCTTTAAGAGGCTGGTCCGACAGGCAGAGGGAAGGTAGAAGCCCATTCGGAAATCTCCTTCTTGAGTGCCTGCAACTCGGGTACATTTCCGCTCAAGACGTGGGCTCTGAAGTCCTTCTGCTTATTAGCTTCCTTTGGCAACTCGCTCTGGATCTTCTTGGCCAGCTTGATCAGGGAATCAAAGTAACCGGCGACTCTCTTGAACTCCTCACCGCCGAAACCCCGAGTGGTCATAGCCGGGGTACCAATACGGATACCGCTGGGTGACAGGGCAGACTTGTCGCCGGGGGTAGCGTTCTTGTTGCAGGCGATATTCACGGCTTCCAAGGTAGCCTCGAGACGGGCGCCATCGAGGGCCTGGGGACGAAGGTCAAGAAGAACCATGTGACAATCGGTTCCACCGGATACAAGGTTGTAACCCATGCGCTTGAATTCCTCCTCGAGGACCTTAGCGTTGGAAACGACCTGCTTTTGGTAGTGAACGTATTCTGGGGAGAAGGTCTGCTTGAGGGCGACAGCGAGGGCGGTGATGGTGTGATTGTGAGGTCCACCCTGATGACCGGGGAAAACGCTGTACAGCCTTGTGAGCACGCGGACTCGTCGAAGCAAGGATGGTTCAATTCACCTGAAGTTGATTGGCCCCTCAAGATCGTACATAATCTCCTTGCCCTTCTCGACCTTTCTAACACCCTTTCGGAAAAAGATCATGGCACCTCTGGGCCCACGGAGGGACTTGTGGGTAGTGGTGGTAACGATATCGGCATGCTCGAATGGACTAGGAATGACTTGGGCGGCGATCAATCCGGAGATATGAGCCATATCAACAACCAAGTAGGCACCAACAGAGTCAGCAATCTGCCGCATGCGGCCGTAGTCAATATTGCGGCAGTAAGCCGATGTGCCGGCGACTAGGGTCTTGGGTCGGTAAAGAAGGGCCGTCTTCTGAAGCATATCGTAGTCAATGATTCCGGTCTCGGTATCGACACGGTACGGCATGGTCTCGAAGTAAGTTGAAACAGCAGAAATTCTATTCAATTCGTATTAGAATTAATGTTCTAGACTTGCATAGGATAATTGAAATGTACTTCTTCTTGTCGGTTTGGTATCCATGGCTCAAGTGTCCGCCATGAGGCAAGTCTAATCCCATAAGTCTGTCATGGGGCTTCATGATAGCCTGGTAAACCTGCAGGTTGGCAGGAGACCCGGACAAACACTGCACATTGACTCCCCACTTCTCGGAGTCGGCGTGGAAAGCTTGCAAAGCACGCTTCTGGCATAGCAACTCAATGGAGTCAATGTGTTCATTCCCTCCGTAGTAGCGGGCTCCCGGGTATCCTTCAGAGTATTTGTTGGACATGGGTGATCCTAGAGCATCATAAACCGCACGGGATGTGACATTCTCGGAAGCAATGAGAAGAATTGATTCACGCTGACGCTTGATTTCCAAGTCCTGCCTCAAATAATTAGAATCAATAAAGACAAACTAACGATAATTGGATCGCTTACCATAATGTTTTGGACTTCTGGGTCGCTGTCACGGAGCGGAGCCTCAATGAGCTATCACCGGGGGGAGTGAGTCATGGGAAGTCAATTGGTATCGGGGGAAAAATAACAAACCTCCTTGTGAGCCTGGGAAAGAGCGTAAGAAGTCATGATTGTCTGGTGAAAGTCGAGTGAATTCTACTACAATCGCTACAGAGACGATTGGAGAAAGGGAGAGAGAGAGCGTGTGTGTGCGTATGTGTGTGTGGTGAATTTTCAAAAGAAGGGAAGGGGGACGTGAGAGGGTTTTGTGGAGGGACAGGAGGCTGGGGGGGGAGGGTTCCGAAGCGGGGGAGGGTTCCGAAGCGGGGGAGGGGCAACGGAAGGAAAAAACGGAAGGAAAAAAAACGTGAACAAAGGTCCCCCACCCTACGGAGAAACTAACAGGCCATTTCTCAGCCTCGCTAACCGCAATGGGGAGGCTAATAAGAAAATCATATCATCTAGCGAGCCGTTTTCACTATTGTCCAGTCTTTTTCCTGGTACTGGGGCAATGAGCTCGTTCCCGATGCCAAATTACACCGAGTCACGGCCCGAATCTGCATCCAGAATGGCCAATCGCTGGTTGACTTGGATGCGTTGCCGATCGCAGCGCAGATCCTGTCACGTTTAGGGGGTTTTTTTTCTGGGGGTCACTGAAAAGTTTGGTTCCCGGTAACTTTAGGGAATCAACTCTTATCGATAAAGCTCAAGCTCGCAACATGGCTCGCAGGTTATCAATTGGGCTTCGCTTTGCAGTTTGTATGGTAATGTCTTGGGCAACATCTTAGAATGTAATTTGTTTGGAGGTAGAGGAACCCGTAATGTTTCAGACTCTTCCAGAGTCTAGAATGCCACAAGATACCAACATTCTGATGAAGCAACCGTTTTTTGTTGCTGGTCACCTGAGCACTGTCACAAGATCTTTCATCATGGGTGCCGCTGCAACGTCTCAAGTAACCAAGACACAAAGCGTCTTGCAATTGAGAGAGCAACCTATCCAGAGCGAGTGCGTCTTATGTTAGAAGATTGTTGGCTTTAATGTGCTCTGGATCAGAACCTTAAAGAAGGGTTAGCTGCGCTTGGTTTCTCGCTCCCGGGGATCCCCCCTTTCCAGGCCTATTCGAGAGGGCTAGCCGGTAGAACCAACAATTCGGGTACAGCCCACTACTGTTGTCTATGTCCCTGAGTGGAGAAAGGGAAACTATCAATCGTCGGTAAGGCTTCGTGAGTCAATGGTTGAAATGTGTTAGTGGTGGTGGTGGTGGTGGTGGTGGAAGGAAGTAGTGATAAGGGTTGTAGATTTTGGGTTCAAAAGGCTACTGATTTCGGGATAATATTATGATATAATAATATCATACCGGTTTCGAAGAATTATAGTCGAAAGGTGTGAAAAGAATTAGGCGATAGGTCTACCTCTTGAAGGGGCTATTATTTGCCGCACAAATATAGTGCTCAATTGCCTCGAGCTCTTAATATACGAGTGTGGATGTGAGCCCGGACCGGGGAGCTGCCCCTGTTTTCTCTCGTTCTTCAACCGCTTTGGTGTAACAGCGCCGTCCAGGTAACCCTATCGCGTGCATAGTCTCTTTTATGCGGGGATAGGGAGATGGCAGGCATTTATAAATTGTTTGTGTTGTGCTACTTGGGGAGTGTTGGTAAGAATAGGGAGACTCCTTCCCCTGCTCTCAGACGAAACGCTTCGAGCACAGGGATATCTCCTCGGGTTTTCATGGGATCCTGGATTACTACTGAATCAAGTATGATAGAAACTTTAATTCTTTTGAGAATGGACTCGTGGCGATCAGGCAAGATAAACTCTGTGAGGGGCGTCTAGGAGGAAATCGAATGACAATAGAGCGAAGAACACCACACCCTGAAACAATCCCTCCCGGCTCGAGCGCGGACAAGCCGGATGACATACTGTAGTCGAGCGGGGAGCAATACACCATCAAAAAGCAATGGCTCAGTACCCTGGGGACTCAAACCGAGTGAGATATCGTGACATTCACCAACATCCGACTTCTAAACCCTTATCATAAACTGCATCGCACAATGGTAAACCTTCCATAGACGGCTTCCCGTTTAAAACAATTCGCTGATCCTCTGTTGGTCCCTGGATCTAGCGTCTATCCATCGCTCCCGCTTTTAACCAGTAGTTTTAGCTTGTGCAGGATAGTTCCTACATGTTACCCGATGCACAAGAGTTAAAGTTACTCCATGAGTCCAAACCCCCTCGCTCAAGTGGATGCTTAGTAAGCTATGTTGCCATCTCCTGTGAGTATTTAATGGTTATTTCAGACTCTAATTAACTTTAGCACGGTATGTAGTTCCTCCTGAGCTTAAGGTGGTGAGTGAAATTACTGCGTAGAGATATTAGAAAATTCTCTGATATGGTTCGGGGCATATGGGTGAGGTAAAAGAACCACTCGGAAGGCTTGAATTCCGGAATTAAGAATTGGGAGATTGAGGCTTTTTGGGATTTGCGATTATAGGGATCCTTACGGGATTGGAGGGGGGTATTATATGCACTTGAGTGAATGAATTATCCAAGAGGGATTTCCTAGCTCAGGTTTCTTTGTTTATACGTGGCTGGGGGCGGCAGTATCACGAGAAGCTGTCGCGGTGCCTATGGATAACTCTGAACTGGATGCACCGTTAGGTGGTTTAGTAGAGCTGCTGCTAGTTTCTAGACGATTCCCAAGCTAGCCAAATCTTGAAGTGTTAGCTACGGGATATCTTGGACACTTTGTGTTAAGTGCGATAGCCTGCCTGAGTGGGCGGGGAATAGAACACCTAAGGAGCAACCACCTATTATGCCTTTCTCAGTTTGTTTATAGAGTGAGAATTCTCTTCACTTGCCTTAATCCCCGCTTGAGCTACTTCCCCCTCTAACCAGGCGCTCGCCTTCCTGGGGTTTGGTCAGGTATCTCATGAACCTGCATTTAATCAGAGCAGCTCAAGTTCTTTCTTGGGTTTAGGGGCGTTTTTACCCCAGTATGGTATTAAATTTTCTGGAAAGGTAGAATGAACACTGCCGGGAACAATGGCCTAACGGTTATGACTTGTTCCCGGCGCGCTTGGACTTCCCAGGGGTCCAGGTTCGAGTCTCCTCGGGGTCAGTAATAACCCCGAGATGTAGGCCTGGAAGAGGATGTAGCGTCCAGTGTACGTGAACCTTTTGCTCCCGGTGGTCAATGGGATGTCTGCATTTTTATATATAACCAATCAGGCATAGTAGTATGTCTTCCATTGTGATATTTTTTAGATTGCTGGTTCTGAGGATATTTTGTAGTGGGCAAGTGCCAATTGATTGGTTCATAGGGTTTGAGCCAGGGCTTGGTATTGTGTCCAGACAATTATTTATTTGGGAGCTGTAATTCACATAATATCACTCGAGGATAGTCTCCTGCTTCCTGTCCCGATTTCTGGCGCCACGCGAAACTAAACCGGAGACTACTATGAAGGCGTCATCTAATAGAGTGGCGTGTGGTGTCACGTCTGGAGTGCCTGAGCTATCCCTAGGTTTTGTCCTGTCTCCTGTTTCAATACCCCAGATGGTGAGATTTCCTTTCGTAAAACAGGATCAGAGTATCAGTATTATTATGGGTGTGACCGTACTTGCCACTGTGGTCATAGTATTTCATAGTTGCTAAACTGCTATTGGAATTTCATGACACTATCTGTTTTCGTCTACGGATGGGAGTGTGAGGGAGGGATTTGTATTTTTTTTTCTCTCTTCCTTGCTCGCATAGCCTGTTGGGTTAGGTTTAGCTGTGGTAATGTGATGTGTGTACGATTGCGCAGTAGTAATATGCCCGAAATTGAATTGGTTTTGTGGGTTGGGATAGTCATGAAGTGGGATATGATACTATTAAGTGAAAAAGCCAGCTTCTACTGTTATAATGCGATGGTACTGCGAAAGGACAAGTAAGGATGCAATACTCCATCGCTGTAAAGATAGCAAAATGGCCGCATGGCATCGCTTTTAAAGATCCATGTGGGAGTCAGAATTTCTGGCAGGGGAGGTGCGGAAGGGGTTACAGGTTGTGGTATGATGGTTAGGAACTCGATCGGTTGATGGAGAATAGTGAGAAAATGGTCCTGTATGGGGCCGCTATTGTTGCGAACTGGATCAGGTATGATATGATATACAAATACACTCTCAATTAGTATGATCGTCTGGGTGAAGGGCAGAGAGGTTATTTTTCTTGCTTCATCTACAGTTACAAAAAAATAGGCTCTGTTGTGCAATACGTTATTGCAGCAAACTATACCTAGACCAACACGAAAATGGTCAGAGTCGTAGTTGAAGAGAGAGAATCTGTGTCTGTTTGTCGTGCACATGATATTATTATGGTCGAGTTGCGGGGGTCAAATTATGAAAGCTGAAATTTTTATTTATTTATTTATTTATCTATCTATCCATTCTGTATCTACCCCTTTAGTCCACACATACCTGGGTCAACAATATCTCAACAGGAAGGGGGAAAAAACAATATAAATACGTTATAGCACACGCACTCGCTAATGTTCCCCCAAATGTAAAAGCTCTTTAGTTGCCATAATTCATGTTCGGAGTGTGTGCTTGGTTCCGGAAGTTACAGGCTCGTGATGGATTGCTATCATAGTGCTTTTATACTTTACGGAGGGGGGGGGATCTTGCCGAAATGTCTTTTCTCTGTTTGTCATGGGAGTGTGCGAAGGAGTGCAGACGTGAGAAGCAAGGCGGTCTGGAGATATGTATGGCGAGCCATAGGAGGATCAGGATGGGTTGATTGTGTGTTGTACTGATATGATACTGATTCCTATTTTTTCACTAGTAGTTTGGTTTCAGAAGGAAGTGTGGGATGAAGCTGTGAAGGCCGTAATACCTCCCAATGCCCTTCTCTATAGTACCCAAGTTCTAAAAAGCAAATCCTTTCACTCCGCCGGATGCCGCGGCGCTATCTATTCCCCCCACTTTTAATAATTTATTCCTTCAAAGCCACTTTCATGCCTCAACATTATTAGCACTAGGAGACAGCTCCATTCATTCATTCATTTTTCTATTTTTCACTCTTTTCCCTTTCGGAATTGACGGCCGTCGTTTAAAATTGCTGGTTAATTGAAAATGAAAAATGGGAAAGAGTTTTTCCCCAGTACTTAATTAGGAAGAGATGGAGGAAGCATCTATTGGCCCGACCCCCCCCCCCCCCCCCCCAGGCGGAGGGGAACACCTGACCTGCTGTCAAGGAGCGCTATCCGCAATTCTGTTCTTTGACTTGTTGTACTGGGCCTGTCTTTGACTAAGAGATGCGCTGATATATATAATATCTGTGGCCTAGCTGCGAACTCCAAGCATTCCTTCCCCCCCAAGGCGCTATGATATAATATTAGTCTTACCATGCATCTCGGGCTCTCTTCGCCGTCTCCAGTGCTTGAGATGGTAGGGCAACATACCCGCTTCTCAGTCGTTCAGTCCGGGTGACGAATATTGCTGGCAGGTTTCAACCCAGGTCCCGTTCTTCGTTAGCCTAGAGAGCTTGGGAAGGAAAAAAGGTGCACTCCTGGGCGGAACGTCTGCCATGGCTTTCCCTTTTGACTCACTCACTAACAAGTCCTTGGCTTTCTGGTTCTAGCGCTGAGGGTGACCAGAGGTGTAAACTTCCATTACCCTTCCAGCAGGTAGCGGTGCTAAAGGGGTTTAATACTATGTATTGTTCTGTGCCACACTACGCTAGGGAAAATCTAAGATTTGGGTGAGAGCCTTGTGAGCCGCCATGACTAGTCATTGTCCCTGGTGTTCACAGGCCAGCGGGATGTGGCCCTGGTGGGAAATTCCGGCGGGTTATTTGAGATGTAGATATTCACCAGGGGTCACTGGCTGAAAAGTTTGCACACATTACCGGTTGGGAAGAAGGTGCTTGAGGGGTCCTAGCACCCACGCCCTGCACGAGATTTCCATAAGCCGTGGATGTTGTGTAGTGTTATGCAACTCTTCTGCAATATGATTGCTAATGCATAGGTATCTGAGCGGACTTCCGGGACATCCTAAGTCATATTTCGTTAGGAGAAAGAAAAAGAAAGAGAAAAGAAACCCTCCCCAACTTGATTTGTAATAACAGCTATAGTTGCGAGTTCTATACCGACCCTCTTAGTGCGAACACGACGAACCGGTCCCGAAGACCGGCTACCCATGGTTTAACTACACTCTCGTTATTGATCGCCTTGCAACCTAGGCTCTTTTTCTGAAAAGGAGCAAGTTGCTTCCTTGGGTGAGAGTTCGGAAATGAATCATTTGCATGTCTTAAGTCTTTCTCATCATGTGTAATCACTCAGTGTATTCTCCTAGTCGGAGCGGAGCTTGTGACATTGGAACAAGGGAGAGCGTGTGGGCAGAGGTATTGTGCTATTTGTAATTGGGTTTCTCAATAGAGAGGGATCCAGTGGAGAGAATGCGTGTAGAAGCGAGCGGGTGTAGGTTTGTGTATTGGGGTATTGCGAGGGATAACGTCTTGGTGACATGTTCCACTCAATCTAACTTACTTTCTAACCCTTCCCGATATCACCCACTGAGGCAGAGTGCGTAAAAAACCCTCCAATATTCCAATGAGCAATATGTAACCCCCACCCCCTAGTGTTCTTATTGCCAATTTCCTTCCCCGGCTAGGCCTCTCCAATTTTTTAGCTAATTAACGTACTGTAGGACACGCTGAAACGAACTTGCGGGCCGCTGTTCAGAGGCCATTGGGTAGTCCCACCAGTTCGCTCGCCGAGATTAATACAATCGTGCAACTACGTGTTGGTAGTTCTTGTGGAGTGCCGGATCTGGATTTGTGATGGTTCGGGTATATCAGATTCATATTGACTTCCTGATTTCCCATTTTCGGATGGGAATCTAAAGGGTGGACGTGCTGTACATTTGAGCCTTTTGAGCTTTGATTTGGTTTTAGCCCATGTCTACTAGCCCTGAGCGGCTTTGTGAGGATAGAAGGAGGTAGGGAATGGCTGTGGGGAGCGGTATGGCAAAGGTAGCATTGGTGGGTTTATCTTGAGTACGGGGGCCTGGCTCTTCAAGTTTTATTACACACAGAGTGCTGTAGCTAATTTGACATAAGGTATCTGAAAAACAGACAGGGGGGGTGGCTGAGTAACAATAGCCATATTTTTTAGATACTTACTAGTAATTCCAAGGACAAGTACCGTAAGAGCTTGGATAATTAGACCGCGCCAGGTGTAGTACTGCTAGTACTACCTTTACTAAGAACAAAGGCTATGTACTCAAGTATGCAAGGGAATAAATAGGAAGAGGGACAACGGCTGCCGTCCCAAGGTAAAAATAAAATTTCTTTCCTTTTTCTTTTCTTTCTATTCTTGCTTTTATATTTAAGAACCACTCGGAAGGCTTGAATTTCGGAATTAGGAATTGGGAGATTGAGGCTTTTGGGGATTTGCGATTACTGGGATCCTTACGGGATTGGAGGGGGGTATTATATGCACTTGAGTGAATGAATTATCCAAGAGGGATTTCTTAGCTCAGGTTTCTTTGTTTATACGTGGCTGGGGGCGGCAGTATCACGAGAAGCTGTCGCGGTGCTTGGATGCACACTTAAGTGGTTTAGTAGAGCTGCTGCTAGTTTCTAGACGATTCCCAAAGCCAAATCTTGAAGTGTTAGCTGCGGGATATCTTGGGCACTTTGTGTTAAGTGCGATAACCTGAGTGGGCGGGGAATAGAACACCTAAGGAGCAACCACCTATTATGCCTTTCTCAGTTTGTCCGTAGAGTGAGAATTCTCTTCACTAGCCTTGATCCCCGCTTGAGCTACTTCCCCCTCTAACCAGGCGCTCGCCTTCCTGGGGTTTGGTCACGTATCTCATGAACTTGCATTTAATCAGAGCAGCTCAAGTTCTTTCTTGGGTTTAGGGGCGTTTTTACCCCAGTATGGTATTAAATTTTCTGGAAAGGTAGAATGAACACTGCCGGGAACAATGGCCTAACGGTAATAACTTGTTCCCGGCGCACTTGGACTTCCCAGGGGTCCAGGTTCGAGTCTCCTCGGGGTCAGCAGTAACACCCCCGAGGAATGTAGGCCTGGAAGAGGATGTAGCGTCCAGTGTACGCGAACCTTTTGCTCCCGGTGGTCAATGGGATGTCTGCGTTTTTTTATAACCAATCAGGGATCGTAGTATGTCTTCCATTGTGATATTTTTTAGATTGCTGGTTCTGAGGATATTCTGTAGTGGGCAAGTGCGAATTGATTGGTTCATAGGGTTTGAGCCAGGGCTTAGTATTGTGTCCAGACAATTATTTATTTGGGAGCTGTATTTCACATAATATCACTCGAGGATAGTCTCTAGGAAATTCACAGATTTTAGTTTTTTTTAAATTTATCAGGACAAAAAGGAATTTATTTATACGAAACATTACATAGGGAACCTCCATCTATCTTTTTTTTTCTTTTTTTCTTTTTTTCCGTAATTGAACGTCTCACATATCTTCTTGCGCCGACTCTCTACAAATGCAAGCCCCTCTAGCATGGCCTATTCTAATAGAGGAGTCTAAGCGTTCTCCGTGAACCTGGCAAACGACCACCTAATAAATAACCCTATCCGAAGAAACGAAAGAAATTAGTACCCACTCTTAGACTTGGGAGAAAAATTAAAAACCTACCCGAAATCTTCCATGTGAACGTCGGGGAGGTCTGATGTGGGTTCATCGCCGGAACGGTTGGAAAGGTTGGCAACGGATGCGGAGTCGGTCTTTGGTACTGTAGGGCTATTCGGGGGCTTGATGCTCAAGTCGCAGGTAGCGGGCCAGAGGATTGACGCAGGCCAATCACGGGCCATGATGTTCATTTGGTTGGACATGCAGTCTGTGGGCTTGGGAAGGGAGCCGGTGACGAGCTTGTGGGTGTGGACGACTGGGGGGGTTGTTAACATTTTGGCTAGGGGTTGGAGGGGGAGGGGGAGGGGGAGGTACCCATCAATTGAGCAAAGTCCTCAGCTGGGCCTGTTTGAGGTTAGCGGAGCTCTGACTGAAGCTTAGGTGTTTTTTTTTTGGGGGGGGGGGCTTACTAGAGTTAGCGTAGTTGTCAGGAACACATTTATCAGTGTTGACAGCGGGAAGGATGGTTTTTGCTACACATCTATTAGTATATTTTATGCGGCCATGCCAGGTGGATTTGCTTACTGCTGTAGCTGTCCTTGTCACTGGTGTGGGCACTAGTCAAGATGGGAGTTTAGCAATTTGGGATGCATGAATGGGAGTGAGGGAGGGAGGGGGAAATGTACGATTCGTGCATAAAGACGGAGGGAGCGGTCTTGTTTCCACAGTCGCCAAAGAAGACTATATCGTTGCTGGATGAATAGGCATTGCAGCCGGTTCCGCCGGACTTACTACTGCTTGGGAAGGCCATGACATGGCGGACGGTAGATCGGAGGCGCACAGGCACCTTCCCAAAAGTTTCTCTGATGGTTTGCTGGCTGTAATTGTATCATGTGAGCTGGGGGTATCTCTGAAGGAGTGATATGGAGGGGGGGGGGGTACGAACGCCATCGGGGATTTAGAGCAGCGGCACATTATCCATGGTTTGGAGCACTATATTGGTGTTAGTGAAATATGTGGAGTGGGCGCCGGATTGGTGGGCGTACGTCTGGGTAGGTAACTTCGAAGACTTCCATCTCAGAGGGTTTACATCTGTCTTCTTTAATGGCGGTTTCTTGGCAAACTTTTGGAATAGAAGCTGTTCAAGGCATTAGATTTTGGGAAAATGAAATATCGGTTTGGTGAAGCAAGGACTTACTGGTCCATGGGTTGTTCCCGGTGTTGGCTTTGAACGGGAGCTTTTCACCAAGTCCGGGATTCAAAGTGGGACCAAGCTCGGGGAGCCATGCAGTCTTTCCTAAAGCCGCATAAGCAGTAGCGATACAGCTGGCAACACTCAAAATACTGGTGGTCTTCATCGTGTATAGAAAGAGGGGTATAATATATAGTGGTTTTATGGTATCAATGCTTCTTGATGGCTTGCTGAAAGTTGTTGCTTGTGATGAGGAGGTTTTTTTCTTTGGGGGAGAAGTGAAGCTCTTTATTCTGGAGGTCTACTCACGAGGCTCTGGTGTTTACTGATAGTGTGCGAGATATCTTGCGCCCCAGCCTCTCCCCTCATTCTTGGATTGGCTTGGGAACTATTATTTGGCTGCGCTAGGATGATACTAGCGTAAGGGTCCTCAAGGGCGCCATTGGACTGCCATGAGGGGTGCAGGTATCCCAGCGAAAATAGGCTCTATGGGGAAGCCGGAGGGGGAAGTGCATTTCTCTGCCGTCCACCGTGCCTAGCGATGCAAACAGATCGGCAGTGGCCAGTAACTACTCTTAGCGTGGCGAATGTTCCTGTGACGTTAATATTCCAAGACTCCAGGTACTCCCGGTGTGCGTTTGACACGGTAACTAAGGCCCGCACCTTCCTTTTTGATAACTCAGGTAGCCGAACGGGGCTATGGGTTATCCCTGGTCACAGCCATAGAGGAGTCACCTTCATTCCCTTCAAGGTTATTCAACGATACAGAGGAGTTTTCGAATGACAAGTTATGTTCACCTAGAGTAGCGCCATATCCGACGTTTCCCTAGAGAATCCCACCTATCTATCGTACTTCCTCAGAGTGTTCCCACGAACAACTCTAATTGTCTTATTGTGAGAATTGGCGATAAAAATAATCTTAATAGTAGCTGGGGCCAAACTATGTCGCCTAGCTAGTCACCCAGCGCCTAAGGATCCAACTTGGTAACCGGGGTTTGTGTTCCATGCAGTTCCAGCGTTACGGCCACGCCTGCCAATGCCCTTGTGTCTATGGGGGTTGGGAAGTTTATCCGGTTTAAGAAGTGGGCTATGGGCTCACAGCTTTGGCATTCCAGTTTTCAGTAAGCAACACTGTTACACCTTAATTAGAGGGTTTTTGCAAAATTTGGTTTTGGGTCCGTCCCCGAGATCAAAGAAATAGTAGTAGTCTTATCAAGGTATAGGACTTATAAAGATGTTGTGAGGGATGGAGCTATGAAAACCTTTGTTTGCTCGAGCAACCCAGTTACCTGGTCATCGAGTGCGATACCGGCAGCGCATTGGCAGTAGGTAGTACCGTACCAGGCGGCTCTTTTCTCTCTAAATACTTGATGCGGTAGTTTGTGATTAGGCTATGGAGTGCAGTACTTAATGTGTTAAGGGTGGAGCACGCTAACTTACGCCTATCCTGGGGGTTATCGTATTTCGCTGTAAATCAGCCTTTGCATCATCCTCTACTCGCCCGTCTTTACCAAGAATACCTCCGTGAGCCGAATGTCTGGTGAGGACTCTGGTAAAATATCGGCTGGCGGAGGTATTCTTGACAATGCCGAGCGAGTAATCGCGTTATCCTCGGAGAGGTTAAACCATTATTCTGAGCGCACCGGACCGACAAAGCTGTGGTGTTGGGCTGCACCGGGAGGTGAAGCCTCATTCACATTTTGTAGGTGCCGGGGCTTACTAAAAGTGTGAACGTATTTTCGCCCCCCGGTATGTTCTTACCTTCTTATTAGTAGTGATGGTTTAACTGAAAACAAAGCGATTACTTCCCCTACCTTTTCCCTACCATAAGCAAGTTTACCGCGACCGGAACCATACTGCATTATCTAGTTTTATTCGCCTAACGCTTGTACAAGTACTCGAGTACCGCTACGTTGAGATAAGAGTTCTTCTTTGTGATCTGTCTCAAATTCGCAGTAAAACGGCTTCACATAACCCTTTATGGCTAAAGCCAGGCTTATTTTGGCCTCTACCTGACTATATTAAATGTCTTGCTTCAACCCCTACTTTATTTCAACGTACCCGGGTGAGGGGGGGAATGTTGGGACAAGCAGGGGGATAATAGAATTGCTCTGGTTAGTGGTTGGGGTTCGTTACGGGGGCTCCGGGGCCCCGAGAAACACGGGCCCCCGGCCCTATTCCCCGCCCCGGCCCGCTCACCGGCCGGTGCGGGGCCTTTTTTCCAGTTGTATCTCCACCCCAGCCCCTGCACAGAGCCCCGCCCCGCCGATAGCCCGGACAGGCGAATAAAACCAGATAATGCCGTATCATCAGTGTGGGGAAAGCTTATCCTGTTTTTGTTCTCCTTCGTACCTGAGCCTTGTCTGATCACTGTTATGGTTATCTCCCAGGTTCCTACAGTGCCTGTAGGTTATTTCACAACTCACCTGCCAGATGTTTCGCGTACGGTCGGAGGAGCCGGGATCTTGTGACCAGGATTTCACCTCCAGAGATCTATATTTAATCATGCATCGCCCCTATTGAGTAGACCTGTTAGAGGGTGTTGCAAGTATCGCATCGGAATGCTCTATAATTTTCCTCAGACCCGGTAAGATTTAGAGAGGGTTCTGCAAGAAGTAGCGAATACGATCTTGGGCTTGGCTTTCGAACGTCCCCAGCCACGAGGCTGATTCCAACCATGGTCAGCCAATAAATCTGTGGTGCACCCCTGCCCTCTGATGGTACTGGTGTTTCGCTACACTATTGAGTGAGCTGTCAGATATCGTAGGGCCAAGCTACTGGTTATTATGTTCCTGCATAGAACATGGCAAGTAATAGTTCACTTGACACCGTTCTGTCAGTCATACTAGTACATCATCACCGCCTACGATTCACCGGCACAACGGTGCTTCGCCCTGGCCATCAGACTACTTGATATGGTACCGAGAATAATAGGATAGCGGGAACTAATATCTCCCTCGCAGGAGATACCGGTAAGCTGTCGCACTCAACTTGAATTGGAACACGCCGACTGATCCGGGGGAGGCGGTGGTTCCCGTTACCCTATCATTTTCTGCACCTTATCAAGTACTGGTACTAGTAGTCTACAAGAACGTCGGGAATATCGCATGTCTCGGGTAGATCGTTCAGGGATTACCACCTAAATTTATATTTCCCTCCCCATTTGCTGACGGCTCCCCAACGAGCCTAATGGTGAACTTGCTCCCACGTGTTAGCGAAGCGATAGGGCAACTTGGAGCTGCAGAGATATTCTTGGCAACCTATCAGGCTGGCCGTGAGCCTATTCCCCGCTTGATGCGGTGATTCGAGACATACTAGGGCAGAGCAAGACGTGTAAAAGGGGAACTTAGAATTATGATATGTGGTTTGCAATGAATGTAAAAGGGGGACTAGTGAGTTCTTAGATCAAGAACAATTATCGGGGTAGATCAGCATGATGGCGGTATCCATTATACGAGGAACCTTGGCAACGGAGTATTGGGAACACCTCGTGATATTCGATATCGGAAATGGGAACTAGGGCGCAAATACTTATCTGAGGAGTTTCTCTCGGTAGGATATCTGGACTGTAGGGAGCACAAAATCCAGACGCGATTGGAGCTCACAAGGTAGCATTTACCTTAGGGGCGCAATAAGTGTAGAATCTCCTTATGCAGGCTCGTTGCAAATTTAGAGCGTGGCTAATGGCCCACTCAAGAGCGTTTATAATAGGCTTGGCCTCCAATACGAGCCCAACTTAATAATAGAGTGGGGCCCTTTCAATCCTTGTTTGTAAGCTCCTTCAGATGTGTGATACAGCTTTGGTGTATCCACCGCAATTGGTTGAGCCCGCCCCTGGTCCGATAAAAGGAACCGGGGGGTCTGCATAGAGTTCCTTCTTCCAATCAATTCTAGTGGCATTTCAGCCACCGTGTTTTTTTGTTGGCTGGCTTGCTTGTGTAAGACATGCTTCCGCGAACCCGTTAGGAACTGAGTGACGCTAGGCCACACTTAATCAACGATGAGTGGCAAATTTGATAGAGGGTAAAGTTACTGCACTTTCCACTACCGCATTACCTGTTTTTTTTAGCCTGCCGCTAGTACGTTGAAATTAGAGTTTTCTCTATAACCTGTCTCAAATTCGCAATAAAACGCCTTCACTTAACCCTTTATGGCTAAAACTAGGCTTATTTTGGACTCTTCCTGACTGTATTGAATGTTTTAAGCCCCTACTTTATTTCAACGTACTAACTTAGCGGCGGGTAAATAAAGCCAGGCAATACGGTAGACGAGTACCCCGTAACATTAGATGGCTAGAGCTACTACCAACAAATGACTGCTTACTATATACCCGTTTTCACTAGAGGGGAAAAAAGGCAAGAAAAAAAGCCCATGATATCATACTAAAACTTATTGGCTCCCTCCTGGAAACAGGCTACAGTGGGGCACCTCTCTGCTGAAAGACCTGTTACCCCAAGCTCGGGTCTTTTGAACTGTTCTTCTTGCCTTCAATGTTCACGTAATAAACCGACACACTACCCACTGCGGCCGGGCCGACGAGCCATCCTTACGTCGCAAGCCACTTCAACTTCCATGCCTGCTCCTACTACAGTAGCACCTACCCTGTCACCACCTCCGAAGATTTGCCTTCCCAGAGCCTGACAGAGGAGAAATGTAAGAAAGAGGAGGTGCCGAATGACTAGATTTAGAACGACTGTACAAGCTTTAGAGAGGGATGGATCGGGGGACGGAGTGCGGGGGTGGGTGGGGCGAGGAAGACCGGGGGGGGTTGGGACATCAGAGGGTGTTTGCGTTACCTGTAAGCATGGCACTCAGAGAAGGAAGAAGGCTGGCTGGAAACGCACCGCCCACATTCCCAAGCAGCCTTCTCAGCAATCGATGCAGGGGGGATAAACCGATGCTGCTCCATGATCTAGGGAGGTGCCTTGGTGCCTGGATTGCGGTTTCTGGTCTGCCTTGCCTTTCGTCCTCACCTCGACGGGGGTGAAAAAAGTAGGTATACTTAGTTATGATAAACAAGAGACTTCTTTTGCCTTTAGCCTCCCCTAGTAGAAGCAAATATTCGCCATGCTACTAGCGCTGCGCCCAAGTCTCCGAATTAATGATGGAATTTTCCCCGCCCCCCTCACCTTTTCCCTCTAAGCCGTGCGATTGTAACTCATCTTGGAAATCCAAATCCCTAGACTTGAGGAGTCCAATTGACTCATACCCTGTCACTCAACCCCCACCCCCAAGTGTGAATTCCATCTTATTAGGGGTGCTGGCAGGAAAAACATGAATCAGGACGACTGTGTCCTGAAAATCCTATGATAGATTAGAGGAGGGGGCATGGAGACCTGATAACACCATGTAACTCGATTCTTGAAGGTATGGTTTATTCAAACTTAGAAAACTGAGGCGCCTGCCTTCCTGGGGTTTGGTCACGTATCTCATGAACCTGCATTTAATCAGAGCAGCTCAGGTTCTTTCTTGGGTTTAGGGGCGTTTTTACCCCCAGTATGGTATTAAATTTTCTAGAAAGGTAGAATGAACACTGCCGGGAACAATGGCCTAACGGTAATAACTTGTTCCCGGCGCACTTGGACTTCCCAGGGGTCCAGGTTCGAGTCTCCTCGGGGTCAGCAGTAACACCCCCGAGGAATGTAGGCCTGGAAGAGGATGTAGCGTCCAGTGTACGTGAACCTTTTGCTCCCTGTGGTCTATGGGATGTCTGCGTTTTTTTATAACCAATACGGCATAGTAGTTAGTATGTCTTCCATTGTGATATTTTTTAGATTGCTGGTTCTAAGGATATTTTGTAGTGGGCAAGTGCGAATTGATTAGTTCATAGGGTTTGAGCCAGGGCTTAGTATTGTGTCCAGACAATTATTAAATTTTATGTGTTAACCTTAGAAATACTACTTGAAAGAGACGACGTCAACCCTAACAAACTAGATAACGGCAGCCAAACATCACTCTCGTGGGCTGCTTGCAATGCCACCTTCAAGGTAGGCGTCACCAGTGTGGCTCGGAGGAGGCTAATCACCACGGCCCCTTAGGTCTTCAAACACTGGCTGCTGATTCCGCATTTACCACAGTGTTCTTTTAAGATCAAGCCGTCTAGAGCTACTATCCAGTTCGAATCAGGATCAACTGGTACAAAGCTCAATTCTCTAGATGTATATGCTCCGTATGAGTTCTCCAAAGACAGATGAGATGAGCCTTTTATTATTAATGCCGTTGTTTCATTGGTGTTACCTCAGCAAAGTTTACATGACGAGCTTAATCGAGGCAATTAATTCTACCCCTTTGTATCTCTAGTTAGCTTGGCTCTCCCGGTAGTCATGCACCTAGTAGGCTCTTGGATGGGGTAACCATCGGTCTTGGTTTGTTCCAGATAAATAGTATAGCTGAGGGATCAGAAAAGTCGAGTTCTACCCCAGCAAAGACTCGTTGGGCCATAGTATAAACTTGGTCATGAGCTTGGACTAACATGTTGAAAATCTTGGTTGCGGAGGTAATGATTTACGGTGAGGGCATTACGCAGTGGACTAAAACCGCTTAGGCGAAGATGAGAATCATGATTGATTGATGACAACTTGGTGGAAGGAAAGACTTGAGGAAAGTTGTGTATAGGAAGGAAGGTGTGTCGCGAGGAGAAGGTGTGAAGGAAAGAAAAGCAAGTGGGGTGAAAGCATTTTTGAGAGCTTGCGCGTCCTTTGAGTAGTGTGTACGTATGCCTCTGCGGCTAGAGCGCTGGCACATCCCGCACCAAATGCGGCTATCAAACTGCCATTTCTAACATAACAGCTTTTTTGCGCTTCGAATGATAGCACATGAAGCTCCTTGTGCCAGAGCGGAATAATGTCACAAAATCAGGGCGAACTGCACAAAATATGAAACAACCTCCATCAGAGAGCTCGCGGATCAAGATTGACCCCAGCGCCACCCTAAGATTGATCTTTAATTCTCAGGCTTTGGTGGATACACTATCTCAAAGCCTCGGTATAGTTTTAAGACTCCATCTTAGGGTGCAAGCTCTTTTTTAAACTAATCCCCCCATTGAAAACTCTCCTATGGTACTCGAGAAGGGAGAATAGCAAGTCTGGGCAAGGCCATCCACTCACAAGGCCACCCACCCCTAATAACTGCCCCAGAAACCACCCTACACACACCCCCAAAAAAATAAGGAATTGTTTTGCAAGTCATTTATATAGAGGTGGCATTTGTAGCATAAATTCTCAACATATAGGTACAGAACACGATTGGGGCTATTCAAGAAACCGATGCCAACCATATACATTTTGTAGCATTTATAAAGTTTGCGATGCCGAACACTCGTATCATATCATATTCCCAGAAATATTGTCTTGCTTTTTTTTATATATATAAAAAAAAGAAACAAAAAACATATATGCTGTTTGCAGCTTCTATGACCATAAACGATATGATGCATGATACATGCCAAGCAGGACTCTAAGCTCTGAATCCGACCAGCAACCAAAGATATCACACCATACCCAAACCCGTCGTCGAGGCGCCGTATCCTTCCATACCGTAAAATCTTGTGAGATCCACTATCTCCGAGCAGTGACGAATATCCCTGTAAATCGCGACATCAGCCCACGATGGGCTTAGTTTGCCAGGTTAACGAGATCCAACAAGACGGAATGGCTCAGGCTATACCGTGTCAGGAAAGCACTAATCCTTCTTGAGGACTTTTGACTGAGAATCCGGAGATTAGGAGCTGATGGAGATAGTGGATTTCACGAGATTTTACGGTACCCAAACGTCAAAATAAGCTATGGCGGCCCACGCCATCCCATCCCACCCGCCACCATTATCATACCACTAACCATCGCACCTAAACCTAAATAACACCAAGTTATCACTGGCCCTGGATCTGGCTTCCACATCCACTTATCGTAGCAAACGATCCAGGAAGGTTCCCGGGTACCCGCGCCACCCATCCCGCACCAAGCCATCATCAAAACCCGTTAAGCCCCTAGCCCCAGATCTTAGCCCCAGATGTCCGAGGTGAGCCACAGGTCCTGTCAGAACACCGATCACGCCTAAATTAGCGTGAGACCTTTACTCTGACTACCCACGCCATGGCCGGGACGACAGGACACTACAATATCATACAAAGTGGAAACAAGGCACGGCAAGGGCCCTATCCCACCCGCGCGACCAAGCCGAAGGTATTCACCCCCATGCAAGATGTGTCGGCCTCGGCCCCTCCCGTGAGTATGATAGAAACCCATGACACAAATGGCCCGCCAGGAAGCCAGAATCCTAACCCCCCAACCAAACGAGAACAAAGAAAGTCCCCCCCTATCCGATCCCGTATTATGATACCTATCGTCCCCTATCATACGACTCCCCCACCCCCCCAGCAAGGCAAATCCACCCCTCCCAAGCAAACCCAAATCCGAGTGACATCACATGACACCAACATCACGTGCTCAAAAAACCCCCACACACACACACAACCCCCACCACAAAGATCACCGCCACCTCACCTCACCCAGAAAATCAGCTCATCCCCTCCCCCCCCATCAATCCATCTCTAACCTGAACCCCCCCCGTCGATCACCCCGTTCCACCTCCATTCCAGCCAACAAAATATAATAGTCTACCCAACCAGAGCCCAAGACCCGGTACTCGTGTACTCGAGTACTTGTACTCGTACACTAACTACGTTACTTGTTTCCACGATTGGAAAAAAACGCTACGCCATACATGCATGGAAATCCCCCCCCCCCCCACCCTCCCCTTCTTCCCCCTTCCAAATACCGGTAAACGGTAACAATCCCAAACCTCACGCCACAATGATCCAGATTTTGGCCATAAATATTTTTCTTTTCTTTTTCTTTTCTTTTCCTCCTTCTTTACTTCCTTCCTTCCGATCGATCGGAGCGGAGAGGCCGGTAAAGAAAAAAAGGCTCTGATGTTTGCAACGGTAATGCCCGGGAGGAAAGGGGGGGGCGGTTAGGTCGGTATAAAAAAAGTTGAATAGGTAGGTACATACAGTAGAACTATGATACATAGGTATCATACTATAAACTATCTAGCCTAGCGCGGTACGGTTTTCTCAGCTCCACTTGTGGCCGGATCGAGATTGGGGACGGGGGGGGGGAGGGGGGGCGTTGGGATGATCGGGAAGTATGGATGTTGGATCGCCGGGCGAGTGAGGGATTGTGACGTCGTTTCTTCTTCATCATCATCATCATCCCCTTTCTTCCGGGAGGGTTATCCTTTTTTTTTTACTTTCCTCTTCGAGGGAATCATCTTGACTTTTGACTGCGTGGGGGTGGGAACCGGGGAAGCTGCATTAATAATAGTCACATATTATTATACTGATGAATAGGCCGCTTCCACGATCCAGGAATCTCTTTAAATTCTGGTGCTTTTCCTAACTTACTACTTGCCTCCTCCTCCTCCTCCTCCTCCTCTTCTTACTTACTTTTGCCCTGCGGGCTATATTGTATCATAGTACCGCGAGAGCATCAATTCATCCATCCATTCATTCATCACACCACCACAACAACCAATCATCAGCTATGCGGTAAACCCCAACCAGCCCTATTGTGAATCCGTGCCTGGTCGAGAATCGTATTTCTCAGATGTTGGTATAAAACTTTGATCCGACGATCTTACTGCGTAGTGTGAACCCCCCCCCCCCCCTTTTTTTCCCCCTCCCTTTCCCTCCCTCTCCCTACTTCCCTATTACTTCCTCTGCTGGCGGATGGTCTATATATCCTCTCCGCGCGCAATGGAAAGCAAAAAAAGTTCGAACACGTATGCTTTACTTACCTGCTTTGCCCTTCTGGAAATGACAACGAATGCGGTAAACTTTGAAAAATGATTTTACCTGCTTTGCTTTGCTTTGTTTGCAAGAAGAAGTAAAATAGAGATTAAATTTCATAATTAACGTAACACCGCCCACCCAGAACACCCAATCAACCACCCAACCCACCCAATGGAGTATGATACTCAGGCGCGAGTTAAAAAAAAAACGTCGCAAACTTGTACATACATGATAATAATAATGACAAGAAAGGTTTTTTAAGGTTTTAACTTTTCCTTGCTTTCTTTCTTCCACCCTACTACTACTACTACCGCAACTACGCTTGGTAGTAAGTAGTATATGATAGCACTAGTAGGAACTGCACTGTGCTGTTGCACTTACTCCAACGCGTTTCGTAAATGCGTGTATAGAAGAGAGAAGAAGTAGAAATTTCATGACAAAGAAAATGGAAAAGAAGAAGAAAAACCCTACCATCTACCAAGGATTGAAATAAACCGTGAAAACGAGAATAACAGTAAAAACAAGCCAATCTTTGTATAACTTTGTAGCGGGAAATGACTCCAGATTTGAAAAAAAAGGGTAAAAAAAGGGTACACGTGGAATTGGAAAAGCTGGTATCACTAATAGAGATAAAGGAAAAACCAATAGAAAAAAAAAAAACTCCCCGAGCTCCGGTAATGAAAAGCCGCCTCATGAGTCAAGAAAAAAAATCTGCAAAGGGAAAACAATCCAGTAAAAATATCAAATGCTGACATCCTTCGAAAAAGAATCAAATGAAACCAAAATGGAAATGAAAAACAGCCCAAGCACATCTCAAGCCCTTCGCCATTCTCAAAAATTAAAAACACAAGAAACACAAGAATAGCCAATTGTGCGGCAAAGCCCTCTAGTCGCCAGTCGCGCCCTTACCCTTCCTCTGCGACTTCAATGCTGGGATGGCGCTCTCGGACGAGGTCCCTGACATCCGTCCCCGCTTACGATTCGGCCTGTTATCGGAGTGTAACCCAAATTGCTCATCGCCAGTGGAGGAGGACATGATATCCCCGCTGATACTCCCGCTATCGCCGCTGTCACCCCAGGTAAAACCGGGGCCGAGCGCGTTCATCTTTGTGGACTCGGCCGCCCTGGCAAGTCTGCCGGCGGGGCTCGCGGGGCTGGAAGCCTCGCTTGCATCTCCCGCCGTGGCAGCGGATGACCCGACATCCCTAGCGCCGCCGGCTCCCACGGGTCTGTAAATGCGCATCCCATTCGTAAAGCGGGCGTCGGTGTCGAATTCCTCGTCGCCGAAGCTGCCGTAGATGTCAGCGTTGTTCTTAAGGTAGAGTATTTGCCGTTGCCGATAGTATTCATCCGAGCTGGACGATTGTGGTACTGCGCCGGAGCCAGAGTCGCTGCCCGTGGAGGTCTCGTCAGATTGTGGGTAGTAGAGGAAACTTGCTGGGGGTAGTTGTGAGGGTGGTAGCTTGAGGGTTCTGGTCGAGACGATCACCGGGCGAAGGAATTTGTGGCCAGGGAAAAACGGGTGCTTTCCGGCCCCGGAAGATGGTTTGGATGGTTCCTCCGAATCTTCCTCTCCCGACTCCTCTCCCGAATCCTCCCCCGAGCCGGATTCTTCCTCCATAGACCCCTCCTCGGATCCGGATCCGGACTCCTCTCCCGATTCCTCTTCCGACTCATCTCCCATGGGCTCGTTCTTCTGAAAAACGTCAATGGAAGACTTGGGAATGTGATGCCCAATCAAGTTCAAAATCCTCGACTTGGATGTATTAGCCCGGGGAAGCGGTAAAGCTCCTTTCGAATTCTGTGGAAACAGATAATGCTTCGTTTGAACATTGATAGCGAAATTATCTTCCGGGATTACCCCGCCAATCCCTGAGACCTCTAATTCAATAGGGGTCGGTGGAGCCGTAGGACTGGAAGACGAGGAAAATCTTGGAGAAAACTGAAGACCAACATCGCTGTCTCCATCCTCCATAGGTTCATCCGAAGACTGAGCGGTTTGTGCCCTGGCAAACAACGGACTCTCCAACTTTGTCGGGCTCCCAGGTCCAAGTTGCCTCTCTCCAATCGGGCTATTCGTAAACCTATCGTACCCGGGTTTCGATATCACATGTCCCTCCCCATCAATCTTTTGAGCACTGAGATCGGTACAAAACTTGCCGCCTTCGTAGTAGATGATCGGCCCGTCGAGCGAAAGGCCCTTTCGGTTACCACTACTTCCAGACTGCCTAGTGCCTTCATCCGAGCTCGCACGCTTAAGTAAATCACACGAACCAAGGGAAGTGCTGACAGCGCTCGAAGAGTCATCATCGAAAGAGCCGCATCGTGCGAAAAGGGGCTTGTAATGAAACTTATCCCCTATGCTAGGAGGTGCGGCAAGCGGTAACCTTCCTGAGGATCTTCCAGATCTAGACGTGGGATCCACAGAGATCTCGGGGGAGCTCTTGGACCAAGTGTCAGGACTTCCATCACTCGACATTCCCGTACTCGCAGCATCCCCCGAACCGCTGTCACTGCCCAACCTTGTCCCCTCGTACCCACCCTTCCACCTCACCATCCTGCCGTCGGGTGACAACTCAAGCTTCTTACTAACGGTGGTAATCGCCTTCTTCACAAATGGGACGGTAACGTTTACTGTATGCAGCTGTGCCAAACCCGCGACCAAGTTTAAATAGAACCAGCCATCGCCAAGTCCTTCGAGTTTGGTGTTATCCTTAGTCAGGTTGGCCAGATACTCGAGGTTCTCTCCCGGCGCTTGGCGGGAGGGGTCCAAGTCTGTAAGCCTCGTAGGGCGTTGGTCAGGGACTTCCGAAGGCCTCCGATGCGGACCAGCTACGGAATCACCGAATTCAGCGATTCGATCGTCATGTGAAGGAGACATTATTGGAGCTTCTCGCGCACCCTCCCCGGGAACTTCTCTCCCTAGTTCGCGATCTCCCTTCTGATAATCCATTGGACTCAACGTTTTACTCGACTTGAAACCCGTGAAGAGCTGCTCAAGCCTCAAGACGACCTCCTTCATCTTGTGCTTCTCAGTAACTACTGGCAATGATATGCTTCGCATGTGACTCGACGGCTTATCGCTCGATGATGTGGACATAGGTGTAGCAACACTTCTGGGCTTGGGCTGGGATGGGGCAACAGAGCCAGTGCCGGATCGTGCATTCGACGCGTAAGCAGAGTCTGCATTATGAGAGGGTGGGTTTGTCCGGTTCGGGGATGTCATGAGTCGGTCGGCTTTGGAGCTGGGAGAGCTCTCGCTACCGTTTTTATGGAGGGTAGAAGCAAAGCCTTCGAGCAACTTCTCAAGTTCCTGCTTTTTGGATCTATATTTCCAAGATTCATTGGCATCAGTGGTTTGTCGGGCATATCGTCACTATCAGAAAAGCAGCCTGTCGTAGAAAAAACATACAAGGATAGCCCATGTATTCGGACTTCAAACAATTTTTCATCTTGTAGATTACCGCCTTGAAGGCCCTCGAGCTTCTTTAGGCGCTTCTTGAGTTTTTGATCTGGTATCCTTCAGCATGCATACTAGTAGTAATAAAGTTCAAAAGATAGATCTGTACTCTTTATAGTTAAATCATCGATTACACTTCTGAAACTATCGCTATTACTTTCCTCCGGGCTGTCCAATGCGCCTGAGCCCCCATAGACTCTTTTACGATCAAAGCCAAGACCGGGAGCACGGCAGGGAAATCTAGGGCGCGAGTAATTAGAGGCTCCAGGAGAAAAAGGCTTTTTCCGGTTCGCACTGGAGATAAAGTAAGGTTGCCCATCTACGGTCCATAGCGTCAGTTGTTTCTTGTACAAGCTTGTGCAGCATCCAAGTCGGCAATCAAAAGGCTCGTGAACAGCGCTTACCATCGTATGCGGAGAAGTTATTAGCGCTAACGTTCTGATTAAGTCCATCAACCCAGTCCTCTGGTGTATCATGATCCGTATTTCTGGTCTCTCCACCCCCAGCACCAGAGCTCTCCTCCACGGCAGGTGGCAAAACTCCGGGACCAGTCTCGGGGGCAGAACCTGCGCTGCCCCCAGCAACTCCCGAAGACCCTACCGACATCTTCCATTCCCCGAGCGCAAAATCTCCCTGCTCCTCTTCGGCGGATGGCACGCCCATTCCAACATCCCGGCCAACGCTGTTAAAGCTGCTGTCCATATTTGTGTTCATAGAAAGTGATTCTTGACTTGCAAAGCCGGAATCCCTCGTTACTCTTCCGCCTGACATCTCCTCCATAGACTGCTTCCTTCCTTGCACAGCAGCGTCACCGGCATGCGGTATATGTGCAGGCTGCATTGTATTCATAGCGCCCTTGTGGTGGGTGCTCGATTCCTCTGGGGGCTTTCTTCGTGGGTTCTGATCTGGCATTGATGAAGGTGTAGAAGTTGTTGCTGGCCTCACTAACAATTGTTGGCGATACTGTTGCTGATGTTTCAGGTGGGAATGGGAGGAAGGAAAGGGTTGTTGTTGAGTAGGAATAGTTGGCATGGCCCTCCTATGTCGATGGGATCTTAAATTGTTATGGGGATCGATGTTTATTTGGGACTCCGGCTGACCGGTCGAGATCGAGTACTCATAGTTGGCTTCGTAGCTAGCCAGAGTTAAGGCTGTGTGTGGGTGTGTGGGTGTGTGTGTGCAAGAGGAAGGCCTCTCGAGATTTAAGTTGAAAAACAGCTTATGGTAGGTATCTCTTCGGAAGTTTGGGTCTTTCTGATTGCGTGCCTTGGTTTTCCAGATCGTTGGTAAATAGTCTAGCTAGCGAACGACAATTGAGGGACAAAACGAGTGTATGAGGGGCTTTTCCACCTATGCCTTCGGGGTTTATACCTAGTGTTCTAAGGTAAAGAGATTGCTGCTCGTAGTTGCGATCGAGAGTGGACCGTAGGGCAGGGGCCACGCCGTTGTATATCTCGACGACCGCGTGTTTTGAGATCCAGTCGTCCAGAGGGAAGCGAGAGTAATATTGAGAGCTGTGCGGTAGCAAAAGCCGATAAGAACAAAGCGGAAGGGCCAAGAGGGTGTGGTGCCTGTGTGGAGACGCAGGTGAGTATGGGGGTAATATTCTAGGCAGTGGTGCCGGAAGTTGTGGTGGTTGCGTTCTGCAAGTGGATTGCCCAGGCAGCGTGGGAGCAGGCGGATTCAAAACCGAGACGGGGAACGGGGAACAGGGACGAGGAAGGGTACGGAAAGAGCACACAGTTTTAGAGCGGGAATAGCTATTTCTCTCTGTTCTTGTGCAATGGACACCGGAAAACAAAAAATGAGGCTGCCTATTGCAGTCGTATCTGCTGTGTTGCAATGCTTCGGTAAGTAAGTTGTGCAGAGTAATGGTTTTTTTTTCTTTTCTTTTCTTTTCTTTCCAAGTGGTAGGCGCGGAAGGAGCAGCAATGAGCAGTAAGGGATTGAACCGTGTGTGTAAGAGGTTTATGCTCCGACTTGCTGGCTTTTGCGTTGTTTTTTTTTGGGGGGGGGTTTTGTTTTTTTTTCTTTTGCTTTCCTCTCACTCCTTGGTGGGGGGTTTATTCTCCAAAAGGGTTTTCGTTGCTGATTGATGCTCGCTGTTGCTGGCTGGTGATAACTTTGGTTGTTATGCTCGCCCTGTCCAGCACAATTGGCGATGAAGGGAGAATAGGGTTCTAATTGCGTCCGCCCTTTGCGCGTAAGGCGAATATGATCAACTTTTTCAACTCAAGTGACTTTTCTCTTATTTCTTGACTGTTTGAGGCCAAATGATTAACTCTTGATATTCATACAATTAGTTGTATGTTAAAGTTATAGGGGTAACAGCACTCCCGTAGTGCCGATATCAAGTCTCTTGGTATGGATGATTCTCCCTTTTTTTTCTCTTTTTCTTTCTTTTTTTCTCTCCTTTCTGCTCCCTTCAACCTTTGAGGCCGTAATAGAACGATGAGGCCGAAAATCGGAAAAGCGAATCAAAATCTTGCCAAAAAAATAGGGTCATCAATTAAAAGGGTCTGGTGGTGGCACTGGGCGAACCCGATGAATCGGACTGTACTCGAGCAATCAGCAATGGATCTGCTGCGGGCTGCGAGTGCTGCGCTGTGCTGTGCCTGCTGCTCTCGTGTCGCCGGGCTGCCTCCATTGATCCTTCACAATTGCTGGTATCCAAAGAAAAAGGAAGCTCCTCCCCCCCCCCAGAAGGTCTTCCTCCTCTGTTCCACCCCCCCCGTTCTGGAATGGTTTCCTCCATTCCAAAAGTCCATCTGGTGCTTCCCTGTCCTTGAATGCCCTGACTCCTGGCTAGCTTTTGAGAGCTGCTCGCCATCTCGTGGGAAACCGTTGGGCCCTTGGCCATAATAAAGCTCGATCTCGACAGTTCCGAACCCCACGAATGTTTGTCAGATTGGCAGGCAAGACTGTCGATGCCGAGGCGCCAAGCCATTAGCGCGGATCGATAAATACCAAGACATCTAACAAATAGCCACGGGTGACAGCTCCAAAAAGGGAACCCTAAACTCACTGTACCGTATTATTGCCTTACTAACCAAACAGCCCATCGGCTGGGTCATCGTGAAGCTTTGCATAAGCCAAAACACCCCACCAAAGGCACCCTTAACCCCCCACCTTTGTCCCTCCCAAAAAGGCGAAAGAAAGAAAAAAGTGTCCCCCATTTAATAACAACGCAGCCCAGCAAACACACTTTTTCACTTATTTTTGGACCTCTTGAATATGTAAGAGTAAAAAACTCCCGTTTCTAGTCGTTCCAGTCCTTCACACCCCCTTCTCCAAAGAAAAAGTAAAAATTCGATGCAAAGATGCGCTATCGGTCGGGTCTGACTCCTTGGACCCTGAGTTGCGCAAGCATCTCGATGTGGATTAGGGACACCCCGGACTACGGATTGGGTTGGCTTCAATATTCAAGATCGCCCGAACAGGGTATAAATTGGGCTTACCTAAGGACACTTCAGAATCCCAATGCATCGCGTAGGGCTCAGAGGGGAAAGAAGGGGGAAAAAGCAAGGGATGGAAAAAGAAGAAAAGAAAGAAAAAGAAAAAGAAAAGTGTCCGAAGATCATGAGTTCAGAAGGAAAAATCGTGAAAATGAGAAAAATAGTAACAATAAAAAATATCATGTGGGAGACACAGATTGAACCGACCCTTGAATCAGTTCCAGTGTGGTATGGTCTGCAGGCTGTACATATAAACTGGGGTTCTACGCTCTTTGGACCCCAGGACATATGGCGACTTTTGTGTACCTCTGAGTATCTTCATGAGGAGGTACTAGTACTTAGCCACCACCACACGGGAATACGGTACTGTACCCACAGCGATATCCTACAGCAAATAGATATTATCCAACTAATGGTTAAAGGATATGAAAGCACGAGCTCCCCAGGAGGTTAGGGGATGGGCGAGAGGGTGGAGGGGGAAAAGACGCAGGTGAGCAAGGTTCATGTGTTCCCTGGCTTGCCTGGGGGACCTCTCATCTTTTCTTTCATTGTTGTCCACGTAAAACATCTTTCTCGTTGTGTTCACCTCGGCCCTGCTCGTGAGGATTGATAAACTCAGAAGACCTCAGTCCTATCTGTCGAGAGAAAGAAACTTGGATCCTCACGTGCAGAGAGAGATCGAGATGAAGGGACTTGGAGAGGCAAGGAAAGGCAAAAAAAAAACAAGACACGAACGCGAAAGGCAAGATAACCCAAAAGACAAGCAGGCAGCCAGCGTCAGCGGCACCAAGAGGGAAACCCTCCTCCCTCCGTTCCCTCCTTCGCTCTCGCTCAGGTTCTCTCCGCCTTAGGATCTCACTTGCTCTGCCTTGCCTACCCTCGACGTAACGATAGAGGAAGCCGGCGTAAACCGATTCGTTCGGGATTCTTGATCGTTGCGACCAAACTAACATGAATTCCGAGGAGGGCGCCAAAATCCATCCCATCGAGATTAGGACCCCTTCAGTTTGAGATGCCCACCACAAGGAAAAAGAGGACAACGAGCCGCACTTTCAATCCCATCTAGCTCGAACTCTCTGCGTCTGTTGTTACCACAAGTGCCGTAGTGTGTTAACACGACCCTCAATGGGACCCTGAATAAACTGTTCTTGGATCCTTTCTCACTAAGTGTGCGACAAAGGCGGGAGGGGGGGTTTTCGTTTTTTTTTTGAGGCAAGAGATTGACTTGTAAAATCTCGATTTCTCCCTAAATCTTCCGGAGTTTGAACTGGCCCTAAAAAAAATTAAAAGATTTTTTTTCTTTCTTCCCTGCCGCTTCCTAAGCATATTCGCTTGGTTTTCTACCTCGGACAGTCGCCAAACAGTATGAATTTTCGTGGATCAAGGGATTCCTTTCAGGAAGAGAGTGGGGTGGGGTGGTCAGCATGAGTACCGGTAGGCTTTGCAAAAAGAAAGGCGATTCTCACTAATTTCGCGATCTCCATTCCCATGGTGCGCTGGAAGCAACCAAAAGAAAGCTCCGATGCGTAGGAGACCGCGCCAACGGTCCCGAAATGGGAGAGATCGACGCTGTCATCGAGATGAAGTTTTTCTCTGTCTCTCTCCCTAGTAATGAGGCGATCCCTTTTCGTTTGTTGTTTGGGGGGTCGCGGGGTGTGAGTTTTTCCATCATGACTTTTCACCTGGAGGAGTTTATGTGTAGCTGTAGTTTTACCGTAAAAGAGGGGGTGATGGCTGCTGCCATAGCAACAAGAAAACGAGATAAGCTTTTTATCGGTTTAGTCAGCGGTTCCCAGAGTAAAAATTCAAAATTCAGAGAAATTACAATTCTGCCTGATTAATTAAATTTTATTCTAGTGATACCAGCCTGGCTTCTGCTATGTCTTACACCAAAAAGAGTAGTTATGTGGATTGCAATCCTCTGCTCTAGAACGTTGATCTGTGGCCATCGCATGGAAGATACTTGAAATGGGGATATCAATGTCAAGAACCTGGGATGGGCATCCTGTATCAAAAACACAGATAGGAATTCAGATCCCACAACAGAGCACCCGTGTGGAGCACGAAACACCGTGATAGGATCTATTTTTACGCCGCGCATGTATCGACTCACTCCTTTGCTTTTGTATTGAATGAAACTGTCAAGCAATCAAAATGTTGAATTGACAAGCAATCACGGGAGAAGGACAGCGAGGATTGCTGTACCGGTAGTACAAAGGCTGGATCTTTCCCGAATGGCGTGTCAGACAAAAGGTAGGGTGCTGGTAGAGTGCTGAATTGAAACCGAACTGTGTGATCCGGTGCTGTATCATCATAGGTGGAACATATACTCGAGTACCGATACTCCAGATGGCCCTGAGTCAGAACAGCCTTTATCTTTTATTTTCATTTCGCAGAATAAGGTATGCAATACTGGGACAACCATCGGCAGTACTAGTAGAAGTTAGGGTGGGGGGGGGGTCGGAAGGATGAATTGTTGATAATTGTCAGTACGAGACGGCTTATTTTAGAGCAATTGATAGGGAATTGACGGTTTGGGCTTTGAGCGTCTGTTGTTCCTCTACCATAGTCTAATATTCTACCATAGTGTTCGCCGTTAACTTATTTTCGCATATCGATTGAACTAGACCGCCCAAGACTCATGGCCCCGCGTCCTATGAGCGAGAATAGGAGGAGCAGGCGGAGGGCATCCCTCACCGATATGGGCTGATATGATATGGTACTCTACTCCTGACCAGAGACTCGTGTCCTTCCTGGTCCGCCAGCGCAAGCATACACCTCCATCTCCTTTAGAAGAGATGTTGTAGAAGTTCCAATCTTTTTTGGGGGGAGGACTACCTCCCCCTCAGTTAGTGGCTTTCCTCTTATCGTGAATTTTCCCTCCCACCACCATTGACCCCTCCTCTCCTTGCTGTACTCGAGTATTGTGCACACACCACTACCACAATCACTGTCACAACAGCTGTCTTTTTTTTTTTTTTGCTTCCGGGGGGTGGACAGACTTTACTTCGTTTTTCCGTGATCTTTCCTCTTGCGTCTTTGAATTTCACATTCTTTTGCCGTTTTTTTTCCGGTTCCAGCCTCTAGCCCCCTCCATCCAACCCTTTATTCCCCACCGCCCTCCCTCAGTAAATTGTATATCGTTCATCGCCCTTGCTGTCCTCTCGAAACAATGTCCTCCTGAAAGTCAGCCCTATCGATTGGCTTTTTGATTTCATCCAGGACTGCGTTTCATGTTCTCTTAACCGGATACCTTGCATGAAAGGATCAATTGGTGTGCTGCTTGCTTTTTGAGTGGTCTATTTTTGTCCCTTCGTTTGCACCCGTTGAGGTTGAGGAGTGATCGATTGGAGGAAAAGGGTAACAATTTCATCCGTTCCTTCGTTGGTCGACCGATTGGACTAATTGAACGTTCAATAGTCAAAGCAACCGAGCAGAGGAGAGGAACCACGGACAAGTAACCTGCTGGCACTCAAGAACGGAACGGAGAAAAAAAAAGGAAAGGGAAAGAGAGACAAGGCACGGAACAATAGGCCAAGTGGAAGAACAGTTGGACGAACGAGCAGGCGAGCAAGAAGCAAGTGCTGATCCAACTGGAAGAGGGTAGAAGGAACACTTTTTTTGGTCTCTGCCCTATCATAACCAAACGGCTACAGGCTGGTCTGCAGGCTTTGATCCCGGGCTGCCTCGGAGAACACGAGCACAGAACGGAAGGACCCCCCTTTTCCCCCATCCTCCTACCTTTCTTCATCACCACCCCCCCTTTTTCCCCCTGCGGGCTAGTTAGGCAGGGACTGTATCCGCTCGGGCAACTCTTGCCATCACCCGCCCATCACCGCCTCGCCACGCGACAGAACCCTATCCCCCACGGCGAGCAAGAAAAGGAAAAAGCTTAGCTTCTCAGGAAGGCAACAGCAACCACCGCATCCCACATTCACAACCCGCAACCAACACCCATTCCTGGCAGCCCGCACTACTGAGGCAGAAGCAGGACAAAGCAAAAGAAAAAAGATCACCCCCGCCGGTCATTCCAGGCCGAGCCAACACCATTTGCAGCCTCCCGACCTTGCAGCATCGTGTGTATGTTACCAGACGCGCCTACAGACCAACCATCGCCCCTACTCGACGCTATGAACTTCATCGTATGTGCATCATTCCCTTTTCTACTCTATGCGTGCGCTGCTGCCAGTTCGCTGCCCTGCATAATTACTTCACCCAGTCGTTATTAACAAACTAATTTACAACAGGTCTCCCTAGCCCACTTCTGCGAGATTCATGGCCCTACCTCCATCTTATGCACCCAGGCCATACCTCCCTCATGCGTTACTTGCTTTCCTCCTTCTGTTACTACTCCTCCAAATACCCCGCATCAGCCCTTTATTCCTGGGGCTCAACCAGCGAGTGGTAACTCGCATCTATCGAATTTGAACGCTAGGCCTAGTGGCCCACCAAACGCCGGTCTCCGACCGAACACTTCTCACCATGCTGGAAGTGCCAACTCATCCTCGGCATCTTCATCTAATCTATCTTCGCCGATGGAGACGCCGCCACCATCGCCTAGAAGTCCCGTGCTTACAAGTTCCTCTCTACCTGCAACTGCAGGTGGTATTGGAATTGGGCCCGGATATCTGGGTGGACCAGCAAACCAGGGATCGACAACCCCACCAACTACATCGGCGATGGCTGACACTTGCCGGAGCTGTAGTATGACACTCCCGAGTCGGCTCAATGAAAAACTATCACCCTTAGGCGGAGCCAAATCCCCTGCTGCTACCAAGAGCAACAATCCAATTTTGCGGACGAAGGAGGTCATCATCTCTTCTGCACCGTTTCTTTCTAGCGAGGACGAGGATGAGACCTCTGAAGGACAGCTGCCGTCCTACATTCGAAGGCGGAGGGCTACCATTGATCCGGAGCATCTATCAGGTTCGCCAAATGCACGATCGTATTTCAATTCCACCCCAGCCTCTGATGACGAAGTGGCTGGTGGGAAATCCTCGGCGGTCTCTTCCACACATGTCCACCACATCACATACCTTTCCACAAGAGCTCCTTCCGTACCCTCCCGGTACTCCACTCTTCGGCAGTCATGCGTTCGGACCTTGTCCTGTGAATTGATACCTGCTCAGACCGGGCCCATTATGTTTGGTGATCCGCTAGCGGGTTATACGATCGCCTACGTATTCAGGCTTGCAGATTCCAAGGCTCGTGGTGAAAGACGATCATACGCATTGGTCTGTATCTGCCCTGACCAGAAGATTGTCGTAAAATCGTGGAAATATGTTGTTGCGGCCTTTGAAGCGTTGGTGCACCGCATAAAACTGTTGGCAGCGAAAAAGGCCGCAGAAGATGCACAAGTCTCACCGGCTCTGAGCAACTCAATCTCGTCGATCACTTCTCGAGGACCAGATGGGTTTCTGCGGAGGCGAGCCCCTGGTGAATGCGGTAGTCAGCGGGGTTTAGCAGAGTTGGTTGGACGGGAGGAATTGTTTGTTGAGGTCCATATGTGCTTCGTCAAGCTGCTTGGAGGATTGGTACGGCGATATGGATGCTGGGCTGGGAGCGAGTTGGGTCTAAGTATCGGCACCGGCAGTAGTTTTGTGACTCCTGTTATGCACAGAAGCAGGGCAGGGAGCGTCAGCAGTTCAGTTGGCGATGAAAAGCCTGAGAAGAAAACTGTCACCAGCCAGACCGTTGTCGAAGGTATCGAAATGACTAGAAGCGAGCGAGCAGCCAATGGAGCTAAAGTAACATTTCCGCCTGCAGGACTCAGTGTCCATGACACCGTCACGTCACGAGCTGCTTCTTCAACGCCACGAGCGCCTACCGCAAAACGAGAAGAATCAACTCATCAAAGAAGTCGAAACGTGATTTTGATTCATTAAGTTGATATCAAAATCTGTGGTCATGTGGTTCGTCTGGCGCGTTTCGTGGGTAATGCGCCATACAAACTCAAACCTTGCATTAACGAATTTCGTTATTACGTTTTTTGCAGCAGTTTTTTTTTTTTCATTCTCCCTAGCTTATTTTTCATCTTTTCCTACAACGAGCGCTCTTGTAGTTTTACAGGCATTTTTCCTTCCCCCATTACGTTTTTCCTTGAGCTTTGCAAGCCAACTCCTTGATTCTTCCGAAGCGGGCATTGTTTCGGGGTATTGTCGCATTGTCAGAACTATATTTCTTTCCCCGTTTCCCTATTTCCCTTACTCATTTTCATAGAAGGTCAAAACTGGGGCGCTTTTAGTTTTTTATTTTCATTTTCTACTTGGAAATATTCTTACTAGTATACGGTAACTTTTTTGCTTTAATGAAGCTCGCCAGAACATTTTTTGAGCTAGTCTACCATAAAGAGCAAAATTAGGCTCATTGAATGAGTATCATACTTGTGAAATTTGAAGTGTGAAACTCTTGTTGGATGAAGAGAGCGAGGATTTGGTGGACTGCCGGCTGTATCGTACTAGTATCGTGGGGTAACCCAATAAAGAAGAAGAAAACGAAAGCAGCGGCCACGTTAACCCTTCCAAATGGCCACGGAAGTCGACTACGGTTTAGATTACCTGGCACTGCACTTTTCTTTACCGTACTCGAGAAATAGCAAAAATAGAAGGGGAAAACGTCCCTCCACAAACCAATGAGTCCACACACCCACCTGCGCACCATCCAAGCACCAAGCACACAAAAAAAGCACATGCATCGGACATGCAAAATTGGTGAATAAAAATAAAATAAAATAAAAAAGATATTAAGCAAAATTTCCCAAATCTCACCACCCTTCCCACCCCCCCAGAAAAAAAGAAATGGCACCACACACACACAAAATCCACAACTCAACCGGCTCCCAAACCGCCGGTACATAATACCTATCAAAACGTAAGAACATCTCTATGAGCGTGGGGGGGGCACTCGCCCATAATTGGTGCGGAAACGGCAAATGAATTCGATTGCTTGGAGTTTCGCATCCGAGAAAAATGCATGAATGTGGATGGGAGGGGGACGGTGCGGAAGGAAGGGGAAGGGGAGAAAAGAAAAGAAAAGAGAAAAGAGATGGCGGGGGATAAGATAGGATTTGCACTTATCGTCCTCGAGTACCATATCATATTCATCGGGGGGAGGCGGTGGTTCTAGACCGGCTTGGAAAAAATCGCGATGTGGTAGTATGATAGGTATATACATACAAGTGGTGGAGCCAGCGAGCAACACACACACACACACACACACACACACACACACTGTTGTGAGAAGTGGCTGTCATACTTCCTGGTAACCTCAGATTGGAATGGGACGAACTTCCTCCCTCCCGGGAATTGGAATGTGGCAGGTGGAATGGAGTTGAGAAATGTAATGAGTGAAATGGTA